>Ga0326727_10000611_pt1 | contig 144645 bp, 109 predicted proteins | sample MB2enrmetagenome_FD_207643 | JGI IMG/M metagenome (GOLD analysis project Ga0326727, IMG submission 207643) | Lab enriched peat soil microbial communities from McLean, Ithaca, NY, United States - MB29MY | ecosystem: Environmental > Terrestrial > Soil > Wetlands > Peat | place: USA: New York... | reverse complement strand
CTATATTAAGCACTGGAATAAATCAGGCCGGAAGTTCAAATGGGTGAAGTCGGCAGAACAGATCAATTCCAGCATTGCGAAAGCGCGGATGATGTGATCATGTCAATTGTAAAAGGCAGCACACTAGGTTACGTGAGCCTCTTCGATGAGAAGCAGAACGCGAAGCTCGCGGCTGCGACGAAGGCCGACCTAGTGATGGGGATATCGATCAAAGCCGGGTATGCGATGTACAACGGACTTTCGATAGGGGGGATCGGCGGAGGACAGGCGAATATGCGCTTGACCGCGACAGTGTGTCTGGCCGACGCGAATGGAAAGCTGGTTCGGCGGTCGGTGGTGTACGGGCAGGGCACGGAGACTGCGCTCATAGGGAGTATCGGAGCCATCGGAATGGGGATGGATCCGGCGCAATTCCCGAGGCTGATCGTGTCGGCGCAGGAGGACTTACTAAAGAACCTCGCGAAGGAGTTCGCGAGCTGGTAGACTCGCGAAGCGGTTCCTAAGAAGGGAATGCCTGGCTCGCGATCGCGCCTTGCTTTCAGCTGCACCCCGTAGTGCTTCCGCAGGTCTCGCATTTCAAGCATGTGCCGTTGCGCACGAGGGTCAGGTGCCCGCAGACGGGGCAGGGGTCTCCCTCGTAGCCCTTCAGGCGGGCTACCCGGTTCCCTTCGCGTTCGGCCTTAAAGCGCGCCGCGGCGTCGCCGCTCTCGTTCTTCGAGCCTGAGCTTCTCTGCGCTTCGCCCAATCGAGTGCCGTCCGTAGCATCATTGAGACGAGCCGCCTCCCCGACCTCGGGCGCGCGGTGGGCGGGAGAGGCGCCGTTCAAGGTAGCGGCGGTCCTGTGGCCCGCGACGCCGTTGACGCTTCGGCCGAACTGAGCGGAAGTGGCCTCGAGGTCCTCAGGCTTCACCTGCCCGAGCTCGTGTCGGTCGAGGTAGGCGATCGCGAGATCCCGGAAGATGAAGTCGAGGACGCTCGTCGACATCTTGATGTAGTCGTGGCCCTGGACCATCCCGTTGGGCTCGAATCGCGTGAAGGTGAAGGCGTCGACGTACTCTTCGAGGGGCACGCCGTACTGAAGGCCGAGGGAGACGGCGATCGCGAAGGAGTTGAGGATGGAGCGGAAAGCCGCGCCCTCCTTGTGCATGTCGAGGAATATTTCGCCGAGCGTCCCATCGTCGTACTCGCCCGTACGTACGAAGACCGAGTGCCCGCCTATCTTCGCCTTCTGTGTGTAGCCCGAGCGGCGGTTCGGCAGCGCCCTGCGTATGCCGCGGGGCGAGGCGGGCATGCCGGGGAGCTCTTGGGCCACCGCGCCGCGCTGCTGAAGGCTGTGAGTTTCCTCGGGGCCCTCTTCTTCGTCGTCCTCGTCCTCTTCGAAGGCGCCTTCTTGGAGGGCCACGATGGAATCGGCGATGAGGTCCGAGCCGGGAGCGAGAGCCGAAAGCGGCTGGGAGAGCTTCGATCCGTCTCGGTAGAGAGCGATCGACTTGAGCATCGAGCGCCAGGCGAGCATGTAGGCGCCCTTCACGTCCTCGTAGGTGGCCGTGTTGGGCATGTTGATGGTCTTCGAGATCGCGCCCGAGACGAAGCTTTGTACAGCCGCCATCATCGCGATGTGCGCTTTCCATGAAATCGAGCGGCTGCCCTTCTTGCCCGAAGGCGTGGCTGTGTCGAAGACCGCGAAATGCTCGGGCCGCAACCCTGGCGCGCCTTCGAGTCCCATGGTGCCGCAGGCGTAGAACTCTGCCTCCTCGATCTCGGTCTTGGAGAATCCGAGGTGCTTAAGCAGGCTGAAGCCCGGCAGGGAGTAGGTGGACTCGGGCACCGAGACTGCCTTGAAGGCTTCCTTGCCGAGGACGTAGGGCTGGAAGCAGCCTTCGAGGGAGATAGAGTCCTTGAGCGCCGCCTCGACCTTGGCGAGAGAAGCTTCGGGAAGGCCCTTCACGGAGAGGGAGGCGTAGGAGAGCTCGCCGGGAGCGCCTTTGAGCGTGCCGTGCCCGAGGGCGTATGCCTCAATTTCGCCTATCGCCTTCTCGGAATAGCCCAGGGCGCGGAGGGCGGGAGGCACCGACTGGTTGATGATCTTGAAGTACCCGCCGCCCGCGAGTTTCTTGAATTTTACGAGGGCGAAATCCGGTTCGACACCGGTGGTATCGCAGTCCATGAGAAGACCGATCGTGCCCGTCGGAGCTATCGCGCTCACTTGGGCGTTGCGGTAGCCGGACTTCTCGCCGATCTCGAGGGCCTGGTCCCATGCGTCGCGCGATGCGCGAACGAGGTTCTCGGGGCAGACTGAGGCGTCGAGGGGGGCGGGGCGGACTGTGAGGCCTTCGTATTCCGAGTCCTTGGCCGAATAAGCGGCGCGGCGGTGGTTTCGGATAACGCGGAGCATGGGCTCTCTGTTCGCCTCGTAGCGCGCGAAAGGCCCCCATGCCGCGGCCATGCGCGCCGACTGGGCGTAGGCCTCGCCGGTCAGTATCGCGGACAGAGCGGCCGCCACCGCGCGACCCTCGTTTGAGTCGTAGGCGAGACCCATCACCATAAGGAGCGACCCGAGGTTGGCGTAGCCTAAGCCGAGGGTGCGGTAGTCGTAGCTGCGCCGGGCGATCTCCTTCGAGGGGAACTGGGCCATCACGACCGATATCTCCAGCACCGTCGTCCACAGCCGCACCGCGTGACGGTATGCCTCGTCGTCGAAACGCTTTTCCTTCTCGTCGTAGAAGGAGAGGAGGTTGAGGCTCGCGAGGTTGCAGGCCGTGTCGTCGAGGAACATGTACTCGGAGCAGGGATTCGAGCCGCGGATCGGGCCGTCCTCGGAGCAGGTGTGCCATTCGTTCACGGTACCGTGGAACTGCAGCCCGGGGTCCGCGCACTTCCAGGCCGCGCGGGCGATCGTGTCCCACAGCTCGCGCGCCTTGATGCTCTTTATGGACTTGCCCGTCGTGCGCGCGGTGAGTTCCCAGTCGCCATCGTCCAGCACCGCCTGCATGAAGCGGTTGTCCAGGCGCACCGAGTTGTTCGAGGACTGTCCCGAGACCGTGTTGTACGCCTCGCCTTCCCAGGCCGTGTTGTAGAGGGGCAAGGGCTTGCGGCGCGGACCCGCCGAGGCGCCTTCCTCCTCGGCGAACTCCACCGCCGAGTAGTCGCCCTGGCGGAACATGGACAGAAGCTGATGGAGGAAGGGCGCGGGCACTCCTGCGCGGAGAGCCGCCTTGGTCTCGCAGCGCAGCTGGGGGTTGCGCTCCATGGAGAAGCGCTCCGCCTCCGGCAGTCCCGATCCGCGCACTGCCTCGGCCAATGCCGCTCCTCTGGCGCGCAGGATGGCGGAGCCCGCGGCGAGGCAGGCGACCTTGTACTCCTCCTCGGCCTTCCAGTTCGTATAGGCCTCGATGTCCGGGTGGTCGGCGTCGAGGATGACCATCTTCGCCGCGCGCCTGGTGGTGCCGCCTGACTTGATCGCCGCGGCCGAACGGTCGGCTATCTTCAGGAAGGACAATAAGCCGCTCGAAATGCCGCCGCCCGACAGTGACTCGCGGGAGGCTCGCACCTTCGAGAAGTTCGAGCCCGTGCCCGAGCCGTACTTGAAGAGCCTCGCTTCGCGAGTGACGAGATCCATGATGCCGCCCTCGTTCACCAGGTCGTCCTCGATGTTGAGGATGAAGCAGGCGTGGGGCTGGGGCCTGGCGTAGGCAGAAGCCGATTTGGTCACTTCTCCCGTCGCGGGGTCGACATAGTAGTGGCCCTGAGCCGGCCCTTCGATACCGTAGACCGCGTGAAGTCCAGTGTTGAACCACTGAGGGCTGTTGGGCGCGGCGATCTGATGGGCGAGCATATAAAGAAGCTCATCGTAGAAGGCACAAGAGTCCTCCTCGGAGTCGAAGTAGCCAGCGCCCTTGCCCCACTCGGTCCACGTGTAGGCCAGGCGATGGAAGACCTGGCGCGCGTCCGTTTCCCCTCCTTGCCCTGAAACCGCGCCACCTTGCTGGCTTTTGGGCACGAAGGCAGTCCAAGCAAGGGCCTTGCCCTCGGGGACTCCCGCTTTCCTAAAGTACTTCTGGGCGATAATATCAGTCGCGATCTGGCTCCAAGAGGAGGGGACTATGGCTCCCTCCATATGAAAGACGGCCTTGCCGTCTGGATTTCTGATTTCGCTCTTTCTGGCTACCCATTCGATGCCCTGATAAGGGCCCTGAGCCTTATTTGTGAACTTGCGCTCGAAGTGCACGATTCGCCTCCAAAGTAAATAAAAAAGTACTTTTTTCTTCGTAAGACAGCTATAATCTAGCCGAGGGGCTACTATATATTGTGGTCGCTGCCTTGGCAATACTCAATCTATAGAATTCCTCAGTAAAAAACCACTTAGGACATCCTTGCTAAGGGGGGTGGCTTTTATGCCCGATAATTGAAGATGCCTATGAAACTAGCCGCATTCATCTACGCAGCTTCGATATCGCCCCATGCCCTCGAACCCGTCAATGCCGGGCTCTCGGCCTATGACCGCTGTCTCGGCTTCGCCTCCTGCCTACCCGATCTGGAGCGCATCGTAGTCGCCGAGGGGGAAGTGACCTTGCCCCAGCCCCAAGGCGAGGTCGAGAAGATTCGCCGGGACGCATGGACAGTCGATTCCCTCCTTTCAATAATGGAGAAGACGGGGGAGGGGATGGATGCCGTCCTCTTCGCTTGGGGGGACGAGCCCTTCCTCGATCCAGAGCTCGCGGTGAAGATGCTCGGCGACTTTAAGCGCTACCGGGCCGAGTATTGCTTCGCCGACGGTTATCCGGTGGGTCTCGCCGCCGAGATAGTCTCTCCCCGCGTACTTCCGGCTCTGCGCAAGCTCGCCTCCCAGATTCCGAGCGGGATCACCCGCGGTTCGCTCTTCGCGGCCATACAAAAGGACATAAATGCCTTCGACATCGAGACAGATATCTCGCCGGTCGACCTCCGCGATCTCAGGCTCGAGCTGGCCTGCGACACGAAGCGCAATACGCTCCTCGTGAACACTCTCGCCGCGGCGGGCGTTCGCGACGCGCCGAGCGCCCTGAAAATCATCCCCGAGAGGATGGAGCTCCTGCGGACGCTGCCTGCTTTTATCCAGGTGCAGGTAGCCTCCGGCTGTCCCCAGGCTTGCAAGCTCTGCCCCTATCCGCTTTTCGCGCCCGGCGCGTCGGAGTCCGGCGGCGTGCAAAATCTTAAGGCTGACATGAGTCGCGACAGGTTCGCCTCTGTGCTCGACCAGGTCGTGGCTCTCAGCGAGGATGCGGTCATCGACATCTCGCTCTGGGGGGAACCGTCGAGGCATTCCGACATCGGTGGACTCATCGACGAAGTCCTCGCCCGTCCCTCGCTTTCGCTCATCGTCGAGACCTCGGGCCTCGGCTGGGACCCCAAGCTCGTCGAGGCCCTGTCCCTCCGCGCGGATGGCAGGATAGACTGGGTCGTCTCCCTCGACGCCTGGAGCCCGGAGCTCTATGCTCGCCTCCGGGGCGAAGGCTACGCCGAGGCAGTCGCGTTCGCCGATGCTCTCATCGCGCTTTTCCCCGCTCATGCCCATGTGCAGATGGTCCGCAGCAGGGAGAACGAGGCCGAGCTCGAGGCTTTCTGGCGGGGCTGGAAGAAGAAGACGGACGAGGTAATCGTGCAGAAATACTCCCGCCAGTCGGGGCTCTTGCCAGAGTTCAAGGTGTCCGATCTCTCGCCCCTCACCCGGCGGCCCTGCTGGCATCTGAAGCGCGACCTCGCGATCCTCGTGGACGGAAGAATACCCCTGTGCCGCGACGCGTCGCATCTGGACCTGTCGCTGGGCAGCGCCTTCGCCCCGGGAGGCCTAGGGGCCGCCTGGCAAGCCGGGGCAGCCTACCACGAAAAGCACATACAAGCATGCGCCGGCGGCGCTTTCCCCTCTCCCTGCGAGGCCTGCGATGAATACTATACCTACAACGCTTGACGCAGGAGCCGTGCCCTATACGGTAGTAGGCGCGCCCAAGGTGGAGAGCGAGGTGAAGGCCAAGGGCCGCGCCAGTCCCCTCTCCGTCGTCCTCCTCAATCGCGGCTCGCGCCTGTATCGCGGAGACGCGATAGGCGAACTCGAGCGAGCGGGGCTCGGTCCCGTTCTCTCTGTCGAGCCGAGGCCCGATGCGCTCGACGTCGAATCCGTCTCGGCCAAGCATCCCGCCGCCCGCTTCCTCCTTCTCTCCAAGAGCGCCTCGCCCGGAGTGCAGATCAACCTTGCGATGCGCGAATCCACCGGGCCCTACGTCTTCGTGTTGTGGAACGACCTCTCCCTCGCCGCCCAAGGATTGTCCAGCCGCTTCCTCGAGCGGCTGGCCGAGCGCGATGCGCTCTGCCGAGCGCCCTTCTTCTTCGCCAAGGGCGCGGAACAACTGCCCTCGGCCGCCGCTCCCGCCATGAACGAAGGAAGCTTGAAGATCATCGGATTCGTCCCCGAGAAGGACGGCGAGAAAAGCCTGTACCCCTTCGACTACACGGGCATCTACTCTCGCGAGAAGTTCGTGCTCACCGGAGGCTTCGATCCGAACCTCGGCAATCCCTACTGGCAGAAGCTCGATTTCGGCTTCCGCGCCTGGCTCTGGGGGGAGGAGATCCGCTGCTCCCAAGCGCTGAAGCTCTCCTACGCCGATTCGCCCGAGAGCGAGGACGAAACGCCCGACGAGGGCTACAAGTGGTTCTGGCTCAAGAACCTCGCGCCGAGCTTCCACGGCGACAACGCCTCGATCGGGGCTTCGCGCTTCTGGTCGTATCTGCGAAGCCGAGGCGGCGGGAGCGCGGCTTCCGCGATAGGCGAGTTCCGTTCCGCACGCGAGTGGGCGGCCTTGAACCGCTACCGCTTCCGCACCGACGCGTCGAGCCTCGTCGATCTTTGGGACGAGAGCGAGTAATGCTGGCGATCATCCTCCAGGCCCGCATGGGTTCGACGCGCCTGCCGGGCAAATCTCTTCTTCCCCTCGGTGGCTCGACCCTCGTCGAGCAGGCCATGGCTCGCCTCAGCCTCGTGAAGGCCGATGTCCGGGTCCTGGCGACCGACGAGACGAGCGCGCCTTCCCTAGCTTCCGCGGCGGCCCGCAGCGGCTTCGAGCTCCTCGTGGGGCCTGCCGAAGACGTCCTCGCTCGCTACTGCCTCGCCGTTCGTCGCTACAAACCCGACCTCGTGCTCCGCGCGACGGGCGACAATCCCCTGGTTTCGCACGAACTCGCCGCTCTCCTTTTGGAACGGCGGGCCGCGCATCCTTCCGACTACGCGGGCTACCTTGGTATGCCCACGGGCATGGGCGTCGAGCTTGTCGAGCCAGAAGCCCTCTTCCGCGCCGAGGCCGAGGCCCTATCGAGGCCCGAGCGCGAGCACGTTTGTCCGTATCTGTACACTCACCCTGAGCTCTTCCGAGTAGATCGACCCGAGGCGCCGCCCGAGTACCTCATCCCGGGCGCGAGCGTGACCGTCGACACCGCGGCGGACTACGAGGCGATCCTCAGGATCTACGGCAAGCTCTTCGATGGTGCTCCTATCCCCAGCGCCGCGGTGCTGCGTTACTTACGAGGAGAGATGGCATGAGCCGTTCCATACTTCTGGTTCCCTCGGTGGCGAAAGGTAACGGCTCGGGCCACCTCGTGCGCTGCCTATCCCTCGCCCGCGAGCTCGGCGAGGGGGCCTCGATCTATGTGCCCGAGGCCCACGGCCAGAATCCCCAGGGCGCCCTGTGGACTTCCGCGGAGATATCCATGTCTTACGCGCGCGAGCTCTCGGGCCTGCGCTTGGTGTCCGAGCTTCCCCTCGGCTGGCGCCACAGTCCTTGGGACCTCGTGGTCCTCGACCGCCGGGCGACGAGCCTGCAAGAGTTACTATTCTGGGAGCGCTACGCTCCTGTCCTCGCCATCGACGAGGGAGGGGAAGCCCGCGACTATACCCATTACCTGATCGACATACTTCCCCGGCATCCCAAGTCCTCAGGCGGAGAGGCGAACCGCTCGGGGATAGGCCTCCTCGACCTGCCCGCCTCGCGGAGGTCCTCCCGGCCCCTCGAATTCCGGCGCGTCCTCGTATCCTTCGGGGGAGAGGACGCTTCCGGTCTCACCCTCTCCTTCGCCAGGCTACTTGTCGCCGAGAGCCTCGTCCGGCCCGAGAACCTCACGGTCGTGTCCGGGGCGCTCAGGCGGGGCGCTCCTCCTGTCGGACTCGACGGCGCAACCATCCTAGGACCGGTGCAGGATCTCAAAGAGCACCTCGCGCGCTACGATCTCGTGTTCACGCAGTTCGGCCTGACCGCCTTCGAGGCGGCCTGGGCCGGCTGCGGCGTCGTCCTCTTGAACCCCAGCCGCTATCACCGTGAGCTGTCCCTCGCCGCGGGCTTCCCCGAGATCGGCGTCCTCCGAGCGGACCGCGAGGCCCTGCGCGGCTTCCTTCGCTCGCCTTCCTCGGTCTTCTCGAAGCTCGAGCGCATCATTCCCGAAGAACGGCAGTCCCTTGCCGACTGCATCGCTGCCCTCGCTCCCGAGGGAGGAGCCGCGTGCCCTGTCTGCGGTGGCTCGGGGCGGAAAGCCCTCTACCGCGATCCTGCGAAGAGCTATTTCCGCTGCGCTTCCTGCGGAGCGGTATCGATGATGCGCTTTGAGGCCGGCAGGGAGCAGCCCTATACTGAGGCCTACTTCTTCGAGGAATACAAGCGACAGTACGGGAGGACCTATCTCGAGGATTGGCCGGCCCTTATCGCCCTCGCGCGGCCCAGGCTCGACATCATCGAGGAGATCGCGGCCTGGAGCCTCGGCCGGCGAAAGGGCCTGTCGATTCTCGATGTCGGCTGCGCCTACGGTCCCTTCCTGGCTGCCGCGAAAGAGCGGGGCCACGAGCCTTACGGTCTCGACGCGGCGAAGGAGGCGGCCGATTACGTCCGCCGCGAGCTGGGTATCCCCGCGACTACGGGTGACTTCATAGACCCGACGGTGGCATCTTCCTTCGGCGGGCCCTTCGACGTACTCTCGATGTGGTACGTGATCGAGCACTTCGAGCGGCTCGAAAAGGCCTTACGCAACGCCGCGGCCCTCGTCAGGCCCGGCGGGATACTCGCCCTTTCGACCCCTTCGCTCGAGGGGGCTTCGGGGCGCTTCAGGCGAAGCGCCTTCTTCGCCGCCAGTCCCGAGGACCACTTCACCGTCTGGGAGCCGTCGAGGGCGAAGGATATTCTCAAGCCCTACGGCTTTCGGGTAGAACGTATCCGTGTAACGGGCCATCATCCCGAGCGTCTTCCCGGCTTGCGCCGCCTCTATTCGAGGCGAGTCCTGTCTTCCAAGACTTCGCTCGGGCCGATAGGCAAGGCCCTCTCCTCGGCCGGGCGACTTGTTTCGCGTATCGCCGGCCTGGGGGACACTTTCGAAATTTACGCGGTCCGCGAGACGGTACTGCCCCTCGACAAGGAAAAGGGTTCGGCCCCCGGGGCTAAGACCGAGCGTCCGATCCTGCGCGGCGGGCGCGAGATCTAAAACGGGAGAGCTCGAAGCTATGACGATATTCATCCTCGGCGCCGGAGTGATGCAGCTGCCCGCCATCCGCGCCGCTAAGGAACTCGGCTGGAAGGTCGCCGTGGCCGACGCCAATGCCCAGGCCCCCGGCGCCGCTATGGCCGACCGTTTCCTCCCCGTGGACCTCAAGGATCGCGAGGCTCTCGCCGCCGCAGCCAAGGGCATAGAGGCCGAGTTCGGTCTGGACGGCGTCTTCACCTCTGGCACGGACTTCTCCGCCTCGGTGGCCTACGTCGCCCAAGAGCTCTCCCTTCCGGGCATTCCGCTCGAGACGGCGCTCAGGGCCTCCGACAAGCTCAAGATGCGGTCCGCCCTCGCCGAGGCTGGCGTTCCCTCGCCGCGCTTTGTTGCGGCCTTGTCGCCCGATGATCCCTCTATCGCCAAAGCGGGCCTGGGCTTCCCTCTTGTAGTGAAGCCCGCGGACAGCATGGGCGCCCGCGGCTGCCGCGCTGTCCGTTCGCGGCCCGAGCTCGAGGCTGCGATCGCCGCGGCCCTTCCCTTCAGTCGTTCGGGCCGCGCGATCGTCGAGGAGTACATTGAAGGCCCCGAGTTCTCGATCGACGCCCTCGTCGACGGCGACGACATTCGCATCCGAGGCTTCGCGGATCGGCATATATTCTTCGATCCCTACTTCGTCGAGCTCGGCCATACGATGCCGAGCTCGGCCTCAGAGGAGATCAAAGCCGAGGTGCTCCGCGTCTTCCGCGCCGCCGTGCGCGCGGTCGGCATTAGGCTCGGAGCGGCGAAGGGCGACATGAAGTACTGTCCGTCCAGGGGCACGGCGACCGTCGGAGAAATCGCGGCCCGCCTTTCGGGCGGCTATATGTCCGGTTGGACCTACCCTTACGCGAGCGGCATCGATCTCACTACGCAAGCCCTCCTTCTCGCCGTCGGGCGGGGCCTCGGTCCCGAGCCGGAGGATCGACGCTGGGTCTCGGCCGAGCGCGCCTTCATCTCCATACCTGGAACCGTAGCATCGATTGAGGGCGAGGCCCAGGCCGAGCGCGAGCCCTATGTGAAAAACATCTTCCTGCGCGCTGCTCCAGGCTCTAAAGTCGCATTCCCCTCGAACAATGTCGAGAAGTGCGGCAATGTCATAAGCCAGGCGCCTACTCGCGAAGAGGCCGTGTCCGCCGCGGAGTCGGCCGCCCGGGCCCTCCGCGTCCGCCTTGCCCCTGACGATCAAGATACCGAGGCTTTCCTCCGCCACGAGTGGTCGAAGGAGCCGGACTGGCCGCCCCAGGCTTTCAAGGTTGAAGGGGAGGCCGCCCTCGTCCTCGCCTCCTTGCCCGAGTACGTCGAGGGATCTGGCAAGCTCGTCGCACCCTTCGCCCTTGCCTCCGAGATAGATGGCCGCGATTGGACAGGGCATCTCTTCGCTGAATCGGCGGACCTCGCTGTAGCGTTGGAGCGCGAGAGCGGCATCCGCGTTGGGCGGCAGCGGATTCCCTGTGGCCGTTTCTGGCGCGCCCTCGTGTCAGGCGGTCTCCAGGCTGCCCTCTACGTCCTCGACACCGAGGCCGCGCGCGCTGAGGCGCAGACGCGCCATACTGCGGGAAAGGCCGGATGCCGATGAGCGCAGCGAAATCCGGCGCGAGGGCGCTGCTAATCTCGGCCTACCTTCTCCTCGCCTTAGCATATCGCACGACATCGGAGACAGTTCCGGCCGCGACTTCAGCTTCCCCCTCTACGCCCACGACGCCTGCGACAGCGCCTACCGCATCGACTGCGCCGCTCGCGCCGCAAGATGCGGCTGCCGCCTCTCCCGCCGGGCCTCTCAGCGCCCAGGCCCTTGCGTCTCGCCTAAAAGCGCGTTTCTCGTTCGATCCTCTCACTGGCTATGCCCTCTTCGAGAAAACAGGTTGCCGACTCGCCTTCGCCGAGGGCCTTCCCTGGGCTATCTTCAACTGGAACACGACTATCGCCATCGATCCTCCGATCGAAGGGGAGGGCGGTCTCTCTTTCACCGCCTCGGCCTCTACCGCGCTTGAGAAGGCCTTTTCCGATGCGGATGTCGCCTCGCGTTCTCACTTCTCCGTCGCGGCCATCCTCATCGATCCGGGCCACGGAGGGAAGGATCCCGGCGCCATAGGCGAGCAGATAGTAGCGGGCAAGAAGCTGCGCGTCGTGGAGAAAGAAATTACTCTCGCAGTTTCGCGCAGGGTCTATACCCAACTCAAGGCGAAGTATCCCGACAAGCGTATCCTCATCACCAGGGAAGGCGACACCTACCCGACCCTCGAGGATAGGGTCGACATGGCGAATTCGGTCGAACTCGCCTCGAACGAGGCCATCATCTACGTCTCGATACACGCCAACTCTTCCTTTAATAAGAATGCCAAGGGGTTCGAGGTCTGGTACCTCAACCCCGAGTACCGGAGGACCCTCGTCGATCCTAAAAAGCCAGGAGGGCCCAAGCAGGAGATCGCGCCTATCCTCAACGCGATGATGGAGGAAGAGTTCACCACTGAAAGTATCATGTTGGCGCGCAGCATTACGAACTGTCTTCAGGCCCAGATTGGCGCGGATAGTCCGAATAGAGGCATACGCGCGGACGAATGGTTCGTCGTCCGCAACGCCAGGATGCCGTCGGTCCTCATAGAGACGGGCTTCGTCACCAACCCCGAAGAGGGCAGGCTCCTCGCTTCAGACGATTACTTGGCGCGCGTGGCCGACGGTGTATACAACGGGCTTGTCGATTTCGTCGGCTATTTCGAGAACATGCGAGGCACTCTGCCGGGGCCTCAATAAATAATTACTGCGCGACAAGGCGGCGGGAATTAGGTGGATTTAATCGAATATCTGTGAAATGTCCCTTTTTTCTTTCAGAATACTGTGTTAATATATTGTCGATTTTTACAAAATCCTTTGGAGGGAAAAATGAAGTACTCGTCTCTTTTTACAGTAGGCGCCATGGGCATCGTCATGGCTCTGAGCGGTTGCAGCAACACCGCGTCGGATGTCCAGTCCAAGCTCTCCTATTCCAATTTTCCGGCCGTCTCAGGAACAACCTGGTCTGGCACAGGGATTCCTTGGGAACTCACCAAGGTAGTCACTACAATAACGTCCACGGCGGGCGGAGGCAGCGTTGTAGCAACCAATGTCCCGCTCGAGGATGAGACGGATAGCTTGGTCTTCAATTCCAACGGTACCTTTACGCTGACAGAAACTAGCAGCTACGACAATAATTACGACACAAACTTTATCGATGACAATTTGAATTATTCGACGAGCAATACGGCATATAGTCTGGTGGCGCGCCCCACCTCTGTGGGCTCTTCGTACACGTACTATGTACAAGACGGAGACATTTATAGTAGTGAGTCGGAAGATTGGATCGGTCATTCTACGTTCAATGGTTTTAACAGTACCCTCATGGCCTATTATCTTTCTAATAATGACCTGACGCCTACGTTCGGAGCTGCAACCACATATAACAGCGCCACGGTCTATCCCCTCATCCTCCCCGCGGCATGCACCTACAGTGGCTATGCGGGAAAGACGTATGATACCTATGTTATCAGCGGCACTTATACGACGTACAACTCCTCGAATTCTTTGGACACGACGGCGTATCCTATCGGCAAGGTGACCCAGGTGACAGAGACAAGTGTTGCCTATTCAGGGAACAGCTCTCCGACGACCGCGACGACCACGACGACGGAAAATACGATACCTTCTTACTTGTCGCAGATTATTCCCACCATCACTAAGGCTACGAATGCGTCGGGCAAGACAATTTACGAGATGGCTGTCACAGCTGCAGTTACCGAAAGTATGGAAGACGACGCTGTTACACCACTGACGAAACTGATCAAGCGCGCAGCATTGAAGGCATCGTCGAAGGGGTCGTCGGCGAAAAGCATGATGCCTACTACTTCTATTAATCTATTAGACTCCGTCCCTTATCTTATCTACACGCCATAAGTAAGCAGTCTCCTGACTAGAAGATCGGGAGATCGTTTCCTTTCCAATTTCCAAGCGCCCCGGCAGTCTTCGTTGGCTGGGGCGCTTGTGTTTTTCTATTGTTCGGTAAGGCACGAGGAAAATAAAAAGCCCCGCCGAAGCGGAGCTTTTAAGGTTTAGCGGTGGACGCCCAGAGCGTGAGCGAGCATCTCCCATGCAGAACCAACATACCTTAAAGCTTTCTGTTGGGGCGTTTACTTAACTGCAAATTCATCATTCTCTGAATCCTTATTCCATATATATTCCAAAGCTATTGCAATTTTGTGTGCTGAGTCCTCAGATATTTTGTCTTGCACAAAACCCAAAGCCATATCAATCCCTGCAGTTATTCCGGATGATGTATAATATTGAGTATTCCGGGCCAATTCTGCCACCTGTTCCGGGCGTAAACTGCCACTCATTCCGGCCTAATCCTGCCATTTGGGGTGATTGGCCGGAATAGGTGGCAGGGTATTAGCGGAACTCTATATAGCGTTCCGGCGCACAGCTGCCACCCATTCCGGACAGATCTGCCACTTCATGCTGATCACGAAGGCTAAGACGACTATCCTCGCCGCACACCAGCGGTAAGGAGCAGCAGTCGATGGCACGAAAGAGGATCGGTATGAAGGCATTGAGACAGGTAATCGAGCTTCACGAGAAGACGAGCCTCAGCAACCGGCGGATCAGCGTCGCTACAGGCGTTTCCCGCCCCACCGTAGCAGAGTACATCGCGGCGTATGCCCAGTCGGGGCTCTCCTACGAGGATTTCTCGAAGCTATCAGAAACGGAAGCCATCGAACGACTCAGCAGTTCCACGGATAACACGGACACTCGGCACGCCGCCGCACTGGCCTTCTTCCCCTACATGCTCACGGAGCTCTCCCGCGTCGGGGTAACCCGAGAGCTTCTCTGGAACGAATACCGTGCAAAGCATCCCGACGGCTTCGAATACTCGCAGTTCTGCCACCACTTCAGGACCTGGTGTCGGGCAGAAACTGAGGTAACGCTCTCGATGGAGCATAAGGCCGGCGACAGGATGTTCGTCGACTTCGCCGGGGCGAAGCGTAGCTACATAGAGAAGGGCATCGAACGTGAAGCGGAGATATTCGTCGCTATCTTCGGAGCGAGTCAGTACACCTATGTGGAAGCGCTTCGCTCGCAAAAGAAAGAGGACTTCATTACCGGGAATCGTAACGCCCTATGTTTTTTCGGCGGCGTCCCTGCAGCCATCGTTCCCGATTGTCTCAAGAGCGGAGTATCAAAGGCAGACAAGTATGAAAGCGAGATCAACCCCGAGTATGCCGACTTCGCCCGCCACCACGGGACGGTCATCTTCCCCGCGCGGCCACACTCCCCCCGCGATAAAGCCCTCGTGGAAAGTGTTGTCAATATTATGTATACAAGGATACTCGCACCGCTCCGAGACCGGAAGTTCTATTCGCTCGACGAGCTTAATGCGGCTATCGACGAGCTATTGGAAGCTCACAACGAGAAACGCTTTCAGCGGCTCCCGTATTCGCACGCCGAGCTTTTCGAATCACTGGATAAGCCCGCGTTAAAGCCACTCCCTGAAATACGTTACGAATACACAACCTTCAAGCCGGCGACCGTCGGCGTGAACTACCACATCGAACTTCGCGAAGACCATCATTTCTATTCGGTGCCCTATGCTTACGCCGATAAAAAAGTCACCGTTGCTTGTATGGCGCGAACCGTCGAAATCTACTACGACAATAAGCGCATCGCCTTCCACAAGCGCGCATATGCTCCCGGCTATTCGACGGAGCCTGCACACCGCCCCGCCCATCACCGCTTCCAGCTTGAATGGACACCAGAACGCATCATCTCCTGGGCCGGCAACGTAAGCATCCACACGCGATCTCTCGTCATAGCGATCCTCGAGCGAGCAGCCTATCCCGATCAAGCTTTCCGCAGTTGCATCGGCATTATCAACTTCACGAAGAAGTACCCCGTCGAGCGTATCGACACCGCCGCCCGTATGGCTCTCGCGGAAGGGGCCATAAGCTATCAGGCCGTGAAGAAAATCCTCGAAAAGGAACGCGACCTCGTTCAGATCAACGACGACAAGAAACAGCGACCACTACCTTTTCACGAAAACCTGCGCGGCCAAGCCGCGTATAAATAAGAACGACAAAGGAGTCTACAGTGAACAACGCGGCGACCCTCGAGAAGATGCGTCTTCTCAAGCTCTATGGCATGGAGCGAGCTTTTCAGGCTCTTCTAGAATCGGCTCAGGGTCTGACCTTTACCCCTGACGAGCTCCTCGCTCACCTCACGGAAGCGGAGTGGGATGATCGTCACAATCGCAAAACACGGCGCCTTACCCACGCTGCAGGTTTTAGAACTCGTGCCGCCTTCCCTGAGATCGATTTATCAATCGACCGAGGGCTCGACCGGAACGCGTTCATGCGCCTTTCAGACTGCAGATGGATCACCGCCGGAAAGAACCTCGTTATCTCAGGGCCAACTGGCTGCGGCAAAAGCTATCTTGCTCAGTCTCTTGGCTCCCAGGCTTGTCTGCTCGGCCACAGGACATTCTATTTTTCAAACACTCAAAGAAAAACGCGCTGAAGGAGGGTACCAGCGGTTCATCGGCCGCATCGCCCGGACGCCGCTCCTCATCTTCGATGATTTTGGTCTTGCCCACCTCGATGCTCAGGAGCGGCTTTCACTGCTTGAGATCATCGAAGACCGTTTGGGTCGGGCGGCTACCATCATTGCAACTCAGATACCCGTCGCCAAGTGGTTTGACGTCGTCGGCGATCCCACCATCGCAGACGCGATCTGCGATCGCATCGTCCCTCAGGCAATCAGGATCACGCTCTCCGGAAAGTCCATGCGTGCCATTAAAGGACGACGCGAGCAATCAGACGCTTGCGCCATTCCTGCCACTTGAGTAGACTCCCTCTCAGCTAACAGCATGAAGTAAGCAGGTGGCAGGATAACTCCGGAACGCCTGGCAGAATTCAGCGGAATACGCACATCAGACTGGCCTTTGGTGTTCTATGTCCGCGGGCATAGAAGTAAAAATTATGACCTTCTTGAATGAGTCCAGCTTGCCGTGATGGTTGTAGTGATTCCATCTTACTGTCTGGACGGATTCAAGGTAACGACAAAACAAAAAAGGCCGGGGTATAAAAAATCTATCGGATTTTCTATACCCTGGCCCAGTTTATCATGCCTGCAACGAAAACTCAGGCACGGTTAACTTATTGTTGGTAGAAGTAGGTAGAGCCATCCTCTCCTTCCTCATTATAGGTAATCATAAACGTGCTTTTGTTAGTGTCAGGATTTGTCGAAATAGAGAGGTTACCCTGATCTCCTCCGAATGGCATACGCCGATAGGCCGATGGAATGTTATTAGTGGTGGTGTTGGAGGAGGAAAGGGTCCCCGTCGAATTGTAGGTATTCGTAACCGTCACCCACGAGGTGACAGAGAGGACCGCATCCTGCCCGGTATAGAGACCAGAACTCGATGCTTGCGTTGTCCAGGTACCAGATTCCGTAGTCACCGCGGTCACCTTGCCGCCTACGGAAGCTGCGTTCCAAGTAACCGGGTAGAGGGAAGGTACACCATATGCCGTGGCCATAGTTGAGTTGGAGGTTGTTCCAATGGTGCAGTCCCCAGACGAACCAATAACAGGGGTATAGGTGCTGCCAGTGGAACTACTAACCAGATAATAAGAAGATCCACTAGGATATACGATGTAGAAGTTGCCATTAAAATATATGATAGTTTGGTTGCTACTATTTCCATAATAACTAGTAACCGTTCCACTAGCAAGAGGAGCAGGTGGAAGGAACGCAGTAGTACTGGTAGACCAATTGCAAAAATCGGGAATATAATTATTGCCGGCGTTTGCATTGTTGGTCGTAGTTTGTGTCAAGGTAAAGGTCCCGTTGGCATTAAGAACAACTGTTGCCGGGGCGCTTTGTAGGGTAATCGGGGTAGTCGTTGTCGCTGAAGAGGACGTCTGATACACCGTGACATTTTTGGTAATCGTTTCGCTAATCACTTCAGCTGCGTTCGTGACCCACGTGGAACCTGACCACGTGGGGCCGGTGGTCGCCAATTTGTTCTGAACGGCCGTGGCAATGTCGCTTGTGGATGCCGGCTGCGAACAACCTGCCAAGGTCAACAACGCCGAAATGGCTAGGATTGCGATGGATACCTTTGTACCGATATTCATAATGGAACCTCCTTGGTTCGCAGCTAATATACACTATACGAATCTCACCGTACACTCCAAAGTGCACCAGAAACTGGGTAGTTTTTGGGTAGTTCTCCTGACTGTCCAAAGATCAAGTTTAAACTGCATAAAGAAATAACTTTCTGGGGTGCGATCTGGTGGCTCGTCGAGAACTGGCGAGGAGATAGTCACGGGCGAGCTGGGCGGCGGCGAGGGATTCGGCGTTCATGATGAATGAGTCGCAGACATCGCGAAACGTTGATTGTGAACTCCCCAAGGGTTCGTCGGAGTCAAAATCTGGTCCTCTATCGGATGATGAGGGGATACGCTTTCTATGATTTCACCCTAATTCCAGATTTGACTGCGGTTACCGTAGCCCTAACCCCTCGGGCATGGATCTTGACGAAGCCACAATTAGAAAATGCCTTGAATACTTCTGATGCATATTTTCTCAAGGCCATACTCCTTCGTCGTTTGCTTCATCGATGGCAACGATCTCGTCGAGCGTGGACCAGGGCTTGTCGTGTGGCAGGGCCGCGCTAATGTGGATTCCTTGGGAAATTCCCTCACCATGGAAGCCGACGAGACCGCCTGAATATGGTATTATTAGCACACATATTAATTCCATGAAAGACTTGGCTGCAAAGGTTTCAGCGGCGAGCGTATAACTGTGACCTAGGCGAAGAACATTTGACATTGAAGAGGATTGAGGCGCTATCAATTTGGCTTGACCGGAGGAGCCAAAGTGATACTATTGGCGATGTTAGGAAGTTGAAAGATTGCGATTAATATATTAATTTTAACCATTGCATCGTTGTCTTTCACTCAGAGGAGTAAGAATGCCGGAATTCATGGGACCGTTCGTACTTTTCATTGAAATCCTAGTTACGTGTTTTTTTGTGTACTCATTCCTGGGAATCGTTGTAATACCGGAAGACAAGGTTGGACTTGTTACAAAGAAATTTTCATCGCGTTCTTTGGCTGGTGGAAAGATTCTTGCACTTCATAAAGAAGCCGGTTACCAGGCGGATACCCTGGCTCCCGGCATCCATCTTTTTAAGTTTTGGTTCCAATACCGTGTCAAAAGGGAGCCTTTGACGGTTATTCCCGCAGGCAAGATTGGGCTCCTCATAGCCCGTGATGGGGCAGAAATTCCAGTAGGTAGAATTCTCGGTCGTAAAGTGGAATGCGACAATTACCAAAACGCCATGGCTTTCCTCGAAAATGGGGGGCAGAAAGGACGTCAATCCGCGTATATTACAGCTGGTTCCTACAGGATTAATACCTTCCTTTTCCAGATCCAGACTGAGGATATTACTCGGATCAAAGACGATATGGTCGGGATTATTACGACTCAAGACGGCGCTCCGCTTACAATGGGACAGATCGCTGGAGAAATAATCGATAAGCATAATAACTTTCAAGATACAGATCAGTTCTTGCTCGGCGGGGGAAAGCGTGGGCTCCAACAGCAAGCCGTCCTCGCGGGAACGTATAATATCAACCCCTGGTTTGCCGTAGTTGAAGAAAAGCCCATGACTGAGATTGATATCGGCTACGTGGGGGTCGTGGTATCTTTTGCGGGTGACGAAACTCCCGACCTCACTGGCGACTCGTTTATGCATGGAAACATTGTGCAAAATGGCAGTAAAGGTGTATGGATTACGCCCTTCGATCCCGGCAAGTATGCCATCAATCCCTATATCATGAGGGTGGAGATAGTCCCAACAACGAATATAGTCTTGAACTGGGCCGACGGAAGGAACGAAGCGCATCATCTAGACGACAAGTTGTCGACTATCTCTGTGATCTCAAAAGACGGCTTCAAGTTTTCGGTGGACGTATCTCAGATCATCCACATCCCGAGCAAGGAAGCGCCGAAGGTGATCGCTCGATTCGGAAGTATGCAGAACCTCGTGTCGCAGGTTCTTGAGCCAATGATAGCGAACTATTTCAGAAACTCTGCCCAGACTCGTGAGGTCATCTCGTTTCTTGCGGAACGCCAGGACATTCAAGAGGAGGCCAAGAAGTATATAGCAGCGATACTGCGAGAATACAACGTAATCGGGGTCGATACCCTGATCGGCGACATTGTACCGCCGGCGGAGCTGATGAAGCCTCTTACCGACAAGAAGATCGCGGAGAAGCAGAAGGACGCCTATGAGACGCAGATGCAGGCACAGGTTAGCCGCCAGGAGCTAGAGAAGCAGACAGCCATCGCCAATATGCAGGCTAAGGTGGTTGAGGCTGAACGCGGCGTAGAAATAGCCGAGAGGAACGCGAATTCCAATATCAAAAAGGCGGAAGGAGACGCAAAAGCGATCGAGCTATTGGCAGGCGCCAATGCGAAGCAGACTGAACTGATGGCTGGCGCAAATGCCCGTCAGGTCGAGCTTATGGCGGCTGCGACCGCGAAGCAAACTGAATTGACGGGACAAGCCGAGGCAAAAAAAATTATGGCGATCGGCGAATCGAACGCCGAGGCCTATCGAAAGGCAGTGTCGGCCCTTGGTTCTTCGACCTTCGCCTTTATGAAGGTAATGGAAGGCATAGCAGACAAGGGTGTTAAAATCACGCCTGATATCTTGTTTGCTAACGCGGGAGCAACGAGCGGGGATGAGGGGACGGGTGCTGTTAGCACGCTGATCGGTCTTGAGACCCTCCGGACGCTAAGGGACGATTTTAGTCGAGAGGAGACAAAGAAAGATCCAAAAGCATAATTAAAGTATCGTGCCTGTGGGTGCACATTGTTCCATGTGCATTGTTTGGTATTAGTTCTTTCCTGTTGAGGTCAGTATGGTAGTTTAGGCCCTTGGCCGTGTACGCTTCCTTGAACGTGAACTAGGGCCTCGACAGGAGGGAGCGAAACAGCGGGCCGTAACTCGTGTGAACACCGAGCAAGCCTCGTCAAACTCAAATTGGACACTTTGCGGCCGAAAAAGGTCAAAAGCAACATGTAATTCCTTATGCTATATGAATCACACTTTTCAGCTTGCAGAAAATGTAGTGCCAACAAAGCATGTTTTTATGAAACAATATAGCTTGCAAATACTGAATATCAAGGCAAAATACGTAGAGGGCATTAACCATGTTCGTTCGTATCAAGAAGAACCGCGGGTACTCCTACCTCCAGATTGTGGAAAGTAAGCGAGATGGCACGAGCGTCAAACAACGCGTCCTCGCTACGCTTGGTCAGTACTTCAGGTCATCGATGCTCACCGCGAAGGCTCAGTACAAGCGCATAGTACAAAAAACAGGGGCCCTGCCTTGGTCTTCGATCGGCTGTGGAAAGAGCTCGGTATTCGTACGATCATCGAGGAAATGCTCGAAGGCACGAAATTCCGCTTTCCCGTTGAGCGAGCGATTTTCTTGACCGTCCTGCATCGACTCTTCAATCCTGGAAGTGATCGCTCGGCCGAGCAGTGGAAAGACGACTACAAAATTGACGGAGTCGAGAAACTTGAGCTGCACCACCTCTATCGCAGCATGGCATGGTTAGGTGATTCTTTTATTCAACAGGGTAACGATCCCTTGACGCTTCGTACTCGAAAAGACCAGATCGAAGAAGAACTGTTTCGCCGGAATCACGATCTGTTTTCGAGCCTCGACCTGGTGTTCGTCGATACCACGAGCCTGTATTTTGAAGGCCAAGGCGGCGAGAGTCAGGGAGCCTGCAATGACGTATTGCGGGCAGCGGGCGTGGCGGTGCCTCCTGCGGTACGGAATTAACGAGCCCTGCTGCTTTTCGCATTAAGCCAGGCGATTTGTAGTGCCAATAAATTATCCACAGGGTTTAAGTGTTTGTGGTGTATGAACATTCAAAATCAAACGGTCCAAAACGAGCCTGAGTTAACCGGATACCCGGTTCTCTTTATATTCCAGGAACTGTCAAACCTTAATCAGCCCCCAGCAAAGCTGGGGGGATACCGTTTAAATTATTGTAGGGGCCATAGGGGTCGGAACATTCGGCGCGAAGCAATATCACCCCGAGGCCAATCAAAACCCTATACGGCACGGATAGTTTCATTTACGGGACCCCTGGTTCTAAACGCTTCCCCTATTTTGTCGCCGCGGGATTCAGCGTAACGACCTCTCCCGAGGCGAGAGGGCAGATGAAGAGCCCATTCGTTTCGGCCGGCCGGGCGGCGAATTGGCCGTCAATCTTGAGGCTCTTTGTGCTGACTCCAGTCGCGGGATCATGCGCCACGAGCGAGCCGTCCTTCATCGGCACCCAGACAGAGCCTAGCGCCACGAAGGGCGGGGCGGCCGCGCTGGTTATCGCGGGCATTATCCGCTCACCAGAGTCCGCCGAAAGCGCGAATATAGTGCCTCGTGAGAAGCCCCAGACAGAGCCGCCCTGGACAACCAGATCGTCGAAGATTGACTTGACCGATGGGTCCGCGCTCTTCGCCCAAAGAATTGCTCCCGATGCGAGATCAGCCGCAACGACCAAGCCCTTACGGTCCGCGAAGTAGACTCTGCCATTCGCGACGGTGGGCGCGAGGGCCACTGGTTGCAGTGCCGGCGAATACACGGAAAAGAGCTCTTTGCCGCTCGCCGTGTCGATTCTGACCAGATGCCCGTCGGGCTGGGCAAATACGATAGATCCATCGACGACGGCGGGCGTCATCTCGGAGCCATTGGCGATTGCCAGCGTTCTGCGCTGTTTTCCGCTCGCGCTGTCCAGTACCTCGAATCCCGATGAGCACCCGACGAATATTTCATCGCCCCTTATGGCGGGCCGCTGGCCGAAGATAGCGAAGGTGTCCTTTTCGAGCGCCACGCTAGCGCGCAATGAGCCATCGGAGGCAGAGAGGCAGCTGATGTTTTTATCGCCGGCAACGTAAACCATGTCTTGAGCCAGGACTGGGGAAGCATTGCTGGAGAAGCTGTTGCCCGTACTAGTTTTCCAGGCGAGCCCTTTCGTAGTTACGCGGTAGACATAACCTTGAGCGTCGAGGAAGACCGCTCCGCCTTCTGCGGAAATGCTTGTGCCGATCGGCTTGCACTGTCCGAGGGAGAAACGAGCGGATACAGGAAGAGTCTTGGCCTCAAGCTTGGTGTCCGTCTTGCTCGTCGCCGTGGCCTTTAATACTACGCTCCGCTTTTCTCCACCGAACGACGTCGCGTGGATTTCTTCCTGATAACTCTCGTAGCCGTCATGGCTCACGATGAGGTGAATTACGCTACCCTGAGGCACGAGCATGGAAGCGGTGCCGATTCCTATGCTCTTGCCCTCGAAGAATATCTCGGCGTCCGAGGGCTCGCATGTGATGCTGATAGGCACAAGGGCGGCCGCAGAAGAAGCATTGGGTGCAGGGCTAGAGCTGTCGGTGGAGACGGCCTGCAATATAGTCATGGTATCGAAGGGCTCGAGCTCTTGGGTCTTGGCCGCCGTTACAGGCTCCGTCTTCTTGGATAAAGCTGCTGATGCAGAGGCTACGTCCGCAATCATGGCTTTTATTCCTGATGAATCGAAGGCCGCCGAGGCAGGAGCGGCCGGATTTTGAACAGCTTGGTCGGCAGCAGGCTTAGCCTGTGCACAGAGGTCGCCCAGCTTCGTCTCTACCTTCTTCCACTCGTTTGATGCCTTGTCGAGTTCGTGCGCACCCACCGAAATCGACTGAGACGCACCGACGGCGGGCGCCGTTTCCTGGAGGGCGCTGAAGGTTTTGTCGATAAGCGGGGCCGCGCTCGTGCCTGAGGCTCCGGCTTCAAGCGGAGCGGGATCGAAAGCAGGAGGAAGGAGAGCTACACGTCCCTCCTTCACCGCGACCTTGATTCCGCCTTCGGCGGCCGTTTGTACAAGGAATTCCGTACCACGCACGCTGCAGACTGCTGTAGTCGTCGTGACATTGAATCGGTCGCGGCCTGCCAGCTTTGATACCTTGGCGGCGACCGCCCCTTCGATGAGCTGCGTTGAAGATATTCTGCGCTCAGCGCCGACAGAGATCTGTTTGAGGCTTACTTTGGTGTTGGCCTGGACTCGCAGGGTTCCCAAAGAGCCGAATTGGAGGTCGCATTGCGACGCGGCTCCCGTGCTCACGAGGGCGTCCATGGGGACTTCCTGGCCGATATCGGTAGGGAGGTGGCTTGAGCCGACCATGATGGTCACCGATCCGGTGAAGTACGTCAACGTAGCCGTATTCCGCACAGCCGTCAGGCGCGATATCGGCGCGGTTTGCTGCATATTTCCCGTCGCTCCTGACTGAGGAGCCTCGGTATCGGAATGCGAGGAGCTTTTATCCTGCGGCCGCGAACAGGCTCCGAGGAGAACGACCGCGCAAAGGACTGTCCCTGCTAAATAGCGTAACCCAGCGCTTGGCTCTATTTTCATGTGGATTCTTCTCCTCATTTCGCGACATTCGCCGTGCCGCCGAGGGCCTCAATCTGCTCGTTGAGGCTCGCGAGAGTCGCCTCTTGTGCGGGGGCGAGAGAGCCAGGGCCGTAGGCATAGGAGCCAATCGCAGCTCCTCCCGAAATCAGGCCAATCCCTGCCGAAACCAGAAAACATATCACTCCAGGAGTGGAAGTCTGATGATCTAGCATATACCATAAATCACCTCCGGCTATCGCCAGGGATGCCGCAGAGATACTTATGCAGACGGGGCCGATCGGATTTGCGCGCGCATTTCCATTTTCCTGGTCGAGGGCATGTTTCCTGAAGTATGCGTCGGTGGCATTGGAGCCGATCAGGCTACCCAGGGAAATGAGGGAGCTCCCCAGCAAAACAGTGCCTCCTATATTAAGATTGTTCTCCTGGGTGTAATTCCCATGCACCCCGGCGGCGTTTCCGGCAGACAGGCAGACGACGCACGAAAGCGCGGACACGCCCGCGAGGCCCAGGGAAACGCCTGCGACCGGATTGCCTCTCTTGTCTGTGATCTTTTTCTTCCAGCCGTTGTAAGTGTCGAGCAGGAAGTCGACCGGTTTCGCCTGGTCGTTCTGCCCGGCGTTGACGACGACCGTGGTTCTGTACTCGTAGGGATCAAGCCAGAGGCTGTTCGCGCCGGAGCCCTCGTTGGGATCGACGTACACCGTGACAGCATGGCGCCCTGGGACAATATCCTCGGACACTATACGACCATCGTCGGCCTTCGCGAGCAAGATCGGCTTTCCGTCGATCTTGACCTTGGCGCCTTCTTCGGGAAGCCACGAATAGACGAGGCGCCCAAAGGCCTGCGTGACGACTGTCGGTTCTGCTTTGGGAGGCCGGCCGAACGGGAAGAATCCGTTCGGCACGAAGAGTATGCCCGCATTCCCGTTAAGATCGAGATTTTGCGACACCTTCGAGCCCGAAACGCGGATCGCGCCGACTGAACCCGTAAGCTTCACCGCCTGCGGACCAGGGGCAGCAGAGTTTGTGCCCCACGATAGGGTTGAGCTGATATCCGAAGGGATTATGACAAGCTGGTCAGGCCGGGCGGTATTGGCAGCAATCGCATAAAAGCGCTTGCTCGCCGAAATAAGCTCGGCAAATACGGCACTCATCCTCGCGGCATCTCGCTGGTCGCTCGGGAGATCGATGAAAGCATCGAGCTCGGAGGAGGCGTACGCGAATTCGGCTTTCCATTCTTCGGGGAGGTAGGCTACGAAATCGAGGATGCTCGCGAAGGTATCGGAGGCGGTCTTGTAGTCGCCCTTCGAGAGGGCTTCGCCGGCTTTGAACTCGAGGAGTGTCGCGAGGAGACAAGCGTTGTCACGGATCGCCTTCCTGAGACGATCCGGCTCAGGATAGTTCTTCGCCTGAAGGTAGGCTACGATGCTCGGCGTAATGAGTTCGGAGTCCGGATCCCATGCTTTTTTTTCGATATCGAGGAGGTCCCCCAGGACCGACCATTCGCCGGAAAGCTGTTTGGCCCGTTTTTGGTAGGGACCGATAGCGGCGCTGAATGACATATCTGCGGTGAGCCTTGCGTATTCCGCTATCCGATTATCCTCATCCTCGGTCGGGCCGTGTCGCAGCCAATTGGCCTTGATCGCAGCCTCGAGAGACTCGAGCCGCGATCGCTCGGCCTCGGTAAGATCTGGTACCGAGAACAAGACATCGAGGCTCTGACCCTCAGCTACCTCTATCGTTTGCCGCGACACCTCATAGAGACCCAGCATGCGCTTCTGCCTAATGACAATCGAATGCTTCCCGTTTAATACCATACTGATTGAAGTAGCATTCGCATCGAGCGCGATATCATCGAGCGATACCGAATAGTCGCCCTTGGCGCCATTATTGATGAGATTAACCGAACCGAAGCCTATATGTCGACCCGTTACCGCCTTCAGCACCGAGGCGATGATATCGTCTGCGGCGTCGAACACCTCGAGCGGTTCGACAGACGGCGATTCCTTCGTTATAGCGCTCAAGCCTTTCGCCCTATCGTATATCGAGAGCGAGCATTTCACCTGGCCGGGGGTCGTTTGGGAAACCAAGCCGTACATGATATAATCGGCATTATGGCTCGCTGCCCAGGCCCTGAGACTCTCTTTATCCCTCGTGCCGGCAGAGGAATCGGCGCCAATGATATCGTAGAGACCGAGCTGGGCCACGGTCAGGGATAAAGAAGTCGAGAGAGCCTGGCATACGGCCTCGTACGATGAACTGCCTACGGCATTATCGAAGCGGAAGATCGCGACGCGAAGTTTCGACTCGGTCGGCTCGGCAAAACAAGCGAGCTGACCTATCAAGGTAAAAAGCAGTATTGTGCCGAGGCTGCGGCGGAACCGCTTGCTCGAAAGAAACAATGTCAGTGAGCACGATCGGGCAAAGGAGTTCTCCCTTGATACTGCTTGTCTTTGAGGCATAACTTTCCCCATCGTCGGGATCCTCGAGTAGGGCAGGAATAAGTACTTGAGGCTGTCTGATGACTAACCGAGTTATCAGACAGCCTGACTTTGTATATCTTTTACTCGAACGCCAGATGTGTCCAGCAAGTCGCTTAACGCGCTGTGTTAAAAATCAAACAAAAAGATTTCAGCATGCTCTTTATAACTATTCGTCCATGGATTTTAGACTAAGGACATTAACCAAGTTGTCACAGCTAGCGAGCAGCACAAAAGCAGCAAAATCGGCTACAATGCGGTCCTCAGAGCAGACTGCCCCTACCGCAGCAGCCCTATCAGGAACGTGTTCAGGTAGACAGTACCCCTACTAGTATTTTGCCCCGATGACCAAAACGGTGACAGTCTTGGAAGTAAAAATATTTTCCAGGACGACCCCAATACCGATTTTGGGGACCGATAGGTCCCGTCGCCTACAAGGCCGTGCATCGCTACCATTTCCAGCCTGGGTCGGCCAATAAATTCTATGCGAGCCCGCTCCCGTTCTACTTCGAGCTCAACGGCGAAGTGAAAATAGCCAGAGGCGACTCGGTCTATGACGTTGGAGTCTATTACGGCGATACGTGGAAGAAGGGTTTTGCGTCGGGCTCGACGCGGAATATGTGCCCATCGTAGTCGGCCAGTCGGACTTTCCGCCCGAGAGCTCGGCCGTACAGCCGGTTTGTCTCACCTACTTCACCAGTAGCTCTGGACTGTTCGGGGAATACTGGTACACGGGCCTGGGCATCGGAGCGCTCCTCGATGCGACGCAGGGCGATCTGGGCAGCTTCGATGCAATGGCAATAAAAGCCAAAGTCGGCTGCAATTACTTCATCGAGAACATCGGGATAGGCCTCGGACTCAACGAATATCTCGCCCTCTTCCCATCACAGCCTTCTTGGGGCCTCTCGTCCTACCCCGGGGACCTGCTCGCCGCAGTCGGGATTAACATGATTTGCAGATTCTTTTAAAGGCTCTCCAGTCGCTGAAAGCTATATGTGGCAGGTGATTGCTTCTGAAAAGCTCAAGCTCGTCATCGAGCGTGAGCGAGCATCTCCCATGCAGAACCAACATACCTTAAAGCTTTCTGTTGGGGCGTTTATTTAACTGCAAATTCATCATTCTCTGAATCCTCATTCCATATATATTCCAAAGCTATTGCAATTTTGCGTGCTGAGTCCTCAGATATTTTGTCTTTCACAAAACCTAAAGCCATATCAATCCCTGCAGTTATTCCGGATGATGTATAATATTTCCCATCGACAACCCATCGCGCTTTTTTCTGCCAAATTACTTCGTTGTTTTGTTCAATAACCCAATTAAGGGCCATTTTATTGCTTGTTGCTTTTCTTCCATTTAATAGCCCCGTTTTTGCCAATAATGCTGATCCTGTACATACAGATAATACATTTTCACTTTTTTCACATATATTCTTCAGTTTTTCTATAAAATAGTAGTCAGAAACTAAGGACCTTGTTCCCATCCCTCCAGGAATTACTGCCAAATCATAATTCCGTATTTCCGAAAAGGGTTTTGTTCTTATACACAGATTTGAATTTGATTTTACGTCTTTACCGTCAATTGAATAAAAATTAATTTCGTACATCTTTTCGAGACACCGGAATACTTCTACAGGTCCCATCGCATCTAAAGTAGTAAAGTCATCAAATAGAATTATATTAATATCTTTCATTTTCCACATCCTTTCTATTCACGCGAAATATTTTCCCGTTCACGCCCTACGGGCGGGTATCTGGGCAAGTACTTCTATACAAACATAGCTATGTTTCGTTTACCGCAAAATCCGCTAATACTATTCCTTTTTTTATGATAATATTTCCATGAAGCCTTGAGTCATTAGTCTGAATTGTTGCATAGGCATTTTTTGTCCTCATAAAAAAATCTTTCCTTTTTATCTTTTCAATTCCCCTTTTTCCTTCGTCGTATTCCTTTATAATCTTATCGTAAATATTCCACATTAATGGTTCTTCTTTATAAATATTACCCAATTCCATCATTTTGACTGGGTTTTCATCATCCTCATCATCCAGGGGGAAATACTTTAGTATTTCAAATAGCAATTTATCATTTTCAGTAATCGATGAATAGATTTTTCGTTTGCATATCTCAGATGCTTTGTAATTCGCGTCCACTATTGCTAGTTCATCTCTGTGCCCCATTCTGTAGATAACTCTATATATTTCTGGGGTTATTATGCTGGATATTCCTAAAAGCATAGCATCCTCCTTAACCTGTCTTTCATGGTTATTTGTCCTCCTTTGCATTGCATATAGTCTTGGATAGTCCGATCGTAATGAGCGAACGCGAGCGGGCCGAGGACCAAAGAGCCCCAGATACAGGAATACCAATTATATATCTAACCTTATCATGTTGGAAAAATCATTTTCAATCTTTTTTGAATCCAAAATCTGACTTACCTGCCCACGGTGATGAGTTTGATGATTAAACATATGAATCAATACTTTGGTAATACTCCTTTCGTGATTCTTGTTATCTCGTCCGATATATTCAAGTTGCTTATCTAAATCGCTTGCTGTTAATTCATTACTAAATTGAATAAGTAACTGGTCTAAGTGTACTCTGTCATTTTTAAAACTCGTCAAAGTAAAATATGGATTTTTAGGAATATCATTTGAAACATTCGCAAAGAGATTATCTTCGAATATTTTCGAAAACACATGACTTCTAATATCATTTGTCCAGGAGATATCAACATCAAAAATGTGGAATAAAATATCGTTTATGCTTTTGTAATATCCATCGATTTTTTCGTTGAAAACATCTTCGTTTTTTCAAGAATAGTTAACAGATCCGAATTCACTATTGAATTGCAATTTGCATAATAGCGGATTATTTCTACCATACATTCCTTTCAACTATTCCCTGTGGCCATGGAGCTCAAAATACCAGGGCTTCAATGCTAGAGCGATGAGCGCATGCAGGCTTTATACAAAGACATGCGCCCGACGGCCGGAGGAGGTCGTCGAAATGGGGTGAACGAATACGAAAAACGCGGACTTCGCCTACGCCCAGGATAGGCGCAAGTGATAAAGCACAAGAAGTTTTTCTCTTCGTCATGCTTCATGTAGAACAAGGACTTCTCCTCGGCCGAAACACGATGAAGTAGTTGCCTTGTTCTATTTTGGTATTATAAAGCAGTTTTCTTTTGACTGGCGAGGGAAATGCAACTTTTTTAAGAACCTCGTGAAATCCGTAGATGGCAAGATTAATTTCTTGCTATGAAATACATAAGGGACTTCGCTGTGCATCGGATGGCCTATCAAAAATCCCTTTCCAACCCCAACCGGACGGGACCATTGACCTTGGGGGATTCATTCGGCCCCTTGTACCAATCCGCCTCATAGGCCTGCTCAAGACAGACATGGGCCGGAACCAGGGTGACCAATACTCCGGCGGGAACCTCTATGGAGTACTGGCCCCGTTCATCGGTGGAAACGGAGCCTTCTCCCCGACCATTCCGGATCAGGCGGACCACTGTTCCGCGTGCCCATGGCGATTCGAATCGTATTGTAATCAGCCCTTCCGTTGCCGGAGAACGAAAGGCCGTCCAGGCGATTTCGCCCCCCCGCTGCTCGGCCATCACCTCGACCGCATCGGGGGTCCGCAGCCGAAATGCCGCATCCACGGAAACGGGAACGCCAGGGAACACCCGGATAACTCCCCTTTCGGCCTGGAGCAGCGCCTCGTGGATCCCCGAGACGATGTTCGACGAGGTTTCGTAGTAACAATTCACAAACCGAGATGCCAGCAAGTTCCGCCGGTTCCCTATAGCTTTCTCGTGGACTTGAGCATAGTCGGTGTCCGTGTCTCGACCGTCGAGCATCCGCACGTGGAATCGGGTGGCCGACATGCCGTGTTCGTCATCGATGGCCGAGTAATGCATGAGGCCGTTGGGGAAATGCTGATAGCGCTTAACGAAAAGTTTCAGTGTGGACCAGACGTCATCGGCGAGCCCCATCCTGGCTGCGGCCTGAATAGCCGGAGTATGGCCGCTGCATCCCAGGCTCCCGTGGACCAGGATGTCGGTATCGAGGAACTGCCGCAGGGTCGCCACTGCCAGACCATGCTCCTGGGTCTCTCTGTCGTCCGGGCCGATACACGCGAAAGGGAAAACAGGGGCGAGAAGAGTCGCGGGGAAGGGCGAATCGGGATATTTCCCCTCCGCGAACTTCAAGGGATGTCCACCATGGGTGACTCCGGGCGAGAACAGGCCATCGGCCACTGGCCAGGGCGGCATGCGGTCGACCAGCGACCTCAGGTCCCCGTCGCTCTTGGTTCCCAGCATGGTATCGAGGTTATCGAGGATTATGCAGAGGGCCCGGATGGCTGCGTGGTCCGTCAGGGATTCGGAAAGGTTGAGATAGCTTTCGTAGGGACTGGTCCCTCCCCGGATCCTGAGGGTCCCGTCGTCCCCGAGGACTAAGAGGTCCTGATAGAGTCGGGCGCAGGCTCGGACGAAGGGGACAGTACGGTCGACCAAGAACCGATCTCGGGGATCCAGCCCCCGGCGGTACCTGCCATGCGCATAAAACAAGAGACTGATCTGGGCTCCTACGGTTAGGTTCCGGCGAGTGTCGGGCTCGACGGCCTGCGTTCCGGTCAATGTGGCGATATCACTGAACCATGCCCCCTGTGATCCGAATAGAGCTGCGCCGTCTGCCATGGCTTTGGGCAGCTGGTTCCACCTGTAGTCCAAGTAGTTCTCAGCCAGTTCAGGCCTCGCCGCCGAGTGAAGCCCCCAGTACAACTGCTGCTGGTTCCAGTGATAAACGTGAACCCAGTTCCGTAAGTCTCCGTTCCAGAGCCAGCCGGCCCCGGTGAACATCGGCGGAAGGTCCCCTAAGCCACAGCTAAACAAGGTGTAGAAGTGGAGATAGTAAATGTTCTCAAGGTAGTCGTCGGCCAGATGCACCAGCGAGCGGTCCCAGAAATCCACCCATCGAGCCCGGTGTCGATTCTCGAGACCTCCTGGGTCCGAGCCTGCGGCCTCGAGGATCTTCCGGCCTGCATCCACCAAACCGTCTCCTGGACTACCGGGAACAACGGTAATCCTGATTATGCAGCTTTGGTCTTTCGACGCCGGAAGCAACCATCTTACTCCATGGGTATGAAGCCGCTCGACCTCGATTCCGGGTCCTTCGACAGTAGCCACCGTCCGGAAACCCCTGTTCCCGAAGTCTTGGCCGACCCAGGCACCCGAGGCTCCATCGCAGCTTAGAATACCGCTGGAGGTTCCTCCCAGTCGGACCGAGGGATCGTCGACGATCTGCTCGTAATAGTGCGCCGCCAGTCGGGTTCCCCATCGTTCCAAGGAAATGGTCCGCCCCACGGGTTCCGACGACCGAAACCGACACTCAACGATCAGCACGGATGGCTCGCTCGAGGCCCAGAGCCGGAACTCGGTCCGGTCGAAAGGCGTCTTCGACTTAATATCGACGATCGCAGTCTCCAGGGCTACCCGCCCCTGATAGTCGGCCAGGTAATTGGCGTCATAGGAAGGCAGACTGCTCTCGATTCGCAAGTGGCCAGGCGACACTTGCCCAGGGAATTTTTCCTCGCCTTCCCACGACCAAGCCCGAAAGGGAGCACTGGTCCCAGGGTCTACCGTGTCCGCATGATTAAGGTGGAGTTCGAGCGACCGATCCCCGTGCCAAACCAGAGCACTGAGTTGGCCGTTTCCCAATGGATAGCCTTCCATCCCGGTTCGAGGGGGAGCTTGATAGACTAAATCATGCTGGCCCAGACGGCGGGCCTGGCCGGTAGGGCAGGTGGCAGCTTCGTGCCACGTGGTGCGATACATATTTGCTCCTATGCTCCAAGGTGAGGCTTTTTCATCCCTTGATTCCCCCGGCCGTCACTCCTTCAGTCAATTTTTTTTGAGTAAATGAATAAACGACGATCGTAGGAATCAGCACTATCGAAAGGGCTGCGAAGAGAGCTCCCCAGTCCGTGGCATACCGGGCCACTTCGAAGAGGTTGGACAAACCGATCGGCAGGGTACGCTTGGCATCGTCGTAGATGAGAGTAAGGGCCAAGATGTACTCGTTCCAAAACGTAAAGAAGTTGAAGATCATCACGGTAATAAGGCCAGGTTGAACCAGAGGAGCAATGATGGTGAAGAGGGTCCGCCATCGGCCGCACCCGTCGATCATCGCTGCTTCTTCGTAGTCCATGGGCAATGACACCATGTACCCTGTCAGCAGATATACCGAGAACGGCAGGGCTCCGACTGCGTATACGAGAATCAGGCCCTCCCTGCTATTGGTCAGACCTATGCTATTTAAAAGGAGGAAGATCGGTATTACCAGGACAGTGACTTGAATGAAAAGGCCGGCCTGATAAATTGTCTTGATAGTCGAAGAAAGCCAATTCCGGTACCGGGTTAGCCCGTAGGCCGAGGTTAGGGTCAGGAGATACAGGACGACGAGAGACGCGACGGTCACATAAATCGAATTGAACATATATTCGCCCATATGGGCCTTCCGGAAAGCACGGGCGTAATTATCGAAATGGGGGACCTTGGGCAGGGCAAAGGCATTGTTGTCCATCAATTCGGTATTGCTTTTGAGGGAGGCCATCAGGTTCCAGAACAAAGGATAGAGGACCACCAGCGATAAGAAGATAAAGATTAGCCGTGTCGTCCAACGGGCGAAGGACTTGGCTATGAACGAGGAATCAGCCATGGGTTTTCTCCTCCCGGTTGGTCAATCGGTTGCTGATCATCGAAAGAATCATGCTGAACAGGAACACTACGACGGCGATAGCCATGGCGTAACCGTAATTGGCGTTGATCGTACCCTGACGATACATCTGGTTCAGGGCAGTGTCCGTGGCGAAATTCGGCCCCCCGGCGGTTAGGACATTGGCCACGAGGAAGGAGATGGTGATGGTTCCACCGATCATGAAAACCAAGGTGATTCGGATAACCGGCCATAGCAGAGGAATCGTGATCTTATAAAACTGCTTAAAAGGAGAGGCGCCATCCACCTCGGCCGCTTCGTAGAGCTCCTGTGGAATCGAGTCGATGCCAGCAATGTACATGACCATGTAGTACCCGAAGGCCTGCCAGATCAACACGACGATGATTGCCCCCAAGGCCGTCCGGCTGTCGCCGAGCCAGGGCAAGGCCAGGGCTTTGAGGCCCAATGCATTGAGGCAATTGTTCAAAAGACCGCTATTCGGCGAATAGATGAAGTACCAGACGATGGCCACGACGACAAACGACAGGATGCTGGGAAAGAAGAACACCGTCCGATAGAAGTTGCGCTCTTTAAGGTCCTTCCGCGAAAGAGCGGCGGCAGAGCCCAGGGCGATGATCAAAGTCGGAAAGGGGACGAAGAGCATAAGGATCAAGTTGTTGCCGAAGCTCTTAAGCAGATGTTCGTCCTTTAAAATGTAGGCGAAATTCTCCAGACCGACAAAAGTCATGGCTCCGCCGATTCCCGAATACTCGAATAGCGATAGCCAGAACGTGTTCAGGGTCGGATAGATATAGAAGACCATGTAGAGCAGGAGGGGAGGAAGGACACAGAGGGCGAAGAACAGGATGTCGTTGCGTTTACGAGAGAGGCTCACCGGGGACTCCTGGAATGGAAGGGGGCACTGGATGATCTATCCAGCGCCCCCGGAAGAAAAGTTCAGTTGGCGGCCTTGATCTCGGCGGCGGCCTGCTTCCAAACTTTGTCGAGTTGGGCGGTGTATTGATCGATAGTCATCTGCCCATTCATCAGGCTGGTGATGGGATTGTTGACCTCATCGGCAATATTCAGCTTGGAGCTCTTGGGCAGGACACCCCAGTGCCCAGTCACCTGAATCATCGATTCGGCTCCCTTGTAGAAATTGTAGGTGGACTCGCTAAGCTTGTCCTTTACAAGGTCTGCGGCGCCCACCACGGCGAAAACCCCATTGGCCTTTTCGGCGTTCAGCTTGATCGACTTAGTGGTGTACAGATAGCGCAGGAATTCCTTGGCCAACGCCGCATTCTTGGCCTTTGAGGGGATCATGAAGGTTTCTATGCCGGTCTGACAGTAGGTCGGGTCGCCGGCCTTGAACCCGGGGAACCCGGCGAAACCGAAAGTAAACCCTTCTTCACGGGGCGCGTCCTTCATCTCGCCTTCCATCCAAGGACCGTTGACGATGAACATGGCATTGCCTTTCATCATTTCGGTCTGACTTTGGGTATGATTCAGGGCCACAGTGCCCTTCATCAGTCCGTTGTCGAGGGCCGCGATCTTGGGAAAAACTCCGAAGGCTTTCTTTGCCGCGTCGCTAGTCCAGAAGGCAGGGTCGTAGGTGTACATCGACTGGACGGCCTTCGTACCGCCGGCGGCGTAAACGGCAGGCACATAGATTTCTTCGAGGTAGCCTGGGTAAATGCCCTGGTAGGTGAACAAGGCTCTGTTGAATTTCTTGGCCACTGCGGCGAGGGCATAGAACTCATCGATCGTCTTGGGCAAGGCGATGTTGTTCTTGTCGAAGAAGTTCTTGTTGTAAACCAATCCCATCGGAGTGTAGTTGTATGGCCCGAGATAAATCTTCCCATCCAGGTAGGGGGAACAGCTCCGACCGGCCAGGGTGCCAGGAATGATCAGATCCTTGATAGCCTTCTTCTGGTCGATCGCAGGACCATTGAAAACATCGGTCAGGTCGGTCAGGGACCGGTCCTTGATCATCCCGGCCACGACTCCACCCGCATCACCTTCGTTGAAGTAGATAAAGTCCGGGGGATTGCCTGAGACGATCTGCGGTCGGATGACATCCCCGATCTTGGGACTGGCGGTCAGGTTGACTTTGACGCCGGGGTAGTCTTTTTCGAACTCAGCGATGATGGCATCCCAGTAATCGCGGCCGTAGCCGCCCTGAAATACGGCGACGTTGAGAGTCTTGTTGCTGAAGGACTTCACATCCTTGGCCTGAGCGAACGATAACGGCACCAGGCAAATAGCCGCCAGCAGAGCGAGAACCATTCTTTTCATGGCAGGTTCCTTTGGTTGTTTTTTATCCCCGCCAAGCGGGGACAGCCACTTATGCTATGCCGTTTTCTCCAACCGATGTATCGACGCATTTCAAAAAGGGCATGGACGATTTTTCAACCGGGGATGAACTCGCTAGGGGCTTTGCCGAATCGGCGTTTGAAGAGGCGGTTGAAATAGAACGGGTCCTCGATGCCAACGGCGATCGCCACTTCCTTGATCAAGTATTTTCCGGTCGACAAAAGTTCACGGGCCCGGTCAAGTTTGTCGTCGTTGATGAAGTTGATGATGCTCTTACCCGTCTGATCCTTGAAGATCGTGCAAAGGTACGACTCGCTCATCCGAACCAGCTGGGCTAGCCGGGCCACGGAGACCTTTTCGTTCGGATGGGCCGCAAGGTACTCGATGATGGCTTGGACCTCGGATCGGTAACGAGGGCCGTCCGGAGTCGTGAAAAGCCCTAGCAGGTCCCGATCGGAGGGGGCCGCCAGTACGGCCTCTGCTAGAGCGGGGGTCGGGAGGGCCGCGCTGATTTCTCTCTTGAGGAACTTGGGAGAAACACGATGTTCCGCGCACCATTCCACCAAAATCCGGACACTATCGGCCAAATTGGTCCCGACCTTCGGCCGCGACCGGAGAAGAAGCTCCCGGTCGGACTGGTCCCGGTAATCCCCCACAGACAGGACCTTCCCCTGGCACTTCGCGTAGAAGAATTGCCCGGAAACCCTAAGGACCTCGAGCAACGTCGATTTCAGTCGGGATCTGTCGGCAATCAGCGGAGCGTGAACGATGCCGAACTCGCAGTCATAGTACATTCTCCCCTGGTCGACGAGCCAGGCAGCCATTGTCTGGGGCGCGACCTCGATCCCTGGGTGAACTAGCGCAACCAGGATTCCTTCCCCCTCGGGCCCTCGCGCCAAGAAACACCGCCGACAGGCCTTCAGCCCCTGTTCGGCCAGTGTCCCGACCAGCCCGGCCAGATCATCGACTGGCCCGGAGGACTTGGCCACCAATACAGTGAACCGGCAGTCCGCCTCGTCGGACCGAACCTCGGCAAACCGGGCTTCAAGACCCGGAAGTCCGTCATCCACCAGGACTAAGCTGACAGCATCACAATTTCCGTTGGGGGGATCCATCCCCTTGGGTCGGCCCAGGGTCGCCGTTAGCTCGGAAAGGCTTTGGCCCAGAATCTCGGGACTGATGTCGGTCTTCAGTAGGTAGTCCTTGGCACCTTGGCGCAGAGCCTCCCGGACAAGCCCGAAATCTCCGTGGTTGCTCAGTACCAGCACAGCTGGCGGCGAAGGCCGATCCTTGAGAGCCGCAATAAGTTCGAGGCCATCCATTCGTGGCATTTTCAAATCGGTAATCATGATATCCACGGAGGTTCTATCCACCAATTGGAGAGCCGCCAAGCCATCACTAGCCGTTCCTGCCAGCTCATATTCTCCGGAATTCCAGTCGATCATCGACTTTACGGCCAATTTGACGATTTGCTCGTCATCGACAATGGCGATGTGGTACATCCTAGCGCCTTTCTGAAACCGACACGGCGGGAAGCCGTACTGTGACTTGAGTCCCTTGACCCGCCCGACTCTCGAGGACGACCCCCCACGGGGCTCCGTACCAAAGCCGGATCCGCTCCTGGACATTGGTAACTCCGATCCCCGAAAATCGGTCCTCTCCCGAGGAAGATCCCTCGTCGTCGAATCCCTGACCATCATCCACGATCCGAATCACCAATGCCCCGTCCTCGATACGGGCCGTCATGGAGATGGTCACCAGGGCTCCTGCCTCGTAGCTGATGCCATGGACGATAGCATTCTCGACAAAAGGTTGGAGAAGGAGCTTGGGAAGCCGGATCGCTAAGGCGTCGGTTGCGCAGTCCGTCTCGAAGCGGAAAGAGTCCCCGTAGCGTAGCTTCAGGATCAGAGCGTAATTGCGCAGGTTCTTCACCTCATCCTCGAGGGTCAGGGTATTGTCTTCGATCAAGACCCCATTGCGGAGCAGGGACGAGAGTGCCCCTATTCCCTCGCCGATGACTTCGTTCCCTTGGAGCAAGGCCGTCCATTTCAGGGAGTCGAGAGTATTGAACAGAAAATGTGGATTGATCTGGGACTGGAGGACTTCGAGTTCGACCCGGCGCTTCTCCTCCTCGCGGCGCTGGATCTCGTCGACCATGGTGCTGAGCCGACCTGCCATCTCGTCCATGGCCCGGGAGACTTGCCCCACCTCGTCGGTGCACGTGTCTCCGATTCGCCCACCGAAGTCGCCTTTCTGAATGGCCCAAGCGGCCTTGGTCAGCCGTCCCAGAGGAAACTGGATGCTCGAGAACAGTACCGAAGCCAAGAACGAAATCACCAGCAGAACCACCAGACATACCAGGATGATATTCTGGACCATCTGGCGGGCCAAGCTCTCGACAACGCGGTCCGGGATTCGGGCCATCAGGATCCATCCGGTTTGGGGAATGGCGGTCGCGCAAACCAAGCTGGTTTGGTTCCCTGCCTTCCAGACAAAGGAGTTCGGCAGCTCATCTTGAATAGTGTCGAGCCTGGCTATCAAGCTCCGGTCCTCAAGCTTCATTCCAGTGGCCAGCCCACCAGGGGCGGAAGAGATGACGGTCCCGTCACGTTCCACCAGCACCAGTTGAGCGTCGGTTCCTATGGCGATGCCGTAATAGGCATTACGGGAAAAGGTCCGCTCGTCGAGCATAAGGACCAGACTGCCGATGGCTTTGTTGGTATCGGCGATGTCATAGACTAGCCGTCCGACTACCAGCAGAGGGTTGTCACGGTTATTCTTGCTGATAGTCCAGTACATGTTCTGCTCGGAAGCTTTCACGCCGGCCAGGATCCGGTTCAGCTCGATATCGTGATATAGAAGGTATCCGGTGTTTAATAGCAGAGTGCCATCGAGCCGGAAAATGTTGGCGTCGGACACCTTTCCGTCCCTATACGTCATCCGGCTGATATCAGCGTCGAGTTTGCGCAGGAATTCGGCCCGGTCCGTGTCGGAATGGGGAAGCGGATCCTTGAGTCCTGCCTGGATTGTCGGATGGACGATGAGGTTTTCCGTCAGAGCTATCATTCGGTCGAAGGTATCGGCCATGTTTTTGGCGACCTGGGCGACCAGCTGGCTCGAGTAATTCGCAACCTGATCGTTCAAGGCTTTGGAAAACGAGAGGCTGGTGATGACACCGACTACGACCACGGGGACAATAGAAACCAGGAGGAAGGTGATAATGAGCCGGGAGCGGATCCCCACGGAACGGAATAAAGTTCCGAACCGTCGTTCGATCTGTCCCAGGAGGGCAGGAAAGCCATCCAATATTCACCTCTTCGAGTAGAGTAAACGGAAATGCACAGTCTACTCTTCCTCGGGACATCAGTCCATCGAGAAGAATTGGACTGCGTATGCAGGGATTTCGACCTCAACAGCCTCTCCGGTTCCGAGAAAGACCCGGGACTTCTGAAGCGTCGAAACACTGTTGGCCACGGCCCATACCCGGCGTTCCGGCCAGGCCCCGACGTCGAGCGTCGGGTTGGCCGCGTGCCACCGTTCCAAGGCTTCTTCCTTCCGGGCACACCATAGGATGGTCCGAAGGAGGACCCTGGAGTTCTCTGCCGAGTAGGGAAGCCCGGCGATGTAGGCACAGCGACCAGATCCGAATTCGTTGACAGCCAGGTGGACATGGTTCCCTGACGCGGCCAAAACCTGAGTGGTCCGACCCGAGAGAAAGGTCCAACTCTTGTCCCCACCAACATCGAGACAGCCTTGCAGGTCGGCAGTGATGAAGTGGTTTTCGGTCAAGATCATCGGCCTGGCCAAGACGCTCATCGAGTTCCCTTTTTCCTTCTGTACCCCGAGAAGATCACCTAGCTGGAAGCACTGGCCCTGGTGCTCCGCGGCCGAGGGGTCGCCTATTCCGACGAAGGCCCCGCCGGCGTGAACAAAGGCGCGAACAGCCGTGGAAAGCGATGGATTTTTCCATAAATAACCACCGCTCCAGGCCGTTCCCTCGGTCCCTTCGGTCAGCAGGACATCGATGCCGGCAGGGACGCGGCCAGCGGCCAGGACTTCATCTATCGACAGGAAAGAAACATCGACGGGTAGGCCCGAGAGGCACTCGAGGGCGTTGCTCCCGGCGACCTCGAACGTGTCGGGCCGGATAACGTGGAACTTCTGGTCGGGGTTCATATGGTTGATCCACGATCTCAAGCCGCCCCAGGCATCGAGGACCGCGACTCTCACCCCTGTTCCGGCAGGCTTGGTCCCATGGGCCTGTTCCTTAAGCATACGGAACTCATCGCAGATATCGGCCACGTGCCTGATGAATTCGGGGAACCCGAGAGCTAACCTTAGATAGCCTCCGTGACCAATCCGATCGATCCCCTGGCGGAAAAGAGCCCGGCGGATTTTCATCCAGTTGCGCCTCGACTCGGCGGTGGGATCTCCTCCTTGTTTGAACACATCGGGAAAGAAGTAGGGATAAAGTCGGATTTCCTTGATCTGGGGGCCGGGGGAATCAGCCAACCGTCGGAGGGCTACCCCGTCTTCACAGGCGCCGATGTTGATATCGATCCCTATCTCCTGAAACCGTGGGCTGTAGGGCTCCATCCCCGCCCAATGGTCGCCCCAGAAGACGGCGGCTTTCTTTCCCCGGACATGGATCCGACGAACCAGTTCCCGTCCGTACTCGACGACGAATCGATGGACGAAATCCATCCAGTCCCGGTACTCCTTAGCAGGAACGCGGTACGAATTGTTATAGTACCCCTGGTCGACGAAGTGCTCGGGGCGCAACGCATAACCTTTCTGTTTCGCAAAGTCGGCCAGTGCCTCGGGGCTCACTGCCTCCCCATAGCCGTGCCAGTCCCGGTACTTGTCGTGGTTCATCTCATCGCTGTCGATGACGAAGTGATACGCCAGTGTCGTCAGTCGTACCACTTCGGTATCGGGCAGTTTATCGAGGTAGGCCTCGAAATACTCCATCAAATGATCCCAAGTAGGCTTCAGATATGGATCGACCCCCTGAATGGGGGGAATGGTCCAGCTGTTGGTGATGTGGTTGTACATCGAGGTCGAATCCCAGATCACCCAGACCAGGAAGCTGACAGTGTATCGGTGAAACGCGGTTGCATTCCGGATCACTAGGGTGCCGCTATCTACATCGAAGTCCCACGACGACGGAGATACTGTATCACCGTTGGTCCGGTCGATGACCTCCCAAAACTGGGTCGGTGTCGAGTCAGTGTCAATCGCGTACTTATCGGCGCTGAAGCCGTCGAGCAGACGAATTTCGACCGTGGAGCCGGTAGCCGTGACGGGATCGGACATCAAATATTTCCGGGCCAGCTGGTCAGGATGAGCCCGGGCCCAGGCTTGGTCGGCCCGGACGAGACAGGTCGTCGAATAGATCGGGTACCCAAGTTTCAATATCTCGTCCGATAGCCGGGTCCCGTCGCTGTCGCGGATGGCGTCGGGTTTCCAGAGTCCTACCAATTCGAGCATTTCTTTTTCTTTTCCGGCTTCGGCGGGCAAGGTCACCGACCCCTGAAGGGTCCTGTCGATCTCGAGGTGCTTCATGGTAAACAGGATGAAGAGATCGACCGATTCCGACCATCGACGATATTCCAAAACGACCTGGACAATCTTCAGATGGAATTAGCCCTGTGGATATCGGATAGGAACTGCAACAACTGACAGTAAAGAGAAAATACTTCATGCCAATTTAAAAACGTCTCCATGTTGCGTTTACTAAACCAGGTCTATCGTAACCTTACTTTTGCTTAGTCGGTAAAGGAGGAGCTGTTCATGGCCTACTCTAGGAAGATCTCCTTTTGTCTATGCGCTGTCATCGTTATCTTGGCGGGTTGCGGCACAAGCATGGCCCCCAGCGGACCCATCGGCAATAGTGCCTCCAAAGCATTGGTATCCGGAACTGTGTACTACGTTGATCCTGCTGCCGGGAATGACGCTTCGTCCGGTACATCGACGTCGACTCCCTGGAAAAGCCTCTCCAAAGTGAGCTCCATCACCTACAATCCTGGAGATCAAATCCTATTCAAGTCGGGAACGACGATCAATGGCCAGTTTCTGGCCAAAGGATCCGGCTCCAGCGGAAGTCCTATAATAGTGGCCAGTTACGGCACAGGGGCAAAACCGACTCTCAATGGCAATTCTGCCAGCACGGTAATCAGTCTCAACAATGTTCAATATTGGGATATCAGCAACATCCAGATTACGAACACGGCGTCCACCGATGCCGACCGTGTTGGGGTGTATATCACCGCGACCGACGCGGGAACTCTGAACTATATCCATTTGACGCACATCGATTTTCACGACATCCGAAGCCGCGCACCGAATTACACTCCCGGCTCCAACGAATCGGCTGGTTCGTGGGCCGGGGCCATCATCGGTCGAATCTTCGGCTCGAAGACTCCTACTCGGTATAATGATGTGCTGATCGCGAATAACACATTCAACAATACCGACAAGAATATGATGTACTTGTTCGACAGCACTTGGTCGAACAACTCTGCCGTCGGATTCACGGGCGGCGCCGGGAACATGTTCAATTCAACGAACGTGGTCATCGAGGACAACGTGGCTACGAACATTCCGGGAACTGGGGTGTGTCTGTGCTTCACGGATGGGGCCCTCGTCCAGAACAACACGATCGATAACGCCCAAGACAATGTCCCATCGAACGTGGCTGGAGTGGCGATGTCGAGCTGGGGCTGCAACAACGCAGTATTCCAATTCAACGAAGTAATGAACACCCATGGAACGGCCGACGGGCAGGCTTTCGACAACGATGGAGGCTGTCAGAATGTCATCTTCCAATACAACTACAGCCACGACAACGCTGGCGGGTTCTATATGGTATGTTCGGCTGCCGGCGCCGAAGTCCGTGGGGCAATATTCCGGTATAACGTCAGTCAGAATGACCATATGGGTACGTTCGACCACCGCCCATACAGCTACGGCAGTCTCATTTACAACAACACGATCTTCGTCGGCAGTGGCCTCACCGTGCCGCTGTTCCGGCCAGATACAACTTCCACCTCGGGAACGGCGACCTTCTCGAATAACATCGTCCAGAACAGCGGAAATTCCGTAGGGGGCGACTTGGGTAGCTTCAACTGGAGCAACAACATCATCTACGGCAACTACACTTCGCGCCCCGCTTCGACGAATACCGACCCGCTGCTTGCCGCCCCCGGCTCGGCTCTCAACGGGATATCGACCGTTTCCGCCGCCTACAAACTGCAGACAGGCTCTCCCGCCATCGGAACGGGCATCGCAATCGCAAACAATGGAGGAAGAGATTTTTTCGGCGACACGCTCTCTTCTCCGCCCAATATCGGCATCGATAACGGAACACCAGTCGCGGCGCACACGGACCTAGCTCTAGGAGCTTCCGCTTCGGCATCCAACATTCACTCCAGTCCATACGCAGCTTCGTATGCCATCGACGGGAATCTTTCGACCCGATGGGCGACATCCGACGGCACTACAGCCTGTTGGCTCGAGGTGGATTTTCCCGCGTCGACGACCTTCGACAAAGTCTCGATCGACGAGGCCTATGGTCCGAGGATCAATGATTATCAAATCCAATATTGGACAGGCAGTGCCTGGGCCAACGCGTACAGCGGTAGTGCGCCCACCAGCGCCGTCATAGGATTCCCCACGGTCACCAGCACCAAAATCCGGCTGAATATTCTGGACATCACCGGAAGTCTTGGACCGTCCGTCTGGGAATTCGCTGTCTACAATTATTGAAAGGCGAGTATCAACGATACCGTTTCTCGACCTTGTCCCAGGGATGAGGTCCGCCAGTTTTTATTCGCAGGTGGGTTGATACCTCGCAGTTTACTGCGCTCTTTCTTGCGCACTAACACTCGGGTATCAACCCGCATACAACCCATTACCTTGCAGAACCAACATACCTCGGAGCTTGCTCCGGGGTCGTCACTTGTAATACTCCGAAATAATTTTGGAATAGATTGGTTCTTCTTTTACTCGCTTCATTGCTTCATTAAACAATTTTAATTGTTTTAGGCCCTCAATATCATCTCTTCTTACTATAATATATATATTCCCCTCATCTAATGGCTTTTCAATTGTGTGAAAGTTATTTGCTTCTTCCTTTGGAAATATTTTTTTAATAATATACCATCCAGTAATATCCCCTGCTGGTGTGATATCTATTCTTCCGCCATAGAGCTTCCTAATATTTTGTTCTTCGCTTGCTGTATATTCAACATTTAATCCTGCATCGGAAAACCAATTCTCATAAAAATAGCCTTTGATTCCTCCAATATTATAATTCTTTAGATCACTAAACTTAGTATAGTTTATCTTCTTTTTTTGATCCCTTGAATAGTAAAAGAAAAGAGTCCGTTTCATTATTAGTGGATCAGAAAACACAAATGCTGCTTCTCTTTCAGGCGTTTTGACATAAGGCATTATTCCCCATACTTTCCCATCTTTCAATTCCTCTTCGCACCGTACCCATGGCAGAAAAACAAAATCAATTTTTACATTCATTTCTCGCCCTACTTCGGATAGTAGGTCAATTAGTAGTCCGCTTTTTGTATTAGTCTCTATATACGGTGGCAAATCATTAGTACCAATAGTCAAAACATTTTGAGCAGATGTGTATATAATAGAAAAACTACAAATTACTAGCAATGCCAGTCTTTTCAAATATTCCCTCCGAGCGTCGCATTCAACCCGCAAGGACGGCACACTGCTGTAATGACCGCGACAAATAATAGTTTGCCTATATCATTATATATATGTTTCGACATGGGAATTAATAATTACAATGCAAGTGTATTATTCCCCCATCAGACTCCCTAAAGTTCCTGTTCATGTTTTGCTAAGGCCTTTGGGAGATGCATCCCGGCGTGCATAGAAACATAACCCATCGTATCTTGGGGGCGTGGACGCTAGGGTTGCCCGGAGATCCGCGACTTGCGCCTAATTTCCGCTGTGCATCCCGTCCGCGAGCGCCCGGTACCCTTCGACCGTGAGCTCCCCGACGTAGAGCCGGAGGAGAGTCCACTCTGACCACGGGATAGCCTGCCGATTCGCGGCCTCGCGCGAGGCTGTCCACCGCCTGCCTGTTCGAGGATCTGCTCCGACACGGCGCGCGGCCGCCGCAACGGTCATTAAATTTGCGCAGATTTCGCAGCGGCTCATACAAACATCAAGAGCCGCGAGAAACTGCAAAGCCAATTTCAGTGCGCCGACAAACTAACCGATTTTTGAAATTGAGGCTGTCCCATAACTCAGAAAGTTATGGGACAGCTTCCGAAATGTCGCAGGTTTTTGAGGTCAAAAACTACGATAAAACCTCGAAAACCGAGAAATTGCAGAGGCTGTCTGATGACTAACCGAGTTATCAGACAGTCTGAATTGGTTCAGGTATTTGCAAAACCGCCCCAAGCTAGGCTGTATTGCGCTCATTGACGGCTTATCCTAATTCATTGTAGAACATAACTACCCCTAAAACGTGTTGGGGGATGGTATAAATTGAGACTAGGAGAGGCGCCCCTTTCCCATGAACCGTATCCTCGACGCAGTGCATGGACTCTTGCTACCTGCCCGGCGGGCGCTTGCCCAGGCATGGGATATCGCCCAACGCTGGCTTTCCGTCCCGTTCAACTTCTGTCTCGCCCTTATCGGCCTCATATTCGTTATTTCTTTTTCTACGTGGGCAATAGTCGATCGTTCCGAGCGCGCTCTTCTCTATTTCCCCGACGCCAAGGGGGTGCTTCATGGCGAAGTCCGGGAAGTTCCCCACAGCTGGGGCAAGGAGGCGAGGGCCGATCTCATTGCCTCCGAGGTTCTCCTCGGCCCCAAGTCGGCCGATTTGCTCTCTTCGTTCCCTTCGGGAGTTCGAGTCGAGTCTATCCTTTACCGGAAAGGTCGACTTTTCCTCGATATTTCTGCCTCTGCCGCCTTGGCTACGCCTGCTTCGTTGAAGACGGGCATCAAAGCCATGGAGCGCAGCATCCATGCTGCGTTGCCTGGTTTACTGCGCATAACCCTGACGATAGGCGGAAAAGAGCCCTATAGCGTGGGCCTAACGACGGTAGAAGGGGGTTTAAGGATAAAAAAAGGTGGAAAATAATTGACAAAGGTTTTTGGCAGCGTATACTTCCATAGCAAATAGTGGATAACTCGTACTGTGCAATGAAAGGAGTTATTGCATGAGAAGGCAAGTAATAGTAATCGCCCTGGCTCTCGTATTTGTGGGCGCTTTCACCGCCGTCTCCGCCGATGAGGCCGTTCTTATCGACTTCTCTAACCTCAAGGCCGATATCGTCGCCGATTCCGCCAATCAGGGCAAGTTCCTCCAGAACAGGGCTACCATGATGGATTTCTCGGGAACGGCTGGCGCAAGCTACACGGATGAGCAGAAGAAGCAGATGAGGACCTCGCTCGCCATCAGGAACTGGGACGTTCTCCTCGCCTCGTCCTCGAGGTCCAACCTCAACCAGGCGCTTTCCATGACCGCTGAGGCCACCGTGGATTCCAGCGCAAAGCAGTATGGCGGTAAATCCGTCATGGGCTTCCGCGTCCACTTCCCTGTGGCCGACTACAACAGCTGGGCCAAGATTCAGCCGCCTTTCGAGATCCCCGCTTTCGAGCCGAAGGCTACGGTGGACGACAATGGCGTCATCACTCCGGCAAAGGATGCCCAGGGTTCTGATCCTGTTAACGCGAGGCTCACCCGTTTCGAGGGAAGCTACGATGCGAACAGCAAGATCATTAGCGCCCTCGGTATCGTGAAGAATGTCGGGGTGATTAAGTCCGTCGCCGTCACGGTGAAGGGCCTTAATTTCCCCCACGGACTCACGGTCGCCCTTCTCGACGCCGATGGGAACGAGCAGGATCTCTTCATGGGCTATCTCAACTTTGATGGCTGGAAGGAACTGCGCTGGGACAATCCTGGATATGTGCAGGATGTCCGGAACCGCGAGCTCCGCGTCTTCCCCCTCTACCCGAAGACCACCCCCATGGTTAAGTTTGGCGGCTTTATCGTTACCCGCGACGCGGCTCACGAAGGCGGCGATTTCGTCGCCTACGTCAAGGATGTCAAGATCCTTTATGACAAAGCCGTTCTCGAGCCTGTCCGCGATATCGACGACGAATCCATCTGGGGCATCGTAAGCAAGAAAGAGAGCGAGCGCAAGGACATCGAGTCCAGGCGTTTCGGCTCAGAGCAGGTCCTCCGCTATCTCGAGTCTATGAAGCAGGAGACCAAGACTGATTTCACGCCTGACGCCACCGCCACTGATACCGCCGCCAAGAAGTAGTCGGGGTATCCTGAGTATTGAAGGCCGGGAGATGTCCCGGCCTTTTTCTTGAGAAAAAGCAGGGACGGGTGCGAGGTTTCGATCGTGAGGACGATTCAAGAGAGTCCCGAGGCAATTCCCGACAAGGCCGCTCTCCAGCTGGCTTATGAGGCGGATAGACCTGGATACCTTCGTTTGCTTTCCGCGATGGACGCGCGGCTACGCGCCGCCCTCGAAAAGAACGATTTAAGCCCGACGCTTAAGGGAAGAGTCAAGGCCTTCGATTCCTGGTACGCGAAACGGATCCGCCTCCTGCGAAACGCAAAGGCGGCGGGCAAGGTCCCAATTCCCATTACCGATGTCGTAGCCCTCAGAGTAGTTTGTCCTTTCTTGGGCGACCTCTCTCGTGCGGAAGAATCGATATGCTCATCGTTCAAAGTGCTCGAGATCGAGCGCAAGGGCTCTGAGCGCTCGTTTCGCGAGTTCGGCTACGAATCCATCCATCTCCTCATCGAGCTGCCCAACGATCTTCGTGCGGATGCCCGCGGCTTCGACAGTCCGGTAGTCGAAGTACAGCTTAGGACAATTCTGCAGGAGGCCTGGGCCGAAGTAGAGCATGAGCTCGTCTATAAAGCTGAATTCACCCCCTTCGACGAGCCAATGAAGCGCAAGCTCGCGGCTCTCAACGCGAACCTTTCCCTCTCTGATATCATCTTCCAGGAAATTCTCGATTATCAACGTCGGCTCACATCCCAGCTCGAGCAGCGCCGGGCCGCGTTCTATGGCAAAATCGAGAACTCGATGGATCGCCCTCTTGAGTTAGAATCGGGGACGAAACCCCAGGGCGAAGTTTGTGTCGAAAGGCGAGAGTTCGGTTCTGAGCGGTCTAACGCGACGAGCATGGACGATCTTTTGTTAGCTGCCCTGAGCGCGCACAATCGCGAGGACTACGGAGCAGCGGCGCGTATCTATAGTGAAATACTCGCGCAAAAACCTGGACGGGACATTGCCGCCGTGATCTATAAGCATCGAGGCATGGCCTACTTTTCCCAGTCGCTCTACAAGGCGGCGATAGCGGATTTCGGTTCCAGCCTCGAGCTCGCGCCTAAAGATCATAAAGCGGCTTACTATCGCGGCGTCGTTAAGAGTGTTTTGCAGGATTTCGTAGGCGCGATAGGAGACTTCGATTTGGCCCTCGATATTCATCCCTATCACTTCTTCTCTTTTTATCGGCGCGCGATGGCGTATTGGCATCTGGGCGATTATGCCCAAGCCCTATCCGATACGGAGTCGGCTTTGCGTCTTGAGCCCGGGAATGCCCAAGCCGAGCGGCTTAAAGGGCTGGCACTCACCAAGCTGAAGATGTAGGTCTAAACCCGGAAAGTCTTTACAGGTATAGAATAAGCGTTCTTGCCTTTTCTCCGTCCTTGACAGGCCGAGCCGATCCCGGTTATATTCCGAACGTTATGTCCCCATCGTCTAGAGGTTAGGACAGCGGGTTTTCATCCCGCCAACAGGGGTTCGATTCCCCTTGGGGATAATTTTGTCATTGTTATACAATGAATTAGCCGATTAACTTCCCGAAACCCTTAAAAAACAAGACCATAAAGACGACTTGACCAGGATAGTTGGGAGATCCCGCGCGACTTCTAGGACATCGCCTGATTAGATGCCCCCAGCCACGATCTCAAAATCTAGGTTATTATAAAGGATTTTGCAGTATGAAAACGGGGGAATTCAACTTATAAACTCCGAATTTGTAACTTGTAAATTCCAAATTCTCAACTTATAAATTCCAAATACATAAGTTGAGAATTCCTCCGAAACAAGTTGAAAATTCGTTGTTGATAATGCGCATGCTTTTACAGCTCATTCATATAACTCTGAAGGTGCAATGAAATCGAATCAAAAATATTTGGCAATACCGGTATTAGATCATCCAGCGTAAAATCCTTTGGGTAGTTTGCATTATGGTATTCTCTTATATAGTCATATAGCATATTCCGATAAATCTCGTTCATGCTTTTTATGGGGTCTTTAGAGCCATAATTAAATGAATTCGTTAAATGGCCGAAAGCTAACCCGAATTCATATATACTTTTATCCCAACCGGATAGTGATTCTGAGTATTTGGCGATATCGTCATCCGTGATATACTCTTTTTTATTTTCCTTATTCAAAATGAACCATTTATGGCTTTCGATTGACGACTCCATGAATTGTTTTCTTTCGGTTTTATTTCGATTAAGCAGAAATAGGAGTTTCATTATTTGATCAAGTTCTTGGCACATAATAGAAATACAATTACCATAATGCTTCATGTCAAACAGCAATTTGAACGATTTCATATTCTCATCAAGGCGATGACTTATTAATTTCTTATATTCTTCCACTTGGGTAATCATAAATATATCCTTTTCGCAGACGGGTCGAATACGCCGCACTTGCCGCAGGGGCGTTCCTTCGCTAAAGAAAAACTATTTTGACTCATGGTCGTTTTTAGTTATTCGGCTCTTGCTATTAGCTTTATTGCTTTTATTGTTCATTTTACGAAAAAGCCTTATAATAGGTTTCTGAAAAATGAATAATACTAAAGCGAAAAAAATCAACCAAATATAGCTTTTGAGTGCTTCAAACATTGGACCAAATGAATTCATTCCTCTATTCCTTTCACCGAAAAATCAGGTCGTGTCGCTTTTATGATAAACTCCATGTTGTTTTTACTACAATACTCTCTCACTTGAATAGCCTCTTCTTCGTTAGGTTCTTCAAACTTTGAATTCAATTCTTTTATTGAATCTACTGAAAACTTATAATGATTCGGAATATCTTTAATTTGTCTTTGCTTCATATTTTTTATTTGATTATCAAAAGTAATTGGAAAATACACTATAGTTGCCTGGTATCCTAAATCAATAAAGTACCTTTTATATTGCTGTCTCTCGCTATTTGTCCAAAAACCAAAATCTAAGACTACATTCATTGATTTTGATAATATCTTTTCGGATAATTTGTAGATCATATCTTTACATTTCTGAAGATTTCTTTCAAAAATCAATCTATCTGATGTTTCCTTATAAAAATGCAACATCCATTCATCTGCAGAAAAATGAAAGTACATATACTCATTTTCTAGATACTTTGCAAATGTAGACTTTCCTGAACATATTTTTCCGCAACAAAAAATAATCTCAGGCATATTTTATAGCCTCTATTTTATTTCCAGGCGGGTATCTACCTCGTGGCTGGCTCTGCTCCGGGGTTCGTTCATTTCCATTGATACTCAAAGCTCTTAACAATGTCATGTCTTTCTATCATTTCCCCTATATGATGCTGCAAATGTCTAAAATTATTTATATGAAATTCCATTTGACTCTCATCATACCAATGTGGCCAACATTTTTTTTCCGGTTCAAACTTTTCTAGGTATTTTGGAATTGTTTCACGTATTAGTTCTAAAAAACCTAATAAATCATCTTTTGAATATGGAATAATTTCAATGCCAGCTTTTCTCATTTCGTGAATCTTATCAAATCTATGATAATCCTTTTTTTCTTTTTCCCAATGAACTATATCAGATTCTGACGCAGCACAATACATATTAGTACAGAACAAGGCATGATAGGCTATTACCCAAGTAGGGCTTTTATAATTCGTTGTATTACTCCATAATTCGTTATCATAGTTCATTATCGCATTTTCCATAATGCTGAGGCTTTTCGTATACTGCTTTTGAAAAGCTTCTGTTATCATATAAAACACCTCTATAATTGATGTTATGAAACTCGCAGACTTCTCCTCGGCCGAAACACGATAGAGTAGTCGCCTTGTCCAATTCTAGTATTATAAAGCAGTTTCCGCTTGATTGACAGGAAAAACGAATATATGCCGGCTGTCCCATTACTTAAGGTCGAGCTGATTAACTTTATACCATATAATAAAATAACGCATTTCTCCACTAGATTTCTCGTGCTACGGCGGTCTTCTCGTTCGAGACGTTGCCTAAATGGTCATAAAGACTTGCTCTCCGGGGTTCGTTTTACTAGCTCACATGGATAATATCGCTAAAAATGCAACCAATATCGTAGACTTTATTGATATATTGCATGATTTATAACGATAGGTTAATATAAACCTCCCTTGGGATAACCCTTCTAAGAGTTTCCAAGGGGAATTGAAGCAGCGTACGCGCGGATGTCGGCGTTCACGCGCGTGCGTTATGCATTTCTCGAGTGAAGACCGATGGTTTTCGAGGATAACGCACTTAAAGATCCCCTCGAGAAACGAGGCGTAATCCGTAAAAGTTGAAAATAACAATGTTGGGGCATCGCTTATGTTAGTATGCCGTGTGCATACTATGAGATGTACCCAGCGCAATAAGGACTTGATATGCGAATACGGATTCGAATGATGGTCTTGCTTGCCGTGACACTTGCTGCGCTCATCTTGAGTACTTCGATGTTTTTCATTTATAAAAGCGTTGATACTAGGCTGCAGGGCCTCAAGACATCGTCGTTGATGCTCAGCAAGGAATTATTCCGTTTTAGGTATCTGAGCGACGAACTCCTGACTACGGAATTCTCGACTGCCTTTAAGGCCTGGGATAGTTGCCGACAGAGCACAGAGACCATGATCGGCCAGTTCATCGCGAATCCCGCCCTCCTCAGGACGCTCAACAGCGCAGAGGATCGCAAGCAAATTGATGCACTAAAAAACGTCTGGGAGCTCGCAAAGGAGCAGGTAAAGGATGTATCCGAGAGCGGCAAGGATTTCAGCGCGATAGCTGAGTCTAGGTCCCTGATTTCCATATCGGGCTCGGGCATAACGCTCGAGACATTCCGTCTTATGAACGCGGTGCCGAAGCTCATCATGATGCTCGATACCTATCTCGACTCCTCATTAGTCAAGCTTTCGGCATCCATCGACTCGAGGGCGACCCGAGGAGAGACTGCATTATCGCTTCTGCTCATCGCCATATCGCTTTCATTGGCCGTTGCTGCGGCCTTGCTCCTCCTGGCCTTCTCGCGGAGCCTCAAGCTCTCGTTGTCGAGCTTCGGGACCGCGATCGAAACTTGGAACGCGCACGATTTCAGCGCGGACGTGGCCATCCACGGCGAGGACGAGCTTGCCGAGCTTGCTGGCCAGATCAACGAAACGATAGGTGATTTTTCGGCCCTTATCGGGCGCGTCTCGACCATGGCCGAGGACGCGACCTCTGTGCGCGAGGAGGTCCTGTCGGCCTCGAGCGAGACCGCCGCTTCGATAGAGCAGATTTCCGCCAACATTGCGTCGATTCGCGCGCGGATAGAGGACATGGTCGTACGCATCGAGTCAACGCACGGCTCTTCCGACGCGATCGGGCGTGGGTTCGCCTCCCTCGACGCGAAGCTCGCGGAGCAGAGCGCGGCTCTCGCCCGCTCGAGCAAGCTTGCCGGCGAGATGAAGGATTCGGCGGCCCGCGCCGCTGAGATAGCCAGGAAGCAACGCGAGAGCTCCGAGCAGCTCGAGCTATTGGCCTCTGGCGAGCTCGAGCGGGTCATTCAGACAAACGCTGCCATTTCCGCTACGGCCGAGGACGTCGAGCAAGTGATGGATGTCGTCGGCATCATCAACGCCGTGGCCGAGCAGACGAGCATTTTGGCCATGAACGCCGCTATCGAGGCCGCGCATGCGGGAGAGGCGGGCAGGGGCTTCGCCGTAGTGGCCGAAGAGATACGCAAGCTCGCCGAGTCGACGAACGAGAACGCCGTGCTTATCGGAGATACGATAGGCGATATGGCGAAACGGATACAGGAAGTCTCCAGCGCGAGCGCGCAGAGCGACACCGATTTCAAAGGCATCGAGACGATGACGAAAGCCTCGAGCTTGAGCATGGAGGAGCTTCAGGAGCTTGTCCGGGATCTTTCCGAGTCCGCCTCGAGCGTCGCGGAGGATCTCGCACAGGCGGCTGGCAACTCCCAGGACATAAAAAACAGCTCAGCGGGGATTTTGGCTAACGCTCAGAGCTCCGCCGAGGCGGTACGCGCAATGAGCGGTCTTGGGCAGGAGATAAAAGGCGGTATTGGCGAAATAGAGTCGGGGTCGAGGGACACGGGCCAGGCCATGCAGCATCTGCGTGACCTGAGCTGGCGGATAGCCGAATCCGTCAGGGAACTCCATGACGGGCTCTCCGGCTACAAGACATCTCCCTCGATCGCGGAGAGCGCGGAGGAAAGCACGAGAACTGATGTCTAGTGTTGAGAATTCGCTATGCGCCTACGATATGTTCTCGAATGAATCACAGTATAGGGAGGTTGTATGAAGAAGAAAGTGTTCATTCTCGCACTGGCGCTCAGCGCTTTTACAGTGTTTAACGCTTCGGCGTTTACCGCGGCCATCGGCGGCGAGTTCGGACTGCCTATCGGCGGCAGTCTCCCCGATTCATCGGCTCTGCTTTCTTTCCGCGTTCCGAAGCTCCCGGTCGTTTTCGGCCTCGGCGCGTATATTCCCAAGAATGGGGAGAATGGTTCTTTTGCCCTGTTGGCCGATTGGTGGTTGTCACAGGGTAACCTCGTGAGTTTCATCAACTACTACGTTGGCCCCGGCGTTTTCGTAGGAATCGGTAATAGCAGCGAGCTTGGCGTTCGCGTTCCCGTGGGGCTCAACGCATTTCCGGTTAAGCCGCTCGAGCTATTCGTGGAATTTGCACCAGCCATTACTCTATTGGCTCCTAGCGCTGTATCAATTCCCAATTGGAGCTTGCAGACTGGCTTCGGCTTTCGCTTCTGGTTCTAAAGCTTCCCGAGTTCGGTTTCAAGGGCTGCCCTTTGGGCGGCCTTTTTTTAATTGTGGATTGCGGCTTTTTCAAAACTCGGACGTGTTTTGAAAAAGCCACCCTAAATTTGCGCAGATTTCGCAGCGGCTCATACAAACATCAAGAGCCGCGAGAAACTGCAAAGCCAATTTCAAGAATAACCGATTTTTGAAATTGGCTCGATTAGTTTGTCCTTTTCTTAAAATGCATAAATTGATATATTGTTCTAATAAGATATAGTGCGGGAAGGAGAGCAAGATGACCGAGCACCTGACTACGGACACGTTTAAAAAGTCGATCTTCGATTGGGAGAAGAGTAAAGAATGGAAATACGAAGGCCAGCTGCCTGCGATCGTGGATTTTTACGCCCAGTGGTGCGGGCCCTGCAAAATGCTGGGGCCAGTGCTCGAGGAGCTCTCTGCAAAGTACGAGGGCAAGATCAAGGTTTATAAAGTTGATACAGACGCCGAGAGCGAGCTCTCGGGAGCCTTCGGCATCTCCAGCGTTCCGAGCATTCTCTTCATACCCAAGGAAGGCCAGCCGCAGATGGCCTTAGGCGCCCTGCCCAAGGCCCAGCTCGAGAAGGCGATCAGCGAGGTCCTCGGGGTGAGTTGACCTCTATTCATTTAATCTCGAGCCGTTCGGCTTTGTCGAGAGCTTCGACGAGAAGCGGCTCGAGGTTCAAGGATTTGTACACTTCCGTTTCTCGCTCGAGTTTGGCTTTGAGCATTGGGTGCTTGGGCGAGAAAAGGACGCAGCAATCCTCGTAGGGCAAGATGGAAATGTCGAAGGTTCCTATCTTCTTCGCCATGTTCACCGTGTCCTCCTTGTCCATGCCGCAGAGGGGACGGAGCACGGGATAGTCGGTGAGGCTTTCCGTAAGGCGCAGGTTCTCGGCCGTCTGGCTCGCGACCTGCCCGACGCTCTCGCCCGTGATGATGCAATTCGCCCCGATCCGAGGAACGAGGAGGTGCGCGACGCGCATCATGCCCATGCGCATCATGAGCGTGGTGAGGTCCTCTCTCGCGTCCTTCTTTATCTTCTGCTGCGTTTCGGTGAAGGGCACGGTCCAGAGCGCGAGGTTGCCCGCGTAGGTCGAGAGGACCCTCGCGAGGCGAATAACCTTGTCCTGAGCCTCCTGTGAAGTGTAAGGATAGGCGTGGAAATAGAGGGCATCGAGCGCCATCCCCCGCCTCGCCATCATGTAGCCCGCCACCGGAGAATCGATGCCGCCCGAAAGGAGCAAGAGACCCTTGCCTCCGGAGCCCACGGGGAGTCCGCGCATGCCCGGCTCGGCGTCGGCGAAGACGTAGGCCCGTTCGCGGATCTCCGCGTTGATCGTGAACTCGGGCGTATGCAAGTCCACCTTGGCCTCGGGGAAGGCATCGAGGACCACTTCGCCGATTTTCGCGGAGAGCTCGAAGGAGCCCAAGGGGAAACTTTTGTCCGATCGGCGCGATTCGGCCTTGAATCGGACGAGGCCTCGCGATAGCCGTTCCCGGGCGACTTCGATAGCTGCGGCGAGCACTGCGTCGACTGTCTTTTCGGTCTTCTTGGCGCGCGCGTAGCCGTTCACGCCGGGTGTGCGCGAGAGGATGAACTGGGCCTCGGCCGCGTTCTCCTCGGGGACGGTGACGAAATAGCGGCCCGGGTACATCTCGATCTTGTGAGTTATCCCCGCTTTCCGGAATCGCTCATTGAGCTGGGAGCGGAGCCTGTTCTCGAACTCTTTCCGGTTGCCCAGTTTCAAGAGTATCTCGCCAATCTTGATCAGGTAGAAAGCGTCCATTGTCATTCCCTTCAGGTCTTGAGGCGGCGATATGCGCCAGAGGCCGCTTCGAGGAAGAGGTCGATATCCTCGCATGTCGAGAAATCGCCCGTGGATACGCGGATGGCTGAGAGCGCGAGGGGTGAGTCGACGCCCATCGCCTCGATGACGCGCCTGCCCGCTTTTTTCGAGTTGGAGGAGCAGGCCGAGCCCGTCGAAACGGCTACCCCTGCGTCCGAGAGGGCTCGCACGAGCACCTCGCCGGAGAGGCCGGGAAAGGCGATGCTCAGGATGAAGGGCGAGTAGCGAGGATCTTTCGCGACGCGGCCAGCGGGAAGGGCGAGCGCGCCGGGTATCGACGCTATGCCTTCCATGAGTCGGGCCTCGAGCTCTCGGGCGTGGGCAATGCGCGTCTCGAAGCTTGTTGACGCGGCCTGGGCGGCAGCGGCGAAGGCCCATGCTCCCTGAATGTTCTCGGTGCCTGGCCGCAAACTCGCTTCCTGGCCACCGCCCAGGGCAAGGCTCTCTATCGGGGAGGCGTCGGCGACCCAGAGTGCGCCCATGCCTCGTGGCCCTCGTATCTTGTGCGCCGAAAATGCGGCCGAGGAGACGCCTGCCTCTTCGGGGTCGAAGGGTATCTTACCGAGGGCTTGCACAGCGTCTACGTGAAAGCGCGGACCTTTGCGCCCGAAGGCCGCTGCCGCCTTCGCTACCGCCTTCGCTATTTCGGCTATGCTCTGGATCGCGCCGGTCTCGTTGTTCACTGCCATCACCGCGACCAGGGCAGTATCTTTCTCGACGGCGGCGGCGATTTTCTGCGGATCGACGCGTCCGTCGCTCTCTGGCTCCACGAAGCTCACGTCGAGGCCCAAGGCCTTGAGCAAGTGGGCCTCTTCATAGACCGCCGCGTGCTCGATCTCGGTCGTGACGATATGGAGGCGCTTGATGCTCCCGTCGCGGCGGGCGTTCATGGCCTGCCTGAGGACAGCGAGGAGGGGAATGGCATCGGACTCGCTGCCGCCGCCTGTGAAGACGAGGCGGCCCTTCTTGACGGGCGATCGGGCGCATAGGACGGCCTCGAGTCGGCCGCGCGCGTCTTCGAGGACGGACTTCGCCTCGCGCCCGAGCTTGTGCTTGCTCGAGGGGTTGCCGAAGGAATCGGCAGCTATCTTGGCCGCTTCGGCCAGTATATGAGAGTCGGGCGGCGACGTGGCCGCCCAATCTAGATAGGTCATTGTGGTTTTATAGTACCGAGCTCGGAGCGAGGCCTACAAGGGCTTTTACGACTGCGATCTGCGGTCGGGTATGCTCCGCGGCGTTTTGCCGGAGGCCGCGAACTCTGGTGAGAGGTAGAGGGCGCAGAAACAGTGGCCGTGCTCCTCGATGTCCTTCCACGAAGGCTCGCAGGGGCAGATCGCCTTGGCGTCGGCCTCGCGCGAGCCTTCGGTGTCGCGGCAAGGGCAGAGGTAGTAACCGTACCGGTTCCAATTCGTCGTGAGCCCCTCGACGAGGCCCGCCGTGAACTCAGACTCGGGATTGAGGACCCAATCCTGTTTCTTCGCGACCATCCGGGCGAATGTGCTCGTGTCCTCGATCGTCTTTTCAGTCATGAATAATTTATCCTTATTTATCCAGGCCGAGGGTCGCGATCCAATCGGGCTCGATGAAGCCGACCAGATGCCGCTCGCCGTCTATGACGGCGAAGGGGAAGGCCACATCGTCCTTGAACTTCTCCTTGAGCTCCTTCTTGGCCTCGTTTTTCGTCTCGAGGGGCACGAGGTCCATGTGCACGAAGCGATAGGCTACTTTCTTTGCGCCGAGGAAGGCGAGGGCCCTCTTGCAGAATCCGCAGGTAGAGAGTGCGTAGACCGTGACGTCGTGATCTTTGCGCTCTCCGTCTACCGTCGTGTACTTCAATGTCTCGAGCATGGCAGCGCGGCCTCCTAGACACTCTAGTATACTACTCGGCCGATATTGTAGAAAAGCCGCTTTTCGGCTAACATCCTATCATGCGAGACCCTTCTCTTATCCGCAATTTCTGCATCATCGCCCATATAGACCACGGCAAGTCCACCCTGGCCGACCGCTTCATTGAGAAAGCCCGCGTCATCGACATGCGCAAGATGCAGGATCAGATGCTCGACAACATGGACATCGAGCGCGAGCGGGGCATCACGATCAAGAGCCAGGCGGTCGCCCTCGAATACGAGGCGAAGGATGGGAAGACCTACACCCTGAACCTCGTCGACACCCCCGGCCACGTCGATTTCTCCTACGAAGTCTCCCGGGCCATCTCCTCCTGCGAGGGAGCTATCCTTCTCATCGACGCAACACAGGGCGTCGAAGCCCAGACGCTTTCGAACATGTACATGGCGGTCGAGCACAACCTCGAGATCATTCCCGTCATCAACAAGATCGATATGCCCTCTGCCAATCCCGAGGAGATCAAGCGCCAGATCGAGCACGACCTCGGCCTCGATCCCGACGACGCGCTCCTCGTGTCCGGTCGCTACGGCACGGGCGTCGACGAGCTTTTCGAGGCGATCGTGAAGCGCATTCCCGCGCCCCGCGAGACCTCGACCGACCTGTTGCAGGCCCTCATCTTCGACTCCCACTATGATCCCTACCGCGGCGTCATAGTCCACGTGCGCGTCTTCGGCGGCTCCATCGTCCCCGGCCAGAGAATCCGGCTCATGAACAACGATTCGGAGTACATAGTCGAGGAGACCGGCCAGTTTCGCATAACGCTGGCCAAGACCGACGGCCTGCCAGCGGGCTCGGTCGGCTATTTTATCGCCAACATCAAGACAGTCTCCGATGTGCGCGTGGGCGACACGGTCACCGACGCCGAGCGCCCCTGCGCCGAGGCCCTGCCCGGCTTCAAGGAAGTGAAGCCCGTCGTCTTCTCCTCGATCTATCCTATGGACGCAGCGGACTACGACGAGTTCAAGATCGCCATCGAGAAGCTGAAGCTGAACGACGCCTCCCTTATCTACGAGAAGGACAACTCCCTCGCGCTTGGCTTCGGCTTCCGTTGCGGCTTCCTTGGCCTCCTCCATCTCGAGGTGGTGCAGGAGAGGCTCGAGCGCGAGTATGACCAGGCGATCATCCTCACCGCGCCCTCCGTCCGCTACAAGCTCAAGCTCCACTCGGGCGAGACGGTCTTCATCGACAACCCAGCCGACTATCCCGACCCCGCGAGGATCGAGAGCGCCGAGGAGCCTTACATCAAGGCTCAGATCATCACGCCCCTGGCCTACATCGGCAACCTCATCACATTGTGCATGAATAAACGGGGCGCCCAGAGCTCTTTCACCCACCTCGACGAGAAGCGCGTCGAGCTATGCTTCGAGATGCCCCTCGCCGAGGTGCTCTTCGACTTCTACGATAAATTGAAGTCCACGAGCCGAGGTTACGCGAGCTTCGAGTACGATGTCATCGGCTACAGGCCGACGAAACTGGCCAAGCTCGACATCCTCATAAACGGCAAGCCGGTCGACGCTTTCTCGCAGCTCGTCTACGAGCCGACCTCCTACGAGCGGGCCAAGAAGGTCTGCGAGCGGTTGTCGAACGCGATACCCAGGCAGCAATTCAAGGTTCCCATCCAGGGCGCCATCGGCTCCAAGGTTATAGCCCGCGAGACCATAAACCCCGTGCGCAAGGACGTCCTGGCAAAGTGCTACGGGGGCGATATCTCGCGCAAGCACAAGCTCCTCGAGAAGCAGAAAGAGGGCAAAAAGCGCATGAAGATGGTCGGCGACGTCGAGCTCCCGCAGGAAGCCTTCCTGGCGGTGCTTAGGACCGATGACGATGAAGAGAAGAATAAGAATTAGCCGCGGGGAAGGCTTTCGAGACGGTCTTCGAGCGCCTCCAGGCGCAACGCCCACCACTCGGCCTCTGGCACGAGACGGTTCAGGAAATCCTGCGGCAAGTCGCGCCCCTGGATCTGTAGGCCAGGCTTGATCCGGCCCTGATCCGGGAAACTCCACCACAGATAGTCGGACTCGAGGACGAGGCGCCTGAACTCCGTCCCCTCGATGGCGCACTCGCCGTGCATCGCCATGCGGAGTCTTTTCAGGCGGCCTATCTCGCTCTCGAGGATCGTGCGCGCAGCCCGCGAGGCGCCCAGGGCTTTGCTCCCAGGGCTGGGGCGCGAGGGCGCGGCGCTTGCCGCGCGCTGCACGATCGTTCTGGCTTCGTCCAGCGTTATGCGAACTCCTCCTATGTCTGGGCCTCGTCCGCGGATGTCGTAAAGACCTCGCCCGATTTCCTTGTCGGCGCGGACCCTCTCATCAAGGAGCGCCGCGTAGGAGAGGAGTATCGGGTCCGAAAGCAGGCCTTCCTTGCCGCCTGAGCGCTCGCCCCCAAGGGCCATGTTTCGGTCGCGGAAGCTCGAGCCGTACTGACTTGGCCAGCGAGTTAGGCGATCGAGACACCGCTCCTCGGCGAGGAGGGAGGGACAGCCGCGGGCGTGACTCTTGCCCGCCTCGAAACTGAAATCGAGGCCACAGGCGAGGATCGGGCCGTCCGAAAGCTCTCGCGCGGCGAAGTAGGACTGCACTCCCACAGAACCCAGGGGCGGAGAATCGAGGAAGGGGATGCCTTCCCCGGCCAGGACCGAGGCGACCCTGTCCAGGAAAGGACTACGCGTTATGCGCACGAGACTCAGGTGCTTGTTTCCGCCGATCGCCCTGAAGGTGGCGGGATGAGAGGAGAGATCGGCGAGAAGGCTTACTCGGCGAGAGCCTAGGCAGGTGAAGTCGGGCAGGTTGTGGGCCTGGCCTTCGAGGCATACGACGAGGTCCGGCATTACGCCATATGCGAGGAGGCTTCCCAGCGCTGTATCGCAGGCGACGATCGAGATCCGAGCGCGCTCGGCCGAGAGGAAGCTTAGGGCGTCCTCGAGCGAGGCTCCCGCCCCGCAGACAGCTACCGCCCCGTGAAAGAAGGGTAGGGGACTAGGATCGATCTCTGCGAGGGCGGCGATATTGTCGAAGATATTGCGCGCCCATCTGCGGCCGAGGACCATGAGGGCGGCGCGATTGCGCCACTCCGCTTCGAGTTCGCTTCCGATGGCCCGTGCCATGGAATGGTACAGTTCGGCGTGAAGAGCCTCCCCGCCCGAGAGGCAGTCGATCGAGCAGAAGCGGAAGTCTCCCATGGCGAGGGCCGCGGCCACAGCTTCCTCGTTCGAGGAGGCCTCGATGAAGGAGACGCGCGGGTCGGCTGCGAGAGAGGACGGCATGCGCTCTCGGGCGAAAGAAGCCAGGGCGCCCTCGGCCTCGACGCAAAGGATGGCGCTTCCCGCCCCTATCGACTCTAGAAGCTCGGGCAACCCGTACCACAAGAGAGGCGAAGGCACGAGGTGGAGGCGGCCAGGCCCGGAATCACAAGCCACGGCCACCCTGCGGGGCAGGCGCTCGGGCTCGCGGCTGGAATAGAGAAGCCGGCCCTTGTACTTAACAGAAAAGCCCCCCTGCGTCTTGAGGACGAGGGGGGCCTCTTCTTCATCCATCGCTGAAAGCTTAGCCCTTCTTGGTGGAAGAGGAATCCTTTTGCGTAGGCTGGAAGTACTTGAAGAATATCTTGCTAAAATCGTCTTTGAGCTGGGGGCTCTTTATGACGAGGTCGCGCACCTCGGTGGAGGCCCCGCTTTGGAAGAAGTAGGGGTAGTAAGACTGAATGGCGTTGGTCTCTTCATCCTTGGCGGTCCCGGCTTCCTTTAGCTTGGCGACAATGACGTTATCGCCGAGGACGAAAGGTTCGGATACAGCACCGGGCGCGAGCGAGAAGACGGTCTGGAAGAACTTCTCGCTCGATGAGGCGCCGGCGAGCTCTCCGGCGGAAGGAAGGGACTTGAAGAGGGGCGCGGTCTGACCGTAGAGGGAAATGGAAACGTCCCCGTAGTTTATCGGGAAGGGACCTTCGGTCTTGACCGTTACGCCGACTTTCTTGGCGGCTTTTGCGAAATCCGCGCCGGAAGAGGAGAGGCTTTTGGCCTGGGCTATGGCCCAATCCTCGATGACGCCGCGCTCGCGGTTCGTGAGGTAGTTGCGGACCGAGGCGAGTAGTATGCCTTGCGTGAAGTCGGCTTGAGTAGGCGCCGCGTCGCACCTGAAGAAGACCCACGTGCCCGCGATGGTCTTGATGACGGGAGAGATCTCTCCAGGCTTCAGAGAGGCAAGCTTGTCGGCGTCGGCCTTGGTGGCGAGCTCGGCAGAGAGCTCGTTGAAGTACTTCGGGCCTTCGGATCCGCCCTTGGAGCTATAGGCGTCCTTCGAGCTGGCCTTGGCGACCGCTTCGAAAGTGGTCTTCTTGTCCTGAATGTTCTTGAGCAGCTTTTTCGCGTCGTCCTCGCTCGAAGTGATCGTGACGCGCGAGAGCATGAGGCTGCGGAAGAGGTCAGCGTGGGCCTTGCCCCAAGATTCCACTTCGGTGTCGGGATACTTCGAGAGGGGGAAGGCCGCGTACTCGATTGTCCGCGTGCCCTTGGCCATGTCCTTGACGAAGTCCGTCTCTTTTGAGCTGGGCCCGACGCTGAGCAGATCGGCAAAGTAGGACTGGTAGAGGTAATCGTCGCGGACTTGATTGCGGACGGAGAGCTTTTCGGCCAGAGTGGCCGCGTGGTACTTCTCTGCGGAGAACTTGCCGTCCTCCTGGAAGGCCTCATTTTCCGCGACTTTCTTGTCTAGCCAGTCGTCGGTGACGCTGCCACCGGACTTCTGCACCGAGTCGATCGCGGCTATGCGGAGCGCGGCCCTCTCGAAGGCGCCGCGGTATACCTGGTAGGCGAAGAGCTGGTAGTTATCCTCGGTGAGGCCCTGCTGGCGCATCCGGTCATTCAGGTCGCGGACCTGAAGGGCCATGTATGATCCTTGGCTGTAAGTTATGGGCTTTCCGTCGTAGCTGCCAAAAGTGAGCACCTGTCCGTTGCCGGAGATGGAACCCGCGCTGCCTCCGCCCATGGGGACGAATATGAAAGCGATGACGACGATGACGAGTACGAAGATGCCGCCGTACTTGAGGAAGCGATTATTGGCTCCGCTCGTGGTTTTTTTCGGTTCGTGCTTTTCGGAAGCTTTAGGTGTCTGGGATGCCATGCGTTGCAAGATACCACGAGGCCGCGCGACCTGTCAACGTAAAGGCTTCGCGCCCTTTTTGCGGCCCTCTGCAGGGGCTGCGGAGGAGAAAGCGAAGCCGTTTTTCGTGTCGTGTTTTATCCTGTACATCGCTGCGTCGGCCGCGCTCACGACTCGCTCGATGGTGTCGCCGTCGTCGGGATAGATCGCGATTCCCATCGAGAGGCTGACCTTATAAGGGAGGCCTTCGATGCTGAAGGGCTCCGCGCATTCGTCCAGTATCTTTCGCGCGGCAAGGGCTATATCCTTGCGGCCTTTCGCGGAGCCGAGCACCGCCACGAACTCGTCCCCTCCGACGCGGGCGACGGTGTCCGATGCTCGAAGCATCGCCTTAAGGCGCTCGGCCACCGCCACGAGGGCGTGGTCGCCGGCGAAGTGCCCGAATTGGTCGTTGATCGGCTTGAAGTTGTCGAGGTCGATGTAAATGACTCCGACCTTCGTGCCGTTGCGGTGCGCTATCTCGAAGGTCTTCTGCAAGAGCTCGAAGAGGAGGCGGCGGTTGGGCAGGCCCGTGAGAGGATCGTGGTTCGCCAGGTGAGTGATGGTGGCCGTCTCCTTCTCGAGCTCCTCCTTCTCGCCGCGTATGGAGCGATTCATTGCGTCGAGCCTGTCGTGGATGAGGCTGTTCTCGATGGCGATGGCCACATAGGGCGCGAGGGTCTCGACGAGGACGAGGTTTTTGGAGCTGAGTCCGTTCCTCGCCATGGCCTGCACGGTAATCAAGCCTATCGACCGGTCGTCGATGACCAAAGGCAGGAACATGAGCGATCCGGTGACCGGCCCGAAGTAAATGGGCGGCCCTTCGATAAGTCCCTCGGGCACGTTCTCGGTGTCGGGAACGAAGATGGGGGTCTTTCGCTTGAGGCACTGATAGGCGTAGCTGCGCTTGACATCGGGGCTCACCCTCGAGCGCTGTATCCGCTTGCCGCTTAAGATGTAGGCCCGGTAATCGAGGTCGTTCTCCTCCTCGTTGTAGAGGGCCAGCCCGAAGAGGTCGAGGGGAACGTAGCGGCTCAAGGTGTCGTAGAGCGTGTTGATGATCGTATCGAGGTCGAGGCTCGCGGTGATCCGCCTGCCCGTTTCGGCCATGGCGAGTATCTGCTTATTGGCCGTCTCGAGCTCCTCGGTCTTGCCCTTGAGCTCGATGTTCTTGAGACGGTAGATCTCGGCCTCCTGGCGGCTCTTCTCGATCTCGTACTGCACGGTGATGTTCTTGATCTTGCGGCTCGTGTCCTCGTTGAGCGCCTCGTGTTCGAAGCCGGAGAAGCGCTTATAGTAGTCGAGGGAGAGCTTGAAGTTGCCTTGAATCTCGTAGGCTTCGGAGAGCTTCTCGTAGGCAGAGTTGAGCAGCCGCCTGGCGCCGACGTGCTCGGCGATCTCGAGCGCGACCTTGAAACGCTCAAGGCCTGCGTCGAGGTCGCCGTTCGAGATGTTGATCGAGCCGAGGTCGAGGAGGAGCGCCGCTCGCTCCTGCTCGTTCTTCAGGGATTCGCAGAGGGCGAGGGCCTTGAGCATGTCGATCTCGGCGAGCTCGGGCCTGTCTGAAGCGAGGAAGATGAGGCCGAGCAGGTGGAGGCATCGTCCCTCGGTTTGGAGGTTGCCAGCGACGTGGGCGACGCCCATGGCCTTCTCGGTGAACTCGCGGGCCAGAGACCAGTTGCCCATGCGGTGATAGGCCGAGCCGATGTCGTAGAGGACGCTCGCGATGAGCTCAGACTCTCCGTCGTCGGGCACGGTCTCGTAGGCGCGCAGGAAGTAGTCGAGAGCTTCTTTGATCTCGCCTAAGGCCAGGCATACCTCGCCAATGCCGTCGAGGGTCACCGCCTCGCGCAGGCGATTGCCCGCCTTGCGCGCCGCTTCGAGGCTCTGCGTATAGTAGTCCATCGCCCGCTCATAGCGCCCCATCTCCTGGTAGACTATGCCTAAGGCGTTGAGCGCCATGGTCGTGCCCAAGCTGTCGTCCAGGGAAGAGAAGCCTTCGAGGGCCTTTTGCAGATAATCGATCGCCTGGGGAATGCGCGAGAGATAGAAATAGCACCATCCGAGGTTGAGGCGCGCATTTGCTTGACCGAAGGAGTAGCCGAGGGCCTCGGCGTCTATGAAGGCGCGCTCCGCCACCGAGAGCGCTTTCTCGGGGCATGAGAGGACAAGATCCCATGCTTCTTTATTGAGGTTGTCGACCTGCCCCATGAAGGGATCCATGCCTATCCTTTGCGCTGCTCACCGGCTTCCGCCCCGGCCAGCTTTTATAGGGAGAGCTCGCGTACCCTGGCGGCGGGGTAGCCTTGACGGAAATAATGCGCATCCTCGGCCTTGGAAATCAAGACGGGTACGGCCGATGCGTAGGCCGCGGCGAGTCGTTCCGCGGCGGCCGCTATATCTTTTGAACCGGCCGAAAGCATGGCATCGCGCTTGATCTGGCGCTTCGCGTCCTCTATGCCGTAGATCGAGCGGCGAAAGTCCACGAAGCCTTTCTCCTCGGGTTGCAGCGGTCTTTGCTCGCGTCCGAGGGCGCCGATCGCGGCCTCTTCGACTTCTGCCTCGGTCGCCGCGCTCGCCGCCATCCCGGCGCCGCCCGAGCCGAAGCGCCTGGAGCAAGCCTCGAGGGCCTCGCCGAAGAACTTCAAGGAATCGACCGGCCGGGGGTCTCGGTAGGACGAGAAGCTCAGTAGGCCCTCGAGCCCGTCGGTCCAGACGCTCGCGCCATAGGCGCCGCGCTTGACTCTGAGCTCTTCCCACAGGGGACCGGTGCCAAGGAGATGGGCGAGGACCGTCTCGTAGCCGAACTCCGCGCTTCCAAGCCTCGCGGCCTCGCAGGTCGCGGCCGCGAAGCCGACTTGGGACGAAATGGAGTAGGCTTCGGCGCCGCGAGCGCTTTCATAGTCCGTGGCCCGTGTCGAGTGAAGCCCGGCGTAAGCGCAAAGATGGTCGGGAAGGGCGCCCAAGGCGGAATCGAGGGCCGAGAGCGCCGCGGGCAGCGACTCCTCCTCTGCTGTGATATTTATGCGCAGTCCTTCGCGCGAGAATAGCGAGGGCGCGAGCCCCGCCAAGGCGCCGGCGAGTTCCTCGCCCTTCGCGTCCTTAAGCCCGATGAGGAACTCGACTTGGCTCGTGCCCCGCCAAAGGTCTTCGATTGCGGAAGCTTCGCCGAAGCCCGAGGCCGCCCTCGTTTGCGCGAAGGAATTCCCCGCCGGGATGATCGCCGAGGCCACGTCGTTGCGCAGCTCGGCGCAGAGGTCTTCCACTCGCTTGAAATCCGAGGTGTCGGCCTTGGTGAGCAGGCTTATCATGATCTCGAGGGCCGAGGGGAAGCGACTAGCGAGGGCCTTGAGTCTGAAGATCGCGTACGAACTCGCGCGCCTCGCCCCCAAGGGCGTGCCCGATTCGAGCATGGCGCTGAAGCCGCCAGCGGCCCTGGCCAGGCGCTGAGAGACGAAGTCGTAGCTCTCGCCGGGCAAGCCAGCGCTCGTGAAGAATCGCGACGCGAGGGGAAGCCATATCAGGCTTTCTTTTGGCAGACGTTCCAAGGGGAAGGCGAGATCGAGGTAGACGATGCCGTTCGTGAACAGGGGGTGGACTAATGTTTCTATGCCGCCCGAGCGAGCATGGCTTCGGGCTATTATCTCGACCTCGCGCTTTAAGTCGTCCCGCCTCAGGCGCGGCAGCTTCGCTATGTCCTCGCTGGAGTCTGGCTTCTCCATCGCGGCTTCGAGCGCCGCGCTCTTTTCGCGCAAAGCGCGCTTCTCGGCCTCCGATAGGCCCGCGGCCATCGCGACCAGCTCGGACTCGCGCTCCTTCTCCTTGGACTCGAGTAGGCCGGCCTCGGGATATACGGTAACCGTGCTTCTGTGCGGGTTACGGGCTATGAGCGAGAGGGCGAGTCCCTCGAGGTATCGGCTGTCGGAGGCCATGCGCGATTTGAGCTCTGAGAGGGGCTTCTCGAAGGAGAGGGTCGTCGAAGGGCCGGCTCCGTGGAGCCAGCCTCGCGCGGCCCTGTTGAAGAGCCGCAGGCCGTAGGCGCCCGAGCCGCGGCGGATCTCACGGTTCGCGAAGGCGATCGAGTGGAGCGCGGCGTCGAGGGCCTCGGACGAGAAGCCCGCGGCCGCTACGCGCTCGACGGTGCCGATGATGAGCTCTTCGACCTTCTCCTCGTCGCCGCGCTTCGAGCCGCGCAGTCCCGCGGAGAAGATGATCTGCCTGAGGCTCGTGTCCAGGCCGCACTGGGGCGAGAGGTCCTCGCCGAGCCCCGACTCGCGCAGCGCGAGGGCCAGGGGCGCCCCATCGTGGCCTACGAGGAGCTCGGAGAGCACTTCCATGGCCAGGGCCTCGGCCCCGTCCGTGACGGGAACCGTGAGCCAGTTCACGATAATGGACGTTGCCGAGTCCGAGCCCGAGGCGAGGGGGTAGGGTACTTCCACGCGCTTGGGCTCGAGGACTGGGCTCTGCAGGGGGATCTCGCTGTCGACCGCGATCGTATCGAAGCGCGAGAGGAAGCGCTCGTCGAGGAAATCCAGCTGCCGCTCGGTGTCTATGTTCCCGTAAAGGAAGATGCGGCAGTTGGAGGGATGGTAGTGGGCGGCCCAAAAGGCCTTGAATCCCTCGTATGAAAGATTCGGTATCTCTTCGGGGTTCCCGCCCGAATCGAAGGAATAGGGATGGCCCGCCGAGAAGAGGCTTGTGCTGCAGGCCGTCGAGGCGAGGGACTCCGAGGAGGAATAGTCGCCTCGCATTTCGTTGTAAACGACGCCCTTGATCTCGAGCTTTCCCGTATCGTCCAGCTCGAGCCTGTGCGCCTCTTGAAGGAAGGTGTCCTCGCCGAGCCGGGGGAAAAAGGCCGCGTCGCCGTAGACGTCCATGAGGTTGAAGTAGTCCGCCTCCACTGCGCTCGCGGCCGGGTAGACGGTCTTGTCCGGATAGGTGAAGGCGTTCATGAAGGTCGCGAGGCTCCGCCTCGCCATGATAAGGAAGGAGTCCTTGACCGGAAAGCGTTCCGAGCCGCAGAGGACCGAGTGCTCGACTATATGCGCGACCCCAGTCCCGTCGGAAGGCCTTGTGCGGAAGGTGAAGGCGAAGACGTTCTCCTCGTCCTCGGTTTCGAGACGATAGACCTCGCATCCTGTTTTCTTGTGGCGGAAGAGGATGCCCTTGCAACGGTATTCGGGAAGGTCATTCGCCTCGACGATCTCATAGGAAGAATTGGTTTCGAGCATGGCTTTAAAGATGGTCACGATGGCATCGAAGGTCAAGCTGTGCTAAGTTTCCTGCATGAGCGGCATTACGACGAAAACGGGCGACGACGGGACCACTGGACTCTGGTCGGGGCAGCGCGTGTCCAAGGACCATCCCCGCATTGAGGTGGTGGGAGAGGTCGACGAGCTTAGCTCTCTTTTAGGTTTCGCCCGCATTGCATGCTCTTTGGACGCGGATCGGGCGGCCATCGAAGGCCTCCAGCGCGACCTTGTGCGCGTCGCGGGCGAGCTCGCGTCGATCGACCCCGCCTTCGGCGATCCGATCCGATCCGGGGACGAAGAGGCCATCACCGAGAAGATCCGCGAGCTCGAGTCCCGTGTCGAGATCCGGGGATTCGTGCTTCCGGGCCGCACCGAGGGCTCCGCGCGCCTGGACCTCGCCCGCGTCGCCTGCCGCCGCCTCGAGCGCCGCGTAGTCTCGCTCGCTCGCGAGGCCGAGGTCTCCGGCATCCTCAGACGCTACCTCAACAGGCTGTCGGATTATCTTTTTATGCTCGCGCGGACCGAAGAGGCGGCAGGGGGAAAGATCGAGTACGTCTGATCATTCGACCAGCTCGTCCTCGCCTTCCAGCGATATGTCCCCGTCCTCCCAGGCACGTTTGAGGTAGCCCAGGAATTCCTTGGCCGCTTCGTTCGCGTCCTCGCGGCGCACGGGGCCGAGGATGCTGTATTCATCGAGGATCCTCGTCGCTCTGTTCGCGGACACATTGCCGAGCAGCTTCTTCTTGAAGGCCTCGCTCCTGCCCTTGAGCACAAGGGCCACATCGCGGTCCTGGAAGTCCCGGAGGGCCTTCTGCAGGGCTCGGTCGGGCACGCGCAGCACGTCCTCGAGGGTGAAGAGCCGATCGCGCACGTTCTTGGAGAGCTCGGGGTTTTCGTCGTCCAGTTCGCCCAAGACCTGTTCCTCGAGCCGGGGATCGACGTGCCTCAAGATCCCCGCGAGGGCCGCTTTTCCGTCTATCTCCTCGTGGTTCACCGAGCCCACCTTGCGAATACGCTCTTTGATGCCTTCCTCGACCGAGCGCAGCACTTCGGGGTTGACCTTCTCGAGATGAGCTACTCGCTTGACGAGTTCGATGCGCTCCTCGTCGGGGAGTTTTTCGAGGATGATCGAGGCCTTCTTGGGCTCGAGATAGGGAAGGATGACCGAGAGAACCTGGGGCGACTCATCCTTCAATATGACGGCGAGATCCTTGGCCTCGTAATCGGACAGGAACTTGAAGGGCCTCTGGCTCTCGGGGGCGGCCTTGCGCATGAGAGCGCGAGCCTTCTCTTCCCCGAAGGCGGTGACGAGCATTTTCTCGGCGGTCTCGGGGCCGCCCTCGACCGACCAGCCCTTGGTTTTTACGAGCCAACCGAACTCCGCGAGGATACTGTTCGCCTCGGGAGCGTCGATGTTCTTGACCTTGAGTATCTCGCGCGAGACCGCCTCGACTTCTTCTGGCTTTAGGTGGGCGATTACCTTGGAAGCCTCGTTGGTGCCGAGAAGGAGGAGGAACTTGGCAGCCTTCGCCATGCCGCTGTCATTCCCCGTCTTGAGCAGGGTGGCGGCCTCGTCGCCCGCAGCGGCGAGGGCTTCGCCTAAGGCCATCGACTTGGGCCTCTGCGGAGAGCCGTGACCGCTCTTAGACTGCTGGCCGCGCTTTGCGCTCTTGGCCCGGACGGGGTCCGGAGGGAAGGACTCTTCCGGCGGGACTATCGGCCTTTTGGCCCGTGTCTCGCCCTCATCTTCGCCCTTCGCCTTAGGCGCGCTCGCGCCATAGGCCTTGCTCACCCTATCCTTCATGTTCATTCGGGCATCGTACAACCGGCGAAGCCTAAGGTCAACGCAGGAGCGGGGCGCCAAGGCTCGGGAGCTAATGCGCTCGTCCTATCCTGGCGGCGAGCTCCGCGTCCATGGCCTGGGGCAGCGCAAGGGGGGAAGAGGCTTGCGGAGACTGCGAAACGCCCTCGGCGTCGACGAGCGAGAGCCCTCCGTCGCCGATGACCGAAGCGAGCTCATCTTCGGTCGACGCGCCTGCCCAGAAGTCCATCGCCGCGGCGACCGCCTCGGCGGCCTTTCTCTCTCCCTGAGCGACGAGCTCGGGATAGGAAGCGTTCGAGACGCGGCCGTCCCCCGAAGGATGGGGCCAGCTCGCCTTGGCCATGTTCATTGCGTCGAGCTGTGCGTGCGGGAGCTCGGGGTAGAGTATCGAGACGAGGTAGCGCCCCTCTTCTCCCTCGAGCCGCGCTCTCCATTCCGCGGGCGCGTCCTCCGCCCGGGCGGTCGCCGGGTCGGTCGCCCGATAGAAGTGCCTGCCGTCCGCAAGGGCGTTTGCTATGCGCTGGACCAGAAGCTCGTCGGAGAAGGAAGCCTTGGCGTATGCGGCGCGAAGTCCCGCCTCCCAGAGCGCGATCAAGCGTGCGTCGGTTTCCGGGGCCGGCGTCCTGTCGAGGCCGAGCTTGGCTGTGATACCGTAGCCCGCGGGCTTTAGTCCTTCACGCAGCGCGAGAAGCTCACGGTCAAGGAGCCGCTCGAGGAAGGCGTGGCAGCCGAGTCGATCCCTCGTCGTGGGACCCTCCGAGCCGATCCAAAACGAGCGGCAGACGATGAAGGGATGCGTCGCGCGATCGAGGGCCGCGTGCGTCGCGAGGCCCATGAGATAGGCTCCGGCCGGCCGCTGTGGGCCCCGATCGGCCGGCGCAAGGCTCGCCGCGGCCGCGGCTACAAGGCTGCCGAAGCGACCGCGGTGCGCGAGGGAGCCGTAGTGGAGGCCCGAGGGTTTCGTCCTCTGGTTGTGGTAGAAGATGTCCGGCCCCTGGCAGCCGAATCGGAAGTAGGGGAGGACCCCGGCACTCAGCTCGATCCCTAGAGAGCCCAGCGCCGTTTCTCCCGCGAGCATGTGACTTATCTGCGCAGCCATCGGAATCTCACTATAATCACCTTCTCCCTTTTCGTCATGCCACGACCTGCGTTATATTTATCCGTAAAATACTTAAGGAGACTATGATCATGAAGCTCTATAGTCGCGGCCAGCTCGTACTCGCCGGGGGCGCTGGCGCCGTTTTCGCCCTTGCCGCCGCTTTAGGCCTAGGCAGCGCCTTTGGGGGTCTTCGTCTGCCCGGCTCCTCCCAGTCCGCTTCCACCCCTTCCTCCGCTGCCTCGAGCGTTGCGTCTCGGCCGACGGTCGGCTCCTCGTCTGCCGCGCAGCTCGTCGAGAATCCTGTGTCTTCCGAGTACTCGGTCGACGAGAAAGAGAACATCGACGTCTATGAGCGGCTCAACGAAGGCGTCGTCAACATCACGACCGAACAGCTTTATTACAACTGGTTCTCCGAGGCTGTGCCTCAGGAGGGCGACTCAGGCTCGGGCTCGATCATCGACGCACAAGGCTATGTCCTCACGAACAAGCACGTCGTCAAGGACGCCTACAAGGTCTACGTAGGTTTGGCCGACGGCAGCCGCTACGAGGCGAAAGTCGTCGGCATCGACCCCGAGAACGACCTCGCGGTCATCAAATTTTCCCCGCCTAAGGGGCAGAAGCTCACTGTCATTCCCTACGGCGACTCGACGAGGCTGCGCGTCGGGCAGAAGGTCCTCGCCATAGGTAATCCCTTCGCCCTCGAGCGCACGCTCACGCGCGGCATCGTCTCCGGTATAGGCAGGCCCGTGTCCCAGACCGAGCGCGACGATCAAGGCAACTCCTCGACCGTCGTCATCCAGAACATGATCCAGACAGACGCGTCCATCAACCCTGGCAACTCGGGCGGTCCCTTGCTCAATTCCCACGGTGAGCTCATAGGCGTCAACACGATGATCTATAGCCCCTCGGGCGGCTCGGTCGGCATCGGTTTCGCGGTGCCAGTAGCGACCGCCAAGCGCGTCGTGCCCGAGCTCATCAAGAACGGCCGCGTCGCTCGCGGCTGGATAGACATCAGCACCGTCGCCCTCTTTTCCGACCTCGTCGATTATATGAAGCAGAACGGCATTCCCGCCCCCGTCGACACGGGCCTCTTGGTCTCTCAGGCCAAGCGCGGCGGCAACGCCGATCGGGCCGGCATACGAGGAGGCACGACTCAGGTGCGAACGCGTGTGTCGACCTTCTTCGTGGGCGGCGACATCATCGTCTCCGTGAACGGCGTGAAGACCGACTCCTCCGCCCAGCTCTATGTCGCCCTCGAGAACACGAAGCCCGGCGATTCGGTGGCCGTGGTCTACTATCGCGGGAACAAAAAGATAACCGCTCAGGTCCAGCTCTCGGACAGGGCACAGTCGGGCGTCAGCAATTGAGGCTGTCCCATAACTCAGGAAGTTATGGGACAGCTTCCAAAATGTCGCAATTCCGCAGGTTTTCGAGGTTTAATTTGTATAAAAACCTCGAAAACTGAGAAATTGCAGAGGCTGTCTGATGACTAACCGAGTTATCAGACAGCCTGAATTAGTCTCTGCCGCCCTCGCCTAAGGCGACTATTTGCTTTTCAGGGGAAGGACGCCCGCAAGGTCGCCGATCACGTTGACTAGCTCGCCATTCGCGGGAAGCACGATCTTCGAGTTGTTCCGGAGCGACTCCTCGACCGTTTGCAGACGTTTTAATAGCTGGGCGTTTCCGACGAAATAGCGATCGGCAGCCTCGTTGACGAGCTGGATGGCCTGGGCCTCTCCTTCTGCCTTGAGTATCTCGGCCTGCCTGATGCCTTCCGCCTTCTTTATCTCGGCGCGCTTCTGGCCGTCAGCCATCGTCTCGGTGGCCGTGGCGAAGTCGATGGCGGCGATTTTCTCGTTCTCGGCCTTGACGACCTTGTTCATCGTCTCTTGCACGTCCTTGGGCGGATCGATCTCCTTGAGCTCCGTGCGGACGACCGCGATGCCCCAGCTCTTCGTCTCGGTCAGGAGAGTATGGAGGAGCTCGGTATTGATCTTCGATCGTTCGCTATTCGCGCTCTTGAGGGTCATCGTGCCGATGATGTTGCGCAAAGTGGTGCGGGCGAGATTGACGATCTGCAGCTGGTAGTTGTTGACGTTGTACTGGGACGCCTTCACGTTCGCTTCGTCCGGCAATACTCGGAAATAGACCTGTGCGTCGACGCGAGCATTGAGGTTGTCGTTGGTGATAATCTCCTGGGGCTCGGCGTTTACCATCTGCTCAGTCGTGTTGATCTGGAACATTCTTGCTATCACGGGGAATACCCAATGAAAGCCCGGCTCGGCGAACCGTCTATACTTCCCGAATACCTCGATGAGGCCGCGATGAGTCGGCCTGATTATTCTTATGCCGATGAGGAAGAATAATACGAGTAATACAGCTATGCCGGTCAGTAAAGTGTTCATAGAAGCTCCTTACGGCTAGTCGTCCCTAGCTGAAGCGATATTATCAATATACTCAATTGAAGGCGGACAGCGTGTTGATCTTCTTAGGCCTGTACTATACGATTGTTAACCATGCGACCCTTCCGAGTAGAAGCGCCCTACGGTCCCGCGGGCGATCAAGGTCAGGCTATCGAGCTCCTCGCGGACGGTATAAAGCGCGGCCTTAAGTGGCAGACCCTCAAGGGCGTCACGGGCTCCGGCAAGACCTTCACGATGGCCAAGGTCATCGAGGCGGTGCAGCGCCCCGCCCTCGTCATCTCGCACAATAAGACGCTCTCGGCCCAGCTCTACCGCGAGTTCAAGACCTTTTTCCCCGACAACGCGGTCGAGTACTTCGTCTCCTATTACGACTACTACCAGCCAGAGGCATACGTACCCTCGAAGGACCTCTACATCGAGAAGGACTCGGACATCAACGCTGAGATCGACCGCATGCGCCTATCCGCGACCGCAGCCCTCATGGAGCGGCGGGACGTCATCATCGTCGCGACCGTCTCCTGCATCTACGGCCTCGGGTCGCCCGACCTCTACAAGGAGATGCGCGTCTACATCGACCGCGGGAGCGAGATCGACCTCGAGGAGGTCAAGCGCCGCCTGGTGTCACTGCAGTACGAGCGCAACGATGCCGTCCTCGAGCGCGGCCGCTTCCGCGTGCGCGGCGACACGCTCGAGATCTACCCCGCCTACCTCCAGGAGGCCTACCGTATCGAGCTCGAGTACGACACGGTGGTCCGCATCCGCAAGTTCGATACGATCTCCGGCATAGCCGGTCCCGACCTCGACGAGGCGGTCGTCTACCCTGCCAAGCACTTCGTCATGCCCGAGGATCAGGTCCAGAGCGCGGTCGGTCGCATACGAGAGGAGCTCGACGAACGCTACGAGACTCTCATGGCGGCCAACAAGCTCGTCGAGGCTCAGCGGATCAAGAGCCGCACCGAGTACGATCTCGAGATGCTCGAGGAGATGGGCTACTGCTCCGGCATCGAGAACTACTCCGCCCCTCTGGCGGGTCGGCAGCCCGGCGCCCGGCCCGGTGTCCTCATCGATTACTTTCCCAAAGAGTTCGTCACCTTCGTCGACGAGTCCCACGTCACTCTCTCCCAGATCGGGGCGATGTATGCGGGCGACCGCAGCCGCAAGACGACCCTCGTCGACTACGGTTTCCGTCTGCCCTCGGCCCGCGACAATCGGCCTCTCAAGTACGAGGAGTTCCTCGGCATGCTCGACGAAGTGGTCTGCGTATCGGCCACGCCCCGCGAGGAAGAGCTGTCCAAATCCAAGCGCGTAGCCGAGCAGCTCATAAGGCCTACGGGCCTCGTCGATCCCCTCATCGAAGTGCGTCCCTCCGAAGGGCAGATGGAGGACATCTACGCCGAGATACGGAGGCGGATAACCGCGAAGGAGCGCAGTCTCATCCTGACGCTCACCAAGCGAATGGCCGAGGAGCTCACCGAGTACCTGACCGGTCTGGGCCTCAAGGTCCGCTATATCCACTCCGAGGTCGAGACCATCGAGCGCGTCGAGATCCTCAAGCAGCTCCGGTCGGGCGAATACGATGTCCTGGTCGGCATCAACCTCCTGCGCGAGGGCATCGACCTTCCGGAGGTCTCATTCATAGCCATACTCGACGCGGACAAAATCGGCTTCCTTCGCTCGGCGACGAGCCTCATCCAGATCATAGGCCGGGCTGCGCGCAACGCGGCGGGATCGGTCGTCATGTACGCCGACAAGACGAGCGACGCCATGCGCGAAGCGATCGGCGAGACGAACCGTCGCCGCGCCGTCCAGGTGAAGTACAACGAGGAGCACGGCATCACTCCCGTCACTATCCATAAGGCCATCGAGGACATACTCGAGCGCCACCGCGAAGAGAAGATCGACACGGCTGCCACCGAGGTCGAGCTTCTCAAGAAATCGCACAACCTCCTCGTGCCCGAGCAGAAAAAGCATCTCCTGAAGGCCCTCGAGGATCAGATGCTCGAGCACGCCAAGAACCTCGAGTTCGAGGAGGCGGCGCTCATCCGCGACGAGATAGAGAAGATCAACGCCGGTGAAGATTAGTGGACAGCAAGAGGTCTTTCAAAACTGACCGAGTTTTGAAAGACCCTCTTAATGACTAGAAAAAGAGATCAGCCTCGATACCCGCCCGCCAGATGGGGAAGAGCAGCGCGGCTTCGGTATCGCGACCGCCCCAAGAGCCCAGAAGGGATGCCTCGATAGACCAGGTCGGCCTGACATAGTTGATGTCCATGCCGTAGAGGGCGCTCGCGTCCTGCAGATTGATTTCGAGCCAGCTCTCGGCATGCACGTCCTGGTCGAGCTTCCCCGCGAGGCGGCAAAAGCCGTAGTGCATGGCGGACTCGAAGTCGCCGTACTGTTCGAGTATGTCAGGATAGGCGCCCGACATCTGCGAACTGGCGGCGCGCATCGAGGAGTAGTCGATGAGTGTCGTATAGGCCGATCCGATCTGGCCGAGAGCGTTGTAGTAGTACTCCACCATGACCGACAGCTCGTCCGCATTGGACCAGGTCGCGCCGAGGACGCCTCGCGGCGCCCAGCTCACGCTCTCGGTGCTGGAAGTATAGCCTGAGCTGCCCGGCCCTGAAGCGACGAGCCTGTCGGTCGTGTTGAAGGCCGAGGCTTCGGCTCGCACGGTGACGCTGTCGCCCAGCTCGGAGTCGATTCCCACTCCGGCCGCGTAGCGATCATCGGATGCGTCGCCCGACAGACTCGATGTATAGAGGCCGAGAAGCTGGATATCGGTATCGCCTATTCTCGCCCCGATTTTCGCGAGGTTTTGGAATCTCTCCTGGTCACCGGTGAAGTAAAGCATCGCGTCGCTGACCTGATCGCTCCAAACGAAGCGAGGCGACACATAGTCGTAGAAACTGAAAGGTCCGGTGAGCCAGGTGACCCCGGCGCCGACGAGGCCTTCTTCCCACTTGCCCACGGCGGACGCGGACTGCTCCGATGTGTTGCTGATCGCGGGAGAAGGCGGTGTCATGATGTCCAGGGGAGCCTTGAAGAAGGTCGAAGAAGGATGGATGATCTTCTTCCCGGCCTCGAAGACGAGTGATCCGGGCAGGGCTTCCCATTTGAGATCGAGCTCGAGGACTCGGCTCGAGAAGTCGAGGACATTGGTGGGCAGGACTTGGGGGTCGTAGGAAGGAAGACTGTCCGCGAGGGCCCAGGCGCTTCCCGAGAGGGAAAGCCCATCCGCCAGGGTAGCCGAGTGCGAGACCGCCCCTTGCATCATGGCGATGCCGGTGTCCGTCTGTATTGCGCTCCCTCCTTCGTGCGCCACGACCGCCTCGTCGAGCCACGACATGTCCACCTCGCCTCCGAGGGCCATGGCCCCGGTGGCGGCGAGGAGCATTGCCGCCGCCATGGCGCCGATGCGCGCTATGCGAAAGATATCGATCGACATGGTTCGGTTCCTCATTGGGGCGCTACCGGAGTCCACGACTCGAGGTACTCCCGTCTGAACGCGGTGTCGGGCAGGACCCTGGTACCAATCTTGAGGTATTCCATCACCGTATGCTTGGTCGCCACTTCGCCGTCGTAGATATCGAGGACGAAGGGGAAGTCCTTGCCCAGGGCCGGGCGATAGTCCTTGTAGAAGGCCTTCTTAAGCAGCTTGTCCCCCGCTGCGTAGAACTCGGCATAAAGCGGTCTGTTCGTAGACTTCTCGACCCAGAGCTTGATGCGCTTGTAACTGGAGTCCTTCTTCGCCTCCTTCACGCTGAGGTCGAAGAGGCTGCAACTCGTGCCATTAAGATCAGCGTCGGCGAGCGAGGCGACGTCGTAGTCCTTGGCGAAGCCCGTGCGCGCGATGTCGCCGTTCGAGGTCTGGCCCAGGAGAACCTGAAGGGGAGAAAGGCGTATGGGATTCTTCGTGCGCGGGAAAAGCAGATAGACGATATTTCCGTCCATGAGCATCTTCCTGCCCTTGACCGAGGCGGGATCGGCGAAAAAGAGGAGGACGCGATTCTTGTCCGGATCGTCCTTGAGAAAGCCCCATAGGAGGTTCATGTCCGTTTCTTTGTCCCCGTCATACGAGGTGATGCGGAGCGAGAACGTGAGATTGTCTATGTTCCTACGGGCGTCCACGGAGGCAAGTATCTGGTCAGGCGTCTGGGCGGCGAGGCCGGCAGTCCAGACGAGGGCGAAGATCGCTGCAATACCTATCGATTTCATGGTTGTCTCCTATTTGGAAGAAAGTAGTTCGGCTATCGTCTTGCGCGACGAGAGCGTGCCGGGGAGGATCGATCCCATTGCGGCGGCGATGAGCACGAAGAGGGCGTTCTGGGCGAAGCCCGCTGACCGGGGCGTAAAGAAAATCGTGAAGGCCGTTGTCGTGCCAGGCTGCGGAGGCATTACGATCCCGCCCAAAGCATTGATGAGGCTCGTGGCGCCTATGCCCACGGCGACTCCCGCGAGCGCGCCCATGGCCCCCAGCATGAGCCCTTCCAGCACGAACATCACGAGAATCCCGGATCGCTTGGTGCCGAAGGCTCGCAGCGAGCCTATCTCGCGAAGACGCTCGAGGACGGAAAGAGAAAGCGTGCCCGAGATCGAAAAGAGGGCCACGATGAGCACGATTAGCTTGGCGACCCCGAGCACCATCTGGTAGCTCGAGTTAGCCTGCTGGAAATACGGCGAGAGCTCGTCCCAAGAGCGGACCTCGAGGCCCGCTGCGGCAGAAGGCGATGAGGCGGCTTTGAGCCTCTTCACTACGGCCTCGGTTTCGGATGTTTTTTTGAGGAAGACGATGAGCTGGGGTACGGTATCTGTACCGATGAGGCTCTGCGCGTCCTCGAGGCTCATCGCCACGGACACGTTGTCGATCGCTGCTATGATAGTGCTTGTCGTCCCCTTGATCGCGTAGCTTTGCGTGTTTATGCCGCCACCCTTGGTCTGAGCGAAAAGCGAGACAGAGTCGCCGGGTGCGAGGCCGAGCTTTTTCGCAAGGCCTTGGCCCACGAGGATGCTTCCTGAGTCGGAGGCATCGAGGTCTTTGCCCGCGGCGATATGTCGTGCCTCGAGCTTCGCCTTGGAGGCCGCTACGGGGAGGGCCGTCACCATGACGGTGCTCGTCTTGCCCTTCGTTCCTATCACGGCGGTGAACGAGAGCGCCGGCATGACTTCGTCGACCTCGCTCATGGCCCGAAGTTCTCGCTCGAGCTTTGGAGCGTCGCGGAGCATGAAGGGGAAAGGATCGGCGTCGCCCTCGTCGTAGAAGGCGGGAGAGGCGGCGATCTGGAGATGGCCGGTGCCGCTCCTGATCGTGGCTTCCGAGAGACCATTCATCGAGTAGGTGACATAGCCGTCTATGAAAGCGAGCCCGACCATGCCGACGACGATCGCGATGATCGTGGACCTCGTCCTTCTCCCATTGCGGGCCAGGTTGCGTGCCGCCATCCTGAAAATCTTGAATAGCTGTGTCATGGCGCGGCTCCTATAGCTGCCTGAGGCATTCTGAGGGGGTCAGGGCTACCGCCCTGCGTCCGGGGAAATAGGAAGCTATCCCTGCGACGAGGACTGCGGGGACGAGGTTGATCCACAGGGAACTGAAGTCAGGATGGAGCTTTATGAAGATGGCCCCCTGTCCGGCGAGCGCGAAGGGTAGGCCTGGACCGAGATTTATCAGCGCGGAAAGGGCGAAGCCGAGCGCTATTCCGAGCGCCGCTCCGACGAGACCCAGGAAGGATCCCTCGAGCACGAGGAGAACGAGGAGGTCGCGCTTGGTCGTGCCCAGGGCCCTGAGCGTGCCCCACTCGCGCATGCGCTCGAAAACGATGCGGTTCATCGTGTTGCCGAGGACGAACAGCGTGATGAGGAGAATGATCGCGCGGATCACGGCGAGGAAGCCGCTAAACATCGTATTGACCTGCACGAAGAAGGTGGCGAGCTGCGGCCATTTCCTATACGAGGCGCCTTTCGGAAGGCCGGCCGCGATGGAGTCGGTCGAGCCTATATCCTTCGCGAGGACATGGATGACTGGCGCGCCCGCGATTCCCGTGAAGTCTACGGCGCTGTCGTAGTCGGTGAAGGCGAACATCTTGTCCTTCCCGGCCGAGGCATAGATGGCGGCGACCGTGAAGTCCCTGCCATTGAGGCCTCCCTCGGGGAGGACAGCCATGAGCGTGATCACGTCTCCGACCTTCGCGCCCAAGATGCGCGCGGCCGTCTCGCCGAGTACGATCCTGTCGCGGTCGCCTGGCGCCAGCTGGGCGCCGGCCTTCAGCTTCCCGAGCGTGAACCGCCCTGTGGGCCTATCGTTCGAACTGCCGGTTGCGGACTTAGGCTCGAACCACATGCGATCGATGGGATAGCCCTTCACGAGGAGCGTGGCCGACTTATCCCCGATGCCGGCTATCGAGGTGAATCCGGTTGAGGGAAAGGCGGCTTGTACGCCCGGCTCTTTGGCTATCGCGGCGATCCTCTGGTCGCTGTCGCGCATCGCGTATGCATAGGGATCGAACTCGCCGTCCTCGAAATATCCCTCTCCCCCCGCGACTTGGATATGGCCTATGCCTGACATGATGATGCTGTCGCGAAACCCCTTCATCATCGTGCCTATATAGCCTTGGAATATCACAAGTCCGCAGAGCCCCACGATGAGCGCGGAAAGCGCTACGAGGGTACGCCTCTTCTGGCGGAATATGTTCCGCCATGCCATGGCGACGAGCCTCATGCCGTAACCTCGTCGGCGACGATCCGGCCGTCCATCATGCGCACGACTCTCTTCGCGTACGTGGAGACAGCGGGATCGTGGGTCGAAAAGACGAGGGTTGCCCCTTCGCTTTCGTTCATCTCCACCATGAGCTTCATGATGGAAGTGCCCGTCGCGTGGTCGAGAGCCGCGGTAGGCTCGTCGGCGATGACCAGGCGCGGTTTCCCGACGAGAGCTCTCGCGATCGCGACACGCTGGCGCTGCCCACCCGAGAGATTCTCGGGGCTCCGCTTGGCGAAGTCGGAGAGGCCGACCTTCGCGAGGAGCTCCAGGACGCGCTCTCGTCGTTCCTTGGAAGGCAGCTTTTGCAGGAGAAGCGGATACTCGACGTTTTCGAAGACGGAGAGGACGGGCACCAGGTTGAAGCTCTGGAAAATGAAGCCCATGGTCCTGTTCCTGAAAGACGACAATTTGGCGTCGCTTAAAGTCCCCGTCCTCTCGCCATCGATGGTGACCTCGCCCGAGCTCGCCTGGTCGATGCACCCGATGATGTTTAGGAGCGTGGACTTCCCGCTCCCCGAAGGCCCCATTAGGCAGAGCCTCTCTCCGTCCGCGACCTCGAGGTCCACGCCGAAGAGAGCCGGGGCTTTGGTCTTGCCGAGAGCGTACTGCTTCTCGACGTTCCGCACGCTGATAAGAGCCATGTTTCCTCCCCCATTCATATGGGATTCTTTTTCCGGTTCTCCGATTCACGGAGCGACCGAAGCTGATCCTCGCACCACTCTATGTGCATGCGAGTAAATCTTTTGCCGTAGTCCACCGACGCGAGCCAGAGCTTTGCGTTTTGGTGTATATGCTTCTTGTCGTCGGTGTGGGCTCTAAAGTGGTCCTCGACACCTTCGAACTTGGTCATTGTCTCGTTTGCGTTCCTAATCTCGTCCTCGAGAAGAGCTAGTACCTTTGGCCGAGATACGTTGCCGGAAAAGACAATTTTCAGGAGAAGTTCAACGCGGGGCGGCGTGTGGGCGACGGGCTTCGCTAGCCAGGCACGAAGTTCGCCCATCCCCTTGTCTGTGATGCTATAGACTGTCTTAGCTGGACGCCCGACCTGCGTTTCATTGTCAGAAGTGACAAGTCCTTCTTCGGCGAGTTCCTTGAGCACCGGATATATATGCCCGTAATTTTCGTTCCAAAAATGGGATATTGTGCGGTCACAGAGCGTTTTCAGCTCGTAGCCAGAGGCCGGTCCGAAGGTGAGAAGCCCCAAAAGGGCGAATCGGGTAGTGTTGACCTTGGCCACGGGAACCTCCTGATGTTTTTTGCGTTTGCTATAACAATCAGTAATATATCAGCCTGATATATAGAAAGCAAGAACTCTCGTTGTTTTAGCAAGATATTAACAAATGATGAATCGCACATTTTCCCCCGACAATTCCATTCAATGACTCTTGGTGCGACTGCCACAAAGTGGTATCGGATAGCTATTCACTTCAGTCTATGTTTTTATATACTCTTCTCATGGAAAAGACCGAAGCCTACGTCGCCTTAGAGGCCATCGCGAACGAGCGCATTCTCATCCTCGACGGGGGCATGGGCTCGATGCTCCAACGCCTCGGCCTCGTCGAAGATGACTACCGCTCCGGGGGAATCTCGGGGCACGGCCGTTTCCTCAAAGGGAACAACGACGTCCTCTGTCTCTCCAAGCCCGACGCTCCTTTGAGCGTGCACCTGGCCTACCTCGAGGCAGGCGCGGACATCATCACGACCAACAGCTTCGGGGCGAACAGGATCAGCCAGGCGGACTACGGCCTGTCCTCCTACGCGGCCGACATGGCCCGCGAGTCGGCTCTACTCTCCCGACGCGCCGCGGACGAGTTCACTGCCCGGACTCCCGACAAGCGCCGTTTCGTCGCGGGCTCCCTCGGCCCTACGAGCAAGACTCTCTCCATCTCTCCCGACGCGGCCGACCCCGCTCGTCGTTCCCTCGGTTTTGACGAGATGGCCGCCTCATATCGCGAGGAGGCCGCGGCCCTCATCGCGGGAGGGGCGGACATTCTCCTCCTCGAGACCGTATTCGATACGCTCAACGCCAAGGCAGCCATTTACGCGCTGCTCTCCATTTTCGAGGAGAAGAACAAGCTCTGGCCCGTCATCGTCTCCGGCTCCATCATCGACAAGGCGGGCAGGACCCTCTCGGGACAGACGGCCGCCGCCTTCCTCGCGTCGGTTTCCCACGCGGCGCCCTTCGCGGTCGGCCTCAACTGCTCCCTCGGCGTGGACGCCCTGCTTCCGCGGCTCGAGGAGATCGCAGCGGTCTCTCCCTTCCGCCTCAGCGCCCACCCGAACGCGGGGCTTCCCAACGCCGAGGGCGGCTACGACGAGGCCCCTTCGCACTTCGCCCAAGCTTTCGCCTCCTTCGCTCGTGGGAGCGGAATCAACGTGGCGGGCGGCTGCTGCGGCACTACACCCGATCACATCGCCTCCCTCGCGGAGGCCTTATCGGGCATCGCGCCCCGCGCGTTGCCCGATCGGCGTCGTATAACTTCCCTCTCGGGGCTCGAGGCCCTCGATATAGGGCCTGAAAGCCTCTTCGTCAACGTAGGGGAGCGCTCCAACGTGGCGGGCTCGAAGAAGTTCGCCCGCCTCATCCGAGATCACATGCTTGAGGAGGCGATCGACATCGCGAAGGCGCAGGTCGAGGCGGGGGCTCAGCTCGTCGACATAAACCTCGACGATCCCCTCATCGACGCCCCTTCGACGATGCGCGATTTCCTCAACATAGCCGCGGGCGAGAGCGACCTCTCGCGAGTGCCCTTCATGATCGATTCCTCCGACTTCGCCACGGTGGTCGCGGGTCTGAAAGCCGCGCAGGGGAAGTGCGTCGTCAACTCGATCAGCCTTAAAGAGGGGGAGGAAAGCTTCCTCGCGAAGGCGCGAGAGATCGCCAAGTACGGAGCCGCGGTCGTCGTCATGGCCTTCGATGAGGAAGGCCAGGCCGCCAGTCTCGAGCGGCGGGTGTCGATCCTCGAGCGCGCGGTGCGCTTGCTTGTGGAGAACGCGGGCTACGAGCGCGAGGACATCATCCTCGACCCGAACGTTTTCGCCGTGGGCACGGGCATCGAGGAGCACCGCCGTTACGCTTTGGACTTCTTGGAGGCGACGCGCAGGCTCAAAGCGCGCTTGCCCGGCTGCCTCGTCTCCGGTGGCGTATCCAACGTCTCCTTCGCCTTCAGGGGGAACGACGCCCTGCGCGAGGCCATCCACACGGTCTTCCTCTACCACGCGAAGGCGGCGGGCATGGACATGGGCATCGTGAACCCGGCGGCCTTGGGCGTCTACGACGAGATCGAACCGGACTTGCGCTGCAGGATCGAGGACCTCCTCTTCGACCGCCGAAGCGATGCCACCGACCGCCTCCTCGAGTTCTCTTCCTCTTTGGCTGCGTCGGGCGCCTCTGCGCGATCGGGCGGCGAGGCGGCGACTGTCGCGGAATGGCGTCGCCTAACGCCTTCGGAACGTCTCGTCCACGCCCTCGTGAAGGGCGTTTCCGAGTTCGCGTCCGCGGACGCCCTGGAAGCTATGAAGACCCTAGGCGGCGCCTACGAGGTCATCTCGGGACCGCTCATGGAGGGCATGAACAAGGTGGGCGAGCTCTTCGGCGACGGGAGGATGTTCCTGCCCCAGGTCGTCAAGAGCGCGCGCGTCATGAAGGCCGCGGTCTCCGCGCTCCTGCCGCACCTCGCAGAGGGCGGACGCTCTTCCTCCCGTGGCAAGGTCGTGCTCGCCACGGTCAAGGGCGACGTCCACGATATCGGTAAGAACATCGTCTCGGTGGTCCTCCAGTGCAACGGCTATGAAGTGGTGGACCTTGGCGTCATGGTCGGCTGCGAGGACATTCTCGACGCGGCAGAGCGGGAGCACGCGGCCGCGGTCGGTCTCTCCGGCCTCATCACGCCCTCGCTCGAGGAGATGGCCCGCGTCGCGCGGGAGATGGAGAGGCGAGGGATGAGTATCCCCCTCGTGGTCGGAGGAGCCGCGACGAGCCCTGTCCACACCGCGCTCAGGATAGCTCCCGCCTATTCCGGACCCGTGGCGAACGTGCGCGACGCGTCCCGCGCTCCCGGGGTATTCGCGGGCCTCCTCGACTCGAGCCTGAAATCCGACTACGCGCGCGATCTTCGCGCAAGCCAGGACGGCCTTCGCGAAATCAGGAGGGAGAAGGAGGCTGCCTCTTCCTCCTTGAACCTCGAGGCGGCCAGGCAAGCCGCTTTCCATCCAGACTTCTCGGGCTATGCGCCGCCCGAGCCCGCGGTAAAGGGCGTAGTCGAGTTCCGGCCCTCCCTCGGCGAGCTCGTCCCCTACATAGATTGGCGTTTCTTCTTCCACGAATGGGGCATGGGCGGAAGCGAGTCCGGGAGCGAGGCGGCCAAGCTCAAGGCCGACGCCCTGGCCATGCTCGACCGCATGGGGGACGAGCGTCTCGCCTGTGCCGCCGGCGCCTGTGCGATCCTGCCCGCCGCTCGCGGCGATGGCGCGTCATTTGGCGACGACATCCTCCTCTACGAGGACGAGTCGAGGCGCACCCTTCGCGTGCGCTTTCCTTTCCTTCGCCAGCAGCGAGCAAAGGGGGACGGCAGTCCTCAGCTCTGCCTCGCCGACTACCTCGCGCCCGAGTCAAGCGGCGTCCGCGATTGGATGGGCGTCTTCGCGCTCACATCGGGCCTGGGCGCCGAAGCGGGACTGAAGAGGCTTGAGGAAGAGGACGATGACTACGGCGTACTTCTCTTCAAGATACTCTGCAATCGCCTGGCAGAGGCCTTCGCCGAGAAGATGCACGAGGACGTTAGGCGACGGATATGGGGTTACTCCCCCGGCGAGACCTTCCGGCCCGAGGAGCTCCTCCATGCGTCCTACCGAGGCGTCCGCCCGGCCCCCGGCTATCCCGCCTGCCCCGACCACCGGGACAAGGCAGCCATATATTCGCTTCTTAGCGCGGAGGAAAGATTAGGGATGAGCCTTACGGAAAGTTTTATGATGCTGCCCGCCGCGTCGGTATCGGGTTTCTATTTCAGCCACCCCGAATCGAAATACTTCGCGGTAGGCCGTATCGGAGGAGACCAGATTGCCGATTACGCCGCTCGCCGAGGCGAGAGCGCGGAGGCTTCCGAGCGCGCGGTGAGGGAGAGTCTAGGATGAGCGAAGGAAAGGTCAGGCTCCTGCCGGTTCCCACCGGCCTCTTCGTCGGCATACTCGTGCTTTCGAACATACTCGCCGCCAAGATGGTCAGGCTCGGTCCCTTATCTGGATAATCGGGGCCCTGCCCTCGGACCCGAGCTGGAAGTTGCAAGAAGCCTATAACGCCATCCTCGCCCAGGTGCCGCGCATCTCGCTCGCGAGTGTGCTCGGCTACTTCGCTGGCGAGTACTCGAATTCGGTGGTGCTCTCGCGGATGAAGGTCTGGACAAAGGGCAAGTGGCTGTGGACGCGCACGATCGGTTCGACGACCCTCGTGGGCGAGTTCGCGGATACACTCATCTTCGTGACTGCCGCCTTTGCCGGTTCCTATCCTACCGACGTCCTCGTCGCGATGATCCTGTCGAACTACTTCTTCAAGTGCTCCATCGAGGTGCTTTTCACGCCCGTCACCTACAAGGTCGTAGGCTTCGTGAAGCGGCGAGAGGCGACGGACGTCTACGACGTGGGCGAGCGCTACAATCCCCTGCCCTCGGGCGAGTGAGCGCGCGCCTGTTCTAGACGAAGCTCGCTCGGGGTCGTCCCTCGCAGCGCTTGGAACGACCTGTTGAAGCTGCGTACGCTCTCGAAGCCGCATTCTAGCGCTATGTCCGCGAGCCTCGCATCGGTGCCGCTCATGAGCTCGACCGCTCGCTCCAGCCTGATCCCGTTCAGGAAGGAGCGGAAGCTCGCGCCGACCGTCTTCGAGAATACCCTCGAGAAGTACGATGGACTGAGCGAGGCGGCTCTCGCAGCGTCCTCGAGCCCTATAGGGTAAGCCGAATGGTCGTAAAGATAATCGATGGCGAGCTGCATGCGCTCAAGCTCGGGCGCCTCGCTCCTCGCTTTTTTCTGCGCGTCGCAGAGTCCGAGCTCGCGCTCCGCCAAGGCGCAGAGCTCCATGGCCATGCCCGCCGCGATGCCTTCGTACGACTGTCGCTTCCCCCTCATTTCCTCGAGCATGCCGCGCATGAGGCTCCCCGCTTTCGCAGCGAGCTCTCGGCGCTCTGACAGAGTCGCGAAATTCGCTGCGAGAGCTCCCTTGGCCGGCCATTCGGGCGAGCGCGTGACGAGCTCAGGCTTAAGTATGACAAGAATTGTCTCTGAGCCTTGTTCCGTCCGTTCGTAATAGTGGATGTCCCTGCTCGCGCAGACGAGGAGATCCCCTTTAGCCAGCGCTCGCTTCTCCTGATTGACCGCGGCGACGACCGACCCCGAGCAGACATAGAGCAGTTCAACGTCGCTGTGCCAATGGGCGAGGAACTCGAGATTGCGGACAGGAAATGCCTGAAGCGCCAAGCCTGATTCGTAGTTTCGTTTCTCATGCCAGGGGCGCATGTTGAATCATAGTCATGCAGAGCAAAAAATGTCTATAAGTGCGCAAAAAGCTGCGAGACTATCCATCGGGGAAGGTTATGATTCAAGTGTAAGGAGACGTGATGAAAAGCGCGCTGATCGTTAGGGGCGGATGGGACGGCCACGAACCCGTCCAGGTGTCGGAGCTCTTCGCCTCGCTCCTCGGAGCCAAGGGCTTCGCAGTCGAGCTCTCCGAGAGTCTCGATGCTTTCCTCGACGTCGATAAGCTCCTCCGCCTCGATCTTATCGTGCCCGTGTGGACCATGGGAAAGATCACGGACGAACAGCTAAAGCCCGTCCTCAAGGCCGTGGAATCCGGTGTCGGGCTCGCCGGCTGCCACGGCGGCATGTGCGATGCCTTCCGTGAGAGCTGCGACTGGCAGTTTATGACCGGGGGACAGTGGGTGGCCCATCCTGGCGGGGACGGTATCGAATACACTGTGCACCCGTTGCCCGGTTCGAGCCATATCGTTGAGGGACTGCGGGATTTCTCGGTCAAGTCCGAGCAGTATTACCTCCATGTCGACCCCGCGGTCCGCGTGCTCGCCACGACGGACTTCCCGGTGGTCGAAGGACCTCATTCCCCCAACGGCACAGTATCGATGCCGGTGGCTTGGACTAAGTACTGGGGCCTTGGAAAGGTCTTCTATTGCTCTCTCGGGCATCACGCCGATGTCTTCTCCTTTGCTCCGGCGAGGACGATGATGGAGCGCGGCCTTCTTTGGGCGGCGCGTTGACGGACGTTGGCATTTTATAGGAGGGCGGAGCATGCAAAAGCTGCGCGTAGGCATTATCGGCTGCGGAAATATCAGTTCGATCTACCTTAAAAATTGTACGACAATGTTCAAGAACCTCGAGATCGTCGCCCTCGCCGACCTCGTACTGGAGCGGGCTAAGGCCAAGGCCGCGGAGTTCGGCGTACCGCGCGTCCAAAGCGTGGACGAGATGCTCGCGTCGAAGGACATAGACGCTGTGCTCAATCTGACCATCCCACTCGCCCATGCCGAAGTCGCTCGCTCTGCCCTCGAGGCGGGAAAGCACGTATACGGCGAGAAGCCCCTCGCCGTGGACTTCGCTGAAGGAGAGAAGCTTGCGGCCCTTGCGAAGGCGAAGGGTCTCTTTATGGGCTCCGCTCCCGATACTTTCTTGGGCGCGGGGCTCCAGACCTGTCGCAAACTCATCGACGACGGCTGGATCGGCGAGGTCGTGGGCGCTACCGCCTTCATGCTCTGCGGCGGCCACGAAGGCTGGCATCCGGACCCCGCCTTCTACTACAAGCGCGGCGGCGGTCCCATGTTCGACATGGGCCCGTATTACCTGCATGCCCTCGTCTCTCTCCTCGGGCCCGTGAAAGCGCTCGTCGGGAAGACGAGCGCCGCATGGAAGGAGCGCGTCATCACGAGCAAGGAGCGATCAGGCGAGATAATCGAGGTGGAGGTGCCGACGACGGTCACCGGCATCCTCGATTTCGAAAGCGGCGCCGAAGGCACGATCATGACGAGCTTCGACGTGCGCGGCGGCTCTTCCCATGCGCCGATCGAGATCTACGGCAGCGAAGGGACTCTCCTCGCGCCCGATCCCAACACATTCGGCGGGCCGGTGAAGGTTCGTCGAAGGGGGGAGCGCGATTTCGTCGAGCTGCCCCTGCTCTTCGGCTATGCGGAGAACTCCCGGGGACTCGGCCTCTCGGATATGGCCGAGGCGATAGCGCTGGCCAGGCCTCCTCGCGCCTCGGGGGAGCTGGCCTTGCACGCCCTCGAGATCATGGAAGGAATCCATGTCTCCTCGGACGAAGGAAAGCGCTACGTTATGCGATCGAGCTGCAAGCGGCCCGAAGCTTCCCCTTTGACTTAGATCCCCAGGTACGCCTTTTTCACTTCCGGATCGGAAGCGATCTCCTTCGCCGGCCCGGACAGAACGATTCCGCCCGTCTCGAGGACATAGGCGCGGTTCGCGATGGAGAGGGCCATCTGCGCGTTCTGCTCGACGAGGAGGATGCTCGTGCCTTCTTTATTGATCTCGACGATGATCTTGAATATCTCCTCGACGAGGAGCGGCGACAGGCCCATCGAGGGCTCGTCGAGGAGCAGGAGGCTGGGCTTGGACATGAGGGCGCGCGCCATGGCGAGCATCTGCTGCTCGCCGCCCGATAAGGTTCCGCCATACTGGTTCTCCCTCTCCTTGAGGCGGGGGAAGCTCGAGTAGACGCGCTCGAGGCTGGCCTGGATCTCGGCCTGGTCGGATCGAGTATAGGCGCCCATCATGATGTTTTCCTTGACCGTGAGGGGCGCGAAAATGCGCCTGCCCTCGGGGACATGGCTCATGCCCAATTTGACGATCTTCTCGGGGGGGATCGTCGTGAGCTCTTCGCCGTTCAGTTTCACCGAGCCTTCGCGAGGCCGGAGGATGCCTGAGAGGGTGCGCAGGATGGTCGACTTGCCCGCGCCGTTCGCGCCGATCAGTGTGACTATTTCGCCCTTCTGGAGGTTGAACGACACTCCTTGCAGGGCGTGTATCGCGTCGTAGTAGACGTGGAGGTTATCGACTTGCAGCAATTTTGCCCGCTCCTTTGCCGAGATAGGCTTCGACCACTTTCTGGTTGTCCTGGATCTCCGCAGGCGTGCCGCGCGCTATGCTCTCGCCGAAGTCCATGACGGTGATGTACTCGCAGATGCCCATGACGAAGCGCATCTGATGCTCGATGAGGAGGATAGTGAGGCCGAAGCGGTCCTTGATGAAGTGGATGTAGTCCATGAGCTCGAGCGTCTCGCGGGGGTTCATGCCCGCTGCCGGCTCGTCGAGGAGGAGGAGCCTGGGGTCGCAGGCGAGGGCGCGGGCTATCTCGACGCGGCGCTGCTGGCCGTAGGGCAGGTTCTTGGCGATCTCGAGCGCGACGTCCTCGAGCTTGAAGATGCCAAGGAAATCCATGGCGCGCTCGGTGAGAGCCGCCTCTCCTTTCGTGAACTTCTTTGAGCGAGTGATACTGTCGCCTAGCGTGTAGCCCGCGTGGGCGTGGTAGGCGATGCGCACATTGTCCAGGACAGAGAGGTTCGAGAAGAGCCTGATGTTCTGGAAGGTGCGCGCGATCCCCAGGCGCGTTATCTCGTAGCTCTCGAGGCCGTCGATCCTCTCGCCCTCGAACTCTATGGCGCCCGAGGTGATCGGTATGACGCCTGTGATGAGGTTGAAGGCTGTGGTCTTGCCCGCGCCGTTCGGGCCAATGAGGCCCTGTATCGAGCCCTTGGGCAGCTCGAGGCTTAGGCCCCTCACCGCGACCAGGCCTCCGAAGGCTTTGGTCGCCTCGCAGACAGAGAGTATGGTTTCTCCGGTCTTTATTTCGGCCATTTCAGTTTCCCTCCGCCCGGGGCTCGACCTCGACGGGACCGCTGTGCGGCTTGTGCCCGCGAAGCCTCCTCTTGATCTTGCCGCCTACGCTGTCGTCCTTGAAGAAGCCCCACTCGACCGAACCGAGGAGCCCTTGGGGCCGCACAAGCATGAGAAGGAGGAGCGTAATCGGGTAGAGCACGAGGCGCCAGGATGGTGCGTCCGGTCCGAGCTGCCCTAGGAGGACGCGGAGGAACCCCTCGAGGAAGAATATCCAACCGAAGGATGCGGCTATCGTGCCCGTCATGGACCCCAGGCCTCCGAAGACCACGATGATGAGCGGATTGAAACCCTGGATGAAGTCGAAGCTTCCCGGCGAGAGGAATCCGATGTAGTGGGCGTAGATCCCGCCGCCTATGCCCGCGACGAAGGAGCCGACGACGAAGGCGAGGAGCTTGTTGTTCGCCACGTCGATGCCCATGGCCCTCGCGGCCACCTCGTCCTCTCGGACCGCCAGCGTCGCTCGCCCTGTGCTCGAGCGCACGAAGTTGCGGATGATGACGATGACGAAGATGAGGAAGACGAAGGCCCAGATCCACGTGGTGAGTTTGGGGATGCCGATCATGCCGCGGCCACCCTTCATCTCTTTGAATGGAAGGATCGTATCGGAGTTGACGAGCAGCGTCTTCACGATGATGGCGAAGCCCAGCGTCGCGATGCCGAAGTAGTCCGAGCCGAGGGACAGGACGGGCAGGCCGAAGATGAAGCTCACCTCGGCGGCGAAGGCGCCCGCGAAGATCACCGACAGGAAAAACACGACCTGGAGCGCGACGGGCGAGGCGAGTATCCCCGGCGCGCCTTCCGCGCCGAAGTAAGGGGTGCAGAGGGGCGACAGCAGATCGCCGAGCTTGACCGCCAAGAACACGGCCACGACGAGGGCGATGAGGTAGAAGGTGAAGGCGGAGAGCACGGGTACGCCGCGCTTCTTCTTGAGGAGCTTGCCGACGACGAGGAGAGCGAGGGCGCTGAGTATCGTGCCCAGGCCCACGACTATGAGGCCGCTCGCGTCGCCCGAGGTCCAGCGGTAGGTGATGTCGGCCGAACAGTAGGCGCCGAGGCCGTAGAAGCCCCACTGCGCGAGGCTGAACTGGCCGTTGAAGCCGTAGATGAGGTTGAGTCCGAGGGCGACCATCGTCATCGTGATGGCCTGGAAGAGCAGTCCTTGATCGAAGGCCCCGAAGATGGCGATGTCGCCGATCTTGAGCATCATGGCGGCCTGGATGACACCGAAGGCGAGGACTAAAGTCGCCGCCTTCTCCCACATCTTCTTGCGCCCGAGGCCCCAGAGGAGGCCGTAGATCCAGGCGATGAGGGCGATCATTTTCGCGATGGTGCCGAAGAGGTATCCGAGTTCCATTGTCTCCCCCTAGGCCTTTTCCCCGGAAGGCTCGCCGAAGAGCCCCGTAGGCTTCACGAGGAGAACGATGATGAGTATCGAGAAGGCGACGGCGTCGCGCATAGGAGTCGAGATGTAGCTCATCGTCATGGCTTCGGCCTGGCCCATGATGAGGGCCCCGACGAAGGCGCCCGGTATCGAGCCTATGCCGCCGAGGACCGCGGCCACGAAGGCCTTGAGGCCCGGGAGGACTCCGAGCTGGCTCCAGATCGAGGAGTAGGCGATCGCATAGAGCACGCCTCCTAGGCCCGCGAAGGCGGCGCCAATCGCGAAGGTGAAGGAAATGACTCGGTCGACATTGATGCCCATGAGCCTCGCCGTCGTCTGGTCGTATGAGGCCGCGCGCATCGCTATGCCGACTTTCGTCTTCTTGACGATGTACTGCAGGAGGATCTGCACGAGGATCGAGGCTGCGGCGATAAGGAGGAATATATTTGAGAAAGTGATCGTGTTGTCGGGAGAAGCCTGCCCCTCGATGAGGGGATGGATCCCGCCCTGGATGAACCAGGATTTTGTGGGGAAGGGGGATTTATAAGGAATAAAACGCCCCGTGAAGACGAAGGGCAGGGCGCCAAAGAACTCGAGGAAGAAGGAGACGCCGATAGCTGTGATGAGGGCAGTGATACGGGGAGCGCTCCGCAAAGGCCTATAGGCGACACGCTCGATGGTGACCGCGAGGATTGTGCAGACCGCCATCGAGAGGAGGATGACCGTTATCGATCCGATCACGATCGATACGGTAGGGTCTATGCCGGGGAACAAGGCTTCGGGCCATTCATGGAGGCCGAAGCGGCTGACCGCGTAGAAGCTCGTGAAGGCGCCCACCATGAAGATGTCGCCGTGGGCGAAGTTGATGAGCTTGACGATGCCGTAGACCATCGTGTAGCCGAGGGCGATGAGGGCGTAGACGAAGCCGAGCTTGAGCCCGTCGAGGAGGTTCTGAAGGAAGAGGATGGGATTAGTCCAGGCCTTGCTCCCTATGTAGAGCGCGGTTACCGCCGCCAATAGGATGAGGAAGGCCCATCCTACCCACGCGAGGGGAGGGCCGCGCCTCTTTTCCGCAATCTTCGGGGCCGTTTCTGATTCGCTGCTAGCTGGCATTCGCGCGTACCTCTGTAGTCATTCATAAGGAGAGGGCAAGCCCTTTAGGCCATGCGGCCTGAGGGCTTGCCCTCACCGTCTAACTTTTGGGCTGGTCTCTCAAAAGCCAAACGGCTTTTGGAAAGCTTAGGGCTGGACGACGGAGTCGAAGACGATCTTGCCGCCCTTGATCTTCAGGATTGTCAGCGACTTCACGGGGTTGTGGGCCGCATCCATGGTGAGCTTGCCGGTGACCCCCGTGAACTTGATGGCCTCGAGGGCGGCCTTCACCTTGTCGGGATCGGTGGAGCCGGCGGCTTTGATGCCGGAGAAGAGGAGGTTCGCAGCGTCATAGCCGAGGACCGCGAACGAGTCCGGGGTCTTGGCATTGCCCTTGTCGTCCTTATAGGCCTTGCCGAAGGCCTTGAGGAAATTCTGCACGTCGGCCCTGGGGTCGTCGGCGGAATAGTGGTTCGTATAGTAGCCGCCATCGGCGACCTTTTTGTCGAGGTCGGGGGAATCCCAGCCGTCGCCGCCAACGAAGGGGGCGGTGATGCCCTTCTCGCGGGCCTGCTTCATGACGAGGTTGACGATGTTGTAGTAGTCGGGGAGAACGACGACATCGGGCTTCGCGGTCTTGACCTTCGCGAGGATAGCGGAGAAGTCAGTGTCGGTCTTGGTGTAGGTCTCCTTGCCGACGATCTTGCCGCCCGCGGCGGTGAACTTGGCCTCGAAGGAATTGGCGAGGCCGATCGTGTAGTCGTTGCCCTGGTCGTAGAGGATGAAGGCGTTCTTGGCCTTGAGCCTCGTCGCGGCGAACTGTCCGAGGATGCCTCCCTGGAAGGGATCGATATAGCAGACGCGGAAGATATAGTCCTTCGTCTTGCCACTCTTGCTGTCCACGGTCACGTACTGGCTCGTGGCGGTTGCTGCCATGAGGACGATCTTGTCGGCGTTGGCTATCTCGGTGACGGGGATGGTCGAGCCCGAGCAGGTCTCGCCGATGATGAACTTGACGCCGTCCTGGGTGATGACCTTGTTGGCCGCATTGACCGACGCCGCAGCGTCGCACTGACCGTCCTCGACGATGGGAACGATCTTCTGGCCGAGGACGCCGCCCTTGGCGTTCCACTCGCTGATGGCGAGCATAATGCCGTCCTTCTCGGACTGGCCGAACGAGGGAGCCGGGCCGGTGAGTCCGGCGAGCACGCCTACCTTGAGGTCTTCAGCGCCGGCAGTCAGTGCCACGAGGCCGAGGACGAGTGCGATAGAGAGAACACGCTTCATATCTTCCTCCTTAAATGGATGCAAAGTAGTATTCATTCGCGCACAGCCTGTCAAGCAAAGCGATTCGGCTCGCGCTCGAAAATCCGACGCGAATGTAGCGAACAGCCGAAAAATTACGCTGTCTTAGGCGTCGCACTTCTCGATGCGAGCTTCTGCCGTACTTCGGGTAAGTCTCCGTACCAAATCTCGAAGGCCGAGAGGAGCATGGCGACGATCGCTACAAGGACATAACTGCCGTTCGCTTGCAGCTCCCCGTCTTGCCCGGATACCGTCGCGTGGGGAAAGAGCGTCATCATCCTGCTGATGATATTAAAGCCTTGGGAAAAGGCGAGGAGATACCAGGGCCATGCGGCAAGGTTCTTGCGAAGAAGCAGCTGCACGAGCGCGATGACCGTGAGGAGCGATAGAAGGAGGGGCAACCACAGTTCCTGGGATGTGATCGAGAAGGAGCTGGCCGGAAATAGGAGGAGTGGGAGAATCTGGAGGCAGAGGATAATGGGAATCATCACTCTGCCGGTGATAAACTTCCGTAACATTGCATTGGGTTACCATCTATAGTATCCCTTGTCAAGCGGAGCACTATACAGATATAGATAGATCTATACATAACAGTCTTGGAGTCTATAGACTGTGCCCGTGAAGCACCCCTGTCTTCTGTTTGTATATCTAGCGCTCCTTGTGAGTATTGTTTCAGCCGATGAAATGGCTGATCGATCAGCCCAAGGACTCGAGTTCTCGCCCCCTGAGTGGAAATACGGCATGATCGACAAGGGCGAAGTAGCGAGGACTACGATCGAGGTGTTTAATCGAGGCTTAGAGCCTCTCCTCGTCACGTTTATCCCTACCTGCAGCTGCCTCTCCGTCTCGCCTGCCGAATTCAGCATCGCTGCGGGGACGGCCGCGAAATTCTCGCTTTCCTTCGACTCGAAGGACGACGAGGGCAAGGTCAGCCGCGGCTATATCGTCAAAGCCGGCGCTCAGCGCGTTGCGGGCACTGCCGCTACGTCTACCGCTGTCACGCCACTGTACTACCTTCTCTCGGGCGTTGTTCGGTCGCACAATGCTTCAGCCCAGGCTCATCCTGCCTCCTCGGCAGCCTCCGGCTTCGGGTCGGGGATCGAGCTGCGCTACTATTACACGCCCGGTTGTCGTGCCTGCGAAGCCTTCATCGCGAAGGGGCTGCCCGAGCTCGCTTCTCGCGATGGCATCGCGACGAATCTAGTGCGCCGCGACCTCCTCGATCCGAAAGTCTACGAAGAATTGGCCGCCGCTGCGGCCGAGCTCGGCACCAGCGTGAAGGCGATTCCGGCCCTTAGGATAGGGAATACGCTCCTCCAAGGCGACCAGGAAATCGAAGCCAGGCTGCCAGGTCTCCTCATCGCGGCGCAGGGCGCTCAAGATCAAGCGGCACCGTCCCCGGCTGTCATCGCCAGCCCGGCTAGCGTTTCCCGCAGCGTCGGCGCCTCGCTCGCTATCGTCCCCGTGATGCTCGCGGGCCTAGTCGACGGGATCAACCCTTGCGCCTTCACGACCCTCATCTTCCTCCTCGCCTCCCTCGCACTCGCGGGCAGGGGAAGAAAGGAAGTCCTCGTCATAGGCGCCCTCTTCACCCTCGGTGTCTTCCTGACCTACCTGGGCGTGGGCTTCGGCCTCTTCGCGGCCCTGCGTGCAGCGAGCGCCATCTCGGTCGTTTCGCTCATCCTGCGTTGGCTTTTGTTCGCTATTCTCCTAGCCTTCGCGATCTTGAGCGTCTACGACTACTTCAAGATACGCTCGGGGAAAGCCTCGGAGATGCTCCTCCAGCTTCCGAACTCGCTCAAGCTCAAGATACACGCCTCGATTCGAAACCGGGCCAAGACCGCGGCTCTGGCGGGAAGCTCCCTCGCCTTAGGTTTTCTCGTATCGATCTTCGAGTTCGCATGCACCGCTCAGGTTTACCTTCCGACCCTCGCCTACCTCGCCAGGCAGAAGGGAAGGGGCGACGCCATCGGCCTCCTCGTCCTGTACAACCTCTGCTTCATCGCGCCCCTCGTCGTGGTCTTCATCGCGAGCTACCTCGGCGTGGGATCGAAGAAGATAGCGACGGCTTTCCAGAAGCGCATGGGCGCCGTGAAGCTCGGCCTCGCGGCTGTGTTTATCGTATTGGCTGCCTTGACCCTTCTGAGTTAGGTCCCTACTGCCGCGAGGTGCTAAGCGGGTCGCCGTCCGCGATGAGCTCCTTGCCCGACACGACTACGAGCTCGCCGGGCGTGAGTCCCTCGAGGATCTCGACACTTTCGCCATCGCTCTCGCCCAGTCGCAGGGAGCGCCTTTCGGCCTTATAGGAGCCATCGGGTTTCTTCGCGGCGACGAAGGCGTAATCCCCGCCGCTCTCCGAGAAGAGAGCCTGCTCGGGCGCGACTACCGCGCCCGGCCGCGCTTCGAGTGGAAGCTTGAGCTTGGCGATCATGCCCCCCTTGATCGAACCCTTCGCGTTGGGTATGCGCACCCGTACCGAGTAAAGCTGGCCTTGCGGATCGGGCGCGGGGCTGACCGAGTCCACCCTGCCATCGAAGGGCGTTTGGCCTAGGGCGGGCACTAGAACCTGCACTGCCATACCGCGGGCGACATGACCTACCTGTCGCTCCGAGAGGCCCGCCTCAGCCAGCACGCTCGAATCGTCGATCACCACGAATGCGAGGGTCGAGTTTCCCACGATCTCTCCCGCCTCGATGCCGCGGTACGATACCAGCCCCGCGATGGGCGATCGGATGACCGTCGCGTCGAGCTGGCTCTTCGCGAAGTCCAGCTGCGCGGAGGCCGCGTCGACCTGCCCGGTGACGATGTCGTTCGCCTGGCTCCCCGCCTTGTCCGCCACGAGGGAAAGCTCGCGCTTCGCGGCCTCGAGCTGGATGCTCGCGCTCTTGTAGCGCGCGTCGACATCGTCGAGCTGCTGTTTCGCGACTGCGCCCGAGTCGAAGAGGCGCCGGGTCTTTTCGTAGAGCGACTTCGCGTCGTCGTAGGCCACCTGCGCCTGGTCGGCCGCCGAGCGTGCCTGGTTCACCTGCTGCTCCTGACCGGAGTCGCTCGTCCGGGCGAGATTGGCCTTGGCGCCCTCGAGCGCGGCCTTGGCCTGACGGTACTGAGCGTCGTAGTCGCCTCTCTCGAGTTCGGCGAGGCTCTCGCCTTTGGCGACGCGACCACCGACCTCGACCCGGATCGCGGACACGCGGCCCGCGACCTTCGGGGTCAGGTTTACTTCAATCGAGGGGAATATCCTCGCCGATTGGTCCTCCGAGACGCGGAAGTCGCGGCTTATAACCTCAGCGACCACGACCGCGCGGGGCGGCTTGACTGCCGTGCTCGGACCCCGCGCGCAGGATGCCGCGGAGAAGCAGACTGCTAACGCCGCGAGCGCGCGGAAGGCTGCCTTTATCCTGGTGGAATCCGCGCCCCTCGCCCGCGGGATGGCGCTATCTACCTGCGTCATTTCTGAACCTCCGATGTCGCGCGTCTCGTGCGGCGTTTCGTCCTCGCCTCGTCGATCAGCGTGTAGACGACGGGCAGGAGAATGGGCGAGATGATGGTCGAGGTGATTAAGCCCCCGATGATGAGGATCGCCATGCTCGACTTGATCTCCGAGCTCGATCCCGTGGCCAGGGCCATGGGGAGCATGCCGACGATCATGGTGCTCGAGGTCATGACTATCGGCCTGAGCCTCGTTTCCCCGGACTGAGCGACTGCCTCTCTGATGGGAATGCCTCTCTTTATAAGCGTGTTGGTGTAGTCGATGAGCAGCGTCCCGTTCTTCGACGCGAGTCCATCGAGCATGATGATGCCGATGAACGAGACAATATTGATCGCCTTGCCCGTCAGCGCGAGCGCGGCCAGGCCGCCTATGATGCCCGCGGGCAGGGAGAGCATGCGGATGGCCGGCGTCAGGAAGGAGTCGTAGAGCACGAGGAGGATGAGGTAGACGAGGGCTATCGAGCCGGCGAGGGCCCAGCCCAGGGAGGCGAAGGAGTCGGACATCATCTGTGTGTCGCCCTTGAAGTGGTAGGCGTAGAGCCTGGGCAGTGGGTCGGACTCGAGTTTTTTCCGGACGTCGGACGTGACCGCGCCCAGGGCGCGTCCCTCGAGGTTCGCCATCACGGTCGCGGTGTTCGAGCGGTCATCGCGGGAGAGGACTGTGGCTGCGTCGCTGCGGCCGATGCTCGCCACGACGCCTAAGGGAACCAGCTGCCCGGAGCGCGACTGGATCTTGATGGCCGAAAGATCGCGCGGCGAGCGCAGGCGCGCGGGATCGAAGCGCAGGACTATGTCGTACTCGTCGCCGGCTATCCGGAGCACGCCCGCGTCCGAACCTGCGAGGGCTGCGCGGAGGGTGGATGCGACGTCGCTCGCGAGAAGGCCGTACTGGCTCAGCGCCAGCCTGTCGATCTCCACTGTGAACTCGGTCTTGCGCGAGCTCATCGAGTTCTCGACGTCGACCGCGCCGGGCGTGGACTTCACGACTGCCTCGAGATGGTCGGCTAGCTTCGCGAGCGTCTCGCGGTCTGGCCCGCTCACGGTGACGATGAATGGCTTCTTGCCCTCGATGGAGGTCTGGGAGACTATGGAAGGCTCGGTCACCGAGAAGGAGACGCCCGCGAGCGCCTGGCCCCAGTCGCGCAGCTCTCTTGCCACCGCGGACTCGCTCGCGCGGCGTCCAGGCTTTGCCTTGAGCTTCACTGTCAGTTCGGCGTAGTTGGGCCCCGAGTCCGTGCCGATCTGGCTCATCACCTGTTCGACCTCCGGCATCGAGAAAAGCTTGTCCTCGACCTTCTCCACCGCCATGTCGCAGTCCTCGATCCCCGAACCCGAGTCGAGCGAGAGGTCGAGGATGAGCTTGCCCTGATCGAAGGGCGGGAGGAACTCCGTGGAAATGGCCTTGAGCGGGATGAGGGCGATGCTGAGCGCGAAGAGGGCGGCGACCGAAGCGATGACGACGCCGCGATGAGCGAGGCTCCAGGCGAGGGTGCGGCGATAGGCGCCCTTGACCTTCGTGTCGAAGAACGAGGGCCGCGCCGGCTTGGTTTCTGCCGAGCCTTCCTGTGCGCCCCTCTTGGCCGGCAGCCGCGAGGCGAGGGCCGGAGTGAGCGTGAAGGAGACGAAGAGCGAGAAGAGTGTCGCGCCGACGACCGTGAGGCCGAACTGCTTGAAGAACTGCCCCACGAGGTCCGAGAGGAAAGCGACGGGGGCGAAGACGACGACGTCGCAGAGCGTGATCGCGATGGCCGCCATGCCGATCTCGCGGCGGCCGTTTATGGCGGCCGTCTTCGGGTCTTCCCCGAGGCCCTGGTGCCGGTGGATGTTCTCGAGGACGACGATGGAATCGTCCACCAGTATGCCGATACAGAGAGCCAGGGCCATGGTCGAGACGATGTTCAGCGTGAAATGCAGCGCGAACATCATGAAGAAGGTCGAGACGAGGGAGGTCGGGATCGCCACGAGCACGATGAGCGAAGACCTCCACTCTCTGAGGAAGAGCATGAGCACGATCGCCGTCGTGAGGATGCCCAAGAGGAGATCGCGCATCGTCTCGTCGAGGGATGATTGAATGAAACTCGTCTCGTCGGAGGCCACCGCTATCTTCATGCCCGCGGGCAGGAGCTTGCGCTGTGCCTCGAGTGCCTTGTCGATATTCTTCGTCACGGCGACGACATTGGCGTCGCTCGTCTTCACCACGAGGAGGCCTATCGCCGCCTTTCGGTCCATGCGGACCAGTCCTGAGTCCTCGGGATAGCCGAGCTCGACGCTCGCCACTTGACCCAGAGGGATCGTGCCGCCCCGCGGCAGCGGTAGAAGGAGCGCGCGCGCCTCGGCGACCGAGGAGAACTCCCCCGAGAAGCGGACGGTCCGCTGCACTCCGCCCTGCCTGACGATGCCGGCCGGCACGTCGAGATTGCTTGCCTTCAAAAGGGCTTGGAGCGTCTCGATCCCCAGGCCGTAGGACTCGAGCGCGTCCATGTCGGCGGAGACGAAGAGCTTCCGCTTCGGCGCTCCGACGAGGCTCACCTGCCCGACGCCGCTCACGTTCTCGATGGCGATCTGCAGGTCGTCAGCCCTCGCCTTGAGCTCCTCGTAGGGGAAGGGGCCGGAGAGCGTGAGGTTCAGGATCGGTCGCGCACCCATGTCATACTTGCGGACCGTCGGGCGAGTGGCGTCCGAGGGCAGCTTGCCCGCTATGCCGTCAACCGCCTTCTGCACGTCCATGACCGCGGCCTCGCCGTCGGTGTCCATGTTGAACTGCATGAGGACCAAACCGTAGCCTTCGCCCGAAGTCGACTTGATCGTCTTGATCCCCGGCAGTCCCGATACCGCGTCCTCGATGGGCTTCACGAGGGAGCTTTCTATCTCCTTCGACCCCGAACCGGGGTACACCGAGGAGACGCTGATCACGGGTGTGTTCGCCTGAGGGAAGAGGTCCGCGCCGAGGTTGAGATAGCCCATGACCCCGAGGCCGACGAGGAGGGCGAATATCGCGACGAGGGTGGTCGGGCGCTTGACCGATAGCTCGGTGATGCTCATCGGGCGGACTCCCCGCCTATGCGGTCGAGGTCGGCGATGGACTCCTCGAGGGTGTAGCGCTTCTCGAGGAGCTCGAGAGCAGCGCTGGCGTCGTGCATCCTCGCCCCGAGAAGTTCGGGCCTGGAGACGACCTGTTCGACCGCCTGGGACTCGGCGGCGCGCAGAGCCTCATCCGCGTAGTCTAGTCGAGACTGCGAGGCCTCGAGCTCCGCCTGGGCGCGCCTTGCCGCGTCCACCGCGCGCCTTGCCTCGAGCCGGGCCGCCTTTCCCGCCTCAAGGAGGGCCGCCCGGGCCGCGTCGACTCCGGCCGACGCCTCGCCGACTCCGGCCGCGGAGGCTCCTCCGTCGAAGAAGTCAACCTTCATGTCGAGGCCGAGGCTCAGACTGAGCGACCAGTCGTCGCTCCACGAGCTCCTGGCGTAGGGGACGCTCGTGCCTGCGGTGTCGAGGCTCGCGAAGAAAGAGAGGTCCGGCTTGAGAATCGTGGAGTCCCGCGCGAGGCTCAGTTTGCGCTCGGCCTGGGCGAGGCTGGAGCTCGCCAGGGCGAGGGAGGTCGAGCTCGTCGCGGCCTGGCCCTTGAGCTTCTCCTCGGAGATGGACGGAAGTGAGTCGCGGAAGTCCGAGCAGAGCGTCGCCGAGACGGCCTGCTCTCCCACGAGGAGCGCGAGCGCTTCCCGCGAACTCGCCTCGGCCTCCTGGGCCTCTACGAGCCTCGAGGCGAGATCGGCGCGGTCGGCCTTCGCCGCGAGCAACTGGGCCTTCGTCGCGAGCCCTTCGCCCAGCGCGGCCGACCGGTCGGCGACGATCTGATCCGCGTAGCCTATGAGCTCCGAAAGGATAGTCTGACTCCTATGTGCGAGGACTGCGGAGAAATAGGCCGCGTTCGCCTGCCTGGCTGCGTCGAGGCAGGCGCCTCGGGCGTCGGCACTGCTCTTCCTCGCCTCCTCAAGCGCTAACTCTATACTGTCGCGAATTTTGCCCCAGGCGAAGAGCGGCTGGGCGAAGGTGAGGTTGCCTTTGAAGTACTCGTTTGAGGCGTTCGGCATGATAGTTATGTCCGAGGCGGGCAGCTCTATGGGCTTCGTAGCTAACTCTCCCGCCGGTACCGTGATACCAACTTCCTGGTTGACGGGCAGATAGGCCCCCGAAAGACTGCCAGTCAAGCTCGGGAGGCGGCGGGCCTTCGCCGCGTCCACCGCCTTTGCGGCCGCGAGCGCGGCGGCATTCCTCGCCACGACCGCGGCGGAGTCAGAGGCAGCGAGGGCCATGGCTCGCTCGACGCTGAGCTCAGACCCTTGCTGCTGAGTCTGGGCCGCGATCGGCAGCGCCGCGATAGCTAGTATCGCGGCCAATCGAAGTCGTCGCCCGCTCACTTCGGCTCCCTTGTCTCGGCGACGAGGGTGCTCATGGTCTCGCGCAGGCTCGCCGTGATGTCCCCTGACGTCGGCTGCGTAGCGAGCGCGGCCGAGGCGAGAACGCCGAGGACGATAACCCGCAGCGTCAGATGGCGCTTCTGCCGGTCTTTCTCCCAGCTTTCGGTCCTCTTTCCCGCCTCGTCCGGTGCTAGTATCTCTGCTATCGAGGAGCAGACTTGATCGAGGTTGTCCTCGATCAGGTCAAGCCTGCATGCCTCCAGGAAGATGCCCTTGATCAACGGAAAGGCCTTGAGCAAAGCGTCGAAGCCGCGCTCAAGCAGGAGTTCGGATCGGGCCTTACGGCCTAGGTTCCGGGCAGCTATATCCTGGAGCTCACTTTGGAAACTATCCCAGGATCTCTGGACTGCGGCGCGGAATAAGGCTTCCTTGTTCGGGAAATAGGTGTAGAGCGAAGCCGAGGACAGGCCGACGGCTTCGGCGATCTCTCGGGTAGTCGCGTCGGCGAAGCCCCGTTCCCCGAAGACCTTGAAAGCGGCATCGAGGATCTTTTCTTCTATGCCCTCTTCTCGAACTCGTGCCATACTGTGCTCCGAATAAATAACTGAATGATCAATCAATAATATTTCTGCGATGAAAGGTCAACCTCAATGAACCTGGGCGAGCGCTTTTCCCGCCGGGCCCTTGAGCCGTCGTCCGCCGGCCTCTATAGTGACCACGTGCGTCCATCCTTTTCGTCCCGCTTGAGCTGGCCGGCCCCTGATAACGAGCTCGCCCGCGCTCGGGTCCAGGCCCGGGCATCGGGCCTCGGCCTCATCGAGTTCTCCGAGAGCAACCCAACCCGCGTCGGCCTGCCTGCGCTCGGCCTGGACTTCCTCCTCGATAGCGAGAATCTTCGCTATACGCCGGATCCGCATGGCCTTACCCGTGCCCGGGAAGCTCTCGCCGCCGATTACGCTTTGCGCGGCCTCTCTGTCGCGCCACACGAGCTCTTCCTCTGCGCTTCGACCTCGGAGGCATATGGCTGGCTCTTCAAGCTTCTCTGCGATCCGGGAGATGCAGTCCTCGTGCCCAAGCCTGGTTATCCGCTCTTCGATTACCTCGCAGGCCTCGAATCCGTGGAGCCCAGGCCCTATAGGCTCGAATACGCCCATCCATCAGGCTGGCGCATCGATCTCGACTCTCTGCGCGCCGCCCTCGAAGCGGGCAAGGCCAAGGCGGTCGTCCTTATCAATCCGAATAATCCCACGGGATCCTATGTTCGAGGCGCCGAGAGGGCGTCCATCGTCGATCTCTGCAACCGCTACGGCTGCGCTATCATCGCGGACGAAGTGTTCTTCGGCTTCCCCGTCGAGCCTCGCGAAGGACCAGGCGAACGCTGCTCGTTCGTCGGCGAGAGAGGCGCCCTCTGCTTCGTCCTCGACGGCCTATCCAAGCGCCTGGGCATGCCTCAGATGAAACTCGGATGGATCGCCGCTTCCGGTCCCGCTCCCGAGCTCGTGGAAGCGGAGGGCAGGCTCGAGATCATAGCCGACACCTACCTATCGGCCGGCACGCCTATCATGAATGCCCTGCCCGCTCTTCTCGGCATGGCCGATCGCTTTGCGGAAACCCTGGACGCGCGGCTTCGCGCCAACCTCGCTCTCCTGCGCTCGATACTTGAGGGGCCGGATTCCCCGCACCGAGTGCTCCGTTGCGAGGGAGGCTGGACCGCTATCATCGAATCGCCGCGGCTCCTGTCCGAGGAGGAGCTCGCCCTGGGCCTCGTGCGGGAGGCCTCGCTCTTCTCGTATCCGGGCTACTTCTTCGATATGGAGAGGGAGGCTTACTTCACCGCCGGGCTCATACTCGAGAGCGGGATTTTCGAGAAGGGAGCCTTGGCTTATCGGAGCTACTTCGACGCTCTCATGCCCCGGTAGACCCCGGTTTACGCCTCATCCGTCGAGACAACTCGATTGCGCCCCGCCTTTTTCGCGGCATAGAGCCGTCTATCAGCTTCGGCCAGGAGCTCTCTGGCGCCGAGGACTCTGCCCGCGCCTCCCTCGGTCCAAGCTATTCCGAAGCTCATCGTGAAGCGGAGCGCTCTGTCTCCAGCATCCCATTCCCTGGTTTCGATGTAGGAGCGAATAGCCTCGGCCCAACGCACTGCCATCGCCCTGTCGAAGCCGCCTAGGATGATGCAGAACTCCTCGCCGCCATATCGCCCCGCCAGACAGGTGGCGCCCTGTGAGTTGGATAGGATGCTCCCGATCCCAGAGAGGACCTCGTCGCCGGCCTGGTGGCCGTACTCGTCGTTGATTTTCTTGAAGAAGTCGATGTCGCACATGACCAGGGCGAGGCAGGAGCCCAGGCTTTCAAGTCCGGCGAGGGCCGTATCTAGCTCCCTGAGGATGGTCTTGTGGTTGAGAAGCCCCGTCAGACCGTCACGCTCGGCGAGATAAAGGAGCTTTTTCGTGTATTCGCACGTCCTGAGCGCCGAGCGCACGCGGGCCAGTACCTCGATGGGATCGACTGGCTTTCGGACGTAGTCGAAGGCGCCGGCATCTAAGGCCTCGCGCAGGTCCTCGGAGCCGGTCCTCGCCGTGACCATTATAATAGGCATGGTAGCCAGGCTCTCCTTAGATTTCAGGTTCCGAAGAAGCTCGATGCCGGAAACGCGGGGCATCACGACGTCGAGTAGGAGAAGGTCCGGTTTCGCCTCGATGATCATGTCCGAGGCCTCGATGCTGTCCCCGAGGCAGATCACCTTGTGCCCCTCTTCCTCGAGGAGTCGGCTGAGGGTATTTCTGCTCAAGCTGCTGTCGTCTACGATAAAGATCAGGCTCATGGAAACAGTGTAAACGATTCGGTCGCGGATGCAAAATCTAGCGTAATCGTACGTGATGTCGGAGGCCGCTTCTTTTTCTCTCCGTAATTTGCAGGCTGGTACATACCTCGAAGCTCCTTTCTTGTCATGTAATGCCCCGGGAGGCTATAGTCGGGCCATGGACGGGGGTGCTATGGCTGCGGTCATCATCGACGGCAAAGCGGTTTCCGAGGATATCCGGTGCGAGCTCGCCGCCAGGGTAGCGGAGCTTAAAAAACATGGCATCGTTCCAGGCCTCGCGGTCGTCCTCGTCGGCGAGGACCCCGCCTCGGTCTCCTACGTCACCGGCAAGGAGAAATCCTGCGCAGAGCTGGGAATAGCGAGCCTCGGGCGCCACCTAAGCGCGGATACCAGCGAGGAAGAGCTTATCGCTCTCATCGAGAGGCTCAATGCGGACCCCGCCATCCATGGAATCCTCGTCCAGATTCCCCTTCCAAAGCACTTAGGCGAGCGGCGCGTCATCAACGCCATCGATCCGGACAAGGACATGGACGGGCTCACGGCCGCCAATATGGGGCACCTAGTCCTTGATGAGCCCGGTTTCCTGCCCTGCACGCCCGCCGGTGTCCTCGAGCTCTTGAGGCGTTCGAGCGTCAAGACGCAAGGGGCCAGCGTGGTCGTGGTCGGCCGCTCCAACCTCGTGGGCAGGCCTCTGGCCAATCTCCTGGTCCGCAGGTCGTCCAATGCGACGGTCACGGTCTGCCACACCGGTACGCTCGATCTGGTCGAGCGTTGTCGCGGGGCGGACATCCTCATCTCGTGCGTTGGCTCGCCCGGCCTCATCAAGGGCGATATGGTAAAGCCCGGTGCCTGCGTGATCGACGTCGGAGTGACGCGCGTCGAGGATCCGAGCGCCAAGCGCGGCTATCGCCTCAAGGGCGATGTGGACTACGAGGCCGCGTCCAGGGTCGCGGGATGGATAACGCCCGTGCCCGGAGGGGTTGGCCCGATGACTGTGACCATGCTTCTTTCCAACACGGTGCTCGCGGCCGAGAAGGCCGCGCAAAGAAAGTAGGTTCCATGATCGATGTGCAGGCCATGCCTGATGACCGCAGGATCCCCATTCAGAAAGTGGGAATCAAAGGCCTGCGCTACCCGATAACGCTCCTCGACCGGGCCTCGGGCAAGCAGCACACGACCGCCATGGTCAATCTTTTCGCCGACCTGCCCCACGATTTCAAGGGCACTCACATGAGCCGCTTCGTCGAGGTCTTCGAGTCCTACCGGAGCGACCTGTCCATGCCGCGCTTTCTGGCCATGCTCGAGGAGATCCGGGGCAATCTCGAGGCCGCGACCGCTTACGCCGACCTCCATTTCCCCTACTTCATCGAGAAGAAGGCTCCGGTATCGGGGCAGTCGGCGATGATGTCTTACGAGTGCGCCTATATGGGCAGGGTCTGGAAGGGTGGCAGCGAATACGAAGTGGCGGTTTCTGTGCCCGTCCAGACCGTCTGCCCCTGCTCCAAGGCCATTTCGGACTATGGAGCGCATAACCAGCGGGGCATTGTCACCCTCACCGTCGAACTCGGGCCTTTTTTCTGGATCGAGGACCTCGTCGCCCTGGTCGAGGAGTCGGCCTCGAGCGGTGTCTACACGCTATTAAAACGCGAGGACGAGAAGCGCATCACTGAAGCCGCCTTCGACAACCCGCGCTTCGTCGAGGACGTCGTGCGCGAGGTCTATCGCAAGGTCGCGGCCCTTGGCAAGTTCCCGAGCTTCTCGGTCGAGGCCGAGAACTTCGAGAGTATCCACAACCACTCTGCATACGCCTATGTGACCTCAAGGGGGAATGATGGCCTTTAACTCGGTGAAGCGGGCGGATGATCTGGTGAGCGTCCGTAGCGTACTCGTCTCGACCTACGATAAAACCGGCCTTGCGGATTTCGTCCGGGGCATCGCCAGCTATGCTGGCGGTACCTCTGGCCTTCGCTTCTACTCGACTGGCGGCACCTACGACGCGCTCGAGAAGGCCTTTGCGGGACTCTCCGGCCCTTCGGTCCCGGCGCTCGTCAAGGTGAGCGACTATACGGGGCAACCCGAGATGAAGGGCGGTCTCGTGAAGACCCTCGACTGGAAGATCTATTTAGGCCTCCTCGCGGAAAAGGGCGACGCTGACCATGAGGCTGATCTTCGGCGGGCGGGGGCTGTCGCCTTCGACATGGTGATCGCCAATCTCTATCCCTTCGCACAGGCCGCTTCGGACGAGAAGAGCGCGCCCGAGGAGCTCAGGCAGCGCATCGATATAGGCGGCCCCTGCATGATCCGGGCGGCCGCGAAGAACTATCTCCGTGTCGCTTCTGTCTCGAGTCCGGATCAGTATGCTGCGGTCCTTGCGGAGCTCAAGGCCTCTTCGGGCGCGACCACTTTCGCGACACGCCGCCGCCTTGCCGCGCAGGCTTTTTCTCTTACTTCGCGCTTCGACGAGCTGGTTTCCTCGAAGCTCCTCGGCCTCGATGCGGCCGCCCTCTCTTCGGCCTACGGCGTGTGAGCGCGAAACCGCCGCTAACGGTAGCGACGGGCTTCCGAAACCGCTTCTGCGTCCGCATGGGCGCGATAGCGGGCATAGGCTAGGCTGAGCTTCACGCTTTTCGGCGGCGGAAGCCGTGCAGAGGATAGTCTCCCGAGGAGGATGGCCGTCCCTATTTCCTGTCGAGTCTTGCCCCGGCCGCGCTCGGCGGCCTCGGGAGCGAGTTTCCAATCGAGCTTCGGTATCGATCCGCAGATTATCGGAATGGCTATTCCAAGGTTGCCTATGAAGACGAAGGGCATGTATAAGAGGCAAAAAACTATGAAGTCGCCGAAGTCGAAGGAGGCGCCGTACCTTCGAGCACAGCGCTCATAAGAGGCCGCGACGATCGACCAGGCGCCCCCGGCGCCCAAGAGGGCGGAGAGCGGCACCCAGAGCGAACTCGCGCCCAGGAGACGAGCGATGAAGAGCGCAGGCAGGGCTCCCGCCGCCATCGCGAGCCAGGGGAGAGCGAAGCGCAGGCCCGAGGCGAACATGGCCTCGGCGGCTTCGGCTGAGCTTTTTAAGCAGGGGAATAGGTAGTGGACGTTCCAGAGCGCGTTGTTGGTCATCCACCTTTTGCGCTGTTTGGCCCAGTCGGAGGGGCCTTCGGAAACCGCGTTGCCCACTGCGAGCTCGATGGGGAAGCCGAAGCTCGCTCCCGCGAGGAAGGCTCGGCCCGCGAGGTCCATATCCTCGTTGATCGCCTGGGCGAATCCGTGCAAATTCACGAACAACTCTTTCCGGATCGCGAAGGCCGCTCCGTTCATCGAGGGATTGGCGCCGAGACTGTTCACCATCGTCTCCGTGGCGTAGATGTTCGAGAGGAATTCGATCTTCATCATCTGGGCCAGGAAGCCTTTCCCGATACCTATTTTAGGCAATTCCACGAGGTCTCGCCGCTCGAGCTCCGCGTCGAGGGTATCGAAGAAGCCCGGCACATTCGGCAGGAAAACATCGTTGTCCAAAAAAAGAAGGGCGTCCGCCTTAACCTGCGCGGCGGCGCGATTAAGGGCTTCCGCCTTGCCCAGATGGCCCTGACCTGAGATGACGCGAAGGCCGGGAATGGTCTCTATACGCCTGAGGGCACTAGCTATCGATGGGGTCGTGTCGCCGTCGACGACGACGACTATTTCTTTGTCTTGATACAGGTCCGCAGCCAGCCTTTCGCAAATGGAAGCTAGGGCTTTGGGGTCGGAATATACGGGAATAAGGGCTGCAATTCTCATGTATGTGGCTTCTCCCCGGAGTAATTCAGGCTGTCCTATAACTTTCTGAGTAATGGGACAGCCTCAAGTTGGTTGAATAATACCGATTTGCCGGTGTAGTGTGCAAGCAAATGTTCCATCGAGGAGTCTATGCCAATGGCTAAAAAGCTGTCCGATGCATATAAGACTATCATAGACGACCCCTTTCCTCCCCGAATGGAGATTTCTTTCGTAGGCGGGGAAGGTGAGCGCCAGAGCCTCGTCTACGACAAGGTCCTGTACGAGGTCGAGGGCGAGCGAAAGGGCCTGCGCTACGGCGAGAATCCCGATCAGGCCGCCGCCCTCTATAAACCTGTGGGCGGGAACCTCGAGCTGTCCGGGGCCCTTTTACTGGAGCCCGGCGAAGGGCTCGTATCCGCGGCCGAGCTCCTCCAGTTCGGCAAGCATCCGGGCAAGACCAATCTGACCGACGTGGACTCGGCCTTGAATCTCCTCCGCTATCTTTCGAAGAAACCCGCCTGCGCCATCATGAAGCACAACAATCCCTCAGGGCTCGCCTGGGGCTCGACCTCCGTAGAGGCCTACCACAAAGCCTATATGGCTGATCGTGTAGCGGCTTTCGGGGGCTCGGTCGTGCTCAATAGGACGCTCGATCTCGAGACTGCCAAGGAGATATCCTCCTCGTACTGCGAGGTTGTGGCGGCCCCCGATTACGCGCCGGGAGCCCTCGAGTTCCTCGCCTCCCGCAAGAACCTTCGCATCATGCGCATTCCGGCTATGGAAAGGCTCGAGAACTGGGCACTGAAGCGCGTTCTCGACTTCAAGGCCCTCCTCGACGGCTCTCTCGTGGTCCAGAGCTCCTTCGTGTCGCGAATCGCGTCCAAGGAGGACTTCCTCCCCGCCGAATGCACGAAGGAGGGTAAGGCCTACAAAGTTGAACGCGAGCCGACCAACTCCGAATGGGAGGACATGCTCTTCGGCTGGGCCGTCGAGACGGGCATCACGAGCAACTCCGTAATCTACGTGAAGGACGGGGTCACGGTCGGCATAGGCACGGGCGAGCAGGACCGCGTGGGCGTCGCCGAGATCGCCCGCGACAAGGCCTACCGCAAGCTCGAGGACCGCCTCCTCTGGGAGCGCTCGGGGGTAGCCTGGAACGAGTCGAAGGACGAGGCCGCCAAGGCCGCCGTGAGCGAGGAAGTCGCTTCCCGTCGCGCTGGCCTTTCGGGCTCGGTCATGATATCCGACGCTTTTTTCCCCTTCCGCGACGGCATCGAAGTGGGTCTGCGCGAGGGAGTTACCGCGGTAGTCCAGCCTGGCGGCGCGATGCGCGATTTCGAGTCGATCGAGGCCTGCAACGATTATCATGCCGCGATGAAGTTCACCGGACAGAGGTGCTTCAAGCATTAGAAAGAAGTGCTTCGCGTATCAAAATGATCAACAGCCTAAACGACTTCTCGAATCAGTGCCTTTACTTTCGTCCGCTTTACCATCGGGGATAATTTCCGTATTATCTATACGTCATTCGCGCCCGGGGCGCATCGACTCTTCCCTCGCCCTCATGGGGTGGGCTTGGGCGATCCCGAGGCGGCGGAGGGAGGTTTACATGAGCGATCTCTATCCCGTCGATTCGACCGAGCTTCGCCAGCGTGGAACTAGGGGCGTTATGTCCGCCGCGGGTGGCGTAGGCCTGCTTATCGTGAATTCCCTGCTTCATTTGCCCCTGCTCGGGGGCCTCATCAGCGGCGGCCTGGTCGTCGTTGGAGTATCGGCGCTTTTTAGTAAGTCCAAGACTGATAAGGTCGCGGGTGGAGTCGCGCTCCTCGCCGGGGCCGCGGGGCTGTCGACCGTGCTTAAGTCGATTCCTATTCTAGGCGCTATAGCTGGTTTTTCATCCTTCGTCATCGGCGCCGGCGCCGTGGCTCTTCTGGGCATCGGCGCCTGGAACATCTTCAAATTCGTGAAGGGGCTTAAGAGCCGCGCTTAAGAGGCCGCCGCCTTAAGCCGCCCACCCGATGCAGTATCTCCTCGAAACCTACGGCTGTCAGATGAACAAGGCGGAGTCCGCCGCCCTCGAGTCGATCTTCCGCGAACGTGGCTGGTCGGCTGCCGAGGACGCGGACGCCGCCGACCTAGTCCTGATAAACACCTGCTCGGTAAGGCAAACCGCCGAGAACCGCGCCTGGGGCCGGATTGATCTCCACGCGGCCGCCAAGCGCGAGCGCGCCAAGGCGGGTAGTCGCAAGCTTTTCCTGGTCGTAACCGGCTGCATGGCCGAGCGCATGAAGAGCGGCATCAAGGAGCGGCAACCGGGGGTCGACTATGTCGTCGGGACCTTCCAGAAGCAGGCCTTCGGTCTCGTGCTCGACGCGGTCGAGCAGGGCCGCAAGCTCGAAGACCTTGAGGAGAGCCCTGCCTTCGTCTTCGCCCGCTCCTACTACGAACCGGGCTCCTTCCGTTCCTTCGTGCCCATCATGCACGGCTGCGACAACTTCTGCGCGTATTGCATCGTGCCCTATATCCGGGGTCGAGAGGTTTCCCGCGCTCCGAGCGCCATACTCGCCGAGATCGCCTGCCTCGAGGATTCGGGCGTTCGCGAGATAACCCTCCTCGGTCAGAACGTCAACTCCTACCGCTGGAAAGGCGCCGCCGGTGACGGCGATGGCCCTATCGGAGCCGCCGATCCGCTCGACGCGAAAGCGCTCGACTTTCCCGGCCTCCTCAGGTTGATCTCGGCCAAGCTGCGCGAGCGGGGTAGGGGTGGGGTCCGATGGATCCGTTTCCTCTCGAGCCACCCCAAGGATCTGTCCGAAGAGGTCATCTCCGTCCTCGCCGAGGATCCCCTTTATTGCAAGCACGTCCATCTTTGCGTCCAGTCCGGCTCGAACGAGGTCCTCAAGGCGATGAACCGCCGCTACAGCCGCGAGGATTACTTAAGCCTCGTGGACCGCATGAAGGCGGCCATTCCCGGCCTCTCGCTCTCCTCGGACATCCTCGTAGGCTTTCCCGGCGAGACCGAGGCCGATCTAGAGCTCACCCTCGACCTCATGCGGAAGGTGGGCTATGCCTATTCCTACATGTACCATTTTAACCCCCGAGAGGGCACTCCCGCCGCGTCGATGGAGGGCCGCATCGCCGACAAGGTAAAGCGCGCCAGGCTAGCTCGCGTCATCGAGCTGCAGAAGGAGATGGCAGGGGAGCTCATGCGCGAGCGCGTGGGCCAGGTGGACGAGGTACTCATCGAGTCGGTCTCGAAGCGTCGAGCGAGCGAGGTCCTCGGACGCACGCAACGCGACGAGATGGTCGTCTTTCCAGCGCCATCTTCGCGCGTAGGAGGCTTCGCCAAAGTGCGTCTCACGAGCCTCGCGGGCAACACCTTCAAGGCCGAGGAGACAGTGGAATGAGAGGGCGCGGGTTCCGGCCGAGGCCTCTGTTCGCGGCTCTCTCCCTTCTGCTCTGTCTCTCCGCCTATGCCGAGCCTTCAGGCGCTTCCTCTTCGGCGAAGGATGCGTCAAAGGATACTCAGGGCCAGGCGGCGATAGGGACCGTAGTCGATCTTCAGGAGGCTCGGGCGCGGCTGGCCAAGGCCTCCGGCGCCGACTATATCGCCCTCCTCTCGGCATTTTCCTCTTCGCTCGAGCCTTCCGATGCCCTCCTCCTCCTGTCGGAGTCAATCCCCGCCCTGCCTCAGGCCGAACGCTATCCTTTCCTCGTCAAGTCGGGCGCGCTCTCCCTTCTCCTCGGCCTTTTCTCCGACGCAGCCTCGCGCTACGCGGAGGCTTCCTCCCTCGCGAAGGGAGGCAAGGACGCGCGGCTGCTTTTACGTTCAGCTCGTTGCTCCCTCGCCGCAGGAGATATTGAACGGGCTTCCGCAGTATCCGCCGATATCCTTATAGGCTCGCCCGAGCCCGCTGTGGCTGACCAGGCCCGTCTCGTCAGCGCCTGGGCCCTCGTCGCTCAAGGGCGAACTGCCGATGCCCGAGATGTGGCCGCGAGCGTCGCGGCGCCTGCGACGGGCGGCTCTTCGCATGACACTCGGCAGGATAATCGCGACGCTCGCTGCGAGGCTCGCTTCATCCTTTGGCTCATCGCGGACGATAGCGCGGGAAAGGCTGTCCTTGCCTCTTCTCTCGCCGCGGATTTTCCCGGCAGCCCCGAAGCGCTCATCGCGACCGGCGCGGCCGCGGCGCCGCCTCTGCCGCATTGGTACCTCGGCGGCCTCGGAGCGGACATCTCCAGCGGCGCCGCCAGAAGCGAAGCCTCTGGCGATTCCAAGCTGGCCAAGCGCGTCGGAGAAGACGAGCCGTCCGCCGGCAAATCCTCCGCCCCGGTAGAAAAGCCAAAAGGCAAAGGTCTGTCCCACGCCAGACTGCAGCTCGGCTATTTTTCGGTCGAGGAGAACGCAGAAGCGCTCAAAGACGAGCTCTCGTCCAAGGGATTCGCCGCGGCTATCGAAGAGCGGCCGCGGCCCGACAAAACCGGCGGGGAAGCGAAGCGCTGGATAGTGACGGTGGAATCCGGGGCGGACTTGGCTAAGACGATACAGAAGCTGAAAGACTCAGGCTACGAAGCCTACACGATCGAATAGTTAACCCGCATTAGCCCTTGACCCGCTGCTCGAGAGTAAGATCGTCCTCATGGAATATCTCCAGCCCGTCGATCGCCGCCTTGGCGGGCGAGAGCACGAGTTTGCGAATGAGATCCTTTCCCGAACGACTCTCGCTGTAGCTCGCTTTATAGGTCTTGCGCGTCGAAGGAGAGCCGTCGGAGCTCATCGCGATCAGATCGAGCACGGTGTCGTCGCCGAGGACGAAGAGCTCGAAACCGCCGGACTCCGTGGGAGCGCTAGCCGAGCGCATGCTGTAGCGCGGCGAGGCGAAGTTGATCTCGATGCCGCCAGGCGCGCGATAAGGGCCCTCGAGCTTGAGGGTGGGAGTGGCGAGCCCTTTTGCCGCTGTGTCGGGGCTTCCGTCCTGGCTCTCTTCGCCCGCAGCCCCTACTCCGGGCAAGGACGTTGCGAGTTCGCGCGGCAGCTTGCGATAAGTGCCGTCCCATTGGTCGTCTGGGTCCATCTTTAGTTGCGAATCCTCGGAGACGCGTATGGCCACGAGGTCCGAACCGGTGAGCTCTATGTCAATGAGGCGTACGAGGTCGTCGATGGATTCGTTCTGGCTGCGGACATAGAGCCCGTAGCGCGTCGAATGCGAGTCGGTCCAGCGGAAGACTTCCTGCGACTTAGAGCGGTAGAAGGTGATGGCGCCCGAGTCCCTGTCGAAGAGGATGAGCCTGGCGCTCGTATCGCTCGGCGATTTGCCCGATTCGTACCATATGCCTTGGAGGAAGGATTCGAAGTCCTTCTCCGATCCTGTGAGGATCTTGGAAATGGTCGCTCGTTCGACCTGCGCCCCGGGAATGCGCTCGCTCCCCGTCTTGATGTATTGCGCTTTGCCACCGTCCCATGCGTAGCGATCCTTCACCTGGTCGAGGATATTGGTCGATTCCTTGTCCCGCGTATAGACGTAGATTGGCCAGCTTTCACCGACCGCCTGCCCGGTCTGGTAGGCCTCGGGCCGTTCGACCTCTCCGAGCTGGATCGAGTCGGCGGAGAGTGCGAGCGCCTGGGCGTAGGGCGCTTGAGGCGATGCCCTGCGGAATATGGTGATCGTCTGCTCGCCTGAGTCGTTCATGCCCGTGCAGACGATGCAGGGATTATGGTCGCCGACGAGGTCTTTGGCCTGGATCGAGAAAGTAGTGAGCTTAGTGGCCAGGGTCTCGGCCTCCCAGGAGCGGAACCACGACTTTTTCTGCTCGTTGTAGTCGGCCACGACGATAAAGAGCTTGCCGTCCGTCTTGTCCGTCTTGCGTACAGTGAGAACCTGTTCCTCGCTGTTGTCCTGATCGATATTGAAGGAGGAGACGCTGAGTATGACCTCGTTCGGCAGGGCGGGAATATGAGTGACACTGGGCTGAATCTCGGTCGAGACGGCATCGCCTTGGCTTGCGGCAGAGCGCGATTCAAGCTGGATTTGCCGCGTTGCGACAGGGCGGGCGGCCTGGGCCGCCCCCGAGCGCCCTTCGATAATGAAGTAGAGCGCGAAACCGAGCGCCAAGGCGCTCGCGAGTAGGAATATCGCTTGAACGAATCTTTTCATCGGCTCTGCATGGGCCCTGCGCTGGATCTTCCCGAGGCTGGAGGCAGAACCTCTCGTCTCAATTCGAACTCATCGCTTGGGCTATGTTTTGTAGCACGGCGTCCTTGGCCCGTGCAAGGGGAGCGTTGCACGTGAAGCCCGCGGCGGTCTTGTGCCCCCCGCCGCCGAAGGCCTGGGCTATGCTCGCCACATTCACCTTCCCTTTGGAACGCAGGGAGCAGCGGAGTCGGCCCTCGAGGCTTTCCTTGAACATGACGGAAACCTCGATCTTCCTGTCCTGGAGAGGGATATTCACGAAGTCCTCTGCGTCCTCGTAGTAGGCGCCCGAAGCAGCGAAATCTTCTTTAAGTAGCTTGATGACGGCGACGCGCCCCCCTTCCTCGATCTCTAAGCTCGAGATGGCGGCTTTCTGCAAGAGAAGCGAGCCGCTCGAGGAGGACTCGTGCAAGCTTTCGAAGATCCGGAAGGGAACGACCCCGAGCCGCACGAGGTCGAGGGCGCAGTTGAATGTGCGTTCGCTGGTCTTTGGGTAGGAGAAAGAGCCTGTGTCGTAGACGAGGCCTGCGTAGAGGGCCTCGGCGGCATCCAAGGGCAACTCGAAGCCCAGTCGACGAGCGATGAGATAGACGAGCTCGCAGCATGACGACGCGGTTGGGTCGATGAACTCGAGGGTGTCGGTCGCGCGCCTTAACTCATGGTGGTCGATGAAGAGGGCGAATCCCGCTTGGCGTATCAGCGCAGCCGAACTCGCGCCGAGGTAGGCTGCGTCGTGCGTATCGATGACTATGGGCGTGGCGCTCGAAACGGGGAAAGGCAGCGTCTCTGCCGAGGTCCCGGAAGCGAGGCTGGCTTCGGAGAGGCTGTGCACGATGCTTCTCTGGTCGATGAAGCGAAACTTCGGCGGGATTGTGCCCGAAACGGCTATGAATGTCGACTTTCCAATGGCCGACAGGGCCAAGGCGAGGCAATAAGCCGCGCCCAGGCCGTCGGCGTCGGGTCCGTCGTGAGAGAGGAGGACGTAGTCGTCGTGCGCTTGCAAGTACTCCACCATGCTGTCGAGAGTCATCGGCAGTCCACCTTTCTTACTCGGGGCTTTCCCAGACTCGGACGAGTCTTGAAAAACCTACCTTAACCTTGCACGGATTCCGCGGCGGCTCACTCTGTCTGCTTCTTCTCGCTCTGTCTTTTCTTTTTAGATAGTAATAGAAGGAAGGCTACGCCTACAAGCGCGACGAGAAGAAGCGCCGCTGCTCCATAGAGGAGCCAGGCGGGCAGGGCTCGCTTCGCAGCCGTACTTCCTACTCCTGTGATGGTCTTGCCGCCGTTTCCCGTCCCGGCGCCGACCGCACCGAGATCCCTTACGGGCGGGTCCATGAGCAGCTGCATGACCCCGGGAGTGGCCGCATCGACCTTAGCCGCGACCTGGAGCCCTACGGTGATCGCCCGGAACTTCCCGAGGTCGACTCGCTTGATGTAGGCGAGGGAAGGGTGCTTGAGCTTGTAGTCGGGAGCTTGATAGGGACTGCTCGGGGGCGCCTCCTGCCTTTCGTCGGTGATGAGGAGGACGTATTTGGGGCGCTCCGGCTGGCCTAGCTCGACCAGGTCGCGCTTCGCCGCGTCAAGGGCCGCTCCGAGGTCGGTGAACCTGCCGTTCGCCTTGACCTCGCCTAGGGTTCGTATGACTTTTGCCTTGTCCTCCTCCGAGGAGATCGTGGCGGAGAGGAGGCGATCCACCTTGCCGTAGACGGTTTCGATGATCAGTCTGTCGCCCGGAATGAGGATTTCGCCGAGGACGTTCCCGGCGGCGTAATTCTTCACCTCGTCGAAGAAAGGTGCCATCGAGAGAGACTTATCAAGAAGGAGGATGACATCGAGAGAGCCCGGCCTCAATTCCTTTCCTCCGACCGGACTAGAGGTTTTTGAGGAGGATTGAGACACGAGAGCTTGCGATGCGAAAAATGCGAGGCTTACGAAAAGAGCGAGGCGTCCAGCATGGTTCACGACAGCCACCTTTCCGCGAATCTTCGGCTCGAATTTCGGTCGAAGTTATGGAATTCGCGATATTCTTCCATATTAAGGCAATAACTGGTCTACTTTTTTATATAGCGTACTTTACAACTTACTGCCTACCCCGATACTATAGCTCAAGAATCCTTAATCGCGTAAAGGAGATCATATGGGCGCGATAGATCTTCCGAAAAGTCCTAATGTTTACCACCCCGAAAAGCCTTCGGCCGTCGGATCTCGCAACTCCCTCGCTCAAGAGGGCCGTGATCAGCAGCGCGAGGTAAATCAGCTGCTTGAGGAGGAGACCAACAAAGTCCTCCATCACATAACCGCTCGGCTTCCCAAAGAGGTCCTCGATCGCATCGACGTCATGGGCGGGTTGAAGGAGAAGCTCTACAACTACTTCAACCAGAACTATCAGAACATGTTCAACCGCTACATGGTCACCACTGAAGACGAAATGGTGAAGAAGGTCCGCAACTTCGTAGACAAAGAAGAGATGAAGTCGCTGGCCCGCTATACCCCGAAAGAGATCAGCGAGCTCCTCGACCAGATCGGCGGCGCGGACAAGTTCAACACCGGCGAGATCGAGAAGTCGATGATCAACATGTTCGGCCACTTGCAGGGCCACATCCAGCGCGGCGTAAACGATTTGGAAAACCTGACCAATTCGCTCTTGCGCCAGAAGACGGACGTCGGCGCCTTCATCCGCGGCGAGAACGCCTACTCGGTCGTCAAGTGCTCCTTCAAGGACGACCTCTACAAGCCCAAGACCGTCACCAACGTCAAGCTCTCGGTCAACATCCTCGACTCCGAGCTCATCTCCCCGATTTTCCACTATCAGGTCACGGTCGAGTACCTCATCAAGGACTTGATCTCCAAGCACCTCATCGACCAGATAGATAAGGAGATCGAGAAGCTCAAGGACAGGCTCGTGGATGCCGGGAAGGAAGAGCTCTCCGATACCGAGATCATCTTCGAGAGGCTGAACAGGATCAGGGACTTCACCGACGATGACGTCGATAACCCGAAGTCCAAGCGCTACGCTATCATCGGCAAGGAGCTCATGGATCGTATCTCCAACCTCCGCGCCGAGATCGATCCGGCCACCTTCGATCAGCTCAACATCCGCGAGAATTTGAAGAAGATCGTCGATATCGAGAACATCCGCAACCGCGGCTACAACACCGCGGTCAACTCTATCACCTCGATCCTCGATGTTTCCAAGATGGGCTATCAGTATATCGAGAACCTCAAGAACGCCCGCGAGCTCATCTTGCGCGAGTACGAGGACACCGATACCGCCCACCTGCCCGACGAGCGCTACATGCTCCGCCTCCAGTACTACGACAATGCCCAGCTCATCGAGGAGCGCAAAGCCTATGATGTGCAGGTCAAGAGCTTCGAGACCGAAGTTCAGCACCTCTGGGACGTTCTCGAGGTCAAGTACGAGGATACGAAGTTCCTAAAGCGCATCACGGACTTCGACGATCTCGCCAAAATCTACCGCCGCAAGATTCGCACGAAGATCAAGGCCAAGAGCGGCGAGCCTATCTACGAAGATATCGCCAAGGTCTGGGACGAGATCTCCTTCGTCAAGTCCGCCGAGACCGATGTCGAGCGGATGAACCGCACCTACATATATGAGAAGGGCAAGGTCAAGTCCAGGCTCATCATTATGCAGGACAAGCTCAAGAACATGTACTCGTACCAGTATCCGATCGAGCGCCGTGTCATGGAGGAGAGGCTCACCTTCCTCAAGAAGGAGTTCGACCGCTTCGACTACATGATCAACCCCTATCATATCCAGCCTGGCCTGCTCCTCGACGTGGACATCTGCTCCATCAAGAGGAAGAAGGCGACCCTGGACGGCATGGCCAACGTCCTCAACGAGTTCCTCCACGGCGTATCCAAGGGTTTCCAGGACGCGGCTTTCGCCTCCTTCTCCCGCCGCCGCTCGACGGTCCGCGAGGATATCGCTCAGTCCTTCTCGCCGGCCGATCAGGGCGCCGAGGAAAGCGCCTCGACAGCGGGCGCCGATTATCTCGCGATGCTCAATACGCCCGAGCCGACTCCCTCGATAGCCGAGAGCGTCGCGCCCGCTCCGATCAGCGTTAAGGTTCCCGGCAAACGCGGTCCTAAGCCGAAGGGTGTCGTCGATTCCGGCAAGAAAGCGCCCGGGAAGCCCGCGGCTAGGCGCGGCAGACCGAGCAAGAGCGAGGATGGCGGGCTCAGGCAGCTCTGATCCCGATGGGAATCCACGCGGTATCTTCGGAGGCCTTAGAGGTCGTTCGCGTCGCGCGGATGGCCTTGAGTCGGATGATTTAATCACACGGGGCCGTCCTTCCAATGGTTGGGCGGCCCTTCGTTCTTAGGAGGAGTCTAAATCTATGAAAAGCCTCGTCAGTCAATTCGAGGGTTTGGCGGAGCGCGAGGGCTTTAACGCTTCCGTCCGCCATATCAAGACCGTAGTATCGATCGTCGATCGCGTCGCGGATAAGGAAAACTTTGCGGACGTCGTGGATGATCTAATCGAGGCGAAAGCCCTAGATAAGGACGACGTTAAACCCGTCGTCTCGATGGTCCTCGGCCAGAAGTATAAATATGCTTCGGTCTCGGCTAACCTCATGACGACTCAGTCGGACATCGCCGCTATAGCTGACGAGACTTCCAAGTGGAACGGTGTCGACCTCGTTGTTATCTACAACCATCCGGATTTGGGCGCCCTCGTCGTGAATCCTAAGAATGCTCGTAGATTGGCGCAGATAGATCGCCTCAATCGCTCCGAGCTCCTCGTCGTCTATGCGGGCCGTTTCGACAAGGAAGGTGACCAGAAAGTCCTCAGCCAGGCTTGCGACGCCGTTGTGGACCTCTTCTCGGGTCGCAAGCCCAAGATGAAGCCTGATTTCCTCAAAGGCGATTGTGCCTATAAAGCTCCCAAGGAAGAATCGCCAGAGAAACCCAAGACGGCCGCTAAATCGAAGGCCGCCTCTAAAGCCGTCCCTAAGGCTGCAACCAAGCGCGGCCGGCCCTCCAAGGCCGCCGCCGTCGAGGTCGAAGAGGCCGCTCCTGCCCCAATCCCCGCTCCCGAACCACCGAAGGCGGCGGTTGCCGCGGCCCAGGCCGTCAAGCCTGGCGCCCGCATGACGCCGATGTACTCGGTCGTCGTTCAAAACGAACTCTTTCACAACGGTAACGTCGAGGCTTGGAAGCGAATCATCGCGAGCTACAACGCCAAGCATCCCGACCTTCAAGTCCTCGTCTACTACGATGGAGAGCGCATCATCGACATCAACGCCCTGTTTAAGTGGGGCAAGGTCAAGCATGGCTCGACGATCCAGTTCGCCATCGCCGGCGAGGACATCTCAGATGTCGCCAAATTGCAGCGCTACCTCTCGCAGGGAGCGAGCCACCTCTTCGAGGCCTTCCTCAAGGGTCCCGTCAACAGCGTCATGGCGCTTTTCTGAAAAAGAGCGCGAGCTTATAAAGGAAAGGTGAAGGCCATGAAAGATAACATCCATTTTTTCAGCCAGAAGGAAAATGTCAAGAAGGGCGTCGATCTCGAAAAGCTGGGCATGCGCGGAAGGCAGGCTAACGAGTTCGCCGAGCTTGCGCTGCCGATACTGCCCGGCTTCGTGATCGACTCGGACGCGGCCTCTTCCCTCGCCGACTATAAAGTCGCCGACGCGATCCGTCCCTTCGTCAAGAAGATCGAGGACATAGTCGGCAAGAGTCTCGGGAACGAGAAGAACCCGCTGCTCTTCAAGATCGTCGTGTCCCCAAACCTCGCCGTTTCCAACTATCCGACCCTCCACGATTTCGGCCTCGCGCGCGACACGGTGGCGGGCTTCGCTTCATGGGTCGGCGACAACTTCGCGGCCCACGAAGTCCTCTTCCTCGTCCGCGGCATGCTCGCTGTCGAGGAGAAAGTCGCGGAGCTCGAGGGGAGGGCGGAGGATCAGGAGAAGGCTAAAGCCGAATCCGATCGCTGCGCCAAGAGCCTCAAGTCCGAGAAATTCTCGAAGAGCGCCGCCGAGCTGATGGACGAGTACGCGGACGCGCTGCCCGAAGGCTTCTTCGACGGAGCCGAGAAACAGCTCGAGATAGCCTTAAAGCGCGTGTCGCGTCTTATAAAGCTCGACGAGCAGGACGCGGAGGATACCGCGCTCATCGTCCAGCCGATGGTCTATGGCAATTACGGCAAGGAATCCGCCTCGGGCGCTTTTTATACACGCGACGTCGTCCTCGGAGACGCGAAGCTCCAAGGCGAGTTCTACCAGGAGCGCTTCAACGAGATAGGCGGAACCGGCAAGGACATCAATAAGATCGCGAGCGACCACCTCAAGGAGCTCGAGAAGATCGCGCGCAAGCTCGAGGACAAGCATCTCGAGATCCGCCAGATCCGCTTCACGATCGAGAACAAGAAGCTCTGGCTCATCGAGCAGCGCCAAGTCGTCGTCAAGTCCACCCAGGCCGACCTTCGCCTCGCGCTCGACCTCTGCACCCGCAAGGTCGTTTCCGAGGAATACGTAGTCCAGTCGATCGCCCCCGGAAGGCTCAACGAGATTCTCCACCCTATCGTCGATCTCGCTTCCGTGAAGAAGCTGTCCGGCGTATCGGGCGGCATCACTGGCGCGCCTGGCGCGGCCATCGGTCGGGCTTTCTTCAGCACCGAGTCCCTCCTCGACGCCTATCGCGAGGCCCAGCAGAAGGGGGAGGACAAGAGGCTCATCCTCGTCATGCCCTCGACCTTCGCGGAAGACGTCAAAGCTATCGAGGTCGCCACCGGCGTCCTCACCGCCGAGGGCGGCTATTCCGCCCACGCTTCGGTAGTCGCTCGCCAGTACGGCAAGGTGTCGATGGTCAAGACCGAGATGAAGATCCGCGGCAAGAAGGCCACTATCGGGACGGAGCTCGCCTTCGAAGAGGGCGACTACATCTCCATCAACGTGCCTTACTACGGCCAGCCCCAGATCTGGCTCGGAAAAGCCGACCTCATCGAGCCGAACCCCAAGGACTCGGGCCTCCTCGATTTCATCGCCCTCGCGAAGAAGCAGATGACGCACTTCCATGTGCGCGCCAACTCCGATAGCCCCCGCGACGCGACGATGGCCCTTCTCTTTGGCGCCGAAGGCATCGGGCTTTGCCGCACTGAGCACATGTTCTTCAACGAGAAGCGCATCAACGTGATCCGCGAGATGATCCTCTCCGATTCCAAGGACGAGCGGGTCAAAGCCCTCGAGAAGCTGAAGCCCATGCAGCGCGACGATTTCTACGGCCTCTTCAAGGTCATGGCGGGCAAGGAAGTGACGATCCGCCTCCTCGACGCGCCGCTTCACGAGTTCCTGCCCCATAACGCGGGAGAGCTCGACGCGCTCATCGCCTACCTGGGCGCGCGAAAGGGCACGAAGAAGCTCTCGAAGAGCGAGGTCCAAGCCCGCATCGACGCCCTCGAGGAGTTCAATCCGATGCTCGGCCACCGCGGGTGTCGCATCGCCGTCAGCTACCCGGAGATCTACGAGATGCAGGTCAAGGCCATCTTCGAAGCCGCCTACAAGCTCCAGAAGGAAGGCGTCGAAGTCCACCCCGAGGTCATGATCCCCGTGGTTATGAATGCCTCCGAACTCAAGCTCACCGTCTACGGCAAGAAGATCGAGGGACGCACCTACAGGGGCCTCGTGGACATAGCCGAAGAAGTGCGCGAAGAGCTGGGCGCCAAGGCCATGCCTTATAAGATCGGCACGATGATCGAGCTGCCCGCCGCCGCGCTCTCCGCCGGAGAGATCGCCCGCTACAGCGAGTTCTTCTCTTTCGGGACGAACGACCTCACCCAGACGACCCTGGGCATCAGCCGCGACGACTTCAACTCCTTCATGCCCGACTACTCGCTCTACGACCTCATCCAGGGCAACCCCTTCTCCCTCCTCGCGGAGCCGGTGAAGGACCTCGTCGCGATGGCCACCAAGCGCGGCCATCTCACGCGGCCTGGCCTCGTGTGCGGTCTGTGCGGCGAGCACGGAGCCAACCCGGACAACATCCGCTTCTGCATGGCCGCCGGCCTAGATTACGTCTCCTGCTCTCCCTATCAGGTGCCCCTGTCCATCACGGCGGTGGCCCAGGCCGAGATCGAGAAGCGTCACGCAGCCGAGAAGGCATAGTCCGACTTTCGCGGGAGTCGTTTAAAGCGAAGGCCGTCCCTTTACCGGGACGGCCTTTTTCGTAAAAGCGACGATTGAATTCTTCTTGTTTGACGATTGATTTCTTCTTGTGCGACGGTTGAATTCGTTTTATGCGACGGTTACTGTAGACTTGTTTCACGATTGGGATAGAAATGTTTGCTGGTTGAAAACCAATCGTTTTACGGCAGCGTTATTTTTCGGCTCTTCGCGTACCCCCTTTGCCCGTCGCTGAATTACCCGTATGAAGGAACATGACGATATCAGCTCCGGCGCTCGGCGTTTGAAGATGCCCGCGATGGTGACGAAGTGTTCTGTTTTAATTCAGACTGTCCCACAACTTTAGGAAGTTATGGGACAGCTTCCAAAATGAATTACTTGCAGACCGAAGGATACCTCAGAGCTGCTCGGGGGGGGGCGTTCACTCCTTGAAGGGGTTCTCTCCCGCGTAGGGGAGGCTTGCGCTCTGGTTATAAGCGACGTCCTCCACGCCCAGGAGTTTGAAAACGTCGAAGAGAGCCTTACCGGTATGCGCGAAGGCGACCGCCGCGTGGTGGGGGTAGCGCTTGCCGACCAGGACGTGCCGATAGAAGCGCGCCATCTCGGGGATCGCGAAGACGCCGATCGAGCCGAAGGACTTCGGGTCGATGTCGAGCACCTCACCCTCCGCGACGTAGGCGCGCAGGGAAGTGTCCGCCCAGGACTGAAGCCTGAAGAGCGTGATCTCGCCAGACTTGATCTGCCCCTCGAGCGTGCCGCGAGTGATGTCCGGCTCCGAGTTCGGCTCCAGAGAGCGCTTCATGATAAGCTGGTACTTCATCTCAGGCGCCTTCATGCACGAGGCCGCCGTGTTGCCGCAGTGGAAGCCCATGAAGAGATCGTGCGGCTTATAGTCGGCCACGATCTTCTTGTTCGCCTCGATCATGTCGTAGGGCACCGAGTTGTTGATGTCGAGAAGGGTGGCGGGCTTCTCGGTCGCGCAGCTACCTATATACTCGCTCAATGCCCCATAGATGTCCGTTTCGCAAGCGACGGGAATACCGCGCGAAGCTAGGCGGCCGTTAACGTAGCAGGGCACGAACTTGAAGGTGGTCTGGAAGGCGGGCCAACACTTATTGGCGAAGATGCCATACTCACTGGCTCCGAGATTGCTCTCCATCCAGGTGGTAAGGGCGAGTTCGTACTGGGCGAGGCGCGGCAGGATGCCGGGCATCTTGTTGCCGCTTCCGAGCTCCTTCTCCATGTCTTTCTGGATGGCCGCGATGCGGCTGTCGCCATCGAGCTTCTTGTAGTGCTCGTAGAGGTCGAGCTCCGAGTTCTCTTGGACCTCGACGCCTAAGTCGAAGAGGGCCTTGATGGGCGCGTTGCAGGCGAGAAAGTCATAAGGCCGGGGCCCGAAGGTGAAGATCTTGAGCCTTGAGAGGCCGATGAGCGTCCGAGCGACGGGGACGAAGTCGCGGATCATCTCGGCGACTTCGTCGGGCGTTCCGACAGGGTACTCGGGGATGTAGGCCTTGAGGTTCCGGAGTCCGATGTTGTAGCTAGCGTTGAGCATGCCGCAATAGGCGTCGCCGCGGCCATTCATGAGGTCCTTCTGCGACTCCTCGGCGGCTGCCGCGAACATGACGGGAGCGCCGAGCTTCTGGGCGAGGATCGTCTCCGGGCCTTCCGGCCCGAAGTTCCCGAGATAGACGCACAGGGCGTTAGCGCCGGAAGCCTTAATCTCGTCGAGGGCCGCCAAAGCATCGCGCTCGTTCTCGACGGTCGCCTTGATCTCGACGACATTGAGACCAAGCTTCTTACAGGCCTCCACGACCTTCCCTCTCCTCGTCTGCGACAGGGCGATTGGGAAACAATCGCGGCTGACCGCGACGATGGCTAACTTCACGCTGGGGATGTTGTCCATTACTTCTCTCCTTACGGCAGGCAATTATACTACACCGGCGCCGGCCTGTCCCTCGGCCTTTTAACCTAGCCCATGACGCGCCGCCGCGGGCTAATGAAGGCCGACGCCTGAACGAAGGAGTGAGGCCGAGAAGAGAGAACTTGTGAGCGAGCGATGCAGAGCTCGCCGAGGCCAGAGTGAACTCCGTTTTTCTCGAAGCTGAGGTCTGCGCTTCCCCTCACTCGGACAGGAAGTCCATGATCATCTTCGTCTTGATGTTTTCGGCGACCGCCGCGGCGACCTTCTTTGAGTCGGCCAAGGGGACAGAGGCTTCCTTGTTGAAGGTTTTCTCGAAGAAGAGCTGGAGGGACTGGATGACGTCGGGCAGCTGGTAGAAGCAGAAGGAGAAGTTGATGCCTTCTGGCCTGGCGATGGTGAAGGATCCGTAGGATATGACCGCGTCCTTCGCCCAGTAGATGCGGGTCTGATTCTTGCACGTATGGGAGTCGAGCTCGGCGAAGCGAAGGGGTATCTTTTCTATGGTAGAGCGGACGTAGGGCTCCATGCCTTTGTTGGGGTAGTTGGGAGGTTCGATGAGGACATACAGCTTTTTGCCGTCGGTCTGGAAGGTGAGGCCTTCTTCGTTCGGGTAGATGGACTTGACGTTGGCGTATGAGACGATCTCGTAGCGAGAATAGACCGTGTTGCTGCTGAAAAAGGACGTGACGATATATCCCTGCTCTTTAGGGAGAGCGTTTTTTGCATAGGCGTCGAATAGGTCCATGGCTTTTACAGGCATGTAATTCCTCCGTTATGAATATGAGTATAGCAGTATGCGGTGATAGGTCAACTGTCGTCGGCATCGACTACTGCCGACGCCTGGAACGGACATCTAAATCTGCGAGGCCTACCACGTCGTTTCGTTCCGTGGCCACGTCGCTTCGCTTTGCGGTCAGTCGGCCCTCGTCCTTCGGCTCCTCGCGCTTCGAAGCGGCCTTCGCCTCTGCGGAGCGCCGCGCGGCCCTGGTCTTCTTGATCGCGGCCCTTGCCTCTTCCTCGCAGTTGGCCGCCATCTCGGAGAGGCCCTGTTTTCGATAGGCCGCGACGAGCTGTGCCCAGGCCTTTTCGTTGCTCCGATCGCGCTCGAGCGCCGCTCGGAGCGCCGCGATCGTAGCCTCGCTCTTGCCGGCTCGAGCGTATAACGCGGCCTGGAGCATCCAGGGGACTGCTCCCGCCTTTGCGGCCGCCGGAGCCTTCTCGAGAAGGGCGAGGGCGTAATCGGCCTTGCCGTCGCGCTCGAGGCAGTGGGCCAGCCCGACCAGGAGCTCTCCGGAGAGCGGCTCATCGCGCAGCATGTCGCGGTAGGCGATGGCTCCCTCTCGGTAGCGGCCGGCCTTGCGGTAGGAGGCAGCAAGGAGGTGTCGCGTGCGGATATCGGGCTTTCCGTAGGGAAGGCCGGCCTCGATGGTCTCGGCCGCGAGCGCCCATGAGCCAGAGGAGGCGAGGATGCCGACGTACTCGCGTCGGAGCTTTTGGTTGTCGGGATAGGCCTCTAGGTAGGCTGCGTATGCCTCGCATCGTGCCTCCTCGTCGCCGAGGGACTCTGCCACAGAGATGCGGTAGAGCAGCGACAGCTCGTGGTCGGGTGCGAGGCCGAGGACCTTCTCGAACCAGCCACCGGCGAGGTCGGGCCTGCCCGAACGGTAGAGCGCCTCGCCGAGGGCGAACATGAGCCTTGGGTCACCCGCTCGGGATCGGCTGCGGAGGAGGTTCTGGAGGACCGGCACGAGAGCGGCGCTCTCTTTCCCGAGCCGCGCGCGGCAGAGGGCGGCGTAGTAGTCGACTTCGCCACTTTCCGCGCCGAGCTTACGCGCTCTCTCGGCGGCCTTGAGCGACCCGTCATAGTCGCCCAGATCGTAGAGGGCGAGGGCGAGGCCGAGCCGGAACTCGTCTTCTTCGGGGGCGGCTTCGATGGCCCGCATCCAGTGCTCCCGCGAGCGCTCGAGCTCGCCGAGCGCCCGCAGGCTTTCGGCCGCCAGGGACCGGAGGGCCGCGTCTTTGGGATTGGCCCTGAGCAGTGGCATGCAGTCGGAGACCGCCTCTTTATAGCGCCCCTCCCTGAAAGCCACCGAGGCGCGCAGGCGGGCGAGCGAGACATCGTCCGCGGGCAGGGCCGGAAGCTCGGGATGCCCGGCGCGTATGGCGTCGAACTCGGCGAGGGCCTCGCCCTGCCTGCCTCCCGCGAGGAGAAGGCCCGCTCGCACCCAGCGTATCGAAGCGTCGTCGGGCTCGAGCTCTAGGGCGGCCTCGCATTCGGCTATGGCTTCGGCGATATGGCCGGACTCTCGCAGGGCCTTGGCACGCCACAGTCTGATAGCCGCCCCGTCCAGACCGTTGTCGATAGCGAAGCCGAGGATCTTGCCTGCCGATTCCGAGTCGCCTTTGGCGAGGAGGCGTACACCTCGGCCGTAGAGAGCGTTGAGGTAGCCGCGGTAGATGTGTTTGTCCTGCGGGGCGAGGTTCACAGCGCGCTCGAGACAGTCGACCGCTAGCTTGGTCCTGCGCCGCTTGAGCATGGCAGCGCCGAGGAAGGCCCAGGTGGGGGCCTTGTCGGGATCAGCTTCGGCGCTTTTTTTAAGGCAGCGCGATGCCTCGACAGGGCGGCCTGAGGCGAGGTAGGCGCGGCCGAGGAAGAAGAGGCCGGCCGCCTGGTCGCCGCCTGAGTCCAGGAATCGGCGAAAGGCCTCTATCGCTCGCCCCTGCTCGCCCAGGGCATAGAAGGAGCGCCCTAGATAGAGAAAAGCCTCGGGCATGGAGTCGGTCCGGGAGAGAAGGAGGGTAAGGCAGTCAATAGCCTTGCGGTAATCACGCTTCTCTCCCGCAGCTATGGCGGCCTCGAGAAGCTTGCGAGCCTCGGTTTCGGGCATAGCTTATTCTAGCATAGTTCGGGGTTCCACGTGAGGGCGGGAATATGCGGTGCGGAAGGTTGAAGCGATCTCCCGCCGCCCGCCGTATTTGAAACTGCTGCGACGCATGAGCTTTATAGGGCGGAGGCGTAGAAAATGCGCCGGTCCGACTTTCTTCGGAGGACCGATGCATTTTTTACGCCTCTGCCTATGTGACGATGGTCGCCGGGAAAGAGCGATATGCGGCGAGCGTTTGCTATATCGCTTCGAAGGTCCTCGTAATGATGCCTATCGCCTCACTGAGTTCCGACTCGCGTATTACGAGAGGCGGCGCGAAACGGATGATGTTGCCGTGAGTCTGCTTCGCGAGGAGCCCAGCGTCGCGGAGCGCGATGCATACGTCCCAGGCCTCGAAGCCCTCATCGAAGACGACCGCGTTGAGCAGCCCTCGACCGCGTACCACGCGCATCTTTGGGCACTTCGCCTTGGCGACTTCGGCGCGGAAGGTTTGACCGAGGCTTTCTGCCCGCTCGTCGAGCGCGTCGTCTTCGAGCACCTCGAGGGAGGCAATGCCGACCGCCGCCGCGAGGGGATTGCCGCCGAAGGTCGAGCCGTGCGTTCCCGGAGTGAAGACGTCCATGACGCCGTGGTCCGCCACGATGGCTGAAATCGGCATGATGCCTCCGCCTAGGGCTTTGCCCAGGCACATGATGTCGGGGCGGGCATTCTCGCGCTGCCAGGCGAATCTTCTGCCCGTGCGGCAGAAGCCCGTTTGAACTTCGTCGGCGATGAAGAGAACCTTATGCTTCGTGCAGATATCGCGCACGCTCTTCAGGTAGCCCTCGGGGGGGACGACGACGCCCGCCTCGCCCTGGATGGGCTCAATGATGACGGCGACCGTGCTCAGCTTGATCGCGCGCTCGATGGCGGCTGCGTCGCCGAAGGGGACTTTGACGAAGCCCGGTACATAGGGGCCGTAGTTGACCAAGGAATCGGGGTCGACGGACATGGAAATGGCTGCGAGGGTGCGGCCGTGGAAATTGCCCTCGGCGCAGATGATCTCTTGCTCGCCGTTGCGCACACCCTTGACCTCGACGCCCCAGCGACGGGCCGCCTTGATCGCGGTCTCGACGGCCTCCGCGCCCGTGTTCATGGGCAAGGCCATCTCGTAGCCCGAGTATTCACAGAGTTTCTTGAGGAAAGGCCCCGTGCGGTCGTTGTGGAAGGCTCGGCTCGTGAGCGTGCAGCTATCGAGCTGAGCGCGGGCCGCGGCTATGATTTTCGGGTGCCTGTGCCCCTGATTGACCGCCGAATAGGCCGAGAGGAAGTCGAAGTAGCTCTTCCCCTCGGGATCGCGGACCTTGCAGCCCTCGGCCCAGGATATCACTACGGGGAGGGGATGATAGTTGTGCGCGCCGTACTTCTCGTCGAGCTCGATAAAGTCCTGCGATGTCATGCTCTGCCTCCGCGCAGGATTATAGCACGGCTATCGCAGGAGGCTAGCTTACTTCATGTAGTTGAGCTCGGCGCGCTCGGCGTGGCGTTCCAATGCAAGGTCGGCGAGGCGGTTTATAAGCTCGGGGTAGGGCAGCCCCCCCGCCTCGCACATGCGCGGATACATGGAGATGCCGGTGAAGCCGGGGATGGTGTTCACCTCGTTGAGGAGGACCTCGCCGGTGCGCTTGTCGATGAAGAAATCGACGCGAGCCATGCCCGAGAGCTCGCACGCGCGGTAGGCGGCGATCGCCACGGTCTTGACGCGCTCGGCCTGCTCGGGGGCGATGCGAGCCGGCACCTCGAGCCTCGCGCCGTCGGGGTCTACGTACTTGGCGTCATAGTCGTAGAACTCGTGCGTGGGAACCACCTCCCCGGGGGCGAATGCGACGGGGGCCTCGTTGCCCAGGATGGCGCACTCGATTTCGCGAGCGGCGACGAAGGGCTCGATCAGGGCCTTCTCGTCCCATTCGAGGGCTGTGCGGAGGGCCTTCTCCAGGCCATCCGCGCCCTCGACCTTGGACGCGCCGACCGATGAGCCCGCTGAGGAGGGCTTTACGAAGCAAGGCCAGTGGAAGCGGGCCCCTGCTTTGCGGCCGAGCGCTTCGACGCTCGCGCTATCGTCTAACGCGTTCTTTCTCACCGATATGAAGGGGACGACGGGCAGGCCCGCGCGGAGCCAGAGCTCCTTGGCCTTCTCCTTGTCCATGCCAATGGCGGAACCGAGGACGCCTGCTCCCACGTAGGGCAGGCCGGCGACTTCGAGGAGGCCCTGGACCGTGCCGTCCTCGCCGAAAGTTCCATGCAGCACGGGGAAGACGAGGTCCACAGGCAGGGCCTGAAGTCCGCCGCCTGGAGCTTCTGCGATGAGGCCCTCGCCCGGTGCCGCGAAAACGCGGACGCCCTTCGCGATGGAGAGCGGGCCCTTGCCTGCGCGGGAGGCGGCAATCGCTGCTTCGTCCTGGAGGTACCAGGGGCCCTCCTTGGACGCGCCTACGAGGGTAGCCTCGTAGCGTTTTGGGTCGAGGTTGCGCAGGATGCTCGCCGCCGAGACGAGGGAGACTTCGTGCTCGCCCGAGCGGCCGCCGTACAGGATGACTATTCGCTTCATACTATCGCTCCTCAAGCGCCTTTTCGGCTTCACTAATTTCGTCGTAGGGGATGGCCCCCTTCGCGTAGATGATGGAATTCTCGTGGCCCTTGCCCAGGAGGGCGACGAGGTCGCCGGCTCGGGCGAGGGAAAAGGCCTTTCGTATGGCTTCTCGCCTGTCGGGTATGAGGAAGAGGCGCTCTCCGCGCGGAAGCTCGGGGCAGCCTGCGGCGATCTCCTCAAGGAGGGCCATGCTATCCTCGCCCCTGGGATCCTCGTCGGCGAGGATGACGATATCGCACCAGTCGGCCGCGATCCTGCCCTGTCTCGGGCGTTTCTCCGTGTCGCGCTCGCCCGCGGAGCCGAAGACACAGATGAGCTTGCCCTTTATCCTCGCGCGCAGGGGAGGGAAGAGCCCTTGGAACGAGGACGGAGTGTGGGCGTAATCGACGATGACCTCGAAGCTTTGTCCCTTGTCGATGGCCGTCATACGGCCGCGCACGGGTTTCAGGCGGGGCAGAAGGGGCACAAGATCGCCTATCGCGACGTCTGTGAGGCCCGAGACGACGAGAAGGGCCGCGAGGGCGTTTCCGACGTTGAAGGCGCCCGGCAGCTCGATGCGGGCGATATGCCGCATGACGCTTTCGCCGCTGCGTCTTTCAGCGATGGCGAAGGACTCGCCCGAGGCGTCGACCGAAAGATCGTCGGCGAACAGATCCGCGGCAGGGTTCCCCGCCGCGCTGAAGGAGAACACGGGATGGTTCGTCGCCTGGCGGAAGTACTCGGCCGATGGGTCGTCGCCGTTCACGACGCCGAAGCGGGGAACGCGAGAACCCGATAAGAGTTTGCCCTCGGCTCCTTCCCCTCGGCCTATCGCGCGGAAGAGGTTCGCCTTGTCGTAGCGGTACTGTTCCCAGGTGCCGTGGAACTCCAGGTGCTCGCGCGTGACGTTCATCATGACGCCGATGTCGAAATCGACGTCGCCTAACCTGTTGGTCCTGGGCGAGAGGCCGTGCGAAGAGGCCTCGACGATGCCGTAGCCATAGCCCGAGGCGCGCATCGAGGAGAGCATGCGCTGCACCGCGGTGGCCTCGGGCGTGGTCTGATGCTCGGGGTTTGGTTCCTCTCCGCGGCCTGAGTCGGACATGACGGTCGAGAAGAAACCGGAGCGGAAGCCGGCCAGGTCAAGGAGCTGATAGATGAGGTAGACGGTCGTGCTTTTGCCCTCAGTTCCGGTGACGCCGACCACGGCGAGATCGTGCGATGGGCGGTCGTAGAAGTTGGCCGCTATCGGTGACATCGAGAAGCGGGGATCGGCGACGCGGACGTAGGTGACCGCCGGATCGTAGGAAGGCAGCTCTTCCGAGTGGAGGACGCATTTCGCGCCTGAGGCTATGGCTGCTGGGATGAAGAAGTGGCCGTCCGCGTGGAGGCCCGGAAGCGCGAAGAAAAGCCACCCGGGCTTGACTTCGCGGGAATCGTAGGCGAGGCCTTCTATGGACGCGTCTTTCTGTGGAGCGCGCAAGCCAAGGACTTCGACTCCTTGGAGTATACGCTGTAGAGGCATGGACATGGGCACTAGAGTAGCATCCGCCCCGACAGAGCGGAAAGGGGATGACGAGAGGCTCAAGGCCATGCTTAGCTAGAGCTATGTATTACACTCGAGTCGAGGCCGATTTCGCGGCGGCTCATTTTCTGTCGCGGTATCGAGGCAAGTGCGAGCGCCTCCATGGCCACAACTACAAGGTCCGCGTCTGGGCCAAGGGCGAGTCGCTCGGGGAGGGTGGCATGCTCCTCGACTTCGGCGAGCTCAAAGGCGCCCTCCGCTCCGTGATCGAGGGGCTCGACCATTCGCTCTTGAACGACGTCCCGGAATTCGACAACGACCCGAGCGCCGAGCGCATAGCCGAGTACATCTACAAGGCGATCGCGAAAAAACTGCCCGCTTCCCCTCTCCATGCGGTGGAAGTATTCGAGACCGAGACGAGCATGGCGCGGTATGAGGCCTGATTCCGGAATAGAGATCCCTGTCTACGCGTCGACTCGCCTCATAGCCTACCTCGGTAACAAGAGGGCTCTCCTGCCCTTTCTCTTTTCTGTTTTCAGCGGGCTCGACGAGGAAAAGCCTATATCCCGCTTCCTCGACCCCTTCGCCGGTTCGGGGGCGGTGAGCCGTCTGGCGCGCAGCAGGTTCTGGGTTGTAATGGCCAATGACGCCGAGGAATACGCGCGTGCGGTCTGCGATGCCTGGCTAGGAGTATCCGCCGACGAACTCCCCGGCCTCTTCGCTTCCGAAGGCGGAATCGACGCAGTACTAGCTGGCCTCAATGCCCTCCATCCCCAACGCGAGGATCTTCGGCCCGCAAGCGGGGACGAACCTTACATTGCCCTGCACTACGCTCCCGCGAGCACCGACGGCGCCGATTGGCGTCGAGAGCGCCTCTTCTATACCCGCGAAAACGCGGTCTTCCTCGACCGGGCGCGATGCGCGATCGAGGCGCGATACCCAGGCTCCAGGCTCGCCGCCCCCGCAGAGCCTCCGGAGCGCAAAGCGAACGCGGAGCGTTCGCTCCTCCTTGGTCTCCTTGTCTACGAGGCCGCGACTCACGCCAACACTTCAGGCGTATTCAAAGCCTACCATAAAGGCTTCGGCGGGCACGGCCGCGACGCCTTGGGGCGCATCCTTTCGCCCATGCTCCTCGAGCGCCCGCTCCTCTGGCCGGGCCCCGCCTCGGAGGTCGCGAAGGGCGACGCGGCGGCCTTCTGCAGAGGCAGGAGCGCCGATCTCTGCTATCTCGACCCGCCCTATAACCAGCACCAGTACGGATCGAACTACCACCTGCTCAATACGATCGCGGTCTGGGACCGAGCCCCGGTCAGGGACGATCGCAGCGACAAGGGATCGCTCCTCTTCGCCGCGGGCATCCCGGAGTCCTGGAAGGATAGCCGCTCGGCCTTCTGCTCTCGGGAGAACGCTCCCACCGCTTTCCAGGAGCTTTGCCAAGCGATAGACGCGAGAACCATAGTCCTCTCCTATAATACCGAAGGCCTCGTCAGTCCCGAGGAGCTCGTCGATATCTTTTCGGACAGAGCGGAGGTGAGCATCCGAAGCGTCGAGTACGTGAAGTACCGCGGGGGCAGGCAGAGCGCGTCCAGGCGCTCAGGCAATAGCGAGATACTGTTTATTGCGCGACGGCGCGACGGAATAGTAGCGGGCGACGAGTCTAGTGCGCACAACGCGAGCGAGACGCGAAAGCCCGGCGGGGCGAAAAGGGAGCTCGGCCGGCTCGAGGCAGCGCTGCGCCTGTCCCGAGCCCTCGAGGGTCCCTTCGACCCGATGGCGTTTAACGCGTTGTGCGACGCTGCCGGAGTCCTGCGCTTTACGGATCGGGGCGTCGATATACGGCTCGTCTCGTATCATGGCCTTCTCATAACGCACGGGGCCGAGGAAGCGGAGGAGAGACTAGATACGGGCGGCAAGGAAGCTCTCGCCCAGGTGCTCGAGTCTTGCATCCTCGGCGACAACGCGGCGGCATGCAGAGCGGCCACTGGTCTCATCGAGTCGGGAATCCTCGATAGGAAATTGCAGGAACTCGCAGTGCTCTGGCTGCGCAAGCTCGCCTACCGCGGGTACGAGCGCGAGTTCCGCGAACTCTCCGCGAGGCTCACGGCCCTAGCCGCGGCGAAACCCGCAGAGCTCGGACGGCTCGGCGCGGAGCTCGCTAAGATCGAAGCGCTGTTCGAGGCGCGCATGTTCGGCCGCTCGCGATATCTTTAGCGTCATTCGAAGCGAATGATTTCGATCGACGATGAGCGCCTCGCCTCGGCTCCTAGCCGCGACAAGAGCGGCTCGACGCGCGCTTTGCGCCCGAGCTTGAGGCGCGCGAGGAATTCGTTTCCCTCGTCGCTTGCCGGGCTGCGGACCTCCGCCTCGATGAAGACTTTCCTTTTATTGACGTCTTTGCCTGAGCATTCGAGGAGTCGAAAAGAACCGCGCCTTGTTTCGATGAAGGTGATCCTCTCCTCGGCGAGCCAGGCTTTGATGGCCTCCCCGGCCTCATGGGCGAAGGGAAAAGGGAGGCGAAGCCCTATTTCTATTCCTACGGGCTCCGGCTTGGCGGTGAGGACTTCGAGTCCGGCCTTTTTCGCTGCCTTTCTGATCCGCGCGTCATCGGCGCCGACCAGGCGATAGCAGGCGAGCCCCCAATAGCGCTGGGCGAAGAGCTCGAGGACTTCGCCCTTGGCGAAGAGGGCTTCCTCCGCGTCGAAGAGCGCGACTACCGATTCGGGACAGGAGGCGAATATCTTCCGCAGAAGCCAGGATGCGCGATACTCGGGCGTCGCGCGCGCGAGCTCTCGGGGAAAGCTCAAGCGAACGTAGGCCGAAGGGAAGCGGCGCTTCGCCTCCATGAGCCGCTCGAGCTTGCGGCTCTCGTCGGCGCCCGGATACGCAGGCGCGGGAAGGCGCCCTTCCTTGGGCCTGAAACTCGAGGCGAAGAGGTAGTTCTTGTAGAGTACTTCGTGGTTCTCGTCGGCGAAGCCCAGGGGCGCTCGCCATCCTTCGGCCTTCTCGGCGGCGAAGGATGGGTCGAGAACGCCTTCTTCGAGGGCGAAGGATTCGAGCATGCTGCCCGTTCCCCGCGAGAGCTCGCCGTCGTACATGATGCCCTTCGCGGCCGCCGATTCTATCCAGGCTCCGAGCCTCCTGCCTCCGAGGGCGAGAATTTGGTCGACGTAGTAGCTCTCGAAGTTGGCAGCGAGGCGGAACTCGATGCCCGCGACCGTGCAGGCTTCTTCCAGCTTGCGCGAGACCGCCTCGAGCCTGTCCCTGTCCAGGCAGAGGGGCGCGTACTCGAGGGGCGTGAAGGGAAGTCGGACGAGGTAACCGGCGGACACGAGGACGCGCATGCCGGGGGCGAACCGTCTCTTGCGCTCGGCGAGGCCTTGGGCGAAGGAGGAAAACTCGGCGATGTCGTCCTCTTCCTCGAAACCTGCGAGGATGTAGAAGAGCTTGAGCTCCCGCACCGAGGGGCGGCTGACGAGCTCGACAGCTCGCTCGATGTCCTCGAGCGAGACGCCCTTGCGATAGTAGGCGCGCATGCGCTCTGATATGCCTTCGATGCCGAGCGTGAAGGATCTTTTGTCCGCGCGGATTTCGGCCTCCACCAGCTCGGGGGAGGAGGCGAGTATGTCCAGTCTCTGGCTCATGAAGTTTACGCGTCGGAAGATGCGATTGAGCTCGAAGATAAGCCGGAAGATGGCGGCGTGGGCGTTGAAGTTGTAGCTATAGATCTCGAGAGCGCTCGCCCCGCTATGTATCTTCAGCTCTCGGGCCGCCTCCACGATCTCAGCGACGGGCAGTTCGCGGTAGGGCCGCGACTCCCAGCCCTCGAGGCAGAAGGAGCAGTAGCCGGGGCAGCCCGCGCTTATCTGCAGCTTTGCCGTGGAGGAGCCGCTCGAATTGAGCACTGGATAGAGGGCGAGTGCGGGCGGGAAGGGTTTCACGCAGTGCCTAGTCGCGGGAGTCCCTGAGCGTGCGACCCAGAGCCCTTCGACCTTGCCCAGGTCTTCGAGGCGCTCTCGCCTCGAGCGCCCGCCCGATGTCCCCAGCAGCGCTATATCGCCTAACGCGAACTCCCCTTCGCCGAAGAATATCGCGTCGACGAGGCAGTCGCTCGCCGCCTCGTCCCCGTTTCCCGGGAAGAGGAGGGACCCCGCGGAGGCGGCATTCGAGCCGCCGAGGACGATGATAGGGAGTCCCCCCCCCGCCTCTTCCGCCCGAGCTGATGCCCTGGAGGGAATGCCGCTCGTCGAGAAGAGGTATGAGAGGTTCGGCAGCTCGAGGGCGAAGGAGTTCGACACGAGGACGAGATCGAAGTCCCGCGGGCTCCGGCCCGAGGCGATGCCGTAATAGTAGGGCGCGTTATGCGAGTCCAGGACCGTTCGGTCGCGCCTGTCGGGGAAGAAGCCGAAGTCTATATAGGCGTCCTCGCGCGCCTTCCTGCACTCCGCGAAGAGCACGAGATGCGAGGTCGAGCTCTCCACGTCCTCGAAGGGCGAGAGGCGGAGTATGAGTATGCGAGATCCCGCTTCTTCCCAGGTCGGGTTGCCCAGGTCGCGTTCGACGGCGGGGATGCACGCTTCGCCAGCGCCCAGGCTCCGGCGAAGTTCAGGGTAGATGGAGGGCATGGAATGCCTTAGGGCCGAGGAGGACGCTTCGTGAAGTTCTTGACCTTGGAAGGAGGCGCGCTCGGCCGATCTCGCCTGTCTCCGCGCGGTACCTCAGGTCGCCGTGGCCCGCCCGAACCTTCTCGTTGGCTCTCCTCGCGCCGAAGTGACTTTTGCCGAGGTGCCGCCTCGCGAAGGGTCGCTTTCTTGCGAAGCTGCGGAATGCTCGGGCCGGAGCGCTCGAGCTTCTCACCCTCGGCCGCGGGGCGCCAGGGCGCCACCTTGGGAGCGCGCGCTGTGCGGGGCGCTTCCGGCGGCTCTTCTCTGGCGGATGCGGCGCGAGGGTAAGGCCGTCTCGTTTTTTCATCGTCGCGCCGCGTATCTTCTCGCTGTTCCCGGTCCTTCGCGAAGCGCGGCCGGTCGCTCGCGCGGGAATCGGAACCTCCGCTAGAGCGGACGCTCGGCCGCCGCTTCACGGCGCCGCGCTCCTCGTCCCCTCCGAGCTTGGCAGCCTTGGCCGCCATGCGCTGGTCCTCCGCCGCGCCTGCGCGGGCGAAGAACTCCTCGCTCGTGGGCTCGAGGACCTGGCCCTCTTCGAGGATCTTGCAGCGGAAGACGAAGCCACCCTTCGTGGCTATCTTGGAAGCTCTCTTGAGCTCAACACCGTCCGCGAGGACGATGCTCACGCCCTTAGCGCCTGCCCTTCCCGTGCGGCCCGCGCGATGCGTGTACACAACCTCTCCGTCCTCGGGGAGGTCGAGACTGACCACATGACTGATGCCCGGTATGTCGAGGCCTCGGGCCCCTAGGTCGCTCGTGAGGAGGTAGCGGACCTCGCCCTTCGTGAACTGCTCGAGGGCGACTCGGCGGTCTTCTTTTTCCATGCCTGAATGGATGGCGGCTATTGGCAGGCCGAGGTGGTCGAGGGCGAGGGCCACCTTCTCCACGCGCGAGGCCATGGTGAGAAAGAGCAGGCAGCGCTCGGGGTGAATGGCGGCCTCGAAGCGCCGCATGAAATCGAGGCGCTTTCTGCCGTCGCAGTAGAAGCACCAATGCTCGATGCTCTCTGAGAGGACGGTGTCGCCCAAGGGACTGATCTCCACGGCCTCGCGAAGCAGCGGCCGCATCTTGCGTCTCTGCTTCTCGGGGATTGTCGCGGACACGAGGACTCGGACGCAGGCCGACGGCGCGCATTTTATGAGCGCCTCGGCGAGTTCCACGGTCTCGGGCGCGAAGAGCCTGTCCGCCTCGTCGAGCACGATCATCTTGAAGGCCGAGCTATGGAGCCTGCCAAGCGCGATGAGGTCCGCGAGCCTGCCCAAGGTGCCGACGACGATGTCGGGCTTGGCCTTGAGCTTTGCGCTCTGCTTATCGAGGGGAGTGCCGCCCAAGAGAACGACGGTCTTTAATGGAAGGTCTGCGGCCTTGGCGAGGCGTTCCGCTTCGCGGCCGATCTGTACGGCGAGCTCCTGCGTTGGGGCGGCTATGAGGGCTCCGGGCTCGCCTGAGCTTTTTCGATCGAGGGTCGAGACGAGTTGGAAGGCAGGGGCGAGGTAGGCAAAGGTCTTGCCGGTGCCGGTCTCGGATTCGATGATCGCGTCGCGGCGCGAGAGAAGTACCGGTATCGCTTCGGCCTGCACTTGGGTCGGAACGGCGAAGCCGAAGGAGGCGAGCGCCTGCGCTAAGCTCTCGGCGAGGCCGAGGCTCGAGAAAGATTCCATCGTTCAATAATCGCACGCAGCGAGCCTCCTTCACAAGGGTCTCGCTTTGGGATTTAATAGTTGATCACGCTTATGACGCTATTTCGCAGGACTTTTGCGCTTAAAGAATCTCTCGCGGGTTCCCCGTCACGGCGTGCGGCTTACTACACTCTCGTTCAAGCTTCCTACGCTTGCCTCGCCGGCTCCTTCGAGATGCCTATGGCCTTCAGGCTCGCGGGGCGAATCGACCTCGTGGCCTTCGTCTACGCCTTCTACTACACCACGCTCTTTGGCGGCTTTGCTCTCGGCATGGTCCTCGTTAGAGAGGGCGGGGCGACTCGCGTTTACCGTGCCGCCATCTTCCTCTGGGCGGCCCTGAGCCTCGGCGCCGCTCTCCTCTTCCAGTATATGATCGGCCTCTCCGCCTTGATCTGCTACTTCCTCGTGCGAGGGCTGGCCGAAGGGGTGTATTGGTCGGCTCGTCATCGCGCCTTCCTCTGGTCGGTGAAAGATGCGGGACGCGACAGCTTTGCGCTCAAGCTCCAATCGATAGTCGTCTCTCTCTCGGTCGTGCTGCCTCTTCTAGGCGGGGCGGCGATCACTTACCTCGGCCCCGCTCTCGGTCTCGATTCAGGCCCTGGCCGCTTGCCTGTCGGTTACGTTCCGGTATTCATCCTCACAGGCTCGGTGATGCTCCTCGCCCTTCTGTGTTCGCCCAAGCTCGAAATAGGCCGAAGTCCCCTCTCCTTCCGCGCCATCATGGGAGTCTTCAAGCTCGCTACCGCGCGTTCCTGGCGCCTCTATCTCGCCCTCACCGGCGTGGCGGGCGCCCTTCTTTCGCTGGCCGGAGGCATCCAGACCTTCGGCGTGCTCAAGACCGAGTTCAGAATCGGGGCGCTCAACGCCGCTATAGCTCTCCTGTCGAGCTTCTCCTTCCTCATCCTGGGCAAGTACTTCACCGGTCGCAAGGGCGCCAGGCTTCATGGCGTGCTCGTCGGCTCTCTCGCGGATTTTTCCTCGCGCACGGTCTACGCCCTCTTGCCGACCGCGGGTGGGCTCGCGGCTAAGTCTCTCCTCGATGCCCTCATCGTACCCCTCAAAAGTCTCCTCGGCGAGAATGTGCAGTTCGCACTCATCGAGCGCCTCTGTCGCAAGGCCGAGGTGAGCGCCTCGGAGCTTTACCTATTCCGCGAGATGCTCTTTTGGTTCGCGCGCCTGGCCGCCTGCCTCGTCGCTGGTCTTGCATTCGCGGCGATCTCGATCATGGCGAGCGCATTCGGTTCCGCCGGGATTGCGCCCCGCCTCACCGCCCGCGCCCTCATAGCCCTATCGGCCCCGGTCGCCATCCTCGAGTATTTCTTCGTCCGTTCTTTCGCGAAGGCCAACGCCGCTCCCTAACATGGCAGCCTACTGGTCATTGAAGAGTGGGACGTTTTCCTATATAGTCGCCCGCGATGAATTTAGAAGCCTTCGTGCTCGGATCGGGGGGCATGATGCCCCTCCCTCACCGTAGCCTTACGAGCGTGCTCCTGCGCCGCGAGGGGGAGCTCTTCCTCTTTGACGGCGGCGAGGGGACCCAAGTATCGATCCGCCGCCTCAACCTCCGCTGGAAGAAGATCACGACGATCTTCGTTTCCCATATGCATGCGGACCACGTCACGGGGCTGCCAGGCATACTCATGCTCTCGAGCCAGGTCGACCGGGAAGAGCCCCTCACAATAATCGGGCCTCCCAAGATAGCCGACTACATCGAGACATCGAGGCGCACTCTCGACATGTACATCAACTACGAGATCATCGTTAAGGAGATCGCCGAGCCGGGCGTGGTCTGGGAAGGCGATGGCTTCAAGGTGCGGGCCTTCTCCCTCAGGCACACGAAGACCTGCTACGGCTACGCTCTCGAGGAAGATCCGCGCCCTGGCGCTTTCCATCCCGAGAAGGCCACAGAGCTCGGCGTGCCCCGAGGCCCCCTCTGGTCCGTTCTTCAAAGCGGGCAGAGTGTCACTCTACCGGACGGCAAAATCGTCGAGAGCGCCCAGGTCATGGGCGAGGCCCGATCGGGAAGGAAGTTCAGCTACGTCACGGACTCGCTTTACTTCCCCGAAATATCTAAGGAAGTCGCTAATTCGGACCTCCTCATCTGCGAGGGCATGTTCGAGAACGCCCTCGAACAGAGCGCGATCGAGAAGAAGCATATGACCGCCTCCCAGGCCGGTCGCATCGCCAGGGACGCTGGCGGGGTCAAGAAGATGGCCCTCATTCACTACAGCCCGCGCTACGCCGAGCGCGACCTGAAGCTTCTCTTGGACGAGGCGCGCGCGATTTTCCCCGGCGCCATACTCTCGCGGGACAGGCTCTGCCTTCCCATCGAGTATGAAGACTAGCGGCAGGGGGGATCGCCGCCTCAAGATGAGCATTATGTATCCTTAATCGAACTTGTTTGTTTTTTTTCGATCTTCGAAAAAGGGGGTAGTTCTTGATAGAGTTGCGCGAACTTAAAAAGAGTTACGGCGGCGTCGAAGCGGTTCATGGCGTTTCCTTCACCGCCGAAACGGGTTCGGTCCTGGGGCTCTTGGGGCCGAACGGCGCCGGCAAAACGACGATAATGAAGATCCTCACGGGCTACCATTTCCCAAGCTCGGGTCAGGCTCTTGTCGACGGCATCGATGTAGCCGAGGATCCCCTCGCGGTCAAGCGGCGCGTAGGCTATCTGCCCGAGTCGGTGCCCCTGTACCAGGACCTCTCTGTAGGCGAGTACCTCGATTTCGCCGCCGATGCGCGGGGCCTCGAGGCTCCGGCGAGGAAGGCCGCCATAGAGCGCGCCATCTCATCCTGCGGCCTCTCGGGAGTCTATCAAAAACGTATCGAGGAGCTCTCCAAAGGCTACAAGCAGCGCACAGGTCTGGCGCAGGCCATCCTCCACGATCCTCCCATCCTCATCCTCGACGAGCCGACGACCGGCCTCGATCCCAACCAGATCATCGAAATCCGCGAGCTCATCCGCTCTCTCGGGAAAAGCAAGACGGTCATCCTCTCGACCCACATCCTCCAGGAGGTCGAGGCGATCTGCAACCGCGTCATTATCCTGAGCGAGGGCCGCGTGGCCGCCCAGGGGAGCCCGGCGGAGATCGGCGAGACCTTGAAGGGCGAGGAGCGTCTGCGCCTACGCCTCCGTTCTCCCGCCGCCTTCGACTCTTCCCGCCTCTCGAGCATTCCAGGCCTGCGGAGCGTCGCCTCCTTCTCGTCGGAAGGACCGGGCGTCTTCGCCGCGGAGCTCGTCATGCCGCCAGAGTCCTCCGGAGCGCCTGAAGCCGGGGAATCGGTCTTCGACTGGGCCGTCGGGCAGGGAATCAAGATCCTCGAACTCGAGAGGCGCCGCCTTTCCCTCGAGGAGATTTTCGTCAAGCTTACCCAGGAAGGGTCCCAAGAAGGGGATGGCAAATGAATAATGTTCTCGCAGTGGCCAAGCGCGAGCTCAAGAGCGCCTTCAACTCGCCCGTGGCCTACGTCGTAATACTAGGGTACCTTCTCTTCACGGGGATCTACCTTTATTTCATCAACGCGTTCTACAGCCTCGGCCAGGCCGACCTGCGCGCCTATTTTTCGATCATGCCCATCGTCTTGGCCTTCCTCGTCCCCGCGCTGACGATGCGCTCCTGGGCCGAGGAGCGCAGGCTCGGGACCTACGAGCTCCTCCTGACCCTGCCCTTCTCCGAGAACCAGCTCGTCATAGGGAAGTTCCTCTCCTCCTTCGCCCTCGCCGCCATCGCGATCGCCCTAACCATACCTGTGCCCCTCATGGCCTCGATGCTCGGCTCCTTCGACGCAGGCGTGCTCGTCGCGCAATACACGGGCGTCCTCTTCGAGGCGGCCGCAGCCATCGCTATCGGCGAGTGGATTTCGAGCCTCGCCAAGAACCAAGTGAGCGCCTTCCTCGGCACCGTTTTAGTCCTCCTCGCCTTGGTACTCGTCGACAGGATCTCGAGCTTCTTCGGCTCGGGCGGATTCGTCGCCTCCCTCCTCAACTGGCTCTCGCTCTCCTACCATTTTGATTCTTTCTCGCGCGGTGTCGTCGACAGCCGCGATCTCGCCTATTATGTATCGGCCCTCGTCCTCTTCCTCTATTTATCGAGTTGGGGACTTAACCGCCGGAAGTGGAGCTAAGCCGCCATGGAACAGAAAACTCAGAAGCGCCGCTCCCTCATAATTCTTGTCCTCGCGGTCGCCGTCGTCCTGGCGGCCGTCCTTGTGACCGACCGCTTCTCCTTCAAGCTCGACCTGAGCGCCGACGGGGCGAATACCCTTTCCAAGGCCACGAAGCAGCTTTATAAGGAGATTCCCGAGCAGGTTCGCTTAACGTACTACATCTCTAAGACTCTCTCCGACCACCATCCAGGCCCGAGGGCTATCGAGAACGCCCTGCGCGACGTAGCCCATGCCTCTCATGGAAAAATAGCCGTCGAGTTCGTCGACCCCGCGGTAGGCAAGAAGGAGAGCGTCGTAGAATCCCTGGGCCTTCAGGCGCAACGTATGCAGGTGGTCGAGAAGAACGAGCAACGAATCGCTATGGTCTACTCGGGTATAGTGGTCCAGTACCTCGACCGCAGTCAGGTCTTGCCCTTCGTCATATCGACGGGCAGCCTCGAGTACGACCTTGTCAAGGCCATCAAATCGGCCGTCTCCAATAAGCGGTACGTCGCCTCGATCCTGATCGGAGACTCGGACAAGAGCTGGCAGAACGACTACCAGACCCTCGGCCAGGCCCTTCAGAAGTCCGGTTGGGAAGCCAGGGAGCTCGCCAAGGGAGCTGAGATTCCCTCCGATACCTCCGTCCTCCTCGTGATCGGCAATTCGGGCCTCGACGACTATGACGTCTACCGCATCGATTCCTATCTCGCGTCTGGCGGCCGTGCACTCTTCGCGGTCAAGGGCGTCGATGTCCAGACCCGCCAGGGCCTCACTGCATCGCCGCTTCAGAACGACGCCTTGCTCAAGGCCCTTGAAGCCTACGGCGTCAAGGTCGACCGAGACCTCCTCCTCGACCGCTCGATGCTCACCGCTCGATTCCAGATGTCGTCGCCCACGGGGGGGCAGTCGATCAACTATGTCCGCTACCCGCACTGGGTCATGACTCGCCCCGAGTTCCGAGATCCCAAGAATCCGCTGACTTCGCGCGCCGAAGGACTCGACCTTTTCTGGCCTAGCCCCCTCGAGCTCGAAAGCCGAAGCGGCGTCTCTTCCTCGGTCCTCGTTAAGTCCACGCCCAAGGCCTGGCTGCAGAAGAACCGTTTCGCCCTCGCTCCCGAGGAGCAGAACCAGTACGACGCCGAGGCTGGCGCGACGACAGGCCAATACAACCTGGCCGTCTCGCTATCGGGTGTCCTCCCGCCCGCTTACGCCGGCAAGGCTGTGCCGACTAAGTCGGGCCAGGCGGCTCTGCCCGCTCTGAGTCCCGCTCCGAAGGTTTCGAAGATCCTCGTCATCGGTTCCTCTGATTTCGCGAACGACATCATGAATTATACCGACTCGGCCTTCAATGCTAATTTTATCGCCACCGCGGCTGATTGGCTTTACGCGGGGGACGAGCTCGTCCTCCTCAAGACTCGCGGCGACCGCGATACTCGTCTCTCCAAAGTGCAGGATCCTGAGTCTCGCTTCGGCATAATCACTCTTTCCTACCTCGTCAACATCATCCTCGTGCCCGGTGCGGTCATTGTCTTCGGCGTGGCGCGTAGCGCTCGACGCAAGAAGCGCTCCAAGGAAGAGGCGCTCATTAAAGGCGGCTCGCCGAAGGACAGCCCGCCTAGGGACGGCGACCAGGAAGGAGGCAAGTGATGCGCTACGAAAAGAAAGTTATCGTACTGTCGAGCGTCCTCGCGGGCCTCCTCGTCATATGGGCACTAGGCCTCGTTTTCTCTCCCGATCGCGTCCAGGCTCGGTCGGAGTCAGGCCGCCTTCTCTCCGGAAAGTCCGCCGACGTGGCCGCCGTCTCGATTCAAGAGGGCGGCGGCGCGCTTATCGAACTCACGAAGTCGGACTCTTCCTGGACGCTCGCCGACGGGAGCGCGAGGTTTCCCGTCCAAGCTAATCGAGTGTCGAGCTTTCTCGACGATGTGGCCGCCGTCGCTAGGCTCCGCCCCGTGGCTCGGAGCAAGGACTCGTGGGGCAATCTAGAGCTCGGCGATGCCCAAGCTAAGCGCGCTGTGCTGAAGGACGAGAAGGGGAAGGTCCTCGCCGATTTCTATATCGGCGGCTACGGACCGACGGGGAGCGAAGTCTACGTCCGTCGTTCCGGCTCCGATTCTTCATACAGCGCCGAGACCGGCATCTCTTCCTATTTTACGAGCGGCCGCTCTGAATGGCTCGACCTCAAGGTACTAGGCGATCTGAGGGAGTCAGATATCCAGTCCTTCGCGGTGAAGAGCGATATCGCGCTTGATGCGAAGAGTAAGGCCCGCACGAAACTCGATTACGAACTCAGGCGAGATGGCAAGAGCTGGAAGATCGCCAACTCCGCTGCGGCGTCCACTTCGTCGGCTGCTGCCCTGGACGCAGAGGCCGTGTCCGCGCTCCTTCGCACGATTTCGGGCCTGCAAGGGGAGGACTATGTATCAGCCCCGCCTGCCGATGCTTTCGCTCCGATCCTGGCTCGCGTGGACCTCGAGCTCGGCACGGGCAAGTCGAAGGTTCTCGAAATCGGATCTAAAGCGAGCGGTGCGGCTGGAAGCGATGAGCGTTTCTATGCTCGCCTTGCGGATGGTCCTGTCTTCCTCGTGTCGAGCTACAGCTTGAGTTCGATCCTGAAGGGCCCGAGCGATCTCGCCGTTAAAAAATGATCAAAGCTATTTTAATGTGACAACGAACGAACCCCGGAGCTCCGGGGTTCGTTCGTTATATAAGTGGCCTGTGCTGTCAATAGTGGACACACTGAATTATGCAGATTTCTTTCTCTCAAAAAAGGATTCCGCATAGACCGATGGAGCAATATTGCCAATCGACGAATGCCGACGCATGCGATTATAAAA
>Ga0326727_10000610_pt1 | contig 145054 bp, 127 predicted proteins | sample MB2enrmetagenome_FD_207643 | JGI IMG/M metagenome (GOLD analysis project Ga0326727, IMG submission 207643) | Lab enriched peat soil microbial communities from McLean, Ithaca, NY, United States - MB29MY | ecosystem: Environmental > Terrestrial > Soil > Wetlands > Peat | place: USA: New York... | reverse complement strand
GGAAGGGGGCAACCGCCGGCCACTCGAACAGGAGAACCACAAAAGGCTCACGTCGGCTCTTCAGAAAATTTCAAATATCTTTGGCTAGGATTAGGATTAAGATTAAGATTAGGATCAAGATTACGACCCGGAAACCGCTGCTCAAAAACCGGCAGGGGTCCACACGCCGGCTGTTGCCGCTATTGGGCTTGGAAAATTCCCTTGCCTTTGAGATCTTTCCCGGCCTCGACCAGCAGGAAATAGTCGGTGTCGGGTTCCAAGGGTTCGGGCAGGGCGGTGGCGATTTCGGGATTCATCCCCTCAATCCTGGCCCCATAGCGGAAGGTGGACGTGCGCACCGGAGCGCCGGCGGCGACGATGTGCCAGAGAGGGTGGGGATATTTATTGGTGCGGGCGTCTTCGGCTTCCACGACCTCGATGGAGGTCACGGGATAGGGTTTGTCCAGATGAAAGATGATGGGGGGCGCGCCGTTGCCGCGCATGAGGGCGACGCGGGATTTTTCCCAGGAAATGTGAATTTGGTTGTCCTTGTGCCAGTCTATGAAATAGCGAAGGTAAACGGCGCCCAAAACCAGGGCCACGCCGACCAGGGAAAGTGTTCTCTTGCTCATCTCTGTTAAGGATGACACAATTGGGCGGCGGGATATTCGATTTAGTTTGGGGCGATGAGCCGAGAAGCAATATGAAAAGCACTGCGACGCAACTGAAAGACAACGGGGCGAAGGCCGGGGCGGCCTTCACTTTGATCGAACTGTTGGTGGTCATCGCCATCATTTCGATCCTGGCCAGCATGCTCCTGCCCTCCCTGAGCATGGCCAAGCAGGCGGGCCAACGGATGAGTTGTCTGGACCAACTCAAGCAACTGGGCTACGCCAACACGATGTACGCGCAGGACAACAGCGGCTTTTTCTCCCCGCGTTCGGGCACCAACCGCTGGCCGCAATACCTCTATCCTTATTACAAGAACATCACCATTTTGCTCTGCCCAACCGACGCCATCAACCGTCCGCAAACCATGGGCGACGCGGACACCAACCATCTGGCGGACGGTGCGCCGCGGACCTACATGATCAATGGCGCCAATGACTATTTTTACCAAGTGCTGGACAACGCGACCTTCAACAATGCCTACATGGCGGGCACCTGGCCGCAGGGCCTGCCGGACAACAAGTTCCAGTATCCCTCCGAGACGATCATGTTCGGGGAGAAAAAGCCGACCTCGCCCCAGTATTACATGGACCTGCTGGAGATCGGTTCGGACGGGGTCATGGGCAACGACTGGACGGAGTTGAACCAAGCCACGCACACCGATGGGTCGGACTATTGTTTCGCCGACAACAGCGCGCGGCTGCTCAGGCCGATGTTTGACATGGGGCCGCAGTTCAACCAGTGGGCCATCACAACCTGGGGCCGCACCCAGTTTGTGGTCAACATCAGCAATTGAGGCCGGGCGGAAAATCACAGGGAATATTCCCGCGGCCGAACCGCCGGTAGATTTTGAAGTCCGTTTGGTCCACTGTCAGAACTTTGGCACGCGGATAAAGTTCCGACAGGCGCACGATGGTGGGTGATGTCCTAAGCTTCCTGTAAAAAGCAATCGGGTGCAGACTCCAAACGTTCAATTCGACGGGGCGACAAACTGGCTGCCTGAGAAGAGAATATACAGGCCAGGACGCAGGGGCATTCACAGGAGCGAGAGCAGCGCTGTATCGGAAGCAGCGGGTTATCAAGATCTGAACGTGCTGTTTTAACGATGATCTTGCCCACTGCGGGGGAATTTGGTAAGTGTCGCTCATTGAGCGATCTAACCCGCATTCTTGAGTCCATCGAGCACGGCGACCCCACAGCCGCCGATGAATTGCTGCCGCTGGTCTATGGCGAATTGCGCAAGCTGGCGGCGTCCAAAATGGCCCAGGAATCGCCCAACCAGACGTTGCAGCCCACCGCCCTGGTGCATGAAGCGTGGCTGCGTCTGGCGGGAAAGGACCATCCGAAATTTGCCAATCGCGCTCATTTCTTCGCCGCCGCGGCCGAGGCCATGCGCCGCATTCTCATAAACAATGCCCTCCGCAAACGTGCTGTGCGTCACGGCGGCGGCCAGCAACGCGTGGACATGGAGGGTGTTTTGGAAGTTGCCGCACCGTGTGCCGACGACGAACTCCTCGCAGTCAACGAGGCGCTCGACAAGCTCACCGCCACCCATCCGGTCCAGGCCGAGGTGGTGAAGTTGCGCTATTTTGTAGGCATGACCAGCGTGGAAACCGCCGAAGCCTTGGGCCTCTCGGGGCGCACCGTCAAGAATTACTGGACCCACGCCCGCGCCTGGCTCTTCCGTGAAATCAACGCCGCTCGAACGACCGGGTGATATTTCCCGGTGCAAGACACGCGCCGGCAGCCTGCTGTATCGCAGCACGCACAATTCAGCAACTGCCAAGCTCAACCATCATTTGCAACTGCTGTGTCCCTTCCCTTCCGAGGCGGAGATCGTCGAGAAACCGCATCCCGGACCATTCCAAAACCATCGGAAAAGACGAGAAAGACGAGTTTGTTTGCCTCTTTTGGCCTGTTTTCTTGCATTGAAGGGTGAATGATTGAATTTGCTCATGCCTCAGCCCTCTGAACGCGAGATTGAGGTTTTCAACGCGGCGCTGGAATTGCCGGCCGCGGAGCGCGTCGCTTACCTTGATCAGGCCTGCGCCGGCGACGCCGCGTTGCGTCGGCGCGTCGAGGAACTCCTTCAGGCCGAGGACAAAGCGGGCGCCTTCCTCGAAAGCCCGGCAGCCGTTCCGCCACGACTGGGCGGGACCATACAAATCGCGCAAATTCCCGCCGAGAAGCCCGGCGATCGGATCGGCCGTTACAAGCTGCGCGAGAAAATCGGCGAGGGCGGTTGCGGGGTGGTCTATGTGGCCGAGCAGGAGGAACCGGTCCGCCGGAAGGTCGCCCTGAAGGTCATCAAACTGGGCATGGACACCAAGAACGTCATCGCGCGCTTCGAGGCCGAACGGCAGGCGCTGGCCATGATGGACCATCCCAACATCGCCAAGGTGCTGGATGCCGGCGCGACCGATGCCGGGCGCCCTTACTTCGTGATGGAACTGGTGCGCGGCATCAAGATCACCGACTACTGCGACCAGAATCAACTCTCGACGCCGGAGCGGCTGGAACTGTTCATCAAAGTCTGCCAGGCCGTCCAACACGCGCACCAGAAGGGGATCATTCATCGGGACATTAAACCGTCGAACATTCTGGTCACGCTGCACGATGGCGTGCCGGTGCCCAAGATTATTGACTTCGGCATTTCCAAGGCCACGGAAGGGCGGCTCAGCGATCTGACCGTCTATACCGAGCTGCGTCAATTCATCGGCACCCCGGCCTATATGAGTCCGGAACAGACGGAGATAAGCGGACTGGACATTGACACGCGCACGGACATCTACAGCCTGGGCGTGCTCCTTTATGAACTGCTCACGGGCGGCACGCCGTTCGATCCGAAAGAACTCCTGAAATCGGGCCTGGATCAAATGCGGAAGATCATCCGCGAATCTGATCCGCCCCGGCCCTCGACGCGGTTGAGCACCATGCTGGAGGCCGACCTGAGCGCCATCGCTCTGCGGCACGGCGCGGAATCGCCCAAACTCATCCACCTGGTCCGAGGCGATCTGGACTGGATCGTCATGAAGTCCCTGGAGAAAGACCGCACGCGCCGTTACGACACCGCCAATGGGCTGGCCAATGACATTCAGCGGCACCTGAACGACGAACCTGTCATCGCCCGGCCGCCGAGCAAGCTTTACTGGTTTCAGAAATTGGTGCGCCGAAACAAGCTGGTCTTCATTGCCGCCGGTCTTGTGACTGCCGCGCTGATCATCGCTTTGGGGGTTGCCTTGTTGGCGGTGGTTCGGATCCGGCACGACAATGAGCAAATCCGGCTCGCCAAGGACGACGCCACCGAAAAGCTGTGGGGATCATATCTGGCCGAGGCCCGCGCCAACCGGACCAGCACCGAGACTGGCCAGCGGTTTGCCAGTTTGGAAACCGTGCAGAAGGCGGCGGCCATCCGCTCTGATCTGGCCGTGCGCAATGAAGTCATCGCCTGCCTGGCGGTGTCCGACCTGCGCGTGGCCAGACAGAGAGTCGTCACGGGGCACGCCCGCAACGAACTCGCCTGGATGAGCCTTGACCTGGAACGCTACGCTTTTGGAGACACCAATGGGAATATCACCATTTGGGCGGCTTCAAACAATGCCGTGGTGGCGGTTTTGCCCGCTCCCGGCTACACCTTGGAAACAGTGTGTGGCTTCAGCGCCAACGGAAAATACTGCAGCGGGCGTTACTGGCGTGAGCACGAGGGCGACAGTTCTTGGGTGTGGGACTGGGAAAAACAGAAATCTGTGGTGCGCGTTTTCCAGCAGGCGGATGACACCAATGCGGTGGATTTTAATCTCGCGGGCGATATCAGCCCGGACAGCCGTTTTTTCATCAGCGGCCGCCGGGACGGAAGCATTTCGATTTATGACCTTGCTTCAGGCCAGGAGACCAGGCGGCTTTCTGGCACTCGCCTGTTTGGTCATCTGATCTTAAATCCCGAAGACACGCGGCTGGCGTGTTGCTATTGGAAGGATCCCCAGGTTGAAATCCGCGATGTCGCATCAGGTCAGACTTTGCGCACGCTGACCTGCCCCGCCGGAGTCAGTGCTGTCGCCTGGAGTCCCGACGGCAAGCGGCTGGCGACCGCGAGCATGGATTTTAATATTCATGTGTGGGAGGTGGAGACGGGCCAGCGACAAACCACGCTCGCGGGACATGCCGGCCTCATCATGAGTATGGCCTTTAATCATGCCGGGAACCTGCTCGCCAGCGCCAGCTATGATGGCGTGGTCCGGCTGTGGAACCCGGACAGTGGCCGCCAGTTGGCGGGCCATCGCGGGAGCACTTGGCAAATCCAGTTCAGCCCGGATGACCGGTATTTGGTGGGCTGGCAGGCTATAGATCACTACGGCTGGCTGGAAGTGGCTTCCAGCCAGGAGTGCCGCCAGCTTTACGTTCCGCGCGATGACGTTTATACAACTGTTCCCGAGTTCAGCGCCGACGGACGCATCCTCGCGGTTGGAACCGATGGCAACATCCACTTTTGGGACGCTCGTTCGGGCAAGGAAATCGGCTCGTTTTCGCTCAAACAGTGTGATGCGCTGGTCTTCCCTCCTGACGGCCGGAGTTTGATCACGGTGGACCGCATTGCCGGAATCCGCCAGAGAACCTTGGAACAAGTGGGAGCGTCCGCCTATCGGCTGGGCAAGCCGCGCCCTTTCTTTGACGCGCCAGTCATCCAAGGAGCATCTCTTAGTTCGGATGGCCGGCATCTGGCGGTAACGCAGCCAAACGCCGGGCAGGCTCTCATCTTTGACCTGCAAGACCCGTCCGCGAAGGTGGTTCTTTCCGGACATCCCATGGTCAATCGCATCGCCATCAGCCCGGATGGCCGCTGGGCGGCCACCGCGTCCTGGCTCAATCCGCTGGTGAGAATTTGGGATGCCCGCTCCGGCGATTTGCTGCGCACCATTACCGAGCCGGCCCGAACCGAGGTCATTTTCAGCCCGGATGGCCGGTGGCTGGCCACCAGTTCGACCGAATATGAACTTTGGGAAGTTGGAACCTGGCAACCGAAAAGTCCGCTCAAGGCCGGCGGCCCCGCGCAACAAATGAACTTCACCGCCTTCAGCCCGGATGGCCGCGTGATGGCGCGGGTGGACCGCCACGAAATTCAACTGGAAACCATTACGGAAAAGCCTTTGGCCGCGTTGGAAGCGCCGGGCACGATCATAATGACAAAATGCCAGTTCAGTCCCGACGGCAGCCAGTTGGCCGCCGTGCAATACGACCAGCAGGTGCAGCTTTGGGATTTGCGCCTGCTCCGCCAGGAATTGGCGCAAATGCGCCTCGACTGGGACCTGCCGCCTTACCCGCCGGTTGGTAAAGCGGCTGCCGCAAGCCCGGTGACCTTGGAAGTGGAATCGGACCCGGTCAGTTCGCCTCCGGCCCAATCAGAAACCAACTCAAGTGCCCACTCATTTTAATGCCCTCCGGGCACGCGGTTGTCCCGGACAGGCGACCTCACCTGCATTCTTGAGTCCATCAGGCACAGCCATCCCAAGGCGGCCGCTGGATTGAGAACTTTCTGCAAATAATTTGCCCTTTTGTTCCCGGAATCTTGCATTGATCAACGGTGGGCGAGTTGGCTCACGAACTGAAAATGAGATTTAAACAGAAAAACCACAAACAATGAAAAAGAACATTGCCCCCTCAAATCGCTCCGAACGCTGGTTCGGCACAGGACTCAGGACTGCCGTTTCCGCCGCGCTGCTGCTCCTGTTCACAACGCCGGGTTCGGGCGCCGAGCGCCAGATACTGTGCGGGCACGTGCCCGAGGCGGTGGTTAGACTGGGGTTGCAGCCGCTGGGCCGGCTGCCGGCCACCAACCGTCTGCGCCTGGCGATCGGTCTGCCTCTGCGCAACACCAATGCCCTGAACAAGTTGCTCAAGGACATGTATGATCCGGCGAGTCCTCAGTTCCGCCACTATTTGACACCGGAACAGTTTACCGAGAAATTTGGCCCCAGCCAGCGGGATTATGACGCCGTCGCGCAGTTTGCCAAGAGCCACGGCTTGGAGATCACGGTCAGGCATTCCGACCGTGTGTTGCTGGATGTCGCCGGACGGGTTGCCGACATAGAGGAAGCGTTCCAAATCACCTTGCGCACGTATCAGCACCCGACGGAAGCGCGGCAGTTTTATGCGCCCGACGTTGAACCCTCCGTCGAAGCGGGTCTGAAGGTGCTCGATATCAGCGGGTTGAACAATTTCTCAATTCCGCGTCCAGCGTTACACAGGACATCGGTCCCAAGCACAGGTCGCCCCTGCTCAGGCTCAGGGCCAAGTGGCAATTATATGGGCAAGGACCTCCGGAATGCATACGTGCCTGGAGTCACCTTGACAGGCGCAGGCCAGTCGGTTGGGCTGCTGGCCTTTGCGGCCTTCTATTCGGGTGACATCACAACCTACGAGACTATGGCGGGCCTGCCGAACGTCCCCATCGAGGTCGTTTTGTTGGATGGATTCAACGGGATTCCTGGAACCGGCGGGACGGGCGAAGCCTCCCTGGACATCGAAATGGCGATCTCCATGGCCCCAGGATTAAGCAACGTGGTCATATTCGACGCAGGGACGAATGGGTTACCTATCGATGTGCTGACCGCCATGGCGGCTAGACCGCAAATTAAACAATTCAGTTCCTCCTGGATAGGGTGGGAGAAAAGCGTGACCGGCGATAACATCTTCAAGCAAATGGCGTTGCAAGGGCAGTCCTTCTTCGAAGCTTCAGGCGACGGAGACTCATGGGTCAATAACGTGATTTTACCTACTCAGTTTTCGGGTGTCTCATTTTGGCCGGCGGATGACACGAACCTCACGAGCGTCGGCGGAACAAGTCTGACGATGAATGGTTCGGGGGCCTCTTACGCGTCGGAGCAGGTCTGGAACTGGGGGAATGAAACTCCCGGGTGGAATGGATCGGGCTTCGTCGGAAGCGGAGGTGGGATCAGCCCCACCTACGCAATTCCAGCCTGGCAACAAGGACTTGACATGTCTGCCAATAAGGGGTCCACCACCAAGAGGAATTTCCCCGATGTCGCGATGGTGGCAGAGAATATTGTGATCGTCGCCTACGGTTCAACATCGACCGGGAATGGTGGCACCAGTTGTGCCGCGCCGTTATGGGCGGGGTTTATGGCGCTGGTCAACCAAGAGGCGGCCGCCAATGGCCAGCCGCCGGTGGGTTTTCTCAATCCCGCCATTTACGCCCTCGGCCAGGGCGCTGACTACACGAATTGTATTCACGACATCACGGTGGGCAACAACGCCACCCCCGTCAGCGGCGGCTTGTTCCAGGCCGTCCCCGGCTACGATCTCTGCACCGGATGGGGAACGCCCAATGGCAGCAACTTGATTAACGCGTTGGCCCTCCCGGAGCGCCTGGGCATCGCGCCCAATTCGAATTTGCTCTTCACCGGCCCCGTTGGCGGGCCGTTCAATCCGGGCGCGCTGAGTTACTCAGTCACGAATGGAAACGGCTTCTCACCCACCAATCAATGGCCCTCGCTAGGCTGGAGCCTGGGCCTGGATGCCGCCTGGCTGACCGTCTGGCCCACCAATGGAACGCTCCTCACCAATGGCCCGGCTGCGGCCATCGCTGTCATGCCGAATGTTCTGGCCAGCAATCTGGCCGCGGGCAGCTACGCGGCCACTTTGTATTTCACCAACCTCAACGATCAGTCGGTTCAGATCCGCCAAGTTGCCCTGGCGATCGTCACGCTTCCGCTTTTGACCTCCCAGCCGACGAATCAAACCGTCCTCGAAGGCATGACGGCGACGTTCAGCGTGGAAACCGCCAGCAACGCATTGCTGTCCTGCCAATGGCAGTTCGACAGCGGGAGCGGCTTCACCAACTTGACGGACGGGGGCGGCATTTCCGGTTCGGCGACCAGCAGCCTGACCATCGACAATGTTTCGCTGGAGGATGTGGGGACCTACTCAGTGATTGTGAGCAACGCCGCTGGATCAACCAATGGCAGCGCTACTCTGACGGTCCTCACGGGCCAGGCTCCGATGATCCTCTCCGCGCCCTCGATCCAAACCCTGCTGCCTGGGGCCACCGCGACGTTCACGGTATCGGCCGCCGGTGATGAGCCGCTCTCCTACTTCTGGCAGATGGACGGAACCAACCTGACCGACACAGGCAACATTTCCGGATCGGCCACCAGCACGTTGACCATCCAAAACACAACGGCATCCAACTCCGGGAGCTATTCGGTGCTGATCACCAACAGCTTTGGATCGGTTACCAGCACAGTGGCGATGCTGAACCTCACCAACGTTACGGTTCCAGGAGTCACCCTGGAAACCCTCTATTCCTTCAACACCAACTCCGTCGGATGCCAGCCCTTCGCAGGGCTGATTCAGGCTAACAATGGCTGCTTCTATGGCACCACGAGCGTCGGTGGTCTGCCCGGCCTTGGCACCGTCTTCCAGATGAATACCAACGGCGTGGTGAAGCTTATTTATGCGTTCACGAACGGCACCGGCGGCAATAATCCCCCCTACGGCGCTTTCCCCTTCGCTGCGCTCCTCCAGGCCAAAAACGGTCTCCTTTACGGCACGACGGATTATGGCGGCGCCACTGACGACGGAACGGTTTTCCGGACGAGTACCAATGGCACTGGTACCGCCGTCTGGTCGTTGAATTCTGGCACCAGTGGTTCGGGGCCTGAAGGGGCGCTGGTCCAGGGCAAGAACGGTGACTTCTACGGAACTGCCTGCTATGGCGGAGCTAATGGCTACGGCACGGTTTTCGAATTGATATCAGGATCCTTGACAGCCCTCCACTCGTTCAACAACGAGGATGGCGCGTATCCTTGCTCGACTCTCGTGCAAGGCGCCGATGGCAATTTCTACGGCACTACTGAATGTGGTGGAACCAATGGCGGCTGGGGCACCATCTTCAAAATAACGCCCGCCGGCCTCTTCACTTCTCTCTTCTCGTTCGCCAAGACGAACGGCGCCTGGCCAGTTGCAGGCCTGGTGCAGGATACTGGTGGGACATTCTATGGAACCACTTATACCGGCGGCGCCTATGGCGCGGGGACGGTCTTCAAGTTCGCTGCTGATGGCACGTTTACTTCCCTTTACTCCTTCACGGGCGGGGACGACGGCACCGAATGGTGGGGGGGCGGGCTGCTCCTGGCCGGCGATGGCAACTTGTACGGTAACACTCAAGGTGGAGGCGTTTACGGGTTCGGCACGATCTTCCGCATCACTCCAGACGGCGCGCTGACCACACTGGTCCAATTTGACGGATACCAGGGCGCCAATCCCGAATGGACGTTGTTTCAGGGCACCGACGGCGCTTTGTACGGGATCACAGAAAGCGGCGGCACCAACGGATGGGGAGCAATCTTTCGCCTCAACATTAACTCGCCTCTCCAAATCACCCAACAACCACAGCCGCAACAGGCCTTCGCGGGCGACACCGTCGCCTTCAGTGTCGCCACGTTCGGCAGCTTGCCTGTTTCCTACCAGTGGCTGGAAAATGGGACGAATCTGTCTGACGGCGGCAATATCTCCGGGTCCAGCACGCGCACGCTGACTCTCACCAACATCAGCGTCGCCGATGATGCCCACTATTCTGTCGTGGTGAGCAACGTCTATGGGGCGCTGCCCAGCGCTCCCGCATCGCTCGAAGTGATGGTCTCGCCTCCGTCCGTGATCTCCAAACCGGAGGCCCAGACCGTGCTGGCCGGCTCGACGGTCACGTTCAGCGTGGAGGCCAGTGGTGATGGACCCCTTTATTTCCAGTGGCAAAAGAATGGGACCAATTTGGTCAATGGCGGCAATCTCTCTGGCTCGGCTACACCCACCTTAACCTTGACCGCGGTTAGCGCTACGAACGCCGGCATGTATTCGGTCCTCGTCAGCAACGCCTTGGACGTGGTGTCCAGCCCCGGCGCCATGCTGACCGTGCTTCCAGTCAACCCCCCGGGAACCAGCTTCAGTCTCCTGCGCACGTTCGGCGGCGGCACCAATCTAGGTAACCCGTACGCCGGGGTGATTCAGGGAACTGATGGCAATTTCTACGGCACGACTCTTTACGGCGGCGCCGGGCTTTATGGCATCGCAGTCAAGTTCACTTCCAGCGGCGGGTTGACGCGCCTGCACTCCTTCACCAACAGTGTGGACGGGGCGTATCCCTTCGCCGGCCTGACTCAGGCCAGCGACGGAAATTTCTACGGTGCAAGTTTGGAAGGACTCGGCGCGTCTCTCGGCACACTCTTCAGGATGACCGCATCCGGCGCCTTCACTCCCCTCTACGCCTTTGGCGGAGGCCCTGATGGAGGCAATCCCCTGGCCTCGCTCATACAGGGCGGCGACGGCAACCTTTATGGCACGGCGTCCACGGGCGGAAGCAACGCCGCTGGCACTGTATTCAGCCTCGGCACCAACGGCCTCTTCACTGCGCTCTGGTCGTTCAATTCCACCAATGGCAGTTATCCATCCGCCCCGCTGCTGCAAGGGAGTGACGGCAATTTTTACGGCACGACCTCAGCCGGCGGCTCGAACGATCTCGGCACTGTGTTCAGCCTGAGCACCAATGGGGTTTTTAACTCACTGGTTTCTTTCGATGACACGGAGGGCGCCTATCCCAGCAACGGCCTGGTGCAAGCCACCGACGGCGCTTTTTACGGAACGGCTTCCAGCGGCGGCACCAACGGCGGCTGGGGCACAGTGTTCCGCATGACGGCCGATGGCACGCTGACCGCCCTGCATTCCTTCAATTACCAGGACGGCGCTTGCCCGGTTGGCGGGCTGGTGCAAGCCACCGATGGCAACCTCTATGGCACGACCTCCCAGGGCGGCATTGGTGGCCAGGGAACCGTCTTCCAAATCACCACCGACGGGCTGCTCACGACGTTGGTCTGGTTTGACGGCACCAATGGCGCCGCTCCACAGTCCTCGCTCATTCAAGCGCGCAACGGCTCTTTTTATGGCACCACCGAGTTCGGCGGCCCGGGATTCGACGGATTACCTCTTAGCGGCAACGGGCTTTTCTTCTGCCTCACGCTGCCCATGTTCTTAAGCAACCCGTTTACCCAAGCGAGCGTGACCGTGACTGCGCCCTATTCTGCTTCGCTTTCCTCTAACGCCATCGCTCCAACCGGTGATGTGTTGACCTTTGCCGCAGTCAGCGGGCCGGCCTGGTTGACTGTGGCCGCCAACGGCACGCTTTCCGGCACCCCTGGATTCTCGGACGTGGGCACAAACCTCTTTATTGTGAGCCTGGCCGACACCAACGGCTGGTCCAGTACCGCCACCATGAGCATTACCGTGGCGCCTTTGCCGTCCGTCTCAATCTCCACCCAAGGCACGAACCTAGTCCTGATTTGGAGCGGCGGCCAACTGCCTTATTCGGTCCAAATGGCCACCAACCTGGCCAGCCCGGCCTGGCAAACCATCGCGGGCTCTATGACCACCAACACCTGGGTGGTGACCGCCACCAACACGGCCGCCTTTTATCGCATCCAGGTTCAGTGAATTGTGGCGGCGGGGCCGATCCCGGCCAGCGACCAGACGCTGGCCGGGCTGGTAGCCCTTAGGGAACCCTTTCTGCGCCATCGGGCGGTGTCGGTATCCCGAAAAAGGACCCAGGTTGAGCAAGAGTTTTGGACCAGATGGCAACGATGAACCCGGAATCAGCTATGGCACTCATGTTTCAATTGCCTTCGAATTAACTCCTTGGGATTGGCTTCCGCTTCAGGATTAACCTCAATTTCGCAATTTTCCGCGCCGACGCCGCAGTTGCCTCCTCGGGCCTCCATCGCCACGGAATTGGGAATTGAATATTCCTCCCGTGCCGTCGAATATGGAAGCCTATGACGCACCGCGACGCGGCTGAATTGGTATGATGGATTGGATCCATTGTCCCTTGGCGCGCGGCCAGGGAACTTGAAACGCCCGCCGCCATGTTGAGCACTTTGCGCATTAAAAACCTCGCGCTGGTTTCCGATTTGACCTTGCAATTGCCCGGCGGCTACATCGCCATCACCGGCGAAACCGGCGCGGGGAAATCCATCATCATCGGCGCGCTTAACCTGCTGCTGGGCGAACGGGCTGATCGCACGCTCCTGCGGGCCGGGTGCGACAGTTGCGCCGTCGAGGCGGTATTCGATCTCCAGCCGGGCGGGGGTGCGATCGCCAAAGTGCTGGAGGATAACGGGCTGGAACCGTGCGTGGACAACCAATTGATCCTCAAGCGCGTTTTCACAGCGGCGGGCGCCAACCGGCAATTCGTCAATGGCTCGCCCACGACGCTCCAGGTGCTGGCCGCCCTGGGCCAGGAGTTGGTGGACATGCACGGGCCGCACGAGCACCAGTCGCTTCTGCATCCGGCGCGCCAGTTGGACATTCTGGACGCCTTCGCCGGCCTGGGCGGGTTGCGGGAGCGGTTCGCCGCGCTGGCGCGCCAGGCGCGCGAGTTGGAGGCGCAAAAAGCCGCGCTGGTCCTGGATGAACGCGCCTACGCGCAGCAATTGGATTTGCTCCGCTTTCAGGTCAACGAGATTGCCGCCGCCCGCCTGCGGCCGGAGGAGGAGGAGAGCGTGGAGCGGGATTTCAATCGGGCCAGCAACGCCGCCCGCCTGCTGGAGTTCAGCCAGGCCGCGTTGAATTTGCTGGGTGAAGAGGAGGACTCGTTGCTGCGCCAGGCGGGGGAATTGGGCCGCGCGCTGCAAGCCTTGCACCGACTGGACCCCGCCGCCGGGCTCTTGCTGGAGGCCCACCAACAGGCCGCCGAGGCCTGGGGCGAATTGCAGTCCGCCTTGCGCCGTTACGCCGACACGGTGGAGGTGGAGCCGGACCGGCTGCGGCAATTGGAGGAACGGCTCAATTTGCTCCACGCCCTCAAACGCAAGTACGGCGCGACGGTGGCTGCGGTGATCGCCTTCGGGGAGGAGGCGAAGAAAAGGCTGCAAAACCTCGAGGGCCGGGACGCCGAGTTGTCGCGTCTCAACGGTGCGCTGGAAAAGCTGCGCGCCGAAATCGCCCAAACCGGCCACGAACTCTCAGCCCAGCGCCGCCAGGCCATCCCTAAGCTGGCCAGGGCGGTCATGCAGCAACTGCACGGCCTGGGCTTCCAGCAAAGCCGGTTCGACGCCCAGTTGCGCGCCGGGGAGACGTTCAAGGCCACGGGCCTGGACGAGATCGAGTTTGAATTCGCGCCCAACCCCGGCGAACCGGCGCGGCCCTTGCGCGCCATCGCCTCCTCCGGCGAGATGTCGCGCGTCATGTTGGCACTCAAAACAGTCCTGGCGGCGCAGGACGAAATCCCGGTGCTGGTGTTCGACGAAATTGACGCCAATGTCGGCGGCGAAACGGCGGCGGTGGTGGGCGAGAAGATGGCGCGCATCGCGCGGCGGCGGCAGGTGATCTGCATCACCCATTTGCCGGCGGTGGCGGCCGGCGCCGCTTCGCATTTTGTCGTGACCAAGCGGATCGAGGCTGGCCGCACCATTTCCGAAATCACGCTCTTGGACCGTGCGCAACGGATCGGCGAACTGGCCCGGATGCTCGGCGGCCAGACCGAGGCCGCCCGCCGCCACGCGGAGGAATTGTTGCGGAAAGGACGCGCCTCGTCGGAGAGAGGCGGCGGTTGAATCTCACGCCAGGGCAGGTTCGGTCAGTTTGAGCGGATGCACGCGACGGATTATTTCGGCTTCATTGCGGTCGCGGGCGAGTTCGAGGTCATAATCGGCCTGAATACCCATCCAGAGTTCGGGCGAGACGTTGAACAAGCGTCCCAGCTTGAGGGCCATTTCCGCGCTCACGGCGCGCTTGTGCCGGATGATTTCGCTGATGGCGATGGGTGTGCAGCCGATGGCCTTGGCCACGGCATAGGCGGAGAGGCCCAGCGGCTTCATAAAGTCCTCGCGGAGCACGTCGCCCGGATGAACAGGGTCAAGTCGGTCTTTGCGTTTGCTCATAATATTTTCAATGGTAATTCACGATTTCCACCTGATCCGCGTTGGCGCCACGCCAGACGAAGCAAATCCGCCACTGGTCATTGATGCGGATGCCGTGCTGGCCGGCTCGGTCGCCTTTGAGGGCTTCCAGCCGGTTGCCCGGCGGCGCATGCAAATCGCGCAACATCCGCGCCCGGTGCAGGTATTCCAGCTTGCGTCGGGCAGTATACTGAATGTCCGGCGGCAGCTTGGGGGAGCGTTCACCCCGAAAGATGCGCTCCGTCTCGCCGCACGCGAAGGCGATAATCACAAGGCAATGTTATCGTATTGCGGTAATATGTCAAGTCGGAGAGACCGCCTTGCACGGTCGGCGGCGCGGCCGCATATTGTCTGATATGAAAGTGAAGCAGACAGCGCGAGAATGGCTGGATGACCTGTGGAACTGCGAGGACAAACACCCTCGTTGATGCGGCGCGGAGGCACGCCGATGTCCTTGGCCAGCCGGTATTGCGCATGGGCAGATTCCTTTCCTTTGCTCCCGGTTTCCATCAAAAGCCGGGCCTTGATTCAAGACCAACCGCCCTTATAGTGCGATCCGTATCGAGGAACGGGCAGGTTCCCTCGTCAAGCAGATGACTGCGACAACTTTAAAAACCGTGACTCAAAGGGGTCTGCGCCCCGGCGCCGGGCGCGCCCGGCATGGGAACTCCCCTCGCGGGCTAAAGGAAATAATTTCCTTCGTGACCGTGGTGACGGCGGTTTTGCTCGCGGCGACGTGGTTGGTCTGCGCGACGTGGAACGATTTTTGGGGAGCTCCCGCCCGGCCGCAATGGTGGATCGTTCCGCCGGCGTTGAGCCTGGCGTTCATCGTTGCGACGATTGTTGGAATGCGCCATTCCAACGGCGGGCTACAGTTGGTGTACCGGCTTTCGGCCGTCTGGATCGGGGTGTTGAACTTTTGTGTGTTCGCGGCGCTGGCGTGCTGGATTGTGCTTGCCGCCTCCATGCTGTGCGGATGGAACGTTGAGATGCGGTGGATCGCCACGTTCTTTTTTGGCCTGGCCGCTCTTGCCAGCGGTTATGGACTGCTCAACGCGGCCCGGCTGCGCGTGACCCGCGTGACCGTGAAGCTGCCCAATCTGCCCGCCGCCTAGCACGGCCGGGAAGCGGTGCTGGTGGGTGATCTACATTTGGGCAACGTCCGGGGCGCCGGCTTCGCGCGCCGCGTGGTCAGGAAAATCCGGCCGTTGCGGCCGCACGCGGTGTTCATCAGCGGGGACATGTTCGACGGCCCAAAAGCCGATTATGACCGGCTGGCCCAACCGTGGCTGGGACTTTCCCCGCCCGGCGGGATTTATTTTGTCACCGGCAACCACGAGGAATTCACCGACCGCGCTAAGTATCTCGCAGCCGTCCGGCGCGCCGGGCTGCGCGTGCTGAACAACGAAAAAGTGACGGTGGACGGATTGCAGATTGTCGGCGTGCATGACGGGGAGGCGGCGGATGCGCGGCAATTCGGCAAAATCCTGCGCCAGGCGGAGCTGGACGGCGGGCGCGCCAGCATTTTATTGACGCATCGGCCGGCCAACCTTGGGATTGCGGAGGCGGCGGGCGTCTCGCTGCAACTATCGGGCCACACGCACAAGGGGCAATGCTGGCCCTGGAGTTGGGTCATCTACAAAGTGCATGGGCCTTACGCCTACGGGCTGAACCGCCACGGGAACCTGCGCGTCCTGACCAGCAGCGGCGCGGGCACCTGGGGGCCGCCCATTCGGGCCGGCAGCAGGTCGGAGATTGTGCTGCTTCGCCTGGAGCGCGAAGCGTAGCGGCCGTCAGGCCTGATCGCCGTTGTCGCCGATGGCTTCGACGGGGCAGCCTTCCTTGGCCTCCTTGCATTGGGCTTCCTCCTCGGGCGAAGAGGGCTGCTTGCAGACGTAGGAATAGCCGCCGTCTTCGTTGCGCGTGAAATTGGCCGGGGCCGTCTCGCGACAAAGATCGCAGTCAATGCACTGATTGTCCACGTAGTATTTGCCCGCGACATTGTCGGGATATTTATTTGCGATATCAGCCATAAATTTATGCACCACAAGATAAGGGCAGGCCGGGCGAAATCAAGCGCCATTTTGAGGCGCGACGCGGCAAAGGCGGTGGCCAGAGCGGCTCCGCAGATGAATTTGACGATCCCCCGGCTTTGCGCTTAATTTTGAGAGATGAGCACGGTTGCTGAAATCAAGGCTGCCATTGACCAGCTTTCGCCGCAGGAGCGTCGCGAGTTGGAGGCGCTGCTGCATCCGTGGACAGAGGATGATTGGGATCGCCGGATGGCCGCCGACTCCGAGGCGGGAGGCAAGTTGCACCAGATGATGACCGCCTCCCGCCAAAACGCCCAAGCCGGCGAACTGCTGCGGCAGATTCCCGCAGGACGGCATTCACGGAAGCAAGCGCGATCCATAGTCAGGAGCGCGTTGCGCCGGGTGCGCGATGAAGCCAGCCGCCATTGACACCGGCGCCCTGGTCGCAAGCGTCTTTTGGCGTCATGAACCGCATTTGTGCCTGAACGCCAAGGCGCGCGGCTTTGTGCTGCCCGTGATGGGCGAGGAAATCCTGGCCGAGTACCGCCCTTCGCTCCGGGCTTCTTTTGAGGCGCGGATATATACCACTCGGTGGCGAGTAAAGGGTGTATGACAAATACAGTCAGTTTCGACTTGCCCTTCTCTGGCACGGTTCTTATCATCAGCCCTCAAATCTATGAAGCTTCGTGCAATCCTTCAGCAGCAGCCGCAGGAATCGCTGGAAAAACTGGCAAGAGAAAACCTATCTGAAATTGTCGATATCCGACTGCCCCACACCGTGCTGGTGGACGAACTTGCCGAAGTGCTCGCTAGTTCGGCGTATGTGGGAGCGCAAATCTCGCGTCGGCATCCACCCTGTTTCGCTATCCTGAACTTGCTGATTAACGCTCCTAATTTCACGTTGCCAGGGGAGGGCTTTCGCCAAAAGGTGCAAGAAGAAACCGGGCAAATGATTGCGTTAGCGAGCAGGACTCCCATTTTTCCGAAACCCAAGCAATACCCACTTTATCTGAAAATGCTGTCTGGAGCCTGGGCGTTTGAGAATGAAATCAATCCGAGCGAGGCGAATTTACTTCGTGTGCTGCGAGACGAATTGGGCATTTCGTTGATGGAGCATTTTGTCATCGAACATCATCCTGACCTGCATCGTTTCTGGCGTAGCGAACAGGCTTACGAGAATGAGCGGAATCATCTGCGCAACGCCGGCCTTCTGTATCTGGTGGAGGAACGGCACACGCTTGCGGAAGAGACAGTCATCCTGATTCGAAGAGCCTGGGGCTTTGAACTTTCAGTGCTGCAATTCCGCCGTCTGCTTGACGTGCTCTCCAACGAAGATATGCGCAGCATTTTGGAAAGTGAACGACTAAATGTCAGCGGCAGCGCCGAAGAAAAGAAGTCACGGATATTTGAGAACTATGTTCTGCCACGCGGCGCGTTGGAGTCCGTGCATATTGACGTCCTTCGCCAAGCCGCTCGAAGACTCGGGTGTCGGCCTTATGGCGCGAAGGATGAGGTCATTGAGAATATTTTGGACTGGCTCGACAGTGATGAGGACTTGAAGGCTCAAGCGGCGGCGCAAACAGCCGCTATCTCCGAGTCGAAGGATATCGCTCCTGAGGCTCGTGAACTGTCGAATGACGCTCTTGGAGATTTACTTCGTCGCCTTACAAACGAGTGGCTTTATGACATCCTCTCGCATCTACCGGGACAACGGAAAAGCGGCAGCAAAGACGACCGCGTGAAGCGTTTGCTGGAATCGCCATTCTCCGAGCGGACAATACTGTCAGAGCTTACGAACGATGCGTTGCACGAGCTCTGCCGACAACGTGACTTGAATCCCCACGGTCCAAAGGAGGAGAAGATCGCGCGACTTATTGAAGGTTACCGCCATTTCATGCCGGTGTCTCCGAGCATGGTAAACAATGTCCCCGCCGGCTTTGCTGGCGAAACGGCAAGGATATCGCCGCTATCATCGCCCATTCCGTCGCCAGCCGTTCAATTGCCGCAATTGCCCTCGGTACGCGCTGAGTATCCTTTTCTAAATGAGGCCGAACAAACCGTTCTCAGCTATTTGCTGGATTTCAAATCACTCAGCGACCCCGAACTGGAAAAGCTCGTCCAGCGGTTCGCATTGCCGTGGATTTTACCGAAAGCGCAAATGGGCGAGTTGGTCGAGAAACTCAGGGCGAATGGTCGCGATATTGTACGTGTGCGTTCACTGGCGGATCATAACATTTATCAGATAACGCTTTGAGGTGTTTATGGACGATATTTCTTACGAAATTCTTGCGGCGTTGCGGCTGGGATCCGTCCCGGCAGTGGGTCTTCAACAGTTTGCCGTTGGACGCGAGCGGGAACTTTCGGAGTTGGAAGAGCAGCTTGGTTATGTGGTAGAGGGCAAGAGCGCGGTAAAGTTCATCTCCGGTGAGTTCGGCGCTGGCAAATCGTTTTTCTGTGCGCTCGTGCGCGAGTGCGCGTTTGGAAAAGGGTTCGCCGCCTCGACGGTTGTGATTTCTCCCGACTCGCCGTTGGCAAAGCTGGATATTGTTGTCGGAAAAACCTTCGATGGTCTGCGCCTGCCGGAAAAGCGAACCGCCTGCGCGCTGTCTGATTTATTGGAAAAATGGCTGTTTAATCTCATGAAACGAGTTGCCACTTTGGAAGGATTGAATGTCTCCGACCCAAAGGCTCTGCCACGTTTGAACACTCTGGTGCTCGCGAAGGTGGATGAAGAGTTATCAAGCGTGAACGGACTGGACGCCTCATTCGCAAATGCCATCAAAGCTTACATGCAAGCGCACGTTCAACGCGATCCTGGTCTGGCGAGCGACGCGCTCGGCTGGCTGAAGGGCAGTTCCAATCTGGCCGTGAGCCGTAAGCATCAACTTGGTGTTCGGGGCGAACTCTCTCCCCTAGCTGCTTTGAATTTTGTAAAGGGGCTGCTTCTTATCCCTCAAGCGGGTGGTGTGAAAGGATTGGTCTGGATTATTGATGAAGTTGAAACCGTGCAAAGACTGCCAATTCCTCGGCAGCGAGAGAATAGCTTTGAATCTCTCCGTGTCCTTGTGGATCAAGTCGCGGAAAACGCGCTGCCTGGATTGATGTTGATCGTGACCGGCACGCCCCGACTGTTTGAAGACACGCGTTACGGAATTCCCAGTTATCAAGCGCTGAAGGATCGCATCAACCAAATTGCGTTTCCGGATGGCCGACAGTCAGTGCGGCAACCACTGCTTTCATTGCATGGTTTTGATTTTGAGCAGCTCCTGAAAGTCGGAAAGAAAATCCGTGAAATCCATGCAAACGCTCTTTCGTGGAAACCCGAAGAGCGTCTAACCGATGAACATATTGATCGGCTTGCCGAGATGCTGGTCAGCGCCTTCGGTGGCCACGTTGAACGCACGCCGCGAAATTACCTTCGTGAAATCGTTCATCTTTGCGATATGCTGCACGATCACCCGAATCTATCGGCAGATGAGTACTTCAAGAACGATGCGATCCTGGCGGCACGACTTTCAGCACCTGGTTCACGTCACACCGTGCCTTCCAATCCGTTGCCGACTGCGACATGAACGTTTTTCAGCAACTTTGCCCTGCGCTCCAACAAAACCTGACGCAGCAGGGTTGGAAAGAGTTGCGCCCAATTCAGGAACTGGCTTTTGCCGACATCAGCGCGGGACACAACGTGCTCGTCTTTGCTCCGACTGCCGGCGGCAAGACTGAAGCCGCGATGTTACCGCTGCTGAATCGGCTGCGAGGACGTGACCAGTCAGGTGTGAAAATTCTTTACCTCGCTCCGCTGCGTGCATTGTTGAATAACCTGGAGCTCCGTTTTATCGAAACGAAACTCTGCGACGCGGTTAATTTCCAGGTTTTCAAGTGGCACGGCGACGTGGCTCGCAGCAAACGATTAACAGCAGCGCGGCAACTGCCGGATGTACTGCTCTCCACGCCCGAATCGCTTGACGTCATCCTTTGCAGCCCGTTTGTGAAAGCCGCCGAATTTTTCGCTCCACTGGAGGCTGTGGTAATCGACGAGACGCATTACTTTGCCGGTAGTGAACGGGGCGGCCAACTTGTCAGTGCATTGCATCGGCTTGAACAAGTTCTGGATCGAGATTTACAGCGCGTTTGTCTCAGCGCCACAGTGGGCAATCCCACGGAAGTTCTCGAGTGGACGGCGTTTCCAAGCAAACGAGAAAGAGTCGTGGTTTGTCCCCCTGCCAGTGCTCCGGAACGTGTCGTTGAACTTAACTATTACCATAAAGATGATCCACAGGCGCTTAAGGCGCTGACTTCAGCGGTAGTCGAAGGATCCCTCGGCAAAAAAAGCATCATCTTTGAACCGAGTCGCAAGGCCGCAGAAGAACGCAGTAAGAATTTCCCTGGGCAGTTTGCGGTTTGTCATGTTCATCATAGTTCTGTGGACAAGTATTGGCGCGAGCAAGCAGAATTGGATTTGGCCGAGGCCCACAAAGCTGCCACGGTTATTGCGACTTGCACTTTGGAATTAGGGCTGGACGTAGGCGATCTGGATTTGATTCAGCAGGAAGGAGATTTCCCGTCGGTTTCGAGTTTCGTGCAGCGCATTGGTCGCACCGGCCGCCGTAAGCCGCCACAGTGTTGCTTGGCGCACGTTACCGACGAATTCGACTTCCTAAAAAACCTGGCTATCATCACGCTCGCCGAGACTGGTTTCGTTGAAAACAATTTGCTGCCGACCAATTGTTACAATTTGCTCTTGCAGCAACTTATCATGATGGCTCTGCCCAATGGGTCCCCCATTGCGGAACCGCGTGCCACTATCCGGAACTGTGCCGCGTTGCGAGGAATTTCAGATAGGGAATTCGACGAACTGATGAATTTCTGGCTTGCTTATGAAATATTGAGATTGAGCGATGGGCTGCTCCTAATTGGAGCGAAGGTGGAACAAGCACACTCGCCGACGAACTATCGCGATCTCTACGTATTGTTCGATTCCCCGCAGATTTTTGAAGTGTGGCATGGCCGGACACCGATTGGTACTCTTGACCGTCTTTTCGTTTCCTCGAAGCGCGAACAATTCGCGTTCATTTTGGCAGGCAAGTGGTGGCAGGTGGAGGACGTGCGTCATCGCGAAGGCATTGTATTGGTCAAACCGTTTTCAAGCGCGCCCCCCGCAGCAACATGGATATCACCGCGAGGCCACGAAATCAGCTATCCCTTGGCGCAACAAATCAGACGTTTGCTAGTGCAAAACGAGATGCATCCGTCACTCAAACAGTCTTCGAGCCGCGATCTCTTGGTTTCACTTCGCCAGCGCGCTCAAGCGCACGGCCTCAGCGACACACCGCTGAAGATTCACACACTGCCAAAGAACCGCTATGAAGTCGTCACGTACGCTGGCGACAGAGTGAATCTCCTGCTCACAGCCCTGGTCGGCAAGCTCTACGGCTGGGAATGCGAGGACATCAACTACGCCTCGTTTCGTGCGAAGAAGCGGACTGATTCCATTGAAGACTTCACGCAGATTTTACATCAGCTTCTTGGGCGGATTGTGCAAGAAAGCCTCCTCGAGGACGAAGTTTTGCTTGCCGAACTCGCAGCGCCATTAGACGACGAACATGCTTCAAAATGGGCAGGCTGGTTGCCCGCAAAATACCGACAACGATATTTGAGCAATCGAGTTTTCGACCGGGTTTCAACAATTGCTTGGAGTCGTTCCGTCACTGGCAAGATGGATCATTGATTGTGCATGGCCCATTTCTCGCTCCACTCATTTCCGCGTGCGGAGAAGTTTGCGCAAGCGCGCGGTTGTTTGTTCCCGGTCCAGCGCGCTGGAGGCGACGTCCAGTGTGAGTTGCTCCCACTCCGGCCCGTCTTTTTCCGGCTCAAATCCGTTCAATCGAAGAAACACCAGGCACGCTCCGAGCGCCGCCCGCTTGTTGCCGTCAATGAACGGGTGGTTTCGGCAGAGGTAAAACAAATAAGCCGCCGCCACCTCCGGCAGATCTTGATAAGGCGATTGACCACCGAAACTGGCCTGCGGCGCGGCCACCGCCGATCCCAGCAGCGCCATTTCGCGCACGCCATCCGATCCGCCAAAATCCCTGATGGCCACGGCGTGAATCTCCCGCACGATGTCCACCGTGAGGTGAAAACAATTCTCCGGCGTGAGGCTCATGCCAGCCGCTTCATCGTTCGGGCGTAATCCTTCAACGTGGCCCTGATTGTTTTGGTGACCACTTCGCGCGAGGGACGCGGACGGAGCGGGGTCAGGGTAATTGTGCCGCCCTCATGGATCTCCACGTTCATCTCGTCGCCTGTTTTGAGATGAGCCAGGGCCATCAGCGTTGCGTCGAAGATGATGCCGTTGGAGTTGCCCACCTTTGCAATGGTCTTCATCATGCAGTAATACTGCGTTATACGCCGCCGGATGTCAACCCCTCGCGCCGGCCTTCCGGTTTTTACGGGCGAGCTTTGGAACAAGGCCGTTTCGGATGATTGAGAATTGGTCATTGAGAATTGGTCATTGGCAATTGAATTCCACTTTCCCGACTGCCGATTGCGATTTACAAATTTTCAATCACCAATTTTCAATTGCCTCCGCTTCGGGTCGCCATCTCGATGATGTTGGAATTGCGCCTCACTATCAGAACTTGTTTTTGCGCGCGGTCTTAGAACTTCAGCGCGCGCACGGCCTGCGTGGCGGCGGTCAGTACGGGGTCGGGGAAAATGCCGAGGTAAAACATCCCGGCGATGCAGAGGCCCAGGGAGAACCTCATCGGCCACGAGACTGGAATGGGCGAGTGGTCGGGCGTTTCCCGCGGCCAATAGACGGCGCGAATGACACCGAAATAGTAGTAAAGGGAAATCACCACGCCGGCGACGGCCACCAAGGCGAGCCACAAATAAGCGCCGTTGAACGCCGCCTGCTGCAAAACCGCCTTGAGCAACAGCAGCTTTCCCAGAAAACCGGCCAGCGGCGGCACCCCCGCCAGCGACACCATCGCCAGCGTGAGCGACAACGCCAGCAAGGGCGACCGCCGGTTCAATCCCGCCAGCACCGCAATGTCGTCGCTTTCGCGGGCGACCAGGCAAATCACCACAAAGGCCGCGGCCAACGTGAAGGCGTATCCGGCCAGATAGTAGAGCACAGCCGCCGAACCGGGCGCGTTGAGGGCGGCGACGCCCAGCAACATGTAGCCAGCATTGGCGATGCTCGAATAGCCCAGCAACCGTTTCAAGCTCCGTTGCGGAATGGCGCACAGGTTGCCGTAGAGAATGGTCAGCGCCGCCCCCCAGGCCAGCAGCGCGGCCCAATGGACCGAGAGCGCGGGCGCGGCGACGAAGAGCACGCGCAAGACCAGGACAAATCCCGCCGCCTTGGAGCCAATGGCCAGGAACGCCGTCACCGGCGTCGGCGCACCCTGGTAAACGTCCGGCGCCCACATCTGCATCGGGATGGAGGCGATCTTGAAAGCCAATCCCAAAAGCACCAGCAGCGCGCCGAGTAAAAAAAGCGGGTTTCGCGCCAGGCGCGGCCCGGCGGCGCCGAGCGCGGCGAAATTGGTGCCGCCCGCCGCGCCAAAAACCAGGGCGATGCCGAAGATCAGCACGGCCGCCGAGACGCCGCTCAAAATCAAATACTTGACGCCCGCTTCCAGCGAGTCCGGCCGCGACCGCTGGAAACTGACCAGCACGTAAAAGCTCACCGCCATCATCTCCAGCGCGACGTACACCATGACAAAATCATTGGCCGACGCCGCCAACATCATCCCCGCCAGCGCCAGCAGCACGATGACGTAAAATTCCCCGATGCCCGCGGTGAAGCGGTCGCGGAACTCCACCGCCATCAGGACGACAAAAAAGGCCGCCGCCAGAAAAATCCGTTTAAAGAACAAGGCCAGGCCGTCCTGGACAAACATGCCGTCGCAGCCGACGACGGGCAATCCCCCGGCGACCGGGGCGGCGAAGCTGGCAGCCAGGATCACCAGCAGGCCGGCGGCCGCAACGTAGCCGAGCCGGTGCTTGAACTGGCGGGGCGTCCACAGATCAATCAGGAGCAACGCCAGCGCCAGGCCGACGACGGCCAGTTCCAGGATGAGCAAGGAGGGATTCATGGGTGATACCCCTTGATGTCCGAAAGGGCCAGAGTTGCCGGAGCCTCCGGCTCCACCAATTGCGCCACAGGGGCGAGGCTGGTTTTGATTTCATCGGTCAGCAGCCGGGGGAAGCAGCCGAAGACAATCAAGGCGGCCAGGAGCAGGGCAAAGGGCAGCTTGCGCCAGAGGTTGGCGGCGTCGGAAATGCCGGGCCAATCCTTCTGGCCGTGCCAGATGGCGCGGATGGCCCGCAGCATATAGACCCCGGCGATGACCAGCGCGCCCCATAAGGCCAGTGTCGTGATGGCTCCGGAGCGGTTCCAATTGCCAAAGAGCACGAGCATCTCGCCAAAAAAATTGGCAAAGCCGGGCAAACCGCAGCCCGCCAGCATCGCCATGATCATCACCGTGCCGATGAACGGCAACTGCCGGAGCAATCCGCCCATTTGGGACATGTCCAGCGTCTTGAGTTCGTCGCGCAAGTAACCGCTCAGCGCGAAGTTGAGCGCGGCCAGAAAACCGTGGGCCACCATGATGACCACCGTTCCCGTCAGGCCGATGAGACTCAAGCTGGCGATGCCCAGGAAGGCAAAGCCGACGTGGGCGACGCTGGAATTGCCGAGGAGCAGATTGAGGTCGCGCTGGCGCATGGCCACGAAGCCGCAATAGACGATGTTCCCCAGGCAAAGGACCGAGAGGACGTAAGCCCAGTGTTGCGCCTCGTCAGGCATCAGCGGCAGGGCGACGCGGATCAAGCCGTAGAGGCCGAATTTTTTGAGGACGCCCGCGTGGATCATGGCCGCGCCCGTTGGAGCCGAGGCGTAGCCCAGGGGCGCCCAGGTGTGAAAGGGCCAGAGGGAAACCAAGATGCCGAACCCGAACAAAAGGAGGGGAAAAATCCAGTGCTCGGCTCCCGAATGCAGCGGGTGCGCCTTGAAGTAGCGGGTCAGTTCAACGATATCAAAGGTGCGCTCCGGCGGAGGCAATTGCAGATAAAGGGCCAGCAAGCCCAGGAGCACCAGCAAGGCCCCGGCGCTCAGGTAAAGGGTGATTTGGTAGGCGGCGTAATTCTTGTCCTCCCCGTGGCCCCAGATGCCGATCAACAGGAAGGCCGGCACGAGCGCCAATTCGTGAAAGAAGTAAAAGAAGAACAAATCCAGCGAGGCGAAGGCGCCCAGGATTCCCCCGCCCATCAACAGGAGCAAAATGTAGTACTCCTTCTCCCGCGTGTTGATGCGCCAGGAGACGCAGACGGCGGCGAAAAGCACCACCGCGCCCATGAGGATCAGCCCCAAATTCAGGCCGTCCGCTCCGACATGGTAACTGATGCCCAGCCCTTTCGCCCATGCGTATCTTTCCACGTATCGAAAGCCTTCCGCCGCCGCCGCGTGGTAGAAAGTGATGAAGATATACAGCGCGACAAGCATCGAGATCAAAGAGGCCAGCAGCGCCAGCGCGCGAATGGCGAAGCGGTAATTGCGCGGCACCAGGGCCAGCAGCAGCGCGGCCACCAGCGGCAAACCAAATATGAGCGTCAGCGGCGACATGTCTCAGTGAGTCAACATCAGATAAAGCACCAGCGCCAGGCCGGCGGCAACGAGCAGGGTATAGACTTGCAGGCTGCCCGTCTGCGCCAGGCGCAGGAGCCGTCCCGACAATTCCACCGTCCCATGCACCAGGCGGACCAGCAGCTTGATGCCCGAATCCAATCCGTTGACGACTGCGGCCGGGGCGTCGTGGCAGAGCGCGATCACTTCGGCGTAAAATTCGTCGAAGTAGAATTTGCTGCGGAGGAGACGGCACAGGGACGGCATTTTTGCCGGCAGCGGGTCGGACTCCGCCTTGGCGTAGTAAACGAAGGCCGCCGCAAAGCCGATGGCGAAAGCGGCCAAGCCCAGCAGCGCCGCCGCCGGCGCTGTGATAAACGGCTCGAAGGGCGCGAAGATCGGAGCAGATTTCGTTTCGGCCGGAAAGAGTGGCGCAATAAATTGGGTGATCCCCAAAAAGCCGCCCAGCACGGAAGCCACGGCCAAGACGACAAGCGGATAGGCTATCAGGCGCGATTTCTGCGGGTGGTGGCCAAGGCGCGATTTTGGCTTGCCGAAAAAGACAACGAAGAAGAGGCGAAACATGTAAAAAGTGGTCAGAAAGGCCACCAGCACCCCGATGGCAAAGAGCGTTTTGCTGTTCTGCCACGCCGCAGCCAGGATGGCGTCCTTGCTGTAAAAGCCGCTCAGGGGCGGCAGGCCGCACAACGCGAGCGTGCCGGCCAGGAAGGTCCGATAGGTCAAGGGTATCTTCTCTCGCAACCCCCCCATCTTCCAGATGTTCTGTTCGTGGCTCATGGCATGGATGACCGCGCCGGCGCCCAAAAACAACAGGGCCTTGAAAAACGCGTGCGTTGTCAAATGGAACATCGCCGCCGGCGGCGCGCGGAACCCGACCGCCATCACCATGTAGCCCAATTGAGAAATCGTCGAATAGGCCAGGATGCGTTTGATGTCGTCCTGCTGGAGGGCGATCAGGGCCGCCAGCAGGGCGGTGATTCCGCCGATCCAGGAAATCACGAGCAAGGCTCCCGAACCGGTGGCAATGAATATGAAGAAGACCCGGCAAAGCATATAGACGCCGGCGGCCACCATCGTGGCCGCATGAATGAAGGCGCTCACCGGCGTGGGGCCTTCCATCGCATCGGGCAGCCAGACATGCAAGGGGAATTGGGCCGATTTGCCCACCGCCCCGCAAAAAATCAGCAATCCCACCGCCGTCGCCGTCGTGTCGAACAATTCCGGGTTGATCGCCAATTGCTGCTTGAGACCGGCGAAGGAAAGGGTCCCGGCGATGGACCAGACCAGGATGATGCCGGTCAGAAAGCCAAAGTCGCCCAGCCGATTGGTCAGGAAGGCCTTTTTGGCCGCGTCGGCCGCCGAGGACCGCTGGAACCAGAAGCCGATGAGCAGGTAGCTGCACAGGCCGACCAGTTCCCAAAAGACAAACATCTGGAGGAGATTATCGCTGACAACGACGCCGATCATCGAGAAGGTGAACAGGCTCATGCAGGCAAAGAACCGCCTGAAGCCGGGGTCGCCCTCCATGTAGCCGAGCGAATAAACATGAATCGCCGTGCCCACCCCGGTCACGATCAAGAGCATCAACACGCTCAGGGGATCCAATCGAAAGCCGAAGTCAATGTCCAGGCGGCCGACTTGCAGCCAATGGACGGCAATTGCCGGCGCGCGCCCGGAGACGCACAGCACCAGCAAACCCACGCTGAGAAGAAAGGAAACTAGCACCGCACCCACCGAAATGAGGCCGCTGAGGCGGGGCCGGCGCCCCAGGAACAGCGTGATGACGACGGCCGACATCAGCGGCACCAGCAGGACCAGCCAGGGGAGCGCGTCGTTCATGGGTCAGAGTTTGAGCGCGGCCAAGTCCTCGACGTGGGTGGTCTGCCGGCGGCGGTAAAGGGCGACAATGAGCGCCAACCCCACAGCCACTTCCGAGGCGGCGACCGTGATGATGAAAAAGACGATCACCTGGCCGTCCAGATTGTTGTTGAAACGGGAGAACGCCGCCAGGGCCAGGTTGACGGCGTTAAGCATCAGTTCCAGGGACATGTAAATGACCAGTAGGTTGCGCCGGACGATGACGCCCAACAAACCAATGCAGAACAGAAGCACGCTGACCACCAAGTAATCTTGCAGGCCGATGGGCGTCATTTGAGGTCCTTTTTGCTCAGGAGCACCGCGCCGATTATCGCCACCAGCAGCACCACCGAAATCGCCTCGAAGGGCAGGGCGTAATGGGTGAACAGGGCCTTGCCCAGGGCGAGGGTCGAGCCTTCCACACGAGGCGGCTCCAAACCGACTCCAACCCCGGATTGGCGGACGGTCCCGATCATGGCCAAGGCGACCGCGCCGACGGCCAGCAGCGCCAGAACGGCGACGGCGGCGTTGATCTTCCGGCGCGCCTCCTCTTTAAGGTCCAGCAGCATGATGACAAACAGAAAGAGCACAATGACCGCGCCCGCATAGACGAGGATTTGGACCGCGGCCAGGAAAAAGGCGCATAACAGCACGAACAAGCCGGCCATGGATACGATGGTCAAGACAAGAAACATGGCGCTGGTGACCGGATTGCGGGTGAAAGGATTGGCCACGACCAACAGGGCGCACAGGAGCGTCAACGCCGAAAAAAGATAGAACAGAAGCGGGTGCATTATTTGTGCTTCCACTTCCAAATCCGCTCGTTGCGAACGCCCCCCAGCGCCAGAAGCTTCTCCTTGTCATAAACCATTTCCTGCCGGCTGGAGCCCGTCAGGGCGTAGTCCTTCATCAGGAAAATGGCCTCCTCCGGGCAGACCTCCTGGCAGAAGCCGCAGTAGATGCAGCGCAACATGTCAATTTCGAATTCCTTGGGCGCCTTTTCCACCTTCCCCGCTTCGGGCAAACCGGCCGGGCCGGGCGGAGTGATGCGGATGGCCTTGGGAGGGCAGATGAACTCGCAAAGCTGGCAGGAGACGCACTTGGTGCGCCCTTCGGGATCCTTGACCAGGTAGGGCGCGCCCCGATACCCCTCCGGCACGGGCCATTTCTCCTCCGGGTACTGCATCGTCACTTTCTTTTTGAAGAAGTGACGCGCCGTGACGCCGAAGCCCGCCACGACGGCCGGCAAATAGAGCCGCTCCCAGAAGTTCAATTTTGTTCGTTTGACAATCATGCCAGCCAGCCTCTCAACTCACCAGCCAAAGCCAGAGCGCCGTGCCCAGGATGTTGGCCAGGGCCAGGGGCAAAAGCCGCCGCCAGCCCAGATCCATCAATTGGTCATACCGGAAGCGCGGCCACATCCAGCGCACCCAGATAAACAGGACCATCAGCAGCGCCACCTTCGCCATGAAAATGACGATGTGGACCAAACCCAGGCCGATGGAGCCGGCCGGTTTGTCCAGGCCGGCCACGGGAAGGGTCCAACCGCCCAAAAACAGCGTCACCATCATGGCCGAGGCCGCGATCATATTGGAGTACTCTGCCATGAAGAAAAGCGCGAATTTCATCGAGCTGTATTCGGTGTTATACCCGCCCACCAGTTCCTGCTCCGATTCGGGCAGGTCGAAGGGCAGCCGGTTGGTCTCGGCGAAGGAGGAAATGATGAAAATCACGAACGAGACCGGGGCGTAAAGGATCAGCCAGCCGTGGCGGGCCTGGTATTCGATGACCTGGCTCAGGTTCAGATCGCCCACGACCAGAAAAACCGGGATGACCGACATGCCCATGGCAATTTCGTAGGAGATCATCTGGGCGCTGGAACGGATGCCGCCCAGGAAGGGGTACTTGGAATTGGAGGCGTAGCCCGCCAGCACGATCCCATAGACGCCCAGCGAAACGATGCCAAAGGTGTAGAGAATGCCCACGTTGAGGTCCGCGATCACCATTTTCTCCCCGCCCAATTGCGAGCCAAAAGGGATCACCGCCATCACCATCAGCGCCGGCGTCATGCAAATCATCGGCGCCAGCCAGAAATAGGCGCGGCGGACGTGGCCCGGCGTAAAATCCTCCTTCAGGAACGCTTTCACCCCATCGGCCACCGGCTGCAAGATCCCGGCCGGCCCCACGCGGTTCGGCCCCAGACGGTCCTGGATGAAGGCGGCGATTCTGCGCTCGGCCAGCACCGCATACGCCACCGCCGGCATCACCGCCGCGAAGACGCAGAAGACCTTGATCGTGCTTACGATGACAAAGTGTTGCGTCGGCGAGAGATGACGAAAAAAGTCCATAGATTAGAGTAGGCGCATTTCAGTGGAAGAGACGCCGGCGCCGAGAATTTTTCTGACAATAATGTCCGACCAGGGTTCTAGTTCGCTTTCCACCACGTCCTTAAGGGTCACAAACCTGCCGCTCAAGGAGGTTCCCCTCCGCTCAAAAAACTCCGTGCCGCTGAGAACGATGGCAACCTCATCTGACGAAGATTTCCATTGGTAAACCAGGGCGACATGTTTGGAAGTTGAGCCTCCGACATCGGAGTATATCGCTCCAACCAAATCGAGAAATTTCGGGTCCAAGCTCAACCTTAATTCCTCATAGACTTCCCGCAGCGCGCCCTGGATTAGCGAATGACCGTTGGCGGCGTCTTCTTTACGAATGTGGCCACCCGCCCAGACCACGATGCGTTCGTGAAGGGGATTATCAGCCGACTTCTCGCGGCGTTTCATCTGGAGAATCTGGCCGTTCCTGGCCCTGATGATAACAACGGGCAGGGCTTGCACCAGGTCCTTCGAGCCTTCTGCCTCCTGTCGTGGCACGAACGATCCTTGTTTAACAAAGTAGTCGGCAACGGCCGAGGCAGCCCGTCCGGTGAGGCAGTCTTGGCCGGAAAAAAGGCGGACGATTTCAATCTTTGGCGCGCACAGAATGCTTTCTTCCAATTGTTCTGAAACCAAATCAAGCACAATTCCGGCCACCTTTTCCGCTGTTTTTTTGCGGTTGTTGCGACTTTCTTTTTCCGATGTGTCCACGTGAAAAATCCTGAATTGTCTGTCAAGGCGTTTGCACACTGACAAGATGGTCTGGCGAAACTTGGCCAGCCATGTTTCGTTCATAATTGACCCTTCGGCCCCCTCCACCGGCAAATCCCCTTTCTCCCGGGCCATCGAATCATCCGGGGAGGCCGTCATCACAATGACCCCAAATATTCGTTTCCGCCAATCCGGCATCAATAAAAAACGTTCCACAATTTCCAATTCCTCCTTTTGTATCCTCGCCAGCTGCTCCATCATCGCCAGCCAAACGATCGCGTCAAAGAGTCCGCGGTCCAAAATAAGAATCTCGGGCGCATCCGGATGCGGTTCGGGTTGGTGCTGGTGTTGCGTCTTTTCCAGAATCTGCGCCAGGGTTGTGCAGGCCGTCCAAATGTTGAAATTCGCGTGTTTCTTGTCCCGAATTGGACAGACCGACGCGCGCTCTATCACCACCTCGACTTTAAAGCCGCAACGCTTCAGAAAAGCGTGCAGCGTCGAAAGCGTTGTCGTCTTCCCGGCCTTTGGGGAGCCGGCGAATTCGATGACAACCGGCTTTCGCCCTTTTTTCCGAAATTCTTGGGCCAGGCTTTCGGCGCGTTGTTGAAGCAAGCTTTTCATTTAGTCATAGCGACACCGTTACGCCCAAGTCTCCCAGCCCCGCCCAGGTCAGGGCGCCAAAGGCGGGCACTTCGGCCGCCATCTGGTTGAAGAGGCCCTCGATGGTCGAAAAACCGTCGAACGCCGCCACCCCGCCGGCCAGTTCGCGCAGGAAATCCCACTCCGGGCGCGAGTCGCCTTTGGGCTGGATGTTCTGCATGAAACGCTGCACGCGCCCCTTGGCGTTGACGAAGCTGCCGCGCTTCTCCGCGTGGGAGCATCCGGGTAACAGATAGTGGGCCAGGGCGGTCGTTTTGTTGGGCAGGATGTCGCTGACGATGAGCGTGTCCAGCTTGGCCAGCAAATTGGCGCCCAGGCCAACCCGGGTCACGTCTTCGCCAAAGACAATCAGCGTCTTGATCAACTCGTCGGCGATGCCGGCGGCGATTCTGGACAGATTGCTTCCCATGGGCGCGCCGGAAATGCCGATGAGCCGCGCGCCGGTGGAGTTGGGGTTGCGATCCGCGTTGAGCAGCAGCTTGTCGCCTTGCCCGATATGCGGAACGGAATCGGTCAGCGCCTCCAGTTTGACGGCCAGCTTTTTCAAAAGAAAAAGTTCCTCGTTGGTCTGGCGCGCCGAGGCGATGATGGCGGCGGCGCCCGGCCTCGCTTTGCCCAGAATTTCGCCGATGGCGGCCAGGGCCTCCGCCCAGGTGGCGTCCCGGCCCGCGCGCGCCAATTCGGAGCCTTCCAGGCGCGTCAAACGGTCCTGGCGGTTGATCCATTTGTAGTTCAGCCGCCCGGAATCGCACATCCAGCAGGAGTTGACGGCCTCGTTCTGGCGCGGTTCGTAGCGATAGACCTTCTCCTCGCGAGAGCCGATGACGATGTTGCAGCCCGTGGCGCAACTGGTGCAGAGGCTCTTGCTCTCCTTGAGAAACCACACCCGCATCTCGAAGCGAAAGTCCTTCGAGGTCAGCGCCCCGACCGGGCAAATATCCACCGTGTTGAGCGTGTAATTGTTGTCGAAGGCCTTTCCCGGATAACGCGCCAGCGCGCTGTGGCTGCCGCGCCCGGCAAATCCCAGGGCGTCGTCGCCCGCGATGTCGCGCGAGAAACGGATGCAACGGGAGCAGAGAATGCACCGCTCGTCGTCCAGCATGACGCGCGGCCCCAGGTCCACCTGCTTGGGCTTGTGGACTTTTTCCTCGGCGAACCGGCTGGCGGACTGGCCATAGTCAACCGAATACTCCTGCAGCTTGCATTCGCCCGCCTGGTCGCAGATGGGGCAATCCAGCGGATGATTGATCAGGAGCGATTCCAGCACCGCCTGGCGCATTTGTTTGGTTGCCGCGGAGCCGGAATAAATTTCCATGCCGGCGGAAATGGGGGTGGCGCAGGCGATGGCCCCGCGCGGTGTCCCCGGCTCGTAAGGGAGGACGGAGCGGATGATTTTCGGGGTCCCATCCGGGTTGAGCACCGGCTTGCGGTCGGGCCCAATCATGGGCGTGCCGAACTCGACCAGGCACATGCGGCAATTGCCGGCGATGGGCAGCTTGGGATGATAGCAATAATGAGGGACTTCCACGCCGGCGAAGGCGCAGGCCTGGAGCATCGTCGTGGGGGCCAGATTGCCCTGCCAGTCCGGTATCAGCTTGGGCACGGTGACTTCCCGCCCGTCCACCTTGATCTGGATTGTCTCCACCGGCGGCGGGGCGAGTTTCGTTTTAGTTGTTGCTGTGGCTGACATTTTGACTATTTAACGCAAAAACCCACCGCGGCAAGCCGCAACCAGGAAAAAGACATTTTGGACAGGATGGACAGGATTTACAGGATAAAATCTTTCGGCGGTTGCTTTTCACGAATCTCCGAATCCTGCTCATCCTGTTCATCCTGTCAATTTTTTCCCCGAAAATGAATGATTCTGACGATTGGCAATGCAATGCAAAAAACTCCTTGCGGCTTGGCGTCTTTGCGTCTTTGCGTTGAAATCCAAATGCGTTCATTTCAGTTCTCCAGCTTTTTGGCAAGACCGCTGATATGATTTGGCAAGTTCTTGAAAAAGTTTGTCGTTCTCTTGAATAAAACCTTGATCAACTGTCGTTCGAATCTCCTGCCATTCGGAATCTCGGCAGCGTTTCACATCATAATGAACGTGCTCGTTATCAAGCATCGCTGTTGCGCCAGGAACCTCTGCGTTTTTCAACCATATACTGAAAGAAGACTTGCCGCCCTTTCGCACAAGTAACATGCAAAAACTTTCTCCGTCGTGAAGCAATAGAATATTCTGTTTATTAAAGCGCAGCTGCATTTCACCAAGAACATGAGAAAATATCTCTTGAATTTTCTTTGCGTGGGCCAGCGTGCATGACGGTTTCTCCTGCCAATACTTTTCATCTACAGATTCCAAAGGCGCCGGCTCTTCCGCCTCGAGTTCTTGGTAAACATCAAGAATCTTTGTAAAGTGTAAAAGCCGCTTCCCGTCCGCTTCGACAATGTTCGCTTGGATGGCGATAATCGGGATCGTGAGGCTTAAGAGCTGAATGACGTTGAAGAAGCGGCGGTTCATGTGCTCCGCAACCAACACGGCCGTATGCGATCTTCTGGGCCAACGCCGACGCTCCAAGTCCCAGTATTCTATTGCGCGAACGATGTGGCTCTCATCAGTTTCACCTAGCATGGCTTCAACTTCATACATCGAACCATCATCGGAATTTTGAAGCAAGAAGTCCAGTCGGCCTCCGGTCGATTGCCTTTTCTCGCGACGAACAACCTCCAAATCCCCTAAACCGAGAATACTTGGATCTTTCTCGATGAGGTCTTGCAACCAACCTTCATTCAACCCGCAATCGCGGATACGTTTAGTTTTTGAGATTGTGATTTGGTCGGCCATGTCAGATTTCTCCACGGTGAAGATCGGTGATTGGGAAAATCATTTCGTAATCGCCCCACACCAAATCACCGTAATGCAACTGGAAAGTTTTGAATCTCCGCATCTGCCGATATTGGGTGATGTCGGGATGGGTGGCTTTCCGCAAGAAAGGCTCGAAGTCCATGACACGCACCGTGCCGTCGTTGAACGTCAGGCGAACCTTGTAGCCGGAGACGTATTTCGCCTCCGTGATTTCCAGATAGTTTGTCGCTTGCGCTTTCATTCCAGTTTTTTAAATCAGTGTCGCGAACTCGCCGCCAGCTTCTTGAGGAAGGCTTGGTGCTCGGCGCTTTTCAATCCTCTGTTCAGCGTGCTATAAATTCCCTTGTCGTAACCCTTCCCAACGACCAGGGACGGAAAATCAAGCCACAAGCCGGGAAAAATACGGCTGCAAAAAACCAAGCCACGCAAGTCACGCCGCCTCGTCAATGGAACATATTCTCCGCGTTCCAAAGCGAACCAATGGAACCGCGCATCCATCACTTCCCAGACGATATACTCCGGTATCTGATTCCTTTGATAGACAGCCTTTTTCTCGTTCAAGTCGAATGCGTGACTGCTGAGGGCAACTTCCGCCACCAATTCGGGGCGGCCTTCCAAAAGGCCGTCGGGACCGGCCTTTGTCCGGGCCAATTTCCCCTGCTCAATCCAGAGAAGCACGTCCGGTTGGTATTCATTCGTGCCATCCAACCGCAAGGAAGCATTGACCGCGCAAGCCACACCCGGCGTGGCGGCCGCGTACTGGCCCAATAGGACACCGAGGATGTTGTTCGCCTTTCCGTGTTCGCTGCTGATGGGTGGAGACATAAAAACAATTCCTTCGATCAATTCCGCTTTGCCGTCCTCCGGCATCGCCTCGTAGCGCCGCTCGAATTCCGGCACGCTTAAATGGTCCCCGTTCAGCAAAAGGGGTGCGCGCGCGTCATGCGCCGGCCTGGAGGCCGTTCCATTTCTAATCTTATGAACGGTTGATGTGCTCATGGACCGGAATATCATTTAACGCAAAGACGCAGAGGCGCAAAGCAATTCCCCCTTTGCGACTTGGCGTCTTTGCGCCTTTGCGTTGAAAACTGATCGCGTTCACTTCAATTCTCCTTTGTTTTTGGCTTCGTCCGCCGCGCCGCGGGCCTCGAATTCGTCGCGGAACTTGTTGATGAAGCTCAGGACCGGCCAGGCGCACGCCTCGCCAAAGGCGCAGATCGTCCGGCCCTGGATGTTTTGGGCGATGTTCAACAGGTAATCGGCATCCTGCTTGCGCCCGCGTCCGTGGCCCAAGCGATGCAGCGCCTTGGCCATCCACAACGAACCCTCGCGGCAGGGCGTGCATTGCCCGCAGCTCTCGTGCGCGTAAAAGTCCGCGATGTTCGCCAGCGCCGCCACGATGTCCGCCGCGTCGTCCAGCACGATGATCGCGCCGGAACCGGACATGCTGCCGGCTTGCGCCAGCGAATCGAAATCGTAGGGCAAATCCAGCATATCCACCTCCACGACGGCCGGCTGGCCGTCCGGCCCCTTGCGTTTCAATTTCACCTTTTCCCCCGCCTTGAACACCTTGGCCGAGGAACCGCCGGGAATGACCGCCTTCAAGCGCCGGCCCTCGCGCAATCCGCCGCCGAAGTTTTCGTGAAAAATCAATTCCCCCAGGGTTGCCTTGCCCACCTCCACCTCGTAGCAGCCCGGCTTTTTGACCTGGCCGCTGATGCTGACGATGCGGGTGCCCGTGTTGTTGGGGGTGCCCAGTTTGGCGTAGGCCGAGCCGCCCATGTCAACAATATGTTTTACGGCGGCCAGAGTCTCGACATTGTTGACAATGGTCGGACACTGGTAAAGGCCCAGCACGGCCGGAAAATAGGGCGGCTTGATGCGCGGGTAGGCCCGTTTGCCCTCAAGCGACTCGATCAACCCGGTCTCCTCCCCGCAGATATAGGCGCCGGCGCCCCGATGGACGTAAATCTCCAGGCCGTAGCCGCGGCCCAGGATGTTTGTGCCCAGGAAATTCGCGGCCCGCGCCTCGGCCAGCGCGCGGTTAAGCAGTCGCGCCCCGTCGGGCATTTCGCCGCGGATGTAGATGTAGGCCAGATGAACGTCGTTGGCGTAGCAGGAAATGATCATCCCTTCCAGCAATTGGTGCGGGTCCTTGTAGATGATCTGGCGGTCCTTGAAGGTGCCCGGCTCCGATTCGTCGGCGTTGCAAATCAGGTACACCGGTTTGCCGCTCTTGCGGTCCACGAACGACCACTTCAATCCGCACGAAAAGCCCGCCCCGCCCCGGCCGCGCAGGCCGGAGTTTTGCACCTCCTGGCGGATTTGTTCCTGCGGGGAGATTTTTTTGCCATCCGGCAGTTCCTTGGCCGGCAGGGCCAGGGCCTTTTTCAAGACCTCGTAGCCGCCGTGGCGCAGATAACAGGCCAGGTCGGGCGAGTAGCCCGGCTGGGCGATGTTTTTCAAAATGAGCCGGTATTCTTGCGGCATAGCTTGACTCAGGCCAAAAACTGATTACACTTCAAAGTGCGCCTTTGCCCGATGGTGTAACGGTAGCACAGCAGACTCTGGATCTGTTTGTCATGGTTCAAATCCATGTCGGGCAGCCAATTTTGAGAGGGAAAGCGATATAACCTGGCTGTCCCGCACAGATTCCGCACAGAACGTGCCCGAATCCGACGAACAACGCATGAAGTTCCCAAAACGCATAAAGCATCGGAACAAGCTGCTCGCCACCATTTATGGCAAGTCGAAGGCTTACCCGTTCTATCGGGTCTGCGCGTACGTGGCCGGCAAGCGCCGCATGACGAGTTATCGCACATACAGCGAAGCAAAAACCGCCGCCGATACGCTCGCCCGCGATATTGCCAAGGGCAGCCAAGCCGCCGCCCTGACTTCCGCCCAGGCCAATGACGCCTTGGCCGCGCTGGAAAGACTCCAATCCTTCCGGCAGGACACCGGGCGCAAGCTTTCCCTGCTGGCTGCCGTGGCGGAATTCTGCGAGTCGGCCAAAAAGCTGAATGGCCACACCTTGCACGAAGCCGTGGACGGCTTTTTGGGTTCTGTTCTTACCGTTAAACGCATCACTCTGCATGAAGCGATAGAACAATTCATCGCCTTTCGCAAGGGAAAAACCGTTGCCGCCGAAGGCCGCCGGCCGCAATTGAGCTTTGACCACTGGCGCAACACCGGCTATTGGCTGCGCGAATTCGCCCGAACCTTTCCGGGCCATGCCGTGTGCGATTTGACCAAACAGCACCTTGAAGCCTACTTGGGGCGGTTTGCCAACGCCGCGCCCAAGACACGAAACGAGCGGCGCGGGGTGGTGAAAATGTTCTTGGCCTGGGCTGCGGAGCAGGACTTTATCGCCCCCACACACCGCCTGCTCGAATCCAGCCAGTTGAAGCACGAAAACTCAGACCCGGAGATAATTGATTGCTACTCCGCTTCCGAATTGCGCTCCATGCTTGAAGCCGCCGCCCCGGACCTCCAGCCCGTCATCGCCCTGGCCGGGTTGGCTGGACTGCGGGAAAAAGAAATCATGCGCCTTGATTGGGTGGACGTGTTCAAGGTCGCCGGGCATATCGAAGTTGGCGCACTCAAAGCCAAAACTCGCAGCCGCCGTTTGATCGAGGTTTGCGCCAGCCTGGGCCAGTGGCTTGAGCCATATCGCGGGCGCGCCGGGGCGATTTGGACAAAGGGATACAAGAAGTTTCACGAAGAATTCGCGCGTCTGCGTGACGGCTTGAAAATCAAGCACCGGCGCAATGGGTTGCGGCACAGCTACATTTCTAGTCATTACGCCGTGCATGCAGACGAAGGGCTGACGGCCAAACTGGCCGGAAACAGTCCGCAAATGGTGCATAAGAACTACAAAGGCTTGCTCACGCGGCAGCAGGGGGAAGCTTGGTTTGCCGTCTCCCCGGCCCAGCCCGCAAACGTGATCGCGCTCCAACCCGCAGAGGCGACGCCGTGAACCGCCGAACCCGTCAACGCCTTGGCAAGGCCGAAGCGAAGTGAAAACACCAAACCCCAAACACGCGCCGAGGCAAAAGGTGCCCAAAGATATGACGGCTCAACGCAGCAGTGAGAAATCAGAGCTTGCCGAAATGTCTTCTGTTGTCGCGCTGGCGCGGGATGAGGGGTATATCGGCCAAGTATTGCGCGAATTCCCCGACTGGATTCTTCGAGAGGCGGATAGGTCGGCGGCGTGGAACTTGGATTGCGATGAGAAGCATGGAAAACCAAATCGTTTACCCTTGCCGGACCCTTGGCAGTTTCTCTTGGAGGTGCGCAAGGTTCGATCATGTGTCAAAGACGTGTGCCGTGCCGCTCAAAGCCAGCTTTGGGCTTGGCGGCGAATTGGCCGCATGAGGATGGGATTTGCAACGCTTCATACCGATTACTACGAAGCGGCCATCAAAGCGAAAGCCGAAGGCAACGAAGCCGAATACAATCGCCTTATCGCCAAATTTGCCGATAAGGCTGTGCTCTACGCGCCCGTTCAAGAGGACATGAGATTAAACGCCAAAAACCCGGAAATTGTGCGTCAGATGGAGCGCAGCCTCGAAAGAAGACAGGCTCAACTTGTCCACCGTGGCGAAAAGGAAAATGCCCGGCAGTCCAAACAATGGCAGACTTGGCCGGAATTTGCGATGGCCAACAAGCTTGCAGCCGCGCTTGTTTCGTGGTGGGTAAAGTTGCCAGAGGAAATAATCGTGGAGCTTCCCGATTCGAGCATACAAGGCAAAAGTGGATTGAAGTTGATGTCTAAGAGCATTCCTGGCCTCATGTTTTTCAGGAATGATGCTCTGACGACCTTTCTCAGCTTCGCGTTGAACCAAACCAATCTGACGCCACAGACGGTGAAGAAAGTCCGCCAAAGGCTCCGACTGATCCCGGCGGGGAAAAAGAACCACCCGATTTGGTATGTATCCTTCAAGCAGCGGAGTGACGGAGACTGGGAAATGAATCAGCAACCACGAGGCAAAAAAGACGACAGGGTACTCACACGGCGGCCCCGCAGAGTTTTTGGCCAGATTGTACGCGCCCTTGGCCGTCTTGGTTGGAGTAAGATTTCCGTGGGCCATTACGTAAAATCTGTCAATCAACTCAAGATGACCGTTAAAACTTGTTCCGATGTGGAGGACGATGACTTTTTCTGGATAGTGTTCTCAAAAAGATAGGAAGCTCACTCCCCCCGCAGTCGGACGGCTCGCTCGGATAACAGCATTTCCACCGACCGGCCCTGAAAACCGCCCAAAAGTTGTCCCCGTACTTTCTGCGCCGGTGTGCCAGCTTATGCACATGCTTAACGCGAAACTCGCACAAAAGCCCGAAGCCGACACGGGCACACCAATGATGGCGGCTACGACTGACGGCGGCAAAACGACGGCCACGGGCCTTTGGGATATTGAGCAGCTAATGGCTCACGTTCCAGTCTGCCGTCGCAGCATTCACAATCTGCGCAAAAAAGGGCTTCCCACTATTGTCCTGGGCAGACGACTGTTTTGGCATCCCCCCTCGGTAGAGTCTTGGTTGCTGCGCCAGCAAAAGGGCCAGCCGTGAAAACAAAACACCCCGGCTGCAACCGGGGGTTTTGGGGGTGGCTTGGGCAGCGCCTGGTTTCTCAGCCGTGGCCGCATCGGGTTCGATTCCCGACACCTCCACCCAACGTCACCGCGTACGAATCTACACCGTGGTTAAAGGAACTGCCAGCTAAATAGGAACCGGCAAGGATGAAGTTTGCTGAATTCAAAAACCTGTTGGTGGAACGTATTTGCCAGCCCACCGGCACCGGCAACACGCTTGCGGCCTGTTGTCCGGCGCACGATGACAAGCGGGCCAGTCTTTCCGTCAGCATCGGTGCGGACGACCGCATTTTGGTGTGTTGTCATACGGGATGCTCACCGCAAGACATTTGCGCAAGCCTTGGTATCACGCTGGCCGATTTGTTCATCAGCAATCGGAAGGGCGGGGCCAAGAAGATCGTGGAAGCATACCCTTATCCCGACGCTGACGGCAATGTGTTGTTTGAAGTCGTCCGCTTTACGCCAAAGGACTTTCGCCAGCGCCGTCCCGACGCCAATGCGCTTGGCGGTTGGACTTGGAGCACGAAGGGAGTGAAAAGGGTCTTGTTTCGGCTGCCGGAACTCTTGCGGGAAATTAAAGCGGGCCGTCCCGTGTACGTTGCGGAAGGCGAAAAGGACGTGCTCGCGCTCGTGAAGCACGGCTTTGCCGCAACATGCAATTCGGGCGGCGCTGGAAAATGGCTGGACACCTACACCGAGACGCTGCGTCGCGCAGACGTCATCATCCTGGCCGACAAAGATAAGGCAGGCCGGGAACATGCCGCCGCTGTCGCACAAAAACTCTCCGACGTTGCCGCGATGGTCAGGGTGATCGAATGCCCGGACACCAACGACAAGGCCGTCAAGGACGCCGCCGATTATTTTGCGGCTGGCGGAACGGCTGCCGACTTGGACGAATTGGCGCGATCCACCTTGCCATTTGTCCCGCCTGCAGGTTCACCAACTACTGATGACCTGCAACGCGCTATCGCTGACACCCGTCCGAAAATCCGTTTACCCGGACCTGACCGGCTTCTTTCCGACTTCGCCGGGGAGATTGTTGAAGTCGTGCGCGAAAAGGATATTTTTCATCGAAATGGTGAAATCGTAGTGCTGGCCGAAGGTGAATTGAAGGTGATGACGCCACAGGCTTTCCGCTGTTGGGCCGAAAAATTCTTCATCGGCTACCGGGCCAAGACCATCGGCGAAAACAGTTTCCAATTTGATGTCACGATGTCGGACAACGAGGCTCGCGGAACGCTGGCGGCGCCGCAGTTTCGGGACCGATTGCGCCGCGTTCGCCGCGTCAACCGTACGCGGCTGCCGATCATCGGCAAGGATGGCAAGTTGACCATGCTGCCCGACGGCTACCACCAGGAAACGGAAACGCTCACGCTTTCAGACACCAATTACGACCAGGCGACCCCGCTGACTGTGGCCGTCGGGACCATAAATGGCCTGCTGGCCGAATTCCGCTTTGCGGATGGTGAACGGTCAAAAGCCGTTGCCGTTGCTGGGATGGTGAGCGTCTTTGCGGCCCAGCTTTTGCCCGAAAAATCGTTGCGCCCGTGTTTTATTTTTATTGCCAACGCAGAGGGAGCAGGCAAGACGCTGCTGGCGCAAATCTGCATCGTGCCGACGCTTGGAGCGATGCCGATTTCGTCAAAGGCCGATGACGATGACGAGATGAGGAAAGCCCTGATTACCGCCATTCGTGAGGCGCTACTGGTTCTCTTTTTTGACAACATTAAGGGCAGGCTATCAAGCGAACCCCTCGAAGCTTTTTTGAGTGCGCCCGTGTACGGGGGCAGGAAGCTTGGCGTCAACGAGAATGTAACTGGCGACAACGTAACGACCGTCTTTTGCACGGGCAACGGCATGACCGTCTCACCCGACATGCGCCGTCGCTCTCTGTTTTGTGAGCTTCACCTTGAAGTTGAGCGCGCCGAAGACCGCAAATTTTCGCGGGTTTTGGACGTGCCGACCCTCCTCATCATGCGGCCAATGGTTCTGGCCGCGCTATGGGCAATGGTGAGGCATTGGGACGCGAATGGCCGGCCAGCCCCATCCCGTGGACATTCGGCTTTTCCGACCTGGGCGAATATCGTCGGGGGAATCGTCGAAGCCGCTGGCTTTTCCTGTCCCCTCACAACGGCCAATGTCACCGCTGCTGCCGATCCCGACTGCGAGGATATGCGCTTGCTGGTGAAGGAAATGGCGTCGAATCCCGCGCCATTGCCGTTTGCCGATTTGGTGAAGCTGGCGCATGAACACGGGCTGTTTGCCAACATCATCGGAGAGGCAGGTGACGACCTTGGCCGACGCGAGAAATCCGCATTTGCCCGCCTCCTGATGCGATACGATCGGCGGCTGGTGCTGGACTGGCATTTCATCGTGGAAGGGCAAGGAAGAACCCGGCGCTACAAAGTCGAATCACGTCATGGTGACATGGTCTGACATGGTGTTTCCGCCGATAAACTTGCGTTATACGCGCGTGAGCTTGGACGGAAACACCATGACGACCATGACGACCATGACATCCCGGAAGCCAAGGATAGCCTGGAATACATTAGAAGATCAGCATTATGACGAAGAAGAATAAACGACCAACCATCCGCCCTGGCCAGCGCAAGCCGTACGTCAAGGCGACACGCCGGGAAGTCCAGCAGCGTCTAAAAGCCGTCGCCGTGTTTGACGATTGTGGATGGGAGACATCAAGCATTTACTGGTTTTTCCAAGAAGTCTTTGGCATCGAATCGCGGCAGATCGCCCGATACATCGCCCACGCACGCGCGCACGAGGCCGCGTAAGAGGCCATTTCCGCCCTTGTGGACGATACCGCGCCGGTGAAACTCTGTTGCATATCAACGACTTACGCTCATTGTCCAAATCGAGTTACATGACATTGAGTATGGCGTCGGGGCGTCATGTAGAAGCGGGCTTATGGCAGGTGGTGGGGCGTGGTTTGCGGCGTATGGACTACATCGTTGACCCGCAGACGGGTTTGCTCACGGAAGAATACGTGGATATTTATGGCATCCCATTTTCGGTGATTCCGTTCAAAGGGCGGCCCGTGGTCGGCCCGCCGCCGGATGACCGTCCGCCGAATCATGTTTTTGCGATGGACGAGCGCAAAGGATTCGAGATGCGTTTCCCGGTGGTGGAAAACTATGTCGTGGCGTTGGAACGAAACCGCATTAAGGCGGACATCGAAGGCATGGAGGGCTTGAGGCTGGAACCAGATGAGACGCCAACGGCTGTCTTTGTGAAACCGCAAGTCGGCTACCAGATCGGGAATCCGTCCTTGGCTGGCGGATTTTTGTCCGAGCCGCAAGACCGGCAGGAGTATTATCGGAGCATTTGAATCAGGTCGTGATGGATACCCAGCGATGGGAGCAAAGCGCGGCCTTTTTTCTGGAAAAGCTGGCCGTGCAAAACATGGTGGTCGTGTGCTACGCCCGCAACGATCATTTGGAATTCTCCATCCCGTATGAATATCTGGGCGTCAGCCACGCCTATTTCCCGGATTACATCGTGCTTCTCACCGACGGCACCACGTTGATGCTGGAAATCAAAGGGCTGGAAAACGACCAAGACCGGGCCAAGCACCAGGCAACCAAACGCTGGCTTGCGGCGGTGAATCATTGGGGCAAGCTGGGGCGTTGGCGGTTTCACGTCTGCCGCGACCCGCAGATGTTGGAGCGGGAAATGGAGTGGCTGCAAAAATCCGGCACGTAATGAATTTTCGGGCCAGAATGAAATCACATGGCAATGACAAGAAGAGCAATCGCCTGTACGAGCGTATTGGCCTGCTCATGGTGCGCGGGCAGTATCGCAGCGCCCTGGAATTGCTGGATAAAGTAATCGAGGACCCTTTGCCCTTATTCCAAGGCGAGGCTTGGGTGGTCGAAGAACGCCGATTGGCGTGGCTTTACCGCATTGACCTCCTACGTGAAAAGGAGCGGCTGACTGAGGCGCTGGCTTGGGCGTGCCTGGAAGTGGAGATGAACCCGGACAACGTGGCGGCCATCGCATTGAAAGAGCGTTTGAAACGGGAAGCTGGGTTTCTTGGGCGGCAGGGCAGCCAAAAACACACACTTACCGGCGAGGGCAAACCACCACGAACAGCTTGGGGCGGAGTTGCGGGAATGCGCGACCTCAAGGCTATGTTGGAGCGCGACGTTATTCTGCCCCTGCAAGAGCCGGAGATTTACGCGCACTACCGCCTCAACCTGCCCAACGGCATTTTGCTCTATGGCCCGCCGGGCTGCGGCAAGACCTTCATCGCCCGCAAACTGGCCGAGGTCGCGGGATTCTCCTTCATCGAAGTCAAGCCGGGCGACCTGGCCAGCATCTATGTGCATGGAGCACAAGGCAAGATCGCCGAAATTTTCGCGCAAGCCCGAAAACAGGTGCCGTGCATGATTTTCTTCGATGAGCTTGATGCAATGGTGCCAATCCGCAGCGGCGATTCAGTGGGCCATCATTACGCCAGCGAAGTGAACGAATTCCTCGTTCAGTTGAACGAATGTGGCCGGAATAAAATTCTCGTCATCGGCGCAACGAACCTGCCCGACCGGATTGATCCCGCCGTTTTAAGACCGGGTCGTCTGGACAAAAAATTCTTTGTTGGGCCGCCCGACTACGAGGCGCGGGTTGAGTTGCTTCGGCTCTGCATGGCCAACCGGCCACAGGAGGAAATGGACTGGCACGATTGCGCGGTGGAATTGGAAAACTATACGTGCGCCGAGATTGAATTCATCGTGAACGAGGCCGCCCGAAGCGCCTTGGCTCAAAACCGACCCATCATCAACGGCGACATCCGCCATGCGGCGGGAAACAATGCCCCCGCACATTCCGCATCCGACATTGAGAAAATGAGATGATGTTCACTTCTTCGGCAAAAGAGCCCGCACCATTTCCAGCGACAACAAACGCAACTTTCGCGCACGCCAACCCGCCGCCGATGGACTCACTTGAAACACTTCCGCAACATGCTTCACCGTCTCGCGCAGCACATTGAACTTTGGCGCACCCGTCGCCTCCAGTTCCCGCAATTTTGCGTTGAATGTGGCCACGAATTCCGGCGCTGGCAGCAGCAAAGCCGAAGCCAGCGTGCTCGCATCCTTTTCAATCAATACATGCTGCGTTTCAGATAGTTCATGGCCGTCCGCGCCACGCGGCAAATCTCCGCCGGACCACAACTTGTATTCCAGAATCAGATGGCAGACCTCTTCCGCCAGGGTGAACCGGGCGCGGGGCATGTAAGCGAAAATTGATTCGTCCACCACCACAATTCGCGGGTCCCGGGCGAGATAACCTTCCGCATGACGCCGGAATCCGCGACGCGGCAGCAGTTCAAGGTCCAAGTCTTCCAAAATCCCTTCAATATCAATCGCCAAGCCCAAGCGCCGCTTCGGGAAATGTTTGCGAACCGCGTCGGCGACCTGCTCCAGTTCAACGTCGGTTTTGGTCTTGTAGAAGTAGCTCACGCAAGCGGCGCAAATACGGCATCAACGATGGCTTTTTTGTCCGCCGCAGTCAGACGTTTGCGCCCATCGCGCCGCAGCCGCACCGGCTCCAGTTGTTGGCGTGTGTAGAGATCAGAGAATTCCAGGGGTTTGGCCGTGCGCGCCTCTGTCAGCAATTTTAGGAACTCCTGCCGCTCCGTCGGAGACAATGCCAGCATCTGGCAAATCAGCCCCTCTTGGTCCGGCCCAATCCACCGAACCACCCCCGCCTCTGCTTCCGCGTATTCCGCTGGGCCGAGCTCAATTTGACCGGCAAACACGCGGGCCACAAGCCCGTGTCGTTGCCGACGGGTTTTAAGCCATGCTCCGAGTTCTTTGGCCGGGTGTTTCATAGTGTCTTGTTTTGTCGTTCTGCGCACTTTGCAAAAGTCAGTATTTTGCCCGCTGACAGAACGCTAACCGATATTTACCCCGCCTGTCAATCCCGCAAAGCAAAAAAACCGCTTCGACCGCCAGGCAATCTCGGATTGCGCGGCTTACGCCTGTCCGCTGCGGCATTTCCGGCCATTCCAGCCGAAAGCCAAATGACTCCCACTCCACTCAGCCCGTGAGCCGTGAAAAATAACGAATTCCTGGCCCGGCCGTGCCGCCCGTCGCCGAATTCCCCGCCATCATGGTCCGCCTCTCTGTCGGCGTAATAGAGCGCCATGCACACTTGCCCAGTCGTACAGGCAACGTCTGCCGATCTTGATATATGGCAGGACCCCCTTTGCTTTCCAGTTGCCCAAAGTTCGGCGGCTGATTGGCAATTTCGCCAGCAATTGCTTTTCGTCCATGAAAGCCCGCTCGCCGCTCGCGTTTTCCGTCAAATCGTCCATGCCTCCATTCAAACTCTCCCTACCGGGAATAATTGCCGCTTCGATTTTTGGGCCGCCCGGCAATTCTCGCTGCCGCGTCGGTGTTGGCGCTCTTGCTCCGCTGGCCACTTGTTCGACGGTGGGCTGTGCTGGGGGTTGCCCAACCGACGCCAGAAATTGATGATGGTTATCATTCATATGCCAAAGCAGGACTGTAAAATTTCGGGGCTAACCGCAGCGGGAGCATTTCTGGCTTGTATCCGCCGCATCAACTTCCACCACATTGACGCCGTGCAAGCGGGGATTGGCGGCAGGCGCGGATAGTATCGACGATCTGCGCCTTCGTATTTAAAGCGAATGCGGCTGGGAATAGGCTTGTCGTCCCACGGGGCAGCCCAGGTCTCCACCCAGTCTCGGCTTCGCCCGACGTAAGCGCCAGCATCATGGCCGCCCAACCGCATTGGGATAGCAAAATCGAACATGCCTCATTATATGCTTTTCCAATCGTTCTACCGGAATGTTTCTGGTTCTTCCGGGAAGTTGGGGTCTGATGCTATGGCCAGGGGTCGGGAACAGCTCACGCTTCAGGTATATAAGGTAAGGACTTGGCTTCATCTGTGGCCTTTTCCCATATTCGGCTCTCACCCGCGTTCCAAGCAACTTCACTGGCGCAACACTATAATGGGATTTGTGATTGCGAATCAGAAATTTGGAGGTGATTTGGGAAAATGGCTTTCGGAGGCACTGCTTCCGGGACCAACGCCAGCCGAAGTGACTGCCGCCATCGGGGCAGTACTACTGTGCTGCGTCCACGTCATAGCCGCATTTGGGCCGGCCAGCCTGGCGACAGGGCCAGCTTTTATCTCTTTCCTGCTTTGGATCGAACAATGCCTTGCTGGAGCCGTTGTTGACGCCGCCCCACCTGCGATCAAGCACCGCCGCCATGGACAGCGCAAAGACCGCACGAACCACCCCAACCGTAGCGCCTGGGCTGGGCTTGGTGGGGAAAACGTGGGGAAGCAGGACCTTAAAATCGCCAAAACCGCTTTATTTACGAGGGGAAACCGTCAGCGGATGCACAACCACAGTTTCAACGAGTGTGAAACCTTAAATACGCCAAACACGATTTTTGCCCGTAATTGAGCATGAACATTATGAACCCAAAACACATAGAAACCACTAAAGAGCTGCCGAACCCCCGCGTCGGTGGGGAAATCGGTGGGGAAACTTTTCAGCAGGAAACGGAGGTTTACCATGGCTAGCCTGCGCAAATTAATAGGGAAATATGAAAACTCCAAGTACCACATCATCCGTTTCCGGCGCCCTGATGGCAGTTACGTTGAGCGCGTGACCGACCACCTGGTTGAACCGCCTGGAATGAAACCTTCGGACCCCGGGTACGCCAAGGCCAAGGAAGCCCTCCGGCTTAAGGCTCTGGAGGAGGCTAAGGATGCGGAGGCATTCAATGCCGATCTGATGGACGAAGAGGACCTGGCCCAGCGCGCGGTGGGGCGTGCCAAGTACACCAAAAGGGCGGGCAAGGCGCCGTCCTGTGGGTTCTTCATCGTGGCCTGGGTTTGCGAGCACATCATCCGCAACCGACTGAGCGCTCCCCTGGCTTACAACATCTGTAACCTCATGGATTATCTCTTGTCTGTGCTCCAAGAGGCTGGCTGCAAGTCCATCAAGGACATCCGCGAGAAACACATTACGAAAGTGATGAATGACCTGCGAACGGGGTCCTATTCCGCCGACAGCGCCAACATCGGGGTGGTTTATTTGCGCTCGCTTGCCGGTGATCTGCGCAAAGCCACTGGCCGGGCCGTGGGCGGCGGTCTTTTCAAGGAAGCGAAGAACACCGCCGAGCGCTTCGGCTTTTGCCTCCAGGAAATCTGCTGGATCATCGCCGCGCTCCCCAAGGTGGTCCCTGATTTTGTGGAACAGTGGACGGTCTTCATTTTGGTGATGCTCTACACGGAAGAGCGGCCCGGCGACGACGCGCAGGTCACTCTGGGGCATTTCCGCTGGGAAGGCCCGATATTGCTGATGCTTGTCGAATCCTCCAAGACGGATGGTTTTGACGGGAAGGAAGACTGGCAGCCGGTGCATCGGTGCCTGCAACGGCACCTCGAACCGCTGCTCAAGAAGCGGAAGGACTCGGGGGCCAAGCCGGAGGATTCTCTTTTGCCCAGCCTGGCTCTCGAGGACAGAGATACCCTGGGCCTCACCTTCAACAATATAATCGCAGCCGCAGAGGTCGAAGTGCCTGTCGTCGAGCGCAAACATCGTCTGAACAATTTCCGCAGGAAGACGCTGTACTCGGTCAAACACACGGGCTGCACATGGCGGGAGGCGGCTCGATCCGCCAAGGAAAATGCGGGGCACCTGGTCAAAACGAAAAGCGCGATCGCTCATTATCTGCATTCCGTCCATATCGATGCGCCCCTGCTGCGGCAACTGTACGAACGCATCAACGCCATGCCGGACGTCGACGAGGCCATGGCCCAATCTTTGGCCAAACCAGGAACGGCCCCCGGCCAGGACCCATCACCTAAAAAACCGTAAATCTGATTGCACAACTATGAAAGCACCATGGGAATTTGCCCGTCTGGTCAGTGGCGCGACCAAGATAGTCGGACGATTGGTCTGCCCGGCCAGCCCGATCTACTCCGATCTGTGGGAGAAATTATCCCCTGAGGAAAAATCGCTGCTGAAGGAGTTCCAGCCATCAGCCAAGGCCTCGGAGAAAATGCGCCTGGCGCTGACGGGCGCGCTCAACCGCATCATCGGAGGACCTTCCATTTATTCGGCGGAACGCTTCGCGGGAATGGAGTTGGGGGCGGAAATTACCAGCTTACTCCGGGAAAATCCGGCGCATTTGCATGCCGCCCGACTCAATCGCCGCCTGCTCGAACTGCTCTTTCTGGAATTGCCGGTGAAACTCGAACAGAGAGACTACAACCCGGAAAATATCCGCATCCTCACCAAGGTGGCCGAGTCAATGGATCCGGAACTGGTGACGCTGATCCGAATGGCCGATGAGGGAGGTATCCAGAACAGCATCGCGTGCCAACTGGGGCCGCCCGATCTGGTCGGAAAGGTAATATCATTCCAACATCCGCTCAACGGCGCGCCGTTGAGCCGAACATTACCCGACCCGCTGTGGGAGCATCTGCAAGGACTGAAGGCAGACCCGAAGTGCTTTTGTCCACGACACAAAGCCATGTCGGAAAACTGCTTTTCCCTTTCCTTCAAAAAATTGTACGCCAAGGCCGGATTCTTCATCCGCAAATTCGCCATCGTGCGCGGTTACAACCGCCGCCACAAGGAGGCTGTCGCCTATCAAAGAATTAGCGCCAAAAGGCGGTGGCTGAGGGAGCGCCGGTGCACGCCGGATGAAATAAAGAAACTGGAAGTCCTCGAAACGCGATGGGGAAGCATGCCGCCGACAAATGAAAACTCCGCCCGCCGGTTGACACGCGACAAAATCCAGTCCCATCTCCCGAAATCTCCTCAGCCGGCACGCGGATTTCTTGGAATGAAAAACGGAAAAAAGGACCAAGACACACCCGAAGAACCCGACGAATCACAAAACCCCAGTTGAGCAAGGCGCAGAATTTGTCCGCCTGTGTGAGTCTGGCGGGGGTAGGCCGTCACGCTGCCCCGGCGGCCAGTCTTGGGGCACCGGTGGCCGGTCGGTGTTCCAAGCGTTATTCCTACGATCCAGCTTCGATTGCCGCCGCCGTGTTTCAATTCGGTTGGTCGAGCATCCGAGCCGTTCACGGCATGCTTCCCGGACCCTTGACTGGCGGCCAGCATAGAGAAGTAGCATCCTGCCGCTGGGTCGGTGCCTTTTGTGCGTATTTTCAAGATTGCAGTTGTCGCGATTGGAGAATTAATTTCACCGCCAAACCGGGAAGAGGAATGAACTCCGTGGAGGGCCAGGCTAGCGACGCGTTTGGCAGCCTCATCAACAACGACAACGGTTTGACCGCCCCAAGTGTAGTGGCGATTGCCGGATTCCAGAGGCCTTTCCTGGAATATGGACAACGATCGTCTCGATCTTGTATCGAACCCCTTTGAGCAGTAATATGGCGCAAAGGATTGATTTGCTCTTCATCTCGCATGACGCGATTACTGTCTAGCGGTGTTTTCTTTCCGAAATGGCGTCACACATAGTTTACTTATGACGACAAAAACTATTGAAATTGCAGTTGATGATGTGCAGAATGGCGACTATCCGAATTGTTACGCGGCGATTCCTCCCAACGGCAAGGTTTGCGGTCACACCGGATTGAGGCACACCCACCTATACGCAATGCTCGCAATGGGCGGCGCTGCGCGCCCTTACGTTCGTGTTGTGAATCTCCGAGAACCTGGCGCGAGCAAGGGCAAAACCATATTCCATGTCGGAGATTTTTTCCGTTACCTGGATTGGCATGCCAAACAACAGGGTGCAGGCGCGCAACGCTCCACTATCCTGGATCGGGACGCCAACCAATCCACCCAGCAAACTGTTTAATACGCCAAACTGAAGGAGTTCAGCGGGCGTTATCTGGGCTTGACCGCGACCCAAGTGCCGTCAGGTTGAAATTCCTGCACGGGGCGCCTCCAAAATGCGTTTCTTAAATCCTTAAGCAAACGGTCAAATTCGATTTCGGTTAAATCACGCCAGTCATCGCCACGCAGATTGACGGTTCTGCGCCCAAGCCGCCTCAGCGGTTTGACCGGGCGGGACTGCTGCGCTGAGGATGCTGCTTCGTCCGGTCATTCGCGCTGAACGCAGCCAGTTGACCGGAAGCGTTGAGGTAGACGAAACCTACGTTGGTGGCCAGGAGCCTGGCGTGATGGGGCGCCAAGCTGGCGACAAGGCGCTGGTGGTGATCGCGGTGGAACTGGAAGGCAAAAAGGTGGGGCGAGTGCGCTTGCGTCTCATTCCGGACGCTTCCGGTTCCAGCTTGGTGGGTTTCTTGAAGGACTGCGTGACCCCGGGCACAACGGTACATACGGACGACTGGAACGGGTATAACGGTGTACGCGCGGCTGGTTTTGTTCACCGGGTCACCGTGCTACAATGCGACACAGAGCGTGCCCTCAAATACTTCCCGCACGTTCACTTGGTAGCATCGTTGCTCAAGCGATGGCTGCTCGCCACGCACCAGGGGCGTGTCCAGAAGGAGCATCTTCAAGCTTACCTGGACGAGTACGCCTTCCGGTTCAATCGCCGGCGATCCATGCACGTGGGAAAGATCTTCTACCGCCTGATGGAACAGATGGTCCTGCGCAAAGCAAAAGGATATAGGGAGATCGTAAACCCCTCGGGAAAGGACTAGCTAGAGTAAAGGGGATATGCAGATCTGGGTATTTTAGCGCAATGGTTCCGCTCACCAACGCGCAAATACGTGTTTGCAAAGCCCAGGCCCAGCGGCTCAAGGCCAAGCTGAAAGTCGGCAAGGAGGGCCTCAGCCCACAGTTCCTCGCCGCCCTGGATGACGCGCTGAAACACCACGAACTGGTCAAGGTGAAGTTCGACGACTTCAAAGAGCAGAAAAAGGAACTTGCTCCGCAACTGGCTGAGAAAAGCGCCAACCACCTGGTCACCCGAGTCGGCAATGTCGTCGTGCTCTTCCGGCCGAAACCGGTGGAGCCGCAACCTGCGTAACGGTTCCGTTGGAGGATCAGTTCGCCCGGTTCTGGGATTCCGGGCGAAAAAAGCCGGCGAATAACCACCCGAATACTTCTTCGTTCATACCAAACACGCGTGCGTCGCGCGGCTAACCTTTCTCAAACCCTCTCTGGCTGACGCCGAAAAAGACCAAACATCTGTCAAACCTAATGCTTAAGGTCGCAATCGCCGAAAATTGAGCAAACGAAATTGCAAAATGAATACCCACTCATATGAACAGGGCGTTTTGGGTGAGAGCTTAGTCAGCGAAACCCTTGCGGAATTTCGTCCTCCATATTGGCACGTTGACAATTTGATAGTTCCATTCAGCGCACCCTCCGCCAAAACCACCCAGATCGACCACATCCTCGCGTCGCCGTTTGGAATTTTTGTCCTCGAAACGAAGAAGTTTCGAGGCGCCATTGCGGGGGTGGCAGATGATAAACTATGGTTTGAAATCCTGGGCCGTCGAATCTTTCCTTTTTCCAACCCAATTCATCAGAACCGACGCCACGTTTCTGTTCTTTCCGGTCGCTTGTCGCTGCCGGAGCCACTGTTCCAGTCGGTGATCGTTTTCGTCGGTGTTTCCAAATTTCTCCTCCCCGGGCTGCCCGGCAACGTTATCAGCACGATCGCGCCGGGGGTTCCGAAGTTGCGACGCCACATCCAGCAATTCACCAAAGTCCTCTTGACTGAGGAGCAATTGTCCTCTGCAGTTGCAAATTTGCTCCGCATCAAGAGGAACGGCCTCACCCTCGACGACCATCTCCGATCGCTGCGTCACGCAGCCACGGGGCAGAGCCTGCCACCATGGGAAAATGGCGTCAAAAATACTTTTGACGTTGGCGCGATGAGCGCTAGCGCGAAGATGACACAATCAAATAGAAAGGCAAAAGACACAAGCAAGGGCGTGATAGCGGTTGTTCGTCAAAATCCACGACAACCCCACCAAGGCGGATCCTCAGCCGCTAAAACGTCGGCTCCTTCGACGCCATCCGTCTCCATCTTCGATGAGAAAATGCAGTCCAACAGAAAAAACAGAGCCAGCGCATGAAGCAACTGACAAAGCAAACAAAATAGAAAGAAAAAACATATGTCCGATCTCAATCACGTCGTTATCACTGGGCGCCTCGTTCGCGACCCGATCATTAGTGGCAACGGATCTAAATCCGCGTTTTTTCGGATCGCCGCCAATCGGCGCTACCGCACCAAAACGGATTCGAAACAACAGGAAACAGCCTATCTGAATTGCAAAGCGTTCGGGGGCTGGGCCGATGCACTGGTCGATGGCAAGCAAGGCAATATGGTGCTCGTCGAGGGGCGACTCCGGACCGAGGAATGGGCGTCCGATGCTGGCACAGTGCGTTTGGAATTGGTCCTGGTGGTCAATTCGATCCGGTTCATAAATCGCGGCGTTCCTGTGCGGCCCCCAACGCCGGAATCCAATGAAGCGCTTGTCAACGCCGGGGTGCCTTTGGGGGAAACAGCGCCGTCGGATGAGGTGCCGTTCTAATTCTGCCCGGAGTGTTGCTTAGGCGGCTTACCGCCGCCTTCGCACTCCAATGGACAGTCGAATATTCGTATGAAAGGTAACTCTCTCATCAAAGTCGGGCCGCTTTCGCGGTGCAAGTTCAGTTTGGTTTTAGGCGGTAACCCGAGCCGCTGGAGAAAGCTCAAGCCACGGGATCAAGTGCGCATTCTTAACGTGTATGTATTCGAGGACAAATTTTCTGATGCAGCAAGCCACACGAGGTCGGCACGGAGGACCCATGCGCAACGATTTTAAGCACCGCATCCGTAAGGTTGCACAGGACTTGCGGGTGCTCTACCTGCTGCCGTTCGTCCTGCTGGTTTGGATCGGTGAGTTTTTGGACCGTCGATTGTGGCGCTACTGGAACATGAAATCTATGGAGAATTGGCGTCGGTTTCAATGGAGGTGGCCAGCTTACATCATCGCTCTGGTCGGCTGGTTTTTTGCCGCCGCCGCTCTCCTTTGCCTGATGCACTGGAGATTGTGGTGAACGACACCCTGAAGCGACGGACCGCTGCCGCCATGCGAAGTCAATACTAGCGCACAGCTTGAACTCGACCGCCGCCAACTCTCCAGCAGAACTCACACAATCAACCATACAAACAACAGTCAATGCTATGTATGAAACCGAGACACACAAACCAATCCACAGAACGAATCTTGAGACTGGCGAGATCATTTCCCTGCCTGGCACGGAAGCTCGAAGGCTGGCATCCAGCAGAATTCGACGCGGAGCAGTTTTTGGCGCTCACGGAGGGGATGGTCGCACGGTGAACTCCTGTGCGCCATGTTCATCGTCAGCGTCTGGGACCCGGGCAACGCCAGGCTCCGGGGATGGAAGTTCGATCTTCTTGAATTTGGCGGCACGGCAGACCCTGACCATCGAGTGGCCTTGATGCTGTGGCTGGCGTGCCCAAGTTGGTATTGAGAGCCGACTGCATTTGCTTGTGCCGCGCCGCAATCCAGTGAACCCAATGCGGGGAGATACGCTCTCGTGCGTCCGATCATGAATCATCCGCCAGAGGGGGCCTGTCGAACCATTGACAGTAGTATCATAATATCGTAGTATGATAATTCTATGAAACAAATCCTTGCGAAGGAAGATGTAGAGAGGGCGATGGCTGACTTGTCGGCCAAGGGACGCAAGACAACGCTTGCTGCGCTGCACGCGGCGCTCGATCACCGGGGTTCGATGTCAACTTTGGTGCGTCTGAAGGCGGAAATCGAGGCTGCGGCACAACCGGTGACCGACTCGCCTGAGGGTTTGAAAGCCTTCCGTGAAGTCTGGGCCTTGGCGGTCGATGAGGGCCGAAAGCAACAAGAGGCGGTTCTGGTGGAACTCCGCGAGAGCGTCAAGGCTCTGGCCACGGAGAACGAACGCCTGGAAGGGACCGCCCTAGCCGCGCAAAACCATGCCGCCGAAATTGAGCAGGCAAAGTCGCGCGCCGAGACGGAACTGAGCCGAGTCAAAACTCATGTCGAAGGGGAGTTAAAACAGGCCAAGACAGCTTTGGCAGAGGCGGCCACCCAGGCCGCAGGAGCGCTCCAGAAGCTTGCGGAGGCCCAGGCTGCTCACGCAACGCAGGTTGCGGCTTTGCAGGCCGATCTCACCGCCGCTATGCGCAAGGATCACGAACTTGAGTTGCAGCTTGTGCGTGCCGTGGCGCTTCTGGAGGCGAAGGGGATCCAACCGGCAGCGGCAGAATCACGAAAACCCAAGCATACCAAAGAAACACGAGACCAACCGTGACCGCTCGGTTTGGGACACCCCCCTCGGCAAGATTCGTTCCGGGCTTCTTCCGGAATTTCCGGGTGATTTTTCATTGGGTCGGATAGAGGTCAAGGCCCCCGCAGTGGAAGTAGATGTCGTTGATGAACCTCTGTTTGTTCCGGTATCCGTACGCTTTCTTGACCAGTCCTTGAATCTTGTTGTTGAGTCCTTCCAGGGGGCCGTTGGTGAGCCGACTTTTGCAATAGGTCAGGATATTGGCTAACCGGCTCTTGAGCATCCGGGCCACTTTTTTAACCGGTTCCAGGCGGCTGCGCACCGCCCAGCTATACCATCGTTGGAAATGCTTGGTGGCCCACGCCTCGCTCTTGTAGAGCCATAGGTTGCGCAGCGTTTCCTTCAGGGCCCAGGCGCGTGCCGTGAGTAGATGAGCGGACTTGAGCCGATCAAAGGCCGGACGTTGCGCCTCGGGCAGGTTCTCCAAACCGTAAAGCCAAAGCCAGCGCGTGCCTTCCAGGGTGTCATCGCCTTGATCCCTCAGCGCCCGGTGCTCGGCCTTGCGCACCTCGTTGACCGCTTGGTTCATGTGCTGCATCATGTGGAAAGGATCATGCACGATCTTTTCGGCTCCCTGGGGAACGTGGGCGGTGGTCGAGAGCACAAAGGGCTCCCACATGTCCATCGCCACCGCCTCAATCCCCGCCAGTTGCTCCGGCGTCAGTTGCTTCCAATACGCATCCAGACTCTCCTGTTTGCGCCCCGGCCCGACATAGTCCACCGTGGTTCCATCCTCGTCCACCCGCGCCACCACCGTCACATACTCCTGCCCGCGCGCCGCGCTTTTCTCGTCCACGCACAAATCCTTGTTCAACCGCACCGGCTTGCGCTCCAACCCGCGCGCCACCGCCCGTTGCTTGATCCCGTCAGCCTCATCCCAACTGACCCGCAGGAGGTCGCAGGCCGCCGCCGTCGAACAGACGCTCAAAACATCAATCGCCAAACGCTCAAAGAGCCGTGTAAACCGGCCGTATTTCTCCGCCCACGGCACCGCCACAAACTGCGAGCCATGTTCTTCGCACTGGACCCGCGGCACATCGGCTACGATCACGGTCTTGAACTGGCAACTGTCCAGATGCCGCCAGCGCCGTCGCTCCCATTCATGCACGTGCATCCTTCGGGCGCACTGCGGACACCCCCAGAGGGTCTCGGTGCAGGCCACCTCCACCTCCACTTCCCGCTCGGCGGGTTTGAGGGTCACGTTCTTGACCGTCCACGGCTCCACCAATCCCAGAATCTGCTGATAAAGTTGAAAATCTTGCATGGCTCGAAGTTAACCTGCACGCCCCAGCTTGGGCAACTTGGCACTCGATCCTCTTCCACCCTCGACCGGACGAGCGCAGCGGAGCGAAGCGAGATCCGGCGCCAAGCGGTGGGCCCTTTGAACACGATAGCCCCGACCCCTGCGGCCCTGCTCTCAAACCGTCTCCATCCTAAAAGCTCTTAAAAACCCAATTAAAAAACACCCGAAAATCCCGGAAGAACCCGTTCCGGCAGCCTTGCGCAGGGAATTTACTTAAATCGTAATCGGTGCGCTTCCAGCACTTTAAGAACGGCGGGGCCTACCTTCCCGGAGCGCAATGACCTTGTATTCCTTGGCGACGATTTCCGACATGGTTGCGTCGTTCAACGCCATGCTTGTTGCAGGCTTTATCTTGTAATACGAGCGCGGATCGCCCCCGGAACGGACTGCGGGCACCCGCACGGGTGCTGCCAGCATTTTCTGCCGGCATTCCAATGGAAACCAAGTTGCTAGAGTTTCTCACGGATCGCCTTGACCGGGGCAATGTTGAACTCCAGCCATACGCATTTGCCGACAACCTGGGCCTGCTCGAACACTTCCGGCATTTCCCGGCCCAGCCGCTCAAGCAGGTCGAGGGTGGGCAACGAACTTGCATCTGATGAATTCACGGTTACTCTCCTTCTGCCGTCCACCCGTGCAAACGGGCTGCTTCTGGTTTGGTTACTCTCACTGGAAGCGCGGACGGTACTTCGTTTTGGCAGCAAGAGGGAATGGACTGGAAAGAACTGCTGTCCGCCCGCTATTGTTACACAGGAACCTCTCTCGAAATAAAGCAAGAATCAGTAGGGTGAGAATCGGAGGAAAGCGCAGAACGTCGGAAACTGAGTTTCGGCGACGGCGGCGTTGCGGAAAAGTGGTCTGCTTCTTTTTGCCCTACGGAGTGGTGAAACGATAGTACCGCTCGGGGAAATTAACCGCGTTGGTGTCGGTGAACTGCCAGGTGCCGCTTGCCCCGGTGTTGCTATTTGTGTAAATGGGCTGCCAAAGGTCCGGCTGCGCTAAATTGGTGGTCGCCCAAATCCGGGTGGTGCTGTCTGGCAGACCCACAAAACTCAACGTCACGCTTCCGTCGGCATTGCGCACGACGCCGGTCACTAGAGGATTGATTACCGTGAGCGTGGCAAAGCCGCTGGTGGCACTACCGTAAGCGTTGCTCACGACTACCGAGTAAAGCCCGGCCTCCTGTATACCGACGTTCGGCAAAGTTAGCGATGAGAAGAATGGACCTTCAAACGGGAAGTTTGTATTGAAATACCATTGGTATGACGCCGGGTAAGGGCTTATCACGGTCACGCTGAACTGGGCCGTACCACCAGCCAAAACCGTTGCATTGGACGGCCCGGAAGTGATGACGGGATCGCAATTGGTGAGAACCTGAATCGTATCCATTTGGCTCGCGTAGCCTGAGACAACCCCGGAAGAGCTCACCCCGCTCCAATTGGCCGAGATGGAGACGGTGTAAGTGCCAGCGGAAGTGTATTGCTTTTCAAACGTCATCACGGGCTGTGTCAGCGTGGATTGCGTGCCGTCACCCCAATTCACACTCCCGCTGGCGGACGTTACCGTGATAACACCGGGAGCGGGGTTGACCGCTACACTGTAGTCGAGTGGTTCGCCCGTACAACCGAGATCATTGGTCGATGTTGAGCCGAAGTAATACTGATTGATATTTACGGCAGCCGCTCCGCTCGTCGTTGCCACGTAGCCGTCGAAACTTCCCTGCCCCGTAAGAGGGTAAGTCCCTGATGCGCCGAGAATGTTGTAACTCATGACGCGCGGCTGCCTGTCCAAGTATGGCCCCCAACTAATGGTGCTGGTTGCCGGGTTCCAAACGCCGTCGCCGGACAACCCGGTGGGCGTCAGACCGGGCACGAGTGTTTCCGCTACGGCATAACAACTCACGTTCCCCAGAGGCGTCGCGGTCAATGTGATGGACGGAAGAAAAGTCCCGTTTCCGAAAATGCTCCGCACCAGCGACAGCGAATTGGTCGGAAGGGCCGCGACGTAGTTGCCCAATGCAGCCACACTCGGCAAGTAATCTGGGCGGAACGCCACCGCCCGCAATGTTGTTGGCGCGCTGAACGTCAACGACGTTGTGTAAGGCGTTGAATTTTGTGTCGGCAGCGAGCCATTCGTCGTAAAATAGATTTGCGCCTGGGAATCACTGGATGAAATCGAAACGTTGATCGGCAGGCTTGAGCCGATGAGTGGAGACAACGTCGGCATCGGTTCTTGTGACGGCGGCGTTGGGACGGTGGAGCCCGGCGGTGAGGCCACGCTTATGGTTGTTCCGACGGCTTCGCTTCCACCCACGCCGTCCACACTCCAGATGGCTTGTACTGGATAAGTTCCCGGTTGGCCAACTGCCACATAACTTAAAGCCAGGGCGTTGGTTCCGAAGAACGGCCCCCACATCACGATATTGTTGCTGGAAATATACTTGCCACCCGCCGTCACACTTGCGGCAGCCACCCCGGGTGGCAGCGACTCCGTGACCGCGACGCAACTTGCGCCTGCTCCCGGCGTCACGCTGAACGTCACCACCGACGCCTCCGGGGAATTCGTGTCCACGCTCCGCGTCACTTGCACATTGGCCGTCACCGCCGGCGGCCCGTAAAAGGCCACAGCCGCCACACTTGGCGTGAAGCCATTCGTAAAGGCGACAGCCCTTATCGTGCTGGCGGACGCCACATAGATTGGACCGCTGTAAAGGGTCGAACCCTGCGTTGGCAGCGTGCCGTCCAGTGTGTAATAAATCGCCGCGCCGGGTGTCACGCACGAAATGGCCACATTCGTCGGCACGCTGGCGCCGCTGGCGGGAGCGAACTCCGGCGCGGCCACTTGCAATGGCGCGGTCGGTATTGAGTTGGTCGATTCTGAAGCCACGATGATGTTTGTTGCCTCCGCTTCGCCTCCACCCACGCCGTCCACACTCCAAGCCGCTTGCACCGAATAAACTCCCGGCTGGCCCACCGCTTGATAGCTCAGTACTTGCGTGTTCGTTCCGAAGAATGGCCCCCACACAACCGCGTTGTTGCTGGCGATGTAGTTGCCGCCCGCCGTCACATTCGTCGCTCCCAAGCCCGTTGGGAGCGTCTCCGTCACCACGACGCAAGCGGCGTTTGTTCCGGGGGTCACGTCGAATGTCACCACCGGCGCGATCTGAGAATTTGTGTTCACGCTCCGCATCACCTGCACGTTGGCCGTCGCCGCAGGCGGACCGTAAAAGGCCACGCTCGCCACGCTTGGCGTCCATCCATTCGTGAAGGCCACGGCCCGAACCGTGCTGGCGGATGCCAAATAAACGGCGTTGGTGTAAAGCAGCGAATTCGTCGTCGGCAGCGAGCCGTCCAGAGTGTAATAAATCTCGGCGTTCGTTGTTGCGCACCCAATGGACACGTTGACCGGAACATTACTGCCGCTGGCTGGTGTGAACACCGGGGTGGCCACTTGGGGAGGCGCGGAAGGCACCCCGCCACTACCGCTTGAAGCTAACACCGTCACCATTGTGACGCCGGGCGAGAAATACCACTGGCCGTCCATCCACGCGCCACCGTTGACAGGATAACTTGCCGGCAATCCAGTGAGACGATAACTCACGTTGGTGGCGACCGTATTAAAATAAGGGCCCCAGCGGATGGCTCCGAGCGATGGGAGCCATACGCCATCACCGCTCACGCTCACTGCCGATGCCGGGCTGGGCAATTCCTCTTCGATGGTGAAACACGAAACATTCGACGCCCCCGCAACCGTCACAGTGACCAACGGTTCATTCGGCAAATCATTCACATATGAGCGGACATAGGAGGCAGGCGGTGGATTTGTCTGCGCGTGCGTGGGCAGCGCGCACGAGACTGCCAGCGCGAGGACAAGCCACGCAGACGGCTTCGGGGAATCCACCCGGTTATGGATTCTTCCAATCCTGACTGGAAGCGATTTCAGCACTCCCGGATCTTTAGTGGAGTTCGTGGTTCTCACGTTCATGGGTTGATCTTCCAATTTACGGGTCTGGCGCTGCCGTCATTATAATATGCGCCGCCGTTGGTCATCAGATAACCTGCGCGCGTCGCGTAATTGACCGGGATGGGATTTGGCCCAGAGTTTGGCCCGCTGGTCCAGGCCTGGCCGCTCTTCCAGGCGGTGGCGTAGGCGTTGAATTCGGCGGCAGTGATGACAAAAACGCCGTTGGTATCGGCAGGATGCGTGACGTTAGTGGTAAACTCATAGCAACCCAAGTCCACCGTCCTGTTGAGGATGCGAGAGCTGCCGTCCAAGTCCGTGGCCGGCAGCATAGGCGCGTTGGTTGTGCCTTCGGCGATGCAAGGTGAAGTGCTTTGAGTATGGTAATCCCCGTTGACCGGGTCGAAAAACTGCGGTGAAAGGTCAATGTTGTTCTGCGAGAGGTCCCATACGCCATACATACTGTCCACGTCATTGAAATCAAACACCTTCTGCTGGCCCGTGCCGGCGAGCCAGACATCCCCTCCGTTGCCGCTGGCCCTGTTCCCCCAAATGATGTTGTTGAAGACATTCAGCAACTCCACAACGCCGGTGACCTCATAAGCGACACCGCCGCCACTGCCCGCCGCTGTGTTGCCGAACACCGTGTTGTTGATCATAAAGAGATTCGACGTCGCGTCCACCCAAATGCCACCGCCTTGGGAACTCGAACTGGTTTGCGAATTCTTTACGACCAAGTTGTCAAGTAAGTCGATTGTTTGACCCGAAGCATAAATTCCCCCGCCGGTTGCTGCCGAGTTCTGATTGAGCGTATTGGCCGAGAGTGTCACAGAGGCGAAATGCTGGCAAGTAGCGCCGCCGCCGTTGCCGCCGGATGAATTGCCAGTGAAGGTGTTGTTGATAAGCGTCGTACTTTGACCCCCATACTGACCACCATTGCAGAAAGCTCCGCCGCCGGAATTGCCGGTGAAGGTGTTTCCGGAAAGTGTCACCGTCGAGCTATTACAATAAGCCGCACCTCCTCCGCTATTGCCGGTGAAGGTGTTATTGCTAAGGGAAAGCGTCACCGTCGTACCACCCACGGAAGAAAAACCTCCGCCGTTGCCATAGGCTGAATTGTCAGTGAAAGTATTGCCAGTGAGCGTCACCGTCGTGCCGCCGCATTCAACGCCCCCGCCGTCGTAGAGATCAGTTGAATTCTCATTGAAGGTATTGGCCATGAGCGTCACCGTCGTGCCGTTGCATTGAGCACCACCGCCTGAATACCCAGCTAAATTGCCGATGAATGTATTGCCTGTGAGCGTCACTGTCGCGCCACTACACAACGCACCACCTGTGCCACCAAAAATGTAGTCAGAAGTGAGGCCATTTCCGGTGAAGGTGTTGCCAGTAACCGCGACAACACCAGGGACCGAAACTGAAAGCCCACATCCTGAATTTGTAGTTATTGTGCAGTTCTGCACAATTACGTTGCCCGTAACCCCGACAATTGAAATTCCCGTTACATTACCGGCGGTGTTCGCGCCAGCCGCAGTGCAATTGGCCACAGTGGCGTTTAGGCCGGAGGCAATTTCCAATCCCATGCCGCTAGAGTTGGTCGGTAAAAGGAACAAGCATCCGTTCACCAAAATCGAGGCACCGCCGCCGCCCGCGATTCGCAAAGCGCCGATGCCTTCATTGCCACAGTTCCGCAGGAAGGTGATGTCTTGCACGGTGACATTGGCGTTCGCGGAGCAAGAGATGTTGATGTCCCGCCCGGTGCCTGCGCCATCAATGGAGATTTGCGTGCTGGTGACGCCCGGCTCCGGCAGGATCGTCAGGCTGTTGGCCCCGGAACTGTTGTAATTGAAGTTGCCGGTATAATAGCCGTTTGTGATGTAAATATTGTTGTTCGCGCCATTGGCGGCGGCGAGCGTCAGGGCATTTTGGAGGGCTTGGGCGGTGTTGACGTGGTAATCCACAGCCTTGCAAGTGGCGGCCAATCCGAACATGGCCACGGCAAACGCCATTCCTTTGTAAATAATTCTTGTTTTCATACTTATTTGTGCTTCGTCTTCATTCATCCCTTTTTCGGAGGTTTTCACGTTCATGGGTTGATCTTCCAATTTACTGGTCTGGCGCTGCCGTCATTGTAATACGCGCCGCCGTTGGTCATCAGATACCCCCCGCGCGAAACGTAATTGGCCTGGATGGGGTTTGGCCCTGGGTTTGGCCCATTGGTCCAGGTCTGGCCAGTCTTCCAGGCAGCCGCGTAGACGTTAAATTCGGTGGCGGTGATGACGAAGGTTCCGCTGATGTCAGCCGGATGCGTGACGTTTGTGGTAAACTCATAGCAGCCTAGGTCCACCGTGCCGTTGAGAATGCGAGGATTGCCGTCCAGGTCCGTGGCCGACAGCATGGGCGCGTTGGTCGTGCCGACAGCGATGCACGGTGAGGTGCTTTGAGTATGGTAATCTCCGTTGACCGGGCCAAAAAACCGCGGCGAAAGATCAATGTTGTTCGTCGCGATGTCCCAGACGCCATACATGCTGTCCACGTCGTTGAAATTGAACACCTTCTGCTGGCCCGTGCCGGCGAGCCAGACATCTCCGCCATTGCCGCTGGCCGAGTTCCCCCAAATGATGTTGTTATAGACGTTCAGCAACTCCACCGTTCCCGTGACCTCGAACGCCGCGCCGCCGCCGCTACCCACCGCCGTGTTGCCGAAGACAGTGTTGTTGATCATAAAGAGACTCGAAGTCGCGTCCACCCAAACACCTCCGCCTTGGGAACTGGGACTGGTTTGCGAATTGTTTACGAACAGGTTGTCAAGCAAGTTGACTGTTTGACCTGAAGCATAAATTCCCCCACCGGTTGCCGCGGAGTTGTGGTTAAACGTGTTCGCCGAAAGAGTCAGCGGCGTGCCAGAACAATAAGCGCCGCCGCCATTGCCAGTCGTTGAATTGCCGGTGAAGGTGTTGCCAGCCAGCGTCACCGGCGTACCAGAGCAATAAGCACCGCTACCTGAATTGCCTGTGAAGGTGTTGTTGGTGAGTGTGATCGCCGTGCCAGCGCAATAGACGCCGTCGCCCAAATTGCCGGAGAAAGTGTTGCCAGAGAGCGTCACTATGCCGCTGCAATAGGCCCCGCCAGCGTAGTAGCCCGACGAATTGCCGGAGAAGGTGTTGCCAGAGAGCGTCACCGTCGTGCCACTACATAACGCACCGCCAGCGCCGCCAGTTGAATTGCCCGTAAAGTTGTTGCCAGAGAGCGTCACTGTCGTGCCAGAGCAAGAAGCCCCGCCAGCGTCGTTGTATCCGTTACCTGAATTGCCGATGAAGATATTCCCGAAGAGTGTTACGGTTGTGCCAGAGAAAATGCCTGCCGCCGCGTTGTTGAAACTGAAATTGCCGGTGATGACGTTTCCAGAGATGGCGACAAGAGAGCCTGAGACGCTGATCCCACCACTATTGTTTGTTGTCACGGTGCAATTCTGGACGGTCGCGTTGCCGGTGACGGAGATGGAAATGCCCGTTCCGCCACCTCCGCTGGGACTCCCCGTCGCAGTGCAATTGGTCACAGTGGCGTTCAGGCCGGACACAAGTTCCAATCCCATGCCGCTGGAGTTACTCGGTGAGAGGAACAAGCAGCCGTTCACCAAAACCGTTGAACCGCCGCCACCCTCGATTTGCAAGGCTCCAATTCCGGCATTGCCGCAGTTGCGCAAGAAGGTAATCCCTTGGACAGTAATGTCGGCGTCGGCGGAGCAGGAAATGTTCATGTCCCGTCCAGTGCCGGCGCCGTCAATGGTGATTTGCATGCTGGTGACGCCCGGTTCAGGCAGGATCGTCAGACTGTTGGCACCGGAACTGTTGTAATTAAAGTTGCCGACGTAATAGCCGTTGGTGATGTAAATGTTGTTGCTCGCGCCATTGGCGGCGGCGAGCGTCAGCGCGTTTTGCAGGGACTGGGCAGTGTTGACGTGGTAATCCACCGCGCGCGCCGCTACCGGGAGGATAATCATGGCTGCGGTGACGAACAAAAGAAGACGCTCACAAGAAGGAAGTTTTTTCATAAGTTGCCTGTAATCAACATGTTACTACGTTCATTCACCCGGCAACCGCCACCGGGTACAAACCTTGAATCCTGATACTGTGCTTGCATTGGCAGCGACGATGCATCCGCACCGCCAAAATGACAAACATTTTCCAGTCAACGCATCCGATTGACAGAACGCACTTTGTGCAAGTGCCTGCAAACCCCCGAAGCGAGCGAAATTGATGCGGCCAGTTTTCATATTCACAATGTAATTCGTATGGGGTCTTCTCAACCTGACATAGAATCTGAACATATTTTTGATCCTTCGCATGTGGTTGGAATTGAGTGGCTTCCAACGCACTGGCAGGCCAATGCACCTCCCCAGCCAGGCGTGATTCTGCCAGCGGCGGCACGCCAACTGCGTGGACCGAGACACGCCATCGCTAAAGCTGTGGCGAGCCGAGCACCGCGCTCCCCTGCGGGGTGCTGCGGTCACGGGGCTTGATTTTGCGGTGAGGTCCGTCAGAAATGCGCCTGCCGCCGCCAGGGCTCCATATGGTCTCGTTTGCTTTTGCATTGACGTGAAAAATGCGAAAGAGGCTCAAATAATGCAAGGACAAAATACGCAGTAAAGCGCGGCACATCAGAATGGACGCCTGCTACGTTCGCATTCATCGAAAACTACACGGCAAAATTAAATGTTATCGGGTCACAGGTGCGCAAGCTCCGAGAACGCAAGGGCTGGACGCAAAGTCAACTTGCCGTGAAACTGCAACTATTCGGATGGGATACCAGCCAGGATTCTGTATCCAGGCTGGAGAATCAGGGGCGGCGCGTTCCTGATTTGGAACTTTTTGTTTTGGGCAAAGTGCTGGACGCCAAAATGGAGGATTTCTTCCCGGCAAATTTGCGAGGAAAAATCAAAGCCTTGTGGCCGCATTACCGGGTGAAACTTTCACGCGGGCAGCTTCCTCCGTGAATCAAAAAACTCGAACAAGAGCGCGGATGAATTGCGTTTGAGGACGCAACCCAAGCTCGGCAGGAGCCTTCAACCACCAAGGGTGGTGCATTTCGCCAAGGAACGCCCCATATATGGGGAATTCCTTGGAAGCGAAGCCATGACGAGGAGCTTTGCCTGGCGTTGTCATTGACATTTAACTTGCTTAAACGCAACAGATTACCATCATTACCGCAATTGGTGACCATGCGATGAATGATGAGCCAAAAACCGGCAGCTTTCCCACGACGCAGTGGACCGTCATCGTCAATGCCATCCAGAAGGGCAACCATGCGGCTGCCGAAGCGGCTCTCAACCGTTTTTGCGAGAAGTACCGGCCCGCCATCGTCAATTTCTTCCGGCGGCGCGGCAGCACACCTGAGCAGGCGGATGACTATGCCCAGGAATTCTTTTTGAGGAAGGTTCACAAGCTGTGGGAAAACCGGGCCGGGTTTCTCTTCAATGTCCAGCGGGATAAAACCAAACGGTTTCGGTCCTTCCTGGCCACGGCTCTTCACTTTTTTCTGATCGACCAGTGGAGAAAGGGCAAGACACCGCCGGCCTTGGGAGCTTCGGTTGAAGATCAGCCGGACTCGCAATCTGGCGCTGACGCGGGCCGGAGAGAGGAATCCGAGAAGATTCAGTATGAAGTGGATCGGGCGCTGGCCGTGCAGACGATCCGCGATGCGATCACTAAGGCGCAACCGTCCCCCTATCACGTCAAGTTCTTTAATGGCGAAATTACCCAAAAAGAGGCGGCCGCCGCGTTGAACCAATCCGAAGACGCCTTCACCCAATCGTACAAACGATTCCGCCAGCGGCTCAGGGATGAACTGCGGAATGCCGTCGCGGAAATGATTCATGACCAGGAGGACATTGACTCCGAAATTAAATATTTTCTTTCGATTTTTGCGCGGTCGCCAGCGTCACTTTCCGACGCCGACTCTCGAAGTAATAAGTGAATGGCGTCTGTCCGGGAGAGCGAGGCTCCAGCCGAGCCGGGGTTGGTCGCGGCAAAACGGAAGGTGGCTCCGCGGGAGCGTGGCCCTACCGGGAGGCAAACGGCATCAACCATGATACTATGCAAGAATTGCGGGTGCGAAATTGAGGCGCAGGACGGGCTGGACTTCTGCCCGTCCTGCCTGCTGGCAGATGCCCTTGGACATGATGGCGCTTCGGAGACCGAATCCTCGAAGGGAGCGAAACCTCACAAGTCCGGCTTTGCCTCCCTGTTGGAGACGCGTCGCGACTTTTTTGACAAATACCAGATTTTGCGGCGCGTTGGCGGGGGTGGACAGGGAGAGGTCTGGGAAGTTTGGGATTTTCAGTTCCGCCGCGCTCTGGCGATGAAGCGTTTGAACGACGAAATGATGAAATCGCCCGCCGCCTGCTATCGCTTTATCGCCGAAGCCCAGTTGGCCAGCCAACTCAAGCATCCGGGCATTCTTCCCATTTACGATTTGGGACTAGATTTGGATGGCAAAGCCTTCTACACAACCGATTTGCTTTCCGGTTCGACGTTCACGGAGGTGTGGCAGGCGGTGAAGAAATCCGACTCGGACTGGCCGCTGCACAAGGCGCTTGAAATGCTAATTCGCGTGGCGGAGGTGATGGCACATGCCCACAACCGAGGGGTCATTCACCGTGACCTGAAGCCCGCCAACATCATGGTCGGCCAATTCGGCGACGTGCGGGTCATTGACTGGGGTTCCGCCCGCGTGCTGGCCAAGTCGGGGCACAGCATCCAAGAGCCGTTTGTCCATCTTGCAACGGAGCAGATTCGAACGGATCGCGATGACTCGCTTCGACCAGACCTTCCAACCGATGCCGCCGGCCAGCCGATGACCATTTCCTTTACGCCGCCGGAGATCCTCGCCGGGCGCTGGGATCAACTCGGGCCGGAAACGGACATCTATTCGATGGGGGTCATGCTGTATGAACTGCTGTCGCACCGGTTGCCTTTCGCGGACGAGAACGGGAAATTGCCGGATCGAAATTCGTTGGTGGAACTCATCAAGACCACTCCGCCCACCCCGGTTCGACATCTCAACCGTCGCGTTTCCCGCGATCTGGCGGCCATTACCGAAAAGGCAATGGCGCGGGATATATCGAATCGCTACCGAAGCATGAATGAACTTGCCGAGGACATCCGTGCTGCTTTGGAAACCCGCCCCGTGCAGGCGCGCCAACCGACCATGCTGCTCAGAATCCAAAAGCTGGCGCAACGCAATGCTTCTCACGTCTTGTTCGGTTGCGTGATTCTCGCGGTCATTGCCGTCTCGATTTCTATACTACGCGGTCTCAAGGTTCAGCGGGATGTGGCCCGCCAAGTGACAGCGGTGCGGAATGCCGAACTGGCTGCCCGAAACGGCCATTGGCGAGATGATCTTCACTTTTTGGACGAAGCGGAGGCGGCCGGCTACGGCGATACAATCTTTCTTGGGCTTCAACGGTCCGAGGCATGGACAGTTCTCAACGAACCCACGCGCGCCGGGTTGGAGTTGCGCCGGCTGATTCGGCAAAGGGATTTGGCAGGCCGCCGTGGAGCCGTTTTGCTGAGAATGGGTGACTACGAGCTTTTTGACAAGGCCACCGCCGACCAGGGCGTGGAGCATGTCCGTGAGGCTCTGGCTGCCAAGCTCAATGGCTCCGACCTATTCATCGCTCAGGGATTGCTGGCGGATTCGGTGCCCAAAGCGTTGGATTTCTTCCAGCAAGCCCTGCAGATCGACCCGTATTCGTATTCGGCCCACATCCACAGTTTGGGCATGGAATTTGTGCTCGGCCATCATGCGGAGTTGGCGGCTCACATCCGTTTATTTTTGATCTTGTACCCGGATGACCCTTCGCCGCGTTATCTTGAGGCTGTGGAATCGGCGCTGGGGGGGCGCTTGCCGGAAGCCACCGCGGCATTGGAACCGCTTCGTCAAACGATGAGCGCGACAGCTTGGACTCAGCTTCTGCTTGGCTTCCGAAATGTTGCGGAGGCTGCGGGATGCTTCAGCATTGACGCGCTATTGTCAACGAACGCCCTGGATTCAAGAAAACTTGGCCAACTTATGACCGACGCGGGTTCGCTGATTACTGCCAGTCTGGGCCAAAGTAACACCGGCCCAACGAGACTCCGGGAGCCGCATCTGCCCTGTTTTGAGCACGGCCTGATGGACGCGGTCACTGCGGTACAGGCCCTGGGTGTGCCACTTTACAGTGACATCATGCCTTTCATCCGGCAGATCAAATCCAGTTGGCAACTCTGTCCCGAATCGGTCTTGCCCTTTCGCGCAGCGACGATGCTGGAAGCGCGCCAGCCACCGGGAGGGCCGAAGTCCGTTCCTCTCCTGGCGATTCAAGCTGAACTTTTCCAAATGGCGGCTGATTCCGCGTCTTTCGTGCCCAATCTGCCGCGATCTTCCAGATACCTGGCGTCCGAAGCGGAACTCGAATTAGTCCAAAGCAACTCGAATAACTTCACACAGGCGCGGCGTGAATGCCTGCGCAATGTCCAGGCCGCTGCCGCCGCCGAGGAAATATCTTCGTTGGAATGCCGGGCATATTTCGACCTTGCGTTTAAATTGGCTGATTACGAGTCCGCAAAGCGATTTCTCGACCGATGGGAAAAGGCCGTGCCAGACGACACGGATGTTTTGCGAAAACGGATTGAGTTGCAAATCGCAACAGGCAACTTTCCCAGCGCCATTCAGTTGATAGATAGCCTGCTGGCCCGCATTCCGGGCGATTCGTGGGCGGAGCAGCAAAGGCGCGGCGCCATGACGCAACTTGCGACTTTTCTCGGCTCCTTGGCACCCCCAAAAGGCGCCACCAACGGAGCAACCGCCCCATGAAGCATTCTTCCGCCATAATGCCAGATAAAATATGTTTGGCACAGGACGCCGGCTCTTGTATTTGTCTCAACACGTGCGTTTCAACTAAAATTGAAGAATTAGTCTTTGGGCAGGCGGCAAAAAGGATGCTCCAATGGATTGGCGTCATCGTGTTCGTTGGGTGCCTATCAGTGGCGGCCCGCGCGCAAACAACTCTTTCCGCCGGCGATGTTTACCATGCGATTGGTGAGTATGATCTGTCCTATTTCCGGTCCAACCTTGACCTTTCGGTGTTCATCGGAAAACCAGGCTCGAATTACTGGGATTTCTCCCAACCGCAGGCGTCGAACGACACGGTCGCCCGGATGGATGCTGTTGCCATGTCCGATGGAGGCCACGGAACGGCCTTTGCGGGAGCGAATTTCGCGCTTCGGTACCAGGGAGGCGCGTTTTCAGAAACCGATTGGGATTATTATGAATTGGACCCAACGAATGGCTTGGTTTACTACGGGTCTTATGAGGCCGTGGGTGAAGGGGCTAATCCGGCGACCCCGATTACACCGCCGACGTCCGTGTTGCCCTGGCTGGTGCAATATGGCGATTCTTGGACAAACGCTTACGGGTTTAACGTGACCGATCCCCTTTTTGGCGTTATTCCTGTGAGCTATACGTCAACCAGCACGGTGGATGCTTATGGAACGATGGTGCTGCCGGGCATCGGCGCCGTTAGTGCGCTTCGCATCACGGAGGTGGAAGATTACGAAGAGGATATATTTGGTCTTGAATTTCCGCAGCTTGACACGAATTGGACATGGCTGGCTCCGGGAATCGGGTTTGCGGCGCAGGCTTTCAATCTTGGCCAGGACTCGTATTCGGCCTCGGCGGAAACTTATAGCAACAGCCTGTCGCGCGTCTTTCTGCCCCCTCCGCTGGCCGCCTCGCCTGCCGCGCAACTGACGTTGCAGTCGAATGTTGCGGAGTTGACGTGGAGTTCTATCTCCAATGCCAGCGGTTACGTCGTGCAAAACAGCACGAATCTGAGCCTGGCTCAGTGGCCGATGGTCGGGCAATTGACGAATCAGGCCCTGGCAATCCCGATTACCCCAGGAGTCAGTCAACAATTCTTCAGGGTTTTGGCGCAACCATGAAGCAGTTGACCTTCCACATCCGTCCAGCGCCTCGGCCGCCGCGTTCGCGCATTGCGATTCCGGAAAGCGGCTTCACGCTGGTCGAATTGCTGGTCGTGATTGCAATTATCGCTGTCCTGGCCGCTCTGCTTCTGCCCGCACTCGCTTCTGCCAAGGCACGGGCCTACAAAACCAACTGCATTGGAAATCTGCGGCAGATCGGCATCGGCTTGCAGGTTTATTTGGGCGATCAAGGATTCTATCCGCTTGCAACGACGGGAAATGGTTTTGGATGTTGGCAGGACGCATTGCTGCCCGCGACCTCCTCCAACACGCTTTTCTGTCCGCAATCAATTGCAGCCATCCCGGCCTACCTCACTCTTGTCGGCTCCAGCAGCCCTACCGTGCTCCCGCCCTACGGCTACAACGTTCTCGGCGCGGCGTGGAATGGCGTTGCCAGTCCAAGCCTCGGCTTGGGCGGCGATTTCACTTCCTCTGGGACCAATTTCGCTTACACCAGCTTGCCGCAACACCGTGTGCTGGCCCCTTCTCAGATGATCGCCTTTGGCGACAGCGGCGCATACCTGCCGCCGCCCGTCAAGCAGACCAACGCTTCCGTCCTGCTCTATATCGCCCTTCCGTACGTGCTTCCCACCGTGGATCGGCCGGCGGTTGGCTTTTGGCATGGAGGGGGAGCAAACATGCTCTTTTGCGATGGCCATAGCGAATTCGCCAATCAATCTGTCTGGATCGCAGCCACCGATGCCGCGCGAAGCCGATGGAACAACGACAACCAACCCCATCCCGAATACTGGTAGCTATTTACCTTTCCAAGGTGAGGCAGACAATCATGTCTGCCATTTTTTTAGGGACTGAGCAGACAGGATTGTCTGCTCCACTTTGACCTGAACAGTTACCTCTAAACCTTTCCGGTTGGCTTGGAACACCACCGCCGACTCTCGCGTTCGTTAGGAATCACCGCAAAAAGTTTTCCAAAAATCGGCTTCTCTAAAAAGGCCAAGGGCATGAGCAGCGCCCACCCCCAAATCCCCCCACCCCCGGCATGGGGCGGTGACGGTCGGGCCGGAAAAAAGAGATTCCTTGCGAAATTTTGTGCGGCCATTCCGGCAACCGCCGGACTCTCGCGCCGGATTGCGCCAGCAGGTTTGCGGCAATGGGCCGGCGACCGTGGCGCGGTCTTGCCGGGCGGACTCCGGGCCGACGCTGGCCGCGCCCGGCTCGCAATAATCCGCTTCCCGATTCGGCCAAGCCGTCCGCCGTGGCCGTTGTCGCCATGATGGCCCAGTATTGACGGTTTGACGATCAAAACGTCCGCACTGCCGCGCCGAGGCGGCGCACAAGCCACAAAGCCGGGTCCGCAACGCCGTTGTTCTGGTACGCCCGATCACCCGCCTGCCTGTCACGACGCTGCCCACCAAAACCACGAAGGTCCACCTGGACGTGGAGGTCCACCTGCACGTCGGACTTGTCCAACGTTACCGACATGGCCAGCCAGCGCGGACGGCACGCCTTGCCGCATTTCGACGCCCGGGCCGGGTAATCGGCATGGAGGGGCTTTGGCCGCGTCCGCGCGGGCCGACGTGGCACAACAGGCGAGGGGGACTCGTTGAGCGGTCACGCCCGGCTTGGCGACAGTCGAACGCCCGCCAATTTGCCGCGCCCGTGCGCGCCAGCAAGGCTACGGCAAGCGATTGGACGGCGGATGGCTCAAGGCAGCCGACGCCAAGCCCGGCGCGCCCTGCCTGCCAAAGCGAAGCCGCTGGCGACCGCGCCCGCACAGTTCCCGCACAGAATTCGACTTCCGCACAGTTCCCGCACACCCGCACAATCCCGCACAAGTTTTTCTGCCGATTATTGCCCAAAGATGCAAAATAATGCTTGCCATACGAGGGAAACACTTGTATCTTGGTGTGCAGGTGAACGTAAAGAAAGGCAAATATGAGCAACAATGAAAACATCGAAAACCCCTTAATTCATGGTTCAAATCCATGTCGGGCAGCCATTTCATGGTTTCTTTTTTTCTTCATTCCTTTTTTGAGCTCTCATCACTTTCTCCAGGAAGGGCAGGTGCGCCAGGTCTTTGTCTCGCGCCGACGCTTTTTTGCTTTGATAAATCCGCTCCAAGGGAAGAACGCGGATTTTCAAACCGTTCCACATCATTTCTCTGGCATGCTCATACTCGGTGGCGAAGTTTCTCAGTCCTGTCATGCTGAAAATAAAGTTCACCAAAGAACCATCCGCCAACGCATACATCGTCGGCGCCAATCCCGTGCCGCCTTGCCGATGGACCAAATTCAAGAGGCGGATGTAATGCCGCTGCGGCAAATCCACCCATAAGTCGGTGTCCAGCGTTGTCGCCGGCACGCCCTGGATAATGGCTGCCGACATGCCTACCATTTGAAACCGGATGCCTTCCTCTGCCAATGACTGAACAAGCCGTGGGAGCGGAGAAAGTTCTCGTGCATCTGCCACCGTTCGTCGGGTGTGGCCGCCAGGCTGCGGGCGATCATGATTTTTTCCTCTGCGCTCAGGCCGCGCAGGCCCCGGATTTTTCGATGAACTTTTTTCCAGTCTTTGAGCATGGGCCGTTCTTTTTTGATGTTTCACGATCATGAAATTCCTCGTTCACGATCACCACCTACGCCGCGCCGCAATTCCATCTTGGGCAGCCAATTCATTTGGTTCCCTTCTTCGCGGCGTTTTTAGCCATCTGGCGCATATAAGCGGCGCGTATCGCCTTCAACAAATCACAGCCTTTGACCTCGTATTGCACAAAATCCGAGATGTTGTCCTGCTTCACATGAAGCTGGCCTTCGCCGACATTTCCGCGATGTTGTCCGCCCGAATAGTATTGGTTCGATTCGACTTCTTTTGAAGTCAAAACCCAATGACGAATGACATCCCGCCAGACGCCAATCCAGACAAAAACATCGCAGCAGCCGCATTTGACTTGTTGAAAATTCATGTCGAATGACTTTTTTGAATCCGATGAAAGCGCCTTCACATACAACGGCTCATGGGTGTCGAAATCGACGGCGCGTGACGCTTTGACCTCGATTCGGATTTTCCCGTCCAGGAAGAAATCATACTCGCCGGAATACTTCGGGTCCAGTTTTTTGGAAGGTTTGACAAGATCGGGAATCAATTCCTTCAAATGTCCTTGCGCCCAAGCTTCGCCGAAGGTACGCGGGCCGCTGATTTCAAAAACATAAAGATACAAATTCCGGGCGATGTATTCGTCCCGAATCTCATAATAGCTGTCAAGCGACAGAACTCCTTTGCCCAGCAAGATTGAAATGAGATATTCAAAACGGTTAAATGGATAAATCGACAAAAGCGCAGCGAGACGGTCTCTCACGTCTTTTTCATCCTTCAGATGAGAGAGCAGTTCGTCGAGTTTTTGTTGCAATTTCTCCATTACAAAAAGCTTGGCTGCAATTCGACTTCAATTTCTTCCAAATCTCTGTCCGTTGTTTGCATAAGTTCGGGCAAGGAGATTTCTTGCGCAAAAGGATGGCTGTTTTGCCAACCGAGCCGGAGCGTCTTGCGGAAATGTTCCAGCCGGCGGATGGTGATCTCGCAGAAAATCGGGTCCAAATCCCCGGTGAAACAGCGCCGCCCGTTTATTTCAGCCGCCAGCAGCGTTGTTCCTGAATGGGCAAAAAGATCAATGACGAGGCCGTTCTTGGGCGAACTGGCTTTCATGATGCGCTCGATGCACTTGAGCGGTTTCTGCGCGTAGCAGCCCGACACATTCTCCTCCATCCGGTAAAAAACCTGTTGAACGTCCACCCAGACGTTGCCGGCGCGAATGTTTTCCGATTTGCTTCGTTCAAAATTCTCGGTTGTTTTGCCGCCGACATCCTTGTAGTAGCCGCGCAGGATTTTCGGAATGTCGGTATATTCCGCCTCAACGTTAAAATCCGGCTTCCCTTTGACGTAGTAAAGAAGCTCCTGCCGGACGGCCATCCAGTTCTTCTGTGTGCCGAAACCGCGTTGATTGCGCATGGTGATGAAACTGCGCGGGCGCAAATCGGTCTGCCGCATCATTATCATGAAGTCCGGCAGCGGCTGGAATCCGTTGCGCTGGTCCGCGCCGAGCCAAACATAAAACGAAGCGTCTGGCTTGAGAACGGTGATGCTGTTGCCCACCCACAACTTGCACCAACGGATAAATTCCCCGAGTTCGCGTTCCTCAAATGCAACCAAGTTGTATGGCGGATCCTGAATGGCAAGGTCCGCTTTTTCGCCGCCCATCAAATCCGATACCGCTTCCGCGTCGGCCGCGTCAGCGCACGCGACCTTGTGCCGGCCACTCGGATCAACCCACTTCTCGCCTCGTTGCAACCGGCAAAAGGGTAGGATTTTTTGCCGAAGCTCTTCATTCGCGTCCAATCGCGGCAATGGATTGTTTTTCATCATTGGCAACGGGCGCAAATCTCATCCGCCTTTTGCGTTGAAACCCCTTCGTAAAAGTCCTCGTTGACCATCACCACCGGTGCGGTGCCGCAACTGGCCAGACATTCGACAAACTCGACCGTGTATTTGCCGTCAGCGGTGGTTTGCGGGCCTGGCTGCGCCGGGTCCAACCCCAGCTTGCGGCAAAAATACGCGCGCAACTCCGCGCTGCCGCCCAGGGCGCAACTGAGCGTCCGGCAGATTTTAATCTGACACCGTCCCGCCTTCTCCTGCCGGAACATCGGATAAAAGGTCACCAGTTCGTAAATGTTGATCGGTTCCAATCCCAGCTTGCGGGCCGTCCACTCCATCGCCTCCGGGGAGACGCAGCCGAAGCGTTCCTGGATGGCGTGCAGGAACATGAGCGAGGCGCTCCGCTTCTGCGGGTAATGCGTGGTCACCTCGTCCAATTCCGCTTCCAATTCCGGTGGCACTGAAAAACTCATGTTGACAACTCTTTCTTCACCGGTCGCACTCCCCCATGACAAAGTCGAGCGAACCGAAAATCGCCACCGTGTCGCTGACCAGGTGGCCCGGCAGCAGATGGGGCAGGATGCTCAGGTTGACGAAGGAGGGGGCGCGAATTTTCAGCCGGTTTGGCGTGCCCCCGCCCTTGCTGTGAATGTAAAAGCCCAGTTCGCCCTTGGGATTCTCCGCGCTGAAATAAATCTCGCCCGGCGGCGCGTTGCAGCCCTCGGTGACGAGAATGAATTGATGAATCAACTCCTCCATGCTCGTGAGCACCTTGTCTTTGGCGGGCAGGACGATTTTGCCGTCGGCTACGTTGATCGGTTCCCTGGATGGGTTGTCGGCGCCGCCGGGGATTTTCTCCAGGCATTGGCGGAGGATGAGCACGCTCTGGCGCATCTCCTCGATGCGCACCAGGTAGCGGTCGTAACAATCCCCAGCCGAGCCGGCCGCCAGGTCGAATTCCAACTGGTCATAAACCAGATACGGATGCGCCTTGCGCAGATCAAACTCGACTCCGCTGCCGCGCAAATTGGGGCCGCTGAGACCGTAGTCAATGGCCGCCTCGCGTGAAATCTCCCCAATGTCCCGCGTCCGGTCCACAAAAATCCTGTTTCGCGTCAGCAACTTCTCCGTCTCGTCAATATTGATGACGACCTCCTCCAAAAACTTGCGGCATTGGCCGACCCAGGCCGGCGGCAGGTCCCGCGACAACCCGCCGATTCGCGTGTAGGTCGTCGTGAACCGCGCGCCCGTCAGCGCCTCGATCAGATTGTAAATTTTTTCCCGCTCGGTGAAGGTCAACAGGAAAACCGTCATTGCGCCGACATCCATCGCGAAAGAACCCAATCCGAGCAGGTGCGAGGAAATGCGCGCCAATTCACAGCAGATGACTCGGATGTACTGGCAGCGCGGGGGCAGCGCCCGGTCTATGCCCAGCAATTTTTCCACCGCCAGCGCGTAGGCGACGTTGTTGGCCAGCGGCGCCAGGTAATCCAGCCGGTCGGTGTACGGGATGAACTGGTTGTAGGTCATGTTCTCGGCGATCTTCTCATCGCCGCGATGGAGGTAGCCGATATCCGGTGTCGCCTTGGTGATGACTTCCCCGTCCAATTCCAGCACGATGCGGAGCACGCCGTGGGTGGCCGGATGGGACGGCCCCATGTTGAGGACCATCTTCTCGCCGTGCGTATCCGACAACTCCTCCGCCGCGCGGGCCGCGGGATCGCGAAATTGAATTTCCTGGGTTTCGGCCATTTAGTTCTTTCGCCTGATTTTTTCCCCCGGCTCAGCCTCAACCACCGGTGGCGGGCCGCCCATGCCTTGAATGATCGAACCGGTGATGATCGGTGTGTCCTTGTCCGGCGGGATTTTTCCGGGCACAACAACCTTGGCCACCGGTTGCGCCTCGATTTCGATCAGCTTTTTCTTCATCGGATCAACCCAGAGCATCAAACCTTCCAGCGCGCGCGCCCCAAGCAGTATGTAATCGCCCGCCTCGGCAAAGACAACTTCGTCCACAGTCTCCCGCCCTCCAACGCGAACGATGGCGTACCCCACGTCACGATAAACCTGTTGCCCATTGGCCATCTGAAACGCCCGCCGTTTCTCCGCTTTAATTTCGATTTGTTCCAGGAGTTTCCGCCCAATCCAGGTCGCGTCGCTGCCCGTGTCCACCATCAGCCGCGGAATTTTCACCGACTTCTCGCGGTCAACGTGGTTCTTGATCAGACAGCCGACGGTGAACGTGCCCATGCTATTTCTCCTCCTTTGGCCCGCGCACGCGCGGCTCGCGCGCGGTGCTGTCGCGTCCGCCGGGCAAGGTCACAAAAGGCCCGCCCTCCAGGGGCGCCGCATTGGTGAAGGCCACGGCGGGCACGTTGGACGGCTTGCCCGCCAGGGGAAAATCCTTGCGCAAGGGAAAATACGGGTAGCCCTCCCACATCAGGATCCGCCTCAAATCCGGATGGCCCCGAAAGCGGATTCCCATCATGTCGTACACTTCCCGCTCGTGCCAGTCGGCCGTGCGCCAAACACCGCTGACCGTCGGCAGTTCCGATGCCTCCTCGCCCACGTCGGTCTTGAGCCGCAAGTGGCAATGGTGCCCGTAACCGTAGAGATGATAAACGACCGTCCAGCGCGGGTCGCTCCCGTAATTGTCAATGCTGGTGACGTCCACCAGATAATCAAAGCCGAGGTCCTTTTTGGCATAGTGGCAAATCTCGGCGATGCAGTCCGGATCCGACAATCGCACGGTGAATTCGCCGCGAAACTCCGCCGCTTCGGAGATCAGGTCTCCAAATCGTCCTTTCAATTGTTGCGCTAGTTCGCGTGCCGACATGCCAATTCAATTCAATCCAATTGAGCGGGCGGGCGCTCAGGCGACCCGCTTTTGCAAGGCCAGAGCCGGCTCCCGGCTCACCTTGCCTTGCAGCTTGATCAACGCATCCAGCAACGCCTCCGGGCGGGGCGGACAGCCGGAGACATAGACATCCACCGGCACAATATTGTCCACCCCCTGCAGCACCGCGTAACTGCGGTACATGCCTCCCGTCGAGGCGCACGCCCCCATGGCGATGACCCATTTGGGCTCGGTCATTTGTTCGTAGATGCGGCGCACGGCCGTGGCCATCTTGTAAGTGACCGTTCCGGCCACGATCATCACGTCCGATTGCCTGGGGGAAAAGCGCATCACCTCCGCGCCGAAACGCGAGATGTCGAACCGGCTGGCGCCGGCGGCCATCAACTCGATGGCGCAGCAAGCCAGGCCCATGGGCATGGGCCAGAGCGAATTTTTGCGGCACCAATTCACCGCGGCGTCCAGCCGGGTGTGGACCAGGTCGCCCTCGATCTTCGAATTAAAACTGATTTCAGTTCGAGTCTGCATAGTGCGCCGCAACGTAAATCAACCCGGCCACTTAACATCCGATCCCACGCCCGCGCAAGAACTTTGTGTTGTTTTTCGTAAGCCCTTGAAATCTCGATGCTGTCGTGGCAATATGTTCTTAACAATGAGCTTGGCTGAACTGAAAGACAACGTGCTGGCGCTGCCGGAAAACGAGCGTCACGATTTCCTCCTTTGGCTCAACCGCTTGGAACAGAATTACGGAGACGTGCCGGGCGAAGCTCTCGCCCAACTGGCCGCGGAGATTTGGGACCAAGACGATCGTCATGCCCCTCCCATCCATCCAGCGCGGTGAGATCTGGGTCGTTGATCTGGGGTATTTGGGAAAGATCCGGCCTGTCCTTGTTGTAGGGGTTCCTTTTCTCGGACACGAGCGCGCCTTGTGTATTACTGTCCCCCACACTACCTCAGTGATTGGCACTCGGTTTGAAGTGCCAGTGAATCACTCCATGTTAGACACACAGGGAGCATTCGATGTCCAACAAACAGCCGCAGTGCCAGCGATCAAATTTGTCCGTCGCCTTGGACGTCTGAATCCAGAACAAATGCGCAAGGTGGAAACAGTCATGGCTCAAGCGCTCGGCTTGAAGCTCGCTGCTGATCCGCCTTGATCTGTTCTCTGAACCAGTCGGACCTGTTAAACGGCGCGGAAGCGATCACCAGCGAAGGCCCGGACTTGACGCGCGCTCGGGCGGAAGGGCACGTTTATCCAGATGCGTATATCGTGCGGCCTTCAGTTCCTTCTTTGCCTGTTCCTGGGCGCGGGCGCGCCGCCCGCTCCCGCCGCCTCCGTCACGGTCTTCGCCGCCGCCAGCCTGACCGACAGCCTGGCGCGCATCGCGGCGCTGTACGAGCGCCAGTCCCACGACAAAATCGTGTTCAATTTCGCCGCCTCAAGCCTTCTGGCGCGCCAAATCGAGGAAGGCGCGCCGGCGGACATTTTCTTTTCCGCCGACGAGGCGCAAATGGACCGATTGCAGAACAAGGGGCTGATTCTGCCAAAAACCCGCCATAGCCGCTTGTCCAACACTCTGGTCATCATCGTGGCCGCCGACAGCCCGCTCTCCATTTCGTCCCCGCAAGATTTGGCCCAACCCGCCATCACCCGCCTCGCCCTGGCCGACCCCAATGCCGTGCCCGCCGGCGTGTACGCGCGCGGGTTTTTGCGCAAGGAAAACCTCTGGGACGCCCTCCAGCCCAGGATCGTGCCCACCGCCAACGTCCGCGGCGCGCTGGCGGCGGTGGAGTCGGGCAATGCCGAGGCTGCCATTGTCTATAAGACCGACGCCGCCATCTCCAAACGGGTGAAAGTGGCCTGGGAAGTGCCGCGCGCCGACGGGCCGCCGATCAGTTATCCGATGGCGGTGATGAAAGAGGCGCCGGAGCCGGCGGCGGCGAAGCGGTTCTTGGATTACCTGGCTTCGCCGGCGGCGGGGAAGGTCTTCGCGCAATTCGGCTTCATCACGGGCGAGCCGGCGCCATGAGCCAGGAATGGCAGATTGTTTGGTTTACAGCCTGGGTGGCTGGCTTAAGCACGCTGCTGATTCTGCCCGCCGGCCTGGCCACAGCCTGGTTGCTGGCCCGTCATGACTGGCCCGGAAAATCCCTGGTCGAAACCCTCGTCACCCTCCCCCTGGTCATGCCGCCGGTGGCCACGGGATTGATTCTGCTCAAAGTGCTGGGACGGCGCGGCATACTGGGACGATTCTTTCACGACACGCTCCACTTGGACGTCGCCTTCACCTGGCGCGCCGTGCTGGTGGCGCTGGCCGTCATGTCCTTTCCCTTGCTGGTCCTGTTCACGCGCGTGGCCTTTGAACAAGTCAATCCGCGCTTTGAGCAAATCGCCCGCACGCTGGGGGCCGGAGAGTGGCGCGTGTTTTTCTCCATCACCGTTCCGCTGGCTTGGCGCGGCATCATCGGTGGCATGATCCTGGCTTTCGCGCGCGCCTTGGGCGAATTCGGCGCCACCATCATGGTCGCTGGCAACATGCCGGGTCGCACGGCCACGCTCTCCCTTTCCATCTACGACGCGGTCAACCTGGGGCAGGACGCCGCCGCGGCGCGATTGCTGGGCATTTCGATCGCTCTGGCCTTTGTTGCCGTTTGGGCCGGCCAATGGTTTCTGCGCCGGCACCGGCACTGACATGCAGCTCCTTCTGCAAAATATTTCCCTGCCGCTGGCCGAGTTCGTGCTCGAAGTCAACCTGGAACTCTCCTGCCAGGTCACCGCCATCTTCGGCGCCTCCGGCGCCGGCAAAACCTCCCTGCTGGATTTGATCGCCGGCCTGCGCCGCCCGGCTTCCGCTCTCATCCAACTGGACGGACGCGCGCTGACGGACACCGCGCGCGGGCTGGCCCTGCCGCCGCGGCGGCGGGGGATCGGTTACGTGCCGCAGGACCTGGCGCTGTTCCCGCACTTGTCGGTCCGCCAAAATCTTCTTTACGGATGCAAGGCGGCGCCGCGCGATGGTTCCCTTTTCAGCTTCGAACACGTCGCCGCCGTTCTGGAAATCCAGCCCCTGGCCGGCCGGAGCGTGACCGCCCTTTCCGGGGGCGAAAAACAGCGCGTCGCCCTGGCGCGCGCGCTGTTGACCTCACCCAAGCTGCTCTTGCTGGACGAGCCGCTGGCCAGCCTGGACGGCGCGCTCAAGGCCCGCATCATCCCCTACCTGGCGCGGGTGCGCAACGAGTTCCGCGTCCCAATGCTCTACGTCAGCCACGACCGGCAGGAAGTCCAGGCACTGTGCGACGAGGTGGTCGAATTGGAGCGCGGCAAGGTCCTCCGCCGGGTTCCCCCTCAACATTCCTAATCCTAATCTTAATCATAATCCTAATCCGAAGAGATTAAGATTAAGATTAAAAGCCGGCCTTCCTTTCCCGGTAGCAAGATGCCTGTGCCAACAGAAACCACCCGCTCGAAGCTTGACTGGCCAGCATCGCCGCGTGAAATTGCAGCCTGCACGGCGCGTGTATGACAAACCTGACGGACAAAATGGTGCAGTTGGCCAGTGATTTGACGAACCCGAAAACGTTGATCGGGGCGGCGTTTTACGCCCTGATTACCTTTCTGGTGGCCTGGTTTGTCGGCCGGGCCGTCAAGGTAGCCATTCACCGTTACCTCGACCGCACCGAGAAGGCCGGAGCGGACCCGACCGGCATCCGGTTTTTGGCCAAATTGGCGTGCTTGGCCATTTACATCCTTGCCTTTGTCAGTTACGCGCGCGTCGTGCCGGCCTTGGATAAGCTGGGCACCACCTGGCTGGCTGGCATGGGCGTCGCCTCGGTGGTGATCGGTTTGGCCGCCCAAAGCACTCTGGGCAATGTCATCGCGGGCATTTCCCTCATCCTCTATCGGCCCTTCAAAATTGGCGACCGCGTGCAAGTCTCCGCTCCGACCGGCCAGGAAACCGGGGTGGTCATCAGCATTGACCTCGGTTACACGGTCCTGCGCACGGCCGACAATCGGTTGCTGGTCATCCCCAACAGCAACATCGCCAGCCAGACCAGTGTCAATCTCTCCCTCATCCCGCCGCGCACACCGTGCGGTGTTTCCCTTTACGTGGCCGCCGGCAGCGACACCGTCCGGGCGCGCCAGATCCTGCTCGATTTGGCCAAGGCCCATCAAAAAATCGCCCAGGTGGACGGCTGTTACGTCACCCGCGTGACCGCCAAGGGCGCCATCCTGACCCTGGCCGCCGCCTGCGCCGCGGCCGACGCCGCGCCCGGCGTGAAATCCGATCTGCTGGAAAGCGCCAGGAAGCAATTTGACACCGAGGGCATCAAACTCGCATGACGCCTTTGACCGGAAGAAAAGTGACGTCCGCCGGCGCCCGCCTTTTGCTTTTCCCTTTTTAATCACAATCTTAATCCTAGCCAAAGATATTTGAAATTTGGGCGTTGCAACAGCAACGCCCCACCCAAGGACGGTAGGGCGGCGCTGCGGCGCCGCCCAAAAAACCTGAGAGATAATTTGACGGGATTTTGAGCGTAAGAATCTAATTGGTCTTGAATCAAAGCCCGGCTTTTGCCAGAGTTTTGGTGCAAAGGAAAGGAATCGGCGTATGCGCATTGCACGGCTGGCCCATCAACCAGGTTCTGGCGGCTTTTCCTGGCCGCGAAATGTCTTTTTTGCCGCAATCGCCGGCGCAGGGCTGCTCGTGACGTGCAACGCGAACGCCGACGGCTGCTTTGTCTTCCGCTGGAACAAACAAAAAGACATCAACGAACCGACCCAAAAGGCCATCATTCTCCATGACAAGGGCCGGGAAGACATGATCTTGCAGGTCAAGTACGAAGGGCCGGCCGAGGATTTCGGCTGGTTGGTCCCGGTGCCCGGCTTGCCTGAAGTCAGGAAGGGTTCGATGGATTGCTTCTACGAGTTGAGCCGGCTGACCCAGCGGCGTTTTGAAGCTGGCATGATCATGTCCTTAAGCGAGGGCAGGGGCATGAGCGAAGACCAGGGAGTCAAAGTGATCAAAGTCAAAACCGTCGGCGCTTATGAAGTGACCGTGCTTTCCGCCAAGAATGCTGCCGGTCTTGGCGAATGGCTCGATGCTCACCACTTCGTCTTTCCAAAGGAAAAACAGGATGTCCTCGATAGTTATGTCAAAAAACAGTGGTATTTTGTCGCCGCTAAAATTGATCCCAACCAGAACGGGTTCGTCCTGCAGCGGGGTTTGCCAAAAAAGGGGCCTGACAAAACGGCGATTTCTTCCTCCATCCAGAAAAAGCTGGCCAACGGTGAGTTGCATCCCCTGGTTATCAGTTTTCCTTCGCAAACGTGTGTGTTTCCATTGGCGATTTCATCTGTCAACGGCAAATCCTCCGAGGTGTCGCTTTACGTTCTGTCTTCCGAACCGCTGGCCAGCCGGTTGGTTTTCGACAAGAAGTTCGCGGCCTACAGCCGCCAGCGCGCGGATTGGATCCAGCACGCCGCCGAAAGGCAACAGCACCGCGAGGAGGCTCTAAAAAGGAGGGATGATATGCGCCAGGCACGCATCGCGGAACTGCGAAAAAAACGTGAAGACGACGTAACGCGCCTTGGCCCGTCCCCGGGCGCCGGCGTGCGTTTCTCTCCAGTGTGGAGCGATGATCCATCCGACCCGCAACCCAGCGAGGCTGACATGCGCCAGTTAATGGGCATAGAAGACCCTTTGAGGAGAACTCGCACGGAATCCGGGGAGGACTTTATTGGAGGAGGCGATTTGGTGCAGAGCATGGAGGTCGGCCCCAAGGATCTTGTTGAATGTTCCAAAGAAATGCCTCGGCTGGCGGGCAAATCCTGGTGGTTGACCAAACAGGTCGAAGTCTTCGTGCCGGAAGAGATGCGGGATCTTGAATTCGAGCCGGCGGTCCCTATCTTGGCAGGCAAACTCGGCACACTCGGGGGTGAAGGCCCCGCCCTATGTTTGTCGCAGTTGGGTGCGTGCGCGGTTTCTGCCGTGCTGTCAGGCTTGAAGAGTTCCAACCCAGTCGAGCGCAGACAAGCCGCCTATGCAGTGGGCGGATACACCTCATCAATGGGCCCGATGAAGGATGCCCGTTTGACAGCGGCCCTGCCCAAGTTGCTGGAGGATGCGGACGCGCGAACTCGCCGCGACGCCTGTTATGCGGCGGGGATGAATTGGGATGCTGCCTTTGCGCCGCGCTTGGAGCAGTTGTTGGGTGATGCTGACGACAGTGTCCGTTGGGCAGCATTGCGCTGTCTGAGGGAACACAAGGATTCCTCCCAAATTCCGGCATACAGAAAAATGGTGGAGCAAGACGGTTTGGCCGCGTACGATGCCATCCTTTTGCAGGGAGTTGACGATTTTTCCAGGGAACAACTGGTTCGCCTCTTTTCCTCCACCAACCTGCCTGTGGTTTCGACCGCCTTCACAAAACTGCGCTATCAAGACCTTCAACTCAACGAGATCGCGCCGCTTCTGACCAATTCTCTCGTCATGGCTCGGATGATGGGCCTGGGCGCGCTGGTTCAAATCGGCGACAAAGAGGCGGTTGACCGCATTGTGGCCATGCTGCGGGACCCCAATGAAGCCGTTCGATGGCATGTGCGCGCCAGGCTGCGCCGCCTCACGGGGCAGAAACTCGGGCCGGACCCGGCGACGTGGGAAAAATGGTGGGCGCAAAACAAAGACAGTTACACGCCGCCCCCGCCTTCCGGCCCCGGTTTGAAGAGCCGTTGAGCTTCACGCGAGCTAAGCACCCGTTTATATGGCGGCGCGGTGAATTACACCATTGCTAACCACCACAGCGGCAGCAACTTACAAATCCCGACTCAAAAGATGGACCGTTTTTGCCCCAAAAACAGGGGCTTTTTGCAGAAAAACAGGGGTCCCACGGAAATTATTTTGCACTTTTTTTCGTGTTTTTTTCAGTTTTTGGGGATTCTTCCCGTTGCAAACCCTTGCTTTTCAATGACCAACGCCAATCCAACCCCTCCAAAAAAAATCGTGCCTGAAACACTACCGTAGGTTTTTTGTCCGTTCCGGAATGTGTCATAATCGCTGTGTGAAGGTTGAAACGAGAGACCGGAACGAGGGACGCGAACGATGGATCGCGGGGTGTGAGACAAACTTCATCACGGTAGGGACGGCTCGCCGAGCCGTCCGCGGTCGCCCCGGCGGGGCGACCCTACCAAAGAGAAGTATTTTCTCCTGCGCCCTGGACCGCGATAGAATACCCTTCCTTCTTGCACCTGAAGCGTTTAGGAGTGCGGAATGCCAGTTTCGCTTTTGGACGCCAGCCGGCGCGCGGCGCTGGCGCGCGGGCGCCAGAAACTGCAATTCAGCCCAGTCCAATTGCAGCCAGTACAAGTCAGTAAAAGTCAATATAAGTGAATATAACCAACTGAAAATTTCGAGATGAATCGGCAACCCGAAAAATCGGGGCGGAAAAATGTCCTGCTCCCGTCTTTTTGTTCCCGTCTTCCTGTCTGTACGGTGGAAGAGGCGTCCCGCCTCTTGGCTGTGAAAGAACAGCGGCGGGCCGCCGCTGCCACCTTTCGGGACTGCAAACCATCGCTGCCGGTTGCTCTCAACTGCGCTTGATTGCGCTCAATTGCACTTAATTGCGCCAAAAAAATGAAGAATTTGCTCTCGCCAGCCGCCGGCGTTTCGGCATACAAGGAGCGTCCGGCTTGTCGGAAACACATACACAATTGTGGCAACGAATCCGCTCATTGACATCCGCAACGGCCGCCTGGCCAAGGCGTCCTCGCTCCGCTCCATCGGCCTGGATCCCTATCCTTCCCGCAGCGGGCGCACGCATTACGCCAAAACCATCCTGACCAACTTCGCACGCCTGGAGGGCCAGACCGCCACGGTCGCCGGACGGCTCATGTCCTGGCGCAAACAGGGCGCGCTGGCCTTCGCCCATGTCCAGGACCAAACCGGCCGGCTCCAACTGTTCCTCCGCCGCAATCTCGTCCAGCCGACGGATAAAACCACCGGCAACTTGGGCTACGCGGAGACCAATTTGCTGGACCTGGGCGACATTATCGAGGCGACTGGCAAGATCGTGCGGACGGAGCGCGGAGAGATTTCGGTGCTGGTCGAGCGTCTGCGCCTCTTGACCAAGGCCCTGCGCCCGCTGCCGGACCAATGGGCCGGGCTTAAGGACCGGGAACAGGTGCTGCGCAAACGTTATCTTGACACGACCCTGGAACCGGCCTCCTTCGAGCGTTTCGGCGCGGCCTGCAAAATGGTGGCTGCCATTCGCAGCTTCTTGCACGAGCGCGGTTTTTTGGAATTTCAGACGCCGGTCATCCAGCCCCAATACGGCGGCGGCACGGCCAAGCCTTTCAAGACGCACGTCAACGCCCTGGGCTGCGACATGTATCTGGCCATCTCGCACGAGCTTTACCTCAAGCGCCTGATCGTCGCCGGCTACGACAAGGTCTTCACCATCGGCCGCTACTTTCGCAACGAGGGCATTGACCGCAGCCACCACCCGGAATTCTCGATGGTCGAAACCATGACCGCCTACGAGAACTACGAATACAACATGAACCTCATCGAGGAAATGTTCCGCCACGTCGCGGTGGCGGCTTTTGGAAAAACCGAATTCACCGTGCGCGGCCACGCCATTGATTTCGGCAAACCCTGGCGGCGCGTCAGCATGGCCGATGCCGTGCTCGAAAAAACCGGCGTTGACTTCCGCGCCATCCACTCGCCCGGTGAGGCCAACGCGCGCCTGGCCGCATTGGGCGCCAACGAGCCGCAGCCCAGCGTCGGCGAGGCGCTGGTCAAGGCCTTTGAAATCGCGGTCGAGAAGGACTTGATCCAGCCCACGCTGGTTTTCGGGCATCCAGTCGAGATTTCGCCCCTGGCCAAGCCGATGGCGGAAGACTCGCGCTTTGCCGAGCGGTTCGAGATTTTCATCGCCGGCATGGAATGCGGCGACAATTGGTCGGAGCAGAACGACCCGGCGCATTTGCTGGAGACCTGGCGCCGGGCCTACCGCGCCGAGGAGCGCGACGCCGGCAAATTCCACACGCTGGACTTTGATTTCATCGAGGCGCTCGAATTCGGCATGCCGCCCACCACCGGCATCGGCCCCGGCGTCGAGCGCATGATGATGATTTTCACCGGACAGGAAAATATAGACGACGTGATTTTCTTCCCGATGATGCGGCCGTCGGTTTCGCCCTTGAACGCCGCCATTTACGGGTTGGAGGAGCCGTCGCTGGCGCCGGTGGAGGACCTGGCGCTGTCGCACGACGATTTCGAGGCGCTCTGCGGCGAGGGCCGGCTCAAGCCGCACGCGCGGAACATTTTCATCAAGCCGCATCTGCGCGAGTGGGGCGGGGGACGCGTCTCCGGGCACGCCGAGATCGAAGGCTTCCTTCCGAACAGCGTCCTGCGCCTGGCCGGCTGGAAGAGCGACCTGAATGAAAGTGACGGGAAGAAGAAAGTTCTCGAGCAGATGGAGCGGGCGTTGCCGCTATTCCTGAAAAAGACGTTCCTTGAATGTGAAGTCACCGTTTCTCCTGTCACCGTCTTGCAAAGTGGCATCTAACCATTCCTAATCCTAATCTTAATCTTAATCCTAATCTATCCTCAATCATCAGAATAGATTAAGATTAGAATTAGGATTATGAAAAGAAAATCATCAGCCTACTTCGAGCGCAGTTCAATATCGGCGAAGCCAAGCTGGTAGAGCAGGATCTTCAGTTGCGACTGGGCGCGCTCGGCGGCGTCGTTCAAAATCCCGTTCTGCATGGCCGCCAGGCGCAGGTCCTCCACTGCTTGGCGCCTCGCGCTCTGTTCCAAGTCCTTGTCAAACACCCGCAGCAGGCCGGTGGACCAATCCACGATCTGGGTCTGGCGATCGTCCAGATAGACGTCCATCACGCGCGGGCGCGGCAGGGCCAGGCTGATGCTCTTGCCGGAAATGCGGATGTCCGCCGGCTCGATCTGGTCCAGATCAACGCCGGCTTTGACCACCCCGTGCGCCACCAGCACGACGCGGCTGTTGCCGTACCATTTGGCGTCGTCAAACACCACCACCTTTTCCAGGGAGTACTTGACTGTGACAAACTGGGCGAGGGTCTCGACTTTTTTGAGCACGGCCGCGCTGTTGAATCCGCCCGCCGCCCGCGCCACGTACCAGCGATACGACATCAGGCCGAACAACAGGCCCAGCGCGAAAATCACTGCCAGGACCGTCAGCGTCGCCGCCACTCTCTTCAACATGGGCAAACCCTAAGCCGCCGGTGGTTCAAAGTTCAAGGTTGTTCCTTATTGGAAAATGCCGAGGCGCGGAAATCCCTTCTCCGGCTTAACCGGAACGCTGCAAGTTGCGCGGGGAGCGCACGCGCCCCCGCGTGCGGTGGTTGGCGCCTCGCCAACCACAGCCCACCGCTCAAATTCTCTCCGCCATTCCCTCAAGCCGCAAACGCAACACCAACCGGCGAGGGCGCCGGTTGGCTGCACGCGGGGGCGCGTGCGCTCCCCAATTCCTACGGCATGACTGCGGCTCACGGCAGAACCACTAGCCGGTAAAAGCACTCCCTGGAAGCAGTCACGCCGTTGGTGAAGGTGATCGGACCACCGGTGCCGGGAATAGCCGCGCCCAAGGGAAGCCACGGCGCGCCCGTGAGGTTGGTCGTGTATTGCACCTGGTAGCTCAGACCCGCGATGGTCGGGCAAAAGAGGAGCAGATTGGTTCCGGTGGCCTGGGCAGCCACAGGCGGGGAAGACGTGCCGGTGGGCCACACGGAAGCGGAGAAACTGAGGTTATCAATGGCCAGGCCCTGGGACTTGCCCGCCGAACTCGCCATTTCCCAGACCAGCCATAGCGCGGCGCCGGGCGCCCAATTGGTGATGACCTGATTGATCACGCCCAGGTTTGTCTGATTGACTGCGGCAGTGCCATCAACAGCGGCCCCGCCGACATCGGCCGGAACAGTTGGGAAACTCACATTCAAGGCGGGCAAAAACGCGGTGGCGCTGGTCGAGAAGGCGTTGGTGGCGGTGGGATCAATGAAATAGTAGAACTCCAGCGTCTTGGCCTTGTCAGACTGGCGCCAGACTTCACCGGTGAACTGCAGGTTGATGAAGTTCAATGTCTGCGGCGTGCCATTGATGAATTTGGCGCCGAAGGCGGTGTAGCCCGTGGTGCTGGTGGCCAGCAAGCCCAACGCGCGGTTCGAGCTGTTGGGCAATCCGAAGCTGATCAGCCCGCCGGTGGTTTGGTCGCCGTCCGTGGCGCCAAACCGGGTGCCAACGCTGGCCGTGGGGTCCGCCAGACCATACCAGCCGGGCATCGTGCCCGAAAGGCCCAGCCCGCCATTGATGCCGCTGGAGCTGATCGGCAAGGCCAGGCCGAAGGGATTGGCCAGGAAGTAAGTCACACCGTTGATCGTCACCGGATTGGCGGAGTTGACTGAGGTTGAACCGGGATTGGGCAGGGAATCAAAATTCTGTGTATAGACCGCGCCGGCATTGGTGTAAGCGATCTGCGAGGGCGTGGTCACCCACCCAAAGGTGGCCGTGGTGTAACCCGACCAGGGACTGGAAAGCGGCGGGTTGTTGGCCCCGGTGAGGTTTTGATGATTGACATCAAGTGCGCGGGCCATGATCACGGTGCTGGCATTCAGGGCAATGGGGGAGCCATAGACCAGGGCCGTGGGCGAGACCGCTCCGCCGGACAGGCGCGGGTCCGAGCCATCCGTGCAATAATAAATGGTTGCGCCAGCCGGGCCAGTGATCGTGAGCGTCAATCCGGGGGAAATTGTCCCGCCATTGGAACTGAAGACCGGCTTGGCCAGCAAGTTCGTGTCCATGAATAGAAGCCGGTCGCGGTACCATTGCTTGAGGAAGTCCACTTCTCCCTGGTAAGTGCCCGGAAAGTCATAAGTATAGCCCGAAATCGAAACGATCCCTGATCGGGGCGTGGTGAACCCGGGCCATCGCGCGATCTCGCGCGGCTCCTCCTGAGTCACCTGGCTCACCAGCGCGTCTATATCGGCATAGATATGATTGGTGGAAAGCAAGTCTGTTCGCAAATCCTCATAGCGATCAATCCATTTCTGCCAGAAATCAATGTCGGTGAACATCTGGCCCCACCATGGATAATTGAAAAAGTCAGTTCCGTAGTCGGAAATCGGGGCGCGCCAATAGAACGGACTGAAGTCGCGCCCGTCGGTCGAGCCTTGCGAGCGGTCAAAATCCCAGATGGGGCCGAAAATGAGCTGGCCCTGGCGCGGTTTGTAAAAATAGGCGCTCAGCCGCAAGGCATCCACATTGAAGGCCATGACGTTGAGGATGTGGTGGTCAATCCAGGAGCCGACATCAATATACGCGGCATAGCCCAGGGCCGGATTGGTGTAATTGGCCGAATTGAGTGCGGTCCAGAAGGCGTTCATGTAGTTCTGAATGTACTGCGCCTGCGGCGCCCGCTCCGGTGTCAGGATGTCCGATTCCTTGGGATCGCCATAGACAATCGTCTGGTCGGCGGCCTCGAACCCGCTTTCCCCAGGCCCCAACCGGTCTATCCTGAGCATGTACCCCCCGGTGACATTGGGCGGCGTATTATCGTCGGGTTGGAGTTTGTCAATATCAATTCGGTCTGCGCCGCGCTCGATCTTTTCCTCCAGCACGTAAATGCCGTTGTAATCGCTGGTCGTGACCGGCCCGCCTCCCGTGTTGATATAGACTTCGAGCAAACGGGTGCGCGAAGCGTAGCGGCCAATCTCGTTGCTCAATTCATAGATGAGCGGATTATGAATGAGCACAGGCTCGAAGTTATCCGGGGCGTAAAGCACCCAGTCCTTGCCCGGCGGCAATTCCAGCGGAGAGCAGTCCGTGTGGTTATCCAGTTCGTCCCAGAAGTTGACCGTCCATGCTTGCTTTGCATAGTAGCGCGTGCTGGAACCGCGGACATGGAAGCCCGCCCGGCAGCTCAAGGTCGGGACGTTGGTCAGGAAGGTCTCTCCATTGGTCGGCTCGTAAAAGGAAAAGTTGGCAAATTGATCGGGAGTGCCCTCGGTGGGCGATGGCACGCCCGCGCCGAAGTTATAGATGATCAGGGCAGGCAGGTCCGACGCGATGCTGGCAACCGCCGGGGTGAGTTGAATGTAGCTTTCGCTGTGCATGAGTCCGGGCAACAAGCCGGGGGCGAAGGCCCTCGTCCGGACCTGGACGGTGTTGGTGATGGACAGGGGACCGGCCAGCACGGGCGAAACGTCTGTCGGCACGGTGCCGTCAAGGGTGTAGCGAATGACGGCGTTCGATACCCCATCGCTCACGCTTAAGGAGAAGGGATTGACGAATGTTCCGCCCGCCTGGGAAAACACCGGCTCCGCGGTAAAGCCAGGCCCGACCGTGGCGTTGGGGTCTCCCGGCGTCGGCGTGGTGTAATAGCCGATGTCATCGAGCAGGACCGGGTCCACGCCGTAGGAAACGTCCGTCTGCTGGGGTGGGTACTCCGGCGCAAAGACAGACACCAAATTGGTCTGCGGATCCACCAGCGCCAGGAAGCTGCCCGCTGCCGGTAATTTGAAATTGGTGTGCAACTCGTTGGTCACAGCCGCCAGATTTCTGCCGGAAGCGAACACGACCAGATAATCGCCGGCCGCCAACTCGTAGTCGGGAAAGGCCCACTGCGTCAGGTTGGTGGACTCGGCGGTCAGGAACCAGCCCGACAGATTCCGAAGATAGCCCGTGCCGTTGTAGATTTCGATCCAATCCGAACTGTCGCCGAACTCATCGAGCAATGTGGTTTTGTTGGCGGCCATGAATTCGGAAATCTCCAGGCTCGGCGGCGGCGCCAACCGGTCCAGCGTGTAGCTCCAACCGGCCCCAAGCGGGACATTGGTCTGGCCTGCGGCGCTCACAATGTTCGCATTCGTCGCCCAACTCACTTGGACGGCGCCCATCGGCGGTTCGGGAAAATCGAACACGTACTGCCAGGGCGCGTAGGCGGTCACGTTGGTGGCCGGCACGTTGTTAACCAACAGATCGGCGGCCGCCACGCCGGTCACCGCCTGGTTAAAATGCACCTCGACGCTCCGCAAGGCCGGCACATACGAATCCTCAGCAGGAAAGAAGGAAACCGTCGCCCCGGAGTTGGTTACGCTCTGAAAGCTAAAGTCGCTGACGGTCTGCACGGAGGCGACACCGCCGTCGGCCGAGCTAAACCCGATGTACGCAAAGCTGCTTCCAAGCAACTCGGTAATATCACCAATATTGTAGCTGGTTGTGTAGCTGTCCTGCGTGACGGTATCCACGAGAGTTTCCTGCACCGCTCCCCCGGGCGTGTACTGGATTGTGAAGTTGATGGGATCTCCGCTGGAGACGTTGACCGGGCCCGTGGTTTGATAGCCATAGGTGGCGCCATCCGTGTGGTAGAGGATGCCGATCCCATTGGGAGAGTAAAGGTTGATTTCCCAATCAGCGCTGGGGGTGAGGCCGCTGATGCCAAGGGCGCCGCCGCCAGCGCCCAGATAGTTGGGGCCGCTTTCTTGCAGGTCGAAAGAAGTGCCATCGGCGTTGGCGCCCGGAGAACCACCGACGTCCTGGTAGGTGAAAGTGGCGACAAAGCCGTTGATAGAGACCAAACTGTTGTACCAAACGGTAACTGCTTCGCCACCATTGCCGTCGGTGCCGTGGAAGACGTTTCCGGCGATGTGGGCGGAGGAAAGGCCCGATTGGTTGATGGTCCAATTGGCGCCATTGTCGAAGAAACTGATCGCCGTTTGGGCGACGCTTCCCCATGCGGACAAAATAAACAAAGACACCAGACAAAACAAACGGTGTGACCGGCCCGGACGAGTCAAATACAGTAAGCCATTCATTATTTCCTTTCAGCTTGAAGCAAGCTGTACTCATATTACTGCCACTTTCCAGGCCAGAATGCAAGGAGAAAACAACACTGCTGATTTCCTTTAAGAGCGCGTGAATAATCCTTTGCCCCGCCGGTTTTCTTTCATTACCCTTGGGACATGAGTTTTTCGGCCTTTGGACAGTTTCCCACCTGCCGGCTGCGCCGGTTGCGGCAGTCGCCCGCCCTGCGGCGTTTGGTGCGGGAAACCTCGCTGCACGCCGGCCAATTGGTGCTCCCGCTCTTCGCCCGCCCGGGCCGCAAAGTCCGCCATCCCGTGCCCTCCATGCCCGGCGTCTTTCAATTATCTCCCGACGAAGTCCTGCGCGAGGCGGAGAAGGCCCATCAATTGGGCGTGCCGGCGGTGCTGCTCTTTGGCATTCCCGACAAGAAGGATGAAAGGGCCTCCGGCGCTTATGCCCGCCAGGGAACCGTCCAGCAAACCGTCCGCCTCCTCAAAAAGCATCTGCCCGGCTGCCTGGTCATGACCGATGTCTGCCTGTGCGAATACATGAACCACGGCCATTGCGGCGTGGTGGAAAAGGGCAGGGGAGGCCGCGTGGCCAACGACCCCTCCCTGGCCCTGCTCGCCCGCGCCGCGTTGAGCCATGCCGATGCCGGCGCGGACATCGTTGCTCCCAGCGACATGATGGATGGCCGCGTGGGCGCCATCCGGCGCGCGCTGGACCAACATGGCTTCGCCGACACGCCCATTCTTTCCTACGCGGCCAAGTTCGCCTCCGCCTATTACGGCCCTTTCCGCGACGCGGCGGAATCGGCGCCGCAATTCGGCGACCGCCGCGGCTATCAAATGGACGGCGCCAACGCCTTGGAGGCCCTGCGCGAAGTGGCCATGGACATCCAGGAGGGCGCGGACATGGTCATGGTCAAGCCGGCGCTGGCTTATCTGGACGTTCTTTATCGTGTCAAAACTGCTTTTGGATTTCCCACCGCCGCCTACGCTGTCAGCGGCGAGTTCTCCATGATCAAAGCCGCCACCGCCAAAGGCTGGATGGACGAACGGGCCGTGACGATGGAAACCATGCTGTCCTTGCGCCGGGCGGGAGCGGATTTCATCGTCACCTACAGCGCGACCGACGTGGCGCGATGGCTCCAGGAAGGTTGATGGCCGGGCCTTATTTCTTGAACAGCAGGATGACCAGAACGATAACCACCAGGCCCAAGACGACCACCGCGCCGATGAAGATTTTGGTGGCCGTGTTGCTCTTCTTGGTAAAGGCGGTTTTCTCGAACGCGACCGTCTTGGTGGCCGGCTCTTGACCCAGCTTGACCCCTTGGGGAATGACCATGGTTTGATCGGGCAGCTTCTTGGCCGGGGCCTTTTCAGCCCCGGCGACCTCCAGGCGCATCTCCACCTGGCCCAGGCGCAGTATCTGGCCGGGTTTGATCACGGCCTCGCCGGTGACTTGACGGCCATTGAGAAAGGTGCCGTTGGTCGAATTAAGATCATGAACAACGACATCCGTCCCCCGCAGCAGCACCTCGCAATGATGGCTGGAGACAGAGGCCTCCGGGATGCAGAAAATATTGTCGTCCACGCGGCCGATGGTGGTTTTTTCCACTTTCAGCTCGTGCGCCTTGCCGGTAAACCCTTCACTGAGAACTACTAGTCTTGCCATACTCTGCGCATGCGCGGATTATCGCCGCTCCGGGCCGCAAGTCAATTCGTTTTCCGGCCTATTTCCAGCCGGGCTTTTGTTCACGCCATAAAACGCCTATGCCGCCTCGATCATCCGCCGGAATTCCGCGAACAAAGGCGTCGAATCGTGCGGCCCCGGCGACGCCTCCGGATGATATTGCACGCAAAAAATCGGCTTGCTCTTGTGCCGCATCCCTTCGACCGTCCGGTCGTTCAAGTTAATGCGGTCCACGGCCACCTCTTTGGGCAGCGACGCCGGGTCCACCGCGAAACCATGATTCTGCGCGGTGATTTCCACCTTGCCCGTGGCCAGGTCCTTGACAGGCTGGTTGGCGCCGCGATGGCCGAACTTGAGCTTGAAAGTTTTGCCGCCAAAAGCCAGCCCTAAAATCTGGTGCCCCAGGCAAATTCCGAAAATCGGCACGCCGCTGCGGATCAAATCGCGCACCGCCCGCGCCGCATAGACCGGGGCCGCTGGGTCTCCCGGCCCGTTGGAGAGAAATACTCCCGCGGGCTTGCACGCCAGCGCCTCTTGGGCCGTCCCCGTGGCCGGCAGCACTTGCACCTTGAACCCGTGCTGGCGCAGCCGCCGCAGAATGTTGTATTTCATCCCGTAATCGAAAGCCACAATCGGAATGTCCGCGGGCGGCAGCGCCGTGGCCGGCGGCGTGTTGGCGGAGCCGCGCGCCAGGGCGAATTCCCGGCTTTCGCCGTCGTTTTCATCCCACAGAAACGGTTTGGCGTGCGTGACGCTCTGGAGATAATCCACCCCAGCCAGTCCGGGCCAGCTCCTGGCCCGCTCCACCGCCTCCTCCGTCGGGATGGGCGCCGTGGAAATGAAGCCGTTGAGCGCCCCGCGCACGCGCAGTTTTTTGGTCAGCGCTCGCGTGTCAATTCCCTGGAGGCCGGGAACGCCGTTTTTCTCCAGATAGACCGCCAGGGAAGATTCGGAGCGCCAATTGCTGGCCAGGGGCGACAATTCGCGGATGACAAACCCCGCCACGTGCGGCCGCCAGGACTCCACGTCGGCCGCATTGACTCCATAATTGCCGATGAGCGGATAGGTCATGGTGACGATCTGGCCTTTGTAGGAGGGGTCGGTGAGGATTTCCTGGTAGCCGGTCATGGAAGTATTGAAACAGACCTCGCCGCAGGCTTGGGCTGTGGCGCCGAAGCCTTGGCCGAGATACACCGAGCCGTCTTCCAGGGCAAGAATCGCGTTCATCAAAGCTGTTCCAACTCCCGCCAAACTAAGGGCCATTCCCGCCCGGTCAAGCCTTATCCGGGGAATTTGCGGTTGCAATCGGCCCGGTTCGCCCAATATTGGTCGCTGGATTATGGCTGAGAGCAAAAAACACGTGTACGACGAAAGCAAAATCAAAACGCTTTCCTCCCTCGAACATATCCGCCTGCGCACCGGCATGTACATCGGCCGCATCGGCGACGGCTCCCATTACGAGGACGGCTGTTACATCCTGCTCAAGGAGATCATTGATAACGCCATTGACGAATTCATCATGGGCTACGGCAAGGAGGTCCGCATTGACATTGAGGGCACGGCCGTGAGCGTGCGCGATTTCGGCCGCGGCATCCCCCTGGGCAAGGTCGTGGACTGCGTCTCCAAGATCAACACCGGCGCCAAGTACAACGACGACGTCTTCCAGTTCAGCGTCGGCCTCAACGGCGTGGGCACCAAGGCGGTCAACGCGCTCTCGAGGGAATTTTTGGTGCGCAGCCATCGCGCCGGGGAATACGTCGAGGCCTCCTTCAGGACGGGCAAGTTGAAGAACGAGAAGAGCGGCAAGGACGCCCAGGCGCCCGACGGCACGTTCATCCGTTTCGTGCCCGACGCGGAGATTTTCAAGGAGACGGTCTTCCTGCCTGAAATGGTGGAGAAACGGCTGAGGCATTACAGTTACCTCAACACGGGGCTGCGGCTGATTTATAACGGCCAGACCTTTGTCTCCCGCAACGGCCTGCTGGACCTGGTGCTGGAGGACTTGCGGGCCGACAACGCCGAGCCGATTTATTCCCCGCTGCACTATGCGAGCAAGACGCTGGAGTTTTGTTTCACCCACAGCAACAGCCGCTACGGCGAAACGTTTTTCTCCTTTGTCAACGGCCAGTACACCGCCGACGGCGGCACGCACCTGAGCGCCTTCCGCGAGGGGCTGCTCAAGGCCGTCAACGAGTATTCCAAGGGGAAATTCGAGGGGGACGACGTGCGCGAGTGCATGATCGGCGCGGTGGCCATCCGCCTCAAGGACCCCGTCTTCGAGTCGCAGACCAAGAACAAGCTGGGCAACACGGAAATCCGCTCCGAGCTGGTCAACACCGTGCGCGAGGAACTGCTCCAATTCTTCAACCGCAACAAGGAGGTCGCCGAAAAAATCATGGCCAAGGTCCAGGACACCCAGCAATTGCGCAAGGAGTTGCAGGAGGTCAAGAAGCTGGCGCGCGAGCGGGCCAAAGCCATCACCTTGCGCATCCCCCAGTTGCGCGACTGCAAACTTCATTTTGACAAATCCAGGGGCAAAAACCGCGGCACCATGATCTTCCTCACCGAGGGCCAGTCGGCCGCCGGGCCGATCATGAGCTGCCGGGATGTCAACACCCAGGCGGTCTTCGTGCTCAAGGGCAAGCCGCTGAACGTCTGGGACCTCAAGCGGGACATCGTCTATAAAAACGACGAGATGTACAACCTCATGCGCAGCCTGGACATCGAGGACAAAATCGAAAATCTCCGTTACGAAAAAGTCATCCTGGCCACCGACGCGGACGTGGACGGCCTGCACATCCGCAACCTGCTCATCACCTATTTCTTCCGCTTCTTCGATCATCTGGTGCATGACGGCCACCTGCACGTTTTGGAGACGCCGCTCTTTCGCGCACGCGACAAGCAGCAGACCATTTATTGTTACAGCGAAGGCGAACGGGACGCCGCGGCGGCCCGGCTGGGCAAAAACTGCGAGATCACCCGGTTCAAGGGGCTGGGGGAAATCTCCCCCGGCGAGTTTAAGCAATTCATCGGCGGACAGATGCGCTTGAGTCAAGTCGAATACGCCCCCAAACCGGAGGCGGCCGGCATTCTGGGCTTTTACATGGGCAAGAACACCCCGGAGCGAAAGGATTACATCATGGAAAAACTGGTCGTCCCGGTGGAGGAGTAAGGACGCCGCACGTTTTTATGACCGACCTTAACGATACCCCGGCGCCCCGGCCAAAACTCCCGGTCCTTTCCGTCGCCCAAATGCGCGAGTGGGAAAAGGCCGCCTGGGCCGCCGGCCAATCCCAAGAACAGGTCATCCAGAACGTCGGTCGTCTTCTGGCCCGCCGCCTCCTGGAATTGACCCGGCCCGGCGACGCCATCTGGATCATCGCCGGCACAGGCCACAACGGCGATGACGCGCGCGCCGCCCAGCCTCATTTGCTGGAACGAAACGTCCTGTTCATGAATGTGAGCGACCCCGTCCAGGGTTTAGCCGAATTCTCCCACCGCCTCCAAACTCACGGCGTCGCCCGCGTGCGCTGGATCGTGGATGGCCTCTTCGGCTTGGGCCTCAATCGCCCGCTGGACGCGGACTGGCAAAAACTTATCGGCGCGATCAACAGTTGCGCCATTCCGGTCCTGGCGGTTGATGTTCCCACCGGCTTGAACGCCGACACCGGCGCGGTGGAAGGAGCCGCGATTGAGGCGGTGCTGACGTTGACGCTGGGCGCGCCAAAAACCGGCTTGCTCAAGGCCCCCGCTTTCACGGGGCGCCTGGAGGTCGCGCCGGAAATCGGCCTGGGTCCCTGCCCGCATTCCAGCGAGTTGAACTGGACGTTGCCGGAGGATTTCACAGGCCTGCCTCCGCGCCGGCGGGTGGACGGCAACAAAGGGGATTACGGGCACGTGGCGATTTTTGCCGGGAGCCTCGGCTATCACGGAGCCGCTGTGCTGGCGGCGCGCGGCGCTTTGCGCGCGCAACCGGGTCTGGTCACCGTTTATCCGCACGAATCGGTCCGCGGACCGGTCGCTTCCCAATTGCAATCGGCCATGGTTCAGCCCTGGCTGCCGGGCAAAGCGCTGCCCAAGACGTGCAGCGCCATCTTATTCGGCCCCGGCCTGGCGATGGATGATCTTCCGGAGACTCTCAAGGCGGAAATGCGTTCGCTCTGGCGCTATTCGCACCTGGCCATGATCGTTGACGCCAGCGCCCTCAACTGGCTGGAGCCTCGCCCGGCGCCTCCCGGCGCCCTCCGGGTCATCACGCCCCATCCGGGCGAAGCGGGCCGGCTGCTGGGCTGTTCGGCCAATGAGGTGCAGGCGGACCGCGTCGCCGCCTTGCGCCGGTTGTCAAAACGATTCGGTGATTGCAGCGTCGTCCTCAAGGGGCATCAGACCTTGGTGGGCGGCGCCGCCGGGGACATCTTTGTCAACAATTCGGGCAATCCGTTCCTGGCGCAAGGCGGCAGCGGCGATTTGCTGGCCGGCTACGTGGCGGGCTTGCTGGCGCAGCCCGCCTGGCGCCGGGACCCGTTGCTGGCCCTGCGTTACGCCGTCTGGCAGCACGGCGCCGCCGCGGACCATCTTTCCGAGACGCTGCCCAACTGGACGGTGGAGGACCTGGCCGGATGGCTGGGAAGAATCAAATCAGCAGACCAATTATTTGATTGACCAACAACTCCGGTGACTGGAATAGGATTTCCTGAAAGATGGCGGCCTGCGCGAGCGCATGACCCGCGCCCGCCTGGCTTCCCGCTCCCGGCCAGAGCCATCCAATTAGTCTGCCAGCCTTTGCTGGTCGGCGCTTTCAACTCCGCCCTGACAATGTCGAAATCACGCAGCAGAAATCGCCGGCGTAAACCAGACGGATGCGTCCGAGGAACCGCCTCAGCCTCGAGGTGAGCAATGCGTTACAGACCGCGTTTCAGGGATTGGCCAGGCGGAAAAATAAATTTCCCGTCGGCGGTGTGATGGTGATGCTGTTCGTGCCGTTGCTGGTGCTGACGGAGTAGCCGCTGGTTGTCCAGCCCGCCGAGGCCGCCAGATTGCTGTTCTGTTGCAAGGTGTAGCTGCCTGTGTCCGCCCAGGAGACAATGACGCTGTTGCCGACGCGGGTGATGGTCAGATTGGGCAGCCCCGCCGTTTGCACGACTGAGATCAAACTCCAGAAGCCGCCGGTCACGGCATAGCCGCCACCGGTCATCGCGCCGCCCGCGTCCGGCTGGCCGATAGTGCCGGTGACGGTGTATTGGCCGTTGCTGCTGGCGCCGCCCCCGCCGGCGATTTTATACCAGTTAATAGAGTATTGGGCCCGAACCATGGGGGCAAACGCCAGCAACGCCAAGGCGCCAAAGATCCACAGCAGCCTTGAGCGGCCGCGAGAACAAGGATTGTTTTTCATGAAAGGCTCCTCCAGAAATCAGTTTTTGATGACCAAAACGTTGAAGGACGCGCCGACGGCCATAGTGGAATCGTCCTCGTTGTAGACCGTCCAATTGCTGCCATTGTAAAAGACGCCAACAACATTGTTGTGGAAGTTGCCAGAAACCCCCGGCGGATTGTATGAATGCGTCACAAACAGGAGGGCATTAGGATCGCCATTGCAAAGCGGATTACTGATGATCGTAGTCGCGCCAACGATGTTACCCGCTGCCGCCACTTGGACAAAGGCCGCCGTGCTGCTGCCCACGCCCGCGCCCGAAACGTGAATGGCGCCGCCGCCAATGGTCAAAGCCGAGTTGGTGACGTCGCCGGCCGTGGCGTAAAGCGCGGTGCCGGTGCCGCTGTAGGCACTGACACCTGTCCCTGAATCGCTAGACGCAACCACACCCAATCCAGTGGTGGTGGTGGCCCACACGGCGTAGGCAGACGGTCCGTTAGTAGCACTAGCGAGAATGGCGTTTCCACCATCCGTCGGGGTGGTGACATAAATGCCATTGGCGGTGCCGGTCGTGCCTTCAACATCCAATTGGCCATTGGGTGTTTTGGTGTTGATGCCGACCGGGCCGGCTTGGGTAATCGACATGCGGGGGGCGTACTCGGTATAAAAATCCAGTCCGTACTGGTTGTTGGCCGTCGTGCGATCCGAGGCGATGCCTTCTCCGCTCACGGGACGGCCAAATCTGAGACCGAAATCAAGGTTGCCATAACCATTGCCATCGGCGTCAACGTTGACCCCATTGGTGCCATTGTGGAACCACAGCCCGCCCGTCGCCCGAACCTGAAACTCATTGGTGGAAACGTCGGTCAAGCCCATGCCCGTAGAATCCGCCCACACAAAGGAGCCCTCGTTGAGGGCGTGGGCATCCAGGCCGGCGGCGAAACTGTACTCGCCGGCGGCAGAGTTTCCCAATCCCCCTGGTATCGTGGCTGCATAACCATTTGCGGAATTGTCGTAGCCGCCCCCCACGGTCGAATAGCCGCCATCCGCAGTGTTGAATTCGCCGCCTCCAATGGTCGCTTCGAAGGCGTTGCTGATGGTGTTGGCGATGCCGCCCGAAATGACGCTCAGGTAGCTGGTGAGAATTTGGTTTGCGTCGGAACCAGTCCATCCGCCACCACCGATGAAATTGCCATAATAACCCGGTGTCACCGTGTTGGCAACGTTGCCGCCAATAATGCTGGGAATCGCATACGTAGGATCAGGCTGAATGAGCAGTGCCCGGTCGTTATCGACCTTGATTTCAAAGGCCGTGTTGTCGGGCGTGCCGAGATAATTCGCTCCAGGCGAGGTGCCGGCGTTGCCGGTCAATTGCCAGAAATTGGCCGCACTCAAACCGTCCACCGTGCTGGCGTTGACACCGCTCAAAGCGCTGCCATTGCCTGCGAAACTGTTGCCGGAATTGTCCAAGTTGACTACGTTTCCATAAGTGCCGGAAAAGTCGGCCGACGGGAGCGTTCCCACCAAATTGCCGGCCGTGCCGGCATAAATGGCATAGGGAGTCGGGGTCAGGTCCTGGCGCGGCGTCAAGGCCGCGTAGCTGCCCACGCCGTTGCTGCGCACGCTGATGGCCAGCCAGGTGGCGTTGCCCGTAAAGACGCCCCCAAAGTCCAAGCTGGTCGTGAACAGGCCGTTGGTCACGCCCACGGCCGTCTGGGTGATCGTGCTGCCAACCTGGCCGCCGCCGCTGGCCGCATTGTACAAGGAGAATTCAAAGTCGAACAAACCGGCGGCCGGGACGCCATTGGTGTTTAACCGGCCTTGGTAGGTGAACGCCGTGCCTTGGGCGTGGGCCGTGGAGAGTTGAGAGTTCAGAGTTGGGAGTGCCAGCAAAGCCAGCATGATGAACATCTTGTGTAATCTGGATTTCATAACGGATTGGAGGTTAGGATTCGATTTGAGTTAGTTTTTGTTTTTGAAAGGACTTTGTGAGGCAAAGGCCGGGGACGCTTTCTTTCAGGCGCCACCGGCGTAAGGCCATGACAAAGCTGGCCAGGATGCCGCGGTGGAGCTTCAAAAAGAGGGCCGATTCCGCCATTGCCGAATTATGGGATGAAGCGGAAGGTTGGATGGGGCATTGTCCCGGCGTGGCGCGAAGGCTCCGCCTGCAATCCTGCACGGGGGCAGCCGAGGAAAATATCGAAATGCCAGGAACCGCTTTCCTATTTTCAGCCAAAAAACGGACGCAACTCTTCATAAGATAAACGCCCTGAATAGCTTGAGTGACTCACAAGTGACAGCTCGACTTATCACTCTTCACGCCTATAATAATTCATTATACAAAGCGTAGTTCCCCGGCAAGCAAAAAGTCAAAGTCGCCAAAAGTATAAGACTGGCTAATTGGCACGCTCTACCTCTTCATAGTCCTTTCCCAGAGGAGCGCCTTGGATGGCTGCCCCCCAAGCTGCGGCGACCTCAGGACGACCGGGCCTGGCAGGTTTCAGGCGGGTTTTCAAAACTTGATTCTGAAAACCAGGCGCGCCCGCAAACAATCACAGTGAGGCCAGCACGGCCCGCACCGCGCCCGCCAAGGCGGCCACGCGCGCCGGCAGCGGGAAATCCGATGGCGCCTCCAAGGTGTAGCTGAGCCGCGTTTTGTGCGTGATCAAATAAAACGCCTCCGGCCATTGCGGACGCTCGGCCGGATTGAGGTCGGGACGGATAATGCCGTTGCGCGCGGGCCGGTCCTCGATCAGGGGTGAGGTGTCAATTGGACAGGCCGTGGCCGCGGCGGCAATGATTTTTTCGGCAAAGGAGGGCTTCTGGTCGGGGTTCAACTCATAGACATAAAATCCGCCCGCTTCCCAGTCCTCATGCAGGCAGAGTGAAAGGTCAAACTGCGGCTGCCGTTGCAGCCAGTCCACGTGCGCCCGCACCTCCACCGATTGCAGGTGCCGGTAATCGCGGTTCAAGTCCATTCCCTGCCCGTTTTCCCGGCGGTTGAGCGCAAAGCCCGCCGGGTTCAGGCAGGGGCAGAGCCAGATGGCGGCGTCAGCGGGCCAGGAGTTCTCTTGCAGCAATTGCAGAGCGGCCAGCGGCCCGGCCGGTTCGTCGCCGTGGATGCCGGTGGAGATGTAAACGCGCGCGCGAGCGGAGCCGCTGGGGCGAAGCCAGGCCGGGAAATCCGGGTCGCGCACCCAATGATGGCCCGCCGCAGCCTGCTCGATTTGCCGCAGGACGACTTGAATGGCGACGGTTTGGCCGTGATAGCCGCCAATGTTCTTGCCGGAGCGTTCCACCACAACGGGCTATTGATCGGCAAAGCCGTGTTTGTCCCAATTGGGGTCCAGTCCCAGGTCTTTGAGCATTTGCAGGTCCTTTTCCACAGGCTGGTTGAGCGTGGTGAGGTAATTGCCCACCATCAACGCGCTGGCCCCCGCGGTGAAGATCATGCTCTGCATGTCGCGCAAGTTGATCGTGCGTCCGCCGGCGATCATGATTTCCTGGCGCGGCAAAATGAAGCGGAAACAGGCAATGGTCTTGAGGATTTCCAGCGGCGCCAGCGGCGCTTGGTTCGCCAGGGGCGTGCCTTGGATCGGATTGAGAATGTTGATGGGCACCACGTTGGCGCCCACCTCCCTGAGCGCGAAGGCCAGATCGCACCGGTCCTGCCGCGTCTCGCCCATGCCGATGATGCCGCCGGAACAAATCTTAAGGCCCGCCTTTTTGAGGTGGGAAATGGTTTCCAGCCGGTCTTCGTAGGTGTGCGTCGTGCAATGGGCCGGGAAGAACCGCTTGGAGCTTTCCAGATTATGTCCGTAACACTCCAGTCCCGCCTCCTTCAATCGGTCCGCCACTCGCTGGCTCTTGATGATGCCCAAGGAAGCGTCCGGCCGGGTCTTGCCGCCGGCGGCCAATTGGCGGATGCGCTCGCATACCTCGTCCAGAATCGGCCCTTCATTGAGTCCGCGCCAGGCTGCCACCAAACCCACCGCCGTCACGCCGTTGCGATGGGCCTCCTCCGCCGCGTCGTCCACCGGCCCCGGCTCAATAAAGCCGTACTTGGGCGAACCGGTTTGATAAAACGAGGACTGCGCGCAGAAGCTGCAGTTCTCCGAGCACGACCCCGCCTTGGCGTTGACGATCGAGCACAAGTGAATCTTGTTCCCCTTGAAATGCTGGCGGATGCGGTTGGCCCCGGCCATCAGATCGAAAATATCGGCACCGTTTTCCAGGTCAAAAAGCCACCGAGCCTCCTGGCGGGAAATTTCCTCCCCGCCCAGGACGCGCAACGTCAACCCGGAAATGGTGGCGTGGCTCTCTGCGTCAACCCACTCAGCGGTCATGGTTGACACAATGGCCCGTCCGCCGCGCGATTGCAAGAAACAAAGCACGCCGCCTCCAGCCCCTTGTTTGCTGTTCAGCGCCCTTGAATTCAACCGTTCTTCTCAATCAAGAAAAGAAATTCCTTGTTCGGTGTCTCCGCTTCCGCGACCCACTGGTGGGTCCAACGCATCCCGGCCATCACGTTCCTGCGATAATCCATTTCCAGAACCTCGATCACCCGGCCCGCTCCCGCCATGACCTCGCTCAATTCCGCCGCCGTCGCGCGCCCGCCAGAACTGTAGGACAGAAGGATGTGTCTTGCGCGAACCTCGCGCAGCAATCGCTCAATCGCCTCCACCGCGATGAAGCGGCCGGACTCGCCCCGGCGAAATTCCTCAAAAACAGAGCCGGCCACCGTGTCCGACGTGTCTGCGCGGCGCCGGGCTTTTCCAAACAAGGCCGGCTTGTCGTTCAGGCAAATGGTCGTCCAAAGGTGGTAGTAAGCGGCGTAGCGCACCCGCGAGGGCGGCATCTTTTCATTGTTCGAGCCGTAAGGCGGGTCGAAGTAGGCCAGGTCCGCCTCAACGGCCGGCAACAAATCGAAAATGCAGCGCCTATGGACCGCATGCGCTTCCGTGCGCGGCAGCAGTCGCGGCACGCGCAACCGGAGTTTGTTATAGGAGCGGGGCGACCACTCGTTGAGGTAGGAGGCGAAATGGCCCAGCGTGCTTTCCACCTCGTCCAGCGCCAGAATCAAGCTCGCCAGCAAAACGGCCCGCTCGATGTCCGACAATGTCAGCCGGCCAATCTCCTCGCGGATCGCGTCCAGGCGCCGGGTGTTGTGTTTCTGCCACGGCTTCTTGAGGCCATCTTCGCCCGCGGAGCAGCCGCCGTTCGGTTCGCCCCCGTAGTGTTCGGTAAACCAGCCCTCCCGTCCGGGCAAAGCGTTCAGATGGTCAATAAATGGCTGGTAATGCGCGGGAGGATGCTCGTTGAGCAGGTAACATTTCCCAAAAACCTCCGACCACACCGCGACGTCGTTGGCGATGACGCGGCGTCCAGTTTTCGCCAGCGCCTGGGAAACCCGTGTCGTGCCCGAAAAGCCGTCCAGCACCGTGCGCGGCTTCACTTTTTGGACCAGTTGCAGAATGTGGGGCAACAGTCTGAGCTTTGAGCCGGCGTATTTGACACCCTCCGTCCGTGGCGCCTCCGCGACCAGGTCCGCAAACAAGTTGAGGCTTTGCGCTCTCATAGGCGGCCATGTAATCGCAATCTCGTTTCAAATCGCTCCATGCTTTCGCATGAAGTCCTGAAGCTGCGGATAGGGGATGCGTTTCAACTTTCCAAAGTTCGTGTCCTTCTCGAAATCGGAGGAAGTCAGACGCTTCCTCGCCGAAAATTTGCCCATGCTGGTTTTCTTCACAACTTTTGGGACGCCATCAATCCACCGTCCACCAGCTTCAGCCAGCCTCCCGTCCCTCGCACGCACACATTCGACCATGGAGAAGACGCCAATGTCGATGATGTAAGGCGAGCAGTCGCCTGACTCGTCCTCCTTGAGTTGAACTGCCGCCAGCAAGAGCGCGTCGTTCGCTGGGTGAATCACGTCTATCGTGACGTTCTCTTTGATCCGGGCACTCGGCTCGCGGGCTGTGGGCGGACGTTTCATCGGCAAGGCTGGATTGTCAACAAACAGGCCCTTCAACTCCACGCGCTTACCCGACGCGTGAACGTAGTCCGGGTAGCTTTCACGCTGACCGATTGCCCCTGGCGCTTTTGAAAGTCCGATACCACGGAGTCGTTTCGCGTTTTCCTCATCGGTAGCCAAATGCTCAATCTGCGGGAGAATTGCATCGAGCAGAGTGTTGACGATGACCGCTATCTGGCTTGGCTCAAATCCGGGCAGAGCTGGGTTCGGGATGGAGAGCCAGTTGATTTTAAGCCCAACGAGCGGTTGAAAAACCTGCCTCAGCGCTTGAAGTTCCAGAGGTGTGATATCCGCCATGAATTACCTTATCGTCGAGTTCAGAAGTTCCTCGGCTCCCACATAGTCCCGCCAGGCGCGTTCCGCGCACTCATTCAAAGACCGGTGGATTTTTTCGCGAACTGACCGGACGGGCACTTCGACAGGCGTGCCAAGCAAAAGCTCGCGGTCCAATCTTGGGCGCGTGCCGCCAGAACCGATCGGCAGGCTTTGCAGGAATCTCGGCGATTGGAGGAAGGCCCACCAAAAGTAGGTCAGGCCGTCTTTGGGCGTAACGTGGACAAACTCTGATTTTACGGGAAAGCTCACCGGCGATGTCTCACCAAGCCACGCCGCCTTCGGCGTAACAAGCGCGTTTCCCAGATAAGCGCGCATCGTCCCAAACAACAGGCAGCCCTCGCCGACCAGAGGGACACGTTCGATCGTTGCTTCGCCGGCAAGCTCAAGGGCGAACACAAGAATCGTGCCTCGATGAATATGCCTGTACTCGATTGGCGCATACTTCAATCGCGTCACGCCAGACGAACGACCTTGTACCTTCTGCACAGAGGCAAAATGCTCCAGTGTCTCGCTCTGCATTTCTTCCCGGTACGCGTATGGATTCCAAACGCCGGCGCGCAGAGCATCGGGCGCAACCACAGACAGAAAAAATGTTCCGTTCTTTTTCATGGCGGCGTTATGCGGTTGCGTTGGCGCATTCCAGGACGCGCGGGTCGCTCGCGATTAGCTCCAAAGAATTCTCGCCAAAATAAGTCGTCCGCGAATTCAGCGGAAAGCCGACGGTCGGCGCATTCGCAAAAAACGTCTTGTGAGCTGGCTGCTCGCGTCCAGCCTTCTTGCGCAGATGAACAATGTCGGCGCGAGTCGTTGTGTTCCCCGTCAGATAGAAGACGCCTTCCGGAAGCGTTACGACACCGCAAAGTTCCCAATGCCGCTCCACCGAACGCCGTAACGAGTCGAACTCTGAATTCACCACCAGAGAGTGCGGTAGCAGGCAGACCAAACTGCCGCCGGGTGCAAGCAAGGCGAGGCAGACGTCCAAAAACAGCGCGTCACTGTTACGGTAGCCGAGTCTGAAAAGTTCACCGGGTTTTGCCACCCGTTCCAGAGGGAGAGAAAATGGGGGATTGGCCAAAATGCCGTGAACCCTGCCACGCAAGCCTTTCCACTCAGCGTCCGCGTCGTAAAGATTGAAACACGAAAACACGAAATCGTGATGGGCTGGCACGGAGAGAGCCAGGACCAACTCCGTTAATCCGACCAGCATTTGGTCAACGTCATTGCCGACTAACTGGCACCGCGTGTCACCCCAACGGCGCGACGCTTCACAAAGGAACGTCCCGCCGCCGCACGTCGGATCGAGCACAATCGCTCCGGCCTGAACCGGCAAAAGTCCGGCCATCGCCGCGGCGATAGTTCGCGGCGTGAAAAACTTTCCCGAACCTTCCCGAAAACGGCGCCCAAAAAAGAACTGATACCACGTCGGTAATTCCCGGCCTTTCGGGTCTCCCGCCACGACGCCATCAAGGATGGAAAGAACCTGCTTATCATGCGCCACAATGTTCAACGCGGCAAAACCGCGCTCGACAGGAAAAAACAGAAAGTCCCGACGCGCGGCCTTCTGCGTATCCAAATATCGGGAAGCCAAAACAAGAAACGCCTCCTCCCCTTCAAGGCCATATCTCCGAAGCGCATTATGCAGAGCAATCGAGGTCGCAGTCCCAATGGACTGGTCTCTTGTCTGATTCAAACCATCAAATCCATTCAAAGCAGGTTGCACAGCGTGAGCCGGCATTACGTTGGAAACACTGTTTTCCATCAACCGGGCGACACGACGTTTGCGAATGGTGTACCTAACCGCTGGCTTATGCATTTGGTTCACACGTTTCGAAGCCATCACAGATTTTGTTGTCACGCCTTTTCATACACTTCCGCGCCGCTTTCCGCAAACTCTTTCGACCTCGCCTCCATGCCTTTTCTCACTTTTGCGGAACATAATTCCTCCTTGCGGCAGCGGCCAGACGGATTAACCTTGCTCTTGTGTCCTGGTGGACTGACCGACATTTCTTTCTGCTGGCCGTGACCGTTTACGGCGTGAGCGCCCTCTATTCCTTGTTCCTCTGGCGCAAGGGCTTCCGCAAGCATGACCATGTCAATTATGCCCTCCTGCTGGCCGGCATCGCCTTGCAAACCACGGCCATGCTCATGCGCGGGCTGACTCTCAAGCAATGCCCGGTGCATAACCTCTACGAGGCCACCACCTTCGTCGTTTGGACTATTGTCGCCGTCTATCTGGTCATTGGTTTGTGGCCGCGTCTGCGCTATCTCGGGGCCTTCGCCGCGCCTGTCATTTTCTGCATCGGCGTCTTTGCGCTAATGCCCGGCCTGGACCCGCCCGGCGCGGGCCGTCCGCCCTTGGCGGCCAACGCTCTGGTGAGCCTGCACGCGGCGTTGACGCTCCTTTCCTACGGCGCCTTCGGGTTAAGCTCGGTCGCCGCCGTGATGTACCTGACGCAGGAGCACGATTTGCGGTTCCACAAGCTGCGCGCGGTCTTCGCGCTCATGCCGCCCATTGACCGGCTGGAGAAGATCACCAGCCGCCTGTTGTGGGCCGGTCTGGCGCTGTTGACGGCCGGGCTGGGCCTGATCCCCTTCCTGCTCAAGGGCCGGACCGATTACCACCCCGGCTCCGATCCCAAGGTGGTCTGGTCGGCGCTGGTCTGGTGCCTTTACCTGGTGCTTCTGGTGCTCCACGGACGCTTCGCCCAGACCGGGCGGCGCTTCGCCTGGGGAGCGGTGGCCGGATTCGCGTTTGTTGTATTGACATTCTGGGGCGTCAACCTCCTTTCCCCCTCCCACAAGTTTTGACATGTCGCTGGTTGTCATCGGCCTGAGCCACCATCGCTCCCCCGTCCAAACCCGGGAGCGGTTTGCCTTCCCGGAGGCCGCCATTCCCGGCGCCCTGGAGGCGCTCTGCTCGGCGGGCCGGGCGTGCGAGGCGGTCATTCTCTCGACTTGCAATCGGGTCGAAATTTACGCGGCAAGCAATCTGCCGGAGGCCGGCGCGGCCGCGGAACTGCGGAAGTTTTTGTTTGACTACCACAAATGCCCGGAACCGGCCGGCGGCGAAATCTACGCGCGCGCCGGCCGCCAGGGGCTGGAGCACCTCTTCAAGGTCGCCTGCGGGCTGGATTCAATGGTGCTGGGGGAAACGGAGATTCTGGGCCAGTTGAAGAAGGCCTACCAAACGGCCCTGCGCCACAATCACACCGGCGCCGTCCTGAACAGGGCCTTCCAGAGGGCCTTCAACGTCGCCAAGCACGTCCGCACGCAGACCCACATCCAGCGCGGCAGCGTCTCCGTCGGCTCGGTCGCCGTGGAACTGGCCGAGAAGCTTTTCAGTTCCCTGGGCGAACATCCGGTCATGATCATCGGCGCCGGGGACACCGGCGAGAAGACGGCGCGCGCCCTGTTCAGCCGCGGCGCCCGCGGCATCATCGTCTCCAATCGTTCGCACGAGCGCGCCCTGGAACTGGCGCGCGAATTGGACGGGTGCGCCGTGCGCTTCGAGGACTGGGCGGAGGAGTTTCCGCGCATTGACATTCTCATCAGCAGCACCGCCGCCCCGCATTGCATCCTGGACCGCGCCCGCCTGCAGCCCTTGATGAAGGCGCGCAAGAACCGGCCGCTCCTTTTGATTGATATCGCCGTGCCGCGCGACATTGATCCCTCCGTCAGTTTCCTGGAAAATGTCTATCTCTACAACATTGACGATCTTCAGGCCATCGCCGACGATTACCTCCGGCAGCGCCGGGAGGAGATCGCCCGCTGCGAAGCCATCATCGCCGAAAAGGCCGCGGCGATGATGCCGCCGGACGCCCCCGCCAACGCCCGCCTGGGCAACCTGGACAACGCGAGCGCATGAGCGAAAAACCGATTGTCCTCGCCACGCGCGGCAGCGCGCTGGCCCTGGCCCAGACCAACCTGGTGCTGGCCGAATGCCGCGAAAAATTTCCCGCTTTGGCCTTTTCTGTCCGAATTATCAAGACCAGCGGCGACAAGTTGCAGGCCGCCTCCCTTTCCCGTCCGCCCGCCGCCCTGCCCAAGGGGCTGTTCACCAAGGAACTGGAGGCCGCCTTGCTCAATGGACGCGCCGACCTCGCCGTCCACAGCCTCAAGGACCTTCCCACCGATTTGCCGGACGGGTTGATTCTCGGCGGCGTGGCGGGCCGCCGGGCCGACCCGCGGGACATTCTTATCTACAAGGAACCGCTCCCGCCGCGCCTCAAATTGGACGGCCTGCCCGCCGGCTTGACCATCGCTACCAGCAGCACGCGGCGCAAGGCGCAATTGCTGGCCCTGCGGCCCGATTTCAAAGTCATTGACATCCGCGGCAATGTCGCCACCCGCCTGCGCAAATTGGCCCAACAACCGGGGACCGATGCCACGATCCTGGCGGCGGCAGGCCTGGCGCGATTGGACTTTCACATCACTGAGGAAGGCCGCCTGACGGGCCGCGAAGTGCCGGACGGATTGCTGGCCCTGATTCTGGAAACGGACGAGATGCTGCCCTGCGTCGGCCAGGCTGCCATCGGATTGGAGATTCGCGCCGATGATTCACGGCTGGCCGCCATCTGCCGCGAGTTGAACGACCAAGCGACATTTCACTGCGTCACCGCCGAGCGGGCATTCCTGCGCGCCATGGGTGGCGGCTGTCAGACGCCCGTCGGCGCCTGCGCCACTCTGGAGGGCACGGAAGTGCAATTGCGCGCCGTCTCCTTTTTGGGGGAAAAAGTCCGGCGCGCCGACGCGCGGGCCGCCGCCACCGACGCCGCCGGGCTGGGCGTGCGTGTGGCCGCGCAACTCAAATAGCCGTCACGTTTTATGCAGGAAGAATCCCAACTGCCCGTCAAAGAAGGGGACCTTGCGCCCCTGTTTTCCGCACTCTCCACCGGCGGCGGCCCGACCGTCGCCCTGGCCGATTTGCGCGGCAAGAACGTCGTCCTCTATTTCTATCCTCGCGACAACACTCCCGGCTGCACGGTCGAGGCCTGCGCATTCCGCGACCAGACTGACGAATTCAAAAAGCGCGACATTGTGGTGCTGGGAATCAGCGCCGATTCCGCCGCCTCCCACGAAAAGTTCGCGCGCCGGTTCCGCCTGCCCTTTGCGTTGCTGGCCGACGCGGACAAGGCCATTGCGCGCGCTTACGGCGCCTGGGGCGAAAAGAGTTTTCTCGGCCGCAAATACATGGGCATGCGGCGCATAACCTTCCTCATCGGTCCCGACGGGCGGATTCGGAAAATCTGGCGCAAAGTCAAGCCTGCGCAGCACCCGGCCGAAGTCCTCGCCGCCGTGCCTGCGACGGGCGGCGCCTGAGCGTAAACCGGCGCTGCGAAATCAGTGTGCCTTTTGCAACGTCTCCAATTCCCGTCGCGCGTCCGGGTAATCGGGCCGCTGTTGCAACGCCAGGGCGCACTCCTCTTTGGCTTCGGCCCGCCGGCCTTGCCGGTCCAAGCAAAGGCTGAGGTTGAAATGCGCCTCGGGGTTTTGCGGCTTGAGGTCCAGCGCGATGCGATAGTGGGCCGCTGCTTCCTCCAACCGGCCAAGCTGGGCGAGCGCGTTGGCCAGATTGTTATGGACCTGCGCGTCCTTGGAATTAATTCCGAGGCAAATTTCGTACTCCCGAATCGCGCCCGCCAGGTCGCCTTTGAGGGCGAGGGCGTTGCCCAGGTCGCTGTGGGCGCCGACGTGATTGGGTTCGGCCGCCACTGCCAGGCGGAATTGCTCGATGGCGTCGTCCAGCTTGCCCTTCATGGCCAGGGCGACGCCATAGTTATTATGGGCGCCAGCATGGTTGGGATTTTCCTGCAAGGCGACTTGAAATTCGTGAATGCCGGCGTCGGCGAAACCCAGATCGCCCAAGGCGATGCCCAGGTTGTTGTGGGCTTCGGTCAGGTCGGGATTGAGGCTCAAAGCTCTGATGTATTCGTTGGTAGCCTCCTTGTAACGGCCCAGTGCCGCCAGTGCGAAACCGAGGTTGTTGTGAGCCTCGTCGTAGTTGGAATTGATCTCCAGCGAGCGCCGGAAATAGAGCATCGCCCTTTCCGTTTCCCCCCGGTTGGACAAATCGTAACCCAGATTGTTGTAAGCCAGATAATTATTGTCCGTCACCTCGACGGCGTGCAGGAAAAGGGTTTCGCTCGTGCGCCAATACTCGACCTGCCGGACTGTGAGCATCAGGCACGCCCCAACGGCCAGCGCGGCGGCTGTTGCCAAAACATACGGCCCGCCTGGCCGCGCCTCCAGCCATTGATGCGCGCCCCAAACGACCATGATCAGGATGCCGACGCTGGGCAGGTAGCTGTAGCGGTCGGCCATGGATTGAATGCCCACCTGCACCAATCCAATGGTCGGGGCAAGCATCCCCACAAACCAAAACCAGCCCACCGGCAGATAGGGCTGCGAACGCCCGAGTCGGATCACCCACGCTGTCATCGCCACGAGGACAATAACCGCCGCCGCGATTTTCCACGCCGGCCAATAACCGGGATGCGGATACAAAGGCGAAAGGCGCGCAGGCCAAAAAATCTTCCCCAAATAGCGCGCGTACGAAATGAAGGCATTGCCCACCCGCGCCCCCAGCGGCACGCCGGTCAACGAAGAGACCGCGCCGCCGTGGCGTTGAACCACAAAGGTCACTACGCTCGACGCCGCCGCCAGGACAAAAAACGGAATTTTCTCCCTGAGCAATCCGGCGAGGCTGCGCTGCAAGCGTTCCAGCGGCCAATAATCGAGCAGCAGCAGGACAAAGGGCAACGTGACCAGCATGGGCTTGGCCATCAAACCGAGGGCGAAAAAGACCAGTGCCAGGGCATAAAAGGATTTGAAATTTGAAATTTGAGATTTGAGATTCTCCGCGTAGCGGAGATAGGCCCAGAGGGTCAGCAACCCGAAGAGGGTGCTCAAAACGTCCTTGCGCTCGGAAACCCACGCCACCGATTCCACGCGCAAGGGATGCAGGGCGAACAAGGCGGCGACGACCGCGGCGCGCCAGGGGGCGCCCGTCATTTTTTGGAGGATCAGGAAGAGCAGGACGCCGTTGAGGGCGTGCAGGAGGACGCTGGTCAGGTGGTGCCCGGCGGGATTCAGCCCGTAAAGATCAACGTCCAGCAGATGCGAGAGCCAGGTCAGGGGATGCCAGTTGCTGGCCGCCCCGGCGCCAAAGGCCCACAGGACGGCTGGCAGGGTCAACCCGCGCTGGATGTGCGGATTGGAGGTGATGTACACCGGGTCGTCATAATTGACAAATCCGCACTGCCGCGCCCCCAAAAAGGCGGCCAGCGAGGCAAGGGTCAGCCCCAGGCAGATCAAGGCGGTGCGCCAGTTCGCTTTGGCGGCGGGAGTCACTGCGGAGGAAAGAGTTTGGAGGAGCGAAGATTCATTCTCGCCAGCCGGAAGGAGAGGGCCGTGCCCAGGCAGCCAAAACCATATTTGACACTGCGGCGGAAATTGATGGAGGAGGCCTCGGCGAAATAGCGGGTGGGACAACTGACCTCGGCGATGGTGTAGCGGAACCAGAGAATCTGCGCCAGCATCTGGTTGTCGAAGACAAAATCGTTGGAATTGGCCGCCAGCGGGATGTGTTCCAGGATTTCGCGCGAGAAGGCGCGGTAGCCCGTGTGGTACTCGGAGAGCTTGGCGCCCAGCAGCATGTTTTCCAGGAAAGTGAGCCAGCGGTTGGCGACGTATTTCCAGCCCGGCATTCCGCCCCTTAAGGCGTAACCGCCCAGGATGCGGCTGCCCAGCACACAGGGATAAAGGCCGCAGGCGATGAGGGAGACCATGGAGGGGATGAGCTTGGGGGTGTATTGGGAATCGGGATGCACCATGATGATGATGTCGGCCCCTTCCTGGATGGCCAGGCGGTAGCAGCTTTTTTGGTTTCCGCCGTAGCCGAGGTTCTTCTCGTGGGTGAAAACGATCGTGTCGGGCAGAGTCCGGGCAATGGCCGTGGTTTCGTCCCGGCTGGCGTCATCCACGACGATGACGCGGTCCACGACGCCCTGTTCCATGACCTCCTGGAAGGTCTGGGCCAACGTTTTGGCCGCGTTGTAAGCGGGCATGACGACCACCACTTTTTTGCCTTGATACATAAGAGTCCTCGAAAGTCTTGTGCCGTGGGAAGAATAGGTTGAAAGTTCAAAGTTCAAAGTTCAAAATTCCTTTCCCGCGGCCGGCTTCGGGCCGGCGAGGGCTGGATTTTGAGTTTTTTTGAACGGATTTTTTTATATTTGTCCAAAAGGCGGTGGGGGCGTAGGATGGGTTTTGAACAGTCCGGCTGTCAATTAGTCAGAATGACAGAGGGCAGGCGGCCCGGCCGCAGAGCGGAGCAACAGGCATGATAAAAGTAGAAAACTTGAGCAAGACGTTCGGCCCCAAAGTGGCCGTCAACCACGTTTCTTTCACGGTGGAACGGGGCGAAGTGCTCGGATTTCTCGGCCCCAACGGCGCGGGAAAATCCACCACCATGCGCATGATCACCGGCTTTATACCGCCTACCGAGGGCCGCGTCTCCGTCGGCGGTTTCGACATCGTCAACAATCCCATCCCGGCCAAGCGGCTCATCGGCTATCTGCCTGAAAACGCCCCGGCTTACACGGACATGACGGTGGAGGGGTTTCTGGGCTTCGTGGCCGAACTGCGCGGCTTGCATGGACCGGAAAAGAAAAAGGCCGTCCAGCGGGTGGTGGAAATGTGCTTTTTGGAGTCCGTCCTTTACCAAAGCGTGGACACTCTTTCCAAAGGTTTCCGGCATCGCACCTGTTTCGCGCAGGCCATCCTGCACGATCCGGACGTGCTGGTGATGGACGAGCCGACGGACGGATTGGACCCCAATCAGAAGCACGAGGTGCGCACGTTGATCCGGCGCATGGGGGAGCGCAAGGCGATCATTTTTTCCACGCACATCCTGGAGGAGGTGGAGGCGGTCTGCTCGCGCGCGATTATTATTGACCGGGGCCAGATTGTTGCCAACGGCACGCCGCGGGAATTGAAGCAAAAATCCGACGTGGCGGGAGCGGTGCTGCTGGTGGTGCGGGGCGTGAGCGGGGCGCAACTGACCGAGCGGTTGGGCGCCGTGCCCAACGCGCGCCGCGCGGCCATCGTCAAAGAGGAGGGGGGAAAAGTCTGGGCGCGGGTTTATCCCAAAAGCGAAAACCGCAATGGCGAACTGGCCCGAGGCGTGCTGGCCGCCGCGATCGCCTGGCAGGTGGAGGAATTGCACACCGAGGAGGGGCGCCTGGACGAAGTGTTCCGCAGCATCACGCTGCCGGAAACGGCCAAACCGGCCAATTAGTTTTCAAAGACAGCAATGAATTCGATCAGCAACATCAAAGCCATCACCAAGCGCGAGTTGGGCGGGTACTTTTCCTCGCCCGTAGCCTACGTGTTCATCGTTATTTTCCTTTTGTTGATGGGGTTTTTCACGTTCATGGCGGGCGGGTTTTTTGAACGGGGCCAGGCCACGCTGGAGAACTCGTTTTTCATGTGGCATCCCTGGCTTTATCTCTTTCTGGTGCCGGCGGTGGGCATGCGGCTCTGGGCTGAGGAGCGCCGGGTCGGCACGCTGGAATTGCTCTTGACGATGCCCATCACGGCCTGGCAGGCGATTGTCGGAAAGTTCGTGGCCTCCTGGATCTTCCTGTTTCTGGCGTTGTTCCTCACTTTTCCAGTGGTCATCACAGTCAATTATCTCGGCTCGCCGGACAACGGGGTCATTTTCGCCGGCTACATCGGCAGCTTCCTGATGGCGGGCGCGTATCTGGCCATCAGTTCGATGACCTCGGCCATGACGCGCAACCAGGTGGTCAGCTTCATCCTCTCGGTGGTGATCTGCCTGTTCCTGGTCCTGTGCGGGTTCCCGCCGGTGACCAATCTGTTGACCCGGATGGATTGGCCCTGGCTGGTGAACACGGTGGCCGCCTTCAGCGTGATGACCCATTTCGAGTATTTCACCAAGGGCGTGCTGGATTCGCGCGATGTGATTTTTTTCCTCAGCGTGATCGGCTTTTCCCTGTTTGCCACCGGCGTCATCATCCGCAGTCACCGCGCCGGCTAACCCGTTGGGAGACTCATCCATGAAGCAGAAAAATCTTGAAACGATTCTTTACTCGACGGCAGGGGTCGCGATCATGTTTGTGGTGCTGCTGGCCTTTTACGTTGTCACCAGCGCCTTCAAGGACCGCGTTGACCTCACCGCCGAAAAGGCATTCACGCTGTCGGCGGGGACGAAAAAAATCCTGGGCAAACTGGATTCGCGGGTGACCATCCGCTTTTATTGCACGCAAGGCGGCACAGCCATGCCGCCTTATCTGCGGACCTACGCCCAGCATGTCGAAGATTTGCTCGGCGAATACCAGCAGGCGGGCAAGGGGAAAGTCGTCGTCCTGAAGTTTGACCCGGAGCCGGATTCCGACGCCGAGGACTCCGCGCGGCTGGACGGAATTGATGGCCAGCCGACCTCGCCCTTTGGCGGCGACAAGGTCTATCTGGGGCTGATGGTGAGCATGTTGGATCAGAAGGTGGCCCTTCCGTGGCTGGCGCCGGAGCGGGAGCGTTTGCTCGAATACGACATCTCGCGCGCCATCGCCCGCGTGGTCAATCCCACTCCGCCCGTCATCGGCCTGATGAGCGCGCTGCCGGTCTTTGGCTCCCCGTCCAATCCGATGATGCAGCGGATGGGGCAAGCCGGCTCCGAGCCGTGGACCTTTGTCAGCGAATTGAAAAAGGACTTTACGGTGCGAGAGATTCCCATGAGCACCAGCAAGATTGACGACGACATTGGAGTCCTGCTGGTGGTCCATCCGCGGGAGATCACCGACACGGCGCAATATGCCATTGACCAATTTGTGCTGCGCGGGGGCAAGTTGCTGGCCTTTCTGGACCCGCACGCCTTTTTCGATCAAAGGCACGATCAAATGGCACAGGTGCTTGGGGAAAGTTCCGGGCAATCCACACTGGACAAACTGCTCAAGGCCTGGGGACTGAGCATGGACGTCAACAAGGTGGTGGCCGACATGACTTTTGCGGGACGCAATCCGCAAAACGGCGCGGCCATGCCCACTGTCCTGATGGAGAACAAGGACGGCATCAATAAAGATGACGTCGTCACCAGCCAGATTGACAATCTGGTGCTGCCCTTTGTGGGCGCTTTCACGGGCAAACCGGCCGACGGCATAAAGGAGACCGTGCTGCTCAACAGTTCCCCTGAGTCAGAACTGGTGGATGGTCTGACCGCCAGCATTGGCGGCGAGCAGATCGTCAAGGACTTCAAGCCCGACAACATCAAGTACGCGCTGGCCGTGCGGCTGACGGGCAAATTCAAGACCGCCTTTCCCGACGGCCCGCCCAAAGCATCCAAGGACGAGAAGGACGCGGCGCAGGACCAGTCCAAGGAGACGCAGTTGAAGGAGTCTAAAACGGGCGGGGTGGTCATACTGGTGGGCGACAGCGACTTGTTGAGCGACCAGGTATGCGTGCAAGTGCAGAATTTCATGGGATACCGGCTGGTGCGCCCGATGAACGGCAACCTGAACCTGGTGCAGAGCCTGGTCGAGCAACTTTCCGGCGACAGCGACCTGATCAGCCTGCGTAGCCGGGCCAGCCTGGACCACCCGTTCACGCGCTTGAAGGAGATGCAGGCGCGGGCCGGACGGGAATGGGAGGACAAAGTCAAACAGCTTGAGCAACAGAAGGCGGAGACCGAGCGCAAGATCAGCGAGCTGCAAGCGACCAAGGCGGGGAGCGACCAGCGGTTCATCCTCTCACCCGAACAGCAGAAGGAGCTGGAGAATTATCAGAAGACGGTCGCGGACGCGAACAAGGACCTCAAAGCGGTGCGCAAGAGACTGCGCAAAGACACAGACGCGCTGGAGTTTTGGACCAAGCTCATCAATATAGGCGCCATGCCGGCCATGGTCGCCGTCACCGGCATCATCCTGGCCATTTACAAACGCAAACGCACAGCCGCAAAATGAATCGCAAACAATTGTTTCTTCTTCTGGCGGCCCTGGTCATTCTGGGCGGGGCCTGCCTGGTTCTGCTCCAGCGCAACCGGCAATCCTGGACCGACTCCCAAGACCAGATTGGACACAAACTGCTCAAGGATTTTCAGGTCAACGACGTCGCCGCCATTCACATCAAGGGGGAGAGCGACTTGGTGCTGGCCCGCAAGGAGGACGGATGGCACGTGGAGCAAAGAGGCAATTATCCGGCCAACCTTTCGCAGATCAAGGATTTGCTCCTGAAAATGAGCGATTTGAAGGTCGTGCAAACCGACCCCATCGCGGCCTCGCAATTGGCCCGCATGCATCTGGAGGAGCCGGGCAAAGGGGCCGACTCGGCGATCCTGCTGGAATTCAAGAACGCCCAGGGGCAGACGCTGCAATCGGTCCGGTTGGGCAAAAAACACACCCGCAAATCCGAGCGTCCTTCGCCCATGTCCTTTGGCGAGGAGGGCTTTGCCGACGGGCGATATGTCATGCTGGGCGGGGATGCAAAGACAGTCCTGACTCTCTCGGACCCTCTCAATAGTGTTGACCCAAAATGCGCGGAGTGGCTCGACAAGGATTTCTTCAAGGTCGAAAAGCCGCGGACGATTTCCTTCGCCTCCACCAACGCCGCCGATTCGTGGACATTGAGCCGCGCGAGCGAACTGGCGCCGTGGGTGCTGGAACAGGCAAAGCCGGGCGAGGTGCTCGACACCAACAAAGTCTCCTCGCTGGCCAGCACGTTGAGCTATCCGAGCTTTGTTGACGTGGCGGCTGACTCCGCCCCGGAAAAGACGGGCCTGGACAAACCGCTGACCGTCAACATCGAGACCTTCGATCATTTCACCTACACGCTCAAGATTGGCCATAAAACCCCGGAGAATGATTACAACGTCACCGTGGCCGTCGCCGGCGACATCCCTTCGGCGCGAACGCCGGACAAGGATGAAAAGCCGGCGGACAAGGCAAAATTGGACAAGGAATTCCAGGACAAAACCAAGCCCTTGCAAGACAAGCTCAACAAGGAAAAGGCCCTGGCCAAATGGACCTACGTGGTCAACACCTGGCTGGTGGACCCGTTGATCCGCGACCGGGCGCAACTGATGGTGGACAAGACGACAGAGAAAAAGGGCGAGAATGCCATGCCTGAAACCAAATCCGCCGACACCAACGAACCGGATATGGCGCCGCCGCTGCCGGAATAGCGGCCGGGGAGAATGGAAAGATGGTCGGGGCGGTGAGATTTGAACTCACGACCTCTTGGTCCCGAACCAAGCGCGCTACCAAGCTACGCTACGCCCCGCCAACCATGTCCAATTGAGAGCAGGCTGCGGCCCCGGCGGCATCATTGCAAGAAGATTCGTCTTAATTATTTAAGACAAATCAGCCGGCCACGCTGCAAGTGGTTCGCGCGTGCCGCGTCCGATGGAGAGGACCGCCCCCGGTCGGGGAGCGCTATCTGGCTTTGGCGGCTTTGCCTTTGGCCTTGGCTTTGGCTTCCGCGGCCAGCCGGTAGGTCAAAGTTTCGTTCCGGCGGACCGAGCCGGAGTACTTCCGCGCCCATTCCCGATTGGCGACGGCGTGCTTGAGGCAATGCCAGGCCGTGACCTTGGGTTCCCCGCAGATGACGCATCGCCCTTCCTTGGCCCGGCGAAGCTGCCACTTCTGCTGCCGGGAAATCGGCAGGTCCGTGAACTCGTCCATGATTTTCTTGCGTGTATAGGCGCTCTTTTTTTTCTTTTGTCCTTTTTTCATAGTTTGACAACAACTGAACATAAGGCGGCCTGCGGAAAAAGAAAAGAAGAAAATCGCCTGTCGCAAAGAATTTTTCCGGTGCGCGCCCTTTGCGGGCCGCGGCGCCCCCCCTCAGACGCCTGTTTCCGGGGAGGCAGCGACGCCCGGCTCGGCGGGAGTCTCCGTCGCCGGCTCAACAGGAGGAGGCGCGACAATTTCCGGCGATTCGGCCAGCGGCGCAACGACATCCGGCGCTCCAGGCGGAGGCGAATCGGCGGCCGGAGGCGGGACATTTTCGGGCGAGTCGGCTGGAGGCGGGGCAGGGGACGGGGGCGCGAGAACAGGTTCGGCCGGCTTTTCAGGCTTGGGCGGCCTGGGGAGCGGTTTTTTGGCGGTTTCCAGGGTGCCGTTGGCAAACTCGATGACGTGTCCCTCGTGGATCAGCCAGTGCAAATCGCCGGCCAGCGCCGTTTGTTCCGGCGTCGCCTCAGCCGGCGGGGCGGCCGGGGCGCCTTCAGCGGGCGGGGCTGGGGGCGGAGAAGGGGCCAGGACATCGGTCAATTTGCGGCGGGTGCATTTGGGCTGGGCGTTGATGAACTGCACAATGCGCTTGACACCCTCGGACACCGGCGTGGCGTCCAGGTCCAGATACCGTGGGCGGGCGACGGAGACGTGGGTGACCGTATGATTGACTTTGAAAAACTGCAGCCCGTGTCCGGCGAATTGCTGGCTCAAGGCGGTGGCCACCTGCAAGGGGAAGCGGCGCTGGTCCTCCCAAGCCATGCGCACCGCCCGCTGAAGGGCGGGGCAGCGCGCCGCCCGGGCGGCGGCCCCCTTGAGGGTGTGGGATTCGACCGGCTTGACGATATTGGGCAGGTGAACTTCGCGAAAGTGCCGGGTCACTTCGTCCATGCTGGCCAGCTTGCGCGGTTCGGGCACGTTCAGGCAGTTGTATTCGGTCTTGAAACTGTGGTCGTCAATCCACTTCTTGACAACCGCCTCGTCCTTGACGATTTTCACGCGCGCCTTGAAGGCCTCGAAGGGCATGCGGGCGAAGCGTTCGGCGTGGAGCTTGCGCAGTTGGACCTGGTAATCGTGATAATTGGGCGGGCCGAGAATCTTCCCGCTCAGGCCGCATTGGGCGACAAAGGTGTAAGTTCCCCGGGGCGGCTCCGTGGGCGTCCGTTCCGCCTGGTAGAAGGTCTCAAAATGGCGCGAGAGGAGGTGCTGCTCGGCCTCCTCCGCCGAGAGCCACAATGTGTCGTCCAGCGCGCACAGATAGAGGGGCTGGAGGGGCTGGCCCTCCGCGTTTTTCCTGACAGAAAAGCGGAATTGGTGGCGCTCCGGCTTGCTGAGGATCAGTTGGGCGATCTCGAAGAGCGGATAGGCGCGGCCTGTCATGCGAATCTGGCGCGCCAGCGACACCACACCGGATTCGTCGGGCAGGAGCGAGATGGTCAGTTGCAAGGGCGGCGGCGGCTCCGCTTTGGGCTGCTCGCGCGCCTGGGGCGGGCGGCCCTTGCGTTCGGCCCCTGGCGGACGGCCGCTCCCGGCCCTCGGCCGGCCGGGTTGGTCCCGGCGCGGGGGACGGCGGCCTTTGCGGTCGTCAAAGGCGCGGGCGGGCCGATCCTCGCCTTTGAAGTCAGCGTAGCGGTTGACTTGGGAGGAATCCTGCGCCCAAGCGGGCAGGAAGAGTTTCTCCAAGTCAAAATCCGGTTCTGGCGCTGTGCTCATGTATGCCTGTGGGCCATCCTATAATTTGTCTTCGGCCTCCAGCATGGGGTCTGCGGCCCCGGATTGCAAGTGTTGGATGCGCATGTTGGAGGCGGCGCTATTTTGGCGCCATGAAGATGGGGTCGGATAGATGCCGTTCCAGCAGATGCTCCTCCTCCAGCACCTCCAACCATCCCTGGCCCGACCACGGATGCTCCAGGGCGCGCTGAAACCACCGCTGGGCCGCCGGGTAGTCGCCCAAGGCCACGCAGTGGCGTCCCTCTTCCAGCGCGACGTAAGCATTATTGGGATCGTTTCGCTGCGCCCGTTGGAAGAAGGGGGTGGCCTCGCGCGGCCGGCCGAGCCGATCCAAGCACAGGCCGCAGCCCACGGCCGAATAAGCGTCAAAGGGATTGAGGCCCGCGGCCATGGCGAACCAGCTCAACGCTTCGTTGGCCCGCTCCAGATAGTCGTCTTTGTCCTCCAGGCTCAAAGTCCAGAAGAACTCCCCAAGCTTGAAGTCCGCTTCCCAATCCATCGGCTCGGCCTCATGCGCTTTTTTGGCGCAGGCCGCGATGCGCTCGGGGGAGGCAGACTCCGACTTGGCCTGCGCCAGCCAATAGGCCTCGCGACCCTGGCGCAGCCCCTGGGCCGAGAGATAGCCCGCGGCGGCCGCAATGATAATTGTCAATAGCATTTTCCCAACCCTTCCCGGATTTCGCCAATACCTCTCGGTGGCAAAGCGCCAATGGGCCGCCAGCAACGCCATGAGCGTGACCACCGTGACGGCAATGGCCGGAATTTGCATGTCGAACTCCACGACGCAATGCACCAACACGGCCAGCAGGCCGGCGGCGGCGCCGACGACAAAGGCGGCGCGGTCGCTGTTCCTGGAACCCAGCTCGTTGGGCGCCTTGCGGACGCCCCGCCAGGCTTTGAAGACCCCGTCATAGAGCAAGCCGCAGGCGGCGGCGATGAGGGCCATCCCGGCCAGGCCCCATTCGCACAGGGTATTGAGATAATCGTTGTGGGCGAAGCGGGGGCGCTGCTGGACCGTCGTCGGGCGGACGGAGGGAAACTCAATGTCGTAGTGGCCCGGCCCAATGCCCAAGGCCCTGTTGCGGGCCAAGAGGCGCCAGGCGCCCTCCCAATAAGAAGGACGCATATCTCCTCTGGAACCATAGGTCTGAATCGTGTCAAAGCGCTTTTGCAACGAGCTGGTCTGGCTGACCAGTCCGGCGCCCAGGGCGATCAACAAAACCAGTGTCACAAGCGCCGGCCGCCAGAAATCCCCCTGCACCAGCAACAGGAGGCAAAAGACCGACAGCGAAACCCCCGCCGCCACCACGCCGCCGCGGGAAAGGGAAAGCACGATGCCGGCCAGCATCGTCACCGCGCCGTAGGCCAGCAGCACTTTGACGGTGGGGGAAAAGCGGCCCATCAGCGTGTAGGCCAGCGCCAGTGGCGTGATGATGGCCAAAAAGCCGGCCAGATGGTTCGGATTGACAAATGTCCCGCTGCCTCTGCCCACGTATTGAGCGGGTCTGGCCAGTCCCCAGATGTGAGCCGAATGGGAGGCGAACTGATAGATGGCCAGCATCGCCAAGGCAAATCCCACCGCGATGAGCGCCAGACTGACATAGGCGGCGGAGTTTTTTCGATTGAGATTGTTCAGGATGACGAAGAACAGCGTCCCGTACACCAGGACGCGAACCAACTGCTGGCGGCCGGCCCACTCAACGTCCACGCACCGGCAGCGGGCCACCGCGTAGAGGCAAAAGAGCAGCACCGCCCAGGAGATCGGCGGCCACAACAATCGAAAGTGCCGCTGCGTCCAAATCCGGGCGGCCCCGAGCAGCGCCGCCAGAACTGTCAAGCATTGGATGACCACAAAGGAGGCGGGTGGCGTTCCGCCCAGCGCCAGCGGCCCCCAGAGCAAAATGCACAGCACCACCGCCAGGATGGCCCGCGCGCAGAACGAATCCAACCTCTCGCGAAGACGGCCCGGCCCAGGCGATTCCAAAGTCTCCATTTGCACGAAAGATAAGAGAGCCGGGTCAGCTCAAGTAATCGCGGGGGTCGGTGATGCGCCCGGTCAACGCGCTGGCCGCCACGGTGGCGGGAGAGGCCAGAAAGACCTGGGCCTCCTTGTGGCCCATGCGGCCGGGAAAGTTGCGGTTGGTGGCGCTGATGCACTTGAGAGGCTCGTTCATCCGGCCGAAGGTGTCCACCGGCCCGCCCAGGCAGGCGGCGCAGCCGGCGTTTTCGGTCATCTGGACCCCTGAGTCAAGAAGAATTTGCCACACCGTTTTCTTCCCCCATCGCGCGCTTTGCAGCTCCTGCACCGTCTCCGGCGTGGCCGGCACGCCGAAGGTGGCGATGGCCACCTTGCGCCCGCGCACCACGCGGGCGAATTCCAGAAAATCGCTGGTCTTGCCCCCGGTGCAGGACCCCACGTAGGCCCGGTCCAGCCGCGTGTCTCCGAGCAGGCGGGCCAGTTGCCGGCGGCCCGGATCGGGATGGCAGGCGACGGTCGGCTCCAACTTCGCCAGGTCGAGGGTCAGTTCATAGACGAATTTTTCATCGCGGTCGCGTTCGACCGGTTCGTAGGTTCGGCGGGTGCCGTTGAGCTGGCAGCGGGCGTCCACCGCCGCGCGGGTCTGGTCGTCGCATTCAAAAATGCCGTTTTTGCCCCCGGCCTCGATGGCCATGTTGGCGATGGTCATGCGGTCGTCCATCGAAAGAGTTCGCACGCCCTCGCCGTCGAACTGCATGGCCCGGTAGGTGGCGCCGTCAAAGCCGATTTCGCCGATGCAATGCAAAATGATGTCCTTGGCCATGACGCCCGGCTGCAGTTTGCCCGTCAGGCGGAAGTGCATGGTTTCGGGCACTTTGAGCAGCAAGCGGCCGGTGCCCATGACGAAGCCGGCGTCGGTGTTGCCGATGCCGGTGGCGAATTCATTGAACGCGCCCGCCATGCAGGTGTGGGAATCGGTGCCGAAAAGGATTTCCCCCGGCCGGGTGTGGCCCTTTTGGGGCAGGGCGGTGTGGCAGACGCCGGCGTAATGGGAGCCGAATTGGCGTTGCAGGGGGCCTTTGGCGGCGTCGAACTTCCAGGCGCCGTTCGGATCGTCAATCACATCGTAGAAATAGGTGATGGCCTGTTCGCGGACGAATTCCCGCAGAATATCCACGTTGCGGTTGGATTTGGAATCGGCGGTGAAGATGTAATGGTCGGGAATGATGACCACCTTGTCGCGGTCCCAGACCTTTGCGGCGGGGCCGAATTCCCGTTTAAAGACGCCGATGGTGCCGGGGCCACAGACGTCGTGCGTCATCAGTATATCGGCCTTGACCCAAAGGTTGTCGCCCGCCTGGGTTTTGGTTTTGCCCGCCGCCCGCGCCAGAATTTTCTCAGTAAGCGTCATATCAGAGAATGCAGACTACCTGAGCGCCCGCCCGCCCGCAATCGGGAAAAAGGGACCAAAAGGACCCAAACGACTCAAGAAGCACCTTCCGGGGCCGCTGGCGCTTGCGCGACGGCGGGTGATCAAACCTTGATTTGTGAGTTTTTTCACTTTGATTAGCTCTGATTGAGTACGGTAGCGTCCGGGTTCCCGATTGCCGCGCCGGCGCCTTTTTACACGATTTTTTTATTTTTTTGGTTCAATTAAGTTGAATTAAGCGCAATTAAGCGCGATTAAGCGCGATCAGCCGTGGCCGGCTTGCAGCCGCCGCCGGGAGAGATCGCGTCGGCCGGAGCCGCGTGAAATTCACGCCGTTGGCGGTCCATTTGGAAGGCAGAAGAGCTGCGGCCAAATGTCATTGCCACAAAGGAACGCGAAAGAACGCGAAGGAACCCAAATCAAGGATTCATTTCTTTTGGCATCCCAGCTCCTTTGCGGCCCATTCGCCATTGGCCTTGTCCGGCAGGCGAGGCCCTTTCAAAGAACAGGCGCGCAAGCGCCTCACACATTCCATATTACCACTGTTTCGTGGGAACGCAAGAAAAAAAGTGAAAAAATATGACCACGGATGGCGCGGATTCCACGGATAAAGGCGGCTTCCTGGAACGACCGGCCCAACGCAAAGGGAAAGGCAAAAACATGGGGGCAAAAACATAAAGGCAGGAGATTTTTTTGCCCCCATTTTTTTGCCTGCCGTCTTGTGTTGGGAATGGGTCGGAGGCGGGCAGGAAACGGGAATGAACAGCATGGACAAATATGAACGGAATGGACGACGACGCCTTTGTGAATATCCATTTGAGCTTCGGCTTTGAAGTTTGGGGTTTGTCCGTTAGGTTGGGGGCGTGCTTTCGATTGCCGAACAACTGGGGAATCTGCCCTCGCTCCAACAGGTTGCCATTCCTGACCTCTGGCAGCAACAGGCGGTGGCGGCCTTGCGCGCGGGCAACGATGTTGTCGTGCAGGCGCCGACGGGGGCGGGCAAGACGCTGATCTTCGAGTTGTGGTCGAAACAGGGGCGCAATCGCGGGCAGGCCATCTACACGGTGCCCACGCGGGCGCTGGCCAATGACAAGCTGGCCGAGTGGCGCGCGCGCGGGTGGGATGTCGGGATTGCGACGGGCGATTTGTCGGAGAATTTGTCGGCGCCGGTGGTGGTGGCGACATTGGAAACGCAGAAGAACCGGCTGATCCGGGGGGAAGGGCCGGCGTTGCTGGTGGTGGATGAGTATCAGATGCTGGGCGACCTGGAACGGGGCCTCAACTACGAATTGGCGCTGGCGCTGGCGCCGCCCAAGACGCAGTTGCTGCTGCTTTCCGGCAGCGTGGCCAACCCGCAAAACGTGGTGCTTTGGCTGCAACGGCTCGGGCGCAAGGCCGTGCTGGTGCGGCAGGATTTGCGCCCGGTGCCGCTGGAGGAGGTTCATGCGAATAATCTGAATTATCACGTGCCGGCGGAGATTCGCAGCTACTGGCCGCGGCTGGTGGCCAAGGCGCTGGCGGAGGACTTGGGGCCGATCCTCATTTTCGCCCCGCACCGCCAGACGGCCGAGGCGATGGCGGGGGAATTGGCGCGCCAGTTGCCCACGCCCAATCCGCTGGCCCTGAGCGCGGAACAAAAGGGCCTGGCCGGCGAGAGTCTGGCGCGGATGCTCAAGAGCCGGGTGGCCTATCACCACAGCGGGTTGAGCTACGCGGCGCGGGCGGGAGTGGTCGAACCGCTGGCCAAGGCGGGACAATTGCGCGTGGTGGTGGCGACGATGGGGCTGGCGGCGGGAATCAATTTTTCGCTGCGGAGCGTGGCCCTGGCGGGGGAGTCCTACCGGCGCGACAACGTGGAGCATTTGCTGCGGGCCGATGAGATATTGCAAATGTTCGGGCGGGCGGGCCGGCGTGGATTGGACGAGACGGGCTTCATCCTCATCACGGCCAACGAGCTTCGGCTGCTGGACGCGCGGCCCTGCCATCTTTCGCGCGGGGGGCTGGTGGATTGGAACGCGCTGCTGGGGTTGATGGACGCGGCGGCGGAACGGGGATTGGACCCGTTCCGGGAGGCGGTGCGGGTGCAGGAACGTCTTTTCACCACCAAGCCGATTACCCTGGGCGTGGAGCAGGCGATTACGCATCCCGATGCGCCCTGCGGCTTGCGAACCGACTCCGAGCGCGCGCGCCACGTGCGCCGGCGCGTGCGCCAGATGCTCAACAGCCGCGGGCAATGGGAGAATTATCCGCCGGCCGCCGAGCGCCCCGCGCGGGAGGTGCTGGCGATGGAAAGCGCGGAGACGTTGCGTTGCCATTCGGCGCTGGCCGAGGCGGCGGCGTTGGAAAGACCGGGCGCGGGCCAGTTGTGCCTGCTGCAAGAGGACGAGAGGGGAAAGGTCTACGGACGCGCCGTGACCGTGGCCGATGTTCTCAATGAGGAACGGGTTCTTTTGAACAAATGGGTGCGCCGGCTGATCAATTGGAACGGCCGGCAAGTGGCGGGCGCGCTTTGGGAGCAAAAGGTCCTGCGGCTGCTGGAGCAGAAACTGGCGCAGCAGAAAACCCCCGTCGTTCGCGTCGTGCGCGAAGAGCAACGGATCGTCGCGCATCTGAGCCTGGCCGACATGCCGTTGCGCGTGCCGGTGGATTCCTACGGCGTGGCTTTCTGGAGGCCCATCGAGCGGGAGGTGATGCCGCCGGACTGCGCGGTTTGTCCGCTGGTTGCGGTCTGCCAGAGTCTGCCCACGACCACGGGGGTCGCCTTGCTTTGGCGCCGGCTGGGGTTGATTGACGGCCGCGGGGCGCCGACGCGGCGGGGAAAAATCGCCAGCTTTTTCTCGCAGGGCAACGGCCTGGCAGTGGCGGCGGCGTTGGAAGAGGAAAGTTATCCTGTCAACGAATTGGTCTATGATCTGGCGAACCTGGACGCGAGCTTTCGTTTTTCGGGCGAGGACAGCCGATGGGCGGGGCGGCTGGCGATGGTGTGCCAGAAGACCTACGGCGTGCAAACCATTGCCGGCTACCTGGAGAGCGGGGCGCCGCCCAAGTACGGCGCGGGCGCCGAAGAGGTCGCGGCAGCGGTCCACAAGGACCCCGGCAGCAAGCACCGGTGGGTGACGGAGTTGGTGGGGCCAGGGGACATTGACCGAATGATCATCGAGTGGCGCAGCATCTTGCGGCAGATTGCGCACGCGGCGGACCTGGAATGGGGGCGCTGGCGGCAATTGCAGCAGGCGGCGCGGGAGATTTTGAAGGAAACCGAATCGCCGACCCTCACGCAATTGCCGCCGCTGGAATATCATCAGACGCGGCGGATTGACCACCGGCTGATTCTGCGAAGGCATTAAAGCCTTGATCTATCGGGTTGCGCCAGTTTGCTGTGGCGGATGCCGTAGAGGAAATAAACCATCATTCCAATGACAAACCAAACGATCAGCCTCCGCCAGGTCGGCCAAGGCAATCCATACATCAGCAAAATGGCCGAAAGGGCACCCGCCGGGGCAATGAACGATACCCAGGGGGTTTTGAAGGTGCGCGGCAAATCCGGCTCCCGCACCCGCAGCACCAGAATCCCGACCGACACGATCACGAAGGCCAGCAATGTTCCAATGGAGCAAAGACTGCCGGCGTCACGCACGGTGAAAACCGCCGAGAAAAAGGCCACGAACAATCCCGTGATAATGGTCCCCACCCACGGCGTCTGGAAGCGGGGATGGACCCGGTTGATCAGGGGCGGCAGCAGGCCGTCACGGGCCATGCTGTAAAAAACACGAGATTGGCCCAGCATCATCACAAGGATGACCGACGAAAGGCCGGCAATGGCTCCGACCTTAATCACCCGGCCCATCCATCCCATGCCCGCGTGGTCCGCCGCCAGCGCGATAGGGTCGGGCACGTCCATTTGCTGATAGGGCACCACGCCGGTGGCAATGCTGGAAACCAGGAGGTAAAACACCGTGCAGACCAGCAAGGAGCCGATGATGCCGATGGGCATGTCGCGCTGCGGATTCTTTGCCTCCTGCGCCGCGGTGCTCACCGCGTCAAAACCAATGTAGGCGAAAAACACGATCCCGCCGCCCGTCAATACTCCGCTCCATCCGAAATGACCGGCCTGCCCGGTGTTCGGGGGGATGAACGGATGCCAGTTGGCCGGGTTGATGGCATGGGCCGCGCCGACGATAAAGAGCAGAACGACGCCAATTTTTATGCTGACGATCAAATTGTTAAAGTTGGCCGATTCCTTGATTCCGATCACTAAGAGTGTGGTTACGATGAAAACAATAATGACAGCGGGAAGATTGAACACCGCAGTGACGTGGGCCATGGAACCGGGATCCAGGCCGGATTTCTGGATTTGATCGCTTATCGGGGCCAGAGCCGTCCAACCTGGCTTGACTTTCAACGCCGCCGCCACGGTCGCGGGAAGGTCAATCAACTCCGTGCCGCGAGCGGCCGAAAACCGGGCCGGCAGGTTGATGTGAAAATCGCGCAGCAAAGAAACCACATAGCCCGACCAGCCGACGGCCACGGTAATGGCTCCCACGGCGTATTCGAGAATCAGGTCCCAACCAATGATCCAGGCGAAGAGTTCGCCCAGTGTCGCGTAGCCGTAGGTATAGGCGCTGCCGGCCATGGGAACCAGGGATGCAAATTCACTGTAGCAAAGCGCCGCGAAAATGGAGGCGATGCCCGCGACCACAAAGGATAGAACCACGGCCGGCCCCGCATTCTGGGCGGCGACAGTTCCGGTGAGCACGAAGATTCCGGTCCCGATAATGGCGCCGATGCCCAGAGCGGTCAGATTGAGGGCGCCCAAGGCGCGTTTTAGACTGCGGTCCTGCGCCGCCTCGGCATTCAGAGCGGTAACGGTTTTTCGCCGGAAAAGGTTCATGGCATCGGTTGTTCTCGCGGTGCGTTAAGCGTGCCTTCAGCCTTCCAAACTCCATTGGAAGGCATCCGACCAAAGCCGGCGGCGGGGGAACATAACACCGCGCCGGTTACCGCGTCAATAAGTCCTTCAGATAATTCTGCAATTCAGACAGTGGGAAAAGGGAAGGAGCCGGTGCAAGGGGCCTCTCCGGTCCGGCCGTGGCTGCCTTGGCCTTGCAGCCTACTTGGCCGGCTCCGCGATCATCTGGGCCGGAGAGGGCAGCTTGGGGAACGGGGCGTGCGGCTCGGTCTGGTACCAGTAGGCGACACTGTAATAATAGTTCCCGCTCTTGAAGGGCGGGGTGCCGTTGCCCTGCTCGATAAGAAAACGAATGGACTTCTTGAACACCACCGGATCCGGGATGTGCCAGCGGTAAGCGGTGGTGAAGGGTTCCTCCAGCAGGGTCACGCCGAAATACGGGAAACACCCCTGCCGCAAGCCGTAGGACTCGCAAAAATAATCCTCCGAACCGGTGCCCTGCATGACTTTCTTGCCGTCAATCCACACGATCTCGTCCCCTTCGCCCCACCAACCCCCGTCGTTGTTCCGCACACTGAGCACGCAGCCCAGCAGGTGCCCGTGTCCGGTCGCCTCCAGGATCAGATAAGGGCCCTCGGGCGGGGGCGTGCCTTGGCGGTATTGTGCATGAAAGTAGCCCTGATCGAGGCGCGCTTTGGCGTAGCTGCGGTAGTTGACCTCAAACCAATGCTGACTCGCCTGGCGGCCCATGTTGCTAATGGTCAGGCGCGCCGCCCGCTTGAAGGGCATGGGAATGTAGCAGTTGCGCGCCGCACCAAAGGCGGCCGGGTCAGTCGCCTTGCCGGGCTGCTGGTCAATGCACAACAAGGCCGAACTAAACTTCCCGGTGAAACCAAATCCGACGCCGAAAAAATCGCCCACCGGAACCTCCACACTCGGCTCCCGCTCGTTATCCCAGTAAGCGCGCAGAATATGATATTGCAGATGATGCGGTTCATGGCTCGTGATATTGTCGCGGAAATGAACAATGCAGCCCGGCCCCTTGATGTCGGCCAGCACGAGCGTTTGGCCGGGGCCGAGCACACGAAAATCGTCGTTGCCTCCGGTCGGATCCGTTGAAGTGATGCGGTGGGATTCGAAGTCCCGCAAGGCAGGCAAAGTTTCAAGCGAAAGGTCCTGGGCCTGCGACATCAGGCCCGCCGCCCACAGGAACAACAGCGACGTGTTGCGCTTCATCGCCGGATCTATTTGACAGTGGGAACCCGCACCCACCGCCGCCCGGCGCTTGATTGCGACACCGCCTCCATCACCGCCAGGCATCGCGCGCCGTCCAGAAAATCAGGAGCAATGGGCCGGGCCGCCGCCACCGCGTTGACGAAATCGGCGAACGTATGCACAAAGGCGTGCTCGTAACCCAGGATGTGCCCCGGCGGCCACCAATGCCCCATGTACGGATGCGCCTCCCGGTCTGTTACAATAATGTCCGTGAATCCCCGGCGTCGCGCCGAGTCGGCGCCGCTGTAAAATTTGAGCCGGTTCATGTCCTCCAAATCGAACGCCAGGCTCCCTTTGTCGCCATTGATCTCGAAGGTGAGCTGATTCCTGCGTCCCATCGCGTAGCGCGTCGCCTCCAGGCTGGCCACGGCGCCATTCTCAAAGCGTCCGATCCAACTGACCGCGTCATCCACTGTCACCGTGCCTTTTTTGCCGTCGGCGCCCGGCCCCGCCAAGGGTCGTTCCTTGATAAAGGTTTCCATCATGCCGCAGACCTCCTTGAATTCCCCGACCAGATAGCGGCCCAGGTCAATGATATGCGAATCAATGTCGCCGTGCGCGCCGGAGCCGGCCAGCCCCTTTTGCAGCCGCCAGTTCATCGGCAGGTCCGGATTGGCCCCCCACTCCTGAGCGTAACGGGCGCGAAAGTGGCGGATCGCGCCGCCCAGCTCGCCGCCTTCGATCAGTTGCCGCGCCAGCGCCACCGCCGGGATGCGCCGGTAATTGTGGCAGACCATATTAGGCGCCTTGGAGCGCCGCGCCGCCGCCAGCATCCGGCGCGCCTCTGCCAGGTCGCGCCCCAGCGGCTTCTCGCAAATTACCGCCTTGCCCGCCTGCACTGCAGCGATGGCCATCTCGCAATGCGTGTCGTTGCTGGCGCCGATGTCCACGATGTCAATGTCCGGCGCGCTCACGATTTTGCGCCAATCCGTTTCCGCCCTGTGCCAGCCAAAAATCCTGCGCGCGCTCTCGACCGCCGCCGCGTCGCGCCCGCAAATGGCCGTCAACTCAACTGTTGCCGGGAGTTCCTGGAAAAAATGATTGACTTGGCGCCAGCCGTTCGAGTGGGCCTTGCCCATGAACTTGTAGCCGATCAGGCCGATCCGCAATGTTCTGCTCATGTCAACTCAACTGTGACCGCGTCAAATCTTGCCGGGCAGCGCCGTCCAGGCGCCCTTTTTGGCGCGGCTCTTGAGGCAGGTTTCGATGAAGGCGATGCCCATCCACCCGTCTTCGATGTTCGCGTATTTGGTGCCGTCGCAGACAAATTTCTGCCCGGCCTTCCACTGGCGCACGTCGGCCTCAAAACAGCGATGCAGCCGCGCGTAGGCGTCGTGGAACGCCTCCGGATGTCCACTGGGAAGGGTTGGCTCGGCCATCAAATCGGCCGGCATGTCTTTGGGCAGGAAACCGTCGCCCGGCGTGACGGCGCCGCGCCAATAGGTTCGGTCGGGCTGGTTGAGCAGACTTATGGTGATGGACTCCGGTTCTTCCGCGCGCCAGCGGAGCAGACCTTTGCTCCCGGCGATCAGGATGCCGAGGTCATTCTTGCAGCCAATGCAAATCTGCGATGCGCGCACCAGGGCCTTGCCGCCGTTGCTCAATTTGCAATAGATGGTAAAATGGTCGTCCAGTTGGCGGCCTTGGACGAAGGTTTCCAGTTGGGCGGACACGGCCGTGACGTCCAGGCCCGTGACGTAGCGCAATTGCATCAGCGCGTGGGTCCCGATGTCTCCGCCGCAGCCTGAGCCTCCGGCGCGTTTGGGGTCCACACGCCAGGCAGCCTGCTGCTGGCCGGTGGCTTCGAGCTTGGTCGCCAGCCAGCCTTGGAGATAGAAGCTGTCCACCCACCGCACCTCCCCCAGCAGGCCGCTGCGCACAATGTAACGGCTCAACCGGCTGGTCCAATGGCCTACATAAGTGTGCGCCACGCCGAAGGGAACGCCCAGTTTCCGCACGGTCTTGACCATCTCCTTTGCTTCTCCGAGGTTCATGCAAAGCGGCTTCTCGCAGAAGACGGCGATGCCCGCCTTCATGGCCTTGATGGCAGGGTCGAAGTGGACGGAATTGGGCGTGACGATGAGGATGTAATCCAGCCGTTGATCTTCGGGCAAGCTCCGGTTGGCGGCGATCATTTCATCGTAGGAACCATAACCCTTGATGGGGTAGGGCCAGTTCGCGGCTTCTTCCAATGCGATCTTTGGATCGGGAAACAGCGCGCCCGCCACCACCCGGCGGGTGCCATCCATGTGAATTGCCTTTTGATGCGGATGGACGATGAACGCGCCGCGTCCCCCGCCCACCAATCCGACGTTTAGAGGTTTGTTTGACATAAATACTTGTTAGAGTTGTCTGATCAAAATGGTTTCGGCGTCTGAATGCGAGTTAAAGTTGGAGTTGAATTGTCAAGTTCCCGCCCATTATAGTGAGCCGGGTTTCTCAAGTCAACCGGCGACTTTGAGGAACACCGAATAAAAAACATGTTCACCGCTGCTCAAATTGCCAGGGAACTCGACGGCGAGGTCGTCGGCGACGGCGCTCTTGCATTGACAGGCTTCGCCCCGGCCAACGCCGCCCGGCCGGGCGACCTGACCTTCGCCGAGAACGAGTCCTTTTTCCTCAAGGCTGAACAAAGCGCCGCCTCCGCCATTCTGGTGGACGGCCCTTACACCTCCGCCTGCAAGGTCATCATTCGCGTGGCCAGCGCGCGCATCGCCTTTGCCCGAGTGTTGCCGCTGTTCTTTCCCGAAGAGACCTTCGCGCCGGGCGTCCATCCCTCGGCGGTGGTGGACGGCACCGCGCAGATTGATCCCACCGCCCACGTCGGCCCCTGGTGCGTCATCGGCGAAGAGGTCAAGATCGGCCCGCGCGCCGTGCTCCAAGGCGGCAATCATCTTGGGCGCAATTGCCTCGTTGGCGCCCATTCCCATCTTTTCCCCAATGTCGTCCTCTACGGCCAGACCCAAATCGGCCAGCGCGTTCGCATTCACGCCGGCGCGATCATCGGGTCAGACGGTTTTGGCTACGTTCTGGACGGAGGCTCGCATCGAAAAGTGCCCCAAGTCGGCCAGGTCATCGTGCAGGATGACGTTGAAATCGGCGCCAACGTGACCATAGACCGGGGCGCATTGGGGCCGACGATCATCGGCAAGGGAACCAAAATTGACAACCTGGTGCAGATTGCCCACAATGTCACCTTTGGGGAGCATTGTCTGGTCGTGGCGCAAGTGGGCGTGGCGGGCAGCACCAAAATCGGCAGCCACACCATCCTGGCCGGACAGGTCGGAATTATCGGCCACCTTAAGATCGGCAACAATGTCATCATCGCCGCCCAATCCGGCATCATCCACGATATTCCCGACGGCGGCAAATGGCTGGGCTCGCCCGCCCAACCGGATCGCCAGGCCAAACGGCAATTGATCGCGCTGCACCATCTGCCTGAACTCCTTCGCCGCGTCAGCGAATTGGAGAAGCGCCTCGGCTCTCCCCCGCCGCCCCAAGCCGGGCTGTGAATTGCCGCGGTTTCCGCCTCTTATTCTGATTCCTAATCTTAATTCTAATCTTAATCTTAATCCATAAGACGAGATTAGGATTAGGATTAGGATTAAGATCAGGAGCGGATTATTCAGTTCCCGATCCGCACCAGGCAGACGCCGTGGCGGGGAACCGTTGCCGTGAAGGAATCTTTGGATTTGCCGAGGTCCTTTTGCCGCCACAGATCGCGCACGCGCCGCCCGCCGCTCAGGCCCAAATCCTGCCATTTCACGCTCACTTCCCTCGCGCCCTCGCTGCGATTGAAAAGGCCCACCGCTTTGGAGCCGTCGGCCATCTCCTTGGCCCAGACTTCCGCCTCGCCGTCTTTGGAGACCCGCGCGGCTTGGCGGCCCAAGGGATCCTGGTCCACGGCCAGCACTTCATCGTTGGCCAGCAGGTTGAAGGTGAAGGGGTCCAATTGCGACATGTCGGCCCCGATCAAGAGGGGCGCGCTCAACAGGCACCACAGGCTCACGTGGGTGTATTGCTCGTTGGGAGTCAGCCGGGTGGGATGCAGGTGGCCCCAGCCGACTTTTCCCACCACCAGCATGTCGGGATCGTTCCAATGGCCCGGCCCGGCGTACTTCTCATGCCCGTTTTGGCCAAAACCGATGTGCGACATGCTCGACCAGGAATCGTTGATGTCGCCGGTCGTGCGCCAGCAATTGCCGCCGACATCCGCGCCCCATTCCCAGACCTTGCCCATGCCGTATTGGCAAAGGCTAAAGACAATGTCCCGGTCCAGCTTGCGCAGGGCGGCATTCATCACCTGGTAAGGCTTCATCAGGCGCTCCCGTTCGGGCAGCGATTTGTCCTGCACATTCTCGTAGGAGCACCAGTCGTATTTGAGATAATCGAAGCCCCAGGCGGCGTACTGTTGGGCGTCTTTTTCCTCGTGCTGCCAACTGGCCTCAAATCCCGCGCACGTCTTCGGCCCCGGCGAGGAATAAAGCCCGATCTTCAGCCCCTTGGAATGCACGTAATCGGCCAGCGCCTTCATGTCGGGAAATTTCTCGTTGGACTGGATCATTCCGTTGGCGTCCCGCCCGTCCTCCCAGCAATCGTCAATATTAATATAGGTCCAACCGTGATTGATGAGGCCGCTGCTGACCATCGCGTCGGCGGCGGCGCGGATTTTGCCGTCATCCACCGCGTTGGCGAAACAATTCCAACTGTTAAAACCCAGCGGCGGCGTCAAGGCGATCTTGTCTCCGATCACGATCTTCAACGTGCGGGTGGTCCGGCCCGCGGCGTTTTTGGCGCTCAACTTCACCTTATACTCCCCCGCTTGCGCCGGCGCGCCGGTGATTTCTCCGCGCGCCGCGTCCAGGGTCAGCCCTGCAGGCAACTTTCCGGCCTCGACGCTTATCGGCGGGTCGCCCGTCACCGGAATGTGATAAAAAAACGGATGACCCGGCCGCGCTCCCACCACCGACGGCCCGTTGATGCGTGGCGAAGAAGGAGCGGGCGGCGTGAGAATCTCGGCTTCTTCGCGGGGGGCGCCGGCGGCTGCGGGCGCCGTGCCCTCGAACTCAAATCGCGCCTCGGCCCAGTCCGCGTGATCATAGTCAATGCTCGGACCGGCGGCGGCGACTCTCAAGGCCAGCGTCTTGACCCCTTGCAGATCGAGCGCCAGGGACTTGGCCGCCTCATTGGCGCGCATGACGCCGCTGCGCCAAAGTTCCTTGCCGTCGCCCAGCACAAGAAACTCCACCCCGGCGTCCGTGCTGGTTACCTCTCCGTCCAGGCCGACGCTGCCACTGAAGCGGGTGGCGCCATTGAGGGTGACGTAGAGGCTGCTGTTGGCGTGGGTGCCCAGCCCGTGTTCAAAGGGTGTTCCACCGATGTTCAATGGATGCTCCTCCACTGATTGGTTGGCGTGCGGTTCGCCCCAGTCCTGCTCAGTGTTGCGGATGTCCAGTTGATCCAGGCGGATGGTATCAGCCCAGGCGGCGTTTGCCATCAAGGCGAGCCAGGAGGCCAACCCGATGGCGCCAATGCGCTGCAGAGATGCGGTCTTCTTCATAGCAAACAATTCCTTTGCCGGGAGCTTGCGCACAATCGTCCCGGAAACTCAACCCTGAAATAGCCGCGTTCCGCTCATCTGTTGGAGCCTCGGATAATCTGCTTGCTTTGGCGGAGGCAGCATCATACAGTCAGTTCCACAAGGCCCTCTTGAGAAGAGAAGTGAAAACGGGCGAAAAATTGAAGTGTCCGCAGCCGGATGACTCCGGTTTCACGCGGCTGGATCTGCTGGCCATCCTGGTTGCTCTGGCGCTGCTGGCGGCCCTGGCCTTGCCGGCGCCGGGCCACGCCACCGGGAAAACCACCATTGCGCAATGCGCCGCCAATTTGCAGCAATACGACTTGGCCCTGCAAATCTATGGCAACGAAAACCAGGATAATCTGGTTCTTCTGTGCGATACACATTGTAAGTGCCGGGATTGGTAATCACGTTGCCCGCCGTCAGATTGGTCGCCGCGCTGACGAACACGACATATCGGCCGTTGGTGCTGATCATCGGCGTCATGGAGTCTCCTCCCAAGGCGCAACCTCCATTTTGCCCGACACTCACCAGGATGTCGCTCCCGCTCCAGCGGTCGCACACAAAAACATCCCGCGCGTTGTTCGTATCATTCGGAACCAGATCATTGGCATAACTGGCAAACGCCACCCAGCGTCCGTCCGCGCTGATGGACAGCGGGCCTTCTGAGCTGATTCTGTCGCCTGACCGTGTGGGCACCGACGGGTTGCGTCGCGAAATCAACTGCGTCGCGCCGCCGGAGGCGTCCCGCACAAAGACATCATTGGCGCCGTTAATATCCAAGGGCGTCAGTCGGCCATCCGGGCCGGAAAAGGCGATAAACTGGCCGTTGGTGCTGACACTTGGCATCGTCCCGGTGAAATCCGTCGAGCCAACCCCATTGGTATCCACATCCACCATCGTCATGCCGCCCGCTTGCAGGTCACACCGGAAAATATGCGAGCTGTTGGAAACCGCGTTGGTCGTCAAATCCCCCGCGTTGCTCAGGAACACCACGTAACGCCCATCCGGTGTGACCGACGCGCCCTCGGCCAGCGTATTAGTGGAATATTCGCCGCTTAAATTTGTACTGACAAGGACATTGGTGGCGGTTTGGGAATCCCAAAGGCGGATGCTGCCATTGGTGGTGGTTCCCTGTTCCCTGGACGTGAAAGTAATGAACCGCCCGTCCGGCGTCATTTCCGGCCCGTAAAAATCGTCGCCGTACGTTGTGCAAATCCCGTTGGTATAAACCGTCGTCAACGCCGCCGTGGCGGAGTTGTATTCAAAGATGACAGCCGAGGCCGGGAGACCCGCTGCATTGCTTGGCCCGGTTTTGAAGGCCACCCACGTTCCGTCCTCGCTCATGACGGGGTGTCCGGAGGCTGGAGTGGCGGTTCCTCCCAAAATCGCCTTTGCCGTGGTCGTGGCATTGCTGCTCGCCCAAATAATCCCGCCCCCGACAAAGTCGCGGACGTACACTTCGCCCGCGGCTTGCGTCACGCCGGAAACCAAATTCAGCGCCGAGCTGGCAAACGCCACGTATCTTCCGTTGGTGGTGATCGAAAGGCTGGAAATGATCGCGCCCAAGGAGGACCCGGTCGCCGCGCTGCTCATCGAGACGGTTGTCTGCGCGACGAGATCGCGCAGGAAGATGTCAGGATTATCCCGGCTTCCGCTGGCAAGGCCGGCCAAACTGATGAACGCCACATAGCGCCCGTCCGGGGTCATCACAGGATGGCTGGAAGGACCGTTCCCCTCCACGCCGCTGGTGGAAACGCTCGCCTGCACCGTGGTCCCGGCCACCATGTCCCGCACGAAAACGTCACTGAATCCATTGGTGTCCCCGGCCACCAAATCACTGGCATCACTGGTGAACACCACGTAGCGCCCGTCCGGCGACAACCCGCCATAGGTCGAATTGCCGTTCCCGCCGAAGCCGTTTAGATTGACGCTCACCAGTGTGGTCGTGTTGCTGGAGCGGTCGCGCAGGAAAACTTGTGAACACAACTGTCCGCCGCAATTCGGAACCAGATTGCCCGCCGTGCTGTTGAAGAGGACAAACCGGCCATCCGGGCTGATTTGAGGATCCACCGAGTCGCCGTTGCCCCCGGCGGGCAGAGGCATCGCGGTGGAACGGGTGGAAATCAACTGCGCCGCATACTGCGCCAGGCCGTTGGAAACTGCCCCCGCCAGCAACAGCCATCCGGCAGCCATGTAAACAAGCGAAGGTCGCGCCAGCAAATGACTGTGATTGCTGCCCAAGAGCTTTCTTGCGCGCATAATCTGTCTCCTTTGGACAAGCATTTTTCTTTAAGCGGCAATTTAACCATTAATTGTATTTGCGCGGATCCTTATTGACGCTGGTAGGTGCCCATCAACTGGCCTTGGGCCAGGATGTGGCCGCGCATGGCCGCGAGCAGTTCCTCCTTGTTCGGGCGGTCTTGGAGCGTCAGGAGTGAGTCCAGCGCGTACACCTTGAAGTAATAACGATGGGCCTTGCCGGGGGGCGGATACGGCCCGGCATAGCCGATCTTGCGAGAACTGTTCCGGCCCTGCGCCGCGCCGCCGGGCAGCGTCTCGGTCTTGGCCGTGTTTTCGGACAATGAGGGCAGGGCAGGGGACAGGTTGTAAATGACCCAATGCACCCACGTGCCGGCGGGAGCGTCCGGGTCGTCGCAGATCAGGGCGAAGCTTTTTGTGGCGGCGGGAGCGCCCTCCCATTGCAGGGGAGGGGAGAGGCCGTCTCCCTGGCCCGTGTATTTGACAGGAATGGGCTGGCCATTTTTAAAGGCGGCGCTGGTGACGGTCAGTTTGGCCGGCTGGGCCGGGGCAGTAAGGGCGCCCAGGGCCACGCAGGCAAGAGAAATGATCCATGGATTCATAAGAGGGGGGCGCCAGGCTACAAGGGCAGGGTGCTGATTTCCACCTTGAGGGTGCTGGTCTTGCCGGCGGGCAGGGTGAAGCGGTTGTCGGCCACGTTGCCCGATTCGACGCAGACCATTTGCTGGAATTCCTCGCCGCCGAAATCGGGCATCTGCTGCGCCTTGTCCGACCAGGGATTCCACACAACGGTGGACAGGCCGCCGGATTTTTCGATGCGGATGCGGCGGCCCAATTTGGAGTCGTGAATCTCCACCGCCCCGGCGGTGTCGAGATAGATGCGGTCGGTTTCGCGCGAGATTTTGATGTGTTCGGAGCGTTCGGTTTTGCGGGCGAAGTTCTCGGTTTTGTCCAGGTAATCGGCTCCCTTCAAGCCGGAAATGGAAACCGCCTCAATGTCGCCCACGTGGAAATAGGCGTGGAGGCAGTTTTCGAAGGTGAAATCCTGGCCGTCGGAAATGTTGGCAATGACCAATTGGGCGGTGAGGGTCTTGCCGACGGTGACCCAGTAATCGGCGGTGAACCTGGGAAAGAAGGCGGCGGAGGGCGAGTCGGGCAGGGCGAGCCGCACGACCGCCTGGCCGCCGGCAGCCTGGGAAACCTCGCGCACGTCCCAGGACAGAATGCGGGCGAAGCCGTGGGAAGTTTCCCCTTCGCGCGCGCCGAACCAGGGGAAAATGATCGGAATGCCCCCGCGGATGGGAGTGCCTTCGGCGAAGCGGCTCAACTGGCTCATGAACAAAACGGGCGGCTGGCCGGTGGGTTGGAAGTGGGTGACTTGCGCGCCGTGCAGATAAATTTCGGCCACGCTCCAAGGGGTTTTGATTTCCAACTTGGGCAGGTCTGCATTGCCCTCAGAGAAGAGGACCCGCCCCGGAATCTCCAGGGACTTCTGCCATTGCGTTGTTGCCATAATAGTTTTGTTGGGCCGGATTATAGCCGTTTCAGGCCGTGCTGGAAACAGGAAAAATCATCTTAAATCCGGCAGTTGGATTTCAGGAAGGAAGCGGAAGCCACAGATGGACACAGATGAACACAGATTCCTCTAAAAAGCGCCTTTAACCCGTTGGGTGACTCCTGTTTTTTTCCGCTCTGATCTGTTGTGTCTATCTGTGTTCATCTGTGGCTTTAACTGCTTTGATTAGGTTCACCGGCCTGTGTTGCGATTTGAACTGGCTAAGCTCTGAACAAACTTCAGCAACGGGCGCGGTTCGGAGGAATAGGGAGGGAAATCCCTCGCGGAAGTCGAGGCGCTTCCGCCGGTCAGCCGGCGCTGCAGCAACTCCAGGCGTGATTGAAGAGTCTTGATCGGCGCCTTTCCCAAATCCAGGCCCCATGTCCACAATGTTCCGTCGGCCGCCAACGCGAATCCGATCGGACCCCCGCCCCAAACCGCCTCCCAATGGGTTGCGGCCTCGATTTGCCGCCAATCTCCGGCAAAAGGCGCCAGCCCCTGTCGAAGTTGAAATGGAGCGGTCCACAAAGTGCCGTCGGCCCGCACTTGGGCGCGGCCCCAAGGCGCCGCGGATTGAAGGTGGTCAGCGGCCCAGTTGGAACTGACCAAAGTCAACACCGCCGCGGCGTTGGTCGAGGCGTCGGGCACCGCGTAGGTCGCGTCCCAGAGTTCGCCCGCCCGGTTTCGGGCCATGACTTCCGGCTCCAATTCGGTCCAATCCCTGTCGGCGCAAAGCGGCACGGGATTCCCGATGCTTACGGTGACCCACCTTCCGGCTTGGAGACCGTTGAAGGTTCCCCAAGCCCAGAGCGCGCCGTCCGAGCGCAAGGCGAAAGTCGCGCCGGCTGTGCAGGCGAGGGCGGTCCAATTGCTGCCCGGTTCGCGGTGAAGCGAACTAAAGGATTGAGGCTTCTCGCCGATCAGTGGTTCGTTCCAAGTCCAAAGCGTGCCGTCGTTCTTGAGGGCCGTGGCGTTGTGCTGGCTGGTGCCGACATCAATCCAATCGCGCCCTGGGAGGGCCGGTTGCGGTTCGGGGTAAACCCTGCCCAAGCTAAAGCCCCATGCCCAGACCGTGCCGTCGGCCCGCAAGCCGACGCTGTGGATGCCGGTGCCGACGGCCTTGACCCAATCGTGGGCTGCGCCGATCTGTTCGGGCATGGCGGCGCGGGTGGCGGGCGGGGTCGCCGTTACTCCCCACCGCCATAATGTCCGATCCGGCATGATAAAAAAGACCCCGTAGCCGCCGGCGGGAAGAATCTTCAAGGGCGCGTTGCTTTGTGTGATTGACACGAGCACGGGCTGGGGAAAATGGGCGCGGGCGCGTATGAAGAGGATCGCGGCCAGCGTGACGGCGGCGGCCAGGCAGGCCAGGGCCGGTTTCCTGGCGCGCGGTGAAATGAACCAAGCCGCGGCGGTTCGCGCCCATCCGGCCGCCTTGATCCAAAGAGGCTTCCAATGTGAAAGGGGCCGGTCCCGCAAGAACGATTGCGCGGCCAGTTGGCGGAAATGGTTTTGCAACAGGTGCCAGGCGCGCAGGCCAAAGAACAAGTCCGCCGCCACTCCCAGCCCGAACCACAAGCTCAGATTGAATCCTTTGCCCGGCTGCCAGCGTGTCAGGTCCATCAAGTAACCAGCGTGGAGAGCCGCCAGGACGCTGGCGCATAAGACCGAAGGCAGCACGAGGATGCGGGCAACAGCTTGGAGGGTCGCCTGCGTCTGGGTCCTGCAGGTCAACGCCGCCGCCATCGCCACCCAGGCCAGAGCGGTGAAATCCGCCCACAACATCAGGACGCCACCCATGCAAAAGAGAAAATCCCCGGAGTCAGCGTTCCAGAAGAAATCCCGGCCGTACGCCTTCCAGTGCAGCGCCAGGGCCAGAGCCAGGAGCAATTCCAAGGCCGTCACCGCCAGCAACGGTTTGAGAAACTGGCGGCGCAAGGCCAGAATCTGCCCGCGCAACATCTCGCCCACAGTCAAGGGGGTGGCCAGGAGCAATTCAAAAGCCCCGCTGCGGCGGTCCTCCCCCAGGCGTTGGCCGGCCTCCTGCGCGATCCACAGTTTGAGGGTCAAATTGACGACCAGGGCGGCGGTGAAGCAGGTTTCTTCCGAGATCCAATACACCCGGTTTTTGAACCATCCGTAAAACCACCAGACCACGCCGACGGCCAGGAACGTCCATACGTGCGCCGGTTTGAGGCGGGCGCGGGCGGCCAGCCAGTAGAAGGCATTAACCTCCAGCGCCCGCTTGCGGAAGGCGGCGCGTTTGGCCTCGCGGCCGTAACTGATCATCGCGGCCAGGTCCCGCCAGCGCCATTTGCGGGAGGGCGCGGCGACCGGCCTGTCCGCCCAGGCGCTCGGGACGATCCAACAGGCCAGGAGAACAAACACCCAAGCCAGCGCGTGAGTCAGGGCGACCGAATACCAGAAATCGCGCGTGTTGGCCGCGTATGGCGCATCGGCGCAGCAAATAAACGAGAAGACAGGGCAGGAATAGAACAAAGGCCCAATCCAACGTCCCTTGGCGATGGAAATGCCCATCCCGCACCCCGCGGGCATGGCGGCCAGAAGCAGAAGCAGGAGGAAATTCACGGCCATCGCGGTGCGAAAGTCGCGGCTCAACGCCGAGACGAAGATGCCGATGGCGCTGGAGAAGAAGAAGGTGTTCACCAGCACCAGCACCATGCGCCAGAATTCGGCGTTGGTCATGCCGCCCGTCAGCAGCGGAATGGCCAGGACGGGAAAGACCGCCATCAAGGCGTAGAAGCTGGAGATGGAAGTGGCCGCCAATTTGCCCAGCACAACGTCATACCCTTTCAAGTCCGTCAAGAATAGCAATCCGAGGGTGCCCTCCCGTTTCTCACGGCTGAGGCAATCGGCTGTGGAGCGGCGGCCCGCCAGCAGGCAAAAAAGCATCGAGACGCCCGACAACCCCCAAAAGAGCACGGTGCCCAGCTTGACCTGGGGATTAATCAGGTTGAGGACATAACCGGCGACGCCAATCAGAAGGGCCTGGAGAGCCACGCGCACGCGCAGCCAGTAAGTGCCGCCGCGGCGCGACCCTTCGCGCAGTTCGCGGTCCACAATGGGGAGAAAGGTCATGCGCGGCGCCGTTTTTGCCCTTTCAGAACAAAGGCAGCCTGGGGCGCGGGGAGGAAGCGACGCGCGCGACCGAGACGACGGGGGTTCTTTTGCGCAACATCCGCAACACCCAAAAGACGGCCAGAGCCGCGATCAAATGTTTGAGGGTGTGGCCGCTGATCCATCCGGTGAGCGTGTAAATCCTGCGGTCCAGCATCTCGGCCACCTTGGCCAAAAGGTAAATGCCGGTGGCCACGAGCAAATCACCCCCGCGCGTATAGCTGGGCGGAAAAAGCAGCAGGAGCAAGGCGATGAGCACGATGGAGAAATACTGCGCGGCCATGTAAGGCGCCAGATTGCCCGTCCATTGCCACCACCAGACGCTGGCCGCGCCGGCGGCAACCAGGGGCCAGAGCAGCCGGGTTCCCGCCGTGACAGAAATGCGCTCGGAGATCATGGCCGCCAGAAGCGACGTGAAGGCCAGGGTCATCGGCAGCCGGTCCCAGAGAAGGGTGGCGTCGCGCGGCGACCAGTGGTAGCAGGATGATCCCAAGCCGGTGAAGCAAGCGGCCAGGAAGAAGAGCGCGTAGGGCGCCCGTTCGCGCGAGTCAACAAAACGATCCCGCCGTGCCAAAGACCAGAGACCCATCAGGCCGGCCAGGAGAAAGGGGGCGTTGGAGAGGACATTGAGGCAGTTGGGTATGCCGGCCAGGGTCCGGGCATCGGCAAAATCATGGTAGGCCGGGGGCTGGCGCACCGGCGGCAGCAGAAAGGCGGCGACCACTCCGCCCACGGCCACGGCGACAAACATCCAGACGCGCAATCCGCCGCGCCGAGTGTCCGCCAGCCGCTGCAACGGGCCTCGCAATTGCAATGTCTTTCGCGGATCGAACAACCAGCGAGAGATAAAGCACTTCCTTGCGCGCCGCAACGGCTAATTGCACGGGTGGTACTGATCGTAATCCTAGCCAAAGATATTTGAAATTTTCTGAAGAGCCGACGTGAGCCTTTTGTGGTTCTCCTGTTCGAGTGGCCGGCGGTTGCCCCCTTCCGAAAATTTCAAATATCTTTGGCTAGTGAAA
>Ga0326727_10000609_pt1 | contig 145070 bp, 122 predicted proteins | sample MB2enrmetagenome_FD_207643 | JGI IMG/M metagenome (GOLD analysis project Ga0326727, IMG submission 207643) | Lab enriched peat soil microbial communities from McLean, Ithaca, NY, United States - MB29MY | ecosystem: Environmental > Terrestrial > Soil > Wetlands > Peat | place: USA: New York... | reverse complement strand
GCCAATCAGATTCAGTACAACATCGTGCGGGTGGACGGCCAGAAATCGTGTTACATCCCCATCATGAAGCAAGGGGGCGACACCAATACCATTGAGGTGGTCAACGGTGTGCGGGACTTGATTGGCCGCTTGTTTGACATTCCCAAGCAGATGATCGCCACCCTGGTGTTCGACCAATCCGTCTATGTGAAGGAAGCGATCCACACCGTGCTGCACGAGGGCCTGATCGGCCTCTTTCTCACCAGCCTTATGATTCTCATCTTTCTCGGAAGCTTGCGTGCCACCACCGCCGTTCTGCTTTCCATTCCGCTTTCCGCCCTGACCACGTTTGTCGTTCTCTACTTGATGGGCAGCACCGTGAACACCATGATTCTGGGCGGACTGGCGCTGGCGTTTTCGCGCGTGATCGATAATTCCGTGATCTCCCTCGAGAACATCTATCGCCATTTGGAGATGGGCGCCTTGCCCAGGATCGCCGCAGAGGTGGGAGGAGCGGAAGTGAATCTGGCCGTCCTCGCCGCGACCCTGGTGGATGTGGTGGACTTTCTCCCTGTGGTGTTTCTCTATGGTGTGAGCAAATTCCTCTTCTCCGCGCTGGCCCTGGCTTTCTGCCTCTCCCTGCTGGCGTCTTTTGTGGTGGCGATGACGGTGATTCCGCTGTTCTGCTCGCGTTTCTTGAAGCAGGTGCCGCACGCCGAAGGGCACGGAGGGAAGGAAGGCGAGTACGAAGTTGAGCCGGAAACGCCGGCCAGCCATTCCTGGGGGGACAGGTTTAACGCGGGATTCAACCGGATGTTCAACAAGCTCCTGGATTATTACGAATACTGGGTGCGGCGGGCACTGGTGCGACCGGGGCGCACCGTCGCGGTTTTGGCGGGGGTGTTCCTGGCCAGCCTAGCCATCTTACCCTTTCTGGGCTTGGCTTTCTTCCCCCGCACCGACGCGGGGCAGTTCACCATCAACCTCAAGGTGCCCACCGGCACGCGAATCGAGGTCACCAATGAGTACGTGGCCAAGGTGGAGGACCTCATCCGTCAGACCATCGATCCCAAAGACTTCAAGCTGGTGGTCTCCAACATTGGGGTCGTGCCGGATTTCTCCTCCCTCTACACCACCAACGCCGGGCCCTACACCGCCACCGTGCAGGTGCAGTTGCAGGATGAGCACCGGCGCAGCAGCTTCGATTACATGCAGCAGGTGCAAGAGGAGATCAACCGGCAGTATCCGGAGATTCGGACCTTCTTCTCCAGCGGCTCGATGGTGGACGCCATCTTGAACATGGGGATGCCGGCGCCGATTGACGTGCAGGTGAGCAGCGGCGATTTGCCGCAGAGTTACGGGATTGCGCAGGACCTGGCGCGGAAGATCGGGGGCTTGCGGGGAGTGGGGCAGGTTTACATTCCCCAGGACATGAACTATCCCGCCTTGCGGCTGGACGTGGACCGGGTACACGCCGGGGAGTTGGGGCTGAGTCAGAAGGACGTGGTGGACAACGTCATCACCGCCCTGAATTCCAATCTCATGATCGCGCCCAACTACTGGGTGGACCGGAAAACCGGGAACGACTACTTTCTCACCGTCCAATACTTTGAGAACGGCTCACCCTCCATCCATGACTTTTCGGACGTCATGAACATTCCCTTGCGGGGAACTTTGGACCGGAAGAAGGACACCGGCTGCGGGCCGGTTCGATCCGATCACCGGTGGCAAGGGACAGGCTCCCTGGCCGATCCGCCCAAGACCGCCTGGACGTGCAATCAGCAATTACCGACGCCGAAGGGCCGGCCGCAGCGGCCAAACCATGCTGCAAGGTCCATTACGGTATTGGGTAATGTTGTTAAGTTAGGCTTTATTCAGACGCCTACGGAAATGGACCACTACCAGATTCAAAGAGTCACCGACGTCTACGTGACGCCGGCGGGAGAGGACTTGGGCAAGGTCACGCACTCGATTCGAGAAATCTTGAACCATGCGACGTATCCGTCGAATGTCCGAATCACCCTGCGCGGCATGGTGGAAGGGATGGAAGCTTCTTTCAAGAGTTTCGGGCTGGGCTTTCTGCTCTCTTTCATGCTGCTGTATCTCATCCTGGTGGCACAGTTCCGTTCCTTCACCGACCCCCTCCTGATCATGCTGGCCATTCCCATGGGGTTTGTGGGGGTGCTGATCATCCTGCCCCTCACACACAGCACGCTGAACGTGATGTCGTTAATGGGAGTGCTGATGCTGGTGGGCATCGCCGATTCCAACAGCATCCTGATTGTGGATTTCGCACATAACCTGGAGAAGCAAGGGCTCGCGTCGGCCGACGCCGTGATCCAAGCGTGCCGCGTGCGGCTGCGGCCCATCTTGATGACTTCGCTCGCCACGATAATCGGCATGACTCCTATGGCGATGAAATTGGGGACGGGGGCCGAGCAGTACACACCCATGGCGCGCGCCATTATCGGCGGCCTGACCTCGTCCGTGCTCTTGACGATTTTCATTGTTCCCGCCGCGTATCTGCTGGTGTACGGCCGGCGGAAAAGCAGCAGGCAGTTGACAGAAGGCAGTGGGCAGTAAGCGGAATTTCGGAGTGCGGGAGCTGGCTCCCGCTTTTGCTGCCGCTGACTCGTCAGCGGCACGTTAATCACCGCGACCAGGCGCGGTGACTGATCGCCGCAACGAGTTGCGGCGAGAAAAAGCGGCGACGAGTCGCCGCACTCCGAAAGCCGCACTCCGAAACGGGAGCGAGATTCAGGTTAACAGTATGGGGTCGAAGGAGGTTCACCACGGTGTTTGCGCCCTATCGCAGTGGCAGAGAAGAATCACAACATCCGGACAACGCGCCATGGAGAGGTGAAGGGAACGGCAATTCCCGCCCCGGCTCCGTGTTGCGCTGGTTGGTCTTCACCGCCTGTCTCGTGGTTACAGGTTCAGCTCTGGCTGCGCCGCAACAAACGCCCAAGCTCACCTTGAAAGACGCAGAGGCGCTGGCGTTGCGCAACCATCCCTTGTTGCAGGCTGCCAACTTCAATGCGGAAGCCGCCAGCCAGGTTACCCGCGAAGCGAAATCGGCCTATTACCCCAACGCCGCGGGAAGTCTCACGGGGGCCGGGGCCATGCCCAACAGCCGCATCGCCGCGGGCTATCTTAATAACCCGCTCATCCTGAACCGCGAATCGAACGGTCTGGAAATCCGTCAGCTCATTACCGACTTCGGCCGCACGTCCAACCTGGTGGCCTCGGCGCGATTGGGAGCCAAGGCCGCCTCCGATAGCGCCCAGCAAACCCAACAGGACGTGCTGCTCGCCGTCAATCGCGCTTACTTCGAAGCCCTGCGCGCGGAAGCGGTGCTCAAGGTCGCGGAAGAGACGGTGAAGGATCGCCAGGTCCTGGCTGACCAGGTCACCATGCTGGAGAAGAACAAACTGAGGTCCATGTTGGACGTGAGCTTCGCCGAGGTCAATCTGGCGCAGGCGCAACTGTTGCTCGTCCAGGCGCAAAACGACCAGAAGGCGGCTGACGCGGAGCTGGCCAACGCCCTCGGACTGGCCAATCCTCAACCGTTTGATCTCACCGAGGAGCCGATGCCTGCCGCGCCTCCCGCTGACCCAACCGGCTTGATCGCGCAGGCCCTCCAGGATCGGCCAGACCTTTCGAGCGCGCGTTTCAGCCACGATGCTGCACTCCGCTATGCCCGTGCCGAGCGCGATTTATGGATGCCCACTATCAGCGCGACGGGCGCCGCGGGCCTCACCCCGGCTTATGAGGCGCCGCTTACTGACCGCTATGCCGCGGCGGGCGTCAATGTGAATATCCCGATCTTCAACGGCTTCCTTTTTTCCGCCCGTCACCAGGAAGCGACCCTCCGAGCCCGAGCGGCGGACCAAAATATGCGCGACCTGGCCGACCGCATCTCGCGAGACGTGCGCACCGCCTGGCTCGACGCCGGCACCGCCTATCAGCGGCTAGACGTCACCGCCCAGTTACTACAGCAGGCCAGCATGGCGCTCGACCTCGCGCAGGGCCGCTACAAGCTGGGGCTCAGTTCCATCGTGGAGCTCAGCCAGGCCCAACTCAACCTTACCCAGGCCCAGATTCAACAAACCAGCGCAAAGTACGATTACCAGATTCAGTACGCCGCCCTCATTTACCAAATGGGACAGTTGCACTGAGGCAGCGGACCTCATTCCCGACGGTGATAGGCGGCAGACCAGACTTCGCCGCCCGCAGCCTTTCGCGATGCGTGCCGGAATTGCACCGATCTGTCCCCTTTATCTTCACGCAACGGAGGTGTAATGTATCTGTAATGTGGCGGAACGATAATGCCCCGGGGTTGATGCGCCTAAACCCAGGAATAACCGTGAATTAACCCTGGCGTAACACACATTCCGCACACTCGCGGTGGAGGAATCAAAATGAAACTCAAACCTTCGCTTACTAGCATCGCCTTGGCCGCGGCGCTGATCGTTGGGGGTATCATCGTACTCGTTGATTCACCTTCGGCAGCTCCTGTGCCCGCTCCACTCCTGATCAACGCGGCAGGAGCGACCTTTCCATATCCCATCTATTCGAAGTGGTTCACTGACTACAACCGGATTCATCCGGACATCCAAATAAACTACCAGTCCATCGGTTCCGGAGGGGGCATCCGGCAACTGCAGGCCGGAACGGTGGATTTCGGCGCTTCCGACCCACCCATGACGGACGAGGAGATGCAGCAGGCCAAGGTGCCCGTGCTGCACTTCCCGACGGTACTCGGTGCAGTCGTGCCGACCTACAACCTGGAGGGGGTTAGCCAGGCGCTCAATTTCACCGGTGAAACGCTGTCCGATATTTTCCTGGGCAAGATCACCAAATGGAATGATCCGGCCGTGGCCAGCGCCAACAAGGGAGTCCAACTACCCGCTACGGACATCGTGATCGTGCACCGTTCCGACGGCAGTGGGACCTCCTATGTCTGGACGGATTACCTCTCCAAAGTCAGCAAGGAGTGGGAAACCAAAGTGGGACGCGGCAAGTCGGTGAACTGGCCGGTGGGTCTGGGCGGAAAAGGCAACGAGGGTGTTTCGGGGCTGGTGAAGCAGACCCCCGGCGCCATCGGATACGTCGAATTGATTTACGCCGTGCAGAACCAGCTTTCCTATGGCCAGGTCAGGAATTCCACGGGGGCTTTCGTCAAGGCCGATCTCGCCAGCGTTACGGCGGCTGCGGCCAGCGAGGCCAAGAGAATTCCGGAGGACTTCCGCGTTTCCATCACCAACGCCCAGGGGAAGGCGGCCTACCCGATTTGCAGCTTCACCTACCTGCTGATTCCTTCCAAGATCAATGACGCCGCGAAGAAGCAGGCTATCAAGGATTTTCTGCATTGGATGCTGACCGAGGGGCAGAAGGACGCAGAGGGTTTGTCCTACGCCAAACTACCCAAGGACGTGGTGTCGCGAGAGATGAAAGCCATCGCGCAAATCAACTAGCATGGCGAGTGCTCCAACTACCGTTGCCCGCACGCGCCCGCCAGGGCGCACGTGGGAGTATATCAAGCGGCTGCGCCGGGGCGACGAGGTGGCTCACTTGATCACCCTGCTGGCCGCCGCCAGCATCATCGTGGTGACAGTGATGCTGGTCTACCAGCTCTATGTCAGTTCGGCTCTACCCCGCCACAAGTTCGGCTTCGGTTTCTTCCTGGGAAGAACCTGGGATCCGATGAGCGGGGAATTCGGCGCCTTGCCGTTCATATTCGGCACAGTGGTTTCCTCGTTGCTGGCTCTTTTGGTGGCGGTGCCTCTGGGCGTGGGGGCGGCCATTTTCCTCTCGGAGCTTGCCCCCCCGCGCATCTCCACCGTGACGACGTTCGTGATTGAACTGCTGGCCGCGGTGCCCAGCGTCATCTACGGCTTGCTGGGAATCTTTATTCTGGTGCCCGTGCTGCGCATTGCGGTGATGCCGTTCTTTAAGACGGCTTTGGGATTTCTCCCCATCTTTCGGGGACCTATTTACGGCGTCAGCATGATGGCGGGCGGACTCGTCCTGGCCATCATGATCGTTCCCTTCATCATCTCCGTTTCTCGGGAGGTGCTGCTGGCGGTGCCGGTGGAGCAGCGCGAAGCAGCCTTGGCGGTCGGGGCTACCAAGTGGGAATCCACCTGGCAGGTGGTGGTGCCTTTCGCGCGCGTGGGAATCATGGCTTCGATTTTCCTGGCCTTGGCAAGAGCGCTGGGGGAGACCATGGCGGTGACCATGGTGATCGGCAATGATCCCAAAATCAGCGCTTCACTCTTCGCCCCCGCTTATTCCATCGCTGCCGTGATCGCCAACGAGTTCACGGAAGCGACCGGTGATTTGCATCTCGAAGCCTTGATCGAGTTGGGGCTCGTGCTCTTTTTGCTCACGATTCTTATTAACGGGCTGGCACGTCTGGTGATTATTGCGACCACGCAAAAAGGGGCTGCGCAGGGATGAGCTTCCGCACCGGCTGGCGCAAATCCGTGAATGTCCTCATGCTCAGCCTCACCGGCGTGTGCGCCCTGGTCACGGTTTCTGTCCTTTTCTTCATACTCGGTTATCTTCTGTGGTATGGCGGCAAGTCGCTGAACTGGGCTTTCTTTACGCATTTGCCCACGCCGGTAGGCGAAACCGGCGGCGGAATGGCCAATGCCATTGTGGGCAGCGGCAAGCTGCTGTTGCTGGCTTCCATGGTGGGCTTGCCCGTGGGCATTCTGGGGGGCATTTATCTGGCGGAATTCGGGGGGCACACTTTCGCGTTCGTCGTCCGCTACACGACGGACCTGCTCAATGGCGTGCCCTCGATTGTGATGGGAATTTTTGCGTACACGGTCGTTGTCCTGCCTATGCAGCATTTCTCGGCACTCGCGGGTGGCTTGGCCCTGGGCGTGATGATGATTCCCATCGCCGTGCGCACTACGGAGGAGTCCTTACGCGCGGTCCCGGGAGCGCTGCGGGAAGGCGCCCTGGCGCTCGGAACCAGCAAGTGGAAGACTGTGGCGACGGTGGTCATGCCCGCGGCCATGCGCGGCATCGTCACGGGAGTTATGCTCACTCTGGCTCGCGTCGCGGGCGAAACCGCCCCCTTGCTGTTCACCGCCTTCAGCAACCGCTTCTGGAGTTCGGGTTGGAATCAGCCCATCGCTTCACTGCCGGTGATGATCTATACTTACGCGATTGCTCCCTACGACGACTGGCATCGGCAAGCCTGGGCGGCCGGACTGGTCCTCTTGGCGTTAGTGCTCGTGGCTAACATTGTGGCGCGCCTGATGGTCTCCAAGGGGGTATCCTTCGGGAAGGCCTGAACCGTGGCTCCGGCATCGAGTGTTTCGACTATGGCGAAAACGACCGATGAATCCCTCACCACCCCGCCCGCTCTGGGACCAACCCCCGCATGGCCGAGCAACCTCAAGATGCGCACCGCCGGGCTGGATTTCTATTACGCGGGCCGGCAGGCGCTTCATTCGATCGACTTGCAGATTGCCACGGGGCGCATCACGGCCCTGATTGGCCCCTCGGGGTGTGGCAAGACCACCTTTCTGAGGGTTCTGAACCGGATGTACGAGACGGTGCCTCGGGCGAGCGCCGAGGGCGAGGTTCTTCTCGACGGCGAGGACATCTTTGCGCTGGATGTCGTCGGCCTGCGGCGAAGAGTGGGGATGCTCTTTCAGAGGCCCAACCCGTTTCCCAAATCGATTTTTGACAACGTTGCCTATGGGCTGCGCATCAATGGCTTGCACAGCGGCGGCACGCTGGCAGAAGCGGTAGAGCAAAGCCTGCGGCGGGCCGCCCTCTGGGAGGAAGTCAAGGACCAACTGCATAAGTCCGCCTACGCTCTTTCGGGAGGCCAGCAACAGCGCCTTTGCATCGCGCGGGCCTTGGCAGTCGACCCGGAAGTGCTGCTGCTCGATGAGCCCTGCTCGGCGCTTGATCCTATTGCGACGGCCAAGATTGAAGAGCTGCTGTTTAACCTAAAGGACCTTTGCACCATGGTGATCGTCACCCACAACATGCAGCAGGCGGCGCGGGTCGCCGACTACACGGGCTTCTTTCTGATGGGGCGGCTGATCGAGTTCAACAAGACCGCCGTGATTTTCAAAACGCCGGCGCAGAAAGAAACAGAAGATTACATTACGGGCAGATTCGGCTAATATTCGGTTGGGGGATGAAAGGGGAACACAAGGTTGCGCCACTTTGTTGAAGAACTCGACTACTTGCGAAGCCGCCTGCTCGAGATGAGCGGGCTGGTGGAAGATTCCGTTCACCGGAGTGTTCTCTCCCTGTCCGAGAAGGACCCACAGCAGGCCCAGCGGGTTCTCCAGAACGAAGCGGCGATCAATCGCATGGAGATCGAGATCGACGACCTCGCCACACAGCTCCTCGCCCTGCAGCAGCCGATGGCCGCGGACCTGCGTTTCATTACATCCGCCATCAAGATCAATAACGACCTCGAACGCATGGGAGACTTGGCCGTCAATATCGTCGAGCGCTCTCTCTCCCTGATGCACGAGCCGTTGATGAAGCCTCTCATTGACATTCCCCTGATGGCGGACCGTGTCCAGGCCATGATCCGCAAGAGCCTCGATGCCTTTGTGAAGAAGGATGCGGACCTGGCTCGTACCGTGCTGGTTTCCGACGATGCCGTGGATGAGTTGCGCGATTCCGTTTACGAGGAAGTGGTCAGCTACATGGAGCGCGACCCCAAGACGGTTCGCCAGGGAGTCAACCTGATGTTCGTGGCGCGCAACCTGGAACGGCTGGCCGACCACGCCACCAATATCGCCGAGGACGTGCTCTTCCTGGTGGAAGGCGTGGATGTCCGCCACCACGCCGAAACCCGCGAATAATTCGGGCTCCCGGGGGTCGGGACTCAGTCTAGCAGACCCCGAGGGGCTCGATTGCACTCCCGAGGTGGAAGCTTCATCCGAATCCCCAATTCCGACGGGCTGACCTCCTATCCCCGGACCGCGAGTCCAGAATCCCGAATCCCCGAGCACCATCCAACCCTGGAGCCGAACCGGCATCGAAGAAGAATAGGGCCTCTGGTCCGACGGGTGATTTTGTCTTTGACTGCATTGGCCTTTTGATGGTGAAATGGATGAACCAACCTCGATCATCTGTCTCGCTGGGACGATAGGTCAACGCTTGGGGGAAATAGGAATGAAGCAGAGAATTCTGGCCACGCTGACGGCTTGCTCGCTTGTGTTGGGCATGGCGTCACCGTTTTTCGCGCAGCAAGAGAGCTCCAACATCGATGAGATCACGGTCCCCGAAGGCACGGAATTCAAGCTGCAGTTGCACACCACCATTAATTCCAAGACCTCCAAGGCCGGCGACAAGGTTATGACCACGTTGATCGACCCGGTGGCCGTCGAGGACCGCGATGTGCTGTCCAAAGGCGTGCGCGTCGATGGCCACGTGGGCGAGGTCAGGCCGGCGGCACGAAAGGGCAAAGGTGGTTTTCTCACGGTGATTTTCGACACCGTAGAACTTCCTAATGGGCAGAAAGTGGCGATCCTGGGCTCTTTGACCGAGGTTTTTTCCAGCGAAAGCGGCAGCGACCCCAACGTTGGCCCGGAAGGTGAACTCAAAGGGCACGGCGCTAATCGCAAGGAACAGATCCTTATCGCGGCGGCACCGACAGCCGCCGGCCTTGCTGTTGGTCCCGGTACTGCGATCATGCTGGGGACTGCTGGCATTCTGACCGCGGTATTACTCCCCAGGGGTAAACAGGCTGCATTGGCTGCGGGCTCGCTGGTGGGAATGCGCTTGGACCGCGACGTTACCTTGGAACTCCCCTCCGCCGGAAAGTAGTCGCTAACTCCGCATTTCTTTCCACTGAACGCTTAGGTCAATAATCCTAGGTCACGTGCTCGCGGAGTCCCGCGCAGAACGTCTTGCTGCCTGTCGGAGTCAATCCCGCGAAAGCGGGAATCTACTCCGCAAGCCATTTGAAATGCGCCGCCCGACGGATTGGATTCCCGCCTGCGCGGGAATGACGAGTGTTTCGAAAGAGATCCCCGCTCAAATGAAACCGCTAATCGGGCTTGGCGTCAGGAACCCGGTTTGGCGGGTGGGTGCAGGCGCGCGACCTCGGGCAGGCGGACGAGCTCAGAAGCCTCGACCAGCTCGATGTCGGCGCGCTCCAACTCGGGCAGGAATCTAGCCAGCGCCTCAATGGTCGTCGCGTGTGGGTGTCCAATGGCCAGGGCCACGCCTTGTTCTTCCACGACCCGGCGGAATTCCCGCAACTGCCCCAGGGTGTATGTGACCGTTTCCGTGTCGTCCAGAAAAACCGCGCGGTAAAACGCCGGCAGGCCCTCGCGTCGCGCCGCGGCCAGCGCCACGCTATCCGCTGCGGTACGGCTGTCGATGAAATAGAGCTGACGCTCCGCCAGAATCTGCATCACGTCCGCCATAAGCCGCACGCTCTTCGTGGCGCGTGATCCCATGTGATTATTCACGCCTACCGCGAAGGGAACCGAAGCCAGGTCATCCTGGACAATCCGGCGCAGTTCCGCATCATTCATTCCCGTGCGGATAGCCCCTTCGCCAGGGGACGCATGGGGGCCCGGTTCGGCCTCCATGGGCAGGTGCAGCATCACTTGGCGGCCCGCGCGGTGAACCTCTTCCGCGGTGGCCTCGGAGTAATGCAGGTGTGGCAGGACCGAGAAGGTGAGGGGATAGGGAAGGGAGAGGAGTTTGCGTGCCGCCTCCGGGTCCTGCCCCAGGTCATCCATCACTATCGCGGCGCGCAGCAGGCGTGGCACCTCCCGCAGGTGGATGCGACAGACGCGCTGCCCACGCCGGGTCACGTTGAAGCTGATCCAGTGCCGCCCGCCTCCGCCAGGGGCCAGTACCCACTGCGCCTCCAGCTTGTCCTTCTTAGCTTCCTGCTTCACAGCCGACAGCAGCGACGGGTAAACGCCCGAAGTCGCCAGCACTTGCCAGGAAGTATCGGTTTCTTGCCCATGGGGGGAGCCGGCCGGCTGCTTGATCCAGACCTGCGAGCCGCCGACGTTCGCGATCGAGTCCATAAATCGCCCTGCCAGCTCGCGGCGCTCCGACTCGCTCAAAGCGTGGCGACGAAATCCATGGCAGCCGCCGGCAATCAGTGCCAGAACCAGCGACAGAAGCAGAACGATTGGGACACCGATGCGGGCCGGAGTGGCCTGCGGCAACGGCGAGGGAGGCAGTTGGGAATCGCCAGACCGCGGGGCGAGGCTAGCTTTCTTGTCGGGCAGAGAGCGCACTGGTCAAGTGGCCTTGAGGGTCGTTGTGGGTTGGTTCAGAATCTCAAGGGCTTTGCGAAGTTGCAGATCATCCTTGCCGCCGAAGTGCTCAGGTCCTTCCGGCTGCGCCTCGTCTTCCGGATTTTCCGTGTCACTGGCGGCAGGCTGGACCACCGTGGGGTTGACGCCGTTGTCGTGGATCGCTTTGCCATCCGGCCCGTAATATTTGGCCACGGAAAGCAGCAGGGCAGAGCCATCGCCGACCGGAATGGGTTTCTGAAAGACGCCGACGCCGAAGCTGCGCACTCCTACCACTTCACCGCGCTTGTTGCCAAGAACCGCCGCGGCCACCAGCTCCGAGGGACCGGCAGTGGATTGATTGATCAACACAGCCAGCGGCAACTTCGAAACTGAGCCCTTCGGGTGGACCTCCAGTTCCTGGCGGGCGAATCGTTGGCCCGAAAGGTAGGTGACCAGACCTTTATCCAGAAAGAGGCTGGCTGTATCAACGGCCTCCTGCACATTGCCTCCCGCGCAGTTCCGCAAATCCAGGACAATCTTGCGGGCGCCCTGCGCTTCGAGCTCCGAGAGTTTGGACGAAATCTCCTGAGCTTTGCCTTTGTTGAAGCTGGCGATGCGCAAGTAGCCGGTCCCCTCGTCCGCCATCTTCGTGACGACGGGAGGGTAGTTCAGGATGGCACGCGTAGCCGTGATGCTCTGAGGTTCGCTCCGGGCTTCGCGAACCACCGAGACCGTCACGTTCGTGCCCGCCTGCCCCGCCAGCAGGCGTTCAAGCTGCAGGACCGAGAGTTCCCGGGCAGGAGTACTGTCGATCTCATCGATAAGGTCGCCGGGCTTGATGCCGGCTTTCTCCGCCGGACTTCCGGGCAGCACAGCCACCACCGTGGCGTATCCCATCCGCTTCGAGAGAAAAATCCCCACATCCGCAGGTCCCGGCTCGGGATGTTGTAGGTAGGCCTGATACTGCTCGGCGGTAAGGTATGTGCTGTAAGGGTCCAGCGACTCCAGCAGCCCGTGGATGGCGCCATCCGTGACTTTTTTTAGATCCGGCTCGGCAACGTACTCCTGCCGGATGCGGTTCAGAACCTCGCTGTAAACGCCCAGGTCACGGTAAGTCTCCTCAGTGGAGTTATTGTTCTTGCCCAGCAGTCCCCCCACGAGCGCGTAGAACATCACAATGAGGGAAACACTGATAAGTGTGGCGCGGATACGGTTTGTCATGCTGGAAAGACTCCTCCACCCTGGGCTAATGCTCCCCAGTTGCTAAGATTATAACACGGCATTTCCTTTGATGCACGAATGGCGTAGGGGGCTTCTCGAACCAGGCAATTTCTCCACGATTTTCGGGTCCTGGGGCGGCTGATGCAAAGCCCTATGCGCAGGGGCGGAGGTCCATCGTGGTCATTAACGGGGCCCTTTCGGGGGGATCGTGGCGTGCCAGGTCTCAGGTGACGGGCGGCTTGCCTTCGCGTGAAATCCCTTTCTTGGGAAGCCGGAGATCCAGCGGGCTGGCCGACTTGCGTTGGGATCGGCCGGCCAGTTCGGACTTCAGCAAATCGAACTTGCGGCTCACGTGCTTGCCGAGCTTTTGATTGACGAACCGTCCCTTTCCCATTGAGAAGCCTCACGACGACTAGCCAGCCCAAGCCGCGCGGCAAAAGGGCGCGGGCTACAACTCAGTTTCCAGGCCCGGAGCCTCATGCCCGGTCCCTGCCTCAGTGATGAAGGTCCCTGACATACGATCATGCCAGGTCAGGCTATCACTATCCACCCAGGCCCAGACGAAACCCAGCATAAGGGCTGAAAGCGAAACCAGCACGCCGAAGGCACGCCACAGAGACTCTCGCGGGGTCGGACAAACTCCCTGCAAGTTGCGGATATCACACCCCATCCACAGCAAGCCGGGCGTGGTGGAAGTGAGTGCAGTATATAGCGCGAAGTAGGCAAAGATGAAAATGATGCCGACCACGCCCAAGACCGCGAAGCTGATAGGATTGCGTGATAGGTGTCCCCCGGAACGCCAAAAGATGACCCCGAACAGTACTGCACCTGCAACCAGCACGAGGGCGTCGGCCAAACCGGCGAGGAACCGGCGGCCTACCGGCGCCAGGAACATTCTTTGGGGCTCCTCTTCCTTCGCCGTCATGGCCGATTCCGGCAGACCCACCACAATTTCCATCGCAGAGCTTTCGGGCGCCTCCAATACCATCTCCTCCCCGGGGAGGAGCACAGTTCTGCGCCCCGACGGAGATTCTTCCGATTTCTCCAGAGGGATTGTCCCGAGGGCGGGTACACTTGCCGGACGCGGCGCAGGGAGATCTTCGAGATCCAGGTCGAAGGCCGGCGCGCTTTCTTCCGGCATCCTTTCGGTATCATCGATGACCACGGGTGCCTCAGTTTGGTCGGATCCCTCGAAATCCAGTTCGAGACTCTCCCCGGAATCTGCGTTGCGCTGCAGCTTGGCCCGTCTCTTCCGAAAATCCTGGACCCGATTCGAGAGCACTTCTCTCCAGTCATGTGCAGAGTCTTCAGGCGGGGAGAGGTTGGCGGGGCGAGCGTCCTCAGTGGCCGCGAAAGACGGCGCAGGGGCAAGCGGGGGCGCTTCCGGAGCTGGCGGCTCCCGTTCTGACAGGATCGGCTCCGGTGGGAGTTTAGCCGGTGAGGCCGTTGAAGGAACCGATGGCGCACCAATCCCGTCCGGGAACAAAGTCGTGAAAGAGGACGAACCTCCCCTCCCTGCAGCCTTCGCAAACTCGAAGCCGCATTTCTTACATTGCGCCAAACCAGCGTAACTGACAAACCCACACTTGGGACATTTCACTGCAGGTCTCGAATCCTCCAGGCAGCATATACTGCAATCGGAGGCATCTTAGCAAAATCATGCGGAAGAACAAAGGGCTTTCGAGTAAAATGACCCATCTGCGCGCTCTCATGCATCTTTCTCCTCTTCGCGATCTTCCACGACGCGGCGGTTTGCGGCTTTGCGCCGCCTTCCTGCTCCTTTCGGCCCTCGCTGCGAGTTCTTCGGCGCAGCAAGCCCCCGCTGTGCCTGAACTCCAGGGCCCCGGGAAGGACGTCATCATTCATTCGGACACGCAACAAAAGGATAAAGATACCTACCATCTGCGCGGTCACGTTGAAATTGTTTACGAGGACATGCATGTGCACGCCGATGAGGCTTCCTTTGATATGGCTTCTGGCGAGGTGATGGCTCGCGGCCACGTGGTCTTCGACGACCCAAAGGGCCATCTGGTGGCCGATGAAGTCCACTACAATGTCAATACCAAGAAGGGCTGGTTTGCCAACGGAACGGGCTTCGTCCATCCCAAGGTACGTACCCGGCCGCGCGTCCTGAAGACGGAGAACCCTTTCTATTTCTCGGGGGAGAGCGTGGAGCGGGAGGACGAGGATACTTATATCGTCAATCACGGCCGCATGACCTCCTGCGAGTGTGAGAAAAAGGGCTGGTCAGTTTCTGCGCAGCAGGCTCGCATCACCGTTGACGACAAGATGGTCGCGCATGGTGCGGTCTTCCGCCTTCTCGGTATCCCCTTCTTCTATTTTCCCTTCCTCGAGGACTCCATTGCGCGCGAACCCCGGCAAACCGGGTTCCTGCTCCCCAATATCGGAAATTCTTCCCAGAAAGGCTACATTGTCGGCGATGGATTCTTCTGGGCCATTAATCCCAGCGCAGATTTGATGTTCGGCCTCGAGGACTTCAGCAAGCGGGGAGTTTCGGAGCGCGGAGAATTTCGGGCCCGGCCCAGCGCTAACGCGGACTTCACCGTCAACTACTTTGGCGTCAACGACAAGTATTCGGGCGTGACTGAGCAGTACGATGCTGTAAGTAATACCTACAAGAAGGTCCCGCTCCGCGCCCCCGGTGAAAGTATCCGCGCTTTCGGTAAGGACGACGACATCGGGGATGGCTTCCGCGCCGTCGTCAACGCGGACTACGTTAACACCATGGCCTTCCGATCAACCTGGTCGGGCACTTATACGGAAGCGGTCAGTTCGGAAGCCTTGCAATCCGGGTTCATGACCAAGAATTGGAGTGCCTATAGTCTAAATGTCTCCGCTGAGCGGTACGAGGACTTCCTCTCTACACAATTAGTCCCGGCGAACGCCGTCATCATCCGCCACCTTCCCAGCGGCGAGCTTTCGGGGGAGGACAAGCAAATCGGCAACTCGCCGGTCTATTTCTCATTTGAAGCTCAGGCGGACGCTGTGGGCCGCACCGAGCCGGGGCTGACGCTTCCCCTCCTGACCGACCGCCTGGATGTTCACCCTCAAATCCTGCTGCGTCCGAAGGAGTTCTGGCATTTTCATTTCACTCCCAAGCTCGGATTTCGGGCCACGCGTTACGGTGTCAGTCTGGCGCCGAACCACGGGCGCGTGGACCGCCTGCTCGCGGAGGTAGGGCTTGACCTGCGCCCACCTTCCCTGGAAAAAACATTCACCCAATCCTATCGGGGGTACCGCCTCAAGCATGTGATCGAGCCGGATATTCAATATAACCTCGTGCGCGCGAGCGACCGGGAAGACATCCTGAAGATCGTGCGCTTCGATGCCATGGATATTTTCACCGAAACGAACGAGGTCGAGTATTCGCTGACTAATAGCATTATGGCCCGAAAAGATGTCCCGGATAATTCACCGGACGCACCCCAGGCGAGGGATATCTTTTCCTGGCGTATTTCGGAGAAGTATTACTTTGACCCCACCTTTGGTGGCGCGTTGATACCCGGTCGAATCAACGTCTTTGCCTCAACTATTGACCTCACCGGATTCGCCTTCGAGCATGGGCAGCGGTTTTCACCGATCGAATCCGTGTTCAAGTTCGCTCCCTTCTCCAACTATGATACGGAAATCCGCACCGACATGAATCCCAGCGGAACCGGCGGCGTTGTGGATGCCGGCATCACTTCCCACGTGAAACGCGGGTTGCTGGGGCTCACCTTAAAGGACTTCTTTATTAACCACTCGTCCTACCTGGGTTCATTATTGGGAACCACCACCTTCCCCACCCTACCGGCGCCTTTGACCGCCTTTAACTTGCTCGGCACAGTGCTGACTTATGGCGACCCGAACCGCCGAGGGCTGAGCGGTGCATTCGGATTGGATTACAACTTTCAGCAGAAGATAGTCCAGCACGTGGTCAGTCAGGTCAGCTATAATTTCGGGTGCTTCGCAATCGATATCGAGTACCAGGACTTCGACCTGGGACCGCTGCGGCATGAGAGCCAGTTCCGCGTGGCGCTGGCGCTGGCCAACGTCGGGACCTTCGGCAACCTCAAACCGCGGGAAAGATTGTATTGAAGAACCGGGGTTCGGGACTCGGGATTCGAGACTCCAACCCCGAGTCCCGCATCCCGAGTCCCGACTCCAGCACTATGGACAATTGATTAAGGACCACAGCAAACCATGCCTTTCCCCATTCACCGGCCTCGGCGCTTGCGACGGACGGACGCGCTGCGCAGCTTCGTGCGCGAAACCCGCCTGAGTGTGCGCTCTCTCGTCTACCCGCTTTTCGTCTGTCCGGGCACGCAGGTCAAAGACGAGATCAAATCCATGCCGGGCAACTATCGCTGGTCCGTGGACCGGCTCGTCGAGGAGTGCAAGTTTGCACAGGACCTGGGCGTCCCGGCAGTCATTCTGTTTGGCATTCCCGAAAGCAAGGATGAGATCGGCTCCGGCGCTTACGCTCCTGACGGCATCGTGCAGCGTGCGGTGCGCGCCCTGAAGAAAGCGGCGCCGGATCTGCTCGTCATCTGCGACGTCTGCCTGGATGAGTACACCAGCCACGGCCACTGCGGTCTCATCAAGAACGGCGAAGTCGATAATGACTCCACCTTGCCGCTGCTGGCGAAGACTGCCCTGACGCAGGTCGAGGCCGGCGCCGACATCGTCGCCCCCTCCGACATGATGGACGGCCGAGTGGGAGCGATTCGCCTGGAACTGGATGCGCACGGGTTTACCCAGACGCCCATCCTGGCTTACGCGGCGAAATACGCTTCGGCGTTTTACGGTCCCTTCCGCGAGGCGGCGGATTCCGCTCCCAAGTTTGGCGATCGCAAGTCTTACCAGATGGATCCGGCCAATCAGCGTGAGGCGATGCGCGAGATCGCGCTGGATCTCGAGGAAGGCGCGGACATCATCATGATCAAACCTGCGCTCCCTTACCTGGACATCATTGCGTTGGCGCGGCAGCAGTTTGATGTGCCCCTCGCGGCTTACCAGGTCAGCGGCGAGTTCTCGCTTATCGAAGCCGCGGCGCGCCTAGGCTGGATTGATCGGGAGCGGACCATTCTCGAAACGTTAACTTCAATTCGCCGCGCCGGCGCTGATATTATCCTCACCTATTACGCCAAAGAGGTGGCCCGCCTACTGGACTGAGGACGCGATGGGCCAACTTCGAACCCGCGATCAGCTTAGCTGGCGTCGCGGCTTCTTGCCGCGGATGGTGCTGGCCGCGGTCGCGGTGGGGTGGGCCGCATCGCTCCTGGTAGCGAGAGTCCGTCCGATCCTCGATCTCTCCCCGGCAAAGCTGGCGGGCGCTCAAGGCCAAAGCGCCCTCGCCACCACTCGTCCTCGTCCCCCCAAGCACTCGGCGCTCGACCGGCGCATCGACCAAATCTTGGGGATGAACGAGGCACGACGCGGCTTCTGGGGCATCGAGGTTGCCGAGCTTCCCAGCGGCAAATTGCTCTATCAACGCGACGCGGAACATCTCTACATCCCGGCGTCCAACATGAAAATGTTCTCGACGGCAGCGGCCCTCGAGAAGCTCGGCGCCGATTACGTTTTTCGAACGACCGTGGAAAGCGATGCCGCACCGGATGCGCAAGGACGGGTAGCCAACCTCTATCTCGTGGGGCGTGGGGATCCGAATCTCGGCAGCCGCACCTTCCCGTATAAGTTCAAGGGCCCCCAACAACCTGCGGATAAGTTCCTGCAGGAGCTGGCCGACCAAGTCAGTGCGCGCGGAGTGCGCGAGGTATCGGGCACGCTGGTCGCCGACGACAGTTATTTTCTTTGGGAGCCCTTCGCACTGAACTGGGCCGCCGACGACCTCCAATGGGGCTACGGGGCGCCCGTCACGGCGCTGGCCTTCAACGACAACTCACTCACTCTGCATGTTCAGCCAGGCGGGAAGGCCGGTGACGACGCCCTCGTGCGCCTGGAACCGCTGGCTGATTATTACCGGTTCGAGAGCCGGGTTGAGACGAGCGCAGCCGGAACGGAAAAGCGCATTTTCCTCGAACGCTTGCCCGGCTCGATGCAACTGGATGTTTGGGGTCAGATCCCCGCTGATAACGGCGAGGACACCGATACTGTGGCCATCTTGAATCCTCCCCAGGTGGTCGCGGAACTTTTCCGGCGCGCCCTGGAAGCGCGGGGAATTGCAGTGCGAGGGCAGATCGAAGTTCGCCATTTCACGCGCCTCGAGGCTGTTTCGCTGCCGGACCCCGCGCCGCAGTCGCCGCCTCGCGTGGTACTGGCCGAACACACTTCGCCTCCCCTCCGTGAAGCGATTAAGGTCATCAACAAGGAGAGCCAAAACTTGCACGCGGAGATGCTGCTGCGAACCCTCGGCCATGTCGTGAAGCACTACGGCAGCTTGACTGTGGGCCTGGAAGCGCTCAACGCCTTTGCCGAGCAGCAGGTCGGCATCCTGCCTGGTGAAACCTGTTTTTCCGATGGTTCGGGGCTTTCGCGCGAAGACCTGGTTGCGCCACACGCCGTCGTGAAGCTGCTTCTCTACATGGCGCGCTCGCCGCGCTTCCCGGTGTTCTTCGATTCCTTGCCGGTGTCCGGCATCGACGGCACCCTGGCCAGTCGCCTGGCAGAAGACCGCGTGCGGGGCAGAATCCACGCCAAGACGGGGTCGGTTGAGCACGTCAACACGCTTTCCGGCTACATGGACTTGCCCTCGGGAAAGCGCCTGGCCTTCTCGATCCTCGCAGGTAATTATCCCCTCAAGGACAAGGCCGGTCCGGCCACGCTCGACGCGATTACCTTGGAGATATACAACTGGTTTTCGCACCGGTAATCATGCTGTAACGTCGTTGTCGGAATATCCTCGCTTACCGAATGTCCCCAGGGGAAAACAAAACCATGAAAACCGTCACGGTATTTGGAAGCTCCTTGCCCGAGGAAGGCAGCGCGGTCTATGCCGGAGCGCAACGCTTGGGCCGATTGTTGGCTGAAGCAGGCTACGCGCTCTGCAACGGCGGTTACCAGGGCCTGATGGAAGCGACGGCGCGGGGGGCGCGCGAAGCCGGCGGGCACACCGTCGGGATCACTTGCGCGCTTTGGTCAAGTCCGGCCAATTCCTGGATCGTGGAGGATGTTCGGACGCGAACCTTCAGCGAGCGGCTGATGACGCTCATCGAACGCGGCGACGCCTACGTCGCCCTTCCCGGCGGCACCGGAACCTTGGCGGAACTTGCGCTGGCCTGGGAGATGATGAACAAAAGGACGCTCTCCAAAACCGTGGGCGGGCGGAAGCCGCTGTTGGTGATGGCGCCGTACTGGCAGCCCGTCATCGATTGCTTGCGGCAGGAAGGGCAGCTCAACCACGGCGACCCCGGCCGGATAGCCGCCGCCATGGACATCGTCACGCTCATCCGCACTCCGGAACAGGCGCTGGAATACTTGCGCAAGAATCTCTAGCGCCAGCGATTGCCCACCGGCGCGCACGGCAATTCTTGCTACAATTGGTGGGCGCCCATGACCCAATCCGATTCCTCGATTCACAGAGCCATCGACCCGTTCTCCCGCGAGGTGCTGGAATTTGCTGCCGTGGTCGAGCTGCTGCACAGCTATCTTTCCGGGCCCATCAGCGAGCCTTTGCTCAACCAAGTCGAGCCGCACACGAATCTCGATTTGATTCGCCGCGATCTGGAGCTGGCGGGCGAGACGCGCGAGTACTTGCGTGAGAGCCCCCGCCCCAGCCTGGCAGCGCTCCGTGACCCGCGTCCGCTGTTCGAGAAGCTGCGCGTGGAAGGAGTGTCTCTGGCGGGGCTCGAAATCCTGGCGCTGGTGGAAGTGGCACGGGCGACCCTCGATATGCACCGGCTGTTTGCTGAGCATGCGGCGCCGCGCCTGGCTGAACTCGCGCGCGCACTCGCGGACTTCCGCGGCCTGGTAGCGGAACTGGGCGGCAAGATTCATCCCGACGGCACGGTGGATTCTTCCGCGAGCGCGGAACTCGGACGTCTGCGCCGGGCCATCGAGCGGCTGCGAATCGACATCCAGACGAGCTTGGAGCGGATGCTGCGGCGCTTCGCGCAGGAGGGCGTGTTGCAGGACGCGGTCGTGGCGATTCGCAACGACCGCTTTGTGATTCCTGTGCGCGTGGAAGACAAGCGGCGCGTCGAGGGTGTGGTGCACGGAGCGAGTTCTTCAGGTGCCACGGTCTTCATCGAACCCATGGAGACCCTCGCCCTTAACAACGAACTGGTCGAGATGGAAGACCGCGAATATGCGGAGATTGAGCGGATCTTGGGCGAGTTCAGCGGCAAGCTGCGGGAGCGGCGGGAGGACCTGGGCCGGGCGGCGGAAATCCTGAGCCAAATCGACCTGGGTTTTGCCAAAGGAGAATTCAGCCGGCAGTACGACTGTTGCATACCCGAGTTTCCCTCGGAGCGGGCGCTGTGGCTCGAAGGGGTTCGCCACCCGCTGCTGGAAAAGACCTTGCGCAGCCGGGGACGGCGGCCTGTGCCGCTCAGCCTGGAACTCGAAGCGCCGCACACCCTGATGATCATCAGTGGGCCGAACACCGGCGGCAAGACGGTGCTGCTCAAAACCCTGGGCATCGTGGTGCTGATGGCGCAGGCGGGAATTCCGGTGCCGGCGAGCGCAGCGCGGCTGCCGCTGTTCGGACGTGTGCTGGCGGACATCGGCGACCAGCAATCCATTGCGGCCAGCCTCAGTACCTTTTCCGCCCACGTGACCAACATCGAGGCGATGGCGGAAGTGTCGGAGAGGAACGACCTGGTGCTGCTCGACGAAATCGGCGCCAGCACGGAGCCCAGCGAAGGCGCGGCGCTGGCGGTGGCCATCCTTGAACACTTTCGCCAGCGCGGCTCGATGACCATGGTGACTACCCACCATTCGCGTCTGAAGGCCTACGCGGCGGAGACAGTGGAGGCGGTGAACGCCGCCATGGAGTTCGATGAGGCGACTTTGCAGCCGACTTTCCGGCTGCTGGTCGGATTGCCGGGTAAGTCCAGCGCCCTCGACATCGCCGCGCGCCTGGGTTTGCAGCCCAGCATCGTAGCGAAGGCGCGTTCACTGCTTCATCCTGCAGACGCCGAGGCTGCCACGCTGGTGGCTGGCCTCCACCAACAGCGGACGGAAATGGAAAGCAAGTTGGAAGCGCTCGAAAAGCAGAAGCAGGACTTCGCGGAACGCCGCGAGCAGTGGGAACAGCAGTTCCAGCAAGACCGCCGGACGAAGCTGCGGGAACTCGATAACCGCTTGGATGAAACACTGCGCCAGTATGCCAAAAGCTGGGAGCAGTCGTTCGAGGAACTGCGCAGGCAGGCCGTGCCCGCCAAGGTGGTGGCGCGCGGAGAGCGGCGGGCCGCAGGTCTGGTGCGCGAGGCGCGGGAAGAGTGGAATACCCATGTGCTGGAGTCGCTGGACATGCCCGCGACGGCGCCCGAAGCGCCCCCCATCGCGCGGTCGCTCGCGGTCGGCGATCAGGTGCAGGTGGCGCATTTGTCAACCCCAGGCGTCGTGACGGCATTACTAGACGGTGAACATCTGGAGGTGACAGTGGGCCGCCTCAAGATGCGCGTCAACCGGGAGGAGGTCCGGCTGCTGATGCCCGGAGGCGCAATCTCACCGGGACCAGTGGGAGCTGCGCCTGCCAGCGCCGAGGTTCCGGAGGAGTTCAACGTCATCGGGAACACGGCGGAAGAGGCGTGCGAGCGCGTGGATAAGTTCCTGGACCAGGCCTCTCTGAGCGGCCGCTCCCGATTGCGGATCATCCATGGCCATGGAAAAGGCATTCTGCGCAAGACCCTGCACGAGATGTTCTCCCACCATCCTCATGTTGAAAAATTCTACCTGGCGCCGCAACAGGAAGGGGGGGCCGGCGCGACCATCGTCGAACTGAAGAACTAGCGGGCTTGATATTCGGGACTTGACCATTTGAGTTTGCCGAACCGATTGCGATGGCAAGACCCCTCACCTGGCGCGGGCCGCGTGAGGGGTCACGGATCGCCCGTCTGAGGTGAAAACTCGCTAGCGGTTGGTTAGATAGTCATTCGGGCTTGCCCTCCCAAGCCAGCCGCAGTTCCTATCCCTCAATACGCACAGTACCGGGCGACTTCACGCAGAGCATGTGCGTGGAACCACGATTTATGCGGGCAAGCTTTGCTTCGAGGGGGGTGATTCAGGAGGTGTTGGATCGCTTGGAGTTGCGGCGGTGATTACCTTTACGCAGACAATTGCGAACCACCTGGACGAGTTCATCTGACTTAATGGGCTTGTTAAGGTACTCGGTCGCGCCAGCATTCATTGCTTCCAGGTAGGTATCCACTTCACCATACGCGGTCAAAATGATGACTGGAATTTCGCTCCCCTGCCTCCGCATGGCCTGGAGGATGTTGATGCCGTCGCAATCAGGCATGCGTAAATCGCAAATGACTAATTGGAAAGTGCTGGAACGCAGAAGATCGACGGCCTCACAGGGATTAGCAGTCGCCATGACCGCGAATTTCTCACCTGACAAGATACGCTGGAGGACGCGCAGGAAATGTGGGTCATCGTCAATGATCAAGATGCGGCCGCTGATCTCCTCAGCCACGGATTTCTCCGCCCCGGAGTTTGCCGACTTCCACTCAGAATGTCCGATTGCGTCCCACATGCTGCAGCATCCGCAGTGCGTGAATTCTATCCTCGGCGCGCCTGTCCTGCTGCGCAGCACGTAAAGCGCCAATTCTGACCGCATGACGTGTGGTAGAACCGGATCCGACGGACGTGACACTCTGTCAGGAGGTGGCAGTCACCCTCTGGGGCCAGATGATGGACCGAGTTTGTAAGAACGGGATGCGAGGGGAGGCCCCCCCTTACGGATGGGGGCCCGAGTCGTCGTTCGCAGGAAGTCCGAGTCCTAAGCCGCTCGCGTTGCAGAACTGGCAGATTCCTTCTTGCCTAAGCGACGGCGAATCGTGCGGGGATTGATCTGCAGCAGTTGTGCGGCACGCAGACGATTACTGCGCGTGTGTTGCAATACAGTACGGATGACCGTGTCGTGAATCTCCCGCATCGTAGTTCCGATCGAGAACGTCAGTGTAAAGGTCGGTTGCATTTCCATGGGAGTAATCTCTTTGAGGGGACTAACAGGCCTGGGACCGGCAACAACGTCCTTCACGTCGGCCGGGCCACGGGGATTAAGAAAAGGCTTCATTTATGACCTCCTGGATCACAGGCGCCTTGGCAGCCGCCCTTTTGTCAGCATTTTAGGTTCCTTTTCGTCCGTCTGGATGTTATTGAAAGATAGTGCACGTGGACAAATCTGCCCATCAGAAAGCGGACAAATTGGGTAGCCACACACAACTCCATGAGGCTTTTGCCCCAAGATTAGCCCTTGGCGTGGAATGTTGAGCGCGTCAGATTGGAGGGAAGGGCCCAATTTTTCGCGCGTTTTCAAGGGAATATGGACTATGGACAATTATGTCCGGGTGGCAATAGGGATGCCAAATATTGTAAACTTAGGACAGAAGGATTTGGGATTTGCGCCTAGCCATCAGGAGCCATGAATGGGTGATCGGCAATCGAGTATGGATAGATTTCTGCAATTCTTCAGTTCTCTGAAATGCGGACTGCTACTCCTCGCCGGGCTGGGAGTGGCCGTCATCCTGGGGACGCTGATCCTTCAGAAGCCCATGGTCCAGGAGGGGCAGATCGAACAGGTCTATGCTCCGCAGACGATCCGACTCCTGAACGCCTTGGGTCTGTTCGACGTCTTTCACACCTGGTGGTTCATACTGCTTTTGGGATTATTGGGAGCCAATATCACATTGGCATCGATTGAGCGCTTTCCCCAGGTGTGGCGGTTGTTTGTCCGGCCGCATTTCCTGGCCGACGCAGCTTTCATTCGAGCCCTGCCGTTCCAGCGGGAGATACCGCTGGACACTCACACTCCCAAGGAGGCGATGGCGGTGGCCAGCCGCAAACTTCAGGATCTGGGTTACGCTCCCCGCCCGGAAGCACTTCGGCAAGGCACGCTTTACATTGAAAAGCACCGCGTAGCGCGACTGGCTCCTTATATAGTGCACGCCAGCCTGCTGGTCATCTTTGCAGGGGCGATCGTTGACGGCGCGCGCGGCTATCGCGGATTCATCAGTCTGCGGCCGGGGACGCGCACCGATACGATCGAGCCTATGGCCATGCCGGCGGCGCCGCGACGGCTGGGCTTTGCCATCCGCTGTGACGCAGCGGGTATGGATCGTTACCCGGACGGCTCACCGCGGCAATATTGGAGCCGTCTGGCGGTGGAGGAAGACGGCCGCGAGGTGACGCGCAAGCAGATATCAGTAAACGATCCGCTCACGTACAAAGGAGTGCGTTTCTTCCAGGCGAACTATACTCCCACTGGCAGCCCTCACCAACTGGTTATGGAGGCGAGTTGGCTCGATAACGGCGCGCAGAAGCACCGCACGCTTACGCTGATTCCGGGGGCGCCGGCGCAGTTGGATGAGCAAGGCAGCGTGGTGGAGTTGGCCGACTTCATCCCGGACTTTGTCCTGGACGGCAACCAGATCACCTCGCGTTCTGATGAGCCGCGCAACCCCGCCATCCATCTGCAAGTGACGCGGCCCGGCGGCCAGCGCTCCAACGCCTGGATTCTGGCCAAGTCACCGGAATTGAATCCGCCCAACGATACGGGGATAAACTTCCGCTTTGTAAACGTAGAAATGGAGAACATGACGGGATTGCAAGTGGCGTACGAACCCGGCCAGTGGCTGATCTGGGGAGGGTGCTTGTCGCTGACCTGCGGCTTGATGATTGCGCTTTACCTCGCTCACATCCGCATCTGGGGCGTAGCCGGAGTCGATCGCAAGGGTCGGCCGGTGCTGTTCCTGGGCGGGCAACCGAGCAAGTATCGCGAGAACTTTGAGCGCAAGTTCCAGGAGTTGGCGCACGTACTAGAGATGACGTTGAAGGACGCGAGCGTAAAGGATGAAGTGGGCGTCCCGGCGTAAAGTGAACGGCACTGCCGGGGGGTCTTGGGGCTGCACAAGTTGAATTAACTTGAATAAACTTTACTAGGGTAGGGTATCAGAGGGGTGCGGGGCCCCACCCACAGTCGGGCAATATGTCCGAAATAAAGCGAGGGAACACGACATGGCGAAAGTGATGACACAGACCGCCCAGCGCGACCAGCAGAACGCGGCAAGCTGGATTCTGCTGGTAGTCAGCGTGACTGTGCTGACGGTAATGGCTATTTCGGTCCCGCACCTGGTGGGGCGCGAGGGATGGCTGACGGGTGAAAAATTCCTCTACCTGGCGCTGATAGCCTATTTGGGCGCGGGCATTTTGTACGGATTGGCGGCAGCGCTGCGCCATAGCCAACTGCTGGCGGGCGCGGTGGCGCTCACCCGGGGTGGATTTCTGCTCCACACGATGGCCATCGCGGTGCGCTGGGCGAGTTCCGGGCATCCCCCGCTCTCGAGTATCTACGAGATGGTGCTGGTATTTTCTTGGGGCGTGGTGGCGCTGCACGAAGTGGCGGAATGGAAATTCGAGTTGCCCTTCCTGGGAGCCATCACCGTACCCATCGCGGCGCTGGCGCTCATCCTGATGCAAGTTCTGCCCGGGGAGATCCGGCCACTGGTGCCGGCGTTGCAGTCGACCTGGCTGCAGATTCACGTGACGCTGGCCATGCTGAGCTATGCGGGTTTCACGATCTCATTTGCGGTGGCGCTGCTCTATCTGGTCAAGGACGGCGCCACCACGCGCAGTTTTCTGAGCTGGAGCGCGGGGCTGGTGCTAGGCGTATACCTGACCATCGTGGCAACCTCGGTAAGCGCCGGCATGGCGCTGACCATGCCCGCCTGGGACGCGGCGACGCGGGAAAAGGTGATGCTGGCGCCGCGGCAGGCGCTGCTGGTGCCCATTGCGTCGCTGGGCTGGCCTTTTGTGATTGTGCTGGCACTCGCGGCCTTAACGCTGGCGCTGAATCTCCTGGCCACCTTCTCCGCCCAGAAGGGCCGCTGGGAGAACCTGGCACGGCGCGCCTTCCTGGCCACCCTTTTCGGCCAGGGGCTGGCTCTGGTACTCCTGATCCTGAAGGTGAACGCCGGGTCTTATTACGTTCCGCAATACAACCAGAGCTTCGGCGTGCACTTGGCGGCCAGCCCGTTCCTGCTGGCGGGCGTGGTGACGGCATTTTTCGCTTCCCTGGCCTGGGAAGTGCTCCGCTGGAAGCGCGATGCCATCGTCGATTACCTCCCCAGCGGCGACAAGCTGGATGGACTGATTTACAAAACCGTGGCGATTTCCTTCCCCTTGCTGACCCTGATGATTATCGCCGGCGCCTACTGGGCCAATCGCACCTGGGGCTCGTATTGGAGCTGGGATCCGAAGGAAGACTGGGCCCTGATCACCTGGCTCACCTACGCGGGTTACCTGCACATGCGGCTCACACGCGGGTGGCGCGGCCGGCGCTCGGCCTATTTCGCCATCATCGGTTTTGGTGTCGTGATGTTTACCTTCTTCGGCGTTACCTACCTGCTGCCCGGCTTGCACGCCTACGCGTGAGCGGAGGGCGGTCGCGCTACCTCTGCTTTGATCCCCGCAGGGGATCGATACAATAGCCGGGGGCGTTGCCCCATAAGCGTTAACCTACAGAATCCTGCAAAATATACTGACAACCGCTGCTGTAGCGGCGGTCTGCGACCGCCGGGTTTTCGGCGCTCATAGAGCGCCGCTACAGAGAATGAACGTCACGATATTCTGCAAGATTCAATAGATCCACGAACGCTGACGCTGTCATCCTGAGTCCCGGTTCTTTCGGGACGAAGGATCTGCATTTGCCTTGGTTACTGAAAAAACCCCTGCAGATCCGTCGCGCAGTTTACCCTGAGCGCAGCGAATGGGCTCAGGATGACAGCGAGCGTAGCGCATCAGACCAGCGGTGTTGAGGTCCGCGGATTTTCCTTGCCCATGGGGAACGAGTCGAGGACCTACAAGACAGGCGCGCTACGTAGGCTTCAAACTAACGAGGACGGATTGCGGCAAGATCACCCGCAGGCGGTACCGATGGTGCGACGCTGTAGGAGTTGAGGGAGTTCGTTCTACCCAGCAGCGTTTATCGCGGGTAATCGTCGAGGGAAGGTTCTTCTACCGCGATCCTGCACGGGCACAGGGCACTTGCACGAATAGGCCGTTATACGGCCAAGTGGGCCATGTTTACCCACACGGTGGTTATTTCTTTTAGGGAGTAACCAGAGGTAGTGACGATCTGCCCCGAATCGGAAACCAACGAATAGCTATGCCCAGGAGGGTCGCGCGATCATACAGACTATTTTGGAGGCTGCTCCTTGGGCGTTGTATCCTTGAGGCGGTTCAACTCCACAAGCGAGCCCTGATACTCCTCAGAATTCCTGTCGGCCGTTTGTTGAGCCTTCTGGAACAGAACCTTGGCCTCCTCTGAATGTCCGCGATTCAGCAGGCGCTCGGCAATGTAAAAACATGCAGCCCCCTCAATGTCGGGGTGAATGGTCATCTTCTCAGCGGCGGAGGGATGGTCCATACAACATGCGTCAGCATATGCCACGCCGTAACCCGCCCGGGCCATCGACAGAAGTTGGGCTGACGTGATCGTGCCCAGATAGTACTGGATTACCGGCCCCGGCCAGTATTTCAACTCCTCTTTGATTCTGGGGGCCCTCTCTCGCAGCTCCTGACTCGCTTTTTCTCCAAGCTTAGCTTCAGTGAGATACAGCCAGATATCGTAATCCGGACGATTAAATCGAGCGAAATCTTCCCTGGCAGCCCGTAACTGTCCCATGAAAAAACGTGCCAGACCGCGATGATAGAAACACCATGAAGCATTTTGTTGTTGGTTGGCGACATCATCAAAGTCGCGGATCGCGCGCTGGTAATCGCCCTTGTATAAGTAAGCGAGGCCTCGGTGTGAAAAATAGGCGAAATCTTTGACGCTTCCCGTACTGCGTCGCTTTATTACTTCGTCAAAATCGCGGATCGCAGCATCGTAGTCCCCTTTATCGTAGTAAGCGTCACCCCGCGCCCAAAAGGTGAACCATTCCCCTGGATTCAGTTGGATTGACCTGCTGAAATCATGGATCGCCCGGTCGTAGTCACGGCCCTGGTAGTAAATCGAACCTCGCATCGAAATGGCATCGGCATCGCCGGGGCGCAGTTCGATCGCGCGGCTCATATCCCGGAGCGCGCCCTTATAATCATACATGTACATATCCGCTGTACTCCGCTCTTTGAAAGCTCCGGCGTAATCCGGCTTCAGCCGAATGGCCTGGGTGAAATTCTGAATGGCTTGCGCAAAGTGTCCCCCGCTGGCGCAACCCTTGCCCCGATTGAAGAACATCTCGGCGTTGGCCGCTCGGTCCGTTTTCACTGGGGCGGTTGTATTGTGATCATTAATGGCTTCGCAACTAGGGAACGATTCCTCTGCGTTTCGCTCGGACTCGCTGCGGGGATGAACCCTAGACACCTGCGCTGAACCGGAACTGGCGAGCATGCAAAGTAGAAGGAGATAGATCGCAATGACTCGGAACAAGCTAGCACGCATGGCAGCGAGGGTGATTAGCATATTCTACCCCCAACGCGCGAATCGTACGGGTCATCGGGCGCTTCGTCAAGATTACTCCCGTGCGCAGAAGGTTGCGGTTCTTCATTCTTGTTTGGGCGTTTATGGCGGGCTGGCGCAGAGCCCCGACTTCTGGGCTCTGCGATCTTCATTCTGTCCTAATCCACATCAAATCGCACAGCTGCGCTCGCTGTGCGCCAGCCTGCCGGATTCATGTGCATGTACTCCAGGCGTTCATTTAATTCCCTCGCTTGGCGGACAAAACGATCCCAGTATTGATGCTGCCAAAGCGGTCCGCAGGTCCCTCGCCGGGCGTGAAGGCGCAGCATCATGATTTTCTTGGCTTCATGGAGTACATGCTCGATCAACAGCGGATGCTACGGCCAGACCAGGGCATGCCAATGGTCAGGCATCAGGACATAGCCGCAGAGCAGAAACCCTAGCCGCCGCCGCGATGTCTCCAGAACATCGATAAGCAATGCGTATTCCGATTCGTTGAATCGCCGCAAGCGCCGGCGAAGGTTCACACTGAGAAAGAAGATCACGGCAGTGTGGCGGAGGCGATGGACGTTGGACACGCCCGCAGGTTACCACCACGCCCCAAGGCCATCAAGCACCCACGTCAAGCGCCACAATTGCGGCTATTATCAACCGAGGTTGTCGCATCAAGGGAAAAGCCCACGGACAGAAAAGCACTGTCCGTGGCTACCCGCCCTCGCCCCCGTGATGAGAGGGTAGGAATTGGCACTTGCACGAATAGGCCGTTATACATCCATGTGAAATGTGGAACGGTATTTGGGACTAAAAGCGAGGATCTCTTTGCAGATTCGGTGCTTGTTGCCGAACTAATTCCCGCGAGGTTCTTGGGGACTGGTAATAGAATGGTCGACCTTCAGCAAGACTGGTTCTGAGGGACAGGAGCTCACTTCAACGACATCTGAATCGAATCCGGTTCGGGCCTGATTCTCGTTCTCGGCCCGAAGATACACGGCACCGGGAAAGACAGCGAAAACCGCTCCCTCGCCGTTCGCATCGCCTCGCCACCCAGGGGCGATATCAAACCAACGCGTTTCAGCATATGCAAGGGTTACAAGATCGGACGGTAAGGATTTATGGTCCTCGTCGATCACATGCACTCGAATCCAACAAGGTGCTCCCTTTTTGATTCGCATCTCCGGCAATACCTTCTGCTCCCCCGGCTCCAGGTCTATCACCTGCGCCTCGGCCCGGCTTTTGACCCCTGGAAAATAGAATGGTCGATACGGCGCCTCTTCCGTTGCGGGGTAAGTAAGCGCGAGAATATACTTACCCGGCAAGAGATTATCGATTACCAGGTTGCTCTTTTCGTCGGGAAACACATTTCTCACAAACTCCCCGCGTTCAGCAGTCGTGAGAGTCAATTCGAAGTTATCATTCGACGGGAGCGAGCCGCCATCTGCGTCCACAATGTGGGCTGTTATTGACCCACTGGCTTGGGCGCACACCACGACCGACGTGCAGCGGCCCTCTGCCATCGTGAACTCCAGAGATCCACACAATCCTTGCAGGGGCCCAATCCATCTCCCGGTGATTGGCTCAAAGCCCTTGGGAAAATCAACACTGGCTTTATACCGTCCCGGATCGAGCACGCCCCGAAACAAACCTCTGCCATCACTTACAAAGTTGTACTCATGGCCCCCTCCCAGGAGATGGATCTTCGTCGCAGGTAATGGAAAGCCGGTAAAGGGAAGCCACTTTTGGAACCTTGCTTCTCCCGAGATTTCCGTTGGAGTCTTCCCTTTTTTTAAGTTGCGGAAATATTCGAGTTCTGTGCTCGTTTGGTCTGCCGGACGCATCTGGTCGCAGTCCATGAGTGCCTCGATGATGCTTTCCCTCATCAGATGAGTTCGAACGAGATACGACCGACCGATATACTCAGTCATCGCCGGGTCTTGGTAACAGGCCGGTCCCATTCCCAGGGTGACGTCGGACGATGTCTCACCTTCCAAAAGTTCAATAATATGGAATGTCATTATGTTGAAACCGGCATACGATCCTGGCGGCTTCGCGGCCGTTAACGTACCAACAAAGACAAGCGCAGAGGTGGGGTCGCGGTCGCATATCGACGTAGGAGTCTCAGCGGCGCAAATGGGACGCCAGAGATAGACCGTCAAGACAATCAACGGAAGCGTAAGGCATCGGCCGAGCAGGGTGCACCGCATAATGAGCGATCACCTGCGACACATCGTATCATGAGTGGCGTGCCGCGCCCCCGTGACTTTCGTCCGAAGACATCCAAGGGTCGGCCTGCGGCAGTATTTCAGACGCCCCCCGGCGGGACCGAATTTCCTCGCCACCCAAGATTTCTGCGGTTCCTTCAGGACTTACGTTCACCTTGACGGTATGTCGCGAACCCAGACAAGTGCTGGGGATCATCAATGCCCCAGATGGCGCAAGGGCTCCTCGGAAATGGGGTTTGGGGAAGTAGCTCCTCGTTAGTCGCCCAGTGTTTGTCGACGAATCTGTAAGGGCAATCCGAAGTTCTGGCCGAGCCAAGGCGTACCCGCTTTGATCCCCGCAGGGGATCGATACAATAGCCGGGGGCAACGCCCCCGGAAAACGCGCCGATTAGAATCCGACCCTGCAAGGGTCGAATCCGGGTGACATCAGGCCGGTCTTGCCTCCCGCGGCCCAAGGTCATGCGACCCCTGCGGGGTCGGGTGCATCCCACAACGCGCGTTCCCGGGGGCGTTGCCCCATAAGCGCTAAGATAAGCTGTGTTTATTTTGGCCCCGGAGGGGCCAACCGTGAATAGCCGCAGGTTTTAACCTGCGGATAACAGAAGCTACGCGACCGCCCAACCCCAACGGGGTTGACCCTCCAAGAGGTCGGCCCCTCCAGGGCCGGAGCCATTTCGGGCCTAATGTTTCCGTAGGCTTCACCTACGGCTACTCACGGTATCCCGCTTCGCGGGAACGGGACGCATAGAATCGACCCCATGCTTATCTTAGCGCCTATGGGGCGTTGCCCGCGGCTATTATCTTGTGCCCTTGCAGGACACGAAGCAGGCAACAACGTGCCGAGGTGCGCTATCGCGGGCATCTCTCAAACTATGACCCGATATCGCCCCTGGCGGGGCTCAGCACCCCTGCGGCTGGATTCTTTCCCACGGCTGGCTCGCCGTGGGCCAAATGACGACGCCCGCTACGCGGGCTTTCAGGCACCGCTAACCGTCATTCTGGCGCCTATGGCAGATGGTGGTGCCCCCCCACAGGGTCGGGAGGACCGCCTGCTGTCATTCCTTGGACAACAGCTCGATAGCCTTTAACGTTTTTCGGGTCATGGCGGTCACAAATACGCAGGACAAGAGCAAGCTGTTAGCCTGTGCAAGCACGATGACTACCACCGAAAAGACCAATATTGTTTTGACGTCGGACGCCGCGCTTGCCAAACTAGTGATGATAATGGAGCATACGAAACCCTACGCACAAGGATACATGAAAGCATAGACAAAAAGTGCTTGACTCTTCTGGATCTCCCCGTTAATGTCACCTAGTACTCAGGGCCAAAACAAGTCTACATAAAAATCAGTCGATCCTAGGTGGGCCATGACTCCACTCCAGTTAGTGCGGCTCCCCGACTTGATGAAACGCGGCGAGGGCTTGCCGGAAGTCGCTATTGCGCTCATCGATGGCCCCGTTGCCCGCGACCTTCCCGACCTCGCCAACGCCGCCATCCGTGAAATTCCAGGAAAGCTGAAAGGAACCTGCGCTCGGGCGGACACCATGGCCTGCTCCCACGGTACCTTTGTGGGCAGCATGCTCGCGGCCCGCAGAGGTTCTGCCGCTCCGGCGATCTGTCCCGGGTGCACGCTGCTACTTCGCCCCATTTTTGCCGAGGCAGCGAACGGCAACCGCGACATGCCGAGTGCCACTCCCGAAGAACTTGCCGAAGCGATTGTCGACAGCGTCGAGGCAGGCGCGAAGGTCATTAATTTGAGCGCCGCCTTGGCTCAGCTGTCACTCAAAGGCGAAAACAAGCTGGAACAGGCGCTGGACTACGCCGCCCAGCGCGGCGCGGTTACGGTGGCCGCGGCCGGCAATCAGGGAATGGTGGGAAGCTCTGTGATTACGCGACATCCCTGGGTGATTCCCGTAACGGCCTGCGATCTTCAGGGCCGGCTACTCGGCCAATCGAACCTTGGAAGCTCGATCGGGAGGCGCGGCCTCAGCGCACCCGGCGAAAACATTACCAGCCTGGGGACCAACGGGAAGCCGCAGACACTTGGCGGGACAAGCGCGGCTGCCCCCTTTGTGACGGGCACGATTGCGCTGCTGTGGTCCCAATTTCCAAGCGCCCGTGCAGCACAGATCAAGCTGGCGGTTGTGCAAGCCGGTAAGCCCGGGCGGAGAAGTATCGCTCCGCCATTGCTGGATGCGTGGGGGGCCTATCAATCGATGGGCCTCGAGCTATAGGAGACGCAAAGCGTCATGAAGAGCAAGAGAACCATCAGAGATCATGCAGGAAACTCCCCCGAACAGCCGCATCGCGTGCGCCTGCCTGGTTTTCTCATTGAGGAGGAAATCGGACTCGGAGACGCCATTAAGCGCGTCACGTACGCCATGGGGATTAGGCCTTGCGGTGGCTGCGAGAAACGCGCCGCGGCCTTGAATCGTTGGATGCATTTCATGCGATAGCTGACGAAGCAAACCGAGCCGGATTCTTTCACCAAACGGACGAAGCCTTATGGCCTTTTCACCGATAAAGGAGGGTTCCAAATGGAACAGGCAACTGGACAAGAAGTGAAAGAGATTCACTCGACTCATGTTGCTGCGTCGGAACTGCCGACAGAGACTCCGGGCATGGAGACCCGAGTCGCCCCTTCTGCGAATTCGTGTCCGACCTGTAGCGCCGGGCCGGGCGGCGGGCCGCAACCCTCTTGGCCTCCCGTATACGCCATCGGACGCATCGTGGCCCGCTATCCCTCTCCTGGCATTGAGAAAGAGATGGCACAGGTGAGTGGGCGATCCGACTACGCAGGGCTGACAGATCCCCAGATGCTTCACACCGTGCTCTCCAAGCCGGAAAATCGCTACCTGACGCGCCAGCTTTGCTGGGTTCTGACGATCCAAGGCTTGGACACCTACATCTTGCAGCCCCGCGATCCTGTAGACTTCGGGCTTTTGACTGAAGCCCTGCGCCCGAACCCAAGCCCGATGGATTTGGATGTGGTCATAGGGCTGGTAGGTCCAGTGGCCCAGCCTCAGTTGTGCAACGGCTTGCTGGTCCCGATCGTCGTGTTCGACCAGATCTACTCCTTCGACCGCGAGACGCTCCTCAAAGCTATTCCCAAGCCAGCCAACATTGCGGCGAAAGATTTTGCGCCAATGGCGCAGGAGCTGTTGGACCGCATCATGCAGATGGCAGATAATGCGGGACATGCGGCTGATCACCGGGCTCTCAACTACCTGGCGCTGCGCTACGCCGCCATTTACACTGCTATCGGCCATGCCTTTAACAACAATCAGTCGTTCACTTCCGTTGAAGTACGTCCGTCGCCTCTCGGCGGCATTCGTAACATCGTTGATGTGATTTTTGCGTTTACGAATCGCGCGACAGACGTAGTAGAGAAGCAATTCGTGACCGTCGACGTGACGGAACGGTTCCCGTTCCTGGTGCGCAAACTGTCGCCCTATTTCGATCGGTAATCCTGGTGACCAGTGTGCCGCTTAAGAGGAGCTGAAAGGAGGATACAGATGAGTACGTTACCCGGGTTCTCGGCTGAGCGTTCGTTGTACAACACGCATCGCGTCTATAGAAACTGCATGGGGCCCCCGGTGGAAGTAGATCCCTTGGAGGTCCGCCTTGCTAATACTCGGGGCCAGGCTTTCGGTTGCCCGGAGGGCAAAGTATGTTGTGGCTTCGTTACAACAGGTCCTGACGGGGCCCCGTCATGCAGAGGTTCCTGCTGTGCGGATATCTTTGGATGCTGTGGGCAGAGGTGTGGCTGTCCTCAGGGACAAGTTTGCGATCCGGGGAGTGGGACCTGCTCGAGTGGCAGCTACTACGATGTTGGTAGCCACGGCGACGACGATGATGATGATGACGACGATGACGACGACGGCGGTGGCGGATGCTTCGTGGCAGGAACTTTGGTCTTGACAGGCTCGAATGGTTCGATCTCCATCCCAATCGACGAGATCGAAGTCGGCACAGAGGTACTAGCTTATGACCTTGAGAGGCGCAAAGCTGAACATCATGCAGTGACCCGCATCCACCAAGCAGAAAGTAACCAATTGTTATTCTTAGAATTCGGCGTTGAACAGGTCCGGTGCACGCCCCGACATCGTTTCTTTACTGGAAACTGGACAGCTGCCAAGGATTTAAAAACCGGCGACGCGGTGCTGTGCAGCGATGGACATTGGGAGAAGCTACTGTCCGTGCGTGCCGAGAACAGCCAGGAGCGTGTTTTCAACCTCAGTGTTCAAAACCAACGCAACTATTTTGTCGGATCTGTGGGCCTGCTCGTTCACAATGTCAAGATTGCTGACGACGATGACGATGATGATAGATTCTGATGGCGTTGTCGATCGGCCGTTTCTCGACCGTGCGAGTACTCTGTTCTTTCCGCAGCGGCAGGACGGGTCGTGGTGACCGTAGCACTCGTTGTTCAGGGCATTTCCGCCGTCGCCGGGGGTGCGGTTCTGTCCTTCGGGAGGGGCATAAGAAAGGAGGCTAAAAACATGACGGCGATACCAGGATTTATCGCCGAGCGGTCGCTTGTCACCCGTGCCCTTCCGTACCGCGCTCTCGGGAGAACTGCAAGAAGTTTACTCCCATCTGTGCATCCCGCGCAGGAGGGTGGCCAATACTTCGGAGACGACGATGGCGATGACGATACCGGCGGTGGAAATGGAAGTACCGGAGGTGATGGTTTAGGATACAGCCAGAACTGGAACACGTTGACCTGCGTCGACGACTGCAGCAGCGGCGATATCGACGCACCAGAGTGCAACGACTGCGAGAATATGATTGACAGCGGGCGATGCATTCCGAAAACGCTGCGTTGCCAGTATGTAGCCACCGATGTTTCTGTCTGCACTTGTTACACGCCGCCTTTGGTCGCGTAGGACAGCACGGAAACGTGAAGGGTGGGTTCTCGAAACGGAGGCCGTATGAGCAACCTGCCGGGGTTTAGCGCGGATCTCGGGCTAACCCAAGCTCGCAAGGTCGAAGGAATGCACCAACCTTTGCTGCCCGGCACAGGGCGCCGGCAAAGGTATGGCCGGTGCTTGCGTGCATGCATGCGCAGGGGCGGAAGTTTGGGCATGTGTTCGTCAGCTTGCAGCCTCAGGGCCAGGAAGCGATGAAGATTTCTCGCTACTCGACACCAGGATTCGGCGCCGCTATGTCCGCTTCGGGTACAGGGTGGACCACCCTGGCGCTACCGCCGTATACGGGGCCGAAAGATGGCGGCGAGGTTCACCCTTACGTGGATATCTTGGAATACGATTGGCGATGGCCAGCCGTGTACGAAACGGAAAAACAGCGCATTCTTCAGTTCGCTGGAAACAGAATCGCCGCTATCCAGCACGTCGGCAGCACATCCGTCCCTCGACTCTGTGCTAAGCCGGTCATCGACATTATTGCCGGGTTGGCGGATTGGGACAGCGCCACGGGGTTGCGGCGCAACCTCGCGGCATTCGACTACCACCGGATAACGAGCCCGACGAAAGAGTGGCACATCCTGGGGCGCACGGGGTCTCCGGCGTTCCGCCTACATTTGGTCCCGGATCAGAGCGCTCGTTGGAAGGGTTTTCTTGCCCTGCGAGATTACCTTAGATCCGACTCACGGATGGCATCCGAATACTGCCGGCTGAAGAAACGCCTGGCTGCTACGCATCCCACCGACCGCGTCAAGTACCATCAGGGCAAAGGAAATTTCCTCGATGCCTTAGAGGAACGCGCTATGGGAAATTTCTCCCGTTCCTGCCAGGGCTCGCCGAACTGAAATGCCTATTCCGGGATTCACTGCGGAGGCCGCGCTTTTAGCGGCGGGAGACGTTTCTCGCCTATCGCTCAAACAGCGAGCAAGCGATTCGCCTGTTATTGAACGGCCCCAGCCAGCTCACGCGCTCGAGAGTTCGTCCGCCGTTGTCCAGATGCGAGAGCTTCGCCGCGCGCCGGACGGAATACCGGACGCCCCAACCATTCTTGCGGCGGCGCGCTTGAGCCTGAAGCGCCTGCTCGCAATCCAGAAACCGGATGGGAGTCTGGGTTACCTGTACCACCCGGTCGAGGACAAGTGGGAGGAAAAATCAAACGTCGTCAGGTTAGCCGGTTGTGCTTATGCGCTCGCCCGTGCGGCAGACTTCTCCTCCCTCCGTTCCGAAAGAAAGAAGGCCCGCCACGGAGTAGCCCGACTCTTATCCTTTTTGCTCGGATTGAGAGCCGATTTGGGTTCAGCCGGTCTCGTGTTCATTAGAGAGCCGGATTCTGTCGAACCATGGGGCAAGTTGGGCGCAACGGCTCTTACGGCTCTTGCTTTGCAGTTTTCAGTGGGACGACGCTTCAGAGCCGAATCTGACGCGCTGATCGGGAGCATCTTGGAGCTACAGAATCCTGACGGCTCATTCCTGTGCGGGATTGGGCGGCCAGGAAGCCCCTCAGCGCAGGAATATTTTCCCGGTGAATCGCTTCTGGCGCTCGCACGCTACGCTCGACGAACCGGAGAGAAGCGAGCTTCCGCGGCTCTGGCCAGAGCTTTTCCATACTATCAAGCGCATTTTGATAACGGGCCCACCACCGCGTTCGTTCCGTGGCAGACGGACGTCTGGACTCGGGTTGCAGCATGGCTCCTCGACAAATCGATCGCGCCTTTGGGCGCAAACCGTCCCAGCGTCGAAGATCTCTGCGGATTCGTTTTTCGTCAAGTGGATTGGCTTTTGGAATATCAGCACACACAGGAACTGGGGAGTCCATCGAAGTACCTCGGAGGCTTCAGAGCTCCTCATGCTCCAACCTCCAACTCCGCAACCTACATTGAGGCGATCATTCTGGCCTGCGACGCGTCCGCGCTTATAGGAGACTCCGAACGGATCGCTCGCTACCGCGATGCTGCCTTACTGGGTTTTAGATTCTTGTTGACGCTCCAGATTAGCCCCGAGAGAGTGTCAGCCCTTCCGCGTCGGGAGCTTGCAGCCGGCGGGGTAACGGAGAGTCTCGAATCGCTCAGGATGCGGTGCGACTATGATCAGCATTTCCTCACGGCGTGTCTGACGGCCTTAGAAAGCCCGACGTTGTTCGCTGCGTCCGAATAGATCGCTGGCGAGAAGCAGGCAGGTTCGATTGTCGAGGTGCTGCGTAAGTGACAGCCGGAAATTGTCGTTGACCGATCATAAGCACGGACGCCGCGCGTTTCGCGGAACTGATGAGCCTGGTTCGGGGATCGCGTCCAGTGAGTCACACGGAAGTTGGACCCACGCCTTCACGGATTACTCCTGCGTAGTCGCCCAGCGTTTACCTACCGGAGCCTTAGACTAGTTGAATCGGATTCGGCCTGAGAAACGCCCTTCCATTATGGTGGGGGGATCGACGATCGCTTGGTCACCTGGACGTATTGTCGCTAACCCGGACAAGTGCTGGGGATCATCAATGCCCCAGATGGCACAAGGGCTCCTCGGAAAGGGGGTTCGGGGAAGTAGCTCCTCGTCAGTCGCCCAGTGTTTGTCAATGAATCTGCAAGGGCAATCCGAAGTTCTGGCCGAGCGACGGCGTACCCGCTTTGATCCCCGCAGGGGATCGATACAATAGCCGGGGGCAACGCCCGCGGAAAACGCGCCCATCAGAACCCGACCCTGCAAGGGTCGAATCCGGGTGACATCAGGCCGGTCTTGCCTCCCGTGGCCCAAGGTCATGCGACCCCTGCGGGGTCGGGTGCATCCCACAACGCGATTTCCGGGGGCGTTGCCCGCGGCTATTGTCTTGTGCCCTTGCAGGGCACGCAGCAGGCAACAACGTGCCGAGGTGCGCTATCGCGGGCATCTCTCAAACTATGACCCGATATCGCCCCTGGCGGGGCTCAGCACCCCTGCGGCTGGATTCTTTCCCACGGCTGGCTCGCCGTGGGCCAAATGACGACGCCCGCTACGCGGGCTTTCAGGCACCGCTAACCGTCATTCTGGCGCCTATGGCAGATGGTGGTGCCCCCCCACAGGGTCGGGAGGACCGCCTGCTGTCATTCCTTGGACAACAGGTCGATAGCCTTTAACGTTTTTCGGGTCATGGCGGTCACAAATACGCAGGACAAGAGCAAGCTGTTAGCCTGTGCAAGCACGATGACTACCAACGAAATGAGCAGCATTGTTTTGACGTCACTCGTCTTGCTAAGATGGTCCACCCACAGTACTCCGGCTACGACACCGGCAAGCTCGATAACAAATATCGGGAGCATGATCTTAATGCTACGGTCTGCCTCATCAAGGGATTTCCGCAGAATGGTTTCCAAGTCTTGTGTCATCAGAGACTCCTTTTCTCGCCGATCTGAGTGCGCAGGGCTACCAAGCCGCTTGCCAGTCGCGACTTGACCGTTCCCAACGGAATTGCCAGCACCGCTGCCACCTCAGAGAGAGTCAATTCCTGCTGAAAATGCAGGACCAAAACCATGCGGGTGGCGGGCGGGATGCAATCCACACTCAGCAAGCTTTCTAGCATTTCCGCTGACGGGCGGTCGACGGGCATTGGCAATTGTTCAAGTGGCACGGATTCGTCCTGCACTAGTTCCGAACGGCGCCCTTCCTTCTTCAAATGGCGGAGGGCGGCGCGGCTGGCGATTCGATACGCCCAAGGCCGGAACACTTCAGGAGTGCGCAGCCAAGCCAGTTTCCGGCATATGATGATGAGAACGTCCTGTAGGACGTCATCAGCATCGGACGGTCCTACCAAACCGGATAGATAGCGAGAGAGAGCCGGCTGCACACTACGGAGCAGGGATTCGAGAGCTTCCCTATCGTTGCATTGTGCTCTGAGGACCCACAGCGCTTCCTGCTTTGAAGTCGCCACTTTCGGCCTTCCCACTGTATAAGAGGCTCGCGTCCGGCGGAGAGTTCGGACGCGAAGAAAGAATTGTTGGAGAAGAAGTCTGCCGGAATTCGCGCGCGAGCATTCGAGCTGGTTTTTCAAAGCTTAAGTTATAGATTCTTCCCACGCCTTAGGCGCGCAAGCAACCCCTCACCCCCCCGACAAGCAGAACGTGGGGCCCCTTCTCGCCCCGGCTGGTAAAACGCCGGCGGTGGTCCACCTTCTCCCCAAGGGAGAGTGCGGATACCACTAGTTCCAGCGGAATGGTTTCATCCGGCGCCGGGTTTGCGGGCAGCCACTTGCACGCGCAGGTAGAGGCGATGAAGCAACTCGCGGTCCATGGTGGTCATGGAGAGGAATTCCACGGCGAAGCCGCCGGGGCGCTGCGCGCGCACGACGGCTGCGGCGCGGAAATAGTCGGCATCCAGCTTGATGCCCAGCCGGTAGACGGCTCCGAGTTTGACTTGGCGCTGAGTGGTGACGGAGAGGCCGAAGGGGGTGAACTCGTTGAGGGGCGCGGTGAAGCGGTCGTCAGTTCCCACGAAGCCCACCTGCATGGCGGTCTGGGCTCGAAGCCGCTCTGCGCGCCGGCGTTGCATGTAGTGCTCCCGCTGAAGACGCGGATTTCTGATTTAGGCGCCAGCCGAGGCGCCCCTGACTACCCCTGAACGCCATCCTACAAGCTTCCGAAACTGGCGTCAACGCCCTGCGGCCTCGTAGTGTCTCAGCTTGACGTAGAGGCGGCTTTACGCCGCCATTTGGCGCGGTAAACTCAGCCTGTCCAAATTAGCGGAAGACGGACGTATTCGATTCGGCTCCGCCGCCTGCTGTGCGGAAAGGCTTCGCCTTTCCGGGGCGCGGAGGGGATCAAGGAAGCCGGCTGCGCCGGAAAGCCAGAGGCTTTCCGCACAGCAGGCGGCAGAGCCGCGCTAAGCACTCGAATGGTTGGCTAATTTGGACAGCCCTGAGGTGAACTCGCCGCTACATCAGCAAGCTGAAACACTACCGTGGAGAAGGTTCGTTTGGAAGCAGCGCGGCAAGCGCGGTATGATGACGGGGGCGCGCTCCGGCAGCCGGGGAGGAATCTGGAACTCCCGGACGCTGCCGAGCATCGAATATGCATCCATGCCGGAGAGGAGGGAAGAGATGGACCTGCAATATCCCATTGGGAAGTTCACCTGGACCCGCACGGGCGAAGGGTTGCTGGCCAGCGAGGCGGAACGGCAACAGTGGCTCAGCGAGATCGAAGCAGCGCCGGCGAAGTTGCGGGCGGCCGTGGCGGGAATGACGGAAGCGCAGCTCGATACGCCCTACCGGCCCGGGGGATGGACTGTGCGCCAAGTGGTGCATCATCTGGCCGACAGCCACTTGAACAGTTACGTGCGTTTCCGGTTGGCGCTGACCGAAGACGAACCGCCCATCAAGCCCTATAAGCAGGAGGACTGGGCGAAATTGAGCGACGCGCGCACTGCTCCGGTGGAGATTTCACTGGCGTTGCTGGAAGCGCTGCACAAACGTTGGGTTCTGCTGCTACGGTCGCTCCCACCGGAGAGTTATGCGCGCGCCATGTGGCATCCGGAGATGGGGCATGTGACGCTGGAGAAAAGTCTGGCGATGTACGCTTGGCACGGGCGGCATCACGTGGCCCACATCACCAGCCTGCGCCAGCTTAAGGGATCGTAAGCGAAGGCCCGGGACTCGGGATTCGGGTTTCGGGATTAGGGATTCGAGGTTCGCGGAAGGGGAGTTTTGATTTCCATCACTCTCCCTGGGAGATGGCTGGAATCGCCAATCTCCACTCTTGCACTTGTCCGGCTATCTCAAGACAAAACCTTGCCGGCAACAAACCAGCGCCTTACTGCTCCGCGATCAGCAGAATCGGGTTCGGCGTGGTGATGCTGGAAGGATCGAACAGCACGAATTTGTGGCTATTGAGGATGACGCCGACGAACGTGTTGCCGGCTGAGTGTGCCATAAAGGTTCCGCTGGTCGGCAGGTTCGCGTAGGTATCTGTAAACGCGTCGTCGGCCGTTTGGTCACTGGTCGAAGTGAAGTCGCTGATGCCGGAGACGCTCCCCGTGCTGAGGTTTATTTCATTTACGGAATTCGAGCCGATTTCCTGGTTGACGGCTTCCGCCAAGCCAGAGAAGAAAGTACCGGCCAGCGCGCTGATGCCCCCGGTTGGAACGGCCTGCGGAGCGAGCGAGCCCATATCAACCCCGGCTAGCGTGTCGATCAGGAAGCCCGTGTTGAGGTCTGTCAGATAGAAATAGAGGGACGTGTAGCCGTTAGTGGTGGTGCAGGTGACGGTCACGCGGCCACTTCTTTCGGCCGTGTACGTGCACGGAAACGAGGGAAGGGGCGGGGTCCCGTTGCCGAGCCAAGTCCCCTGATAATCCGCATAACTCGTAACCGACAAATTACCATTGCCGTCGCCAGCCGCAAGATTCAAAGACGCGGCCGATTCCGAGCCCCCACCGCTCTCCCCGGTCAGATAGAAGACGGCGTTGCCGTTGAGCGAAGCCTGGGCAAACCCCGAACTGCCTAAGGGCACGTTCTGGCTCAGCATTTCTCCCCCCAGAGTGGGGTAGGGGTCGGAGTTGACAACGAGCAGTTCAGAGCTGTTCACCATATAAAGCGTTAAGTGGAAGGTGCTGGTGCCGGTGTTGCTCACTACCGATGCAATCAGCGTGGCACGGCCATTCAAGTCGAAGCCGGAATAGGTACCCGGGAGAGGCGTGGCGCCGGGCACCGGGTTGGACATGGTGCCGGCGTCGTTGCAGTCCTGTTCAGCGCCACTGACGATAAACTTACTAGCGTCCACATAGCCAATGCAGGCGGTGCGGCCGCCGTTTTGAGATTCATCCCATCCGGCTGTCTGGAATACGTAGCTGCCGTTGAGTCCGACGAGGAAGGAGCTTGGGATTTGTTGCAGGATCTGACCTGCCGCGATATAGGCGCTGGAGTTGGGGCTATCCCACTCGAGGATTCGCCCTTGGGCCGCGACGTTCGCCGTAACGGAACCCAGCACAAAGCGGGTCACGAAGGTCCCAAATGAGGTCGTGACCGTGGCGCAGCCGAGGTTGTTGGAGCCCACGGAGTAGGAACCGCCTGTAATGTTGCTCGCCTGGGCGCCCAGGACGCCGTTGGTATCGGCTTCGCCGGCGGTGATATTTCCCTGACCGTTCGCCGTGAAGGAACCCACCACGGTCAGGAAGCCATCCGCATTATGTCCACTTAGACTGAAGGCGTATTGGCCGCTCAGCAGCGACTCGGACCCTGAATCGCTACAGGCCACCGGGGCGGGGTTGATGTTGAGGGTCAAGCTCTGGCTCTCCGTAGCCAAGGCCGCATCCGTTACCGTCACGCCGAAGGTCCATTGCCCGGCGGGGGGTGTGCCCGAAAGCATTCCCGAAATGGGCGCGGTCAACCAGGAAACGGGCGACGGTACGCCGAAACTGTAAGTCCAACTGTAGGGCGGCGTCCCACCTGTTGCTATCAACTGCGCGCTGTAAGGTGCACCGGCTGTGCCGTTGGGCAGGGACCTCGTCGTGATGGCCAACGGGGATGACGTGACGCTGATTACCAGCGGCAAGGGCGGAGCCGTTTGGGGCGGCGTGCTCGAATCGACAGCTTGGACTTGAAAGGAGAAGTTACCCACCGTGGTCGGTGTCCCAAAGATCTGACCTGAACTGGTGTTGCTGACTCCCTGCAACGCCAGGCCGGGCGGCAGTGAGCCAGAAGTTTGAACCACTGACCAGTGGATGGGGAGTGTGCCGCCCACGCTCTCGGTGGGGACCGAGTAGGCGCTACCCACCGTGCCGATCGGCAAGTCCGCCGACGTCGTAGTGATCGTCAAGACCCCCATGACCGTCATGCTGAATGCTTGCTGAGTGGAGAATGGTCCAGACGTCGCCTGCGACTGATCCATCACTTGCACGGTGAAGTTTGAAGTCGTGGCCGCAGTACTCGTGCTAGTGGGGGTTCCGGAGATTATCCCCGCGCTGTTCAACTGCAAACCGGCCGGCAGGGAACCACTGGCCAGGCTCCAGTTGAGCGCCCCCGCCCCGCCGCTGGCTTGCAAAGTGACGCTGTAAATCTGGGCGGGGTAATAATCAGCCGGGGAAACGTTTGGCAGCGCCTGGGTGGTAATGTGCGGCGGGGGTGTCAGCGCCACCGTGGTCGCCGCTGACTTGGTGCTGTCGGCAACGGAGGTTGCGGTCACCGTCACACTCGCAGGGTTGGTGACCGATGCCGGAGCTTTATATGTTGCCGCCGTGGTGGTGACGTTGGTAAAGGTTCCGCAGACACTGCCCGAGCACCCCGCTCCCGAGGCGCTCCACTTCACCCCGGCGCTGGTGGTGTCATTGGTCAGGCTCGCCGTGAAGTTCACCATTTGTCCTTGGTCGATGGTGGTCTGAGTGGCGGGGGAAATCGTGACAACAATGTTCGATTTGGGCGGAGGTTGGGTGACGCCACCTCCCCCCCCACAGGCGGACATGAACCCGGTCAGCACCAACACCAGTGTAAACTTCTTCATTCGGGCATTACCTCCTGCCATAGCGAGTCCGCCATTGCTGTGTGCGTAACTACGGACCGCATACCACCACTCCATGCCGAATGGCGGCAATCACGATCGGAAGACCTGGTCTGATGGATGATGAAATCCCGCTTAACGCTGCCTCCCCGTGGCGCTGAGAAGGGTTTATGCAGTGGCACGACCAAGGCCTTGTCGGCATTGCCGAGTACCCCCCGCCATACGTTCGCAGTAGCTCGCCATCTTGATGACTACCGGCTGGCAGGGGTCCCGAGATCACCGAAGCAGCAACTTTCGAAAGCTGCATAGGCGATCCAGGCGTCTCGCGCTCCTCCGACAGAAAGCGTACTCTGAGTGCCGCGAAACTGCAATGGCTGGGTGAAAGGATCGGGCTTTCTGGCCACTCTTCTTACCTTATGATAAGATGACATAGCAACTGACGCGGAGAAGGAATCAGCATCATATTGGACTGGGCACTGCCAAAACGTCTCTTCCGGTTTCCGCCGAGTTTTCACCAGAACCTGGCGGCTCTGGTGATTTCCCTGACGGGTATCATTCTGCTGACTTTTTTCGAGGGCTATCGTCATGGCCTGACCCTTACTGTCGGCTTGGCGATAGCGTTACTGGCGGCGCTGTCCGCGACCACGGGAATGCTCATCTATCAGGAGCGCCGGTCTTGGGCCATTCTCGGTGATTTGCGGGGAGCACTGGACAAGATTGCTCCCACCTATTCTGCCCTAACCCAGATCACCTCGCCGGCGAGCAGCACACACGCGCTGGAGAAGGAGATCCGTTCGCTCACGGAGAACTGGCAGGAGTTCTGCACCCACTGCCAGCGCGTCCACGAAACCGAAATGCTGCAGGCTGAGCACTTGGCCACCATGGGAGAACTGGCCGCCGGCGTGGCGCATGAGATCCGCAATCCCCTGGCGGGCATTGCCGGCGCCATTGAGATCATCAGTAAGGATTTTCCCAAGGACCATCCCGACCGCGAGATCATGGATGACCTCCGGCAAGAAGTGCAGCGCATTGAGAAAGTCCTGAACGACCTTCTGGCCTATGCGCGTCCCAAGGCCCCGCAATTCGGTGTTGCGGACCTGAAGGAGACGGTGGTGCGCACTCTGCAGTTTGGTCGCCAGCAGATTGGCACCAAGAACGTGGAGTTCTCCGTCCAGATTCCTTCCCCTCTTCCGCGCTTCCGCATGGATCACGAGCAATTGCACCAGGTGCTGTTGAATCTGGTGCTGAACGGCATCCAGGCGATTGGCCAGGAAGGGAAAGTGACCATTCAGGCCAGAGTCCTGGGTGGCGCGGGGACGCCCAGCCGGCCCGACTTCATCGAGATTTCGGTCAGCGATACGGGAGCAGGCATTCCGCGGGAACAACAGGAAAAGATCTTCCGGCCTTTCTACACCACGAAGCGCGGGGGTACGGGGCTGGGACTTTCATTGTGCCGGCGCATCATCAGCCAACACGGCGGCACGCTGACGGTAGAGAGCGAAGCCGGCAAGGGAAGCCGCTTCATCATCCGCCTGCCTATGCGCGAAACAACCGAGGAAGCCAAAGAAATCTATGCCCAATGAAAAAGTCCTGATTGTGGATGATGAAAAACTGATCCGCTGGTCGGTGCGGCGCCAGTTGGAGGAATGGGGTTACGCGGCGATCGAGGCGGAAAGCGGCACCGGGGGGCTGGCGCAGATTCGCGCCGAATCTCCGGACCTCATCCTGCTCGATGTGCGCCTCCCGGATTTGAGTGGCATTGAAGTCCTGCGCGAAATCAAGCAAAACAACCTCTCTATTCCGGTCATTATGATTACAGGCGACCCTCAGCTTGATGATATCAAAACCGCCATCAAGTTGGGCGCGCTTGACTTCATCAAGAAGCCCCTCGACTTCGACGAACTGCAGATTACCCTGGCGAATGCCATCGATCGCTCACGCCTGCGCTCCGAGCGCGACAGCCTGCGCGACGAGGTCCGCAAGCGCTCCGGTTATCACGAGGTGATCGGAAAATCGCCCCGCATGCTGGACCTGATGAACTTTGTGCGCAAGGTGGCGGTGAGCGAAACCTCCACCGTACTGATCCAGGGGGAAAGTGGCACGGGAAAGGACCTGATCGCCAAGGCCATCCACTACGACAGCGTCCGCGCCGACAAACCCTTTGTTGCGATCAACTGCTCTGCGATTCCCGAGACCCTGATGGAAGCCGAGCTCTTCGGGCACGAGCGCGGCGCCTTTACCGACGCCAAGGCGCAGAAGAAAGGCCTGTTTGAAATCGCGGACGGCGGAACCCTTTTCCTGGATGAAATCGGTGAGATGTCCACGTACTTGCAGGCGAAACTGCTGCGGGGCCTGGAAGATCAAACCATTCGCCGCATCGGGGGTGTGAAGGACATCGGGGTGGATATTCGAGTCATCGCCGCCTCCAACCGTGACCTGGAGCAGGGGGTGCGGGATGGCAGCTTCCGCCAGGACCTCTTCTACCGGCTCAGCGTCATCCCCATCTTTATTCCGCCTCTGCGGCATCGCAAGGAGGATATCCTGCCCCTCGTGGAGTTTTTCATCGACCGCTACAACTTCCGTTTTCGGAAAAACTTGAAGGGTATCACCCAGGAAACTCGTGACCTGCTGCTGCAGTATGACTGGCCGGGGAATGTCCGGGAGCTGAAGAACGCCGTGGAGCGCGCCATGATCCTGGAGGAATCGGACTACATCCGCCCCACCTACTTGCCCATCCAGGTGACCGGGCAGAAACAGGGTTACGACACTCCCCTGCCGGTGAATATCCCGGAAGGGGAGCCCACGGACACTCCCTTAATGGTCAGTAACAGCTATGCTTCCTGGCGGCCGCTGCCTTCGGGAAGAATGCTGCCGGTGCTCGAGTTGCCGAAGCAGGGCACGTCGCTCGAAGAGGTGGAGCGTGAACTGGTGGGCTTGGCGCTCAAGCAGACCGTCGGCAACCAGACACATGCCGCCAAGCTGCTGGATATCTCGCGCGACGCGCTGCGCTACAAGATGAAAAAGTTCGGATTCGACGCGGAAGCGGAAACTTAGGCGCGATTCTTCCACCAAGCAAGTCCAAGGGCAAAGAAGCAAAGGCAAGACGTTCAACTTTCAACCCTTAACTGTCCTTCTTCAATACTTCAGCACCGACTGAACCGGGTATGGGCTCAACTTCTCGCGGCCCTTCAAATCCTCCAGCTCAATCACAAACCCCAGACCGGCCACGTGGCCACCCAGCGAGTCCACCAGCCGCGCCGTGGCCGCGGCGGTGCCCCCGGTTGCCAGCAGGTCGTCGATGATCAACACCTCCTGCCCCGGGTGGATGGCGTCGCGGTGAATTTCCACCGCGTCAGTTCCGTATTCCAGATTGTAGGACTCCTTGGCGCGCTCCGCGGGCAGCTTATTGGGTTTGCGCGCCGGCACAAATCCCGAATTCAACCGATATGCGACCATGGGCGCGAAAATAAAACCCCGCGCCTCGATGCCGATGACCTGATCAATCTTTAGCGGCAGATAGGAATTGGCGAGTATGTCGACCACCCAGTGCAGTCCGACGGGGTCTTTCAGCAGCGTGGTGATGTCGTAAAAAAGGATGCCCGGCTTGGGGTAGTCGGGAATTTCGCGGATCAGTTTCTTCAGATCGATCACATGGCCTCCGATATTTTAATGTCGTTTACCATCCCTCGATGGCGAAGTGGTTGCAGCGCTTGTCCACGGGCTCGTCCGATTCCGTGAGATGGGTCACGTGGGCGCTGCGCGGTCCTTCCACCAGTTGGCGCTTGAATTCCTCGATGGCGTTGGGAGTGCCGATGGCGTAGACCTCCACGTTGCCGTCCCAGAGATTCTTCACGTACCCGCAGATGCCGAGTTGCGAGGCCCACCGTTCGGCATAAAAGCGGTAACCTACGCCCTGGACCCGCCCAGTGACCACGAACTTCCTGGCGATCTTTGGTGCAGTCTTGGCCATCAGGATAAAGGATAAAGGGTGAAGGCTAAAGGGTAAAGGGTGAATGGTGGAATGAGCGCTTTTCCGCTCCAGTAATGGATAACTGTCCTTCAACCTTTAACCTTCAAGCTTCACCCCTTGGCAGCAGCGTGCAAAGTCTGCAAGCGATGCCTGTCGACGCTCGGGGCTCCAGTCCAATTGGCGCGCGAAAATCTCCGCCACCGCGGGCGCCGCCTCACGCAGCGAACCCGCCGCGAGCCAGTTCAAACCGGAGCGCCGCACCAGGAAATCTTCGACGCTCTCGGCCATCTCGTCGCGAATCGCGAACTGGACCTCTGCCGCAAGGAGCGGCGGATCCCCGGCTAGCGGTTCGGCCAGGGAAGGGTTTTCGCGGATTGGCTCGAGCACCCGCCGCCAGCGGCTGCCGTATGTCCTGACGATTCTTTCGGCAGTTCGCGCCGGCACGTCGAATTCCCGGGTGGCGTCGTCCGTGGCGTTCCTGACAAATTCCTCAAAAGGCCCTGTATTCCCGCCGGGTAGGGGAGTCATGCGGCTCACCCGGGCAGGAGCGATGGTCGAGCCCAGGCGCGCGGCGACGCGATCGACCAGCTTTTCGCCCAGCGCGCGTGCAGTCGTAAGCTTCCCGCCGCAAATTGAAATGAAGTTCCTGAGTGCGTTTTCTTCGTGAAGGCGATACTCGCGCGTGTTCTCGGACGGGCTCCGGCCAGGCTCAATCACCAGAGCTCGCAATCCCGCAAAGCTGCCCAGTACATCTCCCGCGGTGAGCGGCCGGCTCAGCACGCGGTTCACGGCGCCGAGCAGATAGTCAATATCCGCGCGGTCTGGACGCACGTCCGCGGGGTCGCCGCCAAAGTCCGTGTCGGTGGTTCCCAGCAGCGCATGGCCGTGCCAGGGCAGCATCAGGAAAATGCGGTCGCCAGGACGAATGGCGGCAAAGAGTGCGTGGTCGCGGTCCACAGCCGGCAAGATCACGTGCGTGCCTTTGGTGAGGCGGATGGTTCTTGTGCCCTCGAAGCCCGGCAGCAGCGCGCGGACGTGGTCCACCCACGGTCCCGCGGCATTCACCCAAAAGCGCGCCGCGAGCTCGTGCCGGCGGCCCGTGAGGCGGTCCTCGATCTCAGCGGAGACGACTTGGCGAGATGACCCCGCCGCGCAAGCCGCGAGCGCGCGAATTTCCGCGTAATTGGCCACGCTGGCTCCGTGCTCGGCGGCGGCCAGGATCATCTCGAGCGTCAGGCGCGCGTCATCGGTTTCGGAGTCGTAGTAGACGGCCGCAGCGCGCAGGTCTCGGGACTTCAGCGCGGGAATCAGCCGCAACGCTTCCTCGCGGCTTAACATCCGATGGCGGTCCGCACGGCCCAAATTCCCCAGCAGGTCGTAGATCGTAAGGCCCAGGCGAATCTTGAGCGGATAGTAAGGGTCGCCGCGATAGATCGGGAGGACGAAGGGCAACGGGAGAGTCAGATGAGGCGCCAGGGCAACGAGCGTGCGCCGCTCGGTGCGGGATTCGCGCACGAGCTTGAATCCGAACTGCTCGAGATAGCGCAGCCCACCGTGGATCAACTTCGACGAGCGGCTGGAAGTGCCGCTCGAAAAGTCGCGCGCCTCAACCAGCGCCACCTTCAGGCCACGCAGCGCCGCTTCTCGTGCCGTCGCCGCGCCGTTAATGCCGCCGCCGATGATGGCGAGATCAAAGGCTTGTCTGGAGAGAGCGTTCAGGTCCCTCGTCATATCGCAGGCCTACTTCAAAAGCTCAGCACAAACGGGCGGAATCCCCGGCCAGGGGCGATGATCAACACTCGGCCCACGGTTGTTCCTGGATGCCACCTGGGTGAGCGGACGTTCCGAGACATGCCACAACGCGCGTCAATGGGAAAGATGCGGACGGTCTTCGGCCGTGTCTATGCTTTGCGTTTTGGCTCGATCATTGCGACAGCGTCCGCACGAATGGCCTCGCCGCGGCCGACCGCATCCAGGCCTTCACCGCTCTTGGCTTTCACGCTGACTTGGCCGGGTTTCAAACTGAGAGCTGCCGCCACCTTGCGGGTAATGCGCGGAATGTAGGGAACAAGCTTCGGCTGCTCCAGGCCGACCGTGGCGTCGATATTGACGATGCGGTATCCGGCGGCGGCAATCAACTGGCGGACGCGCCGGAGGAAGAGCAGGCTCGAAGCATTCTTCCACCGGGGAGAGGTATTGGGGAAGTGCCGCCCGATGTCGCCGAGGGCGGCCGCTCCCAGCAAGGCGTCGCAGATGGCGTGGGCGAGCACGTCGCCATCCGAATGTCCGACCGGCCCTTGATCCCACCGGATGTGCACGCCGCCCAGGATCAGCTTGCGTCCCGCGGCCAGCCGGTGCACGTCGTTGCCAATGCCGGCGCGCAGCGGGCCTTCGAAACCCCGCGCCGCCGCTGGTTTCCGTGTCTTACTTGAAGGGCTCATGCTCCTCTGTGTCAGGCGCCATGCTGGATGTGCTCGCGTTCCTGGGCAATATAGAGGCGGGCCAAAGGCAGGTCTGAGGGCTTGGTGATCTTGATGTTCCGATCCGATCCCATCAGGATGGTTACCTTGTGCCCCTGGCGTTCCACCAGGCTGGATTCATCGGTGCCGCTGAAACCCTCCGCCTGAGCACGGTCCACCGCCTCCCGCAGGAGGTCGTACCGGAAAGCCTGGGGTGTCTGGGCCAGCACAATGCGCTCACGCGGGATGGTCCCCAGAATGGTCTGCCGTTCCACCTGCTTTACAGTATCCACACTGGGAATGCCCAGGATGGCGGCGCCTCCCTGGCGCGCCGCTTCGACCACCTGTCGGATCATATCCAGTTCGATGAAGGGGCGTACCGCGTCGTGGACGACCACAACCTCCGTGATGGGGGGTGCCTCGGCGAGGCACTTGGCCACGGTCTCCTGCCGGGATGCCCCGCCTGGCACCAGGTGTACGGGCTTCGCAAAGTGCTCATGGGTGAATTCCGCCGAGGCGCGCTCCATGTCTTCGACGCGCAATCCCAGAAAGATTTCGTCAATGGCGTCAGAAGCAGCAAACTTCCGCAGCGTGTGCACAAAGATGGGCACACCCTCGAGGGAAAGGAACTGTTTGGGCGTGCCTCCGCCCATCCTCAGGCCCATACCCGCCGCCGGGATAATGGCCAAGACTCTCATGTCCCTCTCCCTGGTTCAGCGCCCCGCGTCGGAAGTTCGGCTGATCATCCCGAAGCAGTGGGCGCAAACGGCCGAAGGTCCCCAGGAAAATAAAGGCGACGGAGCCCCGCCGGCCTCCGTCGCCCTGCTTGCCTAAGAAACCTTTCTACGGGTGGACCGCTTCGACCAGGACTCGGCGTTCGTCGAACTTGCCGAAGATCATCTTCCCGGCCGTAGTCTGCAGGACGCTGGTCACGGAAATATCGATGGTCTTGGAGATCATCTTCTTAGCGTTGTCTACCACCACCATCGTGCCGTCGTCCAGGTAGGCCACGCCCTGGTTGTATTCCTTACCTTCTTTCAAGATGAAGACCCGCATGATTTCGCCAGGCAGCACCACCGGTTTCAGCGCGTTCGCGAGTTCATTGACATTGAGCACCGGCACTCCCTGGAGTTGGGCGACTTTGTTCAAGTTGAAGTCGTTGGTAACGATCTTGCCCTCATAATGCCGCGCCAGTTCGATGAGCTTCATATCGACTTCCCGGATTTGTGGATAATCGTCCTCCACAATCTGCACCGTGAGGTTGGCCATCTTCTGCATGCGCTGTAAGATGTCCAAACCCCTGCGGCCGCGATTACGTTTTAACGGATCAGAAGAGTCGGCTACCAGTTGCAGTTCCCGCAGCACAAACTGGGCGATAATCAGGGCGCCGTCGATGAACCCTGTCTCGCAAACGTCTGCGATGCGGCCGTCGATGATAACGCTGGTGTCGAGCACCTTGAAATTCTTGCGCGGCTGCCGCTCGGCGGCAAACAGTCCACCCAATGCGGAAAGGTTAAGCAGGTCCCCCTTATTAGCTCCCAGCACTAAGCCTACGTAAGCCATCAACAAGAGGAGAATTACCTGAAAGAACGAAAGAGCGCTCTTATCAATCGACGTCATGGACAGCAAACGGCTGATCATGAGGGCGCCCAAAATACCCATGGTCGATCCCACCGCCGCACCAATCAAGCGCTTCAGGCTGGCCCTCTCCAGCCGCATTTCAAAGAAAGTAAAGAAAATGCCCAGAGCTAACCCAAAAAGTGCGGATCTAATCCCAGACAACCCAAAAGGACGAAACTGGATAGAGGCCGCAATAACAATGAGGACGAAGATAGTGCGAACTCCTGCCATTTCCCAAGACATGCAATTCGACCTCCCTTCCTGGACTCGATTAACCTTACGGTCACGATTTGTCCCTCCATTCAATGCCCCCACTACATGTTGCGGAGTATACCATTCCCGCTCGCGGCGTGAAAGCTGGTTGCTGCGAATAAATATTTACCATAGGGTTACGTCTTCGTTTGAGAACAACCTTGCAGGGGACCGCACTAAGGTCCGATCGCCGGCTACTTGCTGGCCCTGGATTTAATGACGATCGGGGCGCCCACAAAGCCAAATCTCTCGCGAATGCGGTTCTGGAGAAAGCGCTCGAAAGAGAAGTGGAGTTTGCCAGAGCGGTTGGTGAAGGCGATGAAGGTCGGCGGGGCCACACCGGCCTGCGTCAGGTAGTAAACGCGCGTGGGCTTTCCGGAAGGGGTGGAGGCGCGCGCGAAATCCACTTCGGCCAGAAAACGATTCATTTCCGCCGTGGTGACCCGCTGGCGCCGGGCTGCGGCGACTTGCACGATGGCTTTCAGCAGATTTCCGAGCCTTTGCCCGTGCAGCGCCGAGACAAAAACCACGGGAGCGTAGTCCAGGAATTTCATGCGTTCCCGAATCAGGCGCGTAAAATCCTGGGTGGTGGTCGGCCCTCTGCGGATGGCGTCCCATTTGTTCACCACAATGATCACGGACCGCCGGCTCTCGTGCGCATATCCTCCGATGTGGGTATCGAGCGCGTTAACCCCTTCCTGCGCATCCAGAATCAGCAGCGCCACGTCCGCACGCTCCAAGTGCTGGCGCGCCTGGATGACGCTCAGCTTTTCGGCCAGCAGCTTGGTTTTGCCCTTCCGCCGGATGCCCGCCGTATCGATGAAGCGGCAATGGAGGCCATCGCGCTCAAATTCCGCGTCCACAGCGTCACGCGTCGTCCCGGGCACAGGGGAGACAATCGAGCGCTCCTCGTTGAGGAGTCGGTTGAGTAGTGTAGACTTGCCCACATTGGGCCGACCGATGATGGCCACGGAGATCGGGAGATCGAATGATCCGGTGACCGGATGATCAGTGCTCTTTCCCGCCGGTGCGGGGCCCGGGCTTGCCAGCGCGGGAGATTCGCCTTCGGTCGACGGCTCCTGCGGGAATCCCGCCGTTACGTGGTCGAGCAAGTCATCCACGCCCCGTCCGTGCTCGGCGGAGATGGGGAAGATGTGCTGGATCCCCAGCCGGTGAAACTCCGCCGCGAGGGCCGAGTGCTGCACGGCGTCGACCTTGTTCACGGCCAGCGCCAGACTTTTTCCCGTGCGATGCAACCGTTGGGCGAGTTCCTCATCGAGCGGCACCACACCCTCGCGGGCGTCCACCACCAGGATCAAATGGGCAGCTTCCGCAATGGCTTTCTGCGCCTGGCGGAAGATCTCAGCGGCGACCAGGTCCTTCTCCGCGGGGATGATCCCGCCCGTGTCGATCACCTCGAAGGGCTTGCCCAGCCATTCGGCGTGAGCGTACAGGCGGTCGCGCGTCATGCCGGGTTCGTCACCCACCAGCGCGCGGCGGCGCCCGCAAAGGCGGTTGAATAAGGTGGATTTGCCCACGTTGGGGCGGCCGAGAATCACGATGCGAGGAAAGTGGGGCATGGCAAATAAGTCGAAAGTCAAAAGTCTAAAGTGTAAAGCCGCAGTCAGCCATCAGCGGTCAGCGCTTGCCATCTAACGATCAGAGCCCAGCCTCTTGCAATCAGGGTCCAGTGAAAACGCTCCGATGCTGTCATCCTGAGTGATGCGAAGGACCCCTGCATTTGAATTTCAAGCAAATACAGAGGTCCTTCCTTGGTTTCACTCAGGACCGGCTTCGCCTCCTCAGAATGACAGTTTGAGTTCCGAAGCTTCCACAGCCCTTCCGCGCCTCCCAGACATGGATGTTGGCGAATTCCAAGATCGGATGACTGATCGAACCGTGCTTCACCGGTATGATATCCTGTTTTTTGTGTTCCCTCACGGCGCTGTTCGTAAAGAGTGTGGTTCGACAGACCAACTTAGACTCCAGGCGGAGGATGTGTCAAGAAGACATCTACGGCCGGCAAGTGCGAGAGCTACAGAACGAACAGAAGAAAGCGCCGTAGTGAGTGCTCGCGCTCAGCAGCGGAGGAGAGCAAAGGTCGCAGTCTTACACTTTAAACATTAAACTTTTGACTTTCGACCTTCAACTATCGACTTCTGTACTTTGACCGCTTCCTATGACGACTACAGGCAAAAAGGTGCCCGACAAACTCCCGCTCGAAAAGGTTTTCGCACCGGGCGGGTGGCTGGCGCGCCACCATCCCCAATATGAGTACCGGGCGGGGCAACTCGAGATGGCGGAGAGCGTGGAGGCTGCGCTCGAAAACCGCCAGCACCTGATCGTGGAAGCGGGGACCGGTACGGGCAAAACGCTGGCGTATCTTGTGCCCCTGATGCGTAGCGGGCTGCGCGCGGTGATCTCCACGGGAACGAAGAACCTGCAAGAGCAGCTCTTTTACAAAGACATTCCTTTTTTGCGGAAGCTCTTTCCGGAGCTGCGCGTCACGCTGATGAAGGGGCGGCAGAATTATCTTTGCCGGCAAAAGCTCTACGACCTGGAGAAACAGCCCGTGCTGGCCGGTATGGAGGAAGTCGAGCAGTACCCCAAGCTCCGCGACTGGGAGGCGCGCACCAAGACGGGCGACCGCGCGGAACTGCGCTGGCTGCCGGACGCGAGCAGTCTCTGGGCGCACGTCGATGCGCGCCGCGAGAATTGCACGGGGCAGAAGTGCGCGCAGTTCGAGCGCTGCTTCATCACCTGGATGCACCAGCAGGCGACGGAATCCGATTTGATTATCGTCAATCATCATCTCTTCTTCGCTGATCTCGCGCTGCGGCAGTCGGATTACGCCGCGCTGCTGCCGGATTATGCGGTGCTCGTCTTCGACGAAGCTCATGAGATGGAAGACGTCGCCACCCGGTATTTCGGCCTGGAGGTGAGCAACTACCGGGTGGAGGAGCTGGCTCGCGACACGGAAGCGACGCTGCACATGAAGAGCCTGCGTAGCCCGGAAGTTTTGGGCGCAGTGGGGGAACTGCGGCGCCGTGCCGACCTCTTCTTCGAGCTCTTTCCGGCTGCCGAAGGCCGCACGAACTTTGACAACCGTGACAGTTTCCTGGAGGTCCATCGCGGGGCCTACACGGCCCTCGGGAATGCCTTCCTTCGCCTCGAGACCGAATTGAGCCGTCTAGTGGAACGCCCGGAAGAGATCCACAACCTGACACGGCGCGCCAAGGAACTGCGCGCAGCCTTCGAATTGGTCCTGGAAAGTCACGAGCGCAACATGGTGTATTGGTGGGAGCGGCGCGGGCGCGGGGTGTTCCTGCAAGCCACGCCTATCGACGTCTCCGCGCTGTTGCGGGAAAGGCTGTTCGAGCGGGTGGAGACCGTCATTCTGACTTCGGCCACGCTGGCCGTGGGCGGCACATTCGATTTCCTCAAGCGACGGCTGGGAGTCCAGAATAGCAAAGAGCGCATCCTCGACTCGCACTTCGACTTCCCGAGCCAAGCCCTGCTTTACACGCCGCTGCATCTGCCCGACCCGCGCCAGCCGGATTTTGCCCGCCTGGCAGCGGAGGAAGTGGTGCAACTGCTGAAAGCCACGCGCGGGCGCGCTTTCGTGCTGTTCACTTCCTATGTGCAGATGCGCGACGTCTATGAGCGCGTGCGGCCGCACCTGCGCTATCCGCTGATGATCCAGGGTTCGATGCCGCGCACGGAGTTGTTGGACCGCTTCCGCAAAACTCCCCACGCCGTGCTGTTTGGCACCAGTTCCTTCTGGCAGGGAGTGGATGTGCAAGGCGAGCAATTGAGCGCCGTGCTCATCGACCGTCTGCCCTTCGCCGTACCCAGCGACCCCGTGACGGCCGCGCGCATCCGGCAGATTAACGAGGAGGGGGGCAACGCCTTCACGGATTACCAGGTGCCGCAGGCGGTCATTACGCTCAAGCAGGGATTCGGCCGCTTGATCCGCAGCGTGAGCGACCGCGGCGTGCTGGTGATGCTGGATCATCGCATGATGCGCAAGCCCTACGGACGCGTCTTCCTGGAGAGTCTGCCGCAGTACCGCAAGACGAATCGGCTGGATGACGTTAAGGTTTTCATGCGAGAATGAAATAGAAGTCAAAAGTCAGGAGCCAGAAGCCAGGAATCGAAGTCAGACTTCGCTGATTGGCCTTTCTAACTTCTGGATTCTGACTTCTGCTTTCTGACTCCTCACTTCTGGCTTCTTCTTGAGGGCGAAATGTTTGAAATCTCGGTCGAGTATACCTTTGCCGCCGGCCACGCCCTGCGCGGATATAAGGGTAAGTGCGAAAATGTGCACGGGCACAATTACAAGGTCCAGGTCACCGTGGGTGGCGAGCAACTCAACTCCACCGGGTTGCTGCTGGATTTTGTGGATTTGCGGGGAGCCATCAAGGGGCTGGTCGAACGCCTGGATCACCATTTCCTGAACGATCTGAAGCCCTTCGACGAGTTAAACCCCTCGGCGGAAAACCTGGCCAAATACTTTTGTGATGAGCTTGAACCGCAGGTGCAGGAGCGTGGCGTGCGGGTTCAGGCCGTGAAGGTTTGGGAAACAGATACAACCTCAGCCACGTACCGGCCGAACACCCCTGCCCCTAATCAGGTTCTCTAGAGGGCCCGGGCGCTCTCCTCAGGCCCTGAACGCTTTTGCATTGGGTCTTACCAAGTCCAGAACGCCACTGCCGGATGCAGTACCGCCTGATGTTGTTGGGCGCAGACACCCACCTTGCAGATATAGGTGTCCTCACACCAGCGGCAACGAGTGAGATGTGACCTCTCGCGGAGGGTCCCGCAGATGGCACACGCCTCCAGGAAGTCAGCCACGACGTGCCGGGAATAGTTGCGCCAAGTATCCAGGACTTCCCGCTCTTCGCGTATCTTCTCGAGTTCGTCGTGGCTCAACATAGCCCGTTCCTTCGCCTTCCAATTCGTTGGATGCAACTCGAGGGCCATGGTATTCGCCCCTCCTATATTATTTATCGGCTGAAACAGAAACCGGCTTCAATTCAGCGAAATAGCCACGGCAGGAAAATCCACAAACGTCAATTGCTCGAACTGTGCGTGATGATTCTTGGGGACAATTGCCCAATTTGGAACACAGAATTCCATTTTGCTCGGTAGTTCCTACCAGTCTTGCTTCCGGCAGGCTCCAGCGAAATCAGGTAGAATGCTGAGACAGTTTTGCGACCGATGACAGGGCCGCTGAGCATATGGTTGTCACGGAAATCTTCAAGTCGATTCAAGGAGAGTCCACCTTCGCGGGATTACCCTGTGTCTTTGTTCGCCTGACGGGCTGTAACTTGCGATGTCATTGGTGCGATACGGCTTATGCATTTCAGGGCGGGCGGAAGGTGAGCGTGGTGGAAGTTCTCGAGCGGGTTCGCCAATTGGGTGGCAAACTGGTGGAACTCACGGGCGGCGAGCCTCTGCTCCAGGAAGATGTCTGTCCTCTGGCGGAACGATTGCTGGCCGAAGGTTTTCGGGTGCTGGTCGAGACCAGCGGAGAGCGCCCCATCGGCCGGTTGCCACGGGCGGTGGTCAAGATCGTTGACGTTAAGTGCCCGGGGAGCGGCGAAGCCGGGAAATTCTGCCTCGCTAACCTGGAGGCTCTGGAACGGAAAGACCAGGTCAAATTCGTTATTCTCGACGAAGCCGACTATCGCTATGCTTGCGATTTCATGGCGAAGCATGACCTGCATAAGCGGGTCGACGAAATAATCCTCTCGCCGGTCTTTGGCCCTTTGCCGTCCCGCCAGCTTGCGGAGTGGATTCTGCGCGACGGGTTGGACGTTCGCTTGGGCCTGCAGATTCACAAGTTCATTTGGGACCCTGACGCGCGCGGAGTGTGAGAAAGAGTAGGCAGTAGGCAGTTGGCAGAAGGCAGCCGAACGCGCGCGCCAAGTCCGGCAGCAGGATCGGGTTAAACAGATCCGACTGGACCAATGGTTTTGCAGTAGGGAAGATGCGCAATTGACAACGGACCACGGACTAGGGGCAACTGACAAGCCCATCGCCATCGTCCTCGCCAGCGGGGGCATGGACAGTTGTGTGACCACGGCGATGGCGAATCTCGACTATCGTCTCGCCATGCTGCACGTGGCATACGGGCAGCGGACGGAGGCGCGCGAACTCCGCGCTTTCCACGCGCTAGCGGACTTCTACCAGGCGGAACATCGGCTGGTGTGCCGGCTAGATCACATGCGGCAGATCGGTGGCTCGAGCTTGACCGATCCCGACATCGCAGTGGAGGGAGCCAACCTGGAACGGCGGGACATTCCCACAAGCTACGTCCCCTTCCGCAACGCGCATTTCCTTGCCATCGCGGTTTCCTGGGGCGAGGTGTTGGGAGCGCGCAAGATTTTCATCGGCGCGGTGGCCGAAGACAGTTCCGGATATCCCGATTGCCGCCCGGAATATTATGCCGCGTTCAACCGCGTGATCGTCGCCGGGACCAAGCCCGAGACGCAGCTCGAAATCGTGACGCCGGTGATCGACATGCGGAAAAGTGAGATCGTGCGCCGGGGCAGGGAATTGGGCGCCCCCTTCGCGCTCACCTGGTCGTGTTACCAGGGTCAGGAAGCGGCGTGTGGCGTGTGTGATAGCTGTGCGCTGCGCTTGCGAGCCTTCCAGGAAGCCGGCCTCGAAGATCCCATCCCTTATACCCAGCGGCCCCGCTACCTACGCTCCTAGCCGGTGCCTTTCTGGCTTGGGCGGCAGGGGACCAGTCGGGATTCTCCCAAGCCGAGAAAGGGTCTGCGGCCCCGCCGTGGCGGGAAGAGCGTTGGCGAAAACATAGACATTATGTCCAACCCAGAACGGAGAAACTGCATCTAGAAAAAATGTGAGCAAGAATGTGGAGCTAGAGAGAAATCACCACAATGCTATGTAAAGAAGGGAGATACAAACCATGACATCTTTCGGGCTAAGAAATCTCGTATCTTGTCTCATCACCCTCTTGCTGCCTGCCGTGGCTTTTGCGGGCACTGGGGCATCCTGCGAGTGCGGTCCTCCCACGGCGGAGTCCTACAAGTGGAACTTCTCCAAGGAGGCCGCAGGCCTTCTGGCCCAAATCCACTCGGAAGCGTACCAAGCCAAGAATGCTGCTGAGCGTTTAGAGTCGTTTGAATTTGAACGGCAAATGTACGACTGGCGGGCCGATGCTAGTATACTGAACCGGGAGAAGTATTGGGCTAACGACATGGACCGGATTCTGTGCCGGCTGCGGACTATCCAAAGGGTGCTTCCTGCAGATCAACAGCAAGAAATCGAGGCACTCACGCCCGCGGTTATTGAAGTCACAGATACCACCCAAGCCGCAATGCAGTACGTGCGCCAGCACCAGGAAGAGCTCTTTCTTCCCACGTACAAAGCCTACTCGGAAGACCTGTCTGCGGAGGCCAGCAGAATTGAAGCGGCAACCGCCACCCCCGGAAAGTCCATGGCAGTAAATCAGGCGGGGAACCAGACTGCCTTGCGCCAGAATCTCAAAGCCGGCTCCTGAGTTTTTGACCACAGAGGGCAGCCTCACGTTTCGAGGGGCTGCCCCCCGGGGCACTAGCGCGGCACGGAAGGGGCTCCCGGGCCGTCACATCCGCACTTCGTCGACCGGGGTGGGGCACGGCGCGGAAAAGAAGCCTTCAGTCTTCAGGAACTGGCTAACTGCTCAAACCCGGCAGCTAAACGTTGGCACCAAATCCCATCCACTGCATCCCGAGCCCAGTGGTTCCCGGATCCCCGTTCGTGCACCTTCAAGGTGCCGTCCGCAACTCCTCGTGGATCACAAGTCGCGGAATTTCCTCGACCGCGGGCTGCCGCGCCCTCGATATAAGCGCGCAACGCGTTGTTGATCAAGCTCTGATAGTTCCCGCCCCCCGGCGCACTCTACCGCATCCCGGGAATATTCCAGAATGTTAGTCTCCAACTGGATGGTGATGCGTTCCTTGCCCGGTGGCACTGGCAGCACCGGTCCGCCCTTGCTTTTAGTGAAGTTGTAGGTTTTCATCATTGTGCCTCATACTCTTTGAGTTCACGAGGTTCAGCGGGCCGAGCGGAAATGAGCCGAATGTCCTCGCCGCGATACGTGTAGACCAACACCATCACTGCCCTGAGCGTCCGGCAGGGGGCGGCCATCTGGCGCAGTGATCGTCGTGGTGGAGAGCTGACCCACTAGGGGAACCGCGCCTATGCCTCCCGATGATCTTCTCCGTATGCTCATTGAGAATGGCAAGGCTCGCGAGGAAGATGTTCATTTCAGCAATTGACGCGGGGCCCTCATTCGTGCCATTCTTCGCTCGCCTCAGAACGACGGTGCGGGGGTTAGATCGCTTTCTCAGCCCCGTCCCGCCATGCAGGTTATGTGTTGAGTCTGAGCATCCAAAAACGTTACAATAGGGCGGCTTGTATTTGACAGAGGAGGCACTTATGTCTAGTGTGTGGGCGCGCAGGGTGATGGCGGTTGCGATCATCCTCGCGTCGTTTTTGACCTGCGTTCCGGTCTTTGCGCAAACCGGAGGCTTGACGGGCAAGTGCACGGGTGAGGATGGCACCCCGCTGGCCGGTTACACGATCCTGATTGAGCGCACGGAAATCAAGTGGAGTTCCAAGGTCAAGACCAATAAGAAAGGTGAATACACCTATATTGGCTTGGCGCCAGGGACTTACAAACTCACTCTGCAGGACCCCAGCGGCACCGCAATACACAACATTACGAATCACGTGGGGATTGGCGACCCGACTCAGGTGGACTTCGACATGGCGAAGGAAATTGCCATCGCCAAGAAAACGGCGGAAGCCAACCCCGAATACCAGCGCAAGAAGATGGAAGAGGACAAGGAGCAGAAGACCTTCACAGGCTTAAAGCAGCTCTTTGACCAAGGCCAGGCGCTCTATGACCAGAAACGATACCTCGAAGCGGCTGGAATGTACGAGCAGGCGCTGCCGCTGGCCAAGGACAAGAACGTTCCGATCATCACGGCGCGCTTGGCAGAGTCTTACGCGAAGGCTGCGACCGTAGAGACGAGTGCGGATGCCCGCAAGCAGGATGAGGACAAGGCTTTCGATTACTACCAGAAGTCTCTCCAAATGAATCCTAACGACCCGGCGCTGCACAATAACCTCGGCAGCCTTTACGCGGATATGGGCAAGGTGACGGAGGCCCAGGCGGAGTTTCAGAAAGCCGCGGAATTGAACCCGACGGCAGCGTCAACCTATTATTACAACATGGGTGTTATCCTTGTGAATAAGGGTCAAATGGACGACGCGGCGGGGGCGCTTAAGAAGTCCACGGATGCCGATCCCAATAACGCCAATGCTTGGTACTGGTACGGCATGGCCCTGCTGGGAAAGGCGGAGTACAAACCCGATGGTACGGTGGTCGCGGCCCCGGGCACTGTGGAAGCCTTCCAGACTTACCTGAAGCTCGCTCCTAAAGGCGAGTGGGTGGCCGCTTCGCAGGCCAGCCTGGATCAAATCCAAGGCAAGGTCGAGACAGAGTACAAGGCTCCCAAGAAAACCAAGAAGTAGTTCGGGCTCGCAAATCAAGGCCCCGCAGTTCCGTCCTCTCACGCTGCGGGGCCTTTTTGTCGGCAGGGACAATTATGAAACGTTTTCTGATCTGTGCTTGCCTGGCATTAGCCGCGCAGCCGCTCCTCGCAGACACCATCTTCCAGGCCACGGCCCAGGGCAAGCAGGAGGTGTTGCAACGCGACGCCATTGTCATCCAGGAAGATTCGTCCTTCTTAGTCTATAAGCACTTTGACCTCAAAGAACGCCGCGTGACCAAGGTGCGCTTGAATAAAGGCAGCTTGGCTTATTACGTCCAAACCAGCAATGCTGAGCAGCGCGCGCAGATCGTGGAAATATGGAAACGCTATGGGTTCAAAGCCACCGTAACGGACCAGGCGGGCAAGATTACGCGCCTCTTTGACTCCTACCTGGACTTCTACCCCCCGGGAGGCCGTGGGTCGCTGCTGGAGTCAGTCCCCCCCCGCACCAGCTTCCCCGTACTGCTCGACCAAGGCGGCGCGGATGAGATCGACTTCACCAAGATCGATCACATCGCCGTACAGAGCGACCGGCTGAGCATCACCTTGCGCGAGGGCAAAACGCTCGACGGAAAAATCCTGATGCCGACGCAGCAGCCCGCGGAGGTGCGCATCCTGGGAATCACGGATCATTACGACCCCGCCAGCCCAGAGGTCTTTGACTTCTCTGTCCCGCTCTCGCAGTTGAAGTTGATTGCGTTTGACTAGCACGGATTCCTCACTGTGCGGCTGAGGAATCCGGGCTAATCCCGCACACCTACCGGCGGGAACCTGCCTCGTGTTCCCTATTCCCTCCCACCCGCCTTCGGCCCGTGCTTAGCGCTCCACCTTAAAGCCGATCTTGATTGTGACCTGGAATTCCGCGACCTTCCCGTCGGCGACGCGCCCCCGCATCTCTACCACTTCGAACCAGGACATGTGCCGAACGGTCTTGGCCGCCTCGGCGACGGCCACGCGCACGGCCTCCGCAAAGCTGGTCGACGATGTTCCCACTACTTCCGTGACCTTGAAGACTTCTGCCATGCTGCCTACCTCCTCGCTGGAAATGAATGCGCCCCGCCGGACTATTCTACACTCCTCCGGGTCGGGTGGAAGGGCAAAGGTACCCGTTGCTTGCCTGCCCGCGCCTTTGGCTGTCTAAACATGCCGTCACAGTATCAAAATGACCCACTGCCTGGGATATCCAAACTTGATGACGGTGTCGGGAGGTTCGCTTATACTCTTAGCCCTCAGGAGGAATTGTCGATGACCCTGCTGGATGCCCCCCCCCCCAAGAAGCCTCGCAAGATAGGACGCTATATTCTCCTGGCCCTGGTGATCATTATCGTCGGTGGAGCGGCCTATGCCCTGCTTCGCAACCTCCCGGAAGAGCGGGCTGTCTCACGTTTCCTCAACGCACTTGAGCAAGGGAACTATCAAGAAGCTTACCGGCTCTGGCAGCCCAGCGCCTCCTATTCGTACCAGGACTTCGTTCACGACTGGGGCCAGCAGGGTGACTACGGCAAGATCCGCACCTTCAAGATCCTGGGCTCGCGCTCCAAAGGTTCGCAGACCGTCATCGTCACGTTGACCGTCAACAACCAACAACCCGCCCTGGAACTGCTGGTCGATCGCCAGACCAAAGGCCTCGCTTATTCGATATTTTGAAACGCGGGAGTCTGAAGATGAGGCTTTGACCCTCGAGTTTCCGCAGAGGGGACAAGTGGACAGGCCCCTGCCGCCACCGGTCTCGATCCCCAGTCGCAACCAAATCAGGAAACTTGCGCCAAAACGCTTTGGACGGCTTCCTTCACTTGATCGAAGGTGATCGATAGAATGCACTCGGGTTGGGAAAACTGGTAGCAGCGGTCTCCGGGGCAAGGATTGCAGGCGAAGGGATTCTGCACCACGCGCGCGGCGGGGTTCGAGTCTTGCCGCGGCCAAGGACCCCAAATCGGTGAACTGGAAGATCCGAAGATGACCACCACGGGCCGCGCCAGGGCCGCGGCCATGTGGGCGGGACCGCTGTCGTTTCCCACAAACAGTCGCGCGCTGGCGAGGGCCGCGGCGAATTGTGCCAGGCTCGCCCCTTCCAGCCGCCGGATCGGCGCCGGGTAGGCTTTCTCCAACGCGTCGAGCACTCCCGATTCTCCCGGCCCGCAGGAGTAGAGGGGTGTGAGGCCCGCGGCCTTTTCCAGGTATGCCCCGATTTGCGCAAATTTCTCCGGCGCCCATTCTTTCGTTCGATAAAGCGCGGTGGGATGAATGATGGCGTAGGGTTGCCCGGAAGCGATCCCCAGGCTCTGGCGCTTGGCGTCCCACCACGCTGCTTGCCCTGCACCCGAGAAAAGCTGGGCGCGGGGGATTTCCTTCCGCGGCAATCCCAAATAGAAAAACGCCGCAGCCTGATGCTCAGCCGTGTGCAGGAAGGGCTTCTGGAGAATCGTTCGGGCGTCCGGAACCAGAAGGTGATACAGATCCGGCGCCCGGTAATGAGCGAAGCCAACGCGCCAGCGGGCGCCACTCCAGCGAGCGAGTTGTCGGCTGGTGGGACCGCCGTGCAGGTTAAGGCAGACGGAGAAGGCATGCCGGCGCATCTTGCGGATGACTTCATAACGTGAGCGAAGCTTTTTCCAGCCTGCGCCCTCCCCAGGAGTGAGAATTTCCTCCACGGCGGGGTTCCCCTCCAGAAGTTGGCGAAAGCGGGCTTCGAGCACCACAGATACCCGCAGGTCCGGCCGCCACTCCTTTAAGAGCCGTAGAGCGGGTGTCAGTAGGATCGTGTCGCCGATGGAGCGGAGGCGAATGACGAGAACCCGAGCTCCGGGTGGGAGGCCGGAAAGGAGAGAAGCCGGGTTCGGGCTTTGTCGGAAGACTCGCTGCGCGCCGGGCGTCACTCGGCATCGACCTTGGCTTCGTCGATGAGCATGACGGGGATATCGTCTTGGATGGGGTAGACGCGCCGGCATTGGGCGCACTTAAGACCCTTAGCATCGGGGGTGAGTTGAACCGGAGTCTTGCAAGCCGGGCAGACCAGGATGTCGAGCAACTCTTGAGGTACGGCCATCGGAACCCTCCCAAAGCAGCGAATCTAGCAGAGGCGTAGAGCGAATTCAAGCCACACCGAACCCTTAGTACTCGGGCCCGGCCGGCGCCTCCCAGGGTGCGATTTGCGCTTGCAGAACACAGGTGATGTTGCGCCAGGCAGGAGGATCAATTTTCCATACTGCCAGGATGGCGGAGCCCTGGTACACGCGCTCAAATCCCAGCTCGGATTGAGAGATGGTTTCAATCGGAACAATCCACCAACGCGCCTGCGGCCGCGCCTCAAGCGTAATCTTCACGCGCTGCCACTCGTCCACCAGCCCCAGCTTGGCGGAATCAATCTCGCCGCGAAACTCCAGCGGGCGGCGGATTTCGTTGGCTAGGAAGTAGCGGTCGTGAGCGTCCGGCGCGAGCAGATTCAGAACTATTTCCAGGCCCGTCGCCATGCCCGCGGGGCAGGAGCGATTGGTGGAGAAGGAGGACCGGCACTCAATCTGCCAGGTCGAACCCGAGACCACGGAAGTGAGGGTCTTGTGCGCCTCGACCTGCATTGCGCAACCGTTCGCCTGAACCTCGGTGAGGCTGCGCAATTCGACTGCGGCTGCCGGGGCCTTGAGCGGAGTCGCCCGCCAGGCCCCGCGCGCCAGCATTTCGTTCTCGCCGAGTTGCAGGTACTCAAAATCCTGCCAGCGCTTGTTCCCGGGAAAGAGATAGGTGCGAAAGGCATGCCGCGCGTAGCGGTCGTATCGGAGCAGCGCCTCGAGGTGCGATTCCTTGCTGAGCACCTGGTCGTGTATGGAAGCGGGGCCTTCGCGCGGCGCCTGCTTGGAAGCCACATTCTTGCGGACGAGCGTGTGATACGACTCCGGGCGGCGCATCAGGGAATTGACCAGCTCCACATGGGCCGGCTTGAAGCACAGGCTCGAGACTGTTCCACCGTCCGCCGGGTGCAGGATCATGCCGGCAATACTCTGGCGGAGCAGGATTTCTTCCTGGCCGTCCATATCGAAGTCCGTTGTCACGATCTCGGCCTGAGCATCGGTGCCTGAGCCTTCAATGCGGTCCATGTGAGATTGGGCTTGGATGAGGTGACGAAGCACCGCGCTGCGCAAGTGCGGCGCATAGAGGCCACCGAATACTCCGTGCCAATAGGGGTCATTGCACTGGGCGGCCAGCACGTGGGTATGTGCCTCAGCCAGCCCCGTTGTCTTCTCTACGCCACCCGCCGCGGCGGCGTTCAGCCTCTGCAAGCGATGACTCTCCCTCAGAACCCGCTTCTGGATCTGGTTGGCCTCGGTGTACTTGCTCAGGAAATTGCGCCAAAATCCTCCCCGTAAAAAGCGCTGCAAGCGCTCGCCGTTGGGCAGGCGTTCGCTTTCCTCCAGGCAGGCTTTGAACTCAACGGAAGCGGTGAACGGCAATGCCCACTCCATCATCTCCGCGTAGGAGGCGGTGGGTAGATAAACTCGTCCCAATGGCGCGTGGGAGCGCAGATAATCGGATACGGTCGTGGTCTCCAGCCAATCGTAGCAGCTCTCCACCGCCGTGAGAAACCGTTCCATCCAGCCGTTCTTGAAAACGTGATCGTACGTCCCGGGCCAAACTCCGAATTTCTCGCAGTCATCGCCCATGGCGAAGAGCGTTCCAGGTTGGCCGACTCCTTGGCGCAGGATGCGTATGGTCTCCGCCGGTTCCTGGAAGGGAATGGTGTAGCGAAGGGCTTGCAGGCTGGGGACGAGGCGCAGCGGCTGGCCATCTTCTTCGGTCACGAAGGTGCCGCGCAGTTGCCCAGGCTGTAAACCTGCGGCCAGGAAGTGCGTATCGTCCAGCACGACGTACTCGACGCCCGCTTCCGCCAGGGGGCGCGGAAGAGCGGGCTCCCAGACGCGCTCGGCAATCCAGGCGCCCCGTGGCTCCGCTCCGAAATGGTGGCGAAGGTAGTCGGCCAGTTTCCGCAGTTGGGCGATCTTATCCACATCCGGGATGACGGGCAGGATGGGCTCGTAGTAGCCGCCGCCCACCAGTTCGACCTGGCCGCGCTTGGTAAGTTCGCGAAGCTGCTGGAAGTATTCTACGTGGTGCGTTTCCAGCCACTCCAGCAGGATGCCGGAGAAATGCAGGCTCAGGCGGATGCGCGGGTGCTGCAAAAGTGCGCGCACGAAAGGCGCATAGGATTTTTGATAGGCCTCCTCGATCACATGATCGAAGTTCCCCACTGGCTGATGAGAGTGAATGACGAGCGCGAAGGAGACTTTGTGCAATTCTGCGGTCCTCCCTGAGGGGGTGGGCAACTCCCAACAAACTAAGGATAGAATGAAACCCTGGGTCTTGCCACTAGGAAATACCCTATTGCTACCATAGGAGGCGCGTCGACATACGTATAGGGGTAAGGCATTGGCACCTCATTCTTTCTAATCGGCAAATTCGCTGGCCTCCTGTAGCCGAAATCCAACGAGGCCACCTCCTCGCGACCCGGCGTGATAAGATTTGCTTTGCGGGGGACCCATTCATGCGGTGACCTATACAGATCGACATAACTTGCAGCGGTGCTCTATGAGCGCCGCTACAGGGCAATACGCAAGAAGTCATGTCGCTCTGTATAACCAGCTTGTCGCGGTGGGAGGAGACGTGATCGACCCCAGAGCTTTGCGGGCTTATTGCGAAGCGCAGAAGGATGCGCTCCTCGGTTGTTTGCGGCAGGCGGTGGAGATCGAATCCCCGAGTCAGAACAAAGTTGCTGTGGATCGCTTGGCGAACTTTTTTGCGCGAGAGTTTAAGAAGCGGGGCGCGGAAGTTCGCCTGCTTTCCCACCCCACGGCGGGCTCGGCCGTGGTCGCGGAGTTCTGGGGAGAGGTGCGCCGCGAGCGGCCCATCCTCCTGCTCGGCCACCTGGACACGGTCTGGGAGCTCGACACGCTGGCCGACATGCCTTTTCGAGTGGGCGCCGGGCGCGCCTACGGACCGGGTATCTACGACATGAAAGCCGGCATCGTGTGCGGCCTCTGGGCGGTGCGGGCTCTCCAGGCGTGCAAGATAACCCCTCCAGGCCCGGTGCGCTTTTTCCTGAACGCTGACGAAGAAGTATCCAGCGTTGCCTTTCGTAAGGAAATGCTCGCGGAAGCCCAGCGGGCCCGTGCCGTGTTGGTGCTGGAGCCCGCGGCGGCGCACGGTGCGCTCAAAACCGCCCGCAAAGGGGTGGGAGAATTCACCCTCACAGTGCGCGGCCGCTCCGCTCACGCCGGGATCAATCCCTCGACGGGCGTGAATGCGATCTCCGAGATGGCTCGCCAGATCCTGAGCATCGAGAAGCTGGCACGCCCTCGGCGGGGACTGACCCTTGGTGTAAATGTTATTCAGGGCGGTACACGCTCAAATGTCATTCCTGAACTTGTTATGGCCAGGATCGACGTGCGCGTCCCGACGGTGCGCGACCGCCTATGGATTGAAAGGAAGATGCGAGCCTTGCGGCCCGTTCACCCCGAGGCCAAGCTGGAAATTACGGGCGGGGTCAACCGCCCGCCCATGGAGCGAAAGATGGCAATCGCCCTGTTTCGCGTGGCCAGGGAGCGGGGGCGCCAGATGGGTCTGGATTTGAAAGAAGCGGCAACTGGGGGTGGGTCCGACGGCAACTTCACCGCTGCTCTGGGAATCCCCACGCTTGACGGCCTGGGTGGAACGGGAGATGGCGCCCACGCGCGGCACGAGCATGTCATCATCCGCGAGCTCCCCCAGCGGGCGGCGCTGCTGGCCGCGCTGCTGGCGTCGATTTAGAACCGTGCTGCGCCGCCTTGACAGGGTGGGGGAGGGGGCGCAGAATCGAGTTCGCCGCTTCGGAGGCCGGCTTGTCATGACCCGCTTTCGCCTTCGCCCGAGCTTCTCCTTTCTCACCGTCATGCTCGTAGCACTCGCTGGCTTCGCGCAGCAGCAATCCGCCAAACCGGAAACTGGCTCGTCGCCCGCGCAAGAGAATCCTGCTGTTGGTGTTAAGCCGGTTCCTTTGACTTCCTCGGTCGCATCGGCGCCGCCGGCAAAGGCGCCGGATGAAAACGCAGTAATCTCGAATTCCGACCACCGCCTCAACGTGCTTCTGGCCGGAATTCTGGTGGGCGCCAGATGCGTGCATTTTCCGGGTCTCACGACCCCCCCTCTCTACAGCGGTTTGGGGGGTTGGGGATATTCGTGTGGCGGAGGCTTTTGGAGCTATGATCGCATCGGGCGGCCCCTTTACGGGTTTCCATACGGGCCCTGCCGTGAACCCGTGCTGAGCTACGGCAGGGGCCAGATCAATCTTAAGGTGGAGCCCAAGACGGCAGGGGTTTGGATTAACAACGGTTTTGCGGGCACGGTCGCGAGCCTGAAGAGCAACCTATGGCTCGACCCCGGAGCTTACGATCTCTGCATCAAGGCCGCAGGCCACGCGGATTACTGCCGCCGCATCTATGCGCTCAGTGGGAAGAAACTCACGGTCCTCGCCAGACTGGCGACCGTGCCTGTGGAGGTGAACCCATGAAACCGGTCACCGTTCTGACTTTATTGACAATCCTAACCATGCCGTTGCTGGCGGGCGACCAGAAGGGCACCGTGCCCCGTGGCGCGGCCTCGAGGTATGCGGCCCATGCCGAGGCCGGCGGCGCCTCGATCGGCGCCGCACTCCTCACGCCGCGAGACGTCCACAAAGCCTTCAGCACGGATCTCACCCGTTGCTGCCGGGTCGTAGAGGTGGCACTTTATCCTGGTAAAGACAAGCCGTTGGATGTCTCCCCAGACGATTTCGTCCTGCGCCTCGTGGGCACGGACACGGCGGCGAAACCGTCGAGCGCCCGGCTGCTCGCCGCGCAACTTCAGAAGAAGAACTCGGACTCTGCGGGCGTCAGTCCCGTCGCCGAAGCCCACGTCGGCTACGAGTCGGGCATCGACCCTCTGACGGGACAACGCGTCCACGGTGTTGACACAGGGATGGGTGTGGGCGTCGGCGTCGGCCGCGGCCCAGGAGCGGCTCCGGCATCGACCATTCGCGACCGCGATGTGATGGAACTGGAACTGGACGAAAAATCCCTTCCGGAGCAGACAGCGGCGACGCCTGTGGCCGGCTATCTCTACTTCTCACTCTCCAAGGACAACAAGAAGGCCACTCATCAGCTTGAGTACACCCTCAACGGCCAGAAGCTGTCGCTGCAACTCGATTAGCCCGCTAAGGCGACGCGGCACGCCGGAGTGCGTTCATTGTTTTTCATGTACGGGCGCATGAGGAACAGGGACTGGACTGCTCGCGGGCTCAGCCGCGAGCGCTATCAAGGCCCGAATCATATGCGCTGCCTGACGGCGAGCACCGATCGCCGCCGGTGGTTCTTCTGCGCCGGTCGGGCCGCTTCGCTGAGTTTACAAGGGTCCGGGAATCGGCTTTCAAAATTGGGTCAGCGAAAGCGTGTTGCGGTCCGGGTCTTTGAACCATGCAACCTTGGCCCCGCCCGGCGAGGCCCAGATTCCCAGCTCATCTTGATCGAGGCCTTGATAACGTTCGAAGGCAACGCCCCTTACCTGAAGCGCTTTCACCGCTGCTGAGATATCCGCAACTTTCCATCCCAGGACAGTATAAGGAGCCGGGGTGAGCTCGTGGACTCTTGCAACGCGGAGCATGACGCCGTGCGCGTCAAAGACCAAGGCGAATGAGTCGTCCACCACCAGTCGAAGGCCGAGAATTTCCTCGTAGAACCTTCTAGCCTCGGTTGGTTTTGCGGTTGCGACAAAGGTGATTACGTCGCACGAACTAAGCATCTTCAGCCCTCCCCCATGTCCTGTCGCCCCCCCAGCCGCTCTCGGCCTAACGCCGGTTCAGGCTGACCTGATTATAGCCCCTCTTGGTCGGCATAATGAGGAGTCTCCCGTGCCGAGCGGCGAGCGCAACCGCCTCGATGTAACGAGACCCAATGTGAGCGCCAATTCGTATTGGGAATTATATGCCGGCGGCGCGGCTCGCGCACCATCCTAAGAACCGTATCGTTTCACGATATAGCTCGTGACTTCCTGTTCAAAGGCGGGGTAGCTCAGGCGAAGCCCATCCTCGAGCAACGTGTTGAAATCTGAAGAGGGCATGAGTTTCAGCATCCGGCGGACTTCTCCTATGCCGAAAGTGTCGCGGAGGTATTCGATTGCGGCGAGAGACTTGGCGTACACAAAGCCCACTTGGTCCTGCGACAGGTCCACAAAAGGCGCTTCCAGCATTGCCAGGGTGGGGATTTTGCCGGCGGCCAGGGCTCGGGCCAGTTGGGTGCCTAGCGCCGCGGTGGTGGCGCCTTCCTCGATCTGCGCCACGCCCTCGTTGAACCAAGTGGGGCAGCGGCCCAGAGTGATCTGGCGGATGAAGGAGTGGGTCAGCTCGTGTTTCAACACGCGCGCCAGTTCCGGGGTCATCACAGTAAGGCCCGAGATGGGGACGCGGATTTTTCCGTCATTCAAGGCTCCCACCCAGTCGGGTGATCGAGTGATATCGCGGAACACCTGACTGGGATACAGAATGACGACAATCACCTCGGAGGGAGAATAATCCAGGTCGAGGGTCAGGTTCTGGAAGGAGCCTTCCAGACTGTTCAGAATCTCACCGCTCAATTTCTCGGCCTGTTCGCCTTCGTAGCGGAGCAGGAAGTGTTCGCTGCGCAGCTCGGAGTATGAGCCTGAAACATCCCGCTCGCGTTCCACCTTCTCGACCGCTTCCCGCAGGCGCGGATTGTCTTCCAAGGTGAGCGCCTTGTTCCATTCTACAAGGGCTTGATCAAGGTCTTCCATCCCGTAGTAGTCTGAGCCCAAGAGCACGCGGAAGTCCGGCGACTGTGGGTGGCGGTCGGCCTCCGGCCGCAGCAGATCGAGCGCTTCCAGGTAATGGTTCTGCTTCGTCAGGAGGTATCCCAGTCCGAGTGTCAGGGCCTGGTCATGAGGCAGCACCTTGAGCGCCTCACGATACTTCAAGATCGCAGCGTCCGGGTCACCCTGGCGCGTGAGGAAAATCGCCGCCTGCTGGTAGCCCCGCTTGAGCTGCTGGAGGTTTTCGGGCGAGGGTCTATGGACGGCTTCTCCGTTCAGCCGCCTGAGGTAAGCTTCATCCACAGCGCCGTCATGAATGACCGCCGACCCTTCCTCCCCAGCCGCTTCCGGAGGCGCGGGGAGCTCGAGCCCGAGTCCGTGAGCCGGCCGGGAACCCTCCTGTTGCAGCGGAGCAGGTGCGGATTTCTCAATGCGTTCCACCGCCGACTTGGGGAGGGCGAATTCGCCCCCGCCCATCTCGTAGAAGATCTGTTTCGTATCTTCTCTTATGACGGCAGCAACTATCTTGCCACCGTTTTTTAGATAGATAGTATCTGCAAGCAGCAGAGAAGAGCAAAGGAAGAAGGTCAGGGGCAGAAGTATCCACACCCTCCAGTCTGCCGGGTGGTGCGCGACACCCCTACGAGTGCGAAAGTCCTCTGCCATCCTCCCGACATCATACAACAGTGCCCGGAGCTCCGTCGAGTTGAGTAAGCAGCAACTTCCGCGCTACAGTAAGGGGAAGGAATTGGGAGAAGGGAGTCATATGATGTTCCTGGGAATCCAACCCCGGCGGTTCTGCCGGATTGGCGCGAAGCTCGCCCTGCTGATGTTTTTGCTTCTGGCGGGCCCGCTTCACCTGGCCGCAGGCCGTACGGAGCAGCCGTCCGAGCCGCTGGAGCTGCTCAAGCAGTTGAACGCCCTCACCCTCGATCGCACCCAAGTTTACGTGCTCCATGACGCCCGTATTACGCGCGACCGAATGAGCCTCTATTTCAACCGCGGCTTCCTAGCTTTTCTGACCAAGGTCCAGGGCGAAGTCACGGGAGCCGTTTTTTCGGGAGAAGGCGAGATCTTGATGATCCCTCCCAACCAGGCGGAAAAGCGCAGTCTTGCGCAGTTCACCCAGGCGCCGATTCTGGAGGAGAACTTCTCATCGGTTTATATGCGCTTCACGGATCAGACTGCCCAGGAATTGCTGGCCTCGTCACGGAGGCCTGATCCGGATGATCCCGAGCAACCCGATCAATTCGTGCAAGAGTGGGCGTCGCCCGCACAAACGCTGGGACAAGGGACTTCTGAGCGCATCCTCATGGATCTGCTGGGGGACCGCAGTCACCCTTACTTCTACGCACGCGTACAGGGGCTCAACCTGGGAGCATTCGAGGTAGTTGACGACGAGCGGACACCTGAGGCGTTCACAGTCGGAGCAGTTCGACAAGTTGAATCCGAACTGTTCAGTGACACCTGGTGCTCTTTCCCGACCCAAGCTTCGCAGGCCCACGCGGCTACCTTACGCGAAGGTTTGGTTAAGGCTCTGTCCTATGCGCTGGACATCCGCATCCATCCGGACCGCAGCCTGGAGGGTCGCGCCGAGATTCAGCTCGAATCGCGTTCTGCCCATGATCGCCTCATCCCTTTTGGGCTTTCGCGCTGGCTTGCGGTTTCAGAAATCGAAGATGATCGGGGAAGGCATGTGGCGGTCGTGGAGAACCCCTCGCCGGAGGGGTCGCCAGGGGAGGCGCGGGCTTACGATCAGGTCGAGGTGGTGCTCCCCGAGACCTATCCGGTGGGTGAACGTTTTCGTCTGATCTTCAAATATCACGGCAATGTCATCTTGGATGTCGGCAACGGCGTGCTCTGCGTGGGCGCTCGGGGAAGCTGGTACCCGAATCTTGGCCTGGGCAGCCCGGCTGTTTATGACCTGACCTTCCACTACCCGGAAAAGCTGACACTGGTGGCGACGGGTAGTCGTGTCGAGGAGAAATCATCAGAGGGTTGGTCGGAAAGCCGCTGGCGCTCGGATGGTGTCTTCCGGGTTGCGGGATTCAACCTCGGCCCCTACATTTCTGCCGAGCGGCGCGCGGGCAAGGTGCAAGTGCAGGTCTACGCAACCCACGGAGCGGAAAGTTCGCTCGAAAAGCGACGGGCCGGGGCCGGAACTCTACCCGTGATCATCCCCGGATCGCGCGGGGAGCAGCCCTCAATTCTGCATGCGATTCCGAAACTGCCGCCGCCCCTCGCCCCCTCAGACCTTCTCGACAATGTCGCGGAAATCGCCTCTGGTGCGGTGGAGTATTTCGCCAGCTTGTTCGGGCCTTTTCCCTATCCCCACCTGGCGGTTTCGCAGGCCCCGGGAAGCTTTGGCCAAGGCTGGCCGGAGCTGGTGTATTTGCCCACCCTCGCATTTCTTCCCAAGGCGGACCGTTCTGAGATGGGCCTCAACCGTAAGGGTGGAGATCCCCTGGGGCCGGTCGTCGTCGCGCACGAGGTCGCACACCAGTGGTGGGGGAATCTCCTGGGATGGGACACCTACCACGACCAGTGGCTTTCGGAAGGGCTGGCCAGCTATGCGGCGGCGCTATTCCTGGCCCGGCAAAAAGACGGCGACCGGCAATTCCGCAACCTGCTCCGCCTTTACAAGGAAGACATGCTCGCCAAAACCAGTGAAGGGGAGACGATTGAATCCGGCGGGCCGATCTGGCTCGGGCAAAGACTCACCAGTTCCCACGATCCCGAGGGATACCCCAACATCGTTTACAAGAAAGCCTGCTGGGTCTTCCACATGCTGCATGGGTTGATGATTGATCCCAAAACGGGTTCGGACGAGCGATTCTTCCGCATGCTGCGTGACTTCGTCAGCCGCTACCAGGGCCAGTCAGTCTCGACGGAAGACTTCATCCAGCACGCCGCGAAGTTCATGCTGCCGGAAAGCGATCTGGAGAGGAACCATAAGCTGGACTGGTTTTTCAACGAGTGGGTTTACGAAACCGGAATTCCCACTTACCACCTCGAGACGGACGTCCGTGAACTCGCCGCCGGCAAATACCAGGTGCAGGGATCGATCACACAAAGCAATGTCCCTCGAGACTTCGAGATGCTGGTCCCGATCGTCGCGACCTACGCCAAGGACCGGCGCGTCACTCTGGGGCGGGTGGCCGTGAGCGAGACGGGCGCCCACTTCAAGTTCACCACGACGCGCAAGCCGTCGCACGTGGCCATTGATGATGAAAATCTGCTGGCGGTGGTGCATTAAACGCCGTGCCCGAATCTCCCCTTCCTACGGTTGCCTCCGCCAGGCAGGCGAATCTCATCCCGGTGGCCAGTGAAAGGCCCGGCCTCCCAGCAGGTGGACATGCAGGTGGAATACTGATTGTCCCGCCCACGTGCCGTTGTTGATCACCGTGCGATAGCCCTTCGCTTCCAGTCCCCGTGCGCGGGCGAGTTGTGCCGCAACGAGGAAAAGATGGCCCAGCAAGGCCGCGTCTTCAGCCTCGGCCTCCCGCAGCGAGGCCAGGTGTTTGCGGGGAAGCACCAGGAGGTGGACCGGCGCCTGCGGGTGAATGTCGACGATCGCCACGGCTTGGTCGTCTTCGTGGACGATGTGGGCGGGAGTCTTGCGCTCGATGATTCGGCAGAAGAGGCAATCCGGCATTAGTTCATCCTGACGACAAAAGTCTGCGTGGCCAGATTCTCTCGATGGAGCATCTGGGCAAGTCCGTGCGCCGCGTCCTCGGAGTTCTCGCTTCCCACCCGCACGCGATAGAAGGTGCCATCGCCGCGGTCGAAGCTCTGAATCACCACCGGCCCGTGGCTCGCTTCGATCAGGCTCTTCAAGCGGTCGGCGTTGCGGCGATCGCGGAAAGCGCCGACCTGCACGGCGAAGAGGCCGGGTTCGGCACTGGCGTTGCGTCCCACAATCTCCAGTCGCACGCGCGCAAGGCCGGACACATCCACGGCCATGGCCTGGGCCGCGGTGAAAGAGAGATCGATGATGCGCCCCTCGATGAACGGGCCGCGGTCATTAATGCGCACTGTCACGTCGCGGCCGTTGTCGAGGTTGTGGACACACACTACGGTCCCGAAGGGCAGGGTGCGATGAGCGGCAGTCATGCCGTACATGTTGTAGATCTCTCCGTTCGCCGTGGGGCGGCCATGATAGGGATAGCCGTACCAGGAAGCGAGGCCCTCCTCGCCCTGGATAACAGGCGCCGGGACGGGCGCGAGTCCCGGCGATGGCGGTGTGCTGGTGGTCGTCGGGCTCGCCGCGGTGGGAGGGCTTGGCGTAGAGGGAGCAGGGGGCGGAGCGGCGCGGGCAGCGGATTGAACCTTGTGGCGGTGCAAACAGCCCGTGGCGGAGAGAAGCAACCCTAGGACCACGGCGATCCTTATGGTGATTCGCAAAATACCGCAACCAGTGCCGTTGCAGCGGCTGCCGGTGATCGCAGGCCGGGCAGTGCTCCCAACCCGAGCGGCAGCCCGCCACCGCTCCACAGAACAGATGTCGTCGGCGAACCTCGCTAGAGCCCGGTGATGCAATCTCGCCTGCCGTGGTTTCATCGAGTGAGTCAGCAGCGGTTCAGCTTTTCGTCTTTTCCAATCGCTCTGCCAATTTCGTCAGATGGGCGGAGGTGCGGCGCAGAAACTCTGCCATCTCCTGGCGGGTTTCCGGACGGATTCCCTCGTCCAGGCACTTCCGCAGCTTCTCGAGTTCGCGATCCATAGCACGTCCGGCGTCCTCAAATTTCATGGTGATGCTCCATTCTCCTCGCCGCTATTCTAATACGAGCGCACCGCCGCGGAGAAATGAAACTCCTGCGAACTTCGCACCTCAGATATAATTCTTATGAGAGTCCAGGAAAGAAGGCTTGAGCATGGCATTACCACCCAAAATGTGGTTTCAGTGGCAGCGGCTGAAGAAGTCCCTGCAATCGTCTTTCGGCACGCAGGGCGGTTCCTCCAAGAGTTCCGTGCGCATGTGCCGGCACTGCCGCGCCTTGATCGACACCGATGCTTCCGTGTGCCCGTTCTGCGGAGAACGCCCCGGGCCGGTGCGCGCCCGGGGCAGTACCGGCACATCGGGACGCGTGCTGGGTGTCATTCCGGTTCCCACCACGGCAGCCTCGGTGGTTGTGGTGGCGAACCTGGTGCTCTATGCAATTTCCTGGTACATGACACAGAACACCGCGTCCACCCAAATGTACGGGGCTCCCCCGATGGGCGGCATCAGCGGCGAGGTGTTGCTGCGGCTGGGCGCCAAGTCCCCTTACATCTTCATGGGCCAGTGGTGGCGGCTGGTAACGGCCATTTTCCTGCACGCTGACTTGCTCCATATCGGAATGAACCTGTGGTGCCTGGTGGACTTGGGCCCGCAGGTGGAATCCCTGTTCAACTCAGCCAAGTTCACCGTGCTCTATCTGGTGACGGGGGTTGCGGGCTTCTTGCTGAGCCTCTGGTGGAGCCCCTTCGGAATGTCGGTGGGAGCCTCCGGCGCCATCCTGGGACTCATTGGAATCTTGATCGGCTTGAGCTTTCATCATGGACATCTGGGAAAGGAATACCGCAGTCAACTTTGGAAATGGGTATTCTACATCGCGGTCTTAGGGATTTTCGGGCGGTTGTTCGGCCTGGGCCTCGATAATGCTGCGCACTTCGGCGGGCTGGCGAGCGGCTTGGTACTCGGTTACTTGATTCCGGAAGGTGAGCCGGTCACGCGCCCCAGCGAGAATCTGTGGAATGGGCTGGCCATGCTTTCCGTGCTGATCATTGGGGGGTCGTTTGTCCTGATGGCCATGCAGCTCGGGCGGCCGCTCGGCTAGGCCGCAAATCATTAATCCGGATTTCTCACCGCAGAGGCGTAGCGCCGACCTTTAGGTCGGCATTCATTGCGAGTGCGCGACCTGCTGACCTAAAGGTCAGCGCTACAACGAGGTCAGCGCTACAACGGCCTTAGGCGGGGTCAGCCATGGCAGGCGGCGTGAACGGCAACGCCGCGACTTCCGCGGTCACGCCGGAAGCGAAGCTGAGTTTAGAGCCCGGCTCGGAGACTTCGCGGCGCATGTAGGCGAGGGCGATGGTTTTGCCGAGCGTAGGTGATACGCAGGAGCTGGTGACTTCGCCAACCTCTTTTCCCCCTGCGACCAACTTCTCGCCGGGCCGCGGCGGCACTGCGGCATTCACAACCAGGCCCATCAGTTTCCAGTTCACGTGGCCACGGCTGCGCGCGCGCTCCACAATTTCCTGGCCGACGTAGCAGCCCTTATTGAAGCTGAGGGCGTTCCAGAGCCCCGCTTCCAGCGGAATCACGTCTTCCCCCAATTCCTGCCCGTAGCGAGGAATGCCGGCCTCAATGCGCAGACTCTCCAGCGCTTCGCACCCACAAGGCAGCGTGTCGTAGGTCGGCGCCTGGCCGCAGGCCGCCCCCCAGACGGCTTCCATGCCTCCGGCGCCCACCCACACCTCATAGCCTTCCTCGCCCGTGCTCGAGGCGCAAGCCACGCGCACGGGAATGCCCGCGTAGTTCGACGCCAGGTGGTCGAACTCCTGCATGGGGGGCAAGTCGACATGTAGGGTTTTCTCGAGCAGCGGGCGAGCCCGCGGCCCCTGGAATGCCAGCCCATAGAGATCGAGCGGCTCAATCTCGACTTGGTCAGCAATGATGTAGCGGCGCAAACTCTGCATGGCTTTTTCGCGCAGGTCGGCGTCCGTATCAATGAGGAAGCCGTCCTCGGCGCAATACAAGCGCAGGTCCACCACGATGTGCCCTTGCGTGTTCAGAAGCGTGGCGTAAGTGCCCTGGCCCGGCGAGAGCTTTTTGATGTCGTTGCTGACCAAGCGCTGGAGCAAGCGTGCATGGTCGCGGCCCTTCATTCGGAACTTGGCGCGAAAGGAAAAATCGAAGAGCCCGGAGGCGGCGCGCACGGCCCGATGCTCCGCCACAGGATCGGTGAAACGCGCGGGAACTATCGCTCCGTGATATTCCGCCAGCGTGGCGCCCTGGGTTCGGTGATATGCAGCGAGGGGAGAGCTTGTCATGGGTGATTGGAGAAGCCTACGGCCGACAGCTAACAGCCAAGAGCTAACAGGCCTTCGGGACCCTAATTGAAACTCGTTAGCTGTCGGCTGTCGGCTTCTCTCAGAAGAATCCCAGTTGCAGCCGGGCGGCTTCCGACATCATGTTCTTATCCCAGGGCGGATCCCACACAATCTCGACCTTGGTCCCCTTGACCCCCGGAAGGGCGCTGATCTTCTCTTCGACTTCGGCGGGAAGTACACCTGCCACCGGGCACCCGGGCGAGGTCAGGGTCATCTTCACGTGGACATGACCGGTGGTTTCCACCTTAACGTCGTAGACAAGACCGAGATCGTAAATGTTAACGGGAATCTCGGGATCGTAACAGGTGCGCACCTTCTCGATAATTTTGTCCTGAAGCGCGACGACTTCCGAGGCAGTTAAGGTGGGTTCCGTTGAAGGGGCCGGCTCCGACATGTTTGATCACTCCGTGCTGGCGACGGCCTGGCTGTTCTCGAGCGCACTGCGCAGGGTGTGCCAGGCCAGCGACGCACATTTGACGCGCACGGGAAACTCCGAGACGCCGGAGAAGACGGCCAGCTTTCCGAGCGCGGGCGCCTGCGCGGGTTCCACGGGGTGGCCGGTCACCAGGCCGTGAAATGCCTGGAAGAGCGCTTCCGCCTCCGCCCGCGTTTTGCCTTTCAAGGTTTCCGTCAGGATGGAAGCGGAAGCTGTGGAGATCGCGCAGCCGGAGCCCTGAAAACTGATATCGGCAATGCGGTCATCCACGAGGTGCAAGTAGATGGTGACCTTGTCCCCGCACAGAGGGTTGTAACCATCGGCGCAACGGTTGGCATTCTCGAGGGCACGGAAATTCCGCGGCCGCTTGCAGTGATCGAGAATGACTTCTTGATAAAGCGAACTGAGATCCGACATGGGCTTTTGCTATTCCTTATTACCGATTAGGGGCCTCGAAAAATCGAGTGATCGAGTGAACGAAACAGCCACCCTTGCCGATTGTGCGCTTGTTCATCCGATCTCCCGATCACCCGATCTGTCTCAGGCAAACATCGCCTTGACCCGCTCCAGACCGGCTGCCAGGGCATTGATTTCCTGCTTGGTATTGTAAAGAGCCAGGGAGGCACGCACCGTGGCAGGCACGCCGAAATGCGCCATGACGGGCTGCGCGCAGTGGTGGCCGGTGCGCACGGCAATGCCCTCCTGGTCGAGTACGGTGCCGACATCGTGCGGGTGAATGCCCTCCACCACGAAGGAGAGAACCCCGGTCTTCTCGCGGGCCGTGCCAATCAGGCGCACGCCGGGAATCTGGCCAATGGCCTCGATGGCGTAAGCGAGCAGCGCGTGCTCGTACGAGGAGATATTCTCCATCCCCACCTGGGTGAGGTAATCCAGCGCAGCGCCCCATCCGATCGCCCCGGCGATGTTGGGTGTTCCCGCCTCGAACTTGTTCGGAATGTGATTGTAGATGGTTTTTTCGAAGGTCACGGAGAGAATCATGTCGCCGCCCCCTTGGTAGGGAGGCATGGATTCAAGCAGGCTGGCCTTGCCATACAGCGCGCCAATGCCTGTCGGTCCGAAGAGCTTGTGTCCCGAAAGCGCATAGAAATCACAGTCCAGGGCCTGCACGTCAACCTTCATATGCGGAACCGCCTGCGCCCCATCAATGAGCACCGGGATGTTCCGGGCGTGCGCGATTTCCACAATCTGCCGGACGGGATTGATGGTGCCCAGCGCGTTGGAAACGTGCGCGACACTCACCAGGCGCGTGCGGTTGCTCAAGAGTCTTTCAAACTCTTCCAGAATCAACTCGCCGCGCTCGTTGATGGGCGCCACGCGCAGGCGCGCCCCCTTTTCTTCGCAGAGCATCTGCCAGGGAACAATGTTCGAGTGGTGCTCGAGACCGGTAATCAGGATTTCGTCGCGGGCACCCACGTGCTGCCGTCCGTAAGTCTGCGCGACCAGGTTGATGGCTTCGGTCGCCCCGCGCACATAGACGATTTCGCGCGGCTCGCGGGCATTCAAGAACCGCTGCAGCTTGCTGCGCGCCTCCTCGTGGGCCTCGGTGGCACGCTCGCTGAGCTGGTACACGCCGCGATGGATGTTCGCGCAATCCTGCGTGTAGAAGTGCACCAGAGCGTCGATGACCACTTGCGGCTTTTGGCTGGTGGCGGCGTTGTCGAGATAGACGAGCGGTTTGCCGTAAACCTTCTGCTTGAGGATGGGGAAGTGTTCGCGGATTTTCCGCACATCGAAACCGGGAGCCGGCGCGTCACGCGGAGGGGGCTGGACGAGATTGCGTGTGGTTGCCATTACAATTCCTCAATTGCCAGTCTTCCTGGTCAGCCGCCCATATAGCCGCTCTGCCAGCCGCTCGCGCAGGGGCCGGAATTTAATGCGTTCCATCACTTCGTTGGCAAAAGCGTAGGTGAGCAGGCTTTTCGCCTCGTCCTCGCCAATGCCGCGGGAGCGGAGATAAAAAACCGCCTCGGCGTCGATCTGGCCGACCGTGGCGCCGTGCGTGCACCTGACATCGTCGGCGAAGATTTCGAGCTGCGGCTTGGTGTTGATGGTGGCGTCCTCGGAAAGCAGCAAGTTCTTGTTGCTCTGCTTGGAATCGGTCTTCTGCGCATCCGGGCGGACGATGATCTTGCCGTTGAACACACCCTGCGCCTGGCCCTCCAGCACGCCCTTGTAAAGCTCGCGGCTGGAACAGTGCGCCCGGGCGTGGTCGATGGTGGTGTGATTGTCCACGTGTTGCCGCCCGGTGATGACGTAAAGACCATGCAGCAGCGACTCGGCGCCTTCGCCCGCCAGAACGGTTTGGACTTCTTCGCGCGTCAGTAATCCGCCCAGTTGGATGGAATGGGTCGCCACGCTCGAGGAACGTTCCTGCTGCACTTGCACACGCGCGTAATGAAACGCGGCGTCGTTTTCCTGTTGCAGTTTTGAGTAGTCGACCAGCGCGCCCTCGCCGGCGACGATTTCCGTGACGGCGTTTGTGAACGTGGTGTCTGCCGCGAGGCTGCAAAAGGTCTCGATGATCGCCGCCTGCGCCATGTCGCCCACAAGAATCAGGCTGCGGGGGTGCGCGAGGGTCGGGCGGCCGGCGCCGTGTGAAATCTGCAGGATGTGCAGGGGCTTTTGCAGAACCGCCCCCTTGGGCACTTCGATGAAGGCGCCGTCTGCAAAAAACGCCGTATTGAGCGCCACAAAAGCGTGCGTCCGCGCGTCCGCATAGCGCCCGAGATGACGTTCTAGAAGGGGCCCATGGTTCTTGAAGGCCGAAACCAGGCTGCCCGCCTTGAGCCCTTGGGGGACTTCGCGCAGTTTCGAGAGTTCCGGCACGTAGCGGCCGTTGAAGAAGGTCAGGCGGCTGCACCCGAGGTCCGCCAACGGCAGGCGCTCAATCTGGCGCCGGATTTCCTCACTCGCCTTCACGTGGGCGGGGACGAAAGGCACAGATAGAAGGGGCACGATGTTCGTGTACTTCCACTCTTCGTCATGCGTCGAAGGGAACCCCAACTCTTCAAAGCTTTCGATGCCCATGCGGCGCAGCTTGCGAACCCAGCCCGGAGCGTACTCATTGAGGGTATTCTCGAGATGCGTAAAGCTTTCGAGGTAAAGCTCTTCTTGTTCTTTAAAAGTAATCATCGAATCCCAGATCCCTTTCCAATGCTGACGGCCTGCCCGTCTCTGTTGGATACGAACGACTCAAAAGGCAAAATGCAAAAGGCGAAATGCAAAAGTGGAATTCCAATCATTCCGAAATTCCCGCCGCACCGCGGGGAAAAGACTGACCACAGAGGCACGGAGACCACAGAGAAGAGATCCTTCTTGCGCTGCGAGTTGCAGCGCTGTAACACCGGTTTTGACTTTTGCCTTTTGCATTTTGCCTTTTGACTTGTTTTTCGCCTGCGCCCCTGGACATGCTCCTTTTGCAATTATTTCTCTGTGTCCTCTGTGGTTTGAAAACCCCTAACACAGAGGGCACGGAGACGCTCTGTGTCCTCCGTGTGAAACCTTGAGACGCACGGAGTACACGGAGAACGGCGCTAGGGTCATCGCGTGGCCACCTCGGACTCCACCCCTTCATCCAGCCAGCCGTACCCCTTGTCTTCGAGTTCCAGGGCGAGTTCCTTGCCTCCCGACTTGAGGATACGCCCGCCCGAGAGCACGTGGACAAAGTCCGGCACGATGTAGTTAAGCAGGCGCTGGTAGTGCGTCACCACAATGATAGCCCGCTCCGGTGCACGCAAAGCATTCACGCCGTTGGCCACAATCTTGAGAGCGTCGATATCGAGGCCGGAGTCGGTCTCATCCAGGATGGCGAGCTTGGGTTCAAGCACCGCCATCTGGAAAATCTCGTTGCGCTTCTTTTCGCCTCCCGAAAAACCTTCGTTGACGGAGCGCGACATCAAGCTCTCGTCGATTTCCAGCAGCTTCATCTTGCCGCGCACCAGCGTGAGGAAGTCCATGGCATCGAGTTCCTCAAGCCCGCGGTGCTTGCGGGTAGCGTTGAGCGCGGCCCGCAGAAAATAGGTGTTGGAGACGCCGGGGATCTCCACCGGGTACTGGAAGGCCATGAAAATGCCCTCGCGCGCGCGTTCCTCGGGGGACATCGCGAGCAGGTCCTTGCCCTCGAAGGTCACTTCGCCGTCGGTGACCACGTAGAGTTCGCGGCCCGCGAGCACCTGGGCCAGCGTGGACTTGCCGGAACCGTTCGGTCCCATGATGGCGTGCACTTCGCCGGCGTTCACGCGCAAATCAATCCCGTGCAGGATTTCCTTGTCCCCGACTTTAGCGTGCAGATTCTTGATGGTCAGCATTCATTTCTCCATTATCGAGACTCGCGCCATCCGCGAAGGATTCTCCAGGTGTCAAAAGCCTCTGTGTCCTCCGTGGCCAGAAAGGGTTTCACACAGAGGGCACTGAGGCGCTCGGTGTCCTCTGTGTTAAAGCTTGGGAAGCACAGAGGACACGGAGACGATCATTACGGCCAGCACTCGTGCTTTGGACGATGTAGAATTCACGCTTTCCCCCGCAGCCCGTCCAGGCTCACCGCGCCGGCCCCGCGCACCGATAGATACAGGAAGATGAAGCAATAAAGCACCGCCAACTCCCCGTGATTCAGGATGGGCCAAAAGCCCCCGGGAAAGTGCGCCTTGAAATACGCGACGGCCATCTCGCCACTCAACAGGAAGGCCACCGGACGAGTGAAGAGTCCCAAGGCAATCAGGATCCCGCCGCCGAACTCCAGGATCCCGCCAATCAGCATCACGGGATTGTGGAGCATGGGGTGCCCCCCGAAAGCCCCGAAGAGCTTCATGGCGCCGTGGCAGCCGAAAAGGAACGCCACCACGACCCGCGTCAGGAACACGATGTAATCTTCAAAATTGGACATATTCGGTGTCCTTTTCATAATTCAGGATTCGCAATTCCGAATTAGCCGACGCTGCCTTCCAGGCTCACGCCTAGGAGCTTCTGGGCTTCGACAGCAAATTCCATGGGTAACTCGCGGAAGACTTGCTTGCAGAAGCCGTTGACAATAATGCCCACGGCGTCTTCGGCGGCAAGCCCGCGCTGGCGGCAATAAAAGATCTGGTCTTCCCCGATCTTGGAAGTGGAAGCCTCGTGCTCGACGGTAGCCGTCGCGTTCTTCACTTCGAGATAGGGGAAGGTGTGGGCGCCGCACTTGTCGCCGATCAGCAGGGAATCGCACTGCGAGTAATTGCGGGCGTTGGCCGCCCCTTTCAGGATGCGGACTGCGCCGCGATAGCTGTTCTGGCCGCGCCCGGCGCTGATGCCCTTCGAGACGATGGTGCTCTTGGTGTTCTTGCCGATGTGAATCATCTTGGTGCCGGTGTCGGCCTGCTGGTAGTTGTTGACGACTGCCACGGAGTAGAACTCGCCCACGGAGTTGTCGCCCAGCAGGATGCAGCTCGGATACTTCCAGGTGATGGCCGAGCCGGTCTCCACCTGCGTCCAGGAAATCTTGGAATTCACCCCCGCGCACTTGCCGCGCTTGGTCACAAAGTTATAAATGCCGCCTTTACCTTCTTTATCGCCGGGATACCAGTTCTGGACCGTGGAATACTTGATGGTGGCGTTGTCCAGAGCCACCAGTTCCACCACCGCGGCGTGAAGCTGATTCTCATCGCGCATGGGGGCCGTGCAGCCTTCCAGGTATCTCACGTAGGCGCCTTCGTCGGCAACGATCAGCGTGCGCTCAAACTGCCCGGTGTCCTTGGCATTGATCCGAAAGTAGGTGGAAAGCTCCATGGGGCAGCGCACGCCCTTGGGAACGTAGGCGAAAGACCCGTCACTAAACACGGCGGAGTTGAGCGTGGCAAAGAAATTGTCGGTATAGGGGACCACGGAGCCGAGATACTTGCGCACCAGCTCGGGATGCTCGCGCACGGCATCGGAGAAGGAACAGAAGATGATGCCCAACTCGGCAAGCTTCGCCTTGAAAGTGGTGCCGACGGAGACGCTGTCAAAGACCGCGTCCACCGCCACTCCGGCCAGCAGTTCGCGCTCGCGCAGCGGGATGCCCAGCTTTTCGTAGGTTTTCAACAGCTCAGGGTCGATATCCTCCAGGCTCTGGGGGCCCGAGCCCGTCTTTTTCGGGGCGGAGTAGTAGCGGATGGCCTGGTAGTCAATGGGAGGAAACTTCACGTTCGCCCATCTGGGCTCCTCCATGGTCAGCCAGTGCCGATAGGCCTTTAAGCGCCAGGCGAGCATCCACTCGGGCTCCTCCTTCTTGGCGGAGATCAGACGAATAACCTCTTCGTTCAAACCCGGCGCAACGGTCTCCTGTTCAATGTCCGTGATAAAACCATACTTGTATTCCTGGGTTGCCAGAAGCCCGATGTCGGTTTGCGGTGTGGCCATTAAACTTCCTCCGAATATTCGTTCAAATGCAGATCCTTCGCTGCGCTCAGGATGACAGCCCAGCGCTCAGGATGACAGCATCGAAGCGTATTTGCGCAGCCTGTTTCAGTCATCAGCTTTACGCCTGCCTGCTTTCGGCGGGCAGTGTTTCTCCGAGCGAAGGCATATCCCGCAGGCGCTTCACGGCCTCCACCACACGGCGGAGACTGTAGTCAATTTCCTCCTCGGTCGAGAATCGCCCCAGACCGAAGCGCACCGGCGTCTGGGCCAGTTCCTCGGGAACTCCCAGAGCCTTCAATACATAAGATGACTCGGGAATGGCCGAGGTGCACGCCGAGCCCGAGGAAAGGGCAATGTCGTTCAGTTCGGTCAGCAAGGTCGCGACCTCGAGGCCCGGGAAACTGACGTTTAGATTGTTGGGAAGTCGATGTTCCAGGCTGCCGTTGATGTGAATGCCCTCGAGCGCCGCCAGCAGTCCGTCCTTAAGGCGGTTGCGCAGGGCCGCCAGACGGCGCGCTTCTTCCGGCATCACCTCGCGGCAAATCTCACAGGCTTTGCCCAGGCCCACGATTCCCGGCACATTCAGCGTCCCGGAGCGCAGGCCACCCTCGTGGCCGCCGCCGTCCAGGAGGGGCGTAAGGTCCACGGGCGCACCGCGCCGCCGCACGTAGAGTGCGCCGACGCCTTTCGGCCCGTATAGCTTGTGCCCGGCGATGGAGAGTAGATCGATTTGCATGGCCTCGACGTCGAGCGGAATCTTGCCCGCAGCCTGCGCGGCGTCGGTGTGAAAAAGCACGCCCCGGGCGCGGCACAGCCGGCCGATTTCCGCCAGTGGTTCGACCACCCCAATTTCGTTATTCGCCGCCATGATGCTGACCAGCAGAGTTCGGTCGGTGATGGCCTGCTGCAAATCATCCAAGTCCACCCGGCCGTCGGGCCAAATGCGCGCATAGGTCACGTGGAAGCCTTCCGCTTGCAGACGCTTGGCGGAATCGAGTACAGCCTTGTGCTCGGTAGCCAGCGTGATGAGGTGGTCCCCACGCTCGCGGTAGCGGTGCGCCACGCCCTTGATGGCCAAGTTGTCGGATTCCGTCGCGCCCGAAGTGAAGACGATGTCCTTGGGGCTGGCGTTAATCAATCGGGCAACCTGCTTGCGAGCATTCTCCACCGCCGTGGCTGCCTTCCAGCCGAAGGGGTGGTTCCGGCTCGCCGGGTTCCCAAAATTCTCGGTGAAGAACGGCAGCATGGCTTCCACTACGCGTGGGTCCGCGGGTGTGGTGGCGTGGTTATCCAGGTAGATGGGAAGCTTCATGGCAGGCCTCCCAGTTGCACCAAGCCTGCATCCCCCCTCGTCAGGCCGGAAATCGTGACGGCGCTCAACGCCTTCACCAGCGTGTCATTGACCTGTTGCAGGGGTTGGCGGACGGTGCAACGGGTCATCTGGCCACACTCGCGGCGGTCAGTCACACAACTGGTGATAAATAGCGGCCCTTCGATGGCGCGAATGACCTCGAAGGCGGAAATCGCCGAAGGCGGCCGCGCCAGCGCATAGCCGCCGTTGGTCCCGTGCTGAGAAACCAGTAGGCCGTTCTTGGCAAGTCTTTGCAGGATCTTGGCGAGTAATTCGGTCGGAATGCCGTAGGCCCGGGCGATCTCTTTGGCACTGCAGGCGGTCGCGGGGTTTTCCGCCAAATGCTTGACGGCAATCAATCCGTAGTCAGCCTTCTTGGTCAACTTCAGCATAACGATATCCGACCAAATCAGTCGGATATAGTTTATGACCTTTAATTCAGGTTTGTCAAGGCTTTTATCAGGTTAGTTGCCTTACATTTCTAATGAGGAATCTTGAACAGCCGCCCCGGATTGTCTTTGACCACGAGGCCTTCGCCGTGGCCCCCCAGGTCGACCAGCAGTTGCCGCCGAGCGCCCTCGTAAAGGACGTTGTTGGTGATAACGCAATCCTGAAGACCTTTGTACACGATGCCGTACGATGGGCTAAAGGTTCCGGTGCCTTCGTCGTCCTGCCAAACCTCGAGGTTGTTCGCCACGCAGGTTACACCGCGGGCTCCATCCAGCAGGATTTGCGAGGAGTCATAGCTTTCGGGGTCGGCCAGCTTACCGCTGCGCTTGAGGAAATTCCCCGTGATGGTCATTTGCGAGCACGGCTCATGGCCGCTGCGCAAGGCGATTCCGCAAGTCCCGGCACGGTCGAGAAAGTTCCCCGTGATCTGATAGCCGTCACCGCCCGTGATGAGAATGTTCTCCTGCCCATTCCATTCGATGCGGTTGGCGGTGAGCGTCATGGAGGCGTTCTCTGAGCGCGCTGCGAAGCCGGCGCGGGCATTCCCGGAGAACCAATTATCAAGAAGGAAGCCGTCCCAGCCCTGCAGGCTCAGGCCGTCCCCCTGGTTGTAAGCGAGCATGGAATGCCGGACGGAGAAGCACCAGGCCCGCGTCAGATTCACTCCATCCCCGCTGAAACGCGCCACCTGGCAGCGCTCGATGCGGAAACAGTCCTCGTGTTTTCCATAGTCCGGTTTGTTGAGAAAGATTCCGTGGACGTTCTTGCCCAAGCCGGCGCCGTCGAGCGCGAGTCCCGTAATCGTAGCGCCCCAGCCCTCCGTAATATTCAGAAGGCACTTGCACTCGCCGTTCGCGAGGCGCAGAACCGCCCCGCCAGGTCCGCTGTAGTTCCACGTCGGGATGCCTACGAGGGCCGTGTTGGGGCGCAAACGGAGTTCCGCAGTCAGATACACGCCCGCCGGCATGAACACCGCACCCCTTACCTCCGCCGCGGCGTCAATGGCATGCTGGATTGCTTTCGTGTCGTCCGTCTTGCCATCTCCGGAAGCGCCGAACTGGCGGACGTTGATAAGCTCCCGGCTGGCCGCCGGATCTTCCGCTGTCGCCGAAGCTCGCGAACCCAGTAGAAAGGAAGCGCCGCCGAGCAAGGCGCTCTTGGCCAAGTCGCGACGTCCGAAAAATGACGCATCATGTTTTGTCATGTTCTCTCTCCTCGCAGCGCAGTGCCCACCGGAAGCTGTGCCGGCAGTGGGGAGGTCGGCATCGAAGCTGCTGACCCGCCAAGCCGCGTCGGCGATACTGTACCTCATAATGGCTGGGATTGCTTGCCGTTCCCAGTCTTGGCGGTGGTTTCATTTGAATGGGAGGAGGGGCGGGGACCGCTGGGCCGCGTCCGGCTGGCTCATGAATCCTGAGGAGGATCGCTTCGCATTTATGTCGAAGGCGTCACTACCCGGAATCGCAGTTGACTCTGCGATTGATATGGAAGAGACTACGTTAGCCCAATGCGGGTCCTACCGCATTTGGACTGGCCAAGTCCCAGAAAGGGGACGATGAAGCAAGGGGTGAGCCTGCCAGCTCCACTTAAGGGGAAGGTCCCATGAAGTCCGCCCGATCCTCTAGAAAAGTCAAAGCCAGACTCGCGCTGCTGGATGGTGCTGCCGGGTCCCACCGGCAGGAAGGCAAGTTCTTCCCAATTGTCGGCATCGGCGCCTCCGCAGGTGGCCTGGAAGCGTTCACCCAGTTGCTGGGGCACCTGCCGAGGAAGACGAACATGGCCTTCGTGCTGGTGCAGCATCTTGCGCCCAAGCACGAAAGTGCCCTGACGGACCTATTGAGCCGAGTCACCCAGATTCCTGTGACTGAAGTCAAAGATGGGATGGTGGTCGAGCCCGATTGTGTTTACGTCATCCCGCCGAACGTGAACATGGGGATCAGGGGAGGACGCCTGCATCTTATGCCGCGCGCACCGGACCAGCAGCATCTCCCTGTTGACTTCCTCCTGCGCTCCCTGGCGGAAGAACGGGGGAGCAAAGCCATTGGGGTTATCCTCTCCGGAACGGCGTCGGACGGCACCCTGGGCGTGAAAGCCATCAAGGCAGAAGGCGGGATAACTTTTGCCCAGGATGAGAAATCGGCGAAATATGGGGACATGCCCCGTAACGCCATCGCCACCGGTTCGATCGACTTCGTCCTTCCCCCTGCGGGCATTGCTCATGAGTTGGTTGAGATCGCACATCATCCCTACCTTCAACAAGCCCATGCCCAGGAAAATGCGGAGATCGCAGGTGAGCTCGAAGGTGAAATGCGAAAGATTCTCCTCCTTCTGCGGACCGCTACAGGGGTGGACTTCACCCATTACAAGCAATCCACCATCAAGCGCCGGATCAAACGGCGGATGATGCTGCAGAGGGCCGGTACCCTAAGGGAGTACATCAAGCGCCTGCAAGAGAGCCGGGCAGAGTTGGACGCCTTGTACCAGGACATTCTCATCCACGTTACCGGCTTTTTCCGGGATCCGGAGGTCTTCGAAGGCTTAAAGACCCAAATCTTCCCAAATCTGCTCAAGCATCGGGCTTCCGGGGAGGCGCTGCGCGTCTGGGTGCCCGGCTGCTCAACGGGCGAGGAAGTCTATTCAATTGTCATTAGCCTTCTGGAATACCTCGGAGACACTTCCAGTTCCATGGATATTCAGATCTTCGCTACAGACATCAGTGAACCGGCCCTCGAGAAGGCGCGCGCCGGTGTCTACGAGGAGAGCATCGCGGCCGATGTTTCCTCCGAACGCCTGCGGCGCTTCTTTGCCAAGACCGCGCGGGGGTATCAAGTCAACAAGGCGATTCGTGACGCCTGCGTTTTTGCGCGGCAAGACCTTGTTAAGGATCCGCCTTTCTCCCGGCTGGACCTGATCAGTTGCCGCAATCTGTTGATTTATCTTGGAGCGGTCCTGCAAAAGAAGGTGCTCCCCACCTTCCATTATGCGTTGAAGCCCACCGGATACCTGCTGCTGGGGAATTCCGAAACCATCGGCGGGAATGGCGAGCACTTTTCCATAGTAGACAGGAAGCATAAGATCTATGCCAAGAAACCCTTGCCGACGCGCTTGGCCGCTGGTCTTCCCCGGAGTGGCTATGCGCCGGAAAGGGCGGACTTAGCAAAGAAATCCGAGGAGGTGGGAAGTCCGTTTGACATTCAGAAGGAGGCAGAGCGTATTCTCCTCGCCAGATATGCTCCCGCCGGAGTGATTGTCAACGGAGACCTGGAAATCCTGCAGTTCCGCGGCCACACGGGCGCTTTCCTGGAGCCGGCGCCCGGTCAGGCCGGCTTGACCCTGCCCAAGATGGCGCGCGAGGGCCTGCTGGTGGACGTACGCGCCGCCATTCAGAAGGCGCGGAAGGAAGACGCTCCCGCCCGAAAGCAGGGAATACGGATCAAACGCGATGGGCGCCTCCTGGAGGTCGATATCGAGGTCATTCCAATCAAGAGCCCCAACTCGGCGGAGCGCTGGTTCCTGGTGCTATTCGAGGAGGCCCCGCCGCCCAAGACCAATGCCAGGAAGATTTCGAGGCGGGAATCCGGCCGAGGCTCGATCGCCCAGAGCGCTCACGAAAGGCAAGTCATACAATTGCAGGAGGAACTCGCCCACACCAAGAGCACTCTGCAGTCCATTATTGAGGAGCAGGAAACCACCAACGAGGAACTGAAATCCGCTAATGAAGAGATCCTTTCCTCGAACGAAGAGCTACAGAGTACGAATGAGGAGTTGGAGACGGCGAAGGAGGAATTGCAGTCCACCAATGAAGAACTAACCACCCTGAACGAGGAATTGCAGAACCGGAACGTCGAGTTGAGTGTGGCCAACAATGACCTCTTGAACCTCCTGGCCAGTGCTAATATTCCGATCCTCATGCTGGGGAATGATCTGCGCATCCGGCACTTTACCCCGCCGACAGAGAAACTGCTGAACCTTATCCCCTCAGATATGGGCCGGCCGATCGGCGACCTTAGACCTAACCTGGCGGCTGTTGATTTGGAGCAATCAATTTCGGATGCCATCGACACGGTGAGTGTCAAGGAGCGCGAGGTACAAGACCTCCAGGGCCGTTGGTACTCCATGCGGATTCGGCCTTACATAACCTCAGAGAACAAGATTGACGGCGCCGTGATCAGTTGGATTGATATCAGCGGGTTGAAAGAGACCCAAGCAGCGACCGAGAGGGCGCTCGGCCAGGTGGAGGACCGTAACCGTGTGCTCATCGAGGGGGATCTGGCGGGAATTTACCGCGTCAGTAGGGATGGGCGCTACCTGGATTGCAACCCGGCGTTTGCCCGAATTCTCGGTTATGCATCAGCGGCCGAGGTCATGGCTCATAACGCGAGGGATTTGTGGTGCGTGCCGGCTGAGTGGGAGGCTTTCAGCAAGCGCCTTGAAGCCGCACACGGACCGCTGAACGTTGAAACCCGCATGCGCCGGAAGGACGGCACCCCGGTGTGGGTCATGAACAACGCTGTTCTGGTGGACGGCCAGGAGGGGGCGGAGGGGGAGCTGCAAGGCATGGTCGTGGACATTACGGAACGAAAGAATGCCGAAGCCTCCATCAGCCGGCTTTCCAGCCAACTCCTGGGTTCGCAGGAGGCCGAACGAAGACGGGTTTCCAGGGCACTCCACGATGTGACCGGTTCCGGTCTGGCCGCCATAATTGCCAACCTTGCTTTATTGCGAAAGACGAGTCAGAAGCCGGATAAGAAGGCGCGCCGGGCCCTGGTCGAGAGCCTCAAGCTGGCCAAGCAGTGCTCGCAACAAATCCGGACGGTCTCTTACTTGTTGCACCCTCCGCTCTTGGATGAATTGGGATTGGTTTCCGCCCTGCGCTGGTATGCCGAGGGATTCGCAGAACGCAGCCGCGTGCACGTAAGCTTGGATTTACCTCCGGAGCTGGGGCGCCTGCGGCCAGATGTGGAAGCTTCACTTTTCGCCATCGTCCAGGAAAGTCTCACGAATGTCCATCTCCATTCGGGCAGCCCGACTGCGCACATACGAATGACGCTGGCTGAGAACGAGCTCACCCTGGAGGTGATGGACGATGGCAAGGGATTGTCCGCGAAGACCCGGAAAGCCTCTGGGAGTCAGGTAGGTAAGTTCCGCGAAGGGGTGGGAATCGCGGGCATGCGGGAACGCATGAGCCAGCTCGGCGGCCGGTTGGAAATCATTTCCGGAAAAAAGGGGACGACCGTGAAGGCCGTCCTGCCCCGACATCCAACCGACAAGGCATAATAACCCCGGCCGCAGGCGGAACGAAGAGCTGAGTGACCTGGCGGCCCGGTGGAGAGTTCACATTCATGGCCTCGATACGAATCTTGGTAGCAGATGACCACAGCGTGGTGCGGCGCGGCGTGCGCGCACTGCTCGATGACAAACCCACGTTTATCGTTTGTGGGGAAGCCGCTTCGGGTGCGGAAACCATCCTCAAGGCCAAACGGCTGAAGCCGGATGTGATTGTGATGGACATCTCGATGCCGGAGGTGGATGGACTGGAAGCCACGCGCCAACTCCGCAAGGAGTTGCCGGAAACCGCAGTGCTCATTCTGACCATGCATGAATCAGAAGAAGTGGTGCGGGAGGTGATGAATTCCGGGGCCCGCGGTTATGTCCTTAAGTCGGATTTGAACCGGAACCTTTTGATGGCGGTGGAAGCCTTGGCGGAGGGCAGGCCTTTTTTCAGCGCCAAGGTTTCCGAGATCGTGTTGAATGGATACCTGAAGAATTCCAGGATGTGGTCCAAGACAGCCAGGGGGGATGCGGCGCGCCCAACACCTCGCCAGAGAGAGGTTGTGCGGCTGCTGTCGGAAGGCAAAACCAATAAAGAAGTCGCTGCCGCCTTGGGTATCAGCGTCAAGACCGCGGAAACCCATCGAAACCAGATCATGCGCAAACTGGAACTGCGTTCCTTCAGCGACCTGGTCCGGTATGCAGTAAGAGAAAAGCTTGTTCCCCCTTGACGCCACAGTATGGCCTTGAGGCATTCACTTGGCGCTTGCCCCTCGCGCGGCTGGCGTTTTCCCCGCCTGCTCAACTCGCAGCGTTAACCTGTTGTTCGGCACCAGTAATTCACCGTAAAGTCGCCATACATATTCATCCTAATTGTCAAGCTGGCCAGCTACGGCTATGTTATCTGCGGGCTGCGCAGTGGCGAATGATGTTCGCTTCGGGCGCTGCCATTGACCGCCATTTTCGATCTATCTGGAGGGCATGCTCATGAGTCGGAACGGAGGAAGTCGTTGGACCCAGGAGACCCTGGCTTGCATTGAGAAATGCCTGTGCTGTTGCATTTGCTGCGGGGGACCCTACCAAGGTTCCGCGGACCAGGGTGAGGCACGGCGAGGGTTGCTCCGCGCTTTGCCTCTGCTCGAATGTGCGGAGATCTGCCGGGCCACGGCGTACTTTCTCCGCCGGGATTCCGAGTTTTGGAAAGCCGCCTGCACCCTTTGTGCCGACGTTTGTGAGAAGTGTGCCCGGGAATGCGAACAGCTTTCCGGCGACGAGCAGATCAGGGCCTGCGCGCAAAGCTGCGCGCAGTGCGCGGCTGCGTGCAGGCAGTTGGTGAAAATGGGGAAGACCTCAGTTTCCCACCACGCGGGGGAGAGTGAGTCCTGCCTGGCGATACCCCCGGCCGGGAACCAACCTGCGGGCTGGTCCGAGGCGGAGCTGCATTAGCGCTTTTCCGCCTGGCGCGAAATCCGGCATGGTCGTCCAGTTTCCTGGATGAACCATACCTGCCTACTTGCACTCATCCCAGGGCTTCACGCCCTGGCGGCGGGTTCCCGTGGCCTCCACGCAGGCGAACCTGCTGCCCGCGCGGCGCGGAATCGCACCTCCTTGCAACTCGGAAGCCCGGGGCACCGGCGCGCTCAGTCCAGAATGGCCTGATAGGCTAGATTAGTAGTCTTGGTTTCGAGGTCCAGTCCTCCCGTGGGATGGAGTTGCCCCAGGAAGATGGCGATGAAGTCTTCCTTGGGATCGATCACGAAGTGGGTGTAGTAGAACCCACCCCAGAAAAAGGCGCCCACCGTACCGAGTTCCGTCAGTTCCCTGACTTCGCTGAAATCGCCAAACCCCAGGCCGTAACCACCATCGCGTTTTCCCTGTACGTGGTTCTGGCTCATCAGCTCCACGGACTTGCGGCTGAGAATGCGCACGCCATTCAGCTCACCGCCATTCAGCATCATTTGGCAGAAGCGGTAGTAATCCTCCGCCGTGGAACAGAGCCCGCCGCCCCCGGAAAAATAGGTTCGCGCCCCCCGGTAGGGGTAGTCCGCCATGAAGGTGGTCAGGCCTTCATGAACGACTTCATCGTCACGGATCGGCGCGAGGCCCTTATCCGCGTAATACGTGTAGGCCGTGGCGAGGCGCGCGACTTTCTCTTCCAGCGGGAAGAAGCTGGTGTCCTTCATTCCCAAGGGTTTGAAGAGCCGTTCTTCCAGAAACTTGTCGAGCGGCATCCCTGAGACCACTTCCACCAGGCGGCCCAGCACGTCATCGGCCAGGCTGTATTCCCAGGCGTCGCCCGGTTGGAAGAGCAAAGGCATGGCCGCCAGCTTCTTCACCCCCTCCGCGATCGTTCCCTCATGCCGCGAGATGCCGCTGCCGACGCCCGCATCCTGGTACGCCTTGCCGATCCTGGCGTTCCACTGATAAGTCAGCCCGGAGGTGTGCGTGAGCAGGTGGAAGATGGTGATGGGGCGCTTGGCATCAACCAGCGCGCCGGGAGGAGAGGTGGTGTCCTGCGGCCAAGGTGGGTCGAGGACTTTCATGTTCTTAAACTCGGGGAGAAAGTCGGAGACCGGTTCGTTCAGAGTAAACCGTCCTTCCTCGTAAAGCATCATGACGGCCACGCTGGTGATGGGCTTGGACATGGAACACATGCGGAAGATGGAATCGGTGCGCATGGGCTTCTGCGCGTCACGGTCGGCCATGCCCACCGCTTTGAAGTATGCTATCTTGCCGTGCCGCGCCACCAGACTGACGCCGCCGGCGATGCGCCCATCGTCAATGCTCTTCTGGATGGCGCTCGCGATGCGCTCCAGGCGCTGGGAGGAGAGGCCAACGTCCTCCGGGACCGCAATCGAGCCGATCGCCGCGGCGGCGCGAGGGGCGCCCGACGGAGCTGTTTTGGAGTGCGTGGGTGTCTGAGACGGGACGACACTCACCAGCGAGAACCACAACACGAGCACCGAAAAGCCTTGCGCGAGTTTCCTTAACATGCCTGCTCCTTTGTGATCAATCCCTTCAAACGGCTGGAGGAAATCACTTGCCTTTCCCCTGGGGAATTCTCGCGGGGAGTGTACACCCCGCGGGGCCGTTTGGGAACAGTCCCGAACGATTTATCCTGCATAGGGCCATACGGCGGGTGGCCAGTTGCGGCCAAGCCCTGCAACGAAGCGCCCACCCTATCATCGTGAGGCGCCGCTGGCGAGCCCGTTCGCTTCGCTCAGGGCAGGCTCTGAGTGAAGCGAAGGAAGGATCTGCAGTTGCCTGATTCCAAAAAATGCAGAGGTTCTTCCCTTCGCTCGGATTGACAACGCTACCTCCCCGCCTCCAATGGATACATAGCGACCTTTGCCCGCTCACGCCCGGCTCGGTTATGATGGCGAGGTCACTGACCGACGATTTTGAATTCATCGAAAACCCTGGCGAGGAATTATGATCATCATCGATTCGCATCTGGATCTGGCCTGGAACGCCCTGAACTGGAATCGGGACTTGACCCAGACTATCCGAGAGATCCGCGCTTCCGAAGCGGGCATGAGTGATCCCCATCGCGGCCGGAATACGGTGTCGTTTCCGGAATTGCGGAGGGCGGAGGTGGCCGTGTGCCTCGCCACCGTGCTGGCACGATCGAGCCAGTTGAACGACCCTTTGCTGGATTTCCGTACCCGGGAAGCCGCATCCGCCATGGGCGTGGGGCACGTGGAGTTTTACCAGATCATGGAGTCCGCAGGACATTTGCGCATGCTCCGTGACGCGCCGGCGCTGGAATCGCACCTGGCGGAATGGCAGCGCACGGGCGGCCGCAGGACGCCCCTCGGTTTCATCATGTCCATGGAAGGCGCGGACCCTATTCTCGCGCCCAGCCAAGTTGAGCTTTGGTGGCGGCGCGGGCTGCGCGTCGTGGAGCCCGTGCACTTCGGGGTGAGTTACTACGCCCACGGCACGGGCGCGCCCGGCGGGCTGACGCCGAAAGGCCGGGAACTGCTGCGGGCCATGGAGGCGGTAGGGATGATCCTGGACGTCACGCACCTGGCGGACAAAAGTTTTTGGCAGGCTCTTGACGCCTACCACGGCCCCGCATTGGCCAGCCATCACAACTGCCGCGCCTTGGTTCCCGGAGATCGCCAGCTTGCGGATGAACAGATTCGAGCTCTCGCGGAGCGTGGAGGAGTGGTGGGCGCAGCCTTTGATTCCTGGATGCTCTACCCGGGCTATGTTTTCGGCCAAACCGACAATTCCCTGGTGAGCATCGAGCGGGTTATCGACCATATCGACCATGTGTGCCAGTTGGCGGGCTCGGCTCGCCATGCCGCGATCGGCAGCGACCTGGACGGCGGCTTCGGAGCGGAACAGTCACCGCGCGAATTGAACACGATTGCGGATTTGCAGCAGATTCCGGTTCTGCTCCGCAAGCGCGGGTACAAGGAAACCGATGTTGAAGGCATCATGCACGGTAACTGGCTGCGCTTCTTCCAGCAAGCCTGGGCCAAGGGCCAGGCCGGCGCTGTGTGATGAGCGTTCTCTTCGGCGCGCGACCTATTTAGGCTGATGGAACTCCGCCTCGCCGGTCGCCAAGGCCGGCGGGTCAGATTGCAACTTGGGAACCGTGAAGTACCGGGGCGGGGCCTTTTCCCATTCCGGCATGCTAAGGCCCGTCGGGTCATAGACAATCTTCCCGGCGCGCACGGTCAAGCGGTTCACCAGCTTCAGGCTTCCAATCATTTTCGCATTGCCGCAATCGGTATATCCGAACCGTCCTTTCTGAAGTTCCATGACCGCGATGTCGGCCTCACGGCCTACCGCGAGCGTGCCCAGTTCCGGCCGGTGAATCTCGTGGGCTGGATTCACGGTGGCGCGCCGGATCACGTCTTCGAGCGGCACGCCCATGGCCAGGAATTTGGACATCGTGGTAATCTGATCGACAAAGGGCAAATTGATATTGCCCGTATGCCGGTCGGTCGAAATCGAATCGGGGATGAACCCCTGCTGGACTGCGGGCACGGCGTTGCGGAACCAGAAGCTGCCCGCGCCGTGACCCACGTCGAAGATAACCCCGCGCTGGCGCGCTTCCCAGAGGAAGCTATTGACTTTGCCGTGCTCATCCAGGATGGGGAATTGCTGCGCAAAGACGTGGGTATGGATATCACCCGGCCGCATGTGCTTCAAGATCAGGTCGGGGTAGGAGCGCTCCGGAGGGCGCGGCCAGAAATCCACCATGACGGGAACGCCGGCGAGCGATCCGCATTCCACGGCCCGATCCACGGCCGCCCAAGGCGGATGCTCCGCGTCCCAGGGTTTCTCCGTCCAAAAGTGAGCTGTCTTTACACCCACGATAATGTCCTGGTACTTCTGGATGGTGGCGGCACAGAGTTGCGGGTCCATGTCGGGCACGGCCTGCTCGAGGCCGCTGTTCATGCCGTCGGCGACGATGTTGAGGAAAGCCAGCACGCGTACGGTGGAGCGGTCGATCACCTCTTCCTTCAGGCGCAGAAAGGTGCGGGCGCCGGAGCTGCCGGCATCGACAATCGTCGTTACGCCCGAGGCAAGCGCCAGGTCAGCCAGGATTCCCAGCGGCATGATGGGCGTGCGGCTGTCGGGTGAGAACCAGTCAGGGTCCGTGCCGCCGTGCCCCGTGTGGTAGTGAATGTCGAGCAAGCCCGGCGTCACGTAAAGATCCGTCACGTCCACAATCCGGTGGGCCCGCTCCGCCGGGAGGCTCTTCTCGACCGCCACGATCTTTCCACCTTGGATGGCCACATCGCGAACTTCATCGAGACCGTTGGCTGGGTCGATGACGTGCCCGCCTTTCAGCAGCAGATCATATTCCTGACCCAGGATTCGCGTCGGCCCGACCAACACTAACCCGCACACCAACCCGGTCAAAAGGTGTTTCATGATTGACTCCTTATGTCCTATCGCGCCCATTCTACTGGAACTGGCGTCGCGGGGAGGCGTGAATTTATGGCTGGTTCTGACCGCTTCGTGTCGGCGAGCGGCGCTCTGCGCTTATGGTGTTCAGCCAGTGCGCGATGGTTTTCCTGCCCTGTCATTCTGCAATCAAGGGTCTCGCTAACCTCCTTTTTTATCATCAACATAATCGCTAGACACCTATAACTATCTTATTTTCATAAACATAATGGCAAGGCACAAAACCGACATTTTTTCTACATGTGTTTTCAATAACATAATGGGTCTATCCTTCATTTTTGGCCCCCGTTTTTTTCGGGTCGACTTCAACTCAATTCATTTAAGCGGCCTAGTTTCAGGGAGTTAGTGAATTTGCAGAGACAGGATGAAAATCGCTAAGCACCTTTCTTATCATGAACATAATGGCTAGACTGGACATCTTTGCAGTTCCAACGCTCGCGGATTTAGCCTTCGGTGATTGGGCAAACGTTCGGCAATCAGGAGTCAGCGCGCCGCTTATCTCAGCTTGCCGGAACTCGCAAATTTCTCCTCCTCATGACCACCTGCTTGCTCGCCGACGGCCTCCTTGGCAGACGGCACAGGGAAGGGTTGACCCTCCCTAGTTTCCGTCGAGCCGTAGCTCTCAGTACGTTTAGTATAATAACAAATACACCATATACCTGTCAAGTAAAATCTTGCGTCTCTAGGTTGCTGAAACCCCCCTCGGTGCCGTCGTTCTGCGCTTTTCGCTTCATTCTGATCTTAGCGAGGGATCTCACTCGGCCCGCGCGCACAAAGGCTTTCACGTTGTCAGAAGTATGGCAAGGCTACGGCGAACGGCCGGAAAGACAGTGTCTGCTCCAACAAACGGTAGCTGGATTCTTTTCTTCGGCTCGCTCAGGGCCTTATTTCTTCTTCAGAATGATAACGGTGCCGAGCTGGTCAAGGACAGCCTCCGTCACTTTTCCCGTGGCGTCGCGCTTGAACTCGATCGTAATGCCGCTGAAGTCTGCGAGCTGGAAAGTGGTGCCACGCTTCGGGTTCAACTGATAGTCGGGCTGCCCGGGAACGCTGACGACGAGGGTGTGATCACCACGCAGAGTGACTGACAGCGGCACTGGAGATCCGGGTATCTCGTACTGACCAGCGAAGGCCTCAACGAAACTGCGCTCGGTGAGTTGCTTATCGGGCATGCGCGTGAAGATGATGTCCTTCACGCTGGCTTCGAGCGGCATAGACAGGCTGGAGATGTCCCCGTTGATGTCCGTAAGGAACATCACTCTCATTTTCTCAAACGGGTCGAGTGGATCCTCCGGTACTTGGAAGGTGTCGTAATGATAGTGCTTCAGAGGTTTGGTGACCTTGTTGAGCGTCAACTTGAAGGCATCGCCGTCGGGCGCGATGGTGACAATGCCATAGCCGGGATTCGAGTAGTCCCCGGCGTAGTCTTTCAAGTCATGGGAAGGATGGGTGCCTTGTTTTTGCGCGACGTAGCCTTTGTTTTTCGCCTCCTGCTCAGATTCCTTCCCTTTCTTTTCCGACTCCAGGAATCGCTGGTTCCAGGGGACTTGGTCGAGCCCGAGTAACCGATCGAAGACGTTAAAAGCGACGATGTTCGGCAGGGGATTCCCATCGAGGTTGGTGAGTACGATGACGCCGATCTTGTCGGCCGGCAGGAACGATAGCTCGGCGCTGAATCCGTCAATGTTTCCACCGTGCTCGACCGTTTTATGCCCACGGTAAGAAGAAATGAAGAAGCCCATTCCGTAGGTGCCCTCACCGAGTTCTTTATACGCGGGCGCGCCCGGTATGGTCATCTGCGGAGTTTGCATCTGCAGGGCGTTGTTTGCGGAAAGAAGCTGTTTGCCTTCCAACATTCCCTGATTCATGTGGAACAGCAGGTATTTGCTCATATCCGCGACGTTGCTGTTGATTTCGCCGGCCGGGCCCATGGCGCAACGGTCCGGGCATTGCGGATCGAAGGGGATATGCTTCAATTCGGCCTTCAAGTCGCGCCCTTTGCGATAGGGCTCAGCAAAGTCCGGGCTATTCTGGGTATCCCGCTCGGACAAATTCGTGCCGGTCATTCCCACAGGTTTGAAGACGCGCTGGCTGACAGCATCCTCCCAACTCGTGCCGTTTAGCAGCCCGGCGATGTACCCCGCGGTCATGAACATGAGGTTGTTGTACTGGAAGTTGGTGCGGAGGGGCTTGCTCGGCTCGAGATACTGCAGGCGCTGGAGCAAGTCCTCGCGCGGGAAATCAGATGAGTACCAGACCAGATCGTGGCGCGGCAAGCCGGAACGGTGGGTAATCAAGTCGCGCACCACCATCTCCTCGGTAAGCGCCGGGGTATACATCTTGAAGGTGGGTAGAAAATCGCGCACGGGCTTGTCCCAGTCCACTTTGCCTTCGTCCATCTCCATGCCGAGCGCGGTCACGGTGAAGGATTTCGTGATAGAACCAATCGCGAACAGTGTATGCGGGGTCACCGGCAACTGCTTCTCCGGGTCGCGGTAGCCATAGCCCTTCAGGAGAATTGTCTTATCGCCCTGGACAACTGCGATGGCCAGGCCCGGCACCTTCCAATCTTTCATGGCCTGAGTGACGAATTCGTCGAGCCCGTCGAGGCTCGGCTTGGCTGGCGGCGTGGCTGGCGCGGCGGCCGCTGGTACCATGGCCGATTTGCGCTCGAGAAAAAAAGGAAATGTCTGCCCAGCCTGCGCGAAGTTCCCGCTGATTTTGTCGCCTTCCAGCTTGCCGTCGAAAACGGCCAGCCCGGGGCCGGCGGGAAGCTCGAAATGCACCTGTGGCGCCGCGAAGCGCACGGCTTGGAGCGGCAGTCCCTGCGCACCTTGCTGTGGGATATCGATGTTGGCCTGCCACGCTGCACCCGCGCTCTTGAAATCAACACGGATCTGCAAGGCTGTCCCGGGTAGTTGAATCGCGCCCTCCCAGTGGCCCTCCAGACCGGTTTGCGCCAATAGCGCGACTGGCCAGACGAGAGCGCAAGTAGCCATAACCAACGCGATCAAGAAGCCAGGCTTGTGCAATGAAATAGGCATAGAACACCTCGTCATTTTCTGATTTATTCTGCGGGCTCGAAAATATGTTGTTCGAATACCCGCTCTCGCGACCCAACATCATAACCCTTAGTGCACCGTATAATTAGTTCTTTATTGTGTTCCCCTTAATCTCGACGGGGGCGCCGGAGCTTTCGGGGATGCACGCGTCTTGCAAATGAGAGTGCCTCAAAATGAGGGTACTGTTTTGGCTTAATGGTTTCGAGTAAGATAGAGATGACGACCCACCGGTACGCCGAGGGGCAACAAGATTTCCGGGTCACGCGAGAATCTGCATGCCGTCAGTGATGAAGACGCTTTTCCTGAACCCGCCCAGCTTCGACAAATTTGACGGAGGCGCGGGCGCCCGCTGGCCCGCCACGCGTGAAATCAAATCCTATTGGTATCCCGTGTGGCTGAGTTACCCCGCCGGCCTGCTGCCGGGCAGCCGGCTGCTGGATGCCCCCCCGCACAACGTCACGCAGGCGGAGACGGTGCGCATCTCGGGCGACTACGATTTCGTCGTCCTTTTCACTTCTGCCGTGGGGTTCGAGAGCGACCTCCGCATCGTGCGTCGCATGAAGGAGGCGAAGCCCGGCTTGAAGGTGGCCTTTGTCGGTCCGGACGTCCAGACTCGGCCTACGGAATGCCTGCGCGCCAGCCCCGATCTTGACTTTGTGGTGCGCGGCGAGTTTGACCACGCCGTGGTGGAGTTCGCCGAGGGCAAACCGCTCGAGATCATCCCGGGCGTCAGCTTCCGCAAGGGTGGCGAGGTCATTCACAACCCGGCGCGCCCGCCCTTGGAGACCGAAGAACTGGACCGGCTGCCCTTTGCCACGGAAGTCTACAAACGCGATCTGACGATTGAAAACTACGACATTCCTTTCCTGCTTCATCCTTATGTGTCGTTTTACACCAGCCGCGGCTGCCCGGCGCTGTGCACCTTCTGCCATTGGCCGCAGACCCTTTCCGGCCACGCCTGGCGGGTACGTTCATCGGACAACGTGGTGGCCGAGGTCCGGCAGGCCCTGCGGCTCTTTCCGCAAGCCAAGGAGTTTTTTTTCGACGACGACACCTTCAACATCCGCAAGGACCGGGTCCTGGAGCTCGCAGCGAAGTTCAAATCCGTGGGTTTTCGTTGGTCGTGCAACGCGCGCGTGCACACCGATTACGACACCCTGAAGGCCATGGCGGACGGGGGCGCCCGGCTGCTGATTGTCGGTTTCGAGTCGGGCGATGCGCAAATCCTCAAGAACATCAAGAAGGGTACAACGGTCGAAATGGGCCGGACTTTTGTCAAGAACTGCAAGCAGGTTGGCCTCGCGGTTCACGCGGACTTCATCATTGGCCTGCCCGGTGAAACCAAGGAGACTATTGCGCGCACCATTGAGTACGCCAAGGAGCTTGACCCTGAGACCGTGCAGGTGTCCGTCGCTCATGCCTTCCCGGGGACCGAGTTGTATGACTTTGCCGTGAAAAACGGGTTCCTGGCCTCAGAGACGCGCGCCGATGAGGGCGGACACCAGTTGCCTCACCTCTCGTATCCAGGCCTGAGCCGCGAAGAGATGATGGCGGGGATGAACCATTTCTATGATGCGTACTACTTCCGCCCGCGCGTGGTGTGGCGCATCGTCCGCAAGGCGCTGTGGGATTCCCACGAGCGCCGGCGCCTTTACGAGCAGGGCGTAGAATACCTGCGCATCCGCGCCGAGCGCTGGCGGTATGCCCGGAACGGCTCCCGGGCCAGCACGCCAAAACCGGTCTCAGCCTCATGACCCATCCCCAGACCTTCAAGGCCAAGACCGGGATCCTTCTGGGGCTGCTCGTGATGTTCGGCTCCGCCGGCAACCTGTTCTTTAGCGCCGGCATGAAGCGCATCGGCCCCATGCCGGGCTGGTCACGGGCCGCGTTACACTCCATCTTTGTGCAGGTTTTCACCAGTCCCTGGATCTGGCTCGGCATTGTGAGCATGCTGCTGTATTTTGTCGCGCTCATGCTGGTGTTGTCGTGGGCGGATTTCAGCTACGTACTGCCTGCCACTGCTTCCATGTATATTGTGATTCCCTTGCTCGGGCATCTCCTGCTGGGCGAGTCCGTCTCGGCCCGACGTTGGCTGGGCGTGGCGGTGATTTGCCTGGGAGTCGTGCTGGTGGGGCGTACACCTGCCAACACGACCAGGAAGGATTGACCATGCGCACGGCTGTGGGGCTCGTCGTCTTGGTGCTTGCCGGTAGCGGTGCAGACCTTTGCGTGGCTGAGACCATGAAACGCATTGGTGAAGTGAAGGATTTCTCGCCCGCCGCGATTCTACGCGTGATGCGCCAGGCCTTCTGTGAAGGTTGGATGTGGTTGGGCATCGTGCTGGCGGCGTTGGCGTTCGCCTCGCTCCTCGCGCTGCTTTCCTGGGAAGCGGTGAGTTTTGTGATTCCCGCCACCGCGCTCAGCTATGTGGCGGACGCCTTGGCTGGAAAATATCTCCTGGGTGAGCGGCTGACGCGGCTGCGCTGGGCGGGAATCGGACTGGTTTCCGTGGGCGTGCTGTTGGTCTGTATGGGATAGAGGGGGCGCGTCTTGTTGCTGACAGTTTGCGCGTCGGTGATTATGGCGGCTGCGGTGTTGCCGTCGTTTTACTACCTGGCAGTTATCTTCTCGGCCCGCCGCTTTTTCCGCCGCCCCGGCCTCAAGTCCGGCGATTTCACCCCGCCCGTCAGCATCCTGAAACCCCTGCGGGGGCTTGACCCGGAAGCCTATGAAAACTTCGCGACCTTCTGCCGGCAGGACTATCCCGAATACGAAATCCTATTCGGCGTATCGAGTGAGGAGGACCCGGCCGTTCCCGAGATCCGGAAGTTGATCGCGGATTTTCCCCATCTCCCGATTCGCCTCGTGGTGGTGGAGCAGAGGTATGGGTCCAACGACAAAGTAAGCAAGCTTTGCGCTTTGGCCCGCGCCGCCCGGTACGATGTGCTGATCGTATCCGACGGTGACATCCGCGTCGGTCCGGGTTACCTGCGGTCGGTGGCGGCGCCTTTGCGCGAGGCGCGAGTCGGGGCTGTCACCAGCCTGTACACGGGGATCTCTCCGCGCTGCCTCTGGTCGGAGCTGGAGGCCATCAACCTGAGCGGCGATTTCATGCCCGCTGTGCTGGTGGCCCGGCAACTGGAGGGAGTGCGTTTCGCGCTGGGCGCAACGATGGCGGTGAGACGCGACTGCCTGAAGGAAATCGGCGGCTTTGAGGCGCTGGCGGATGCCGCCGCTGATGATCACGACCTCGGTCAGCTTATTGCCGCGCACGGACATCGAGTTGAGTTGGTGGATGCCGCGGTCCAGACGATGTGCTCACTCGATAGCCTGCGCGCCTGCTGGGAGCACCACCTGCGCTGGGGGATCATGAATCGCCAGTCCCGGCCCTGGGGATACCTGGGATATGGCATCACTTTCGGCCTGCCGTGGATGCTCCTCGCCGCCTTGGTCGCCCCCACGCGCCTCGTCGCGTTCAGCTTCGTCACAGCCTATGTGGTTTTGCGAGCGGCCACGGTATGGAAGGTGGGCGTGCGCGGGCTGCGCGATCCACTCCTGCGGCGCCGGTGGTGGTTGGTTCCGCTCTGGGACGCCTTCGCGCCGGTCATGTGGCTCGCCAGCCTTTTCGCAAAGCGCGTCCGCTGGCGGGGAGAGGAATACCAGGTGAGGCAAGGGTGCCTGGTTTCCGAGCCGCGCGTGAGTAATCGCTGAGGATTAGCCGCGCGGCCGCCGGCGGCCGCAACCGGACATGACGCGGAGTCTTGTAGGGTCACGGCTTGCCCTGTGGCGAAGGCGCCTCAAGGGGCAGCCCTGCACACAAGACGAGAATTGTCTACGGAAGCCCAAGGAGTTTGAATGAAACGGAACGCTTACTTGGTCGCGCTGACCTTGCTCATTTTCTTTGCCATTTCACTGCTCACCAATGTGCTAGGCGCGATCATCCCCGACATCATTTCCAGCTTTGGATTGACCCTCACTGCCGCGGCCTTCCTGCCCTTCGCCTTCTTCATTGCCTACGGGGTGATCTCGATTCCAGCGGGTATCTTGGTGGAGAACTGGCATGAAAAGCGCGCCATTCTGGTGGGATTCGCCGCGGGGCTTGTGGGCTCGCTGGCGTTTGCCCTTTTCCCGCATTACCGGGTTGCCATCGGCTCACTGTTCCTGACCGGAATGGGAATGGCCACGCTGCAGGTGGCGATTAACCCGCTGCTGCGCGTGGCGGGCGGCGAGGAGAATTTCGCTTTCTACGAGGCGTTTGCTCAATTGGTCTTCGGCGCGGCTTCGTTTCTGAGCCCGCGCATCTATTCCTATCTGGTGCAGAACCTCTCCGATCCCGCGACTGCCCGCGGTCCGGTTTTGCGGGCGCTCGCACGCGTCGTGCCCGCGAAACTCCCTTGGGCTTCCGTGTATTGGGTTTTCGCGGCCGCGGCTCTCGTCATGCTGGTGCTGGTGTCGCTCTCGCGTTTCCCCGAGGTTCAGCGCAAAGAAGAAGAGCGGGTGGGCAGTTGGGAAACCCACCGCAAGCTGCTCCGCAATCCGGTGGTCCTGCTCTTCATCGTCACCATTTTCGCCTACGTCGGATCCGAGCAGGGGACTGCCAACTGGATTTCAAAATTCCTGGCGACTTACCACCACTGCGATCCACGCACGACGGGCGCCAGTGCGGTTTCGTGGTTTTGGGGACTGATGACCGCGGGGGCGCTGCTGGGGATGTTGTTGCTCAAGTTCTTTGACAGCCGCAAGGTTCTGATCACTTTCTCGGTGGCCGCCCTGCTGAATCTTACCGTGGCGCTCTTTGGCCCGGGTTCCGTTTCGGTGGTGGCGTTTCCGCTCATGGGGCTGTGCGCGTCTGTCATGTGGCCCATCACCATTTCTCTGGCGCTGAATTCCGTTGCCGAAAACCACGGCACATTTTCGGGAATCCTTTGCGCGGCGATCTGCGGCGGTGCCGTCGTTCCGGTCATTATCGGGCGGATCGGTGATGCCGTGGGCCTGCGCTTCGGGATGATGTTCCTGTATTTGACTTTCGGTTGGATTCTGGGCGTGGGTTTCTGGGCGAAGCCCCTCATTGCCAACAAGACCATTTCTTCCTGAAATCCTGAGTAGGAGGCGCGGGTGTGAGGTAGACTCTTCGGCCTGCCACGCCGGTGGCTGACTGGCATCGGACCGGCCGGATTGGCTGATTGCACCCGGCAGGGCGGCGGTAATTCTTTCGAGGCGAATGATGACGTCCATCCCGCAAGAGACTGCGATCTCCACCGTCATCGGGAAGATCCCCTACCGCATGGCGCTGGCGGGTGGCTGGATCGACCAGCCGTTTGTTTCCATGCACAACCCCGCCCCGCCGGGGTCCATGGTCGTGGTCGGGCTCGAACCCACTTTCCGCTTCATGGACCGCAGCGGCATGGCCACCAGCACCCGCGAAGTGGCGCGAAAACTATGGAACGGCGTGTTGCCGGACCGGAGCCCAAGGGAATTGGTCCGCACCCTGTACGAAGCGGAGAACCAGGGCCGAGCGGCGCCCTCCGGCTCGCAGGACATGGCGGGCCTGATCATTCCCGGTGTCAGCCGGCTCGATTATGATTTCGCCTGCGAGGGTGGTTTCTTTCCTGCGCACATTGAAACCAGCCACGACCCGGCCGTAGCGCACTGGCTGGAGAATGTGGTGCAGGTCCTGCCCATCGCGCCGCGTCCGGAGCATTACAGTCCCCTCGAGGAAAAGCATCTCGACAAGGAATGGGTCCGCCGGCTGGGCCAGTCCGGGAAGGATTGCTACGCGGCGATTGTGGCGCAAGACGCGCGGGCGCTTGGGGCGTCCCTGAATGAATGCATGGCCTGTTGGGAGGCCATCCTGCCGGGCACCGTCCGGCACCCCGCCATCACCGTCGATTTGCCGGCCATTCTGCACTATTACCAATCGCGCTACATCGGGGCTATGTATTCCGGTTGCGGAGGAGGATACCTCTACGTGGTGTCGGAGGACCCCGTTCCAGGTTCGTTTCGCGTGCAGGTCAGGCTCGCGCCGGGAAGTGGCCCAGCATGAAGAACGTCGTGGTGACGGGGGATTTTGACAACCTGGACGCGCGGCACGTGCGGTTTCTCGAAGCGGCGGCGCAGTATGGAAACCTGCACGTCGGTTTATGGTCGGACGAAACCGCACAGGCGCTCGAGGGCAAGCCTCCGAGATTCCCCGAACGCGAACGCCTGTATCTCGTCCAGTCTATTCGCTTCGTGGACCAAGTGACGCTGATCGAAGGAAGGATCGCGCCCGGCACGCTGCCGCAATTCGAGGGAGTTCGGCTGCACCGATGGGTCGTGGATGAGGCCCATGACTCACCCGAGAGGCGCACTCAGGCCAAGGCCCAGGGCCTCGAGTACGGGGTCTTGAGGGATGCGGATCTCGCCGGGTTCTCCATTCCCAGATTTGCGCCGCCCGCCTCGGAGGGTGGGCGAAAGAGGGCGATCGTGACGGGTTGCTTTGACTGGTTCCACTCCGGGCACGTGAGATTCTTCGAGGAAGTTTCCGCATTGGGCGAACTGTATGTGGTGGTGGGGCACGACGCGAACATAACCTTGCTAAAGGGGGAAGGTCACCCGCTTTTCCCGCAGGAGCAACGCCTCTACATGGTGCACTCAGTTCGCTACGTCCACCAGGCCTTGCTTTCCACTGGGCAGGGCTGGATGGATGCCGCGCCGGAGGTCGCCCTCATCAAACCTCACCTGTACGTTGTGAATGAAGACGGCGACCAGCCGGAGAAGCGAGCCTTCTGTGCCGAGCGCGGCATCGAATACCTGGTCCTGAAACGAGTCCCCAAGCCTGGCCTGCCTAGAAGGCAAAGCACCGACCTGCGAGGTTTCTGAGGGGACAAGCCCTGATGGGGCCGAACTGGAAATAGGTCAGCTCACGGGAATAACAGTGGGGTTAGCCGCCTAAGTCGTCCGCGATCTCCGCTCGATTGAAGAAACCGCCGGCGTGGCAAGACGCAGTTGACGCGGGATGCGACCTGCCGTACGATGCTCCCTTGCCGGAGGCTTGAGTTGCATCTGCGAAAACTGATCGGGGCGTTCATCCTACTCGCGTTTCTCTCACCTTTTCTGATGGCCCAGGATGCGGACTCCGCGGCCATTCTCGGAGCTATGAAGGCGGAACTTACACGTTCGCTCGGAACCTTCAAGAGCCAGCCGGTTCAACCTTACTTCCTCAGCTACGAGATTACTGACGACGAAGTCGCGAGCGTCACTGGTACATTCGGAAAGCTTGAAGGGAGCTACCAGAACCGCAGCCGTCAGTTGGATATCGACTTGCGCGTAGGTGATTATCATCTCGATAACACCCACGGGACGCGTGAAGGAGCCGCCGAGGCCGTTTCAAGCATCTATGTCCCGATCGAGGCGGACCCTGCCGCCCTGCGCGGGGTTCTGTGGTACCACACGGACCTCAAGTATAAGCGGGCCATCGAGCGACTCGCCGCGATCAAGACCGACGTTCAGGTCAAGGTGGAGCAGGAAGACAAGTCCGATGACTTCTCGCCCGAGCCCACGGCGAAGCATTTTGATCAGCCTGTGGTTTTGTCCGCCCAGCGGCCGGAGTGGGAGCAGAAGGTGCGCAAGTACACGGCGCCTTTCGCCAAGTATGGCGACATCTACGCCGCCACTGCGAGTTTCATCGCCGACATCGAAACGCGCTGGTACGTCAACAGCGACGGCTCGGAAATCGAGGTCTCGCGGCCATTTTATCACCTTTACCTCTCGGCCCAGGCGAAAGCCGACGATGGCATGGAGTTGCCGCGCTACGAATCCTTCTTTGCGTTCACGCCGGACGGCTTGCCTTCCGACGCGGCGGTGCTCAAGACCGTCGAGCAGATGATCAAAGACCTGCATGCTTTGCGGGCCGCCCCGATTGTCGATCCCTACACGGGCCCCGCCATTCTTTCGGGCCGGGCGAGCGGGGTCTTCTTCCACGAAGTATTTGGGCATCGCATTGAAGGCCACCGGCAGAAAGCCGAGCATGAAGGCCAGACGTTCAAGAAGAAGGTGGGGGAGAAAGTTCTGCCCGATAGCTTCACGGTTATCTCTGATCCCACCGTGCGCCAGTTGGGCGGCGCGGACCTGGCCGGGTACTATGACTTTGACAATGAGGGCGTGGCGGCGCAGCGAGTCACGGTGGTGGATCATGGTGTCTTCAAGAGCTTCTTGATGTCGCGCTCCCCCATCGAGGGATTTCCGCACTCCAACGGCCATGGGCGGAGGCAGCAGGGACATCCCCCCGTGGCCCGGCAGTCGAATCTGATTGTCCAGGTCGATCACCCCGTTACGCGCGACGAGCTGAAGAAACTGCTGATCGCAGAAGTGCAGAAACAGAACAAGCCTTTCGGACTGTACTTTGACGACATCCAGGGTGGATTCACCCTTACTGGCCGCACCATCCCGAACGCTTTCAACGTGCTGCCCATCATGGTTTATCGCGTTTACCCCGATGGGCGGGAGGAATTGGTGCGCGGCGTTGACCTGATCGGCACGCCCCTCACCACCTTCAGCAAAATCGTCGCCGGGGATGGCGAGACGGCGACTTTTAACGGCGTCTGCGGGGCGGAGTCGGGATCAGTGAGCGTTTCCGCATCTTCTCCGGACGTCCTGGTTTCGCAGATCGAAGTGCAGAAGAAAGAGAAGTCGAATACGCGGCTGCCCATCCTTCCGGCGCCCATCCAGTAGCCGCAGGTTGAGGTCTGAGGGGAAGTGCGAGGAGCGAACTGATGCAGAAGACGATGTTCCGAGGGCTCGAGATTTGCCTGCTTGCGACGCTGGCGCTGGCAGCGCCGACGCCGGCTGCGGACGACGTGGTGATGCGGGCCCTGCGGGACGAGTTGGCGCGCTCTCGGAAGGAATTGCAGCTCGAGAAGCTCGAAAAGCCTTATTTTATCGCCTACCGCGTGCACGACCGGACCCAGCTCATGACCTCCGCCACCTTCGGCGCGCTCCTGGCCGGCAGCCTCTCCCACGCGCGCTATCTGACCGTCCAGGTGCGGGTCGGCGACTACCATCGCGACAATAGCAACTTCATGACGTACCCCATCCGCGCCAACGGCCTGAGCGAAACAGCCCAGCTTCCTCTCGACGACGACTACCAGGAGTTGCGCCGCCAAATCTGGCTGGCCACGGATGCGGCCTACAAGGCGGCGCTGGAGACCCTTTCGAGAAAGCGCGCCGCGCTGGAGAACCGGACCGTCCGCGAGAACCTTGACGACTTCAGCCGGGAACAACCGACCACCGCGCTGGAACCTCCCGCTCCCGTTCCCATGGACCTGGCGTGGGCGGAAGCGCTGGTGCGCAACCTCTCCGCGCTGTTCCGCCAGCAGTCTGAAGTATTCAATTCCACGGTCAGCCTGGATATCAACGACACCCGCTCCTGGTATCTCACGAGCGAAGGAACCGAGACCATGCAGGAGTCGTCAGCGGCTAACTTTGCGGCGGCGGCGCAGACGCAGGCGACCGATGGCATGATGTTGCCGGACTGGGTGGTGGCTGCGGCGCGCTCGCCGGAAGAGCTTCCCCCTGAAGCCGAACTGGCCCGGCAAATTCGCGCCATGGCGGAGCGCCTCACGCGGCTGCGGCAAGCTCCCCTGGTTGACCGCTACAACGGGCCGGTGCTCTTTGCCGGCGGTGCAGGCCCGGAGCTTTTCAGTCAGGTTATCGTCCCCAAATTCTTGGGCACGCGCGCTCCCTCCTCCGACAATCCTCAACTTGAGACTTACGCCGCCCAGACCGTCAGCAAGTTTCAGGACCGGCTGGGGGCACGCGTCCTCCCCGCTTTCCTGAGCGTGGTGGACGACCCCACGCAGCCCTCCTACCGGGGAACGCCGCTGCGCGGTCGCCACACGGTTGACGACGAAGGCGTCCGCGCACGCCCCACGACGTTGGTCGAGAAGGGTGTCCTTAAGACCTTGCTTGTCACTCGCGATCCCATTACCGGCATCTCGCAAAGTACCGGCAGCTTTCACGGCTTCGGGGCTCAGCCCAGCAATGTGATGGTCAGCGTTGAAAACGGCAAGACTGAAGCGGAACTGAAAGACCAGTTTCTTACCCTGGTGAAGCAGCGGAACAAGGAATTTGGAATCATGGTGCGGCGCGTGGGCCGTGAAATCTACAAGGTCTACCCGGACGGTCGCGAGGAGCCCGCGCGTCAGGGCCAGTTTGACGGCCTGGACGATTCTGCCTTCAAAGACCTGGCGGCGGCCTCAAGTAATTTGTACGTCCACACCCTGCCCTTCGCGGCTTACGCCGGGCGCATCTATCCTGGCCAGACCGGAGCGCCGCTGGTTTCCTTTGTGGTTCCCTCACTGCTCTTTGAAGACCTCACCCTCAAACCTGCCGCGGGCGAAATGCCGAAGTTGCCTCTCTCCAAACATCCCTTTTTCGAAAAGTAAGCCGGCCGGGATATGGCCGTCTAGCCGCCTGCTTACAAACCGCTCCCAAGCGCGTCAAAAGAAACAGCATCAAGCGAAATCGTCCCGGAGTGCCAGGCAGCGTTCAGGAAGCTGTGGAATTATCCGGAACCCGCCGCCGCTCAGCTCCGTTAAGCAATAAGGAGGTCTGTAATGCAAAAGCTGCTCAGCAACCTTCGTTATGCCGTGCGACAGTTCCGGCGGTCGCCGGTTTTTACCGCGGCGGCCGTGCTGACGCTGGCTTTGGGGATCGGCGGAACCACGGCAATATTCACGCTGATTCATGCCGTGATGCTCCGTTCCTTGCCCGTATCCGATCCCGCCAGGCTCTACCGTGTCGGCGACGGCGACGATTGCTGCGTGGAAGGGGGGCCACAGGACCGCTGGGGAATGTACTCGTTCCCTCTATACGAACGCCTGAAGGCGGAAACACCGGAATTTGAAGAGGTGGCTGCTTTCCAGGCCGGCGGGGCGATGCAGAGCGTGCGGCGCGAGCGTGAATCGGTTGCCCAGCCTCTGCGCTCTGAGTACGTCACCGGCAATTATTTCTCGATGCTGGGAGTGGGCGCCTTTGGTGGGCGGGTATTTACCCCGGATGACGACAGACCGGCGGCTCCGCCGGTGGCCGTCCTCAGCCATCGCGTCTGGCAGGCCCGCTATGGCAGCGATCCCTCGGTAGTGGGTTCAGCCTTCTTCGTGGAAGGCCATCCCTTTACGGTGATCGGAGTAGCTCCCTCTGGGTTCTTCGGCGAAACGCTCAACAGCGACCCTCCCGACATCTGGATCCCGCTGCAGCAGGAACCCTTGCTTGACGGCCAAGGCGCACTGCTGCATCAGTCCGTTGCTGCCTGGCTGCGCATGATGGGCCGCTTGCGGCCGGGAGCTTCGACGGCCGGAATGGGTCCGCACCTCACCGGAGTACTTCGGCAATGGATGCAGTATGATTCCGGGTATCCCGCCAACTGGATGCCGGACGTGATCCGGACGCTTCCCAAGCAGGTGATCAGCGTAGTCCCCGCAGGCGCCGGCGTGGCCGTGATGAAGGAAGAATATGGGCGCAGCCTCGAAATCCTGCTCGCCGTTTGCGGTCTGGTGCTGCTCATTGCCTGCGCCAATGTCGCGAATCTGCTACTGGCTCGCGCCGTGCCACGGCGTGGGCAAACCGCAGTACGCTTGGCCCTGGGCGCCACACGGCGGGTGATCATCGCGCAAGCGCTCACGGAAAGCGTCCTCCTGGCGCTGGGCGGCGCCATTGCTGGGCTTTTAGTGGCCGTGGCAGCCGCGCGTCTGCTCTTGGCGCTTGCCTTCCACAGTGCACACTTCCTCCCAATCAGCCCCATGCCATCGCTCGTGGTCTTGGCGTTCGCCTTCGGACTGGCCCTGGTGACAGGAGTCATCTTCGGTGCGGCTCCCGCCTGGTTTGCTACACGTACCGATCCCGCGGAAGCGTTGCGCGGGTCGGGCCGCAGCACGAGCGATCATTCCTCCTTTGCCCGCAAAGGGCTGCTGGTCTTGCAGGCTGCGTCGTCGGTGGTGTTGGTCGCCGGCGCGACCATGCTGGCGCGAAGCCTCAGCAAGCTCGAGCATCAGGATTTCGGATACCAAGTTCAAGGGCGCGTGGTTGTGGAACTGCACAATCCCCCAGCCAGCTACACCGAGGCCAAGCTGGCCGCGCTTTATCGCGACCTGGAAGAACGCCTCAATCGTCTGCCGGGCGTGCAGGGCAGCGGACTGGCTCTCTATAACCCGCTCACCAACAACTGGGGAGAACTCATTTACGTGACTGGCCATGTGGCTCCCAAAATGGACGAGGAATCCGGCGCATCGTGGGACCGCGTGAGCTCCAACTATCTTCAGAACTTTGGCGTAGCAATTTTGCGCGGACGGACTTTTGCCGCAGCCGACAACGAAACCACGGAACCCGTGGCGGTCGTGAATGAAACCTTTGTGAAGCGCTTCTTCAAGAGCGGCGAAGACCCGCTGGATCAGCACTTCGGGCTGGACATGCCTGAGAATGCGGGCACATTCCGCATCGTGGGCATCGTGCGGGATGCGAAGTTTGCGAGCTGGGGCCTAGACAAACCGGCCCAGCCCATGTTCTACGTGCCTCTCGCTCAGAGTGTCGCCTACAAGCAAGTAATGATGCAGGCCATCGAGCTGCGCTCCCATTTTATCGGAGGGATCATGTTGGTGACCCATGTTCCTCCCGGCGCGCTCGAGCCGCTGCTTACCAGGACATTGGCGGAAGTGGATCCCAATCTGACCATGACCAGCGTCAGGACCATGGAGCAGCAAGTTGCTCTCTCCTTCGATCAGGAGCGCGCCGTAGCCAGTCTCGCGGGCCTGTTTGGGATGGTCGCTCTCTTGCTGGCGGCCGTTGGACTGTACGGGATCACGGCCTACTCAGTTGCGCAGCGAACGAACGAAATCGGCATTCGCATGGCGCTTGGGGCTGATCGCGCAAACGTGGTTCAACTGGTACTCCGCGGAGCCTTTAAGCACGTGCTAATTGGGCTCCTGGCCGGATTGCCACTTGCCATCGGCGCTGGACGCCTGATCTCAGCGCAGCTTTATGGCGTTTCCAGTTGGGATCCCATCGCTCTGGGCGTGGCAGCGATTGCGCTCGCCATCTGCGCCTTCTTCGCAGCGATAATTCCGGCCAGCCGCGCAGCATCGATTTCGCCCATGAATGCCTTGCGGACTGAGTAACGTACCTCGCCCTACTGCGGTGCGACTTTATTCCCAGCTCCGGGCTGTTCGCTTTCGCATAGCTGAATCCCACAAGCGAACACCCCAAGGCCAAACCGCACCCCAATGGACGTCGCATCCCCTTAAGATACAAGGCCTTGCCAGAAGCTCACCATGGCAGCACTCTTGCTTCCGAGGGTATAGCGGTGTGTCGCTTACCTTAGAGGGAATTGACATTTCCCGAGGGGGGTCTATGGCGAAGATGGAGCGGATTCGCGAGGCGGTATCGGCTCCGCTGGATCCTGCCTACCTGAAGCAGCGGGCCGAGGCGGGATGGGAACTGGTCGCGCTGGAATGGCAGCGTCAAGCGGAGGGGCCGGAACCGGAAGGACGCGGCGTTGCTGAGGATGTCCCCTACGGCAGCCGAGTGGCTCGAGATTGCTCGTACTTGGCGGAGAATCCTGCCGAAGTCGAGGCTCTCACCGTGATGCTGGAGATGATCGTCCAGGACCGCTCCATGTCCATGATGGCCGACGCGCTCAACGAACGGGGTTTTCGCACCCGGGACGGAGCGAAGTGGACGGTGGTAACGGTCTACAACATGTTGCCCAGGCTCATCGAGGTCAGTCCGCGAATTCTCGCCAACCGAAGTTGGGCGGAACGCAGGAAAGAGGCTCTAAGGCTGGCTGGCGCCCAGCGAGGGGGACGATGAACACCTTATTGCAGGACTTGCGTTTCGGATTCCGCATGCTCGCGAAGAGCCCGGGCGTTACCGCCGTAGCCATATTGGCGTTGGCCCTCGGCATCGGATCCAACACTTCCATCTTCACTATCGTCAACGCCTCGCTACTCCATCCGTTTCCCTTTGAACACCTTGATAGGCTCGTGGCTGTGTGGGAGACCGCTCCCCAACAGAACGAGGACCACATCGCGGTGGCGCCCGCAAACTTCCGGGACTTTCGTGAGCAAAACCGTTCCTTTCAGGAACTGGCGGCGGGGCACGGCTGGGAAGTCAACCTGACTGGAACCGGGGTACCGGAACGCGTGGATGGCTACCAGGTGACACCGACCTTCTTTTCTCTTCTGGGCATGCGGGCGGAGATGGGGCGCACGCTCAGCGCCCAGGACTTTGAAGCGGAGCACAGTTCCGTGGTGGTGGTGACCTATGGGTTCTGGCAGCAACGGCTGGGCGCGAACCCCGAAGTGATCGGCTCCCGCGTGCATCTGAATGGGCAGGACCACACGATCGTAGGCGTGATGCCGGAGGACTTTGAATATCCAATGGGCGTGGAAGCTTGGGGACCTCTGGACTTGCGTGCCGCGGAGGTAACGAACCGCACGGATCATTATCTGAAGGTGATGGGGCGGCTGCGGCCCGGGGTCTCTAGGGCGCAGGCCGAAGCCGACCTCCAGACCATCGCTGGTCGCCTGGCGCGACAGTTTCCCCAGACCAATGCCGGGCACAGCGCGCGCGCGGTGACCCTGGTGAATGATCTGCTGCAAGGCACGCGCCAGTTCGTCCTCGTGTTGATGGGCGCCGCGGCGTTCGTTCTATTGCTGGCCTGCGCGAACGTTGCCAACCTGCACTTGGCGCGGGGAAGCGCGAGGCGGAAGGAGATTGCCGTACGCCTGGCGCTGGGCGCCAGCCGGGGGCGGATTGCGCGGCAGTTGCTCATCGAAAGTGTGCTCCAATCCTTGCTGGGCGCAGCGCTGGGGACCAGCCTCGCTTACGCTGACCTCCAGTGGCGGTCCACAACTATTCCCGCGTTCATATTGCGTTACGTCCCGGGCTTCAAGCACATGCGTATCGATGGTTACGTCCTGGCGTTTACGGCGGCCATCGCGGTGGCGTCGGGCATCCTGGCGGGTTTGGGCTTTGCCTGGCATGCGTCCCGGGCCGATTTGAACGACGCCCTGAAGGAATCGGCGCGGGGCGCGGGCGCCGGCTCGTCCTCGCACCGGCTGCGCGGGGTACTGGTGGTAGGGGAAGTTGCCCTGGCCCTGGTGCTGCTGACCGGAGCGGGCCTGATGGTCAAAGGATTCCACCAGTTGATGAACACCTACCCGGGCTACGACCGGCGGAACGTGCTGACCTTCCGGGTCACGCTGCCGGAATCGAAGTACCGCCAGGAGAATCAGGTCCGTGAATTCTACCGCCAGCTCGTGGAGCGCCTCGGCGCGCTGCCGGGCGTGGAAGCGGCTGCGGCCACCTCGAATCTGCCTGGGCAATGGGACTGGACCCGCGTCCCGTACGCCACGGAAGGCCAAGCACCCGCAGCCCCGGGTGAGTTGCGCCTCGCCATTTCGCAGGCCGTCTCGCCAGAGGCTTTTCGGGTGCTGCGCATCCCTCTCCTCCAAGGCCGCCAGCTTACGGCCCAAGACGGTCCGGACTCAACCCGCGTCGTGGTGCTGAATGCCGGCCTCGCCCGACGGCTCTGGCCCGGCGAGAACCCGCTCGGGAAGCGCGTGCACTTTGGCTCCATGGAAAGCGTGGCGCCGTGGTCGACGGTAGTGGGCGTGGTGGGTGATATCGAACCCCAGCCCCTCGATACCGTTGGCCCGCCCACAGCCTATTTTCCCCTCGCCCAGTTGATGGAGCGATCGCTCGCGCTCGCCGTGCGGACCACCGGAGACCCCATGGGGCTCGCGGTAGTGGCGCGCGCTCAGGTGCAGGCCCTCGACTCCGACCAACCGGTCTACGATGTCCGCTCGCTCGAGAAGATCATCGATGACGACATGAGCGGCGTCAAAGCCTCGGGCGACATGATGATGGTCTATGCCGCGATCGCACTGGTTCTTGCCGGCTCGGGGATTTTCGCCTTGATGGCTTACTCGGTCGCGCAACGCCGGCACGAAATCGGGGTGCGCATGACACTGGGCGCACAGAGCGCCGACGTCCTCCGCATGGTGGTCGGCCAGGCTCTCAAGCTGACCGCCGCCGGCCTTGCCATCGGCATTCCCGCTGCCTGGGCCCTTACGCGCGCTCTTTCCAGCATGCTCCTGGGAGTCATCAAGATCGATGCCCCTGTTTTCGCGGGCTTTACCATCTTGCTGGCTTTGACGGCCGCCCTGGCGGCTTATATCCCCGCCCACTGGGCCACGAAGGTCGACCCCATCGTGGCCTTGAGGTACGAGTGAGGGATGCGTGGAGGGTGCGGGGGCGCGAAGCACGGGAATGGTAAGGGAGGCCTTGTAGCGACGGGGGCGGCAGAGGCTTCCGGGAGAGAATCCAATGCTGGCATCCTGAGTCCCGGTTCTTTCGGGACGAAGGATGACCGTGTTGGAGCGATTCCACACCCTACAGCAGCGCCGTGAGCACCTTCTGGAAGGCGAGGATGATGTCGTCCTCGTCCTGTTTGGTCAAGCACGAAGGGACAGGAATCAGGATGCTACGCTCGAACAAGCTATCGGCGGTTGGGCACGCACCCTTGGCATAGTCTCTCGCGAGGCCGGCATTCTCCGCCAGCTTCCAGGGGAAACCCTGGCTGTCGACGCTAGTGTGATTTACCAAGCTCACAATGTTGTAGTACAAGTGCAGGCCCCAATCCGTCATCACCACATTGGAAACGCCCTGGGGAGAGGTTACTATCCCTTCCGCGCGCAGGGCGCGGCAGACGCGTTGGGCGGTTGCAGCATCGGGGTAAGTGGTGATCAGGAAGCAACTGGTGTCGCCCTTCGGATCCTGGATGCGCCGCAACTGCACTTTTGGAAACGCTGCCAGGGCCTTGCGGATTCGGTATTTACTTCGCTGCATGTTCCGGATAATCCGGGGGAGCTTCTTCAACTGCACACGCAGGACGGCCGCGCGCAATTCGTCCAGGCGATAGCCCCGGCCCCACAAGCACAGATCGGGGTCATTAAAGATCAGCCGGCCGTTGTCGTCGCGGGCATAGCCAAGATCGTGGCAAGCGAAAGCGCGGCGGTAGAGCCGGAGGTCATCCGTGACCAACCCGCCGCCCTCACCGGCCGTCATGTTCTTGTTCATCTGATAGCTGAAAATGCCCAAGTCGCCGAAGGTTCCCACCTTCTTGCCGCGAATGCTTCCTCCGTTGCATTGCGCACAGTCTTCCAGCAAGAATAATCCCCGCTCGCGGGCGACTTTCTGGATGGCCGGAGCGTCACCAGGCGCTCCGCTCATATGGACAAGCACGATGCCGCGCGTTTTCGGTGTGATCCGCTTTTGGACATCGGCGGGGTCCAGGCAGAAGGTGTCGTCGATATCAGCCAGGACCGGAATCGCGCCCAGGTTCACGACCGCCGCCACCACGGAAACCCACATGTACGCCGGCACGATCACTTCCTGTCCCGGTCCGACGCCGAGCGCCGCAAGGGCGGAGTGCAACGCGCCCGTGCCGCTGGCCACGCCCAGGGCATACTTGGAGCCCACCGAGCGCGCGAACTCCTTTTCGAACTTCTCCACCTCGTTCTGTAAATTGACCCCGTAGAACCGAAAGGGCGAGCGGGACTTGAGCAGACGCACACCTGCCTGGACTTCCAGTTTGTCCATATGATGGACGCCAGGAAACTCCAAAGGCAGAGGCTTCGTCCGGACCGGCTTGCCCCCCTCAATCGCCAGCTTCTGCGTGTTCATGAACACACCTCAATCAGTATAATGATTTGAAATCCAGCGCCAGACCCGACCCACAAAGCACGTACGGGTGCTGTTGTGTCACCGCGCGAAAATCCTTGCCGCAGGGGGTAATCATACACTCATTGTCAAGGTGAGTGAACTTTGGGCATGGTCGTTATTTAGCAGGCTGCTATAAATCGCCAACACTGTCATCCTGAGGAACGAACAATGGAAGGCCAAGCCGCTCCAAGTCGGGCTTGAATTTTCGCTTGCCTATTCGCCTTTTATTCGCCTATAATGGCGCCACGTGAATTGGGCCGGGGCGTGGAACGCGGATCGCCGCGGCTTTCGCTGCACCCGAGGTTCGAGACATGGCACTGACACGCCGCCAGAAGCAGGTTTTTGATTTCCTCATCACCTTCATAAGTGGCCACGGTTACTCACCGAGCTTTGAAGAGATTGGGGCAGGGCTGGGCCTGTCATCGCTCGCGACGGTACACAAGCACCTGCAGACGCTGGAGAAGAAGGGTTTCATCCGGCGCGGTTACAACCAGAGCCGCTCGGTGGAAGTGGTCGCGGTTCCCGCTTCCGTACCTTTTGCCAAGACGGCCGTGCGGCCTTTTGGGCGGCGCAAGTCGGCTGCCGTCGAGAACGGCCACCGGCCGAGTTCGCTGGCTCCCGTGCCCACGCCCGCCTTGGTGCTCGGCAACATGGAGTTTCCCCTGCTCGGCCGCATCGCGGCGGGCCAACCGGTAGAGGCCATCCCCCACGCCGAAACCTTTTCCTTTGGAGACTTCACGCGCGGCCGGGGGAGCCTGTTTGTTCTGCGCGTCAAGGGCGACTCCATGGTGGATGACCACATTTGCAACGGGGACTACATCCTGGTGGAAGGCGCACAGACAGCGGACAACGGCGACATCGTGGTGGCTCTCATTGAAGGCACCGACGCCACGCTCAAGCGCTTCTTCCGTGAGACCAATGGCACGGTGCGGCTGCAACCCGCCAATGCGGAAATGGAGCCCATCGTGGTACCGGCACGCGACGTGAAAATCCAAGGGCGTGTCGTGGGCGTGCTGCGAAAATACTAGGGCCGGGGAAATCCCATGAAACAAGCGCACCGGACACTGCGGCTGCTCGCGTTGGCGGCTCTCGTAAGCTGGTCGGGGCCCGCGACCGCCGAAGAAATTATCCTGAAAGACGGGCAGAAGATTGTCGGAACGATCGTCGGCTACGAGAACAACATGTTCCGGCTCGAGACCGACTACGGCATCGCTTTGGTGCGCAAAGACAAGGTGGCGTCGATTCAGGTGACGAAGTCCGACGAGGCCTCCGCGAAGGCCGACGCCCCGAAGCCCTCCGCCCTGAAATCGAGCACGGAGAAGCCGGCTCCCCTGCTTGCTGCGCCGGCGCTGAAGCCAGATGCGGAGAAAGCCACGCCCGCTGCACCCGCGCCACCAATTGCTTCTCCCTTATCGGCTGCGCATATGGGTGCAGAAAAGGCGCCGGCCCCTCAGCCGTTCGTGACAAAGCCGGAAACTGAGAAAACCGCGCCCGCCGCTCCCGCGCTATCGGCTGCTCATCCCCTACCGGCTGCGCGTCCGGCCGCAGAAAAGGCACCGGCGCCTCAGCCGTTCGTGATAAAGCAGGATGCGGAGAAAACCACGGCTGCCGCTCCCGCGCCGCAAATTGCGTCTCCCCTACCGGTTGCGCATGTGGCTGCAGAAAAGGCGTCGGCCCCTCAGCCATCCGTGACAAAGCCGGAAACTGAGAAAACCGCGCCCGCCGCCCCCGCGCTACAGGCTGCTCCTCCCCTACCGGCTACGCGTGCGACTGCAGAGAAGGCGTCGACGCAACCTGCCCCGCCTCCTCCGCCGCCTGTGAGTCGCCCGCTCGACGAGCCTTTGCCCGAACACCTTCAGGAACATGTCGAGGGCAGCAATTACGTCAATGACACGTTTCAATTCTCCATGTTCAAGCCGCCGGACTGGAAAATCTACGAAGGCGTACCCGGAGAGACCGGTTCCGGCATCATGGCCATGGGGGCGGAGGACGAGCAGACTCTATTGTTCGTCGACCGCCAGGTGTGGAGTGGTCCCCCCAACCTGACCAGTGACTTAATTGAGTCCAAGCTTCGCCAGACTTATCAGGAGTATCGGAAGCTTTTGGAGGAGTCCGTCCAGTGTGATGGCCTGCCGGCTATCCGGCAATCCTTTACGGGAGTGATGGACGGCGCCGAGTGGCACGGTGTGGCCGTCCACCTCGTGCGTGGGAACGTGGTATTCGGAATTATTGGACTCACCTCGGCGGAGACTTTCGCATTCCAGCAGGCTGTCTTTGGCAAAATCATCAAGACGTTTCATTTCTTGACCCTGCCCCCAGCTGCGCCCTCCCCAGGGGCACTAAAGCCCTCGAGTTAAGATTGGCGGGCCGGACAGCCCGCGTACACGCAATTCCGCGCTTCATTGGCGTAGGCTTCGATCAAGCGGGGGTCGGCGTCGAAGAAGTGGTCGGAGGGTGAGAGGATGTAACCGCCGCCTGCGCCTGCCGCCTGAAAGCATTGGCGCACGGCAGCCCGCGTCTCTTCCGGTGCGCAACCGATCAGGCCATGAAACTGATCGAAGCCGCCGATCATCGCGACGCGATCGCCGATGCGCCGCTTCGCTTCGGCCAAGTCTACATCCCCGCCCATGGCCGCTGGCGTGAAGGTCTCCATGGCGTCAGGCTGCATGGCGGCAATCCTCTCCAGGATCGGCATCATGCCACCGCAGGTGTGGTAGACAATCCGTTGGCCCGCCTGGTGAGCGAGCGCGATCAGTTCCGTGTCGTAGGGCGCCACGAATTCGTCGAAAATCCGGGGGGAGATAACCGTGCTCGAGGCGGAACCGCCACCCAGTTCCAAGATGTCGAATCTCGCGCCTGCCAGGGATTGGAGGTAGACCTTCTTGCGCCGCTGCAGGATGCGCAGAAACTCATGCACCCAGGCAGGATCATCATAAGTGGCGAGGATGAGCTGCTCGGTGGGATAAAGACAGCAGGCATCCTGCCAGGTGCCCGGCTGTCCGAATACGTCGAAACAGGGAACATGGCTGCGCACCAGGCCGCGCTCGCCGTACTCCTGGGCGGCTCGATTCACGGCCTCCACGTCGCAGCACGGGGAGGTGGCGTATGCGCCGATCAGGTCAATATCGCGCTTGGATTTGATGAGGTATTCAGTGACCCACGCCGTCTGCTCGTTCGATTGGGTCACCATGGAGAGGGCGCCCTTGGGTGTCGCGAAGCGATAACGTATGGTCTTTGCGGGCTGGCCGGGAACGTCCTCCGATTCCGTCCGCCAGTGGTTGGACCATATTCGACGCGCTTCCAGAAACCCCGGGACACCTTGTAGAGGATCGAAGTAATCCCCACTGCCAGGGGCGGGCTTATGCAGCACTGGCCAGGTGATGGCGTCCAGGCCATAGTGCTCGAAGAATTCCTGGCTGGAGATTCCCCCCAGATATTTATCCAGAAAATACTGCATGACGTGATGCGTCGTAACTGGCAAGCGATCGGGTTGGTCACGCCGGAGAGCGGCGAGCCAACGTTGTTTGGAAGTCATGGCCATGGTTCAAACGCTCATGAACTTCTGGTCAAGAGCATGGCTCCAGCGGCGCGCAGTATAGCACGGTTGGGAATGGGCATTGGCATGAGCGTAGGGCTGGAAAGGGGCTGCGCGGGTGGCGATCGAAGCGGGCCAGTTTCGGAAAGACGCTCGCTCCCGTAGCAGCACGCGGAGCGATCCCAAAGGCGCAAGCCTTACACGGCGGGGCGCGTGACGTCAGCTTCGAGTGAGCAGTAGCCTACCAGGAGCGTTTCCGAGCAGGGCGATGCGCCTCGCGGTGAGCGTCGAGTTCCTGGTCGGAAAGGGTGGAACGGCGGGGCAAGGGATGCTCGGCAGTCTCGAGGACTAGGGCGTTTTGGAGTTTCTGGTAGCAGAGGGCGGCCGCGTCCTGAAAGGGCAAACGTGTTTCGGCAAATGCCCGGTTGGAGATGCTGAAGACGAACTCACGATCTTCGGCCTGTTTGTTGATTACCCGGTAGGTGTAATCCCGGCCATGCGGTTTCAATTGAAATCCGAGATATTGGATTTGCATGAGGACTTTGTTCCCGAGATTGAGGTTCCTGCCCGCGCCACGCGAAAGCGCAGGGCGCGGGCAGGGGGCTTACGTGGTTCTTAGAGCTTTTTGACGTTCTCAGCTTGCAGGCCCTTGGGGCCCTTGGTGACGGCGAACTCTACCGCTTCACCTTCTGCGAGCGACTTGAAACCCTCAGCTTGGATGGCGGAGTGATGCACGAAGACATCATCTCCGGAAGCGCGCTGGATAAACCCATAGCCTTTCGAATTGTTAAACCACTTCACTACACCTTGTTCTCTGTCCATATTGTTTCAGTGTTCCTTTATTCATTTGACATTAGCTTGTCGAGGTCCCGCAACCGCTCGCCAGGAACGAAAAAAGGCCACAAAATCAAAGATTTTGCGGCCCCCAGTGAACCCGACGTTTGGTCACAAAAACTGATCAAGCCTGTTTAGTATACACGTTTGGCTATCGTTGTGCAAGGGGAATTTCTAATATTCTAGATGAAAGAACGGATGTGCGGCCAGACTTCCTGAATGGTGCGCCTTGGCTTGCGACAAAGGTAGATCGGATTGCCGGATTCCTGCGCGTAGGGGTTCTCGAAGATCGCGACCTCTTGGACATCATCGTACATTTGTTGATAGCCCTCTTTCGATCCACCGATCACCAACAACACTTTTCCTGGTTTGTCACCGGGTCCCCAGAACCAATAGTTATTGTGAGTGCTGATGGCGTTGGGCAGGCCATACTGCTTGCCAAAGAAATCGATGGCGCCGGCTTCGCCATAATTGCTGGCCCCGATCACGCACTCACCCTTCTCTTCGGCCGAGAGATGGTTGTAGATCTCGGCCATCTGCGCCGTCATTTCCTGCCACCCAAACATGTTCGCATAGATTTGCGGGAGCCGGACGTTCCCGCCCCCCCTTTCACCGGAACTCGGCTTGAGCCCTATCCAGTTTTGATATCGGATGAAGGTTTCCACAGGGAGGACCGGAAGGGCCAGTGGCGCGAGGAGAATGCCTCCCAGGACCAGCACCGTGAGGTAAGCGGGCTTCGGCAAGTTCCAAGCGTGGCGGGCAAGAAAAGCTTCGACGGCGACAGCGCCCGCGGGTAAGAGGATCAGGAAGGCGGGCGCGAAGTAGTAAGGCTTCGAGTGCGTGCTGAGGAGAATGGCCAGCACCGTCAGCCAGATCCATCCCAGAATCTGAAACTGGCGCCCTTTCCGCGAGAAGAACAGGTAAATGAGCCCCCCCAGCCAGATCGGAAGCGTGAAGGGATGAACCAGCAGCGCACATTCCCTGAAGAAGGCCCAGGGACTCATGGGAAGGTTCTTCTTGTAGGTCACGTTGTGAATGAACTCGGCCGTGGGAAAGTGGTTGTGCACCTCCCAGAGGACGTGGGGGAGGAAAATCACCGCCGCCAGCGCGCCACCCAGCCACAGCCACTTGTCACGGAAGTGCTTTCGCGCCGACGTCAGCGCCAGGCCAACGATCAGCCCCAAGCCCAGGAATCCCATCGAGTATTTGTTCTCAAGGCCCAAGCCTGCAACCAGGCCGAACAGGAGCCACAACCGGGTGTCGCCGCCCCTCAGAACGCGCACCAGGATATAAATGGCCAGCGCCCAAAACAGGTGGTCATAGCAGTTCATCGAATAGTAGTTGTCGATAGCGAGGTAGACGCCCCCAATCATGAAGGCGATGGCCGCGAGCGTCTGCGCAAAGCGGGCGCCGCCCAATTCAAATGCAATCAGCCCGACCAGGTAAGCCACCAGGGCGCCACAAACCGCCGGTAAAAAGCGCAGCGCGAAAAGCGAATAACCCAGCAGATGGCCGCTGATCGCCAGTATGAACTCCGAGAAAGGTGGTTGGTCAACGTAACCCCAGGCCAGGTGCTTGCTGCAGGCGATGGCGTAAAGCTCGTCGCGGAAATATCCATAGCCGCCATTGCTCAGGAAATGAATCAGCAGGGTCACGAGCGCCAGGGAGACTAGCGTGCGGTCGTCAGCGCGAGTGTCACACTCCGAGGTCGGGATGTTCATGAGCCGATGCTCTCCTCGTTTCACGGGTGGCGAATCCCGGAAGGCCATCTTACAAACTCGACGTCCTAAGGTAAACAAGCTTTTCAGTCAGGAGATGGGCGGGCGGCCGACTCAGGGTAATCCGCGCGGGCCGGACCGTCGGCTATTCCCGACGGTGATCCCTCGCGAGGCTCGGGATGACAGCGCGGCGGGGACGACGGCCCAACCCCATGTGACACACTTCCCCTTATCGGCTATCGGCAGAATCCGGTGAGACCATGAATCGATTTGCTGGCTGTAAGAATCGCCAATCGCCAATCCCCAATCACTCAATCACCCCATCACCGGATCACCCGATCGCCAGCCCGGCCGTGACACACTTCCCCGTGTCAGCTATAGGCAGAATCATCGGTTCCAAGGCTTTTTGCCGCCCCATGGAGTCGGCATCATGTCGCTGATCGTGCTGGCGATGGCGATTTACGCGCGCTACTCACGCCGCCTTGCCGGCGCCTGGCGTCGGATCTATGTGGTCACCGCCTTGATTGCCTTTTACCTGAATGTTCTCGTCTTGATCGTGCGGCTCTTCGAGAAAGTGCCGGCTCTCAAGGTGATGGCCCCGACGCAATCCGAGGCGCCCTTTAAGGCCGCACAGCTTTTGGCTTTAGTGGTTTTCGTCTTGCTGACGGTTTTCGCGGCGCTCCGGTTCCGCGATGTGTCGGTTCGCCCGGCCTGAGAGGCCGCATTTCCGATTTGCTGAACCCGGAGGGTCGCTGAGACATCTTATTAAACTGTACTCGATCTTAAACCACGGCTGGGGGCAATCGTAGAGGAGTTGCGACGAATGGACGAACCCCCGGAGGGTATTCCGAGGCTTGCGTGCTTTGAGCTGTGGGGCGGGAATAGCAAAGCGGCTCATCCGATTGAACTCCCCGGTTTGCTGGGTTGGGTTTCTAGCACACCGTCCGGGCACTCCGAGAGCGGCGGCGACGTCCACTATATGTCGGTGTGCAGCAAGGGACAGGTCTCGCGCATTGCCCTTGCCGACGTGGCAGGGCATGGCGGCTACGCAAGTGCAGTGGCAGAACGTCTGCGCCGGATTCTTCAGCATCACACTGATAACTGGGACCAGTCTGCGCTGATGCGAGAGCTGAATGAGGCCTTTAAGGGCGACGCGAAGGGCGTGCAGTTCGCCACGGCCGTGGTCCTGGGATTCTACTTTGGGACAGGCGAACTTCTCTTCACTAACGCCGGCCATCTGCCCTTGCTCTGGCATCACGCCAAGACGGGGGTTTGGGATTGGCTTGAGGACCACACCCCTTATGCCAAGGAAGTGGCCGGTCTGCCTCTGGGCCTCATCAGCGGAACGGCTTACGCCCAGACCGCGGTGGAGTTCAGTCCAGGGGACACCCTTCTGCTTTATACGGACGGAATTACCGAATCCCGCAACGACAGCGGGGAGGAGTTGGGCCATGAAGGCTTGCTGGCAGTCGTGCACGAATTGTCGGTAAACTTGCTGGAGGGGCCCGTCGCCTTCGGCCACGCCCTGGCCGCGCGGCTGAAAAGGTTTCAAGGAAACGGCCCCCAGCGTGACGACGAGACTCTCGTGCTGATCCAGCGACAGACAGAACTCAGTCAAATTGACTGAAACCGACGGTTGCCAAGGTTCATCCAATGGAGTGCTATAGGGGTGATGGCGGATGATTGAAGCGATCCGCTCATCAGTCCTATGTAGCCCCATTAGCCCTTTATTCAGGATTATCAATGGCAAAGCCCGTACTTTTGACGGTTGATGATGACGCGGAAGTTTTGCGCGCGGTGGAGCGTGACCTGCGCCGCCGCTATGCCGAGCACTACCGAGTGCTGCGCGCTGACTCCGGCGCGGCCGGTCTGGAGGCGCTGAAGGGGCTCAAGAGGCGAAACGATTCGGTGGCGCTGCTTCTCGTCGATCAGCGGATGCCACAAATGACCGGGGTGCAATTCCTAGGACAGGCGATGGAGCTTTTCCCCAACGCCAAGCGCGTCCTGCTGACGGCCTACGCTGATACCGATGCGGCGATCCGCGCCATCAACGATGCCAGAATCCACCACTACCTGCTGAAGCCCTGGGACCCACCCGAGGAGCACCTCTACCCGGTGCTCGATGACCTTTTGGAGGATTGGAGGGCGTCGTTCCGGCCTCCGTTCGAGGGTGTTCGAGTTCTCGGCACGCGCTGGTCTCCACAATGTTACGCCATCCGGGACTTCCTGGCCCGCAACCAGGCGCCTTATCAATGGATCGACGTGGAGACGGCGGATCAAGTCGCCGAGGTGCGCCGCCTGGTAGAGGCAGCCGGAGCGAATGCCTCCAGCTTGCCCATGGTGCTCTTCCCGGATGGCACATCGCTCGCAGACCCGAGTCTGGCGCAGTTGGCCGACAAACTTGGCCTGCGCGTGCGGCCGGAAATGGCTTTTTACGATTTGGTGATCGTCGGCGGCGGGCCGGCGGGCTTGGCGGCGGCAGTTTACGGCGCATCGGAGGGCCTCAGCACGGTGCTAATCGAAATGGAAGCGCCGGGCGGTCAGGCAGGAATGAGTTCCCGCATTGAGAACTACCTCGGCTTCCCTTCCGGATTGAGCGGTGGTGATTTGGCGCGGCGTGCCGTGGCCCAGGCCCGGCGTTTCGGAGTGGAGATTCTCGCCCCGCAGCAGGTCACGGGCGTGCGCGTGGAAGGCCCTTCGCGTCTCGTCAAGCTGTCGGCCGGCGCCGACATTGGTTGCAAGGTATTGCTGATTGCTACGGGCGTTGCTTACCGCAAGCTGGACGTGCCCGGCACGGAGCGCCTGCAAGGGTGCGGCGTCTACTATGGTTCGGCCATGACCGAGGCGATGTCGTGTCAGGGTGAAGACGTCTACATCGTCGGAGGCGCAAACTCCGCCGGGCAAGCGGCCATGTATTTCTCCAAGTATGCGCGCCGAGTGGTGATGCTGGTGCGCGGCGAGTCCCTCTCCGCCTCGATGTCGCAGTACCTGATCGACCAGATCAAGAAGACGCCGAACATCCAGGTGGAGACGCACTCCCATGTGGTGGAAGCTCACGGAGACACACACCTCGAAGCTCTTTCCATTCACTGCGCAGACAGCGGTGATACTTCCAAGGTACCCACAAACTTGCTTTCGATCTTCATTGGCGCCGAGCCCAACACGGATTGGCTGGCCGGCGTGGTGGAGCGCGACCAGCGCGGTTTTATCCTCACCGGGGCTGATCTGGTGCGCGACGGAAAGCGGCCGCAGGGATGGCCGCTGGGCCGTGATCCGTACTGGCCGGAAACCAGCGTGCCCGGCATCTTTGCTGCGGGTGACGTTCGTCACGGTTCAGTAAAAAGAGTCGCTTCGGGCGTGGGCGAAGGCTCGATTGCCGTGCAGTTCACTCACCAATACCTCAGTGAGGTGTGATTTGGCGGAGAACCTTACCACCGCAACGGGCACGAGTTTGATCGACGATCTGCGCAAAACCGAAGTCTTCGCTGACCTCGCCCCCGAACAGCTCGCTTGGCTCGCGGAAAAGTTTGAGGAAAGACGCTTCCAGGCGGGAGAGGTCATGGCGCGAGAGGGTGATCCTCTGGACCATCTCACCGTGATGCTCGAGGGGGAGATGCGGATACAAAGGGGAAGTGGGCCGGACGCGCTTATCTTCCGGGTGCATGCCGGCCAGGTTACCGGTCTGCTCCCGTACTCCCGGCTGACGCATTACGGCGGCACCGTCCAAGCCGTGCTGCCCGCCCGTGTGGTGCTGCTTCCCAGGAACCTCCTCCCTGAAATGGTGCAGCGAATTCCCCTGCTCGGCCAGCGTTTGGTGGCCCTCATGGCGGACCGCATCCGCGAGACCACCCGGATGGAGACGCAGCGCGACAAGCTGATGGCGCTCGGCAAGCTGTCCGCGGGTTTGGCGCATGAACTGAACAACCCGGCCGCCGCAGCACAGCGGTCCACTGCCAGCCTGCGCGAGGCGCTCGAGACAGTGCGCGACGCCAGTATCCGGCTCGCCCGTCACGCGCTTTCCACCGAACAACGCGAGATGATTACCCACTTCGAGCGAGACGCAGGCCAGTTCAGCCCCAAGATTCCTGCCGATCCCTTGTCCCAAAGTGATCGCGAAGAGCGCGTCAACACCTGGCTCGAAAGCCGCCACGTGCCGCAGGCCTGGAAAATCGCGCCGGCCCTGACGGACGCGGGCGTGGATATTCCCAAGCTCGAAAACTTGGCCGCCCAGGTGGGGGATGAAGTGCTTTGCGACGCCCTAATCCGTATCGCTTCGTTGCTTACCATCGCAAGACTGATCAACGAAATTGAGATCAGCACCAAACGCATCTCGCATCTGGTCCAGGCGATCAAGGAGTACTCGTACATGGACCAGGCGGCGATGCAGGTCGTCGACCTGCATCAGGGGTTGGAGAATACATTGACGATTCTCCACCACCGCCTCAAAGGGGGAATAAACGTAGTCCGCGAATATGATGAAAAACTTCCGAAAATCTGCGCCTATGGCGGTGAGCTCAATCAGATTTGGACGAACCTGATTTCCAACGCCATCGAGGCCATGCAAGGCAAGGGTGAATTGCGGGTGCGGACGGCGCGTGAAATCGACCGCGTGCTCGTCGAGATCGGAGACAACGGACCGGGAATCCCGCCTGATGTTCTGCTCCACATCTATGAACCCTTTTTCACCACCAAAGGAGTCGGCGAGGGCACGGGTCTGGGACTGGATACGGTTTGCCGGATCATCAGGAATCACCACGGCGAAATCCGAGTTTCTTCGCATCCGGGCGACACTCGATTCCAAGTTTATTTGCCTGTAACGCAGCCAAAAGCCCAGTCATCTACTGCCTAGCGCCGGGCTTCAGTCTGGCACTCGCCGCCTAAAGGACGGCGCTACATCGAGGAGGCACAGGATGGCGGAAACTTGTTCACACCTTGACCAGATACAAAACCCATCCCCCAACACCCATGGATGCGAGGAGTGCCTAAAGATGGGTGATTCGTGGGTCCATTTGCGCCTTTGCGAGATCTGTGGTCACGTCGGCTGCTGCGACTCCTCCAAGAACCGGCACGCCACCAAGCACTTCCGAAAGACCAAGCACCCCATTATGAGATCGCTAGAGCCGGGCGAGGACTGGGGATGGTGTTACGTCGACAACGTCATCCTTGAGCCCTTCCCGTGAGCTGTTTTGTGGACCGAACTCATGATGACGATACAGAATATTCTGTTTCCGGTGGACTTCTCGCCCTCGTGCGCCGCCATGGCCCCCTTCGTGAAGCGGGCCGCGTCCGTCACATCAGCCAAAGTTACCCTCCTTCACGTCGTGGAGGTTATCGCGTCCGGCTTCGAACTCTATGTGCGGCCCTTTCCCGAGATTGAAGAAAACTGCAAGAGCGTGGCCCAAGAGAAATTCGATTCATTTCTCAAATCTGATTTCCCGCCCGACAAATGCACGCGGTTGTTCTGGGAGGGAGATGCGGCGACAGCCATCGCCACAGTCGCGAGGGACCGCGGTATCGACCTGATCGTCATGCCCACACACGCCGGAGTGTTCCGGAGAATGCTCCTCGGCTCCACCACAGCGAAGGTTCTGAACGATGCGGATTGCATGGTGATGACCACGCAACACGCGGAGACGATGTCGCCGCGGCCGCTTGAGCACCGGGAATGGGTTTGCGCCATTGGCTTGAGCGCGGATTCGAAGCGGGTGCTGGGCATTGCGACCCGGGTGGCGGAAGCCTTCCATGCGAACCTTTCACTCGTCCATGCGATTCCGGCCGCCCAGCCAGGCCTTCCCATTCAACTGGACCTGGAGGAGCGCGTGCAATCGATGGAAATGCAGGCCGCCCGTGAGCGTTTTCGAGAATTGCAGAAGGCCGTTGGTTCGCACGCCCGTGTAACTATCGCCGTCGGCCCCATTAAGGAGGCCCTTACCGAGGCGGCGCGCCGTTTGCAGGCGGATGTTCTTGTCATCGGGAGAAGCTCGCAACCCGGCTCCCAGGGCCGCCTGCGTGACCTCACTTACGCGATAGTTCGCGACGCGCCTTGTCCGGTAGTCAGCGTCTGATGCAGGAAAGTAGCGCGGGCGTCCCGCCCGCTGGGGCGTGGGCATCCTGCCCGCGCCATCCGCGCGAGCGGGACGCTCCCGCGACAGCGGGCGAGACGCCCGCGCTACAATTGCTTTAAGTTGCCAGGGCGTTTTCTATTCAAAACCTGTGAATTTCGCGAACGTCCAACAGGACGCACGAGAACATGGCAGACAACACGTCCGGCCCCGCCAACTCGCGACCCGAGATTTCTCCCGGCGGAGGTGCGACCCCTCCCTTGGTCGCTGAGCCTTGGCGGCCCCACGCCAACATCTGGCTGATCGGGGTTGTAGTCGCCCTGGCGGCCTTCATGGAGGTTCTCGACACGAGCATCGCCAATGTCGCTCTGCCTTACATGGCGGGCAGCCTGGGCGCGAGTAACGACGAGAGCACCTGGATCCTTACTTCCTACCTGGTTTCCAATGCCATCGTGCTGCCCATCAGCGGATGGTTCGCCGGTGTGCTCGGCCGCAAGAGATTTTTCATGATGTGTCTGGTGATCTTCACCCTGAGTTCCTTGCTGTGCGGAACTGCCCCCAGCCTCGGGGCGATTATCTTGTTTCGCGTAATCCAGGGCGTCGGCGGGGGCGGACTGCAACCCATGGCCCAGGCGATCCTGGCGGACACTTTTCCGCCTCGATTGCGCGGCGTAGCCTTCGCGCTCTATGGCATCACCAGCATCGTCGCGCCTACGATCGGACCGACCTTGGGCGGCTGGATCACCGACAGCTACACTTGGCGCTGGATTTTCTTCATTAATCTGCCGGTGGGCGTTGTGGCCTTGTTTTTGGTTTATCGCCTGATCGAAGACCCACCCTGGGTGAAGCGTGCCAAGGGAGCTGGGGTAAGGATCGATTACATCGGCGTGGCGCTACTCGTTCTGGGCGTGGGGGCGTTGCAGGTGATGCTCGATAAAGGGCAGGAAGACGATTGGTTCGGGTCGCACTTCATTCTTACGCTTGCCATCATTGCCGGCGTATGTCTCATTTCACTCGCCATCTGGGAATGGTTTTACAAATCTCCGATTATCGAAGTTCGTCTGTTCAAGAACCTGAACTTCCTCGGCGCTAACGCCATGATGTTTATTCTGGGGATCATGCTTTTCTCCAGCCTCGTGATGATGCCCCAGTTCCTTCAAACCCTCATGGGCTATACGGCCGAGTCGGCGGGCCTGGTGCTTTCTGGTGGCGGCCTGCTGCTCCTGTTTCTGATGCCCATCGTAGGCACTCTCGCCTCCAAAGTCCAGGCGCGCTACATCATCGCTTTTGGCTGGCTCATGCTTTCCATTTCCATGTACTACACCACACAACATCTCGACCTGGATATCAGCTTTCGGACAGCCAGCATGCTCCGCGTCGTGCAAGTCTTCGGCCTGGGTTTCCTGTTCGTGCCCATCAACCTGATCTCCTACGTCGGAATGCCCACGGAGAAGAGCAACAGCATCGCCGGCCTGGTCAACTTCATGCGCAACATCGGGAGCAGCATCGGCACGTCTATGGTCACCACGCTAATTGCGCGCCGGGAGCAGTTCCATCAGGTGTATCTGGCAACGCACACGACTCTGGGAACACCCACCTTCACCTTGGCGGTCCAGGCGCTCGCGGCCCGCCTGGCCGCCTCGGGATTGAACATCACGCGGGCTTCGAGCCAGGCCTACGGCCGTATCTATGGTGCGTTGATCGGGCAAGCGACGACCCTCGCTTACATCGATACCTTCTGGGTTCTGGCCGTGGGAGCGGCGATTATGTTCATGTTTTCCTTCGCCCTCCGGAAGAACGATCCGGGAGGGGGGGGAGAGGTGGCGGTTGGGTAAGTGCAGTCGACAGTCGAGAGTCGAAGGGAGACACAGTCAAAAGTCGAAAGTTGAGAGTCAAAGCCCAAAGCCAGGTTGAAGCCCTTAACTCTTAACTTTCAACTTTTGACTTTCAACTCTTCCGAGGCACTCACAATGATTCGAGTCATCACCATCGAACGGGAATACGGGAGCGGAGGGGGCGTGATCGCGGAGAAGCTCGCGGCGCGCCTCGGCTGGAAGCTCTGGGACCAGTTGCTGACCCAGGAAATCGCCCGGCGGATGGATTGCGATTGTCGCGCCGTGGAGAAGCATGAGGAACGAAAAGATCCCAAGTACTACCGGCTGCTCAAGGCCTTCATGCGCGGCAGCCATGAGGGGAGCCAGAACGCGCCGCGCCTGAAGATGGTGGATACCGACTGTGTCCGCGAGGTGGCGCAAAAGATGATGCCGGAGATCGCCAAGGCCGGCGAGTGCGTCATCGTGGGGCGTGGTTCGGCTTATTACCTTTGCAGCCGCCCCGACGCTTTTCACGTGTTCATTTACGCTCCCTTTCACGAAAGGGTGCGCCGGCTGCAATCAACAGGCAAAAGCGAGAAAGAGGCCGAGGAGCTTGCGGAAACCGTGGACCGGGACCGCGCGGACTTTATCAAACGGTATTTCAACGTCGATTGGCCCGCCCGGCATTGTTTCCACTTGATGGTTAATTCCGCTGTTGGCGATGCAGTGGCGGTCGAGATCATTCTCGACGCCGTGACGCGGTATGGGAAGCAGCGGGCGTGATCGCGAGACCCAGCGGCGGCGACGCTGAATATTATCTGCTAGACACCGGGAGCCCGCGAAGCGGGCGCAGTCATTTGGCCCACGGCGAAGCCGTGGGACGGAGAGGGCATTAATGAATTTACAAAAAAAAGCTCCACAAGGGGCGACATCTGGCTCCGAAGAAATCCCAGATGCCGCCCGTCAGTTGACGGACTGAGGAAACTCGTACGCCGTCTGCACCCCACGGCTGGTTCGCCGTGGGCTAAATGACGTCGTCCGTCGGCTGACGGACTTTCAGTTACGCGAGGTGGGACACGCTCAGGCTTCCGCGAGGAGGTGCGGCCTTGGTGAATCAACGAACTCGACATTTACTCACTTCAATTTCTGTTCTCGTGGCCTTTCTCCTTGTGTCTCCACGGTCGAGTACGGGGCAGTCGCGCGACCCGTTTCATGGGAGCGTGCCCACGGGCCAGGCAACGGGAACGACGCTCGACCTTTCTCTCCAGGACGCATTCCAGCGTGCGCTGAAATACAACCTCGGCGAGATCGAGAGCAGCCAGAACACTCGTGCCGCGCACGCCGTTCGCCTGCGCAGCATGAACGCCCTGCTGCCCAACCTCTCGGCGCGCCTCAGCGCCGCGGTGCAACAGATTGATCTCCCCGCCGAAGGCTTCAATTTGAAGATCCCCGGTGTCAGCCTTCCGACGGTGGTAGGGCCTTTCAGCGTCGGGGATTTCCGTGGCTACCTGTCCCAGGAAATCTTTAACTGGTCCGACATCAAGAACTGGAAGTCGGCGGCAGAGACCGAAACGGCGTCACAGTATTCCTACAAAAGCGATCGCAACCTGGTGGTGTTCACCGCGGGCAACGCCTATCTCCTGGTGATTTCGGATATGGCGACGGTGGAATCGGTTCGCGCCCAGGTGAAGACGGCCCAGACCCTTGTACAAAATGATGCTGATCTCAATAAACACGGCTTGATCGCCAGCCTCGACCTGCTGCGCGCCAAGGTGGAGCTCCAAACACAGCAGCAGCGGCTGATTGCCGCGGAAAATCAGGTCCAGATCGACAAGCTTACCCTGGCGCGGGTCGTCGGACTGCCGAGCGGCCAGGAATTCCGGCTGACCGACTCGGTTCCCTACGCGGCGCTTGATGGCATCACCCAGGAGCAGGCGCTCCAGCAGGCCATGTCAACAAGACCCGACTATCTCAGCGCCAAGGCGCAGGTACAATCGGCGGAGTTGGCCCGGCAAGCCGTCGCCGCGGAAAATTATCCCTCGCTAACAACGGCCACGAACTATGGGGACATCGGGAGCCCGAACTTTGGCAGTTCGCATAGGACTCTGGGTTTCGCCCTCACCTTAAACGTTCCCATCTTCCAGGGCAGCCGGGTTCGGGCGGATAAGTTGCAGGCCGATTCGGTGCTGCAACAGCGTAAGGCCGAACTCGCCGACGTGGAGAGCCAGATCGACGATCAGGTGCGCACGGCTTTCTTCAACCTTAACTCCTCGTCCGAGCTCGTAAGCGTGGCAGAGAGTAACATCGACCTTGCCAACCAGACCCTTGGTCAGGCGCAAGATCGGTTCCGGGCGGGGGTAGCGGATAATCTGGAAGTTGTCCAGGCCCAGGAATCTGTGGCCACGGCGAACCAGTCTTACATCACCAGCCTTTTCGGTTTCAACCTGGCGAAAATTTCTCTCGCCCAGGCCATCGGCGTTGCAGAGCAGTCCGCCCTGCAATACTTGGGAGCAAAGTAAACATGGCAGACACGCCAACCCCCGAATCGGGAAATCTGAGATCGACCTCCACCACCTTGGTTTCAGGCCGCCCTCCGGCACGACGCGGGAAACTGGGCCGGAAGATCATCGTGGCCTCGCTGGGCCTCGCCTTCATCGTGGTCGCGGTCCTGGTATATCGCCACTATGCCGGGTGGGAATCCACGGATGACGCCCAGATCGATGGTTATGTTTATCCCGTCAGTGCCCGCGTTTCGGGTTACGTAACCCGTGTGATGATGGATGACAACCAGTACGTGAAGGCCGGCACGGTGCTGGTGCGACTCGACCCCAAAGACTACGAGGTCGCCGTTGCGAACGCCAATGCGACTTTGGCCAATGATCAGGCCAGCGCCGCGGCTCTGCAAACCAATGTGCCTCTCACTTCCGTGAACACGTCGAGTGAACTTTCCAGCGCCACGGCCGATGTTGAGAACTTCAAAGCCGGACTGGTTGCCGCCCAGCGGCAGTTTGACGCCGCACAGGCCACGCTCCGGGAAGCGGAAGCCAATGACCTGAAGGCGCAGGATGACGTCAACCGGTACATGCCGCTGGCGGCGAAGGACGAGATCCCTCAGCTCCAGTACACCCAAGCCGTGGAATCCCAGCAGGCGACGGCAGCGGCCGTGGAAGCCGCCAAGGCATCCGCCGCCGGCGCGGAACAAGCGGTCACTCAGGCGCGCGCCCGGGTGGCGCAAGCGCAGGCGCAATTGCAGTATGCCGAGACCCGGCCGCAGCAGATTTCCGTGCAACGCTCCCGCGCCAAGGCCGCGGAGGCGGAGACCCAACGCGCCACGGCGGTCTTCGAACAAGCCCAACTCAACCTGCAATACACCACCATCGTTGCGCCGGTCGACGGAATCGTGGGGCAGAGATCGGTCCAGCCCGGCCAGAACGTCACACCGGGCCAGCAACTGATGACCCTCGTCCCGCTTGACAGCCAGAATATCTGGGTAACCGCCAACTTCAAAGAAACCCAGATGACCTTTATGCGGCCCGGCCAGCACGTGGAGATTTCCGTTGACACTTATGGACGTACCTACGACGGACACATTGACAGCATCGCGGGCGCCAGCGGGGCTCGTTACAGCCTGCTGCCGCCGGAAAACGCCACGGGGAATTACGTCAAGGTCGTGCAGCGAATTCCCGTGAAGATATTTTTCGAAAAGGGTCAGGACCCGGAGCATCTCTTGCGACCCGGGATGTCGGTGGAGTCGAATGTGAAAGTCCAATAGACAAAGGGGAGGATCACCTCATGATTGCAACGGCAACGCGACTGGATAAACGTAATGAGCTCTTGGTCCGCTGGGCGGAATCGCGGTCGGTCACCGATGCCCTGTTTGAAGTGGTGCGCGCGGATGCACTGTATGACCGTCCCATTCCGGAAAGGCATCGAATTGTCTTCTACATCGGCCACCTCGAGGCATTCGATTGGAATTTGATCGCTGGTCAGGCGCTGGGCCTCGGACCTGCGCACGAGGAATTTGATCGCCTCTTCGCCTTCGGCATCGATCCGGTGGGGGTCGGCCTTCCCGCTGACCAGCCTTCCGACTGGCCCCGCCTCCCGGAGGTCAATGCCTATAACCTTCGCGTCCGCGAAGAACTTGATAAGGTCCTCGGCGACAGTTCACAAGCCTCGGCGGGCCGCTGGCAATTCCCTTGCGCGACTATTCTCAACGTGGCCATCGAACATCGGCTGATGCACGCCGAAACCCTGGCGTACATGCTGCACCAGTTGCCGGCGGAGCGAAAGATTGCACCGCCCAGCTATCTCCCCGTGGGTTCCCCTCTGCCGGGGCCGCCCATGGCTGCCCGGATGATCGATATCCCGGCGGGAACCGCCACGCTGGGTATTCCGCGCGGAGGCGAGTCATTTGGCTGGGACAATGAGTTTGAAGATCATCTGGTGCACGTGCCGGCCTTCGCGATTGACGCCTGCAAAGTCACGAACGGCGATTTTCTCCAGTTCATGCGCGCGGGTGGGTACGACGATCAGCGCTTTTGGACAGCTGGTGACTGGGCCTGGATTAAGCAACAGAACATCGGCCACCCACGCTTCTGGTCCGAGCGCCAGGGCCAGTGGTTCTATCGCGCCATGTTTGAGGAGGCGCCGTTACCGCTCGACTGGCCGGTTTACGCGAGCCACGCGGAGGCCGCCGCTTACGTGCGTTTCGCCGGCAAGTCTCTTCCCACGGAAGCCCAGTTCCAGCGCGCCGCTTACGGGACGCCGGAAGGCGTGGAGCGAGAGCATCCCTGGGGTGACGCCCCCGCCGTAGTTGGGCGCGGTAACTTCGACTTCCAGCGGTGGGATCCGATTGCCGTGGGGACCTACCCCGGCGGCCGCAGCGCTTTCGGATTGGAAGACACCCTCGGCAATGGTTGGGAATGGACTTCCACGCACTTTGCGCCCTTTCCGCGCTTTGAGCCCTTTCCCTTTTACCGTGGCTACTCGGCCGACTTCTTCGATGGAAAGCATTATGTGATGAAGGGCGCCTCGCCGCGCACGGCGGCGTGCATGCTGCGGCGAACTTTCCGCAACTGGTTCCAGCCGCACTATCCGTTCGTGTATGCGTCCTTCCGCTGCGTGAGTAACTGAAGGGAGCCGATATGCTGATCCATGGTGGTGTAACTCATCCTATTAACTCGTTCGCTGAAGACGTGCAGGGTGGACTTGCGCGATCAGGACAGAAGGAGTTGCCCTCCAAATACCTGTACGACGACGTCGGCTCCGCCTTGTTTGAAGTGATCACCAAGCTTCCCGAGTATGGGCTCACGAAGGCCGAGGAGAGAATTCTGCGGCGGCATTGCGGGACCATTGCCGAGCGCCTCGCTACGCATGAGATTGTCGTTGAGCTCGGCAGCGGCAGCGGCCGGAAGACGCGCCGGATACTGGAAGCCCTCGCCCACCATCCCTCTACCACGTACTGTCCCATTGAGATCTCCTCGACCGCGCTGGAGAGCTGTGAGCACGAACTCGATGATTTGCCCAACGTCAGCATTGTGGGATTTGAGACTGAGTACCTGGATGGTCTGGGCAGAGCGGTGGCCCGCCGCAGGCCCGGTGAGGGAGTCATGGTGCTTTTCCTGGGCAGCTCGATTGGCAACTTTGATCGCGGGCCCGGTGAGGACTTCCTGCGCAAAATCCGCAAAGAGCTCGGTCCCGGCGACGCACTGTTACTCGGCACGGATTTGGAAAAACCACTGTCCCAACTTATTCCCGCTTACGACGACGCGCTCGGCGTGACGGCGGTGTTCAATCGTAACCTGCTGGCCCGCATCAACCGGGAGCTCGGCGGCAACTTCGACTTGTCTCGATTCGAGCACGTGGCCCTCTACAATGCCCGGGAGCGGCGCATCGAGATGCACCTCCGCTCGGTGGAAAAACAGACCGTCTCCATCGAAGGGGCCAATTTCACCTTTCAACGTGATGAAACCATCTGGACGGAGAGCTGTCATAAATATGCGCGGCACGAGGCTGCGGAGATGGCATCACGCACCGGATTTAACTGCGTGGCGCAATGGGTGGATCCGGAATGGGCATTTGCTGAAAACCTATTCATAGCTGTATAGCTCTGGCGATTCATTGCTGGTAAATGGGTTAACAGATTCGACGGGCTTGGTGAGCTGGCCAGTCCCCTTGGCGCTCGCCGCCCCGGCACTCCGATGAACGAAGTACCAGAAACCGTCATTGAGTTCCGCAACGTGTCTTGTCGCGCGGCGAATGCGCACCTGCTCGTTTCGGACCTGAGCCTGAGCGTGCGCCGGGGCGAAACCCTTGTGCTCCTCGGTCGCAGCGGGTCCGGCAAAACCACAACGCTCAAGCTCATCAACCGTCTGCTGGAGCCGAGCGCAGGTGAAATACAAGTCGAAGAGGTCCCGACCCTGGAGTGGGATCCCATTCGCCTGCGCCGAAGCATCGGTTATGTCATCCAGGAAGCGGGTCTCTTCCCGCACTTCACAGTTGAACGAAACGTTGGTTTGGTGCCGGAATTGGAATGCTGGCCGCCGGAGAAAATCCACGCACGGGTGTGCGAGATGCTGGAACTTGTCGGCCTGCCACCCGGACAGTTTCTTTCACGCTATCCGCACGAGCTTTCCGGCGGGCAGCGACAGCGAGTTGGCGTGGCGCGGGCCCTGGCGGGTGAGCCGCCGATCCTTCTGATGGACGAGCCCTTCGGGGCGCTCGACCCTATGACCCGGGCGGAAATCCAGCGCGAGTTTCAAACGCTCCAGGAGCGCCTGAAAAAGACCATCGTCTATGTGACCCATGACATGCGCGAAGCCTTGATGCTGGGCACACGCATCGCGCTTCTCGAGGCGGGGAAGCTGGTGGGGGTCTTCACGCCCGACGAATTCCTGCATGCTCAAGACCCCATCGTGGCCGCTTACGCTGCGGCATTTCGTGCGGGTGATGGAAACGCGAATTTGTAAATCGAGGCCGCGGATGGATACGCTTACCTTTTTCGTCAAGAACCAAGGCCAAATCCTTCAGCTCACCCTCGAACACTTGTGGCTGGTCGGAATGTCCATGCTGCTGGCAATAGCGGCGGGCCTGCCCCTGGGGATTCTGCTCACGCGGAGACGGGCGCTGAGTAGCCCCCTGATCGGCGCGGCAAACATTGTCCAGACTATTCCCAGCCTGGCGCTCTTTGGCTTCCTGCTGCCGGCTCCCTGGCTGGGCGAGCGCGCTGACCGCTTGGCCATTACGGCACTGACGCTCTACGCTTTGTTGCCCGTGATACGCAACACCTTCACGGGAATCCTCGGCGTTGACCCCGGCGTACGGGAAGCCGCGCGCGGCATGGGTATGACGGACTGGCAGGTGCTTGTTCAGGTCGAGTTGCCACTGGCGATGGGCGTTATCCTGGCGGGAGTGCGTGTGGCCACCGTCATCACCGTGGGTTTGGCCACCATCGCCGCCGCCATCGGCGCAGGGGGCCTGGGGGAATTCATTTTTCGTGGCGTGGCGATGGTGGATAATCGGGTGATTCTTGCCGGCGCCATCCCCGCCGCCTCTCTGGCACTGCTTTTGGACCAACTCCTGGGGCTTCTGGAGCGCAAGCTCAGCTACGCGCATTGAAAATGAATTGCTCCCAACGTCGGATGTCCGCATGAGCCAGCGCATCCTCTCCAAGTGGGGCTCTCTTACGATTGTCCTAAGCTTTGTGCTTGGGGCCTTGCTCTTCACGACCTGTGGACCCGCGAGGCAGCAAAAACTGGTGATCGGGTCAAAAAACTTCACCGAACAAGTGATTCTGGGCGAATTGCTCGCGCAGTACCTGGAAGAGAAGACGGGACTGCACGTGGAGCGGCGATTTTATCTCGCCGGCACTTACATCAGTCATCAGGCGCTCTTGGCGGGACGAATCGACGCCTATGTGGAGTACACCGGGACGGCGCTTACCTCCATTCTGAAACAACCGGTAAAAAGCGACCGGGCGAATGTATATGGCCAAGTCAAACGTGAGTACGCTTCGCGCTTTGACCTCGAAGTTATGGACCCGCTGGGCTTTAACAATACTTTCGCCATCGTAATCCGCGGCGAAACCGCGCGCAGTCTGAATATTCACAAGCTCTCTGAAGCCACGCCCCACGCTCGCGAGTGGCGGCCCGGGTTCGGGTACGAGTTCATGGAACGTCCCGACGGCTATGCGGGGCTCGCACATGCATACCATCTAAATTTTGGCCAGGCACCGCGCATTATGGACCTGGGCTTACTTTACCGCGCGCTGCTGGGTAACCAGGTTGACCTGGTGGCGGGCAACTCCACCGACGGCCTGATCGCTGCCCGCGACCTGGCTGTGCTGGAGGACGACAAGCACTATTTTCCACCTTATCAGGCCGTGCCCGTGGTTCGACGCGAGACGCTGAAGCGCCATCCGGAGATTCGGGAAGCGCTTAACGAGCTAGGCGGGAAAATCTCCGATGAGGAGATGCGGCGGCTAAATTATGCGGTGGACGGCGAACATCGGGACCTCGCCGAAGTGGTTCGCGAGTTTCTGCGCACAAAGCGTCTCGATTAGAACTTTGAGAAAGTCGCCCGTCTAAGGTCGAATGTGGACCATAGTATCCATGCTTCCGACCGCCATCGTACGGAGCGCATTGCCCCTATGCCAATTCTCATAACCCGCACGAGAGCCACTCCTCATTGTATCAGCAGGCGCCTCGCGGACGGAACAAATAGATTAATCGCTTGTTCCACTGCAAGTTGTTGCCGTTCAGACAGTTCCGCTGCGTATTGGGGATTCGGACTGAGAAGTCGCCTACCCGCTCCGTGAGTACATCTGAGGTCGACTGCAGAGCGCAGTGTGACACCGTGAAGCGGCCTTCTTAACGGGTTCCATCAGTTGTAGAGCGTGAATAACGAAATGGCCGGGTGTTCGCCTTAGCTTATGGGTAGGGGATTTACCATCCGCCCCGAGGCCGGGATGATTTTGTTTCCCCATGGATTATTGTGATATGTAGCCCGAATGAAGTTTTTGACGAGGCTGTGAAGGGGGCAAGTTTCATGGATGGACGGAACCGCAGTGACGTGGCGCGTGGAGCAGACGTTTCCGTCGTCCTCAAAGAGGACCAGCCCACAGGGAAACAGACCCGAGGCATCGTCCAGGACCTTCTCACAAAGTCCGGGTTTCACCCGCACGGGATCAAGGTAAGGCTGCAGGGCGGTAAAGTCGGCAGGGTTCAAGTCATCCATAGTGCCGGGCATTCTAGTCGTGCTTAGTCGCGACGGCCCTGGCGGTCGGAGGCGTGAAGCCGCGTGAGCAGCTGAATCTGGCTGGCGCAATAGACGTCTATGGCGTTCTTGGGACCAACACTCAGTTCAAGGACTGTGTACTACCCTAGCCGTCAACTGGGGCAGTGCATTGTGGCCGGCTGGATTCTGGCTTGGAAGGGCGTAATCTTCCAGATCGGGCACTCCCCGAACTTGTTGCTCCCGGGCGATGAGATGATATGATACCCGGCGCACCCAGGGCTGTTCGTGCCTGACTCGTCAAAGGAGGACACACTCATGAATCTTGTTGTCGGAGCGACAGGTGTTTTGGGCGCCGAAATCGCCCAGAGGCTAGCCTCGGCAGGCAGATCCGTGGCGGCTTTGGTCAGACCAACGAGCGACGTGAGCAAACGAGAGAGGCTGAAGGCCGCAGGCATCACCTTAGTACACGGTGACCTGAAAGAGCGGCGTACGTTAGACGCATGCTGCCAAGGAATCAGTACTATTATCTCGACTGCTTCCTCCACGTTTTCGCGGCAGCCCGGCGATTCCATCACGACGGTTGATCACCACGGCCAACTCAGTTTGATCGAAGCCGCGAGAGCGGCCGGCGTACGCCACTTCATTTCCGTTTCTTTTCCTCCGGTGGCTGAAGATTTCGCACTTCAGCGGGCGAAGCGAGCTGTGGAGCAAAAGTTAAGGGAAAGCGGTCTTGCTTATACCGCCCTGCAGCCTACGTTCTTCACGGAAATCTGGCTGAGCTCTGCTGTGGGCTTTGACTTCTCTAACGCTCGGGCTCGCATCTACGGATCAGGGATTAACAAAATCAGCTGGATCTCGTACCTCGACGTCGCTGCTTTCGCTGTGGCATCGGTAGAGAATCCCGCCGCGCAGAACGCCATCATCAAACTGGGCGGCCCGGAGGCACTGAGCCCGCTGGAGGTGGTGAAAATTTTCGAGAAATCAGGTGGACGACAGTTTGCCGTGGAGCACGTCCCGGAGGAGACGCTCCGTACCCAGAAGGCGCGTGCGACGGACGCGCTGGAGGAAGCTTTTGCCGCGCTGATGTTGTATTACGCGAAAGGTGAGGTAATCGATATTCGCCCGGCGAACAGGATCTTCCCCTCCCTGGTCGGGAAGTTGGCGAGCGTGAGAGGGTATGCGAAGCGTGTACTCAGCCTTTCTACTCAAGGGGAGTCGGCACATGCCTGAAAGCAGGAGCCGGCAAGCTCGCGCCAACAACGGGACGACTGGTCAAGAACCTGCTGAGCGAAGGCATTGACCCGGAAACCATCGACACTGTGATCTTGACTCACGGGCATCCTGACCACATTGGCGGTAACCTCGATTCGAGCGGGAACCTGACGTTTCCGAATGCTCGCTACGTGATGTCGCGGGATGAGTGGGATTTCTGGATGCCCAAGCCTGATCTTTCGGGTTTGAAGTGCGGCGATCACCTCGAGCAGTTGCTGCTCCAATGCGCTCGAGACATGCTGCCGCCGATCCGCCACCAACTCGACCTCATCGACGGCGAAGGGGAGATCCTGCCAGGAGTCCGTGCGCTCGCGGCACCCGGTCATACCCCCGGTCATATAGCCCTCGAAATCAACTCGCAAGGCGAATCGCTGATCGATGCCGTTGACGCGAAGGGGCAGACCATCGATCTCCCACCAGGACGGTTCAACCGCGTCTACGTGCTGGCCGCTTCCTCGGACGGCGACCAGAAGGCGAGGTTCGAAGTGGGTCCCACGGGCGTCGATTTGAACGTCCAGG